>Ga0164290_1000029_pt1 | contig 543576 bp, 502 predicted proteins | sample Micstemetagenome_FD_108782 | JGI IMG/M metagenome (GOLD analysis project Ga0164290, IMG submission 108782) | Contaminated culture microbial community from soil near Moab, Utah, USA - Microcoleus steenstrupii SON62 (Illumina Assembly) | ecosystem: Environmental > Terrestrial > Soil > Soil crust... | reverse complement strand
GCGGGGGGGGGGGGGCCCCCCCCCCCCCCCCCCCCCCCCCCCGCGCGGGGGGGGGGGAGGGGGTGGGTGGACTGTGCCTTGTAGGCGGGGCGGCGCGCCTCAGCGCGCCGTGACGGCGCCGCCCACGGCGCCGAGGCCGCCGCCGACGAGGGCGCCGGTGCCGGCATTGCCGGAGAGCGAGCCGACCGCGGCACCCGCGCCGGCGCCGAGCAGGCCGCCCGAGACGGCGCGCGAACCAGGCGAACTGCCGCAGGCAGCGAGGGCGAGCGAAATGGCGACGACGAGGGCAAGGGGGTTTCGACGCATGGGGCGATCCTTCCGCTTCTGCGACACGAACGCGGTACGGAGCGAAAGGATGCCGCCGCTCAGCGGATCGCGTCGGCGAGGCGCCGCGCTTCCTCCAGCACGGCGCGGCCGAGCGGGCTCTCGGGCGGGATGTCGGGGCCGAGCAGCGCCTCCGCCGGCTCGGCCAGCCGCGCCGCCACGGCGGCGCGGCCGGCCTCGCCGCTCGCCCGGATCAGCGCGCCGAGCGCGAGGCGGGTGACCAGGCCATACGCCTCCTGGTCGAGTTGCTGGCGACGGATCGTCATCAGCAGGTCGGTGATGTCGGTCAGCGTCTCGCGCAGGTCCTGGCTGCGCATCAGGGGCGATTGCTTGTCTGCCATGGGCCACTCCTTCAGGCGGCGAGGTCCGCCAGGGGCCAGCGCGGCCGCGGGGCGTGGTCGAGCGTGTCGGCCAGCCCGGCGCGCAGGCGCTCGATGCCCGCCCAGGCGACCATGACGGCATTGTCGGTGCAGAGCCGCACCGGCGGCGCGACCAGGGGAAGGCCGGCCCCGGCGGCGACGCCCGCCAGCGCCCCGCGCACCGCGCCATTGGCGGCGACGCCGCCGGCCACCACCAGCGCCGTCGCGCCGGGCAGCATGCCCAGCGCGTGGCGCGCGCGGTCGGCGAGCACGGCGGCGACGGCGGCCTGGAAGCTCGCCGCGAGGTCGTGGCGCCCCACCTCGTCGAGCCCCGCCGCGACCCTCTGCGCCACCGCAGTCTTGAGGCCGGAGAAGGAGAAGTCGCAGCCCGGCCGACCGAGCAGCGGACGCGGCAGGGGGATGCGGGACGGGTCGCCGCCCGCTGCCAGCCGTTCCACATGCGGCCCGCCGGGCCATGGCAGGCCGAGGATCTTGGCCGACTTGTCGAAGGCCTCCCCCACCGCGTCGTCGAGCGTCGTGCCGAGCCGCCGGTGGCGCCCGACGCCCTCCACCGCGACGCATTGGCAATGGCCGCCGGAGACCAGCAGCAGGAGGTAGGGGAAACGCAGCCCGCCCGGGCTGACGGAGGGCAGGCGGGGCGAGAGGGCGTGTGCCTCCAGGTGATTGATGGCGAGGTAGGGGACACCTGCCGCCATCGCGATCCCCTTGCCGATCGTCGCGCCGACGATCAGCCCGCCGATCAGCCCCGGCCCGGCGGTGGCGGCGACCGCCGCGAGCGCCGCGGGGGTCGTCCCGGCCTCGGCCAGCACCCGCCGGACCAGGGCGGGCAGGTGGGACAGGTGCGCGCGCGCGGCGATCTCCGGCACCACCCCGCCGAAGGGGGCGTGGTCGGCAAGCTGGCTCAGCACCGCCTCGGCTAGGATCGTTCCGTCGGCGCGCAGCACCGCGGCGGCCGTTTCGTCGCAGGAGCTTTCAAGCCCCAGCACGGGTGCGGATTCGTGCAGTTCCTGCATGGGTTCCCGCGGATCGGGCACTTTCTCGGGGGGCATGGGGCCTATATGGAGCGCCACCATGTCGCTAGCCCATAAGCCGGGCGCCGCCCATCCCGGCGCCCACCCCCACATGCAGCACGGAGCACCTCGCGCAGCGGCCGAGGCCCATGTGAAGCCGCATATCCGCGCGCTCCCCCTCCGCGTGGGCACGCGGGGGTCGCCGCTCGCGCTCTGGCAGACGCGGCATTTCCTCGGGCTGATCACGAAGTTCTGCCCGATCCTGCGCGACGCCAAGGCCTTCGAGGAGCACGCGATCGCGACCTCGGGCGACCGGATCCAGGACAAGCGCCTGGCCGATGTCGGCGGCAAGGGGCTCTTCGCGAAGGAGATCCACGAGGCGCTGTCGGACGGGCGCATCGACTTCGCAGTGCACAGCCTGAAGGACCTCGAGACCGAGATGCCGCCCGGCATCGTGCTGGCCTGCACCCTGACGCGCGAGGACAGCCGGGATGCGCTCATCCTCGGGCCGGGCTGCAACGGGGTTGATCCTGCGGACCCCTGGGCCTGCCTGCCCGCGGGTGCAGCGATCGGCACGGCGAGCGTCCGGCGGCAGAGCCAGATCCTCGCCGCACGCCCCGACCTCAAGGTCGAGATGATCCGCGGCAACGTGCAGACCCGGCTCGCCAAGGTCCGCGCGCCCGATGGTCCGGTCGCCTCGCTGCTCGCCCTCGCCGGGCTGCGGCGCCTCGGGCTGGAGGACGAGGCGGCGGTGGTGCTCGACCCGGAGGCGATGGTGCCGGCGGCCGGCCAGGGCATCGTCGGCGTGACGGTCCGCGCCGACGACATCGAGCTGCTGGAGCTGCTCTCCGCCATCGAGGATGCCGAAGCGCGCGCCGTCTCCACGGCGGAACGCGCGCTGCTCGCCGCGCTCGACGGGTCCTGCCGGACGCCGATCGGCGGGCATGCGCGGCTGCTGCCGAACGGGGAGCTGCACCTGACGGGCCTGGTCGCGCGTCCGGACGGGTCGTTCCTGCTGAAGCGCGCGGTGCATGGCGACCCGAAGGAAGCCGCGCGGCTCGGGCGCGAGCTCGGCGAGAGCCTCAGGCGCGACAGCCCGGCCGACATCTTCGGGTAGGGTGGCGCTGAGTCGCGAACCCCCACCCCGACCCTCCCCCGCGAGCGGGGGAGGGAGAGAGGTGGTGCTCGTCACGCGGCCGGAGCCGGGTGGGGCGGAGACGGCGTCGCGCGTCGCGTCGCTCGGCTGGACGCCGGTGGTCGCACCCGCACTGGTGCTAACCCCGGCGCGCTTCGATCTGCCGCGCGCCCAGGCGATCCTGCTGGCCAGCCGCGCCGCGGCCCGCGCCTTGCCGCCGCCGGTGCCGGGGCTCCGCGTGATCGCGGTGGGGGAGGCGACGGCGGCGGAAGCGCGCTCGCGCGGCTGGGAGGCCGCCGCCGCGGCGGGCACGGCGGAGACGCTGGCAGAACTCGTCGCCGCCGCGCTCGACCCACGCGCCGGGCCGCTGCTGCTGGCGGTGGGGGAGGGCTATTCGCTGGACCTTGCCGCCGACCTGCGGCGACGTGGATTCCGGGTCATCCGGCGCATCGCCTATCGCGCGGAACCCGCGGCCGCACTTCCCGAAAATGCGATCGCCGCGCTGGCGTCGGGAGCGGTTCGTGCGGTCCTGTTCCACTCGCCACGCTCGGCGCTGTGTGCCATCAACCTCGTCCGGGCCGCCGGTCTCGTGGCGGCCGCCCCGGGTGTCGAGGTGCTGGCGATCAGCCGGCGGGTGGCCGAAGCCGCCGCGGCCGCGATCGCGCCCCTCTCCTGGCGGTCCCTGCGCGTCGCCGCGCGGCCCGAGGAGGACGCGTTGCTGGGCCTGCTCGGCCGGCGGGGATAGCCCGCGACCGGGGTGGCCGACCACGTCAGGAGAGCCATGAGCCAGTCCACCCCTCCCCCCGGTCTCTTCGACCGCCTGCGTCGCTTCGATCCTGCCGTGCTGCCGATCCTGGTGGCCGCGGTCGTGCTGGTCGGCGCCGTCATCTGGCTGCTCGGCCGCCCGCTGCCGCCGCCCGCGGCGGCGGTGGATCCGCGCCTGCCCGAGCAGGTCGCCGCGCTGCGCGCGGAGGTCGAGCGCCTGCAGGGGGTGCAATCCCGCATCGCCGCGCTGGAAGGCCGCGGGGGGCCGGATCTCCGCCCGCTGGAGGGCCGCCTCGCGGCGCTGGAAGGACGCACCGGTCCCGACGTCGCGCCGCTCGCGGCCGGGATCGCCGCGGCCACCGGCCGTGCGGAGACGGCGGAGCGCCGGCTGACGGCGGCCGAGGAACGGCTGGGCGCGCTGCAGCGGGAGCTGGCGGGACGCCCGGTGGTGGATCCGAACGCGCTCGCGCCGCGCGCCGCGCTCGACCAGCTCTCGGGCCGGGTCGAGGCGCTGGCACGCGAGACGCAGGGCGCCGCCGCGCAATCGGCGGGGCGCGTGCAGGCCGCGGAGCAGGCAATTGCCGGCTTTGCCGGGCGCGTGGCGGCGAACGAGGCGGGGCTCGCCGCGCGCACCCAGGCAATCGAGGCGCAGGCCGGGCGCATCGGCGCGCTCGAGCAAGCGATGAATTCGCGCATCCAGGCGCTGGAGGCGAACATCACGCAGCGGCTGCAGGCGCTCGAGGGCCAGCTGCAGCAGCGCGGCGCGGCGCTGGAGCAGCAGGGCCAGCGGCTGCAGGCGCTGGAGGGCACGGCGGGGCGGCTGGCGGCGCTTGAGGGCCGCTCGGCGCGGCTGTCGGCGATCGATTCCGTGCGCGCCGCGCTCGAGGCCGGGCGGCCGCTCGGCGAGGCGCTGCGGCCGCTGCAGGACCCGCCGGCGCCGCTGACGCGCTTCGCCGGCACCGCACCGCCGACCGAGGCGGGGCTGCGGCTGTCCTTCGAGGAGGCGGCGCGTGCCGGCCGCGCGGCCGGCGAGCCGCAGGGCAGCGGCGTGCTGGACAGCGCGGCGCAACGCCTCGGCGGCCTCGTCACCGTGCGCCGCGGCGAGGAGGTGCTGTGGGGCGATGCGGCGGCGGCTGAGATCGAGCGCGCGCGGCGCGCGGTGGAGGCCGGCGACCTGGAAGGTGCGCTGCGCTTCCTCCAGCGCCTCTCGGCGCCGGCGCGCCAGGCGATGGCGGGCTGGATCGGCCAGGCCGAGGCGCTGATCGCGGCGCGTGCCGCGCTGCGCCAGATGGCGGCGGGCTGAGCCGATGATCCGTGCCATCCTCTACCTGGCGCTTCTCGCGCTCGGCGTCGCGGGCGTGCTGTACCTCGCGGGCCTCGGCGGCTTCGTGGAGATCCGCGTCGGCGAGGTCGAGATCGCGGTGCCCTTCGCGGTGGGGCTGCTGCTGCTCGCGCTGGCCTTCCTCCTGCTGCACGGCATCCTGGTGGCGATCGGCGCGATCCGGCGCTGGCCGGCGCGGCTGCGTGCGCGGCGCGAGGCGAAGCGACGCCTGGAAGGCGACGCCGCGACGACGCGCGCGATGGTGGCGCTCGCCGCCGGCACGCCGGAGATCGCGCGGCTCGAGGTGCGGCGGGCGCGCGAGCGGCTCGGCGACACGCCTCAGACGCTGCTGCTGACCGCGGAGGCCGAGCGCCTGGCGGGACGCGAGGAGGCGGCGGCGGAGGCCTTCCAGGCGCTCGCGAAGCGCGAGGATTCGCGCTTCCTCGGCCTGCGCGGCCTGCTGCGCCAGGCGATCCAGCGCGAGGACTGGCCGACCGCCCAGCGCCTGGCGCGGGAGGCGGAGGCCGCGCAGCCCGGCGCGGCCTGGCTGCGGCAGGAACGCGAGACGCTGGCGCTGCGCACGCGCGACTGGCGCGAGGCGCTGGCCCTCGCCGCGCCCGGCACGGCGCAGGCGCCGCTCGCGCTCGCCGCGGCGATGCAGGAGGGCGATCCGGGCCGGGCGCAGGACCTGGAGCGGCAAGCCTTCCAGACCGACCGCGGCTTCGCCCCGGCGGCGCTTGCCTACGCCAATCGGCTGAAGGAGGTCGGCAGCCCGCGCCGCGCGCGCGAGGTGCTGGAGGAGGCGTGGAAGGCCAAGCCGCATCCGGATCTCGCCGAGGCCTATCTCGGCGCCGAGGGCGAGAAGCTGGCGCGCGCCAAGGCGGCGGAGAAGCTGGCGGGGGGCAACCCGCAGCACCCGGAGAGCCACCTGCTGGTCGGGCGCCTCGCGGCCGAAGCGGGGCTGACGGGCAAGGCACGGCAGGAGCTCGATGCGCTCGTCGCCTCCGGCGGGGCGGACCGGCGCGCCTATCTCGCGCTCGCCGACCTCGAGGAGGCGGAGCACGGCGATTCGCCGGAGGGCCGCGCGGCGCAGGCGAAGTGGCTGCGTCTGGCCGCGACTGCGGCGCCGGAGCCGCGCTGGCGCTGCGCCTCCTGCGGCAACGACCAGACGGGCTGGCAGGCGGTGTGCCCGAGCTGCCAGTCGGTCGGCACCATCGCCTGGACGAGCCCGCAGACCTTGCCGGTGCCGGTGGGCTAGGGGCGGGAGGGGGCCGGGGAGGCAGCCGCGCCCTCCCGGCTCTACGCCATCATCGCCACGCGCTTCGGCGCGACGAGGCGGAAGCTGCGGCGGACCAGCGCATCGAGCTCGGCCCAGTCCACGCGGCCGGACAGCGTCACGCCGATCCAGCCGCAGCCGCCGAGATAGGGCGGGCGGAAGAAGCGCTGCGGGTCCGCCGCGAGCAGCAAGTCCTGCACGCCGGGCGGCGCCTTCAGCCACACGGCGGGCGCGTCGCGATGCGTCGCGACGAGGGCGAAGATCTTCCCGCGCACGCGGAAGGTCGGCGTCTCCCAGGTCTCGATCTCCTCGGACTCCGGCAGGGCGAGGCAGAGGCGGCGCAGGCGCGCGGTCGGCCGAGCGGGCATGGCGGGATTCGCCCATGCCCGCGCTTGACCGGCAAGCGGCAGCAGGGGAGCGTCGCGCGACGAAACCGGAGAACCCAGATGCGCCGCACCGCGCTTGCCACGCTGCTCGTCGCCGCCGCGCTGCCCGCCGCGGCGCAGGACCGTCCCCAGCTGACGCCGACGCGCGACGTGGCGGTGACCTACCGGATGATCGGGGCGGCCGCGCAGCAGATGCCGCCCGGCGCGCCGAGCAACATGACGATCTCCTGGCTTGCGGCGCAGGGGCTGATGCGCAGCGACATGCCGGGCGGCATGGGCTGGATGGTCGCCGATCCGCGCAACGGCCGCGCCTTCATGGTGATGGAGCAGATGCGCGCCGTCATGGACATCCCGGCAGCGCAGGCGATGGCGCAGCAGATGAACTCGCCGACCGCGACCTACCGTCGCGAGGGCACGGCGACGATCGCGGGCCAGGCCTGCAACGTGTGGGTCGTGCAGGATGGCGGCAACCAGGGGCGCTCCTGCGTCACGTCCGAGGGCGTCGTGCTGCGCGCCGAGGGCACGCATGGGGGCCAGACAGGCGGGATGGAGGCGACGGCGGTGCAGTTCGGCCCGCAGGATCCGGCGCGCTTCCAGCGCCCGGCCGGCTACCAGACGATGCAGATGCCGCAAGGCATGCCGCCTGGGATGGCGCCAGGCGCGCCGGGCCGCCCGCCGGGGCAGGCGCCGCGCTGAGCGGCGTCACGGATGGGCGAGCGGCGGGGGACGCCTTCCGCTCGCCGTCTTTCCACGCCATCTGACGGGCATGTTCCGACGCGACCTGCTGGGCGCCGCCGCGCTCGTCTCCCTCCTGCCCGCCGCGGCGCGTGCGCAGGCGCCTGTGCCTTCCGCGGGCGCGCAGGCGCCCGACCGCGCCGCGCTGGCGCGGGTGGAGGCCTATCTGAACGGGCTCCGGGTGCTGCGCGCGCGCTTCCTGCAGGTGGCGCAGAACGGCGCCTCGGCACAGGGAACGGCGTGGATCTGGCGACCGGGGCGGATGCGCTTCGACTACGACCCGCCCGAGCCGATCCTGCTCGTCGCCTCCGGTGGGCAGGTGATGATGTATGATCGGGAGCTGCGCCAGCCGACGACGGTGCCGGCTTCCGCCACGCCGCTCGGGCTGCTGCTGCGGCCGGAGATCCGGCTCTCGGGCGACATCACCGTGACGGGCGTGGAGCGGCGCGGCGGCTTCCTGCATGTCGGGCTGCACCGCACCAACGCCGCGGCCGAGGGCCGCCTGACGCTGACCTTCCAGGAGGAGCCGATGGCGCTCCGCCAGTGGACGGTGCTGGACGCGCAGGGGCGCGAGACGCGGGTGACGCTCTACGAGATCGACACGACCGCGCAGCCGAATGCGCGGATGTTCGACTTCAACGACCCGCGCTTCTTCGACCAGGAGAGTCGTGGCAGGTGAGCGCCGGCTCCGCTGCAACGGATCGGATCAGGGCGGCTGCACGCCGCGCCGGCGCTTGAGGCCGGTCAACGAGTCCCCGTACTCCCGAAGCCGCCTTCGCCGCGGGCGGTGTCGGGCAGCGTCTCCACCTCGCGCCAGGCAGCGCGGGTGACCGGCGCGACGACGGCCTGGGCGATGCGCAGGCCGCGCTCCACCGTGAAGGGCTCGGTGCCGGCGTTCATCACGATCACCTGCAGCTCGCCGCGGTAATCCTCGTCCACCGTGCCGGGCGTGTTCGGCATGGTGATGCCGTGCTTGAGCGCGAGGCCGGAACGCGGGCGCACCTGCAGCTCGTAGCCATGCGGCAGCGCGATCCGCAGCCCCGTCGGCACCAGAGCGCGGCCGCCAGGCGGGATCACCAGCGGCTCCGTCAGCGCGGCCATCAGGTCCATGCCGGCGGCGCCCGCGGTGGCGTAGGAGGGCAGCGGCAGCCCTTCGGCGTGCGGAAGCCGTACGACCTGGATATCCACCGTCACGCCAGTTCCTCCGCGATCCGCTGCGCGAGTCGGCGCGCGACCTCGTCCTTCGGCAGGCGCGGCCAGTCCTCGACGCCCCCGGCGGTGACGAGGTGCACGGCATTCTCCGCGCCGCCCATCACGTCGCCCGAGACGTCGTTGGCGACGATCCAGTCGCAGCCCTTGCGCGCGCGCTTCTCCCGCGCGTGCTCCACGACGCGCTCGGTCTCGGCGGCGAAACCGATGACCAGGCGCGGTCGGCCAGCTGCGCGGCCGGCAACGCTCGCGAGGATGTCCGGGTTGTGCGCCAGCCGGATCTCGGGCGGCGGCGCGCCGGGGGCCTTCTTGATCTTCTGCGCCGGCGCGGCGTCGGGGCGGAAATCCGCCACCGCCGCGCAGAAGACGGCGGCGTCGGCCGGCAGCGCGGCCTCGACCGCCGCCAGCATCTCGCGCGCGCTCTCGACACGGGTGACGGCGAGGCCAGGCGGATCGGGGATCGCGACCGGGCCGCTGACGAGCGTCACGCGCGCGCCGAGCGCGGCGAGCGCCGCAGCGATCGCATGGCCCTGTTTCCCGCTGCTGCGGTTGGCGATGTAGCGGACCGGGTCGATCGGCTCATGTGTCGGCCCGCTGGTGACGATCACGTGTCGCCCGGCGAGCGGCCCCGTGGCGAGCAGCGCCTCGGCCGCGGCGAGGATGGCAGGCGGCTCGGCGAGCCGCCCTGTGCCGCTTTCGGGCTCGGCCATCGCGCCGTCCTCGGGCCCGACCAGGGCGACGCCGCGCGCGGTCAGGGCTGCGACATTCGCCGCCGTCGCCGGATGCGCCCACATCGCCGGGTTCATCGCCGGCGCCGCCAGCACCGGCGCGCGGGTGGCGAGAAGGATCGTCGAGGCGAGGTCGTCCGCCAGCCCGTTGGCGAGCTTCGCGAGCAGGTTCGCGCTGGCTGGCGCGACGATGACGAGGTCGGGCCAGCGTGCGAGGCGGATATGGCCGATCTCGGCTTCTGCGGCCCAGAGGTCGTCATGCACGCGGCTGCCGGAGATGCCGGCCAGAGCGTCCCTGGTCACGAAGCGCGCGCCGCCGGCGGTCAGCACCGGCGTCACCTCCGCGCCGGCCTTGCGCAGCAGGCGCGTCAGCTCGAGCGCCTTGTAGGCGGCGACGCTGCCGGAGACGACGAGGAGAATCTTCTTCCCTGCGGGGCTCATGCCGCCCTGACCGTAGCGTGTCGCGCGGAAGGCGGCGAGATGCGCGGCGCGCCGGCGAATCCGAATGCGGGGTGACCTGGATCAAGGCCGCGCGCCTGGTCGCGCGGCAGGCTTGCGGCCCGCCATGCCGTTGCGTCCGCGCCTCCCCCTTCTCGCCGCCATGCTCCTCCTCGGCTGCACCGACACGAGCCAGGAGCGCCGGCTGGCAGCCGAGGGGCCCTGGACCATCCGGGAACTCGCTGCGACCCGGCGACCGCTGCAGGCGGGCGAGCGCATCGCGCTGCTGCTGCTCGGCGCGCACGTGGAGCCGGATCGCTTGCGGTCCTGCATCGCCGCAGGGCTGGCCGCCGGGCTTCCGCCGGACCAGCCGGCCCCCGCCTGGCTCGACGGCGCGGAGGCGGGGGCGGTCGCCGCGCTGCTCGCGGCGTCACGTGAGGGCGCGCGGCCGCGCCTGCCCCGAACCGGGCATGACTGGCTGGTCGCCATCGAGGACAGGACCAGCTCCGGTCCGGTGGACGTCCCACCGACGGCTGAGGCCGGGTTCGGCGGCGTCGCTCTGGGTGCGAACCTCGCCCAGCCGGTCGGCTATCATCTGGAACTGCGCGCGGAGATCTTGGACCTCCGCGGCGCCGGACGCGTCGGGACAGTCGCGTCGCGCTTTGACGCGACCGAGCGGCGCGAGGTGATCGTCGCCCTGGTCGGCGGGGGCATGGGCGCGCTGCCGATCATCCTTCCGGTGACGCACCGCGCCGGCGGCACCGACGCCCTGGCGATCTGCGACGCTTTCGGGCGCGGCATCGCGGCCGGCCTCCTCTATGCGGAGCGGGCGCGGCAGGGTGCAGCGCCTGCCGCGCGCCCGTGAGGCCCGCCGGAGGTCAGCCGTGGATGGCGCTGTCCGCCGGATCGAAGAGGCGGGCGGTGGCGACGTCGAACCAGGCGGACGCGTTCGTCGTGCCCGTGGCGCCCCAGGGCTTGCCGAGCGCGGGATGGCGGCCGAGGCCCGGGACGTACATCTGGTCGAGATGCAGGTGCGGCGCCTCATGCGCCACGATGCGCGTGTCCTTGCCGTCGCTCGCCGTCAGGCCCGGCCCAGCATAGGCGGCGATGACGATGCCCGGCTTCGGGGTCACCGCGACGATGCAGTCGCAATCCGTCCAATCCGTGGGCAGCGCAAGCTGGTCGCGCGCCATGTCGGCGATCTTCCGCCCCGCCTGGCGCGCGCGGTAGCCGAGCAGGTAGAGCCTCTCGCGCTCGATCCACCAGGGCGAGTTGAGCAGCGGCAGGAGCGGCTGTGCGCCGCCGCCGATGAACTTCCGCGCCGCGAATCGATAGAGCCGGTTGTCCGCGGCGAGCGTCACCCGGCGGCGGTAGATCAGCCCGCCGGTGCGGTCGAAGACGCCGCGCGCGTTGCGCTGCGCCGCATTGGGATTGGGGTCCGCAATCTTCTTCAGCGCGCCGGCGGAGCGGTCGTACTGGTAGCCCTCGGCTTCGGCGAGGAGCCAGGAATTGCGGAAGAAGCTCTCATTTGCCGCCGTCATGGTGGGGTCCGATGCGCGAGGAAGCAGGGGGCGCCGTCGAGACTAACGGGCGAAGAGAACGCGCGAAATGCGCGCCAGCGGCGATTCCTCAGGCGAAACGGATCTGCGCGAGGTTCAGCGCGACTCGGGCTGCGTGGCCATGAAGGTGGCGAGCATGGTGGCGCAGAGGATCTCTTTGCCGTTCACCTGACGCATCAGGACGTCGGCGCGGCCCGTGGTGATCGTGCGCCCGGGGCGCAGCACCTCGCCGCGCGCTAGCGCGACCGCGCCCGCGCCGGGGCGGAGGAAGTTGATCTTGAACTCGATGCTCATCACCTCGCCGCCCGGAGGCAGCAGCGACATCGCCGCGTAGCCGGCGGCGGTGTCGGCAAGGGTCGTCAGCAGCCCGCCATGGAAGACGCCGTGCTGCTGGGTCAGCTCGGCGCGGAAGGGGCAGGCGATGACGCAGCGGCCGGGCGTGACCTCCTGGAGCGTCGCGCCGATGTGGCTGAGGAAACCCTGCTGCGCGAAGGACGCCGCGATCCGTGCTGTGAAGTCCGGGTCGCGCGGCGTCAAAGCCGCCAGCCGGTGTGGATCGCGACGATGCCGCCCGAGAGGTTGCGGTGCGCCACCCGCTCCATCCCCGCGCGCTCCATCATGCCTGCCAGCGTCCGCTGGTCGGGGAACTTCGCGATGCTCTCCGCCAGGTATTCGTAGCTCGCGCGATCCTTGGCCACGCGCGCGCCGATCTCCGGCAGGACCCGGAAATTCCAGGTCTCGTAGAGCTTCCCGAGCGCCGCGACCTCGAGCTTCGAGAATTCGAGGCAGTGGAAGCGCCCGCCGGGGCGCAGCACGCGCCGCGCCTCGCGCAGCACCGCGTCCTTGTCGGTGCAGTTGCGCAGGCCGAAGGCGATCGAGACCTTCTCCACGCTGCGGTCTGGGAGCGGGATGTGCTCGGCGTCCACCACGGCGAAGTCGATGCCCTTGACGATGCCGCGGTCGAGGGCGCGGCGGCGGCCGACCTCCAGCATCTCCGCATTCACGTCGGTGAGGATGACGTGGCCGGCCCCGCCCGCGAGCGCGCCGAAGGCGATGTCGCCGGTGCCGCCGGCGAGGTCGAGCAGCGTCTCGCGCGGGGAGGCGGCGATGGCGTTGACGAAGATGCGCTTCCAGATCCGGTGGATGCCGAGCGACATCAGGTCGTTCATCAGGTCGTAGCGGGGCGCGACGCTGTCGAAGACCCCGCGCACCAGGCTGGCCTTCTGCGCCCGCGGCACCTCGCGGAAGCCGAAATCGATGGTCTCTGTCATGCCCTCAACTTGGCCTCCGGCGCGCGAGGCGGCAAGGAAGGGGCCGAAGGGGGACCGATGCCCGAACTGCCCGAGGTGGAAACCGTGATGCGCGGCCTCGCCGCGGTGCTGGAGGGGCGACGCATCGTCCGGGCCGGGACCACGCGGCCGGACATGCGCTGGCCGTTTCCGGACCGGCTCGCGGCGCGGCTGGAGGGCGCGCGCGTGGCCGGCTTCCGGCGGCGCGGGAAGTACATCCTCGCGCGGCTCGACACCGGCGAGAGCCTGCTGGTCCATCTCGGCATGTCGGGCCGGCTGGTGGCGCGGCCGATGAACCTGCCTCCGGTGCCCTGGATGGGACCCACGGGCCGCTTCTCCGATGCGCGCGGCCACAACCAGCCGCCGGAAAGTCATGAGCACCTGGTGATGGAGACCGAGGACGGCACGCGGATCGGCTTCGTGGACCCGCGCCGCTTCGGCTGTGTGGACCTGATGCCGACCGCGGAGGAGGACCGGCACCGCCTGCTGCGCGAGCTCGGGCCGGAGCCGCTGGAGGATGGCTTCACGCCCGAGACCCTCTCGGCCGCGCTGGCGGGGAAGCGCACGCCGATGAAGGCGGCGCTGCTCGACCAGTCGGTGGTGGCGGGGCTCGGCAACATCTACGTGGCGGAGGCGCTGTTCCGCGCGGGGATCTCGCCGCGGCGGCTCGCGCGCAGCGTGCCGGGCGCGCGGGCGGCGCGGCTGGTGCCGGCGATCAAGGCGGTGCTGGAGGAGGCGATCGGGGCGGGCGGGTCGTCCTTGCGCGACTATGTCCGCGCCGATGGCGAGCTCGGGCGCTTCCAGGACCGCTTCTCCGTCTACGACCGCGAGGGGCAGCCGTGTCCCCTGTGTCCCGGACCGGGCGGCGGCTGCGCGGGCGTGCGGCGCATCGTGCAGTCCGGCCGCTCCACCTTCTGGTGCCCGCGCACGCAGCGGTGACGAGGGCGGCGGCGTTGACAGGGTCATCGAACCGCGCGACCGCTTGGCGCGACGAAGCCGGAGGAGGGCGCCATGGCCTATGAGATGATCCTGGTCGAAACGCGCGGCCGTGTCGGGCTCATCACGCTGAACCGGCCGAAGGCGCTGAACGCGCTCTGCGACCAGTTGATGGAGGAGCTGGGCGGGGCGCTGCGCGCCTTCGACGCGGATCAGGCCATCGGCTGCATCGTCCTGACCGGCAGCGAGAAGGCCTTCGCCGCCGGCGCCGACATCAAGGAGATGAAGGGCCGCACCTATCCGGCGGTCTATTTCGACGACTTCATCGGCAAGCGCTGGGAAGCGGTGCTGACGATCCAGAAGCCGGTGATCGCGGCGGTGGCGGGCTTCGCGCTCGGCGGTGGCTGCGAGCTGGCGATGATGTGCGACCTCATCCTCGCGGCCGACACGGCGAAGTTCGGCCAGCCCGAGATCAACCTCGGCATCATCCCGGGCGCGGGCGGGACGCAGCGGCTGACGCGCGCGGTCGGCAAGTCGAAGGCGATGGAGATGGTGCTGACCGGGCGGATGATGGACGCCGCCGAGGCGGAGCGGTCGAACCTGGTCTGCCGCGTGGTGCCCGCGGCCGAGCTGATCGCCGAGGCGGTGAAGATGGGCGAGAAGATCGCGAGCCTCTCGGGCCCGTCCGTCGCGATGGCGAAGGAGGCGGTGAACGCCGCCTATGAGCTGACCCTGAAGGAGGGCGTTCGCTTCGAGCGCCGTCTCTTCCTCTCCCTCTTCTCGACCGAGGACCAGAAGGAGGGCATGTCGGCCTTCGCCGAGAAGCGCGCGGCGCAATTCCGGCATCGCTGACCGGGCGCGGTGCCGCGCCGGCATGTCAGGCTCGCGCTGGGGTTGCGTCCTGCGCAGCCAATCCGTCCCGGTCGCCTCTCGCCGATTGACTCGCGCGAGCGTCGAGGGATAGAAACCGCCCCTTCGCTGGCGGGCGCTGCCCGCCGGTTCCAGCTTTCACTCCGGGTCAGACACGACACCCCATGGCGAACACGGACTCCGCGCGCAAGCGCATCCGCCAGATCGAGAAGCGCACGGTTCGCAACCGTGCCCGCAAGTCCCGCGTGCGCACCTTCCTGCGGAAGGTCGAGCTGGCCATCGCCGCCGGCGACAAGGGCGCCGCGCAGGAGGCCTTCAAGGCCGCCCAGCCGGAGATGCAGCGCGCCGCCGACAAGGGCGTGCTGCACGACAACACGGTGGCGCGGAAGCTGTCGCGGCTGTCGTCGCGCATCAAGGCGATCTCCGCGAGCGCCTGAGTCCGGGGCGCGCATCCTGCGCGCCCTGCGTTGCTCCTCACTGAACAGAACCGCCCTTGGGCCGCGTCGAATGACGCGGTCCTTTGTGCTGTGCAGTAATGCGCTTGATCTGCTTTGTTCCATACTCAGCAAAGGTGCTTGAGTACATAGGTTTTCCGTTTGCGCTCTGCGTCTTCAGGGCAACACTAGTTTGCATACGCGCACTGAGCATTTGCGGCCAACGGTGCGCTCGCGGTAAATCCTGGTGACGATGGCGCATCCCCCCGGATGTATGCGCCGTTCCCGAGCCGCGGCGCGGCGCGCTCGGCAGTCCGAACGAGAACAGGTCCAACTGGGCCGGTGAGGGTGGCAGGTGCGTCCCATGGAGAAAGCGGTCGGTCCGTCGTCTCCCGCCCCCCAGGGCCAGCTGGCCGAGGTGTGGGCGCGGATCCGTGGCCGGCTGCGGGACGAGGTCGGCGAGGTCGAATACAAATCCTGGCTGCGCCAGATGACGCTCGCCTCGCAGCAGGGCGACGAGGTGGTCGTGCTGCTGCCGACGCGCTTCCTGCGCGACTGGGTGCGCGGCCATTACGGCGACCGCCTCCAGGCGCTCTGGCAGGCCGAGGTCCCGGCGGTGCGGCGGATCGAGTTCCGGGTGATGGCGGAGCCACGCGCGGCAGAACCGCGGGGCGCCGAGCCGAAGCCCGAGGCCGCACCCGCGACGGCGCGGTCCGCCGGCGACGGCCTGGCGGAGCCGCTCGGCCGCCCGGCCGAGCCGCGCGGTGAACCCCGCGCCGACGCGCGCGGCGACTGGGCGGCGCCGCTCGACCCGCGCTTCACCTTCGACACCTTCGTCGTCGGCAAGCCCAATGAATTCGCCCATGCCTGCGCGCGCCGGGTCGCGGAGCGGCCGGCGAGCCCGGGCTTCAACCCGCTGTTCCTCTATGGCGGCGTGGGCCTCGGCAAGACGCATCTGATGCACGCCATTGCCTGGGCGACGCGCGAGCGCGGTGCGCAGGATGGCCGCCGCCAGCTCTCGGTCGCCTACATGAGCGCCGAGAAGTTCATGTACCGCTTCATCGCCGCGCTGCGGTCGCAGTCCACGATGGAGTTCAAGGAATCGCTCCGCAGCGTGGACGTGCTGCTGATCGACGACCTCCAGTTCCTCATCGGCAAGGACAACACGCAGGAGGAGTTCTTCCACACCTTCAACGCGCTGGTGGATGCCGGGAAGCAGATCATCGTCTCCTCCGACAAGCCGCCGGCCGAGCTCGCGGGGATCGAGGATCGGCTGCGCACGCGGCTGGGCCAGGGCATGGTCGCCGACCTGCACGCGACGACCTACGAGCTACGCATCTCCATCCTGCAGGCGAAGGTGACACAGGCCGGCGTCGCGGTCCCGCCCAAGGTGCTTGAGTTCCTGGCCCACAAGATCGCCACCAACGTCCGCGAGCTGGAAGGCGCGCTGAACCGGCTGATCGCGCATGCCAACCTCTTCGGCCGCGCCGTCACGCTGGAAGGCGCGCAGGAAGTGCTGCACGACGTGCTGCGCGCGCATGACCGGCGCGTGTCGATCGAGGAGATCCAGAAGAAGGTGGCGGAGCACTACAACATCCGCCTCTCCGACATGTCCTCGCCGCGCCGCGCGCGCAACGTGGCGCGTCCGCGGCAGGTGGCGATGTACCTCGCCAAGCAGCTGACGACGCGGTCGCTGCCTGAGATCGGGCGGCGCTTCGGCGGGCGCGACCACACCACGGTCATGCATGCCGTCAGCCGCGTCGCCGAGCTGATGCAGCAGGACAATGCCTTCGCCGAGGACGTCGAGCTCCTGCGGAGAATGCTGGAGACCTGATTTTCACCTCAGTCGCCGGCGCTCGCTCCGCGCGCTTGGCTGGCGCGCCACAGGCATGGCGCGCCCGGCGCGGCCGCCGCATTCCCGGTGACCTTCGCCTGTCTTCTTCGGTGCTGGCTGGCGGGAAGGCAGCGGTCCATGGCCGCTTTCCGGCCCCGGTCCCCGCCGCGGCCTTGCCGCGGCAGGATGGGCCATCACACCAGAAGCAGCGCCAATCCAGTGCCCCCGCGGCGGTGCTGAGAAGCGCGCCGAAGGCGCGACGCGCAGCGACGTCGCGGGATCTACCGGCCGGTCTGAATGCGCTCGACAAGCTGCTTCGCGGTCGGGATGAAGCCGTTCGAGTAGAACGGGTCCGACCCGAAGCGATACGCGTTGTGGCCGGCGAACATCAGGTTGTGCTCCAGCGCGCCGTTATGGGCGATGTCCTGGAGCGTCTTCTGGATGCAGAAGCTGCGCGGATCGGCCTTCTTGCCGGTGCTGAACTCCGGCTCGTGCTGCGACCAGTTGGAGAAGCGGCAAGCGCTGAGGCAGCCCATGCAGTCGATCTGGTCCTTCACGATCTCCCGGCTCTTTTCCGGGGTCACGAAGATCAGCGTGTTCTCGGGCGTGCGCATCGCCTCGATGAAGCCGGCGGCCTCCCACTGGCGCACGCGCGCGAGGTCGTGGGCGGTCAGGTAGACCAGCCGCTTGCGCGGTCCGACCGGGTACTCCGCCACGTGATCGCCGGCAGGCTCCGACAGGAAGGCCACCTGGCGCTCGTTGCGTGCCTCGAGCTCGCGCAGGAAGTCGTTGCGCACCGCGCTGCTGTAGAAGCCGGTCGGCGAGAAGGGCTGCAGCAGCACGTCGCCTTCCTTCAGCGTCAGCAGCCGCTGCTTCCACGCCTCGGAGATCGGGCTCTCCTGCGTCAGCAGGGGGCGGGTGCCGAACTGGAAGGCGACCGGGCCGAGCTCCGGGCTGTCGATCCAGTCCTCCCATTCCTCGAGCCACCAGACGCCGCCCGCCATGATGATCGGCACATCGCCGAGGCCGAACTCGCGCATCTGCTGGCGCAGCTTCAGGACGCGGGGGAAGGGATCCTCGGGCTTGCGCGGGTCCTCGGAGTTCGAGAGGCCGTTGTGGCCGCCGGCGAGCCAGGGGTCCTCGTAGACCACGCCGCCGAGCCATTCGCGCGTCTTGTGGTAGGCGCGCTTCCACAGCGCCGAGAAGGCCCGGGCGGAGGAGATGATCGGGTAGTAGTGCACGCCGTAGTCGCGCGCGATGTCGGCCAGGCGATAGGGCATGCCGGCGCCGCAGGTGACGCCGTTCACCAGCCCCTTCGCCCCTTCCAGGATGCCGCGCGCCACGCGTTCCGCGCCGCCCATCTCCCAGAGGATGTTCATGTGGATGCGGCCCGCTCCCCCGGCGCGCTCATGCGCTTCCCGCGCCTGGGCGATGCCTCCGGTGATGCCGTACTGCACCAGCTCCTCGTGGCGCTCGCGGCGCGTGCGGCCGTGATAGACCTGACGGATGACGGTGCCGTCCGCGTCGTAGCTGTCCGCGTTGACGGCCGAGAAGGTGCCGACGCCGCCGCCCGAGGCCCAGCCGCCGCACGTCGCGCCGTTCGACACCGCAACGCCCTTGCCGCCCTCCACCAGGGGCAGGACCTCGACTCCGCCCATGCGGATCGGGTTGATCGCCTTCAACTCTGTCGTGCTCCGGAAGGGAGGGGTGCCGCCGGGGGGCGGCGGCGCCGTGACGCTATTAAGGCAAGGTCTGCGACTTTGGGAGGGCTCCGCCGAGCCCCCCCGCCGTCGTTCTGCCTACTCCGCCGCGTCGCGGCCGCCGTCGCCATCGCGCCGCGGGCGCCGGTCGCGCTCGCGGCGGTCGCCGCGCTCGGGCCGGTCGCCACGGCCCTCGCCATCCTCACGCGGGCGGCGGGCGCCGACCTGCTCGGTGATGTCGGCGCCGGTCGCCTGGTCCACGACGCGCATGGACAGCTTCACCTTGCCGCGGTCGTCAAAGCCGAGGACCTTGACCTTCACCTGGTCGCCTTCCTTGACGAGGTCGGTGGTCTTGTTGACCCGCTCATTCGCCAGCTCGGAGATGTGGACGAGGCCGTCCTTGGCGCCGAGGAAGTTCACGAAGGCGCCGAACTCGGCGGTCTTCACCACCTTGCCGTTGTAGATCTTGCCGACCTCGGGCTCGGCCACGATGCCCTGGATCCAGTCGATCGCCTTCTGCGCGGCCTCCACCGAGGTCGCCGCGACCTTGATGGTGCCATCGTCGTCGATGTCGATCTTGGTGCCGGTCTGCTCGGTGATCTCGCGGATCACCTTGCCGCCCGAGCCGATGACGTCGCGGATCTTGTCCTTGTTGATGTTGATCACGGTGATCCGCGGCGCGGTCGCGGCCACGTCGCCGCGCGCCCCGCTGATCCCCTTGCCCATCTCGCCGAGGATGTGAAGCCGCCCCTCCTTCGCCTGGCCGAGCGCGATCTTCATGATCTCGAAGGTGATGGAGGTGATCTTGATGTCCATCTGCAGGGCGGTGATGCCCTGCTCGGACCCGGCCACCTTAAAGTCCATGTCGCCGAGATGGTCCTCGTCGCCGAGGATGTCGGAGAGCACGGCGAAGCCGCGATCCTCCTTGATCAGGCCCATCGCGATGCCGGCGCAGGGGCGCTTCAGCGGCGCGCCGGCATCCATCAGCGACAGCGAGGTGCCGCAGACGGTCGCCATGGATGAGCTGCCGTTGCTCTCCGTGATCTCGGAGACGACGCGCATCGTGTAGGGGAACTTCTCCTTCTCCGGCAGCAGCGGCCGGATGGCGCGCCAGGCGAGCTTGCCGTGGCCGACCTCGCGCCGCCCCGGGCTTCCCATGCGGCCCGTCTCGTTCACCGAGTAGGGCGGGAAGTTGTAGTGCAGCATGAACGCCTCGCGGTACTCGCCCGCCAGCGCGTCGATGATCTGCTCGTCCTGCCCGGTGCCAAGCGTCGCGACGCAGAGCGCCTGCGTCTCGCCGCGGGTGAACAGCGCGGAGCCATGCGCGCGCGGCAGCACGCCGACCTCGGCCGTGATCTGCCGCACGGTCTTGGTGTCGCGGCCGTCGATGCGCATCCCGGTGTCGAGGATGTTGTTGCGCACCACGTCGGCCTCGAGCTCCTTCAGCAGGCCCTTCGCCGCGCCGGCGTCCAGGCCCTCGGCCTCGAGCTGCGCCACGACGGCCTTCTTGACCGCGCCGACGGCGTTCTGGCGCTCGAGCTTCGGGACGATCTTGTAGGCCTCGGCCATCTGCGCGCGGCCGAGCTCGGCGATGCGCGCCTTCAGCGTCTTCGTCGCCTCGCTCTCCTCGGCGAGCGGCCAGGCGTCCTTGGCGGCGACCTCGGCGAGCTCGATGATGCCCTGGATCACCGACTGGAAGGCCTTGTGGCCGAACTCGACGGCGCCGAGCATGATCTCTTCCGAGAGCTCCTGCGCCTCGGACTCCACCATTAGCACGCCCTCGGCGGTGCCGGCGACGACGAGGTCGAGCTGGCTTTGCTTGCGCTGGGCGAGCGTCGGGTTGAGCACATAGCCGCCGTCGACGTAGCCGACGCGCGCACCGGCGATCGGGCCGAAGAAGGGAATGCCGGAGAGCGTCAGCGCGGCCGAGCAGCCGACCATCGCGACGATGTCGGGGTCGTTCTCCATGTCATGGGAGAGGACGGTGGCGACGACCTGCACCTCGTTGCGGAACCCGTCCGGGAACAGCGGCCGGATCGGACGGTCGATGAGGCGGGAGACAAGGGTCTCGTTCTCCGAGGGGCGCCCCTCGCGCTTGAAGAAGCCGCCGGGGATCTTGCCCGCGGCGAAGGCCTTCTCCTGATAGTTCACCGTCAGCGGGAAGAAGTCCTGGCCCGGCTTGACGGAGCGGGCGCCGACGGCCGTGCAGAGCACGATGGTGTCGCCGAGGCGCGCCATCACGGCGCCATCCGCCTGTCGGGCGACCTTGCCGGTCTCGAGGGTGAGGAGCTGGCCGCCCCAGGCGATTTCCTTGCGGAAATACTTGTCGAACATGCGTCGTCCTTCTCGGCCGGGCGCCTTCGCCGCGGCCATGTGCGAACGGTCCTGCGCGCCGGGGCGCGCAGGACCACGACCCTGCGCGCGGGGCGCGCAAGGCCAAGGTAACGACGGCATGGGTGGTCGAGAGTCCGGCTGTCCGCCCCCTTGGTCGGGGGATGCTCGGCGTCTCGGGCGGCACGGGAAGGCCGATCCGGTCGGATCTGCGCCCCATGTGGCCGGAAACGCCGCCATCGTCCCGTGTTTGGATCGGCGGGAATCTCGCACCCGCTGCCATCGCAGCGAGGGCCGGGCCGCTCTCGCGGACCGACCTGCGCGGCGTATCTAGGGTGGTCCGGGCCAAAAGGCCAGCGGAAAAGCCCGCTGGCCGTGGGTCCCCCGGGGTCAGGCGTGGGCCGGGGCCGCGCGGCGGCCGAGCAGCCGGGCGGGGTCGAGGGCGTAGGCGCCGGCGCCGAGGCCGGCCTGGACGAGCATCAGCACCGTCCACATCGCCGGGAACTCCCAGCCGCCGCCCTGGGCGCTGAACACCCAGCCGGCCGGCAGGTGCTGGATCGTGGCGCCGATCATGATCGGCAGCGTCAGCAGGCTGACCGCCCGCACCCAGACGCCGGCGATCAGCGCCACGCCGGCTGCGATCTCCGCGAAGGCGACGATCGCGCCGAAGACGGGCGGGTAGCCGATCGAGCCAAAGAACCCCATCGTGCCCGCAAGCCCGAAGGTCATCAGCTTCAGCAGCAGCCCATGGGCGAGGAAGGCGGTGCCGAGCGTCACGCGCAGCAGCGCGGCGGCATAGGGGGTGGTGGTGGCGGGGTCGAGGCGCATCTCTGTCTCCTGTCGTTCGGCCGGGGCTGTCCCCGTCGCCCCTCTTTTCGCGCGGGATGGCACCCGCCTTCCAACGCAGGGACGGAACAGCCATCATCACCGGACGTGATGACGGGAGGTGGCGCTGGCCGACCTGCAGAGCCTCGACCTCAACCTGCTGCGCGTCTTCGACGCGGTGGCGCGCGAGCGTCACGTCACCCGCGCGGCGGAGAAGCTCAACCTTTCCCAGCCGGCGGTTTCCAACGCGCTGGCGCGGCTGCGCGCGGCGCTCGGCGACGAGCTGTTCCTGCGCCGCCCCGGGGGTGTGGAGCCGACCGCCCTCGCCCTGTCCCTCGCTGCGCCCGTCGCCGAGGTGCTGGACCGGCTGCGTCAGACGCTGGCCGTCCATGCGCCCTTCGACCCGGCGAACTCCGAGCGCATCTTCACCATCGGCCTCAGCGAATATGCGGAGAGCGTGCTGGCGCCGCCGCTGCTCGAGGTGATGGCGCGGGAGGCGCCGCGCGCCCTGCTCGCCATCCGCCACGCCGACCGCACCAACGCGCAGGAGATGCTGGAGGGCGGCGCGGCCGAGCTGGCGGTTGCCGTGCTGCCGGAGCCGCCTGCGCTCTACACCCGCGTGCGGCTGCTGCCTGAGGCCTTCCTGACCCTCGTGCGCGCCGGCCATCCGCTCACTGAGGGGCCGATGACGGTCGAGCGCTTCACCGCCTACCCGCACCTGCTGCACTCGCCGAATGGCTCGCGCGACGGCGCGCTGGACGGGCCGCTGGCGGAAGCGGGGCATCCGCGCCGCCTGGGCGCCGTGGTCGCGCATCTCGGCGCGGTGCCGGAGATACTGACGCGCACCGACATGGTGATGACGCTCTCGGCGCGGCTGGCGCAGCGCCTGGCGGAGGTGCATGGGCTCGCGCTGCGGCCCTGCCCGGTCGAGATCCGCCACATCCGCCTGAGCCTCGTCTTCCACCGCCGCTTCGAGGCGGATGCCGGCCATGCCTGGCTCCGTCGCACGCTGCTGGCAGTGGCGCGCGAGGTCGGGCCGGTGCCGGGGGTCGGCGCCTGAGGGCGCCGTGGACATGCGGGATGTTGCGGCCAGGGCCATGATGCAGCCGCGAATCGCGCAATCGGGAGAGAATGCCCATGAGGATCAGCCGGCGCGCCACGCTCGGCCTGCTAGCCCTCCCTGCCCTCGCACAGGCGCAGGAGGCCTGGCCGAGCCGGCCGGTCACCGTGATCACCGGCTTCGCCCCGGGCGGGCTCACCGACGTGATGACACGGCTGATCGCTGCCCGGATGCAGCGCGAACTCGGCCAGCCGGTGGTGGTGGAGAACCGCGCCGGCGGGGCGACGGCCATTGCCTCCACCGCCGTCGCGGGGGCGAGGCCGGATGGCTACACGCTGCTGATGGGCGCCTCTTCCCTCGCCATCAACCCGACGCTGCAGCCGAGCCTGACGCCTCGCGAGCCGCTGCGCGAGCTGGTGCCGATCGGCATGGGCTACCGCAGCGCCTTCGTGCTGCATGTCCATCCGGGTCTGCCGGCGCGGAACGTGGCGGAGTTCATCGCCCATGCCCGCGCCAATCCGGGGCGGGTGGATTTCGGCAGCTCCGGCACGGGCGCGGTGAACCACCTCTGCCTCGAGCTGTTCCGCGCGCGCGCCGGGATCGAGGTCAACCACATCCCCTATCGCGGCGGCGCGCCGGCGCTGATCGACCTGCGTGCGGGACGCATCCAGGCGATGTTCGCCGCTGCGCTGGAAGCGATCCCGGCGATCCGCGAGGGCGCGACGCGGGCTCTGGCCGTCAGCTCCGCGGCGCGGCTGCCGCTGCTGCCCGATGTCCCGCCGGTGGCGGAGACGCTGCCTGGCTTCGACGCGGTGTTCTGGCAGGGGCTCTTCGCGCCGGTCGGCACGCCGGAGCCGGTGCTGGCCCGCCTCGGCGCCGCGCTGCGCGCGACGACGGAGGACCCGGAGGTGCGCGCCCGCATGGCTGACCAGGGTGTTGCGGCGGAAACCGGCGACGCTGCGCAACTCCGCCGTGTGCTGGAAGAGGACACGGCGATGTGGGGGCGTCTGATCCGGGATCAGAACATAAGGCCGGAGACGTAGAGCGCCCCCGCGGCGACCGAAGCCCCCCTTCCACGCGAGGGGGGGAGGGGAGGTGTCCGTCACCCCTCCTCGAAAGCCAGCCTCCCGCGCGCGAACACATCCAGGCCTCGCTTCGCCGCTGCCGCGCCGCGCCCGCCGAGCGCCGCGTCAGGGATGCGCTGTTCTCCCCGGTCCCGGCTTGTGATGCCCGTGAGTCGGGGCCCTGTCGCGACACCGCGCCCTGCGGGGCGCCTGCACGCCGGAGATCGTTCCGGCCGCGGGCTGCAAGCGGCGCGACGCGGCGTGCTACAGCGGCGGCCGATGGCCCGTGCGCCCAGCCGACCCGCGCCCACCTGTGCCGCGCCCACCCGTGCCGCGCCGGCGGGCCGTGGCTGGCGCGTGCTGCGCTGGCTCGTCCTGCTGACGATCTGGGGCGGGCTCGCGGTCGGCGCGCTGCTGCTCGCGCTCACCTGGGACCTGCCCCGCACCGACATCGCGCTGAGCCAGACGCGCCGCCCGGGCGTGACGCTCGAAGCCTCCGACGGCCGCATCATCGCCAATTCCGGCGACGTGGTGGGCGAGGTGGTGCGGCTGCGCGACCTGCCCGCCCACCTGCCGGCCGCGGTGATCGCCATCGAGGACCGGCGCTTCCGCCACCATCTCGGCCTCGATCCCGTCGGCATCGCGCGCGCGGCCTGGGCGAACTGGACGACGGGACGGGTGGTGCAGGGCGGCTCCACCCTGACGCAGCAGCTGGCGAAGAACCTGTTCCTGACGCCGGAGCGCAGCCTGTGGCGAAAGGCGCAGGAGGCGGTGATGGCGCTCTGGCTCGAATGGCGCTTCACCAAGGACGAGCTGCTCGAGATCTACCTCAACCGCGTCTATCTCGGCGGCGGCGCCTATGGGGTGGATGCCGCAGCGCGGCTCTATTTCGGCGTGCCGGCCGCCCGGGTGAACATCTGGCAGGCGGCAGTCCTGGCCGGGCTGCCGCAGGCGCCTTCGCGCCTCAACCCGCGCCGCGCGCCGGATGCCGCCGCCGCGCGCGCCGTCGAGGTGCTGGAGGCGATGGCCGAGACGGGGGCCCTGACCCGCCAGGCGGCGACGCTGGCGGCCGAGGGGATCCGGATTCCGCAGCGCCCCTCCCGCGGCGCCGGCTGGTTCGCCGATTGGGTGATGGACGACCTCGCCGACCGCTTCCCCGGCAATGCCGACCTCGTGCTGCGCACCACGCTCGACCTGCGGATGCAGGCGCTGGCCGAGGCGCGGCTGGAGGCGATGCTGGCCGGCCCCGGCGCGCGGGCGCGCGTTGGCCAGGGCGCCGTGGTGGTGATGGAGGCGACGACCGGCAATGTCCGCGCCATGGTCGGCGGCCGCGACTTCCGAACCAGCCAGTTCAACCGGGCCACCCAGGCGCGCCGCCAGCCCGGCTCCGCCTTCAAGCCCTTCGTCTTCGTGGCCGCGCTCGAGCGCGGTGCGAGCCCCTCCGACCCGGTCGCCGACGGGCCGCTGACGCTCGGCGGCTGGTCACCTGGCAACGGGGAGTGGCGCGCCCGCGGCGAGGTCACGCTGGAGGAGGCGCTGGCCCATTCGGTGAACACAGCGGCAGTGCGCGTGCTCGCCCGTGCCGGCGGCGCGCGCGAGGCGGCCGCGGTGGCGCGGCGCTTCGGCCTGGCCGGACCCTTCCCGAACGATGCGACGCTGGCGCTCGGCACCGGGGAGGTGACGCTGCTCGATCTCGCAGCGGCCTATGCGCCCTTTGTCAATGGCGGGCTGCTGCCGGAGCCGCGCGGGCTGCTCGCCGCGCGGGCGGATGGGCGCGCGGCGGGCGTGGACGGCCCCCGCCTGCACCGCGTGATCCCGGCCGAGACCGCGGCCGCGATGCGCCGCATGCTGGAAGCGGTCGTGGCGCGCGGCACCGGGCGCGCCGCGCAGCCGCCGGGCGGCCGCACGGTCGGGGGCAAGACGGGCACGACACAGGATTTCCGCGACGCCTGGTTTGTTGGCTTTTCCGGCCCCCTCGTCATCGGCGTGTGGCTGGGCAACGATGACGGCTCTGCGATGTTTGAGGTCCGGGGTGGCACCCTGCCGGCGCGCCTCGCCCGAGAGATCCTGGAAGGCCTGGCCGGCGAGCCGCGGGCCGCGGCCGGGGGATGAAGGAGTGCGACTTGGACACTGAGCAGCCCCGCACCGCAGCGCTGTCCGGATCCGAGCTCGTCGGGCTCCGCCACGACCGGCTGCGCCGGACCGCGCCGGCGGTGCAGCACGAGGTGAACAATGCGCTGATGGTGCTCACCTCCAACCTCGAGCTGCTCGGCCGCACGGCGCCGGAGGGCGCGCCGCGCCGTCAGCTCGACCGCGCGCAGGAAGCGGTGCGGCGGATGGAGCTGACGGTGCGCGGCTTCCTCGACGCCGCCCGCCGCGAGGCGGAGGACAAGGCGGTGATCGCGCCCGACCTGGCGCTGCGCCAGGCCCTGCCGCTGCTGCGCGTCGCCCTCGGCGCGCGCTTCGGGATCGAGCTGGAAGCCGGGCCGGAGGCCGCTTCCGTGCATCTCGACCGCGCGCGGCTCGACCTCGCGCTGCTCAGCCTCGTGCGCGATGCCGCGGCGCGGATGCAGCCCGGCGCGCGGATCGTCGCGCGGGTGGAGAATCGGGAGGCCGAGGTGGCGCTGCACCTGGCCCTGCCGCCCGGCGCCGCGCCGGAGGGCGAGACGTCGATGCTGCTCGCCGAGGCCGCCGGCGCGACCGGCGGACGGGTCGAGCGCGATGCCGGCGGGGTTGCGCTGGTCTGGGCGCGGGCGCGCGGCTGACCGCGCGTTCCGGCGCGCCGCTGCCCGCGCGCCTGCGGCGTGCCGCTGACCGCGCGCCTGCGGCGTGCCGCTGACCGCGCGCCTGCGGCGCGACGCATCACCCGCAGGCCAGGATCGCCGCGGCGAGGTCCTCGCCGGCCCAGCCGACCGATTTGAACACCGTGACCTCCTCGCGCCGCGTGCGGCCCGGATGCGCGCCGCGGCAGAGATCGGCGAGCTCCGCGGCGACATCCGATTCGGCAATGGCGCCCTCGGCGATCGCCTGCACCACGTCGCCGGCCTCCGCCAGCCCGCCGGCGCGGGTGTCCACCACCAGCGTCGCGCGGGCGATCAAGGCTCCGTCGCTCTCGCGCATCGTCGGGCGGAAGGCGCCGACGAGGTCGACATGCGTGCCCGGGTCCAGCTCCGCGCCCCGGACCAGCGGCGCTTCGGAGAGCGTCGCGGCCGAGACGATGTCGAAGCCGCGCGGGTCGGGCGAAGCGGCGGCGCGCGCCGGAACGCCGTGCGCAGAGAGGCGGGTGGCCAGGCGCGCCGCGTTGCCCGGGGTGCGCGACCAGATCGCGACCTCCTCGATCGGGAAGCGCGCGCACCAGGCCTCGGCCAGCGCGGCGGCGACGCGGCCTGCGCCGAGCACGAGCAGGCGCCGGCTGTCGGGCCGTGCGAGGAAGCGGCCGGCCAGCGTGCTCGCCGCGGCGGTGCGACGGTCGGTCAGCTCGCCCCCATCGAGCAGCGCGACCGGCTCGCCGGTCGTCGCGTCGGACAGCAGGTAGGAGGCCTGCACAGCCGGGATGCCGCGCGCGCCGTTGCCGGGCAGCACATGGACGATCTTCACCCCGCTGTGGCGGCGTCCGGGCCCGCCCGCGCGCTGCCATGCCGGCATGAGCAGCAGCATGCCCTCGGGGGCACCGTGCTGGGGCAGGGGATGGCAGTGGCGGAGCGGTGCCTCGCAGCCCACGCGGAACATCGTCGCGAGCGCGTCTTCTAGCGCGGCCCAGGGCAGGGCATGGCGAAGCTCGTCGGGGCCGATGATTCGCATGCGGGTCTCCTGCCGCGGTCCGGGCGCATGTCGCACCGCCGGGCGGTGTTCGTGAAGAGGCTGTCATTTGACGGGCTGGGCATTGCGCCTTGAAAGATGCAGGGTTGCGATGAGGTCGGGGCTCGCGCCCCGCCGCCGCGACGACCTGCGGATCTGCCGCCGTGGTAGGAACCGCCAAAGGAGAAACGATTGATGAAGGCATTGCGCCTTGCCGTGACCCGCGCCGTCGGGGGAGCCGCCCTCGCCGTCGCCATGACCGTGCCTGTTCTTGCCCAGGCTCCTGCCGCGCCGGCGGCCGGTGGCTCGCCCACCCTGGATGCGATCCGCGCCCGCGGGACGCTGATCTGTGGCGTCAACACCGGCCTGGCCGGCTTCGCCCAGCCCGACAGCCAGGGCGTCTGGCGCGGCTTCGACGTGGATTATTGCCGCGCCGTCGCGCTGGCGCTGTGGAACGACGCGAACCGCGTCCGCTACGTCCCGACCACGGCGCAGAACCGCTTCACCGCGCTGCAGTCCGGCGAGGTGGACATGCTGGCGCGCAACACGACCTGGACGCTGTCGCGCGACACCTCGCTCGGCTTCGATTTCACCGGCATCAACTTCTACGATGGCCAGGGCTTCATGGTGAAGACCGCCGCCGGCGTGCGCACCGCGCGCGAGCTGGAAGGTGCGACGATCTGCGTGCAGCCCGGCACGACCACCGAGCAGAACCTCACCGACTGGGCGCGCGCCAACCGCATCCGCTTCACGCCCGTCGTGATCGAGCGGCTGGAAGAGGTGGTGCAGGCCTATGTCGCCGGGCGCTGCGACGCCTACACGACCGACGTCTCGGGCCTGGCCGCGACGCGTTCGGCGCAGCCCAACCCGCGCGAGCACACCATCCTGCCCGACGTGATTTCGAAGGAGCCGCTCGGGCCGCTGATCCGCCACGGCGACCAGCGCTTCGCCGACCTGCTGCGCTGGATCCATTTCGGCCTGCTCGGCGCCGAGGAACTCGGCATCACCGCGGCGAACGTGCAGCAGCGCGCCACCGACCAGAACCCGGAGGTGCAGCGCATGCTCGGCCGCACCGGCGACCTCGGCCGGATGCTCGGCGTGGACAATGCCTTCCTGGTGAACATCATCCGGGGCATCGGGAACTACGGGGAGATCTTCGCCCGCAACCTGGAGCCGATCGGCATCCAGCGCGGCCCCAACGCGTTGTGGACCACCCCGGGCGGGCTGCAATACTCGCCGCCCTTCCGCTGACGAGGTGACGGCGCGGGCCTCCGGGCCCGTGCCAGACGCCCGCGGCCGCCGGCCGCGGGCCCCCGGCCCCGGCCGCGCCCCACGTGGCCGGCGTGCCGAGACAGGAACGACTGGATGTCCACCACCACCGACCCGCGCCTCGCATCCTCCGGGCCGCCCAGGCGCCCCCTGCGCCTATCCTGGGGCGACGAGCGCGTGCGCGGCATCTTCTGGCAGCTGGTCGTGGTCGGCATCGTCGTCTCGATCATCTGGTGGCTGTGGCAGAACACCGTCCACAACCTCGAGGTCCGGCGCATCGCCACCGGCTTCGGCTTCCTGAACCGCGAGGCCGGGCTGCCGATCGGCGAGAGCCTGATCGAGTACGAGCCGACCGACACCTACTTCCGCGCCCTGGCCGTCGGCGTGCTGAACACGCTGAAGGTGGCGGTGATCGGCGTCGTGCTGGCGACGATCTTCGGCACGCTGATCGGCATCGCGCGGCTGTCGAAGAACTGGATGCTGTCGAAGATCGCGGGCATCTACATCGAGGTGATCCGCGACCTGCCGCTGCTGCTGCAACTGCTGTTCTGGTACACGATCCTGCAGGGGCTTCCCGGGCCGCGCCAGTCGCTGAACCCGGTGCCGAACGTCTTTCTCTCCAACCGCGGCATGAAGCTGCCCTGGATCGAGTGGACCTCGGCGCATTGGTGGTCCCTCGCCGCCATGGCGGCCGGCATCGTGCTGACCCTGCTCTATGCCCGTGTCATGCGGCAGCGCCAGTACCAGGACGGCCAGCCGCGCAGGGTCTGGCCCGTAGGGCTCGCGCTGGTCCTCGGCCTGCCGCTCGCCGTCTGGGCGGCCTTCGGCGCGCCCTTCACGCCCGACCTGCCGGCGCTGCGCGGCTTCAACTTCCGCGGCGGCATCACCGTCAGCCCGGAGTTCTTCGCGCTCCTGATCGGCCTCGTCACCTACACCGCGGGCTTCATCGCCGAGATCGTGCGCGCCGGCATCCAGTCGGTGAGCGGCGGGCAGTGGGAGGCGGCGGAGGCGCTGGGCCTCAAGCGCGGCGAGATCCTGCGCAAGATCGTGCTGCCGCAGGCGCTGCGCGTGATCGTGCCGCCGATGACCTCGCAATACCTGAACCTGACGAAGAACAGCTCGCTGGCGGTCGCGATCGGCTACCAGGACATCGTCAGCATCGCCAACACGACGCTGAACCAGACCGGCCAGGCGATCGAGGGCATCGCGATCATCATGCTGGTCTACCTGACGATCAGCCTGAGCATCAGCCTTTTCATGAACTGGTACAACGCGCGCATCGCGCTGGTGGAAAGGTGAAGGACGTGCGCAGAAGCCAGCACACGCGGCCTGCGCAGCAGGCCGAGACGCCGAACGGCGCCCGCCGCCGGTGCGGCGAGCCAAGCGCGCGGAGCGCGCGCCCGGCGCTTGAGGGCACACCACGATGAGCGACGTCACGCTCAACACCGCAGTCTCGCGCGTGCCGCACGACGCCTCGGCGCCACGTTCGGCCCCAGTGCGCCACACCGGCGCCGTCGCCTGGGTGCGGCAGAACCTGTTCGCCACCTGGCTGTCCACCGCGGTCACGCTGCTGCTGGCCTACCTCGTCATCCGCTGGACGATCGGCTTCGTCGAATGGGCCTTCCTGAACGCGGTATGGGAGGTGCCGATCGTCAACGGCCAGGCGCAGACCCAGGCCTGCCGCGAGATGCGCGGCACCGGCGCCTGCTGGGCGGTGATCAACGAGAAGCACCGCTTCATCCTCTTCGGCACCTACCCGTTCGATGAGCACTGGCGCCCCGCGCTGGTCTGCCTCCTGTTCGTCGCGCTCTACATCGTCTCGGCGATGCGGCGCTTCTGGAACTGGACGCTCGTGCCGATCTGGATCGGCACGCTGACCGTCATCGGCATCCTGATGTGGGGCGGCGTCTTCGGGCTCAGCTACGTCCCGCAGGAGCGCTGGGGCGGGCTGCCGATCACGCTGATCCTCTCGACCTTTGGCCTCGCCTTCGCCTTCCCGCTGGCGATCCTGGTGGCGCTCGGGCGGCGGTCGAAGCTGCCGGCGATCAAGATCCTCTGCGTGCTCTATGTCGAGTTGATCCGCGGCGTGCCGCTGATCTCGCTGCTCTTCATGGCGAGCGTGATGTTCCCACTCTTCCTTCCCGAAGGGATGAACATCGACAAGCTGCTGCGCGCGCAGGTGGCGATCACGCTCTTCGCCGGCGCCTATCTGGCCGAGGTGGTCCGCGGCGGCCTGCAGGCGCTGCCGCGCGGCCAGTACGAGGCGGCGGAAGCGCTCGGCCTCAGCTACTGGCAGAAGACCGGCTTCATCATCCTGCCGCAGGCGCTGCGGCTGGTGATCCCGCCGCTGGTCAACACCTTCATCGGCTTCTTCAAGGACACCTCGCTGGTCCTGATCATCGGCATCTTCGACCTGCTGACCGCAGGCAAGACGGCGATCGTGGAGCCGGCCTGGCAGGGCTTCGGCATCGAGGTCTACGTCACGGTCGGCGCCATCTACCTCGTCTTCTGCTTCGCGATGTCGAAGTACAGCCAGGGCCTGGAACGCGACCTCAACCAGCACCGGAGGCGCTAGCGGTGCGGCCGCGGGGCGGTCGGGCGGGCAGGGATGGCGGCCTGGCCCGCCGCTTGCTTTCCCAATCCAGAAACCGCATCTGTGGCCGCAACGGACGGCCCGAGGCCGGAGACAGGGGGTTCTGAACGATGGGTGAGACGGTCCTGGAGGCACCGGTTGCCTCCGCCATGCGCACCGACGCCCCGCCGGCCATCGTGCTGGAAGGCGTGAACAAGTGGTTCGGCGCGCTGCACGTGCTGCGCGACATCAACCTGCAGGTGGCGACCGGCGAGCGCGTGGTGGTCTGCGGCCCTTCGGGCTCCGGCAAGTCCACCATGATCCGCTGCATCAACCGGCTCGAGCAGCACCAGGAAGGCCGCATCCTGGTGGACAACATCGAGCTGACCGACGACCTGCGCAGCCTCGACGCGATCCGGCGCGAGGTCGGCATGGTGTTCCAGAGCTTCAACCTCTTCCCGCACCTGACCGTGCTGGAGAATTGCACCCTCGCGCCGATCTGGGTCCGCCGCATGCCGAAGCGCGAAGCGGAGGAGCTGGCGATGGAATACCTCGCCCGGGTGCGCATCCCCGAGCAGGCGAAGAAGTACCCGGGCCAGCTCTCGGGCGGCCAGCAGCAGCGCGTGGCGATCGCCCGCGCGCTCTGCATGAAGCCGAAGATCATGCTGTTCGACGAGCCGACCTCGGCGCTCGATCCGGAGATGATCAAGGAGGTGCTGGACACCATGGTGATGCTGGCCTCGACCGGCATGACCATGATCTGCGTGACGCATGAGATGGGCTTCGCCCGCCAGGTCGCCGACCGCGTGGTGTTCATGGACCAGGGCGAGATCGTGGAAAGCGGGGAGCCGGAGGCGATCTTCAGCAACCCGCAGACCGACCGCCTGAAGCTGTTCCTGTCGCAGATCCTTCGCGGGCATTAGCCTCCTGCAAAGGTAGCCGGGCGGTGCTTGCGCGGCGGGCGCTCCCGGCCCTAAGCCTCCAGCGTTCCGCTTCAGGAGCGCGATCTTGACGCAGGGTTCCGCGGCCTCCCGTCCGGTGACGGCCGCTACCATCATCTCCACGCTCGGCGTCGTCTACGGCGACATCGGCACCAGCCCGCTCTACGCGATGCGGGCCTCCCTGCTGCTGTTCTCGCCGGACGGCATCGCGCCCGCCGAGATCCTCGGGGTCCTCAGCCTCGTCTTCTGGTCGCTGATCCTCGTGGTGACCGTGAAGTACGTCACCTTCGTGCTGCGCGCCGACAACCGCGGCGAGGGCGGGATCATGTCCCTCACCGCGCTCGCGCTGCGCGCCTTGCCGGAGGGCAGCCGGATGCGCCAGGCGGCGGTGCTGGTCGGAATCGCCGGAGCCAGCCTGTTCTTCAGCGACGGCATGGTGACGCCGGCGATTTCCGTGCTCTCGGCGGTGGAGGGGCTGCGCGTCGTCCATCCGGCGATGGAGCCGGCGGTGATCCCCCTCTCGCTCTGCGTGCTGCTCGGGCTCTTCCTCGTCCAGTACCGCGGCACGGGGCGCATGGGCCGCATCTTCGGCCCGGTGACGGCGGTGTGGTTCGCCGTGCTTGCCCTGCTCGGGCTGCTGCACATCGCGCAGAACCCCGCCGTGCTCGCCGCGCTCTCCCCCGTCCCGGCTTTGGCCTTCATAGCCGCCCATCCCCTGGCGTCCTTCATCGCGCTCGGCGCCGTCGTCCTGGCGGTGACCGGCGGCGAGGCGCTCTACGCCGACATGGGGCATTTCGGCCTGCGCCCGATCCGCTACGCTTGGCTCTTCATCGTGCTGCCGGCGCTGGTGCTGAACTATTTCGGCCAGGGCGCCCTGCTGCTCTCCGACCCGGAGGCGATCGAGAACCCCTTCTTCCTGATGGCGCCGGAGGTGCTGCGGCTGCCGCTCGTCTTCCTCGCCACCGCGGCGACGATCATCGCGAGCCAGGCGATGATTTCCGGCGCCTTCTCCGTCGCGCGGCAGTGCGTGCAGCTCGGCCTGCTGCCCCGCCTCGTCGTCCGCCACACCAGCGAGACGGAGGAAGGCCAGATCTACCTGCCGCAGGTGAACTTCATGCTGCTGATCGGCGTGGTGATCTTGGTGCTGGAGTTCCGCCAGTCCGAAGCATTGGCGGCCGCCTATGGCATCGCGGTGACCGGGACCTTCGTCTGCACCAGCCTGCTGGCGATGGTGGTGTTCTGGAAGCACTTCCGCTGGCCGCTGGCCGCCGTGCTGCCGCTGTTCGGCGCCTTCCTGGTGATCGACCTGCTCTACTTCAGCTCGAACCTGCTGAAGGTGCCGCAGGGCGGCTACTTCCCGGTCCTGCTGGGCATCGCGCTCTTCCTGCTGATGACGAGCTGGCAGCGCGGCCGGGCGCTGCTCTTCGCCCGCTTCCGCCAGGACGGCCTGCCGCTGAAATCCTTCATCGCCCGCCTGCCGCAGAGCCGCACGCACCGCGTGCCCGGCATCGCCGTCTTCATGACCAGCCAGGCCGACTACCTGCCGGGCGCGCTGCTCCACAACATGAAGCACAACAAGGTCCTGCACGAGCGCGTGCTGTTCGTCACCGTCACCAACGAGGCGATCCCCCATGTGCCCGCGGAGCGTCGCCGCGAGGTGGAGGAACTCGCCCCCGGCATCCACCGCGTCGCGCTGCACTACGGCTTCCAGGAGAGCCCTAACATCCCGAAGGAACTCGAGGCACTGAAGGAGATCGGCATCCACGTCGAGCCGATGCAGACCTCCTACTTCCTCGGGCGAGAGACGGTGGTGGCGGCCGCCGTGCCGAAGATGTCACGCTGGCGCCAGTGGCTCTTCACCATCATGAGCCGCAACGCCGTGCCTGCCACCGAATTCTTCCGCATCCCCTCTGACCGGGTGGTCGAGTTGGGCGTGCGGGTGGCGATCTGAACGTCGCCGTCCGAACCCTGGGCCGCGCCCGGGCGTTCGGCCGGCCTGAGCTGGAAGGGATGGGAGCGTGGCGGCCGGGAGGCTGGTGACCGTGACTCTGGTGCGGGCCTGGGATCCCGCGGGCCCGGAACGAGGCGGGCGGATCGAGTTCGCCATCGCGCTCGATCCGCACGGCCATCCGGATGCGCAGGCTTGGCTCGACGACCCCGCGGTCTGGCCGGCGCTGCGCTTCGACGGCGCAGGCGCCTCCCAGCCCGGCGACGTCGCCCATGACGAGGATGGCTGGCAGCTGCGCTTCTTCCAGAGCGACGGCCCCGACCCCGACATGCCGGTCCACCGCCTTTGCCACATCGAAGGCGGCCTGCGTCCAGGTGAGGTGCTGACGCTGCGCGGCCCGGACGGGGAGGACGCGTCCTGGCGCGTGGTCGGCGTGACCCCGCGCGACGGGTAGGCGCCGCGCCGCCGGCTCAGGACAGCAGCTGTCCGCCATCCACGATGATCGTCTGTCCGGTGACCCAGCGCGCCGCGGGGCCGGCCAGGAACATCACGACCTCCGCCACCTCCTCCGGCGTGCCGAGCCGGCCGAAGGGGATCGAGGCGAGGATGCGGTTGTACAGCGCGGGGTCGCTCCTCCGCCGCTCTTCCCAGCTGCCGCCCGGGAACTCGATCGAGCCTGGCGCGACCGCGTTGACCCGCACGGCGTCCGCCGCGAAGGCCGCCGCCTGGCTCTGCGTGTAGTTCACCAGAAGCGCCTTTACCGCTGCATAGGCGGGCGTCCGGAGTGAGGGTCGGAAGCCCGAGATCGAGGTCACGTTGACGATGCAGCCCTTCGCCGCGCGGAGATACGGCGCCGCGGCACGGCTTGCGCGCACCGTCGCCATGACGTCCACGTTCAGCCCCTTCGCCCAATCCTCCTCGGTGTCGCGCGCGCCGAAGCCGCTCGCGTTATTCACCAGCACGTCCACGCCGCCGAGCGCGGCCGCGGCCTCCTCCACCCAAGCCGCGACGCCGGTCGCGTCGGCGAGGTCCGTCGGCCGCGCATGGGCCGCGACGCCGAGGGCCGCGATCTCCGCCCGCGTCGCCTCCAGCGCCGCCGCGCCGCGCGCGCAGATCGAGACGGCGGCGCCCGCCCCCGCGAAGCCGAGGGCGACGGTGCGCCCGATCCCCTTGCTGCCACCCGCCACCAGAACGCGCTTGCCCTTGAAGCCTGCCACCGTCCGACCCTCCTGCACCCCGGGATGACGCCAGCCGGGTCGCGATGCATAACCGATGCAGGGCGAAACGGGAGGGGGCGGCATGCCCGATGGCACCGCGCGCACGGTGGCGGAGGCGCTGCTGGCGGAGCTCGCAGGCCGTGGCACGCGGCGGATCTGGGGCGTGCCGGGCGGCGGATCCTCGCTCGACCTGATCGCGGGGATGGAGCGCTTCGGCCTTTCCTTCGTGCTGGCGAAGCACGAGGGCGCGGCGGCGATGGCCGCGGTGGCGGAGGCCGAGCTGACCGGCGCGCCGGGCGTCGTGCTGACCACCAAGGGTCCGGGGATGGCGAATGCGCTGAACGGGCTCGCCTGCGCGAGCCTCGAGCGCGCGCCGGTCGTGCTGGTCTCGGACGGCTTCACGCCGAAGCAGCTCGGCTGGATCACCCACCAGGTCTTCGACCAGCGCGAGGCGAGCGCCGCCTTCGTCGCCGGATATGCGCGGGCCGACGGGGTGGCGCCGGCCACCGAGATCGCCGTCCTGCTCGACCTCGCGCAGCGCGAGCGGCGCGCGGTGCATCTCGACCTGACCGGCGAGGCCGCGCGGCGCCCGCCGGGCGAGACGCCGCGCCGCGCGCTTGCCGAGGACGTCGCGCCGGATGCGGGCGACCCGGAGGCGCTGCTTGCCGGCGCGCGGCGGCCGGTGATCGTCGCGGGGCTGGAGGCGGCCGATCCTGGTTCCGCGGCCGCGCTGCGCGTGCTGGCCGAGGCGCTCGGCGCGCCGGTGCTGGTCACCTACAAGGCGAAGGGCGTGCTGCCCGACGCGCACCCGCTGCAGGCCGGCATCTTCACCGGCGGCTCGCTGGAGGCGCCCCTCGTCGGCGCCGCGGACCTGATCGTCACCGTCGGGCTCGACCCGGTGGAGCTGATCCTGCAGCCCTGGCGCTATGCCGCGCCCGTCCTCGATGTCGGGTTGCGTCCGCATCCGGTGCGCTATGTCGAGCCGGCGGCGGCGCTGCATGGCGGGCTGGCTCCGTCGCTCGCGCGCCTGGCCCGCGTGGCACGGAGATCGACATGGGAGGCCGCGGAGATCGCGCAGCTGCGCGCGGCGGCGCAGGCGGCGCTGGGCTGGGAGGGCGGCGCGGGCGTTTCGCCGCCGGATGCCGTGCGCCTTGCGCAGCACGCCGCGCGCGAAGCGGGGCGCGACCCGCGTGTCACCGTGGACGCCGGCGCGCACATGTTCTCCGCCACCGCCTTCTGGGACTGCGCGGCGCCGCGCGACCTGCTGATCTCGAACGGGCTCGCGAGCATGGGCTTCGCGCTGCCAGCCGGCATTGCCGCCGCGCTGCACGACCCGGCGCGCGGCGCGGTCTGCCTCACCGGCGATGGCGGGCTGATGATGGTGGCGGGCGAGCTTGCGACTGCCGCGGCGAACGGCGCGAAGCTGGTCACGGTGGTGTTCAACGACGGCGCGCTGTCGCTCATCGACATCAAGCAGCAGCAGCGGCAGCTGGCGCCTGAGGGCGTGCGCTGGGAGCGTCCCGATTTCGCCCGTGTGGCTGAAGGCTTCGGGGTGCGCGCCTTCGTCGCGCGCGACGCGGGTGAATACCGCGCCGCGCTCGCCGCCGCCTTCGCGCATGACGGGCCGTCGCTGGTGGATGTGCATGTGGATCCGGCCGGCTACCCGGCGCAGCTGCAGGCGATGCGTGGATGATCCCTGCGCTGAGGCTCGGCACCGCCTGGGCGCGCATCTGCGGGCTGATGGACGAGGCGGCGGAGTCCTTCGTCCGCACCTCCTTCTCCTCCGTCGTGCGCGACAACTGGGACATGGCGGTCGGGCTGATGGACAGTGCCGGGCGGCAGGTCGCGCAGTCCTCGCGTTCCGTGCCGAGCTTCGTCGGCACCATGCCGCGCACGCTCGCCGCGATGCTGCAGCGCATCCCCGCCGCGACGCTCCGGCCGGGCGACGTGCTGATCTCCAACGACGGCTACATCGGCACCGGCCACCTCAACGACATCACCATGATCAAGCCGCTGTTCCGTGACGGCCGGATCGCGGCCTGGATCGGCAGCACCTTCCACTGCACTGACATCGGCGGCGCGCCGTCCGTGGAGGCGCGGGATGCGTGGGAGGAGGGGCTCACCATCCCCGTCGCGCGGATCCTGCGCGAGGACCGCGAGAACGAGGACGTCGTCGCCTTCCTCGAAGCCAATCTCCGTCAGCCGGAGGAGGCGCTGGGCGACATCCGCGCCCAGCTTGCGATGTACGACGCGGCCGAGGCGCGCCTGTTCCGCATCCTGGAGGAGGAAGGCATCCCCGGCCTCGACCCTCTCGCCGCCGAGATCTTCGCCCGCTCCGAACGCGCGATGCGCGCCGCCATCGCCGCCGTGCCGGATGGCGAGGTGACGGACGAGGTCACCGCGGACGGCTTCGAGCATCCGGTGACGATCCGCCTGCGGCTGGCGATCCGGGGCGATGCCATCACGCTCGATTTCACCGGCACGGATCCGCAGATTGCACGCCCGGTGAACTCGCCGCTGAACTTCACCCGCGCCTATTCGAACTACGCGGTGAAATGCGCCTTCGACCCGCAGACGCCGAACAACGACGGCAGCTTCCGGCCGATCGCGCTCGTCGCGCCCGAAGGCTCCATCGTGAACCCGCGGCGGCCCGCGCCGGTCTGGGGCCGCCACCTGACGGGCCACTACCTGCCGATGCTCGTGCTCGCCGCGCTCGGGCGGCTGATGCCAGAGCGGGTGATCGCGGAATCCGGCAGCCCGCTCTGGAACGTCTACTTCACCGGCGAGCATCGCGGCCGGCGCTTCGTGCGCATGTTCTTCATGAACGGCGGCCACGGGGCGGCGGCCTCGCATGACGGGCCGTCCTGCCTCTCCTTCCCCTCCAACGTCGCGACGCAGCCGGTCGAGGCGTTCGAGAATGCCGCGCCGATGCTGGTGACGGAGAAGGCGCTGATCCCGGGCTCCGGCGGCGACGGCGCCCGGCGCGGGGGCCTGGGCCAGCGCATCGGCTTCACTGTGGTGGGCGATGCTCCCGTGACCGCTACCTACCGGCACGAGCGCGTGCGGCACCCGCCGCGCGGGCTGCTCGGCGGCGGGGCGGGACGCGGCGGGCGCGACCTGGTGAATGGCGCGCCGGTGCCGTCCAAGGCGCGGGTCGTGCTCGCGCCCGGCGACACCATCACCTTCGAGACGCCTGGCGGTGGCGGCTTCGGCGATCCGCGCGAACGCAGCACCGAGGATCGGGCGCGCGACGCGGCGGAGGGTTACGTGGCATGACCGCGCCGTTCCGCATCGGCGTCGACATCGGCGGCACCTTCACCGACCTCGTCATGCTCGACACGCGCGACGGCCGGCTCTTCAACGGCAAGGTGCTGACCACGCCCCACGCGCCGGAGCAGGCCGTGCTGCAGGGCGTGCGCGACATCCTCCGCCGCCACGCCGTCGCGCCCACCGAGGTCCGGCACGTCATCCACGGCACCACGCTCGTCGCCAACGCGCTGATCGAGCGCCGCGGCGTCCCCACCGGCTTCCTGACCACGCAAGGCTTCCGCGACGTGCAGGAGATCGGCACGGAGCTGCGCCACGACACCTACGACCTCTTCATGCGCCGGCCCGAGCCGCTGGTGCCCCGCCGGCTACGGCTCGAGGTGCCGGAGCGGCTAATGCCGGACGGCAGCATCCGCGCGCCGCTCGACGAGGGCGCGGCACGCGCCGCGATCCGCGCGCTGCGGGACGGCGGCGTGCAGGCGGTCGCCGTCTGCCTGCTGCACGCCTTCGCCAACCCGGCGCATGAGCGTCGCATCGCTGAGCTGGTGGCGGAGGAAGCGCCGGGGCTCGCCGTCTGCCTCTCGGCCGAACTCGTGCCCGAGATCGGCGAATACGAGCGCGGCAGCACCACCATCGCGAACGCCTATGTCCTTCCGGTCTTCGCGCGTTACCTCGCGCGGCTCGATGCCGGGCTGCGCGAGGCGGGCATGACCGGCCCGCTGCTGCTCATGCTGTCGGATGGCGGCACGGTCGCGCGCGACGTTGCGGCGCGGTATCCGATCCGCCTGGTGCAGTCCGGCCCGGCTGGCGGCGTGCAGGCGGCGCGTGTGATCGGCGGGACGGCGGGCGCGCCCGACATCCTCTGCTTCGACATGGGCGGCACCACCGCCAAGGCCGCGCTGATCGACGCCGACGAGCCCGCGCGGAGCCTGGACTTCGAGGTCTCCCGCGTGGACCGGTTCCGCAAGGGCAGCGGCCTGCCGCTCAAGGTGCCGGTGATCGAGATGATCGAGATCGGCGCCGGCGGCGGCTCCGTCGCGCGGGTGGATGCGCTCGGCCTGGTGCGCGTCGGGCCGGACAGCGCGAGCAGCGATCCGGGCCCCGCCTGCTACGGTCTGGGCGGGACGGAGCCGACCGTCACCGATTGCGACCTGCTGCTCGGCTACCTCGCGCCGGACAGCTTCCTCGGCGGCGAGATGCGGCTCGATGTCGCCGCGGCGGAAGCGGCGACCGGCGCGCGGCTTGCAGAACCGCTCGGCCTCTCGCCGGTCGAGGCCGCCTGGGCGGTGCACGAGACGGTCAACACCGCCATGGCCCAGGCCGCCGCGATCCATGCGCTGGAGAAGGCGCGCCGCATCGAGGGCTACACGCTGGTTCCGATCGGCGGCGCCGGCCCGGTCCATGCGGTGGAGGTCGCGCGCAAGCTCGGCATTGCGCGGCTGGTGGTGCCGGCCGGCGCCGGCGTCGCCTCGGCCTTCGGCTTCCTCGCAGCGCCGATCAGCTTCGCGCTGCTGCGCGGCTTCGTGGCGCCGCTTGCCACGCTCGACCTGGACGCACTGCGCGCGATGCTGGCGGAGATGGAAGCGGAAGGCCGCGCGCTGGTTGCCGAGGCCGGCGTGGAGGCCGCCGAGACGCGGATCCGCGTCGCGATGCGCTACTCAGGCCAGGGCTACGGGGTGGAGGCCGATGTCGCGGCGCTCGACTGCGATGCGGTCCGCGCGGCCTTCGAGGCGGAGTACCGCCGGCTCTACGGCCGCATCGAGCCCGCCTTGCCGGTGGAATGCGTCGGCTGGCGCGTGACCGTCAGCGGCCCCACGCCGAAGCTCGACCTGACGGCGAGCGCCTCGCCGTCAGGCGTCGCGCGGCGCGGCACCCGCCCGGCTTGGTTCGGCGGACGCTTCGTGGACACCGCCGTGTATGCGCGCGCCGCGCTGGAGCCCGGCGATTCGATCCAGGGGCCCGCCCTGGTCGAGGAACGGGAGAGCACGCTGGTGCTGCCGCCCTACGCCCGCGCGACCTGCGACGCGGCGCTGAACCTCGTCGTGGAGATCGGGTGACCCGCTACTCCACGCGGGCGCCCGAGACCTGCACCAGCCGCTGCCAGCGTGGCGTCTCGTCCCGGATCAGCTGCGCCGCCGCGGCCGGCGTCTCGCTCGCCACCGCATCATAGCCGAGCGGCCGCAGCGCATCCCGGAAGCCCGCATCGGTCGCGACGCGGCGGATCGCGGCATGCAGCCGAGCGACCTCGGCCTCCGGCGTCGCGGCGGGCGTGAGGATCACGTTCCAGGACCGCACGTCGAAGCCGGCAAGGTCCGGCGTCTCCGCGAAGGCCGGCACCGCGGGCAACAGCCCGAGCCGCGTGCCGGAGGAGGTGCCGAGCAGCCGCACGCGCCCGCCCTCCGCCAGGGGGATCAGCGTCGCCGGAAGGTCGGCGGTGGCCTCGATCGTGCCCGCCACGACATCGGTCGCCGCCTGCGCGCCGCCGCGATAGGGCACCAGGGTCAGGTCCACCCGCGCCTGCGTGTTCAGCGCAGACATGACGAGATGCGAGACCGTGGCCGCGCCCGCATGCGCGACGCGTATCGCGCCCGGATTGGCGCGCGCCCAGGCGAGCAGCGCCGCCATGTCGCTCAAGCCACGCTGCTGCGCGAGCGCGCCGTTGACGCCGAGCAGCACGGCGCTGTCGGTGATCTGTGTGACGGCGCGGAAGTCGCGCGCCACGTCGAAGGGCATCGAGGGCTGGAGGAACGGTGCCGCGCAGAGCGTTGCGGCGCCGATGATGCCGATGGTGGTGCCGTCGGGTGGCGCCTTGGCCACCGCATCCGCGCCGATCAGCCCGCCGCCGCCGGCGCGGTTGTCCACCACCACAGCCTGCTCGAGCACCGGCGCCAGCCGGTCGGCCAGCAGGCGGCCCAGGCTGTCCACCGCGCCGCCGGGTGGGAAGGGCACGACGATGCGCAGCGGCCGTCGCGACTGGGCGCTTGCCAGCGAGGGGAGGGCGAGGGCGGCCAGCAGCAGCGGGCGGCGCGGCAGGCGTGTCATGCGGCTCGTCTCCCGGTTCGGTCGCGCGAGGATAGGGAGCGGCGCGTCAGCCCTGCAACGGAAAGGCGGCGCGTTCCGCGATGGAGACCGGAATCGCGCCGCGCCGCGCCGCCTCGCGCCAGATGCGGGAGATCGCGGCCCGGCCCCGCCGCGTCACGTTGGCCGCATCCGCGCTCAGGACCCGCCCATCCCGCAGCAGCACCCGCCCCTCCACCATCGCGAGCGCCAGGTCGGCGGCGCTGCCATTGGTGATCAGCGCCTTCAGCGGGTCCCAGACCGGCTGGTAGCGCGATGAGGAGAGGTCGAACATGATCAGGTCCGCCCGCTGCCCCGGCTGGATCAGCCCGAGGTCGTCGCGCCCGAGCGCGAGCGCGGCGTCCCGAGTGGCCGCACGCAGGATCCGCGGGGCGGCGAGACCATGCGGCGTGCCCGACTGCACCTTGGCGAAGACCGACGCCGTCCGGATCTCGTGCAGCATGTCGAGCGTCACGCCATCCGTCCCGATGCCGAGGCGCAGCCCCGCCGCCTCCATCCGCGCCAGCGGCACGAACCGGCCCGAGCGGGCGAAGGCGAGCGGGCAGGAAGCGAGCGCCGCGCCCTCCGCCGCGATGGTGGCGAATTCCTCGTCGGTCGCGAACATCCCATGCGCCAGCACGACGCCTGGCCGCAGCAGGCCGAGCTCGCGCAGGTGGTCGATCGAGCCCTTGCCATGGAGCTCCTTCACCCGCGCGATCTCGATGAGGTTCTGCGCGGCGTGGATCGAGACCACCGTCTGCCGCTCCCGCGCCGCTTCGTCGATGCGCCGCAGCAGTTCCGGCGTGTTGGAATCCGGCCCATGCGGGCCGAAGCCGACGCGCGTGACGCCGCGCGGCCCCTCGTCGAAGCGGTCGAACAGCGCGAGCGTCGCCTCGAACCCTGTCTCCGCGGCCGGGGTGTAGGTCGGCTTGCCCTCCGGCGTCATGCCGACCGTCTCGGAGAAGGTGTAGGGGCAGGTCCAGCTGCGCAGGCCGAGGCGCTTCGCGCGCTCGATGAAGGGCCATTGCGTGACACGGTGGACGTCGAGCACGCCGGTCATGCCGCTGCGCAGCCCTTCGAGCAGCGCCATCTCCGCTGCGTCGCCTATCTCCTCCTCCGTCATCACCGCGGCGGCGACCTCGCCGAGCGGCATCAGCAGCGAGAAGACGATGTGGCCGGGGATGTCGCCCGGCGCGATGTCGTCGGCCAGGCCGCGGAACAGCGGCGCGGACAGCGCGTGGTTGTGCAGGTTGATGAGGCCCGGCAGCAGCAGCCCGTCCGGCGCGGCGATGCGCCGCGCGTCGAGCGTCGGCGCCTCGCGCACCACGTCGGCCACGATTCCGTCCTGCACGACGACGTGCACGCCGCTGCGCAGGCCATTCTCGGTATCCCAGGCCCAGCCCGGCTCGATGACATAGGTCATCGCGCGAGGCCCGGCACCGGCGTGCGCCATTCGGGATGCACGTCGGTCGTTCCGCGCACCACGGCCTCGTAGGCTGCCTGCAGCCGCCGCGTCACCGGGCCCGGCGCGCCGTCGCCGACGGCCAGGCGGTCCACGCTCGTCACCGGCACCAGCTCCTGCCCGGTGCCGCAGAGGAAGACCTCGTCGGCGACGTAGAGCTCCGTGCGGTCCACCTCGCGTTCCTCGAACGGGATGCCCGCCTCCCGCGCGAGGGTGATTACCGTCTCGCGCGTGATGCTCTCCAGGATGTCGCTGGACCGCGAGGGCGTGACCAGCGCGCCGCCGCGCACGAGGAAGATGCAGGCTGCCGCGGCCTCGCTCACCTTGCCGCGTGCGGTGAGCAGGATGGCGCTGTCGTAGCCATCCGCCTTGGCCTGCAGCGTCGCCAGCCGCGAGGCATGGTAGTTGGCACTCGCCTTGATCCGCGGCGGCATCGCGTTGTCGGGCAGCCGCGTCCAGGAAGAGACGGTGGCGGCGAGGCCGGTCGCGAACTTCGCGCCCCGCTCGCGCGGCAGGGCGGCGGCGATCCAGCCGACCGGGCCGGTCGTCGCCATCATGCCCATGCCCTCGATCTGCACCTGCAGGCGGAGATAGGCGTCGTCATCCGGCTCGTTCAGCCGGATCACCTCCAGCACGGCCTGGCGCAGCACCGCCGTCTCCGGCGGGTCCGCAAGGCGCAGCACCTTCATCCCCTGCGCGAGCCGGGCGAGATGCTCGTCCAGCCGGAAGACGGTGAAGCTGCCGGAGGGGTGGCGGTACGCGCGGAGCCCCTCGAAGACCGCGATGCCGAAGGCGACGCCGAGCGCGAGGGGGTGGATGCGCGCCTCGTGGAACGGGATCGGGCGGCCGTTGTGGATGATGGTGTGCGCCTGCCACACGGGCTTGCCCCTCCGCTCTCGGGGCGCGACTCTGTCCCTGCACCGGGCGGATGGAAAGAGGCATGGACGCGCTGCATGGGCTTCCCGCTGGCATCCGTGCGCGGATCGTCGCCGGTGTGAACGGCCTGGACATGCATGTGTTGGAGGCGGGGGAGGCGGGGCGTCCTGTCCTGCTCCTGCTACACGGCTTCCCCGAGCTTGCCTATTCCTGGCGCAAGGTCATGCCGGCGCTGGCCGAAGCCGGCTTCCACGTGATCGCGCCGGACCAGCGCGGTTATGGGCGCACCAGCGGATGGGATGGCGCCTACGACGCCGACCTCGCGCCCTTCCGCATGCCGGGACTGGTGCGCGACCAGCTGGCGCTGCTGCATGCGCTCGCCGTCGCGCGGGTGCATGCCGTGATCGGCCATGATTTCGGCTCGCCCGTCGCGGCCTGCTGCGCGCTGATCCGGCCCGACATCTTCCCGCGCGTCGTGCTGATGAGCGCGCCCTTCGCCGGACCGCCGGGCTGGGACACGGCGCCGCGCGACACGGTGCATGGGGACCTGGCCGCGCTCGACCCGCCGCGCAAGCACTACCAATGGTATTACTCGACGCGCGAGGCCGATGGCGACATGCGCCACGCGCCGCAGGGGCTGCACGCCTTCCTGCGCGCCTATTACCACCACAAGAGCGCCGACTGGCCGGGCAACACGCCGCATGAGCTGTCCGGCTGGACCGCGACGGAGCTGGCAAGGCTGCCGACCTACTACGTGATGCAGCTGCACGCCACGATGCCGGAGACGGTCGCGCCGCACATGCCGACGCCGGCAGAGGTCTCCGCCTGCCATTGGCTGCCGGAAGAGGAGCTCGCCGTCTATGCGGCCGAATATGCGCGCACCGGCTTCGGGGGCGGGCTGCAATGGTATCGCTGCGCCACCGGCGGCGGGAATGCGGCGGAGCTCCGCCTGTTCAGCGGCCGCCGCATCGAGGTGCCGAGCCTCTTCGTCGCCGGCGCCGCCGACTGGGGCATCCACCAATTCCCCGGCGCCTTGCGCCGCATGCAGGCGGAAGCCTGCGCCGACATGCGCGGCGTCCGGCTGATCCAGGGCGCCGGCCATTGGGTGCAGCAGGAACAGCCGGAGGCCGTGATCGCCGCCCTGCTGGATTTTTGCCGCGCGACGGGCTGAGGTAGCCCCCATGGCTGTCCTCGCCACCACCGCCGATCCACGTTCCGACGCCTATCGGGCCAACGCCGCTGCCATGGGCGCGCTGGTGGCCGAACTCCGCGCAACCGTCGAGCGCATCCGCGAGGGCGGCGGCGAGGTTGCGCGACAACGGCATCTGAGCAGGGGAAAGCTGCTGCCGCGCGAGCGCATCCGGACGCTGCTCGACCCCGCCTCGCCCTTCCTCGAATTCTCGCAGCTTGCCGCGCAGGGCATGTATGGGGAGGAGATCCCGGCGGCCGGCATCATCACCGGCATCGGCCGCGTCGCGGGGCGCGAATGCGTCATCGTCGCCAACGACGCGACGGTGAAGGGCGGCACCTACTACCCGATGACGGTGAAGAAGCACCTGCGCGCGCAGGAGATCGCGGAGCAGAACCGGCTGCCCTGCATCTACCTCGTGGACAGCGGCGGCGCGAACCTGCCGAACCAGGATGAGGTCTTCCCCGACCGCGACCATTTCGGCCGGATCTTCTTCAACCAGGCCCGGATGTCGGCCGCCGGCATCCCGCAGATCGCGGTCGTGATGGGCAGCTGCACCGCCGGCGGCGCCTATGTGCCGGCGATGTCGGACCAGGCGATCATCGTTCGCAACCAGGGCACGATCTTCCTCGGCGGCCCGCCCCTGGTGAAGGCCGCGACCGGCGAGGTGGTGACGGCGGAGGAGCTTGGCGGCGGCGACCTGCACAGCCGGACCTCCGGCGTCACGGACCACCTGGCGGAGAGCGACGCGCATGCGCTCGGCCTCGCGCGGCGCATCGTCGCGGGGCTGAACCGCGCCAAGCCCGCCGGCCATGACGATCCCGCGCCGCCGCACGCGCCGCTGTTCGACGGGCTCGACGGCGTGGTGCCGGCCGACACGCGAGAGCCCTATGACGTGCGGGAGGTCATCGCCCGCATCGTGGACGGGTCCGAGCTCGACGAGTTCAAGCCGCTCTATGGTCCCACGCTGGTGACGGGCTTCGCCCGCATCTGGGGCTACCGCGTCGGCATCGTCGCCAACAACGGCGTGCTGTTTTCCGAGTCCGCGCAGAAGGGCGCGCATTTCATCGAGCTCTGCGACCAGCGCGGGATTCCGCTGATCTTCCTGCAGAACATCACCGGCTTCATGGTGGGCCGGAAGTACGAGGCCGGCGGCATCGCCAAGGACGGCGCGAAGATGGTCACCGCGGTCGCCACCGCACGCGTGCCGAAATTCACCGTGATCATCGGCGGCAGCTTCGGCGCCGGGAATTATGGCATGTGCGGACGCGCCTATTCGCCGCGCTTCCTCTTCATGTGGCCGAATGCGCGGATCAGCGTGATGGGCGGCACCCAGGCGGCGAGCGTGCTCGCCCAGATCCGGCGCGACGCGATCGAGGCGAAGGGCGGCGCCTGGCCGGCGGAGGAGGAGGCGAGGTTCAAGGCCCCGATCGAGGCGCAGTACGAGGCTCAGGGCAATCCGACCTATGCCTCGGCGCGGATCTGGGACGACGGCGTCATCGCGCCGGAGGATACGCGGATGACGCTCGCGCTCTGTCTCTCGGCGGCGCGGAACAACCCGGTCGCGGGGTGGGGCGGCGAGCCACGCTTCGGGGTGTTCCGGACGTGAGCCCGCATCCGATCGGCGGAGGCCTGAATCCGCCGCGCAGCATGTTCTCCACCCTGCTCGTCGCCAACCGCGGCGAGATCGCCTGCCGCGTCATCCGCACCGCACGTCGCATGGGGCTGCGAACCGTGGCCGTGTTCTCGGACGCCGATGCCGACGCGATGCATGTCGCGACCGCCGATGCCGCGATCCGCCTCGGTCCCGCGCCGGCGCGCGAGAGCTACCTCAGCATCCCCGCCCTGCTCGACGCCGCACACCGGGCCGGCGCCGAAGCGATCCATCCCGGCTACGGCTTCCTGTCCGAGAATGCCGACTTCGCCGAAGCCTGCGCCGCGTCCGGCCTCACCTTCGTCGGCCCACCTCCCGCCGCGATCCGCGCCATGGGCAGCAAGGCAGCGGCCAAGGCGCTGATGGAGCGCGCCGGCGTGCCGCTCGTGCCCGGCTACCACGGCGAGGACCAGTCGGACGCGACGCTGCGCGAGGCCGCCACGCGCATCGGCTTTCCCATCCTGGTCAAGGCCAGCGCCGGCGGCGGCGGCAAGGGGATGAAGATCGCACGCGACGCGGCGGAGCTCGAGGAGGCCATCGCGCTCGCGCGCGGCGAGGCCGCGAGCGCCTTCGGCGACGACCGCCTGCTGCTCGAGCGCTACCTGCAGAAGCCGCGCCACATCGAGATCCAGGTCTTCGCCGACGGCCACGGCAACGTCGTCTCGCTCTTCGAACGCGACTGCTCGATCCAGCGCCGCCACCAGAAGGTGGTGGAGGAAGCGCCCGCCCCGGGCATGACGCCGGAGCGGCGCGCCGCGATGGGCGCGGCCGCCTGCGACGCCGCGCGCGCCATCGGCTATGTCGGCGCCGGCACCGTCGAGTTCATCGCGGAAGGCGACACCTTCGCCTTCATGGAGATGAACACGCGCCTGCAGGTCGAGCATCCGGTGACGGAGGCGATCACCGGCCTCGACCTCGTCGAATGGCAGCTCCGCGTGGCCGCCGGCGAACCGCTCCCGATGACGCAGGACGCGCTGCGCATCACGGGCCACGCGATCGAGGTGCGGCTCTATGCCGAGGACCCGTCGCGCGACTTCGCGCCGAGCGTCGGGATACTGAAGCACCTGGCGCTGCCGGCCGGCGAGGGCATCCGCGTGGATGCGGGCGTGCGGTCGGGCGATGCCGTCCCGATCCACTACGACCCGATGATCGCCAAGGTGATCGCGCATGGCGCGGACCGCGAGCAGGCGCGCCGCCGCCTGCTCCGCGCGTTGCACGCGACCGAGGTCGCGGGCGTGCGCACCAACCTGCCGCTGCTGCGCGCCGTCATCGCGCACCCGACCTTCGCCGGCGCCGACCTCGACACCGGCTTCATCGCCCGCCATCCGGAGGTGCTGACGTCCGCGCCGTCCGCGCCGCGTGCCGCGCTCGCCGCCGCCGCGCTGCGCCTGCTGCGCGACGAGCCGGTGACCGATCCCGCGGACCCGCATTCGCCCTGGGGCCTCGCCACCGCCTGGCGGCTGAACGGCGAGGGCTGGCAGGACCTGATGCTGCTCGACGGCGAGCAGGAGCATGTGGTGCGCGCCCATCTCGGCCAGGCGACGGGCTTCGACCTGCCGGGCGGCCCGGCGCGCGTCGAAGCTGCACGCTGGGACGGCGATGCGCTCGCGCTCACCCTCGACGGCGTCGCGCACCGCGCGATCGTGCTGCGCGACGGCGACGCCATCAGCGTGATCCTCGACGGCGCGACGCATGAGCTTCGCCACCGCGACCCGCGCGCGCCCTCCGGCGAGGGCGACAGCGTGGGCGGGCGCGTGGTGGCGCCGATGCCGGGACGCGTGCTGCAGGTGCTCGTGGCGGAAGGCGAGGCCGTGTCGCGCGGCGCCGTGCTGCTGGTGATCGAGGCGATGAAGGTCCAGATGCGCATCACTGCGCCGGCCGAGGGCACCGTGGCCGCGATCCGCTGCGCGGTCGGCGACCTGGTGGAGGATGGCGCGGAGCTCGTCACGCTCGAAACGGCTTGACCGCGCAGGGCGCGGAGCCGGAGGCTGCGCCATCGAGGGCATCCGGCACGCAAGCCGGGGCGGGAGGGAACATGGTCCGCATCACGCGTCGGGGCGCGCTCGCGCTCGGCTCTTCCGTCCTCGCCGCGCCGGCGGTCGCACAGGCGCGGCAGGTGCGCTTCGTTGTGCCCTACCCGCCGGGCGGCACGACGGACCTGACGGGCCGCATCCTCTCGCCCCGCGCCGCGGAGATCCTCGGCCAGTCCTGGGTGGTCGAGAACCGCTCCGGCGCGAATGGCGCGGTCGGCGCGGATGCGGTGGCGCGCAGCGCGCCGGACGGCAGCACGCTGCTCTACTCCAACGAGGTGCTGACCGTTCTGCCCTTCGTGCAGCGCAACCTGCCCTTCGACCTGCAGGCCGACTTCACCCCGGTCGCGCGCACCGTCTCAATCCCCTACGTCATGATCGGCGCGGCGAGCCTCGCGCCGCAGAACCTGTCGCAGCTGATGGAGGCGATCCGGCGCGAGCCCGCGCGCTTCTCCTTCGCAGGATCGTCGCTCGGCTCGGTCGGGCAGCTCGCCACCGCCGCGCTTTGGCAGAAGCTCGGCGTGGAGACGACCTTCGTCTCCTATCGCGGCACGGGGCCGGCGATGAACGACCTCGTCTCGGGCGCGGTCAGCCTGTTCATCGCGCCGCTCGGCCCGGCGCTGCCGCTGGCGCGCGACGGTCGCGTGCGCGCCTATGCTGTGACCTCCGCGCGCCGCGAGGCCGTGCTGCCCGATGTGCCGACGCTGGCCGAGGCGGGCTTCCCCGATCTCGTCTATGAGGGATGGTGCGGGTTGTGGGGCCCGCGCGGCCTGCCGGCGGATCAGGTCGCGCGGCTCAACGCCGCGATGAACACGAGCGCGAACGAGGCGGCGAATGCGCAGCGCATGGCGGGTGTCGGCCTCACCCCGCTGAACGAGACGCCGCAGGCCTTCGCCGACCTCATCGCCACCGAGATCCCGCGCAACCGGGCGCTGGTGGCGGCGGCGCGGATCCAGCCCGAATAGGCGGGCTCAGCCGCGCCCGCCGCGCCGCGGCTCGGCCGGGGCGGCGCCGGCCGGGCGGCCGGCATCGAAGCCGAGGAAGCCAATCTGCGGCTGCGGCGCGCCGCCGTCACCCGCCCAGAGTCGGGGGGCGCGCGGCGCGGCAGGCGCGCGGGCGGCCTGGCGGGCCTCCTGCTGGCGCGCCTCGCGCTCCGCCGCCTGCGCCTCGCGCCGGGCCTGGGCACGTTCCGCGGCGGTCGGCGGCGCGTTGAGGCCGCGCGGATTGGCGGCACCCGGCGGCGGCGCGCCGGCGCTCGCCACCTCCCGCGCGGAGAGCAGGAAGAAGGCGATCTCGTTCCGCCCCTGGTCCACCGCGGCGTCGAGCGCCGTCAGCCCGAGCGCGTTGCGCGCATCCACATTCGCCCCGCGCGAGACCGCGTCGCGCGCGGCGGCGAGGTCGCCGCGGTTGATGGCGTCGAACAGCGCCGCATTGGGCGAGAGGTTGGCGTTGGACTCGCCCTGGATCGGGGCGGGGCTCGGCCGTGCCGCGAGGCCGGGCAGTGCCGGGGCCGCCGCGGCGCGGGGCGCCGCCTGGGGCGCCGGGCGCACCATGCCCTGGGCGAGGGCGGTCCCGGGCAGCGCCAAGGCGAGGACCGGCAGGATGAGGCGGAGGGGCTTCATGAGCGGGAAGCTAGGCGAAACGGGGCCCCGGCAAAAGGCCGGGCTCAGCCGCAGCCGCTCCCCCGGAAGGTGAAGCTCTCCACGCGGCCGCCCCGCAACGCGAAGGTGATGTCGCAGCCCACCAGCGCGTAGCTCGGGGGCGCGGGGGCGTAACCCCAGCGCGGGCCCCATGGCCCGAAATAGGGCCGGTAGAGGCCCGGCTCGGCGATCGCGACCGTCCGGCGCTGCTCGTATTGCAGGAAGCGGCGCCCATCGGCCTCGTAGGTGCGGACCGGCACGCCGAGTTCCGCGACGAGGTCGCCCTCGCTTCGGTTCACGAAGGTCGAGAGGCGCTCGTTCAAGGTCGGGCCCTGGGCACAGGCGGCCAGCAGCACCGGCAGGGTCAGCGCGAGGCGACGCATCCCGACGAGATGGGCGACCCGCCGCGGCGTGTCACCTCACCTTCCCTCGCGCCGCCAGGCCCCGATCGCCAGGCCCAGCACAAGCACCAGTGCCAGCGGGGCCGGCAGCAGCGGCAGGGCGGTGATGCCGGTCACCGTGTGGTCTCCGTTGCGCCGAAGGCCGATCCAGCCCGCGCCATGCGTGTCGCGCCCGGCGGCGACGCGCCGGATCTCCGGCACCACCGGCTGCGCCTCGGCGCCGAGCCAGCGCACCGCGCCGCCGGTCGCATCCGCCAGCGGGCGCAGCCGCGCATCGTCGGCGCGGAGGTCGGCGACCTCCATCGGGTTGCCGGCCTCGGCGGCGGCATAGGCCGTCCGGCGTCCGTCGCTCGCCTGCCAGACGCCGGGGAGTGCCGCCGGCATCTCCACCACCGAGCGGCCGCCGCGCGCCTCCGGCTGGGCGCGGATCACGCGGCTATCCGGCGCGGTCACCGCGATCTCGGGCGGGGGGCCGGCTTCGAGGCTGCGGCGCACGACGGTGAGGCTCCCGTGCTCGATGCGCGCCGTCAGGTCCTCCTCCTCCAGCTCCGGCTCCTTCATCGTCCAATGCGCGATGCGGCGCAGCAGCTCGGCCTGCGGACCGCCGCCCTCGTGGTTGCGCGACCAGAGCCAGATGTGATCCGACAGCACGAGCGCGACGCGCCCCTCGCCGACGCGGTCCAGCACCATCAACGGCGCGCCGTTCGGCCCCTCCATCACCGTCGATCCCGCGCGCGCCTCGGCGCGGATGGCGCGGTACCAGCGCCCCCAGGTCGGGTCGCCGGGGCCTTCCACCGGGTTGGCGCCGGGCAGGTTCTCCGTCACCGGATGGCGCGCGCCGGTCGGCGTGACGCGCGGGCGGTAGGGCTGCTCGAGCAGGCCCGCCTGTGCCGCGCCGGGACCCGAGGGCGGCCGCGCCGGCAGCACCTGGCCGAGCGGGGTGGAGGCCAGGCTGGTGGGGCCGACGAATTCGGGACCCACGGACAACAGCAGCGCCCCGCCGCCGCGCACGTAGTCGGCGATGTTGCGCAGATAGACCGGCGGCAGCAGGCCGCGATTGGCGAAGCGGTCGAAGACGATGAGGTCGAATTCGCGCAGCTTCACCTGGAACAGCTCGCGCACCGGGAAGGCGATGAGCGAGAGCTCGTGCAGCGGCGTCAGGTCGTCCTTCTCGGGCGGCCGCAGGATGGTGAAGTGCACCAGATCCACGTTCGGGTCGGCCTTCAGCAGCCGGCGCCAGGTGCGCTGCCCGGCATGCGGCTCGCCCGAGACGAGCAGCACGCGGAGGCGATCCCGCACACCGTTGATCGCGACGACGGCGCGGTTGTTGAGGTCCGACACCTCCCCGGGCCGCGTCTCCGCGGTCATCTCGATCACCGTCTGGCCGCCGCGCTCGATCGTCAGCGCGATGCGGTGCTCGCGCCCGACGGGGACGGATTCGACGCGCGGGGCGCCGCCGTCGCGGCGGATCGTCAGGCGTGAGGCGCCGCCGGGTTGGGCGACCCCGAGATCCTCGACGACGACGCGCAGCTCCACCTGCCGCCCGACGATGCCGAAGCCCGGCGCCTCCACCACGCGGATGCGGCGGTCCACCTCACCGGCGCGGCCGGGAAGCAGCAGATGGAAAGGGGATTCGAGCGCGGGGGCGGGCGGAAGGTCGTGCACCTGCCCGTCGGTCAGCGCGATGACGCCGGAGAGCCGCGCGCGCGGGATCTCCGCCAGCGCGCGCTCCATCGCGGACCAGAGGCGCGTGCCCTGGTTGCCGGCCTCCTCGACCTCGACGGTGCGGAGTTCCAGCTCGGGCAGGCGGCGCGCCCGGGCCTCGATCGCCTCACGCGCCGCTTCGACCTGCGCGGCGCGTGGGCCGAGGGTCGCGCTGTCGCTGCGGTCGACGACGAGCAGCGCGATGTCGGGCCGCGTCTCGCGCGTTTCCTGGACGAGCCGCGGATTGGCCAGCGCCAGGATGAGCGCGGCGAATGCCGCGAGGCGCAGAAGCGCGCCGGCCGCGGGTGCGAGGCGGCGCTTGCCGTCGGCGCCGGTCGCGACGCGCAGCAGCGCGGGAGCGAGGGCAGCCAGCACGACGACGGCGAGGAGCGCCAGAAGCCAGAGCGGGATGACGGGCGCGAAATCGAGGCCGGCAAGCACTTGGTTCATTCTTCTGGTGCCTCAGGCGCCGTCGCGTGCTCCGCACGCTTGGCTTGCGCGCAGGCCGCGGGCGCACCCGGCGGCACGGGCGGGTTGTGCGCGGGCCGCATTCCGGGACCCCGCACGCGTTGCGGAGCAACGCTAGCGGGAACCTGTCGCGGCCTCGGCCCGCTGCGCGGGCCGCCTGGGTCCACGTTGTCCTGGTGGCCCCTCAATTCCCGAGCCTTTCCAGGATCGCCGGCACGTGCACCTGGTCGCCCTTGTAGTTGCCGGTCAGCGCGTACATCACGAGGTTCGTCCCGAAGCGATAGGCCAGCACGCGCTGCCGCGCGCCGCCGGGCACCACCGCATAGGGGTTGTTGCCGCGCGCATCGATCGCCCAGGCGGCCGCCCAGTCATGGCCGCCGATGATCACCGGGCTCACGCTGTCATTCGCGCGGTCCTGCTCGCGCGCCACCCACACCGTCCCGCCGGTGAAGCGGCCGGGCAGATCGTTCAGCAGGTAGAAGGCGCGGCGCAGCACATGCTCCTCCGGCACTGGCGCCAGCGGCGGGACCGAGAGGTCGCGCGTGATCCGCCGCAGCGCCTGCCGCGAGCCGGGCGAGAAGCCCTCGCCCGAGCCCTCGTCGCGCGTGTCGAAGAAGATGATCCCGCCGCCGCGCATGAAGGCGTTGAGCGCGGCGGCGGTCGCCGCATCCGGCTGCGCCGTTTCGGACAGCACCGGCCAGTAGATCAGCGGGAAGAAGGACAGGTCGTCGCGCCCCGGCGTGACGGCGACCGGATCGGCGAGCGCGGCGGCGGTGCGCCGGTTCACGAAGTCCGATAGACCGATCAGGCCCTGGCGCGAGATCTCGTCCACCTCCGCATTGCCGGTCTGCACGAAGGCGAGCCGCGTCGCGAGCGCGGCGCTGCCGTCCCCCGTCTGCCCCTGGGCGTAAGCCGGCAGGGCCAGCAGCAGCGCCAGGGGGATCGCGCGCGCGAGCAGCGCCGCCGGGCGGCCGAGCACGCCACGCAGCAGCAGCGAGGCGATGAGGTCCGCCACCAGGAGCAGCGTCGCCACTGCCAGCAGCCAGGGCCCGAGGTCGCGTTCCGTCGGTACGCCGCCGATGCCCTGCAGGCTTGCCGAGGGCGGCGGCGGGGCCGCCACGCGCGGCGCCGGGATGCCGGCGCCGAGGTTCAGCGCGCGGCGCTGTGCCGCTTCCGCGGCGCTGGTGCCGGTGCCGTACCAGCCCGGCGGATGGCGTGGGCTCGCCGCCTCCTCGCCGATGCGCGCCGCCGGGATCGGCTGGGCGCCCGGCGGCGGGGGGCCGAGCCGGCCGAAGCCGTCCAGCGTCTCGAGTGGGGCGAGCGGCGCCTCGCCGTCCGTGCCGGCGACGCCGGCGGAGAGCATCACGATCCGCCGCAGCATATCCACGAAGAGACCCGACAGCGGCAGGTTCGACCAGTCTGCATTGGCGGTGACGTGGAACAGCACGATGCGCCCCGCGCCGCGGCTCTCCTGCGTCACCAGCGGCGTCCCGTCCGCCAGCCGCGCCCAGGTGCGCCCCGTCAGCCGCGCCGAGGGCTCGGCGAGCACCTGCCGCTCCACGGTCACCTCGGGCGAGGGCGGGAGGCCGGCGAAGGGTGAGCCTTCGGGGAAGGGGGCGAGGCGTTGCGGCTGCTCCCAGGACAGCGCGCCGCCGATCTGCCGCTCGCCGGCGCGCAGCGGCACCGGCAGCAGCGCGTCCGGCGCCTCGGCCACGCGCGCGCCGGCGAAGCGCACGAGCGTGCCGCCCTCGTTGATCCAGCGCGTCAGCAGCTCGGCCTCGCGGCCCTCGGCAACGGGGCGGTCGGCGAGCACGAGCACCGACAGGCGGCGCTGCAGCAGCTGCTCCACCGGGCCACGGCGGAGCTCGGCGAATGGGCTCAGCGCGCGGTCGAGGTAGAAGAGCTCGCCGATCAGCGGGACATCGGCCGCGCTCTCCTCCCCACCCGCGATGAGGCCCACGGGGCGGCGCCGGAAGCGCTCGTCGAGCAGCACGGTCCCGTTGGCGCCGGTCACGCCGTCGAGGTCGAGGCGCACGACCTGGTTGCGGATCTCGAGCGGCAGCGGCAGCGCGGCCTCCGCCTCCGTCGCGCCGGCCGGGATCGGCACGGTGGCGCGGTCGAGGGTGCGGCCGTCGCCGGTCCGCGCGAGCACCACCGCCTCGCTCGCTACCGGCAGCGGCGTGGTGCGGATGGTGACGACCAGCCGCTCCGCTTCGGCGCGGGGCGGAGGCAGCAGGCGGGTCGGGCGGCCCTCGGCGCGCGCCACGGTCAGCGCGCCGCCCTCGGCGAGCGCCGAGGCCAGCGGCGAGGCGGCGTCCCCGTCCCGCGCATGCTCGAGCCCATCGGCGACCCAGAGCGCGGCGAAGGGGCCGGGGTGCTGCGCGCGCCAGGCGGCGAGCGCACCGAGCGCGGCCTCGCGGTCCGGCGCCCAGGGCTTCGGCCGCAGCGCGGCAAGGCGGCCGCGGAGCTCCTCGGGCGGCATCAGCGCGGTGGCGCGGACCGGCTCCGGCCCGGCCACGGGGGCGGTGAGCAGCAGCGCGACGCGGCGGTTGTCGCGCGCGGCTGCGGTCAGCGCGGCCTCGGCGGCGGCGACGCGGTCGGGCCAGTCGGCGCCGGCGGCCCAGCCATCATCCATCACCACCAGCAGCGGCCCCTCGCCGCCCCTGCCGGCCGAGGGCTCCCAGACGGGCCGGGCGAGGCCGAGGATGATCAGCGCCGCGGCAGCCAGGCGCAGCGCGAGCAGCCACCAGGGCGTGCGCGACGGCGTCTCCTCCGGCGCGGGCAGGTCGCGCAGCAGCGCGACCGCCGGGAAGTCCTGCCGCTTCGGCGCCGGCGGCGTGACGCGCAGCAGCCACCAGAGCACCGGCAGCGCGGGCAGCGCGAGCAGGAGCCAGGGTGCGGCGAAGGCGATGGGCCCGAGGGTGAGCAAGGGTCAGCGCCCGGGTCGTTCCCTCCCCCGTGAACGGGGGAGGGAGAAGCAGAAGCGGGCTCCGGGAGCCACTGGCATCGTCATGGCCCTGCCATCCTGCGCCGTCGCATCAGGCCGGTGCCAGCACGTGATGGAGAGCGAGCAGCGCGGTTTCCGGCGGCGCGTCGGTGCGGTGCGTCGCGAAGCTCCAGCCCGCCGACTGGGCGAGCGCGGCGAGCGCGGCGCGGTGGCGCTGCACGCGCTCCGCATAGACCTCCCGCACCGCCTCCACCCTCGGCACCAGCGCGGGTGAGACCTCCGCCCCCACCCCCTCGAAGCGCACGCGGCCGGCATAGGGCAGCGTCTCCTCCGCCGGGTCGAGGACCTGCAGCATGTGCCCGCGCACGCCCTGCGCGGCGAGCGCCGCGATGGCAGCGCGGGTCGTCTCCAGCGGCTCCCAGAAATCGCCGAACAGCACGGCGCGCGCGTGGCGGGCCAGGCGATGGTCCTCCGGCCGGGGCGCCATCCGGCCGAGCCCGTCGGCGATGGCCGGCAGCGCGTGCCGACCGGCGAAGGGCCGCGGCAGGCCAAACAGCCGCACCCGCTCGCCGCCGCGCAGCAGAAGGGACGCCAGCGCCAGCAGCAGCAGCTGCGCGCGCAGCCCCTTGGCCGGCACCTCCTTCGAGCTGCGCCAGTCCATCCCCGGCCCCGCGGCGATCCAGAGGGCGACGGTCTGCGCCGCCTCCCACTCCGTCTCGCGGATGAAGAGCCGGTCCGACTTGCCCGATTGCCGCCAGTCGATGCGGTTCGCCATGTCGCCCGGGACATAGGCGCGGAACTGCCAGAAGGCCTCGCCAGGCCCGGCGCGGCGGCGGCCGTGCAGGCCGGGCATCACCGTCGCGGCGACGCGCTCGGCCTCGACCAGCAGCGGCGGCAGTGCGGCGCCAAGCTGCTCCGCCCAGGGGACGGTAAGGGCGGCCTGACCCCTAGCCAAGCTGGGCCTTCAGGCGGTCCAGGACCTCCGAGAGGTGCACGCCATCGGCGCGCGCGGCGAAGTTCAGCGCCATGCGGTGGCGCAGCACCGGCTCGGCGAGCGCCAGCACGTCCTCGATCGAAGGCGAGAGCCGGCCATCCAGCACGGCGCGCGCGCGGGTCGCCAGCATCAGCGCCTGCGCCGCGCGCGGGCCGGGCCCATAGGCCAGGTGGCGGCGGACATCCTCGATCTCGGTCGTCTCGGGCCGTGCGCCGCGCACGAGGCGAAGGATGGCGTCCACCACGCCTTCCCCCACCGGCAGGCGCCGGATCAGCTGCTGGGCCGCCATCAGCTCCGGCCCGGTCATCGCCTGGACGGGCCGCGCCTCGGAGGCGCCGGTCGTCGCGAGCAGCATGGCGCGCTCGGCTGCGAGGTCGGGGTAGGAGACGTCGATCTCGAGCAGGAAGCGGTCGAGCTGGGCCTCGGGCAGCGGGTAGGTGCCCTCCTGCTCGATCGGGTTCTGGGTCGCGAGCACGTGGAAGGGGAGCGGCAGGGGGTGCACCTCTCCGGCGATGGCGACCCGGTGCTCCTGCATCGCCTGCAGCAGGGCGGACTGGGTGCGCGGGCTGGCGCGGTTGATCTCGTCGGCCATCAGCAGCTGGCAGAAGATCGGGCCCTTGATAAAGCGGAAGTGGCGCTTGCCGTGCGCATCCTCCTCCAGCACCTCGGAGCCGAGGATGTCCGACGGCATGAGGTCCGGCGTGAACTGCACCCGCTTGGCATCCAACCCGAGGACGGTGCCGAGCGTGTCCACGAGCTTGGTCTTGCCGAGGCCCGGAACGCCGACCAGCAGGACATGGCCGCCCGAGAGCAGGGTGATGAGGGTGCGCTCCACCACCTGCTCCTGGCCGAAGATCACGCGGCCCACGGATTGGCGGACGCGGGCGAGCCGTTCCGCCAGCGCCTCGGCTTCCGCGACGAGCGCGCGAGCTTCCGTGGGGTCTGCCACTTCAACCATGCGGGGCGGGCTCCCTATATCCGGCCGGCGTGCATATGGTCCGAGTATCCACGCTGCCCATCCCGCCCGCCAGAGCGGTTACAGGCGGGAACATGGGGTGGCGGAGAGGGGCAGGGCCTTGCGCCGTGTTGGGGAGAGTGGATCAGGTGCGCGCACGGGCTGCTTCACGGATGCGAGACGCGGCATGAGGAACGAGGCGGCGAAGCCGCAGGCGGCGGGCGGGGCGGCGGTGCGGTGCGGCCCGCCCCGCGCGCGGCACGAATGCGGCGACCTGGCGATGCGGATCGCCAAGGACGGGACCTGGTTCTACCGGGGTAGCCCGATCGGCCGGAAGGAGCTGGTCTGCCTCTTCGCCTCGGTCCTCAAGCGCGAGGCGGACGGGTCCTACGTGCTGGAGACACCGGTGGAGCGCGGGCGGATCGAGGTGGAGGACGCGCCCTTCATCGCGGTGGAGATGTTCTGGCGGAACTGCGCCGACCCCTTCGTGCCGAACCCGACGCCGCGGCAATGCCTGACCTTCCGCACCAACCTCGACGAGATGGTCACGGCCGACTACGACCACCCGATCCGCGTCGAGGTGGACCCGAAGTCGCGCGAGCCGCGCCCCTACATCCTGGTGCGCCCGGGCCTCGAGGCGCGCATCAACCGCGCCGTCTTCTACGAGATGGTCGCGCTCGCCCAGCCCGAGACGGTGGAGGGGCGCGAGGTGCTCGGCGTCTGGTCCGAGGGCATGTTCTTCCCGATCGACGAGGCGCCGGACGGCCACGTGCACCGGCACGCGGCGGAGTGAACGGCCTCTCGCGGATCGAGATCGCGGCCCGTCTGGCCGACCCCCGCCTGATCGCGGGCGTGACTCCCGACGCGTCCGAGGAAGCCGCCTGGCTCGCGACCGAGGGGCGGCTGCGCGACGCCGCCGTGCTGGTGCCGATCATCTGGCATGACCATGCGCCGTCGATCCTGCTGACGCTGCGCGCGGCGGGGCTGTCGAAGCATGCCGGGCAGGTCGCCTTTCCCGGCGGGCGGCTCGAGCTTGGCGAGACGGCAGAGGCCGCGGCATTGCGCGAGGCTGCGGAGGAGGTCGGGCTCGACCCGCGCCTGCCCGTGGTGGCCGGCCACCTGCCGGAACACCTGACCGGCACGGGCTTCCGCGTGACCCCGGTCGTCGCCTTCCTCGACCCGCCGCTGACGCTGACGCCGGACCCGGGCGAGGTCGCGGAGATCTTCGAGATGCCGCTGGCGACGCTGCTCGACCCCGCGGCGCCGCAGCGGCGCAGCACGGAATGGCGCGGGCGGATGCGCGACTACTGGGTCTGGCCGCACGACACCCACCTGATCTGGGGCGCGACGGCGAAGATGCTGCTGACGCTCGCGCGTATACTCCGCGGGTAGGGTGCGCTCCGCCGCGGCGCCTCTATATCCTGTGGACCATGGCCGCTTTCGTCGCCGTCCTCCTCACCTTCACCCCCTTCGCGCTCTACCTCGCGTGGCGGCGCTACGGGCCGGGCTCGGGCGAGCCGTCCTCCGGCACGGTGCTGGCGCTGCTGCTCGGCGTCGGGCTGATGCTGGGCTCGGCCGTGTGGTTCGGCCTGTCGCGCAGCTTCGAGCGGGGCGAGAACTACGTGCCGGCGGTGCTCGGCCCGGATGGCCGGGTGCAGCAGGGCCACGGCGAGCCGCGGCGGTGAACGACCCGCCGCACGCGACGATCGCGCCGCCCGCCTTCCTGTCGGAGCCTGCGCCGGCCGCGGTGCTGGCCGCGCTGCCGGGCGCGCGCGTCGTCGGCGGGCCGGTGCGCGATGCGGTGGCGGGCACGGCCGCGCACGACGTCGACGTCGCGGCGCCGATGCCGCCCGACGACATCGCGCGGCGCCTGGCGGCGGCCGGGCTCAAGGTGTTCGAGACGGGGCTGGCGCATGGCACGGTGACCGCCGTGCTCGGCGGCGTGCCGGTGGAGGTGACGGCGCTGCGCCGCGACGTCGCGACCGACGGGCGCCACGCGGAGGTCGCGTGGACCACCGACTGGCGCGAGGACGCGGCGCGGCGCGACTTCACGATCAACGCCATGTCTCTCGATGCCTCGGGCCATCTCTGGGATTATTTCGGCGGGCGCGAGGACCTTGCGGCGGGGCAGGTGCGCTTCGTCGGCGACCCGGCGACGCGGCTGCGCGAGGACTACCTCCGCGCGCTGCGCTTCTTCCGCTTCCGGGCCCGCTACGGGCGCGGCGCGCCGGATGCGGCTGCCTTGGCCGCGATCCGCGCCGCGGTGCCCGGCCTTGCCGCGCGGATCGCGCCGGAGCGGATCTGGATGGAGCTGAAGCGCCTGCTCTCGGCGCCCGATCCGGTCGAGTCGCTGGCGCTGATGCGCGAATGCGGGCTGCTGGCCGCGGTGCTGCCGGAGGCGGCGGGCTTCGCGCCGCTCGGGCGGCTGGTGGAGCGCGGCGCGCCGCTGGACCCTCTGCTGCGGCTGGCGGCGCTGCTGCCCTCCGCCGGGTCGGTGCCGGGGCTGGCACGGCGGCTCCGCCTGTCGAACGAGGAGCGGGAGCGGCTGCACCACGTCACCGGATCGGCCGATGCGCCGCTGCCGGATTCGGACAAATTCCCTCTCCGCGCCTGGCTGGCCGAGCGGCCGAAGGACCAAGCGGCCGGCGAGCTCTGGCTGGCGGAGGCACGGGACGGGCGCGACCGGACGGCGCTGCGGGCGGCGGTGCAGGCGATGGAGCGGCCGGTCTTCCCGCTGCTCGGGCGCGACCTGCTGGAGCTCGGCGTCGCGTCGGGGCCGGCGATGGGCCGGCTGCTGGCGGAGCTGCGGGGCTGGTGGATCGCGGGCGGCGCCGCGGCGGATCGCGACGCGTGCCTCGACGAGGCGCGACGCCGGATCGTGGCCGGGGCGGCGTACGGGCCCGCCGCCCCGACCGATCCCGGAGGGGACCCGCCGCGCGGGACCTGACAGGGTCGCGCGGCGAGACAGGAACGAAAAGAGAACTAGCCGATCCGGGCCGCGAGGGCAAGAGGGATTCGGGACCGGGCGGACCCTCGCCGGGATCGGGGCCGCGCGGTAGAGGGGGCGCCGGCGGCGCCCGTTGCGCCGAGTCACGAACCCCCACCCCGGCCCTTCCGCGCAGGCGGGGGAGGCAGCGGTGGCGATCCTCCCCACGGACGGGGAGCGCGAGAGAGCATGGCACGTCCCGCCTTCGACGCCGCGTCCGTCCCGCTCGTGCTGCGGCTCTGGCGGGAGCACATCCGGCAGCATCCGCGGCTGCTGGCGCTGGCGATCGTCTGCACCCTGGCGCTGGCCGGCACCACGGCGCTCTATCCCGTCATCATCCAGCAGGCCTTCAACCGTTTCGCGGCCGGCGACCCGCAGGTCGTCTGGCTGCTGCCGCCGGTCATCATCGCCGTCACCCTGGCGCGCGCGATCGCGATGTACGGCCAGGCGATCTCGACGCAGTCGGTCGTGCTGCGGGTGATCGAGGGGCTGCAGCGGCGGCTATTTGCCGCGCTGACTCGGGCGGATCTCGCCCAGGTCGCGCGCGAGGCGCCGGCGCGGCACGCGGCGCGCTTCACGACCGACGCCGCGCTGATCCGGGAGGCGCTGTCGAAGGCGCTGAGCGGCTTCGCGGATGTCTTTACCATCATCGGCCTGGTCGGCTCGATGCTCTGGATGGACTGGCAGATGGCGCTGCTGGCGGCGCTGCTCTACCCGGTCGCGGCCTGGCCGATCGTCGCCATCGGCAAGCGCATCCGCCGCGCCTCGGCCGGCATGCAGGACCGGGTGGGCGAGACTTCCGCGCTGCTGACCGAGAGCCTCGGCGCCGCGCGCGTCGTGCGCACCTACCGGCTGGAGGAGGCCGAGGGCGCGCGGGCCGACGCCGCCTTCGCGCGGCTGCGCGAGAGCACCATGGCGATCCAGCAGCGGCGCGCGCGGCTCGATCCGGTGCTGGAGGCGCTGGGCGGGATCGCGGTGGCCGCCGTGCTCGGTTTCGTCGGCTGGCGCGTCAGCGAGGGGCTCGGCACGATCGGCGACTTCACCGGCTTCGTCGCCGCGCTGCTGATCGCGGCCCGGCCGGTGCGCGCGCTGGGCAGCCTGAACGCGGCGCTGCAGGAGGGGCTGGCGGGGCTGTCCCGCGTTTTCGCCACCGTGGACGAGCGGCCCCGCATCGCCGATGCGCCGGATGCGCGGCCCCTGCCGGAGGGCCGCGGCCGAGTCGCCTTCGAGGGTGTCGGCTTCGCCTATGAGGGCGTGCCGGATGCGGCGCTGCGCGAGTTGTCCTTCGTCGCGGAGCCGGGGCGGACAGTGGCGCTGGTGGGTCCTTCGGGCGCGGGCAAGTCCACGGCGCTGGCGCTGGTGCCACGCCTCTACGACGCGACGGCGGGCCGGATCACCCTCGACGGCGCCGAGCTGCGCGCCGTGACGCTGGCGAGCCTGCGCGATGCCATCGCCTATGTCGGGCAGGATGCGGTGATCTTCGACGACACGGCGCTGGCCAACATCGCCTGCGGCCGGCCGGGTGCGACGACCGCGGAGGTGGAGGACGCGGCGCGCGCGGCGGCGGCGCATGACTTCATCGCGGCCATGCCGGGGGGCTATGCGACGCGGCTCGGCTCCGGCGGGTCGCGGCTGTCGGGCGGGCAGCGGCAGCGCGTGGCGCTGGCCCGCGCGCTGCTGCGCAACCCGCGCGTGCTGCTGCTGGACGAGGCGACGAGCGCCCTGGACGCGGAGAACGAGGCGCTGGTGCAGGGGGCGATCGCGCGGCTGCGCGCCGGGCGCACCACGCTGGTGATCGCGCATCGGCTGAGCACCGTGCGCGACGCCGACCTGATCGTCGCGATGGAGAGCGGCCGCGCGGTGGAGCAGGGCACGCATGCCGAGCTGATGGCGCACGACGGGCTCTATGCGCGGCTGGTGCGGACGCAGGCGTTCAGCGCGTGAGCATCCTTCGCGCGCCGCTGCCCGACCCCGGCGCGATCCACCCGCTGCCCGATCTGCCGCGCGTGGTGTTCCTCCGGCCGCTGCTGGCCTCGCTCGGCGATGCGGCGCCGGGCAATGTCGAGGTGGGCGCTTTCAGCTACTACGACGACCCGGTGCATGGCCGCGACTTCTTCGCCCGCAACCTGCTCTACAACATCGCCGGCGGGACGCGGCTGGCGATCGGCAAGTTCTGCGCGATCGCGACCGGCGCCTGCTTCATGTTCCCCGACGCGAATCACGCGATGGCGGGGCCGTCCACCTATCCCTTCGGCATCCTCGGCGGCGCCTTCGCCGAGACGCTGCCGCTGTCCGACTACCTGTGGAAGCCGGGCGCCGACACGGTGGTCGGGCACGACGTCTGGATCGGCATGGACGCGCTGGTGATGCCGGGCGTGCGCATCGGCCATGGCGCGGTGATCGGCGCGCGGGCGGTGGTGACGCGCGACGTGCCGGATTACGCGGTCGTTGCGGGCAACCCGGCGCGGGTGGTGCGGCGGCGCTACGACGAGGAGGACGCGGCGCGGCTGGTGGCGCTCGGCTGGTGGGACTGGCCAGTGGAGCGCATCGCGCGGGCGGTGCCGCTGCTGGTGAAGGGGAGCGTGGCGGAGCTGGAGGCGTTCGCGCTGGCCTGCGACGCGACCGGGTGCTGAGTTCGGGGCGGAGGAACAGCGCGATGCCGAAGAACGCGATCTGCGTCTGGTACGACAGCGAGGCCGAGACCGCCGCCCGCTTCTACGCCGCGACCTTCCCCGACAGCGCCGTGCACGCCGTGCACCGGGCACCGACCGACTTCCCCGGCGGCAAGGAAGGGCAGGTGCTGACCGTCGAGTTCACCGTGGCCGGCATCCCCTGCCTCGGCTTGAATGGCGGCCCCGCCTTCCGGCACTCCGAGGCCTTCTCCTTCCAGATCGCGACCGAGGACCAGGCGGAGACCGACCGCTACTGGAACGCCATCGTCGGCAATGGCGGGGCCGAGAGCGCCTGCGGCTGGTGCCGGGATCGCTGGGGCATCTCCTGGCAGATCACGCCGCGCGTGCTGACCGAGGCGATCGCGGCGGGCGGCGCGGCGGCGAAGCGCGTCTTCCAAGCCATGATGACGATGCGCAAGATCGACGTCGCGGCGATTGAGGCGGCGCGGCGCGGCTGATGCAGGGTCACTCCCGCCGGAGCACCCCATCCACAAGACGGTCCGCCCAGGCCTTGCTGCGGAACCGCGCACGCAGGTCGTCCTCGTCGTAGTCCTCGCGCAGCCACTGAAGAAAGGGCTTCGGGCCGCGCGCGGCCTGGAACGTCGCGTAGTCCCGGAAGAAGGCGTCGAGGATGCCGGTGCGGCTGGCCGCCACATGGCCGAAGCGCCAGTGCAGCTGGTCCAGCGCGGCCGCTACCGGCTTGCCCTGCAGCAGCAGCCAGATGCCGGCGACCAATCCGGTGCGGTCGGCGCCCGACTTGCAGTGGATCAGCACCGGCTCCGGCAGCTCGGCGAACAGCCCCGCCAGCCGCAGGATGCGGTCCTTGTGGGGGGCGCCGCGGCTCTCGAAGGGTGCATCGGCATGAATCAGGCCGAGCTCGCCCGCCCGCGCGCGGCCGAGCGCATCCGACCCGCAGGATTGCCGGTGGCCGCGCAGGTTGATCACGCTCCGCAGCCCGTGGCGGCGCTTCGCCTGCGCGAGCTGCCAGGGCAGGGGGTGGTTCGAGCGGTAGAGCCGGCCGGGCGCCACCACGCCCCAGTTGCGCCAGGACAGGCGCAGGATGGCGTGGTCCACGAGCAGGCTGTTGAGCCAGGCGCCGCGGCGGCCGGCAGGAGTGGAAAGGTCGGACACGGCGCGGATATGGCCGGGGCGGGCTGGGAAGGCCAGACGCGGTCCGCCGGGAGCGGCAACGAACGGGGCCGCCCCGCGGCGCGTTGGGTCCCCTCCACCAGCCAGGGACAGGACCATGTCGAACAAGGCCAAGATGCCCCCCGTGCCGCCCGCCGGCGTCAGCCCCGCGGGGCAGGGCAGCGCCAGCCCCGGCGGCAGCGCGCTGCCGGAGAACGAGGCGGAGCAGAACATCGAATCGAAGAACCGCAAGCTCGAGCAGCAGGGCCGCCAGGGGAACACCTGGCAGAACACGCACCACCAGGGCTACCAGCAGGATCGCTGACATGCCGGAGAAGCACCCGAACAGCAAGCGCTGGGGCGGCCCCGGGGCGAGCCACGAGGACGCCTCCAAGCCGATGCCGGAGCCGCCGCCGGCGCACCCTCCCGGCGCGACCAGCACCAATCCGCGGGTCAGCAAGGTCTCGGGCGGTGGCGGCGAGCGGGACGAGAAGCACAGCGCGGTGGACCCGATCCGCAGCTCGAAGTCGAACGCGACGGACGGCGATACGCCGAGCGGAAACAGCCGGGCCTACCGCGACAACCGGTCCCGCAACGACCGCGAGGCGGACCGCAAGGCGGTCGAGGAGTAGCGCCGGCCGGGAGGGGCGCAGGCCCCTCCCGCGCGCGCCAACGCTAATCCAGCCGCGCGCCCGAGACCCGCACCACCTCCTGCCACATCGGCCGCTCGCGGTTCACGCGCTCGGTCACTTGCGCGGGCGTGCTCCAGACCGGGCGTGCGCCGGCGCGGAGGAAGCGGTCGGCGAAGGCCGCGTCCTGCTTGATCTCGCGGATCGTCGCCGCCGCGCGCTCCACGATCGGGGCGGGGACGCCGGCGGGGAAGGCCATGGCGCACCAGGAGGTGACGACCAGGTCGGGCACGCCCGCCTCGGCCATGGTCGGAATGTTGGGCAGGGTCGGCCAGCGTTCCGCGCTCGTGACCGCGAAGGCCTTCATCCGGCCCTCCTGGATCACCGGGATGTAGCTGGCGAGGTTGTCGATCGCGAAGTTCAGGTCGCCCGCGAGCATCGCCGGGATGATCTGCGCCGCACCGCGGAAGGGCACATGCGTCCCGTCGATGTTGAGCCGGCTGGTGAAGAGCGCGCCGGTCAGGTGCGCCGTCGTGCCGACGCCGGGCGAGCCGTAGCTCGCGCCGTTCCGCTGCGCGCGCGCCCAGGCGATGAACTCCTGCAGGGTGTTCGCCGGGTTGTGCTGCGCCGATACGACGACGACGTTCGGCAGCTCCCAATGCATCGAGATCGGCTGGAAGTCGCGCTGCGGATCGTAGGGCAGGCGCGTGTAGAGGAACTGGTTGATGTGCCATGCGCCGAGCGTCAGCGGCGCCATCGAGTAGCCGTCCGGCGCGGACTTCGCGAGCGCGTCGGCGCCGATGTTGCCGCCGGCACCCGGGCGGTTCTCGATGGTGAAGGGCTGGCCGAGCTTCGCCTGCATCTGCTCGCAGAGCAGCCGGCAGAGAACGTCAGTGGAGCCGCCAGGCGGCCAGGGCACGATCACGCGCACCGGGCGGTTCGGCCAGGCGGGCTGCGCCAGGGCGGGCGTGGCGAGGGCGGCGGCGGATGCGGCAAGCAGTGCGCGGCGGGTGGTCATGCGGCGTTCCTCCATGTTGGTTGGAGCCTCGCTCGCATGGCCGTCCCGGGGACGCAAGACGGACGCAGGACGCGTCCGCGCGGGCCAGGGCGGCGTGCCCAACGTGCGGGTCGTGCGGCCGACGACCTGGGCCGAGGCCCCGGGCGCGGCCCGCCGCCCATGCCGCGAAGCCGAGCCGCCGCTCTATCCGTCGCGGCGCGCCTGGGCGGCCTTGTTCTGCGCCGAGACGCTGCCGATCCGGCCCGGGTTCACGGCGCGCGCGCCCTTGCCGCTGCCCTTGGCCCGCATGCCGTCGGAGGCGCCGAAGCCGGCGCCGGGGTGCTGCGCGCGCATCGCCTGGCGGCGGGCGAGGGCGGCCTTCAGCGCGGCGCGGTGCTCGGCGCGGCGGCGCTCGTGGGTCAGCGCCTCGAAGCGGGCGTTCACGCGGCGGAGTGCCGCGGCATAGACCTGCTTGCGCTCGGCGAGGCGGCCTTCCTCGGCGGTCGCGGCGGCGCGGGCCGGGCCCTTGCCGCTGCGGGCGCGGCGACCCTCGCGCAGCAGGTCGCGGGCGCGGGAGTGCTGCTCGCGCAGACGCGCGGCGATGGCGCGCAGCTCCTCGGCCGGAAGGGTGGCAAGCGTCGGGTAGTGGGTCTGGGCCACGAGCCCGAAGGCGTCGTGGCCGAGCAGGGCGCGTTCCTCGCGCTGGCTTGATGGCATGGGCCGGTCCTCCTGCGCGCGAGGCTGGCGCGCCGCGGGCAGTAGGTCCAGCCGATGCGCGTCTCAGGCCTGTCCCAGGCGTTCCTTGCTGAAGGGCAGGCTGCGGATGCGGCGCCCGGTCAGCGCGGCGACCGCATTGGCCACCGCGGGCGGGACGCCGGGCGTGCCGGGCTCGCCGACGCCGCCCATCGGCGCGCCGCTCTCGACGATGCGCACATGCACCTTCGGCATCTCGCGCGGCGCGAGGATGCGGTAGGCGTCGAAGTTGCGCTGGAGGGGGCGACCGCCCTCGAAGGTGATCTCCTCGAAGGCGGCGGAGGAGAGGCCGATGGCCACCGCGCTCTCGACCTGCGCGGCGATGATCGCGGGGTTGACGATGCTGCCCGGGTCGATCGCGACCCAGACGTCGTGCACCGCGACCTCGCCCTCGCGGATCGAGACCTCGGCGATGGTCGCGACCTCGGAGCCGAAGGGGGAGGCCATGGCGACACCGCGCGCGCGGCGGGTGCCGTCGGCGGCATCGAAGGGCCCGCGGCGCCAGCCGCCCGAGAGTTCGGCGACGGCGTTGAGCAGGGTGCGCAGCCGCGCGCTGTGGCCGAGATGCGCCATGCGGAAGGCGAAGGGATCCTGTCCCGCGGCCTCGGCGACCTCGTCGAGGAAGCACTCGTAGAAGAAGTCGTTCATCGAGTGGCCGACGGAGCGCCAGAAGCCGATGTTCACCGGCGAGGGCACCCGCACCCAGTCCACGCGGCGGTTCGGGATCTCGTAGGGTTTGAAGGCCACGCCCTCCACCGCCGAGGTGTCGACCGGCGGGGTGCCGAGGCGCGCCGGCGGCGAGTGCTGCGCGACCGGCCCCTCGCCGGGCACCGTCGCGTGGAAGCCTATGATCTTCCCGTTCGCATCCAGCCCCGCGCGCAGCCGGGCGAAGGCGAGCGGGCGATAGGCATCGCGGGCGAACTCCTCCTCCCGCGTCCAGATCACCTTCACCGGGCGGCCGGTGGCACGCGCCAGGCGCACCGCCTGGTTCATCGGGTGGATGGTGCCATAAGTGAAGTGACGGCCGAAGAAGCCGCCCATCAGGGGCGAATGGACCCGCACCTTGTCGGGCTCGAGCCCCGCCTCGCGCGCGGCGATCGCCTGGAAGCGCTCCGGCGCCTGGTTCGGCGTCCAGACATCCATCGTGCCGTCGGCGTTGAGTCGCACCGTCGCCGTCGGCGGCTCGAGCTGCGCATGGGCGAGCATCGGCGCGTCGTAATCGGCGCTGACGACCTTCGCAGCGCCGCGCAACGCGGCGGGCGCGTCGCCCTGCGCGTCGCGGGCCGGGTTGCCCTCGGCGTCGGCGCGGGACTTCAGCAGATCGAGATGCGAGGCGGTGGAGTAGTCCTCCGCGATCACCGCCTGGCCGGCGGCGGCGGACCACATCACCTCGGCCTTCGCCACCGCCTGCTTGGCGCGCCAGAAGCTATCGGCCACGACCGCGACAGCGCCCGGCAGGCGGTGGACGGAATGCACGCCGGGCATCGCGCGGAGCGCCGCCTCGTTCACCACCTCGGCCGGGTCGGCGCCGGCGCGCGGGGCGTGGACGACCGCCGCCTGCAGCATGCTGTCCAGCTTCACGTCGATGCCATACTGCGCGCGGCCGGTCGCCTTGGCGCGGCTGTCGAGGCGCCTGGCAGGCGTGCCGATCAGCCGGAACGGCCCGGTCTTGGGCTGCGCATCCGTCGGCACCGGCAGCGCGGCCGCGACCTGCGCGAGCTCGCCATAGGAGATGCGGCGGTTGCTGGCGGCGTGCACGACGAAGCCGGGCGCGGTCGAGCACTCGGCGGCGGGGACGCCGAGGCGCCCCGCGCCGGCCGCGACGAGCATCGCGCGCGCCGTCGCGCCGAGCACGCGGAAATGGGCGTAGCTGTTGCGGATCGAGAAGCTGCCGCCGGTGACGCGGGCGGTGCCGTTGAACAGCACCTGGTAGTCGGCGCCGGGCGGGGCGACCTCCACGTCGAAGCTCGCCAGCTCCGCATCCAGCTCCTCGGCGACGATCTGCGCGACGGCGGTGTGGATGCCCTGGCCGCCCTCGGCGAAGGGATTGAGGAGTGTGATGCGGCCGTCAGGGCGGATGGTGATGTAGGACGCGACCTTGCGCGCATGCTGCAGCCCGCCGGCCGCCTGGGCGCGCGCCTCGCGCGCGGGCACGCCGATGGCGAGCGTGAAGCCGGCAGCCAGCCCGGCGCCGAGCGCTGCGCGGCGGGAGAGCTTGACGGGGCGGATGGCCTCGGGGGCGGTGATCTCGTTCATCGCGACCTCCCTCAGCCCTGCGCCGCGCGGGCGACGCCGGCGGCGATCGCGTTGTAGGTGCCGCAGCGGCAGAGATTGCCCATCGCCTCGCGGATCTGCGCCTCGGTCGGGCGCGGCGTCTCCTTCAGCAGCGCGGTCGCCGTCATCACCTGGCCGGACTGGCAATAGCCGCATTGCGGCACGTCGAGCGACACCCAGGCTTCCACGACGCGGCGGCCGACGGGGTCGGCTTCGACGGCCTCGATGGTGGTGACGGAGCGGCCGGCGAGGCTCTCGACCGGGGTCTGGCAGGAGCGCGTGGCGACGCCGTCCACCAGCACCGTGCAGGCCCCGCATTGCCCGACGCCGCAGCCATACTTCGTGCCGGTCATGCCGAGCGTGTCGCGCAGCACCCAGAGCAGGGGCGTGTCGCCCTCGACATCCACGCGGCGGCGCTCGCCGTTGACGGTGATCTCGACCATCAGGCTTCTCCCGGACGGGGGCGTGCCGCCCCGCTTGGCTCCCGCAACCGAAGGTGGTGGAGGCGCGCGGGCTTGTCCAGGAGGTTCGGCGCCCCGACGCCGGCGCTACGGCCAGCCGGTCTCCGGCGGGAGCGACATCAGGATCGCCTCGACATTCCCGCCGGTCTTGAGCCCGAAGATCGTGCCGCGGTCGTAGAGCAGGTTGAACTCCACGTACCGGCCGCGGCGGACGAGCTGGTGGGCGCGCTCGGCTTCCGTCCAGGGCTCGTGCATGCGGCGGCGCACGATGGCCGGGTAGCTCTCGAGGAAGGCGAGGCCGACGTCGCGGGTGAAGGCGAAGTCGGCCTCGATGCCCTTCCCCGGCGTGCGGTCGCCGAGCCAGTCGTAGAAGATGCCGCCCAGGCCGCGCGGCTCGTTGCGGTGGGGCAGGAAGAAGTACTCGTCGCACCACTGCTTGAAGCGCGGGTAGTAGGTGGCGTCGTGGGCGTCGCAGGCGCGGCGGAAGGCGGCGTGGAAGGTCTCCGCATCCGCCTTCGAATGCGGCGCGGCGTGGTCCATCGGCGTGATGTCGCCGCCGCCGCCGAACCAGGCATTGGTGGTGACGATGAAGCGCGTGTTCATGTGCGCCGCGGGCACGCGCGGGCTGCGCATGTGGGCCACCAGCGACACGCCGGTCGCGAGGAATCGCGGATCGGCCTCGGCGCCCGGGATCTGCTTGCGGAACTCGGGCGAGAACTCCCCGAAGACGGTGGAGACGTTGACGCCTACCTTCTCGAACACGCGGCCCTTCATCACCGACATGACGCCGCCGCCGCCCTCTGGCCGGTCCCAGGCGGTGCGGGCGAAGCGGCCGGGCGGGAGATGCGCGTGCGGGCCGGCGGCGAGCTCGTCCTCGCAGGCCTCGAAGGCGGCGCAGAGCCGGTCGCGCAGCTCCTCGAACCAGGCGCGGGCGCGCGGCACGAGGGGGTGGTCCAGCGGGGCCGTGGTGGTCATGCGGCTTCGTCTTCCTCCGCGACGGTCGTTGCGTCGCCTGGAGCGGAGATTGACAGGGCGCGACGGAGGAGGCGACCCCCGCGCAACGGCGACCGGGCCGGAAAACTTGCTGCGATTTCAGGACGGCGGTCGGATTTACACCCTGCCAACCGCGCCCTTATATGCGTCGCAACGCCGCCGGCCCGGGCCGGCGCGCGCCTGCGTGCCCGCGCCACCTGGCGCCCCGGCCCGTGCAGCGCGCGCCCGCTCCGCCGGCGCAGGACTGGGACGCGCGGCGTCAGCCCGGCCGGGTTCGGGCAGGCTGCCGGCGCGCCGCGGAAAGGGACGAGAGATGGCCGACGCGATGGTGTCCCGGGGGACGCCGCAGGGTGCGCCGAACGGGGGCGCCCCGCATGATGGCGAGACCCGGCGGGACTTCCTGAAACTCGCCACCGGCGCCTTCGCCGCGGTGGGCGTGGGCGCGATCGCCTGGCCGTTCATCCACTCGATGAACCCCTCCCGCGACGTGCTGGCGCTGGCCAGCACCGAGGTGGACCTCTCGCCGGTCGCGGCCGGGCAGGCGGTGACCGTGGTCTGGCGCGGCAAGCCGGTCTTCGTCCGCCATCGCACCGCCGAGGAAATCCAGCAGGCGCGCGCGACGCCGCTGTCGGAACTCAAGGATCCGCAGCCGGATCAGGCGCGCGTGCAGCGCGACCAGTGGCTTATCGTTCTCGGCGTCTGCACCCATCTGGGCTGCGTGCCGCTGGGCCAGAAGCCGACCGACGCGCGCGGCAACTTCGGCGGCTGGTTCTGCCCCTGCCACGGCAGCCACTACGACACCTCGGGTCGCATCCGGCTCGGCCCCGCGCCGACGAACCTTGCGGTTCCCGAATACAGCTTCACCTCTCCGACGCAGATCCGCATCGGCTGAGACGACGGACGCGCCGCCGCGCGTCCGCCTCGGCCCGCAACATCGAGGAGCCAGGCTCAATGGCCATCGGCCTTCACGACAGCGACTTCAAGAACCCGGTGGTGCGCTGGATCGACAGCCGCCTGCCGGTCTTCACCATGATGCAGAAGGAATACGGGACGTTCCCGACGCCCCGTAACTTCAACTACTTCTGGAACTTCGGCGCGCTCGCCATGGTCAACCTGATGATCATGATCGCGACCGGCATCTTCCTGTCGATGCACTACACCGCGCACACCTCCTACGCCTTCGACAGCGTGGAGCGGATCATGCGCGACGTGAACTTCGGCTGGCTGCTCCGCTACGTGCACATGAACGGCGCCAGCATGTTCTTCATCGTCGTCTACATCCACATCTGGCGCGGCCTCTGGTACGGCTCCTACAAGGCGCCGCGCGAGATCCTGTGGATGCTCGGCGTGGTGATCTTCCTGCTGATGATGGCCACCGCCTTCATGGGCTACGTCCTGCCCTGGGGCCAGATGTCCTTCTGGGGCGCCACCGTCATCACCAACCTGTTCTCCGCGATCCCGCTGGTCGGCGACAGCATCGTCACCTGGCTGTGGGGCGGGTTCAGCGTGGACAACCCGACGCTCAACCGCTTCTTCAGCCTGCACTACCTGCTGCCCTTCGTGATCGTGGGCGTGGTCTTCCTGCACGTCGCGGCGCTGCACATCACGGGTTCCAACAACCCGCTCGGCATCGACCCGAAGGGCCCGCAGGACACGCTGCCCTTCCACCCCTACTACACGATCAAGGACAGCGTCGGGCTGATCGTCTACTTCGCGGTCTTCGCCTTCCTCGTCTTCTTCGTGCCGAACATGCTGGGCCACCCGGACAACTACATCCCGGCCAACCCGCTGGTGACGCCGGCGCACATCGTGCCTGAATGGTACTTCCTGCCCTTCTACGCGATCCTGCGCGCCGTGCCGGACAAGCTGGGCGGCGTGGTGCTGATGTTCGCCTCCATCGCCATCCTCTTCGTGCTGCCCTGGCTCGACACCTCCTCGGTGCGCTCCATGCGGTTCCGCCCGGTCGCGCGCTGGTTCCTGCTGCTCTGGGGCATCAACTTCTTCGTGCTGATGTGGGTCGGCGGGAAGCCGGCCGAGCAGCCCTACGTGACCATCGCGCAGTGGGCCACGGCCTACTACTTCCTGTACTTCCTGGTGGTCCTGCCGGTGCTCGGGCGGCTCGAGCGCCCGCTGAAGCTGCCGGAGAGCATCTCGTTGCCCGTGCTGCGCGGGGGCGGGCCGATCCCGGCCGGCGCCGCCGCGAAGCCGATGGAGAAGGCCTGATGTCCCGCCTGCGTAGCCTCGTCGGCGCCCTCGTTCTCGGCGCCGCCGCGGCGCTGCACGCCGCCCCGGCCCGTGCGGCCGGAGAGGCGATCGCGCTTCCCGACACCCGCTTCTCCTTCGAGGGGCTGTTCGGCACCTTCGACCGCGGCAGCCTCCAGCGTGGCTTCCAGGTCTACAAGGAGGTCTGCTCGGCCTGCCACGCCATGCGGCAGCTCTCCTACCGCAACCTGCTCGAGATCGGCCTGACAGAGGCGCAGGTCCGCTCCATCGCCGCGCAGTTCCAGGTGATGGATGGCCCGAACGACCAGGGCGAGATGTTCGAGCGTCCGGCCCGCCTCTCCGACCGCTTCCGCCGCCCCTTCCCGAACGAGCAGGCGGCGCGCGCGGCCAACAACGGCGCTTATCCGCCGGACCTCTCGGTCATCGTGAAGGCGCGCGAGGGGTTCCAGGACTACATCCACGCGCTGCTGATCGGCTACGCCGACCCGCCGCCCGGCTTCCAGCTCATGGATGGGATGAACTACAACAAGTACTTCCCGGGCCATCAGATCGCGATGCCGAACGTGCTGAACCCCGGCCAGGTGGAGTTCGCGGACGGCACCGAAGCGACGGTCGACCAGATGGCGCGCGACGTGACCACCTTCCTTGCCTGGGCGTCGGAGCCGATGCTCGAACAGCGCCGGCAGATGGGCGTGCGCATCATCCTCTTCCTGATCGTGCTGGGCGGCCTGACCTATGCCGTGAAGCGCAAGATCTGGGCCGACGTGAAGCACTGACCGCGGCGCGCCCGCGCGTCGCGACGATCGAGGGCCGTCCCCAGGGGCGGCCCTTTTTGCTGTCCGGCTTGCACGCCGCTACAAGGCGCCGCGAATCCGCCGGAGCCCTGCGATGTCCGACATCACCCCCGTCCTCGGCCTGATCGGCGGATCGGGTCTCTACGACATCCCCGGGCTCGAGGATCGCGAATGGCGGCGCGTCGAGACGCCCTGGGGCGAGCCCTCCGACAAGATCCTGTTCGGTCGGCTGGCCGGCGTGCCGGTCCGCTTCCTGCCGCGCCATGGGCGCGGCCACCCGACGCCGCCGTCGGAGCTGAATTACCGCGCCAACATCGATGCGCTGAAGCGCAGCGGCTGCACCGACATCCTCTCGCTCTCGGCCGTCGGCTCGCTGAAGGAGGAGCTGCCGCCCGGGCATTTCGTCATCGTGGACCAGTTCATCGACCGCAGCTTCGCTCGGGTGAAGAGCTTCTTCGGCACCGGCTGCGTCGCGCATGTGTCGGTCGCGCACCCGGTCTGCCCGCGACTCGGCGACGCGCTGGAAGCGAGCGCGCGGAAGCTCGGCCTGCCGGTGACGCGCGGCGGGACCTACCTCGTCATGGAAGGACCGCAGTTCAGCACCAGGGCGGAGAGCGAGCTTTATCGCCAATGGGGCTGCAGCGTGATCGGCATGACCAACATGCCGGAGGCCAAGCTCGCCCGCGAGGCGGAGCTCTGCTACGCGACGGTCGCGATGGTGACGGATTTCGACTGCTGGCACCCGGACCATGACCACGTCACGGTGGAGCAGGTGGTGAAGGTCCTGTTCTCCAACGCCGACAAGGCGCGGGCACTGGTGGCCGATGTGGTCCCGGCGATCGGCGCGCGGCGCGGGCCGTGCCCTGCTGGCTGCGACCGTGCGCTCGACCACGCGCTTATCACTGCGCCGGAGAAGCGCGACCCGGCGCTGCTCGCGAAGCTCGACGCGGTCGCGGGGCGCGTCCTCGGGCGCGCCCCCTGACGGTCAGCCGGGCGGCGCCGAGCGCAGATCGCGCACGAGGGCGTTGATCTCCTCCGGCGAGATCGAGGCGCCGAGCAGCCGCTGCGCGGAGGACGGATCGCCGACCGCCGCATTCGCGATGGCCAGGTTCACCAGGGTCCGCGGCGGGGCGCCGGGGGCGCGCGCAATCCCCTCGAGCAGCGCGACGGCTTCCGGCGCGCGGCCCTCGATGATGTATGACATCGCCAGATTGTTGATCGTGCGCATGTCGGTCGGCGCGATCCGGCGGGCCGTCAGGTAGGCGGACTGCGCATCGCTGTGACGGCCGAGCAGGTCGAGCGCCACGCCGCGCCCGTTCAGCGCGCCGAGGTCGGACGGCCGGGAGGAGAGCACGGCGTCGTAGTCGGCCAGCGCTCCCTCCGCATTGCCAGCCATGAGCTGGACGGAGGCACGGGTGCGCAGCAGCGTGACGTCGCGCGGCGCGCGCTGCATGGCCTGGGCGACGACCTGCTCGGCCATGACGAGGTTGCCGGACCGCGCGAGGGCCCGGGCATAGCCGGCCTGGGTCTCGGGATCGTTCGGCCGGGCCTCGGCGGCCTGGGCGAACATGTTGAGCGCCATGTCGGTCTGGCCGGAGGCCTCCGCGAACTGCGCCATGCGCTGGCGCACGTCGGAGGCGCTGGGCTGCGGGTCCTGCCGCGCGCAACCGAGGGTGAGCAGCAATGCGCCGAGCGCTGCCACGGAGCGGAGCGCGGTGCCTGGATTGCGCATGGATCGGCCCACGAGGGCGCCCCCTTCCTGGATCCCGTTCAGCCGCCGGGACCCTGCGCTGAAGACTCACGCGGCAGCGGCGCGCGCTGACCTTCGTTCAGGCGCCCGACGGCCGCCGCGGGCAGCGTGGCCGGGCTCGTCTGGGTGCCGACGCCGCGCTGCAGATGGGCCGGGTCGGCTGCCATGGCGCGCAGGTTGGCATCGTTGATGCCGGTAGGTTGCCAGGAGCCGGGCCGGGCGAAGGGGTCGCTGAAGGGCGGCGTCTCGCAGCCGGCGAGCAGCGGCAGGGCGGCGAGGCCGGCGAGGAGCTTGATGCGCATGCTCGTCAATCCACGATGAAGCCGGCGTCGAGCGGTGCACCCGGCCGGACCGGGGACACCCGGCCGATCTGGCGGCGCTCCAGGATACGCTCGAGGTCGATGGCGGGGCGGAAGCGGTCGGTCGGCGCGGCGACGGCGATCGGCTCGGAGACCGGCCGGACGACGACCGGCGTCACGATGATCACCAGCTCGGTTTCCGCCCGGCGGAACCGGTCGGAGCGGAAGAGCGGCCCGAGCACGCTGTCCTGCAGCCCGGGCACGCCGCTCTCGGTCTGTCGGACATTGCGCTGCAGCAGCCCGGCAATCGCGAAGCTCTGCCCACTGCCAAGCTCGACCGTGGTCTCCGCGCGCCGGACCGAGAGGGCGGGCACGCGGATCGTGCCGCCGAAATTGCCGATCGGGAGCTCGACGGCGCCGACATCGGTCAGCTCGCTGACCTCGGGACGGACGCGCAGGTTCAGCCGGTCGTTGGACAGCACCGTCGGGACGAAGGCGAGGCTGATGCCGAACTGACGGAATTCAACGGTGAGCTGCCCATTCTGGCCACCGGCGACGGGCACCGGGAACTCGCCGCCAGCCAGGAAGCTCGCCGGCTCGCCGGACATCGCCACGAGGTTCGGCTCGGCCAGGATGGAGACGAGCTGGTCGCGGGCCAGCGCATCGATCAGCCCATCCAGGTTCCATCGCTGGCCAACGCGGCTGACGCCGAGCACGGAGGCGCCGCCCGGGATCGCCCCGATCGCACCGCCGGTGACGCCGAGGCCGGTGCCGACGCCGATGGTCCAGCCATTCGCGAGGTTGCCGAGCGCCGACCAGTTGAAGCCGAGCTCGCGCGTGATGTCGCGCGAGATCTCCGCCACGCGAACCCGCAGGTTCACCTGCGTCGAGGCAAGGACCTGGATGTTGTTGATGATCGTGCCCTCGCCGGCGAGACCCTGGGCGACGACCGTCGCGCGGTAGGCGTCGTTGGCGGTGGCGACATTGCCGGTGAGCACGAGGTTCACGCCGGCGAAGGCGGCCCTGACGCCGCTCGCGCCGGGCACCGCGGCGCGGATCGCGGTCTCGATTGCGCGCGGAGAGGGGCGCTGCTGCACTGCCTGGCCCGGTGCGGCGGGCACGCCTGCCGGGCCAACGGTGAAGGAGGACGGACGAACCGTGACCTCATACTGGGCGATGAGCTGCCCATCCTCGGCGGTCGCGATCAGCGTGGTACGGCCGGGATCGCCGCCGAGCAGGAAGACGCTGGTCGGCGACGCCGGCTGCACGCGGGCGACTCGCGGATCGGCCGCCAGTACGGTGCTGACGGTGCGCGGGAACTGCAGCAGCATGCCGGTGCCGGATTCGAGTTGCAGGCTCTGCTGCGCCACGGGCATCTGCGGCGCCTGTGCGACCTGGGGCATCGGCGCCGGCGCCATGGGCGCGCGCTGCTGGGCCGCCGCGGGTGCGGCGAGGAGCGCGGCGGAGACGGCGGCGCTGCAGAAGCCGATGCTCATCGCCGCCGCGCGCGCGTTGCGCGGAGCGGACAGCCGGCGCGCAATGCGCAATGTGTCGGTGCGGCCCAACTCAGTCCCCCATCCCACGTCATCCACCCCTGCCAGGCGACAGAGGCGGATCTTCATTGCCTTCAAGTAGAACGCTTTTTGCCGGACTTATTCAAGCATTCTCCTCGCGATCCGGTCGGCTGCGCCCGAAATTCAACAATGATGTGCGCGAATGCAGGTGTCGCGCGGCAACATGTCTCGCGATGCGGTTGCAGTATTGGCTTGACGCTCGCCAACTGGCCGATTCGCGGCGGCGGCTACAGCCTTCTGCGGTTGTGTCGATCTAACGCCGACTTCCTATCCGACCGGCCGACTGCGTGAGCGTGGCGCTTCGATCAGGGGAAGTCCATGAAGGCAGTTGCGGTCAGCACGGGCACGGTGGCCGGCAGGAAGGGCACCACGAAGTTGAAGGTGTAGGAGACATTGGCCCGGACGCGCCGGGTCGTGCAGGTCGGCGCCGGCGTCGGCAGCGGCGTGTTGCTCTCGAAGACTGGAGCATCGATGGTCAGCCGCGACACGGCGAGGATCGGCGTCCTCGCCGCCACCTCCAGGTCGGCCGCCGTGACGGTGGCAATGACGGGCTGGCACCGGGTCGGGTTGGCGATTAGGTCCAGGTTCGAGCGGATGAGGTAGGCCCGCGCGGCTTCGGCCGCCACGGTGCGGAGCGACTGCACCGTGAAGTAGTAGCGACCAAGCTCGATCACCCCGAGCAGCAACGTGATAAAGATTGTTCCGATCACCGCGAACTCGAGCGCCGTGGCGCCGCGGCGGTCGCGGGCCAGGCGCCGAACGGCACGCATGCTGCAGCTAAATGCGGACGGTGACATTGCGTGTGATCGTGCCGCCGACATTTGCGACGAACGCCGTGTAGATCCCGGCAGGGAAAATCCGCGCGAAGGCAGCGCTTGCCGTCACGTCACGGTAGCCGACCACGCCGCCGGCGCAGTTGAGGGAGAGGCAGAAGCCGGAGTCAGCGGCGGCCAGCGCGCCCGTGAGAGCACCGGTGCTGGCATCCAGGCAGGCACAACGCGGGAAGGTGGCCGTCGCGGTCGCGCCCGTGCCGAAGGCGTTCTCAACAACCGTCTGGACGTCGGCATTGGCGGCACTCGGGTTCTGAACAATAAACTCCGCACCCGACCGCACCGCGGTCTCGAGCCGGATCGCGATGATGATCGCGCGGCCAAGGTCAACCGACGCGCCGAGCAGCGCGATGAGGATCGGCGCGATCAGCGCGAACTCGACCGCGGCGACGCCGCGCCGTGAGGCGAGCAGGCGAGGAAGGCGGAGAGGCATGGCGGCGTCTACTGCAGGAGGCGGTAGACCTGGGTGCGCGGCACGAGGCCCACACGAAGGTCGTCGCAGCGGCCGGCCCCGAAGGCGCTGTTGCCGCCGGAATCGATCGCCCCCCCGACCACGACGAGGCAGCCGGCACGTGCGAGCGAGGCGTTGCCGCGCCAGTCCACGTCGGCCCGCGGCACATAGATCGCCCCGGCGATGTTGCTGTTCGAATTGCCCTGGATCGAGACTTCCTGGCTGCCGTTGCCGCCGCCGATCTGGCTCGTGGTCGGCGCCTGGCGGTAGAGCAGCATCCCGGCATAGGGTCCGGTCGAGGGCGCCTTCAGCGTCAGCTGCGCACCCGCGGTGATGTCCACGTTCCCGGGTTCGGCGGTGTTGTTGATGGTGCTGTTCACGCCAAGGAAGACAAGCGTCACGCCGCTTCCCGCGATGCTCAACTGCGTGGAGCCGGGGGTGGTCGGCTGGACCGGCGGCTGGACGCAGGTCGAACAGGTGAGGATGCCACTGCGCATGCGCAGGCCGGCACCGTTCCGGAAATAGTAGGTGCCTGGTTTCAGATCGATCACGTTGGTCGAGTTGTTGCCGATGTCGATATCGGTGCCGAACACGTAGTAGTCGCCAGCCCCACTGTTGGTCTGCAGCGCGGTCGAGTTGCGCATGGTAGCCGGCGTCCAGGTCGGGGGGGTGCCGGTGAAGACGGGCGGCGACATGGTCGACATGTCGGCTGGCAAGGACACGTTGGCGAGGTTCGCGTACGGGTCCGCCACGCCCGACGTCGAGAAGACGCCATTTGTCAGGCTGATCCTGTTCGAGGTGCATCCGGTGCAGGTGCCGACAGATTCCAGCGACGCGGCGACGACGGTCGGGTTGCCGTTCACGTTGATTGACCCGCTGCCGAGCCGATTCGACGCGATCACGCAGCCCGGCGCCTGGATGTTCGTGCTGCCGCCCATGGTCAGCCCGCCCTCAAGCGCCAGGATGCAGGCATTGCCGCTGCGGATCAGGCCGGCGACGCCCGTCGCGGTGATCGGCTGCGTGGTCGTGCTGGGCGGGAAAAGCCGGGTCAGCAGCTTGTTCTCGTTGCGGGTCACCGTCACGGATATGGCAGTAACTGACAGCGGGGGCGGCGTCGGGGTGCCGTTCACCGTGTAGGTCAGGCTTGGAAAGGTTATGTCGGCGTTGGTGATCGTGTGGCCGTTGCGCGATGCCGCATCGATAGCGGCGACCCGCGCCTGCGCCTGCGCGTCGATGCCGTTCTGTAGCGGCGCGAGCGTGTTGGTGGCGACCGAGAAGCGTTTTGCGCCGGCGATTGCGGCCAAGTCCGCCGTATTCTGAAGGTCGCGCCGGATGTCATACCAGCGCCCCACCTCGGTCGCCAAGGCGGCGAAGCCGATAACCGTCGTCGCCGCGATGCCGAAGAAGGCCGCGGTCGCGCCGCGCCGATCGCCTCGTAGCGCCACGAGGCGCCTGGCGAAGCAGTCGCGGAGGGAAGCGTGACAATAGGTCATGGCTGGTCTCACCACGTCATTCCGGATGCGGGCGGTAGCCACCGCGGGGGGCGTCGATCATATCGCTTTCGCGCCGGAGTGTGTAGCTCGACGCACCGTCGCAATATCATCTCTTTTTTTCAGAGGTTCAAGTTTTTTCAACCTTGACCGAAGGCGCGCAGCGCGGCTCTTATAGGGCCGCCGCGGGAACGGTCGCGTTTCGACACGAGCTCTTGCCGCGGTGCCTCATGGGTCAAGCGGAGGGGGCTCCGCGCCGCCCTTGAAGAGAAGGGGACAGCTCGTGGTGTTCGAGCAGATCGGGCTTGCCATATGCCGCTTCCGGGCAGCCTTGGCGCGTCTCGGCCGCGATGAGCGTGGCGTGACGGCGGTCGAGTACGGTGTTCTTGCGGCTCTAATTCTCGTTGCCTGCCTTGCGGGTATCAGCAGCGCGGGAACCGGCATTCTTACCAACTACTATCAGCCCGTCGCCAGTTCGGTCACCGCAGCGGTCACTCGCTGAGTCGCCCACTCACCCGTAGAAGGCGGCGACATTCGCCCCAGGGCAGCGCCCTTCCCGCTCAACCGTGGCGGCAACCCCCCCCTTTTTTTTAGCGCCTTCGCGCCGTCTTTTTTCGTGCCCTCGGATCGTCCTGCGCCCACTAGCCATTTCGTCCGGCTGCGCTCTCGGCCCATCCAATTCCAAAAAACGCACCAAACCTGAACGAATTGTCTTGACGTGGATCCCCTCGACCGTTTCGGTAGCCGTCGAGCGACCGGCGCGCGAAGTGCTGCGCTCCAGGACACGCATGCGCTGTGCCGGCGATCGGCTTGCGCGCGCCTGCTCTGATGGCTGTTTTTTGTAAACTAATCGCGAGGAGGTAAGAATCATGGAGAAGTTTGGCCTGGCACTTCGTGCTGCGCGCGGCCTGCTGCGCAGCGTTGCCGGCGACCGGACGGGTGTGACCGCCGTCGAGTACGGCGTGATCGCCGCGCTCATCATCGTGGTCTGCATCGTGGCGATCACGACGGTCGGCACCAACCTCAACGTCGCTTTCTCCACGATCGGCAGCTCGATCCGCTGATCTGGAGGGGGGGGGCTGTGTCGGGCGCTCGGCATGCCGCAGCGCCCGGCCGCCATGCCCGAGTGGTCTACAGTGCACTTCCCTGGAACTATCTTTTTTGAGACTTGACGCGTTTAAGGGAACGTTCAATCATTGCGCATCGGATCGAGACGCGGGGCTCGCTTCGCGGTCCGGTTGCCCTGGGCGGAGGTCGCCAAGGGACCGTCCAAACCCGGCTTCCGCCCGCGGAAGTGCTTGCTCAAGGGACTCAACCATGTTCGACAAGCTCAGCCTCGCCGCTGTCCGCGCCTACGGCGCCCTCACCAATGTCGGCAACGACAAGAAGGGCGTGACCGCGGTGGAGTATGGCGTCATTGCCGCGCTCATCATCGTGGTCTGCATCGTGGCGATCACGACGGTTGGCACGCGCCTGAACGTCGCCTTCTCCACCATCGGCAGCTCGATCCGCTGACTCGGTCGCGCCAGGCGGCGCGACTGCCCCGCGTATGGCTCCGTCCGGCCTTCGGCCGGGCGGGGCGTACCGGACAGGAGCACCCGGCATGTCCTTCGTCGTCGTCCCTGTCGCGATCGGCCTTCTGTGCGTCGCGGCGTGGCGCGACCTGGCGACGCGCACCATCCCGGACGGTGTGAGCATCGCGCTTGCGGCGATAGGCCTCGCGGCGCAGGCCATGGCGGGGCTGCAGTCCCTGTTGGCGGCCGCCGCCGGGGCCCTGGTGCTTGGCGCTATCCTCCTTTTCCTCCACGCCCGCGGCTATCTCGGCGGCGGTGACGTGAAGCTCGCCACCGCGCTCGCGCTCGGCCTGTCGCCGCTCGACACATGGAACATGGTCGTCGCGACGGCGCTTGCCGGCGGCGCGCTCGCGCTGCTCTACATTGTCCTGCCCCGCCTGCTGCGCCGCGGCCGCGCCGCCCGCCCAGGTCGTGCGGCAACGCTGCTGCGCCGCTTCCTGGCCGTTGAGGCCTGGCGGATTCGGCGTGGTGGTCCACTCCCCTATGGCGTTGCGATAGCCGCGGGTGGCACACTCGTTCTGCTGCAATCGACCGCAAGCTGAGGCACGACGATGCGCACGGTCCTGATCCTTGTCCTTCTGACGATGGCCGCCGGCCTGGGCTACGTTGCCTATGAGGGCTTCGCGCCCCGGCAGGTGGCCACCGCCGCGCCGGCGCCGGCGCCGACCGTGCGCGTGCTGGTCGCCGCCGCGCCCCTGCATCCCGGCACGCTGCTGAAGGATCAGGACATCCGGGAGCGCGCGCTGCCGCCCGGCGACGTGCCGGACGGCGCGCTGCTGGCCACGCCGGAGCAGCGTGACGAGCTGCGCGGCGCGATGCTCCGGCGCTACATCGGCCCTGGCGAGCAGCTCACCCGCGAGGACGTGCTGCGCCCGCGTGACCGCGGCTTCCTCGCCGCCGTGCTGCGCCCGGGCATGCGCGCGGTTGCGATCGGCGTGGATGCGCGCACCGGCGCGGCGGGCCTGATCTTCCCGGGCGACCTGGTGGACGTGATCCTCACCCAGACCTTCAGCGGCGCCGACGCCACCATCGCCCGGCGCGTGACGGCCGAGACGGTGCTGACCGGCGTGCGCGTGATCGCGGTGGACCAGATGATCACCCAGGGCGCCATGATCCCGTCAGGCAGTGCGCGCCCGACGGAGCAGGTGGCGCGGACCGTGACGGTGGAGGTCTCGCCCGAACAATCCGAACGAGTGGCTGTCGCCGAGCGGCTCGGCCAGCTGATCCTCGCGCTCCGCCCGATCGACGCCCCGGACGGCGACCAGGCGGCGCGGCCCACCACCACCGTCTTCGGTGGCGACGTCTCGCCGGCGCTGTCCAGCACCGAGACGCCCGCGATGCCGCGCATGCGGGTCATCCAGGGCGGCAACGTCAACGACGTGATCTTCCGCTGACGCGGCGGCCGACGCTCTCCGCCGGGCCGCCCTCGAGAAAGAGAAGAAGACGATGTCCGACGCAACGGCTGTGCCTCCGCCATCGACCCGGGCCGGCCCTACCCAGGATGCGGCGGGCGGGCGGCGAGCCTTCGTCGCCTTCCTGAGCGATGCGGCGAGCGAGGACGTGCTGCGGAGCGGCCTGGCGGACATGGTCGCGACGCCGGTGGTGCGGCAGGGCGGTATCCGCGCTGCGGTCAAAGCCTTCGAGCGCGAGGAATCGCCCCGCATCCTGCTGGTCGATGTGAGCTCCGCCACCGACCCGGTCGCGGAGCTCGATGCGCTCGCAGGCGTCTGCGCGCCCGACACCAAGGTGCTCGTCATCGGCGAGCGCACCGACATCGATTTCTACCGCGAGATCACGCGCCACCTGGGCGCCGACGAATACGTCGCCAAGCCGCTGACGCGCGACAAGGTCTCGACGCTGCTCGGCCCGTACCTTGCCGGCGAGGTGCCCGATGCGCAGGCGAGCCGCGGCGGCCGCGTGGTGGCGGTGTGCGGCGTGCGCGGCGGCGTCGGCGCGACAACGCTCTGCGTCAACCTCGCCCAGCATGTCGCGGAGACGACCAAGAGCCATGTCGCGGTGCTCGATCTGCACCTCCGCGGCGGCCATGTCGCGATGATGAGCGGCGTGAAGCCCGCCAGTGCGTTGCGCCACGCGCTCGAGAACCCGCATGTGGTGGACGGCCTCTTCCTCGAGCGCGTCTCGATGGCGGTGGGTGAGCGCGTTCGGGTCTTCGCCGCCGACGAGCCCTTCGACGCCGACCCGCGTCCCAGCCCGGACGGCGTTGCCCGGGTGATGGAACTGCTCCGCCAGCGCTTCAACCTGATCCTGGTGGACTGCCCCGTCCCGCCGTCACTCGCCGACCGTCAGGCGCTCGCCGTCGCCAGGCAGACGCTGCTGGTGTTCGGGCCCGACATGGCGAGCCTCCGCGACGCCGACCGCGCGCGGAAGATGGTCAATGCGTTGACCGGCGCCGGCCGCACCATGCTCGTGCTGAACCGCTCCGACATGCCGGGCGCGCTGAAGCCGAACATCGTGGCCGAGGCGCTGGGCGGGAAGCCCGATGTCCTGATCCCCGACATGCCGCGGCAGTTGTCGCGCGCCGCCAATCTCGGCCGTGCGGCATTGAAGGACTCCGCGAAGCTGCGGCGTGCGCTCGCGCCGCTCACGCAGGAGATCTCGGGCATCCGCCAGCGCAAGGGTGGCCTGCTCAGCAGGCTGTTCGGCCGATGAGGTCCTTCGGCCGGCGCCTCGGGCCGGTGTCCTCCGACGCGCCGGCGAACAACGATCGTCCTGCTGAAGCCGACGAGACGGCGAAGGTCGCGCGCATCGTCGGGCCGATCGGTGAGACGCCGGTCGCGCCGACCTCGCCCGTCGTCGCCTATGCCGCGCTGAAGCGGCTGCGCGAGGCCGTGCTCGAGCGCATCCGGCCCGAGGTCGCGGCGGCCATGCCGCCCGACCAGCTGCGCATCGAGCTCGAGAACCTGATCCACGAGCTGGCCAATCGCGAGCGCGTCGAGCTGTCGGCGCGCGAGCAGGCGCGGCTGACCGAGGATTTCGTCAACGAGATGACGGGCTACGGCCCGCTCGAGCCGCTGTTGAAGGACGACCGGATCGCCGACATCATGGTGAACGGCCCGGACAGGGTCTTCATCGAGATCGGCGGCAAGCTCCAGCTCTCGGAGATCCGCTTCCGCAGCAACGATCAGCTCGCCTCCATCGCGCAGAAGATCGCCGCCCAGGTCGGCCGGCGCGTCGATGAATCGAGCCCGCTCTGTGACTGCCGCCTGCCGGACGGCAGCCGCGTGAACATCGTCTTCCCGCCGCTCGCCCTCGACGGCGTCGCGGTCTCGATCCGCAAATTCTCCCGTCGCCGCTACGATTTCAACGCGCTGGTCGAGAACGGCTCGATGACCCAGCCGGTCGCGCGCGTGCTCGAGATCGCGGCGCGCTCGCGGCTCAACATCATCGTCTCGGGCGGCACGGGCTCGGGCAAGACGACGCTGCTCAACGCGCTGTCGCGCCTGATCGACAACACCGAGCGCATCGTGACGATCGAGGACGCAGCCGAGCTGCAGCTTCAGCAGCCGCATGTCGTGCGGCTGGAGACACGGCCGCCCAACCTCGAGGGCCAGGGCGAGATCACGCAGCGCCACCTGGTGCGCAACGCGCTCCGCATGCGCCCCGACCGCATCATCCTCGGCGAGACGCGCGGCCCCGAGGCCTTCGACGTGCTCCAGGCGATGAACACGGGCCATGACGGCTCGATCACCACCATCCACGCCAACACGCCGCGCGACGCTCTGACCCGCATCGAGAACATGGTGCAGATGGCGGTGGGCAACCTGCCGCACGACGCCATCCGCAACCAGATCGCCGCCGCGCTCGACCTCGTCATCCAGGTGGAGCGCATGCGCGACGGCCAGCGCAGGATCACCGCCGTCTCCGAGGTCTGCGGGCTCGAGGGCGATGTCATCACGATGAACGACATCTTCACCTTCGAGTACGAGGGCGAGGACTATTCGGGCCGGATCCGCGGGCGCTACGCGCCGCAGAAGAACCGCCCCTCCTTCGAGACCCGCCTTCAGTACTACGGCCTGTTCGACGCCTACATGGAGGCGCTGTCGCGCGCATGAGCGTCACCCTCTCCATCCTGCTGGCGGGAGCGGCGCTGCTGCTGGTGATGGCGGCACTGGCGCTGCTGCCCAGCCGGGCAGAACGCGACCTGCGCCGGCGTGCGATGGGCCTCGGTCTCGCAGGCGGCGACGACGCCGCGATTGGCTCGCGCCAGAGCCTGCGCGCGCTGACGGCGGAGGAGCGGCCGTTCTTCCAGCGCGCCCTGATGACGCTCGGCCAGAACCCCGACGTGCCGGACAAATACCGCACGCCACCCCTGATCCTGATCTTCATCACCGGCGCTGCGGTGGTCGGCACCTGGTGGGCGGTGGGCGACAATTTCGGGCGCCTCGGTGGTTTCCTCATCAGCGTGCTGGTCGGCGCGCTCGTCCTGCGCTTCCTCTTCACGCGCGAGAGGACGCGCTACGCCAACCTGCTCCTCGCGCAGATCCCGGATGCCATCGGGCTCGTGCTGCGCGCCGTGCGCACCGGCCTGCCGGTGGTGGAGGCGCTGCGGAGCATCGCCTCGGAGGTTCCGTCCCCGACGGCCGACGAGTTCGGCCGCGTCTCGCAGGAGGTCGGGATCGGCATCCCCGTTGAGGACGCGCTCTGGGCGCTCTACCAGCGTTCCGAGCTAAAGGAGTACGCCTTCCTCGCCGTGACCGTCGGCCTGCAGGCGCAGGCGGGCGGCAACCTGACCGAGACGCTGGCCAACCTTGCAGACCTCGTGCGCAAGCGCGTTGCGATGGTCTCGAAGGTCAAGGCGATCACGGCCGAGGCGCGGACTTCCGCTCTCATCCTCATTGGCCTGCCCTTCGTGGTGGCAGTGATCCTGACCGTGCTGAATCCGGAATATGTGGGCGACCTCTTCACGCATTCGAAGGCCGGCACGCTGCAGGCGATGTTCGTCGTGCTGATGACGCTCGGCATCGTCACCATCAACACGCTGATCAGCCGGGCGACGAGGGACTGATGATCGAAGGCCTTCCGGTCCCGATCTGGGTCCTCGCCGCCGCGGCGGCGATCGTGATCGTGCTCGCCTTCCTCATCTCCAACGCGGTGTCGGAGCGGGAGCTGAGCAAGCGTGCGCAGCGGCTCTCCGAAGCGGAGGACGGGAGCGCGACCGAGGCGCCGCCGACGGCCTTCGGCACGATGCTCGCCGGCATCGGGCGGATCGGCAACGCGCTGCGCGGATCCTTCCTCTTCGCGCAGAAGGACATCGAGACGATCGAGCGCACGGCCCGCGCGGCCGGCCTGGACCCCGCGCGGGCCGTGCCGCTGGTCATCGCCGGCAAGGTCATCCTGCTCGTGGCCGGCCCGGTGATCGGCTACGTGCTGGCGATCTCCTGGAACCTTTCCTTCCTGGCCCAGGCGCTCGTCGTGATGATCGGCATGGTGCTGGGCACCTTCCTGCCGAACTGGCTGCTCGCCTTCGCGATCAAGAGCCACCAGGATTCGCTGCGCAAGGGCCTGCCCGACGCGTTGGACCTGCTGGTCGTCTGCGCCGAGGCCGGACTCGGGCTTGAAAGCGCGCTCGAGCGGGTCGCGACGGAGATGAACGAATCCAACCCGTCCATCGCCGCCGAGTTCAATACGCTGCTGGCCGACATGCGGATCGCGACCGACCGGCGCGCCGCGCTGACGCGGCTCGGTGAGCGCACCGGCCTAGCCAGCTTCCAGCGCCTCGGCAGCACCCTGTCGCAGACGCTGCGCTACGGCACGCCCGTCGGCCAGGCCCTGCGGGTCCTCGCCGCGGAGATGCGGACGGAACGCATGGTTCGCATCGAGGAGAAGGCAGCGCGCCTCCCGGCGCTGCTGGTGCTACCCATGATCCTCTTCATCCTGCCCTGCTTGTTCATCGTGCTCGGCGGCCCGGCCGCGCTGCGCATCCTCGACGTGGTCGGCGGCTGAGGCGGCCGGTTGTCGAATGGGGCGGCATCGACGCCGCCAAGGGGCAGGCGATCGGCGCCTGCTCCCGGCCTGATGCCGTTCCAGATCCGGCGGGCGCGCCCGTCGGCTCCGCCTCCGACGGAGCCGGTAGCCAGGGTGGGATTGCCGGACGCAGGCCCGGTGACCCATCCTAAAGCATGATCCACTTTCGTGGATCGTGCTTTAGCCCTTGTGTGAGCGACTGATTCACCGCTTCGGCGTTTCCCGCCTGCCGGGTCAGGCGCTAGCCGAGGTGCCTCGCCAGGAAAGCCAGCGTGCGGCTCTGCGCCAGCGCGGCGTCGGGCGCGCTGAAAGATCCGCGCTCGTCGCAGCCGAAGCCATGCCCGGCGCCCGGATAGACGAAAATCTCGACGCCAGGCTGCGCGGAGCGGATCGCCTCGACATCCGACAGCGGAATCGACGCGTCCTTCTCGCCGAAATGCAGCTGCACGGGGCAGGCCGCCACCTCGGTCTTCGCGGCCGCGATGCCACCGCCATACCAGCCCGACGCCGCGCGGAAGCTCCGGCTGCGCGTGGCACCCCACCACGCGACCGTGCCGCCCCAGCAATAGCCGACGATGCCACGCGCGGCGCCCTCCGGCAGCGCGGCCGCGGCCGCCTCCACATCGGCAAGCGTGCCTTCGGCGGGCACGTGGCCCCGCAGCTCGCGACCCCGCGCGACGTCCGACGCCGCGTAGCCGAGCTCGACGCCGCGTTCGACGCGGTCGAACAGCGCCGGCGCCACCACCGCATAGCCTTCGGCCGCGAAGCGGGAGCAGACGTTGCGGATGTGGCCGTTCACGCCGAAGATCTCCTGCACGACCACAAGGGCGCGGGACGCCGTCTCCGGCCCGTCGCGCCACGCGGCCAGGCGGTGTCCGTCGGCGGCGGTCAGCTCGATCCACATGTCGCGGTTCCTTCACGAGGCAGGCGCCGCTACTGTCCCGCCATGGCAGAGATCGTCAACCTGAACCGCGCCCGCAAGCAGCGGGCCCGTGCGGCGAAGGAGGTCCAGGCTGCGGCGAACCGGGCCAGCCACGGACGGACGAAGGCGGAACGGCTGGCGTCCCGTCAGGAGACGACGCGGCGGGAAGCGGTCCTGGACGGAGCCCGGCGCGACGAGCCGAAGGGCTGACGCTCTCCCGCGCGACGCCGGCTCCGGTCAGGTCGCGGGCACCCAGCAGGCCCGGCCCGCCACCCGCAGCGCCTCGCAGAAGCTGCGTGCCTCGGCGAGGGTCGTGAAGCCGCTGGCGCGGACGCGCCAGAAGATCGCCTGGTTGACCTCGGCCCGAAAGATCTCCGCCTCGCGGTCCGCGAACCAGTTGGGGCTGCGCTCCTGCAGACTGGCCCAGTAGCTGCGAGCCGATTCCTCCGACCCGAGGGCGGCGACCTGCACCGTGAAGCGCGCCGTGCGAAGCTCGGCGGGCAGCGATACCGGGGCGGCGGCGATCGGGCGGCGCGGCGGAAGCTCGGGCATCGGCTCCGGTGCGGGAGGCGCGGCTGCCGGCTCGGGCAGGGATTCGATCCGGGCCGGGACCGGCGGCGGAACGACCGGCAGCGAGGCGAGGGTGAAAGGCTGCGCCCGCGCGGGCTCGGCCGCGCCAGGCGCATCGGACGGCGGCTCGCTCGCTGCAGGCTGCACCGCCGCGACCGGCACGGCCGCGGCGAGTGGCGCCGGCTCGATCGCCGCGGCGAAGCTCTCAGCGGGAAGACGCGGTGCGGCGAGCAGCGTATCGCCGGCCGGAGGTCGCGGCGGCGCGGCGCCGACCTGCGTGCGGAGATTCGCGGTTGCCTCCGCCAGCTGCGCCGGGTCGCCCCCGGGCGCGCCGATCGCTTTGCCAGCCATGCCGCGCGCGACCGCAAGGTTGTTGGCGACCCGGGCCGGCACGTCGCGGCGGCCGGCGAGCGGCTCGAGCAGCGCGAGCGCCTCCGTCGCGCGTCCGGAGAGCAGCAGCGACATGGCAAGGTTGTTCTGCACCGACGCTTCGCGCGGCGCGATGGCGAGCGCCGCGCGGTATGCGTCTTGCGCCTCCTCCTGACGTCCGAGCAGGTCGAGGGCGATCCCGCGCCCCTCCAGCGATTCGTGGCCGCGGTCGAGCGGCGCGGCGCGATCGAAGAGGGCGAGCGCCACCTCGGGGGAGCCGGCGCGCAGGCGCAGCCGCCCGAGCTGGTTCAGCAGCGCCGGATGATCCGGATTCGCCGCCAGCGCGCCGAGGATGACGTCTTCCGCGACGGCGATCTCTCCCGCACGCGCCAGCGCGGCGCCGAAGCGTGCCTGCGCCGCGGGATCGGACGGGTTGGCGATCGCGGCGCGGCGCAGCGACGACAGTGCGGGATCACCGGCCGGTATGCCCGCCGATGCGGTGATGACGCGCAGCTGCGCCGGCGTGGCGGTCGCCGTGGCGGCAGGATCGCGCGTGCCGTCGGCGCATGCGGCGAGCAGCACGACAGGGGCGGCCACCAGCGAGATGCGCGCGAGGCGACAGCGGCGGCTTCCCGCGCCGATGGCGCGCGACGCGTGTCCGAGCACGTGCTTGCCGTTGCGACTCATGGGATCGCTCGCTCCGGTTGCGGCGGACACGCGACGCGCGAATCGCAACGCATGATCCATCACGCACACAACGGGATACTCGTTGCGATCGCGAGGTCAACAACCATGCGATCCCGAATTGAGACGCGTTGGCCCGACTCGCGGCGGCGCGTCGCGTCAATGCAGAATCGCGCGGAAGTGGCCGATCAGCACCGACAGCGTGAGCACGGACAGGGCTGTGGTGAGCACGACCGCGCTGCCCGATCGGTCGGCGCCCGTGGCGTAGCGGCGCGCGACGACGAAGGCTGTCGCGCCCGTCGGCAGCGCGGCCATCGTCACGGCGACGGCCGTCTCGACCGGCGCGAGCGCGAGGAGATGCGCCAGCGCGAAGACCAGGCCCGGCAGCACGAAGAGCTTGAGGGCGGCGATCGCGAGCGTCTCCCGCCAGGCCGCCGCGATGCCGAGCCCGTAGAGGGAGCCGCCGAGGCAGAACAGCGCGACGGGCGGCGAGGCGGCGCCGAGAAGCTCGAGCGTGCGCCGCGCGACACCCGGGACCGGCAGCGCGAAGCTGCTCCAGACGAGGGCCGCGATGACGGCGATGATCACCGGGTTGCGCAGCACGCCCTGCGCGGTCGCACGCAGCACGCGCTTCCAGGAGGCGGAGGCATGGAGCCCGACCTCGGTCAGCATCGTGGCGATGCCGAGCAGCACCATCGTCTGCACCGCCAGGATCGCGAGCAGCGGCGGCACGCCCGGCTCGCCATAGGCGGCGACGATGATCGGGATGCCCATCATCACCGAATTCCCGAAGACGCAGGCGAGCCCGAACAGCGCCGCATCGGCGAGGTTCATGCGTGCGACGGCACGCGCGCCGATCACGCAGGCCGCGTAGAGGATGACGGAGCCGCCGACGAGCACGAGCGCCGCACCCGCCCCGCCTTCGTGCGGCTTCGACCCGCCGGCGAAGAGCAGCGCCGGCGAGGCGAGGCCGAAGACGAAGAGCGTCAGGCCGCTGAACGCCGCCTCGTCGAGCACCCGCCATCGCGCCGCGGCCCAGCCGAGGGCGACCAGCGCGAAGACCGGTGCGACGACCTCCAGCACCGCCGCCATGCGCGGGCTAGCCCTGCAGCAGCGCGGCGACGAAGTCGGGCAGGCCGGACTGGCGCGTGCGCGCGCTGCGCGCCGCATGCAGGATGGAGCGCACCTCCGCCACGGTTCGGTCGAAGGCGCGGTTGACCAGGACGTGGTCGAAATCCGACCAATGCGCGATCTCTGCGCGCGCGATGTCGAGCCGGCGCGCGATCTCCGCCTCGCTCTCCTGCGCGCGGCCGCGGAGCCGCCGTTCCAGTTCGGCGATCGAGGGCGGCAGCAGGTGGACACCGACGACGTCGGCGGGCAGCTTCTGGCGGAGTTGCAGATGGCCCTGCCATTCGATGTCGAACAGCACGTCGCGGCCGGCGGCCAGCGCATCTTCCACCGGCGCGCGCGGCGTGCCGTAGGAACGGTCGAGGAAGCGCGCATATTCCAGCAGCTCGCCGCGCTCCGCCATCGCGTCGAACGCGGCCTGGTCCTTGAAGAAGTAGTGCACGCCGTCGATCTCGCCGGGGCGGCGCGCGCGCGTCGTCGCGCTGATGGACAGCGAGAGGTTCGGCTCCATCTCGAGCAGCGCGCGGGAGACGCTCGTCTTGCCGACTCCCGGTGCGGAGGCGAGGACAAGGCAGACGCCGCGGCGGGGGATGCTGTCCATCATTCGACGTTCGCCGCCTGCTCGCGCAGCCGCTCGATCGCGGCCTTCAGCTCGAGCCCGATCCGCGTCAGCCCGACGCTCGCGCTCTTGCTGCAGAGCGTGTTGGCCTCGCGCACGAATTCCTGCGTCAGGAACTCGAGCTTGCGGCCGATGGCGTCGCCGGCGGTCAGCAGGCGCCGCGCCTCCGCCACATGCGCGGCCAGCCGGTCCAGCTCCTCTCGCACGTCGGAGCGCTGCGCGAGCAGCGCGACCTCCTGCGCCAGCCGCTCCTCCGGGATCCGCGCGCGGACATCGCCCTCGCCGAGCAGCTTCGCCAGGTTCTCCATCAGGCGCACACGCTGCGCCTCGGGCTGGGTCGCGGCCTCTGCCGCGGCGGCGTCCCGCAGCGTCGCGATCTCGTCGAGCAGGGCGGTGAGGATCGCGGCGAGCTGCCCGCCCTCCCGCGCGCGCGACGCAACGAGGCCGGCGAGTGCCGTCTCGAAGGGGGCCAGCAGCGCGGCGCGCTTCGCCTCCTCCGCCGCCTCGTCGGGCTCGACCGTCTCGGCGCGCAGCACGCCGGGCAACGCCAGGATCGCCTCGGCGCGCGGCGGCGGCGCGCCGAGCCGCGCGGCGACAGAGGTGGCCAGCGCTATCGCCTGGTCGAGCGCGGCGGGGTCGGGCGTCAGGCGCGGCGCGCGGTCCTCGCGCTTCAGCGTGAGCGTGGCGGAGACGTTGCCGCGCTTCAGCCGCTTCGCCGCCGCCTCGCGCAGCGCGGGCTCCAGCGCGTCGAGGCCGTTCGGCAGGCGCAGCCGGAGGTCGAGCCCGCGGCCGTTGACGCTGCGCAGTTCCCAGACGAAGGAGGCGCCGTCCGGCAGCGTTCCGCTCTCGCGCGAGAAGCCGGTCATGGAGGCAAGGGTCATGGGCCGGTTTCTCCCCCGCGGCGGGGCGCTTCGCAAGTGACCGCCTGGCCCTGGCCCTCGGTCGCGATCACCGGCGCGTCGTCGGGGCTCGGCCGCGCGTTGGCGGAGGCCTGCGCGGCGCCGGGGGTGACGCTGCACCTGGCGGGGCGCGACGCGACCCGGCTGCAGGCGCTGGTCGAGGCCTGCCGGGCGCGGGGCGCCACGCCGCAGGCGAGCGTGCTCGACGTGACCGATGCGGAGGCGACGGCGGCCTGGGTCAGCGGGGCTGGAAGGCTCGACCTCGTCATCGCCAATGCCGGCATCTCGGGCGGCACCGGCGGGGCGACGGAGCCCTCCGACCAGGTGCAGCGGATCTTCGCCACCAATGTCGGCGGCGTTCTGAACACGGCACTGCCCGCCATCGCCGCCATGGCGGCGCAACCGCCGGGTGCGGACGGGGTGCGCGGCCGGGTCGCGGTGATCGCCTCGATCGCCGCCTTCGTCGCCGCACCCGGCGCGCCGGCCTATTGCGCGTCGAAATCCGCCGTGCAGCGCTGGGCGGAGGCGCTGGATGCGACGGAGCGCGCCCGCGGCGTGCGGCTGCACGCGGTCTGCCCGGGCTACATCCGCACGCCGATGACCGCGCGCAACCCCTTCCCGATGCCCTTCCTGATGGACGCCGAGGAGGCGGCGCGGCGGACGCTGCACGGCATCGCGAAGGGGCGCGTGCGGGTCGTCTATCCCCTGCCGCTCTACCTGGCGGCGAGATGCGTCGGCGCGCTTCCGCCGTCCTGGCGCAACGCGCTCTTTGCGCGGCTGCCGGCGAAGCCCGCGCTCGATTGATCCGGGGCAAGGCGGCAACCCGCCGCGCCGTGGCAGCTTCCATCTGCGCCCGGCCGGTTGCCATTGCGCAGCCCCGGGCGTGCGAGACGCAACGGGAGACCACGCCATGAGCGGCAACGCACCCACCCCGACCGGCGGCCAGATGGGCCGCGACACCGATCCCTTCCTCTCCCTCCGGCGCGGCATGGACCGGCTCTTCGACCAGGTGATGGGCGGCTTCGGCATGCCCGCCCCCTTCGCCACCGGCGTCATGTCGCCGCGCGTGGACGTCGCCGAGACGCCGCAGGGCCTTGAGGTGACGGCCGAACTGCCGGGCATCGAGCCGAAGGACGTGCATATCGAGCTCGAGGACGGCGTGCTGACGCTGCGCGCCGAGCGGAAGGCGGAGCGGAAGGAGGAGGACAAGGACAAGCGCTGGCACGTCGTGGAGCGCCAGTCCGGCACCTATCTCCGCCGCTTCGCGCTGCCCTTCGACGCCGAGGCCGACAAGGTGGAAGCACGCTTCGAGAAGGGCGTGCTGCACATCGCGATCCCGCGCCCGACCCAGTCGAAGCCGCAGGCGCGTCGGATCGAGATCAAGGGCGGCTGATGCCTCCCCGCGCTTGACGCGCGGCGGGCCGGCGTTGTCCGTTCGCATCCGGCACGACAGCCGGGAGAGAACGACATGCCGACCCGCCGCGCGACCCTCTCGCTTGGCTTGGCCGCGATCTGCGCCGGCACGGCGCGCGCCCAGGCCTTGCCGTCCACCATCACGCTCGTGGTCGGCGCCGCGCCTGGCGGCACCACGGATGCGCTGGCGCGCGAGGCGGCGGAAACGATGCGCGAGCGCCTCGGCCGCAACATCGTGGTCGAGAACCGGGCCGGGGCGGGCGGCAACCTCGCGGCTCAGGGCGTGGCGCGCGCCGCGCCGGATGGCGGCACGCTGCTCGTCGCTTTCACCAGCCACACGCTGAACGCCGCGCTGATGCGCCAGCTGCCCTACCGGCCGCTCGAGGATTTCACGCCGATCGCGCTGCTGGCGCGGCTGACGGCGAACATCCTCGTGGTCGGGCCCTCGGTGACGGAGCCGGACCTGCGCGCCTTCCTCGCCGCCGCCCGCGCGCGGCCGGACCGCTACAGCTTCGCCATCGGCGGCGTCGGCGGGTCGCTGCACATGCAGACCGTGCTGTTCCGCAGCGCGCTGCGCCTGACCGGGCCGGAGGTGCCGCATCGCGGCACCGCGCCCGCCTTCCTCGACGTCATCGGCGGGCATGTGGATGCGATGTTCGCGCCGCTCGACGTCGCGACGCCGCTGCTGCGGGAGGGGCGCGTGCGCGCGCTGGCCGTGACCGGCGAGCGGCGGCTCGCGGCCTTCCCGGACGTGCCGCTGCTGCGCGACGCGGCGCCCGAGGTCGGCGCGGCCGTCGCCTGGTTCGGCGTGCTCGGCCCGGCCGGCATGCCCGCGCCCGTGGTCGCCGCGCTGCATGAGGCGATCGCCGCCGCGACGCGCACCCCGCGCTTCATGGAGCGCGTGGCGAGCGGCGGCGGCGAGACGCCCGCCCTCTCGCCGGAGGGCTTCCGCGACTTCCTCGCGCGCGACATGGCCGGCTGGATCGAGACCGCGCGGATCGGCGGCATCCGGCCGGAGTAGCGGCTCATCGGCGCGTCGTGCCGAGCCAGACGCCGGCGAGCACGATCGCGCCGCCCGCGAGCACGAGCAGCGACGGCACCTCGCCCAGCATGACCGCGCCGAGCGCGGCCGCGAAGGGCGGCTGCAGGTAGCCGACCATGGCGGCATCCGTCGCGCGGGCGCGGGCCAGCAGCGAGAGGAACATCGTCAGCGGCAGCGCGGAGGCGAAGACGCCGAGGAGTGCCACGACGCCGAACACCCAGCCCGGCGCCTCGAGCGCCGCGCCGGCGCCGAAGGGCAGGGCGAGCATGCCCGCCACGCCGCCAGAGACCACCTGCTGGCCGAGGGCGAGCTGCGCGGGGGCTGCCGGCCGCACGCGCCGCGCATAGACCGTGCCGAGCGCGTAGGAGAGGCCCGACAGCAGGATCAGCACGCCACCGGTGAAGCTCGCGCTGCCGCTGAAGGCGGCGGGGCCGAGCAGCACGGCGATGCCGGCGAAGCCGATCAGCAGGCCGGCGATGCTGCGCGGGCCGGGCCGTTCCTCGCGCAGCAACGGGACGGAGAGGGCCGCGACGATCAGCGGCGTGGCGGCGTGGATCAGCGCGGCAGGCGCGGCCTCGATGCGGGTCAGCGCGATCGCGGTGAGCAGGTTCGGGACCCATCCGTTGGTGGAGCCGAGGACGAGCCAGTGGCGGAGCTGGAGCTTGCCGTGCAGGGCGCGGGTGGCGGCGAGGTAGGCGAAGACGGCGAGCGCGGCCGCCGTGCCGCGAAGCGCGGCCAGCACCAGCGGCGGGAGTTCGGGGGCGACGAGCCGCAGCATCGGGAAGGACGCGCCCCAGAGGCCACCGATGACGAGCAGGCGCCACCAGAGTGCGGGGCCAGTGAGTGTCTGCATTATCTTCCTCCCCCGTTCACGGGGGAGGGCTGGGGTGAGTCAACACGCCTTCATTCTCGATCCCCGCCCCGATCCTCCCCCGTGAACGGGGGAAGGGGGAAGGGGATGCGGGCGGCTCTTCATCGCGCGTTGTTCGCGTTCCTCTGCCGCTCGATCTCGCGCCAGCGGGCGACGTTGCGGTTGTGCTCCTCGAGCGTGCGGGCGAAGGCGTGGCCGCCGGTGCCGTCGGCGACGAAGAAGATGAAGTCGGTCGCCTCGGGCCGCGTCACCGCAACCAGGGAGTCGCGCCCCGGGCTCGCGATCGGGCCCGGCGGCAGGCCGCGCACGCGATAGGTGTTGAAGGGATGATCGCGCTCGAGGTCGGCACGCGTCAGCGGCCGCTCCAGCAGGCCGCCATCGGCCGCGGCATAGGCGGCCGTCGGGTCGGATTGCAGCGGCATGTTGCGCCGGAGCCGGTTGATGAACACGCCGGCCACGCGGGCGCGCTCCTCGGGCTTTGCCGTCTCGCGCTCCACGATGGACGCCAGGATCAGCGCCTCGCGCGGGGTCGAGATCGGCAGGTTGGGCGCGCGCGCGGCCCAGATCTCGGTGAGCGCGGCGTCCATCGCCTGATCGGCGCGGCGCACCACGGCGGCGCGGGTGTCGCCCCATTGAAAGGCATAGGTCTCGGGCAGCAGCGCGCCCTCGTCGAAGGCCGGCGTCTCGCCGAACAGGCCCTCGGTGCGCTCCAGGATGACCGCGATCTGGCGGGCCGTGAGGCCTTCCGGAATCGTCACGCGGCGCTGCACGGGGCGGCCCTGGCGCAGCACCTCCAGCACCTGCGCCAGGCTGGCGCCGGCGGGAAAGACGTATTCGGCGGCGCGCAGCGGGCCCTGGCCGCGGGTGAGGTAGACGGCGGCGAGGAAGGCGCGCGGGTCGCGGATGACGCCGCGCTCGCTCAGCGCCTCGGCGATGGCGGTGGCACCGCCGCGCGGCACGACGATCTGCGCGGGCTCTGCCAGCGGGCCGGGCGCGGCATAGGTACGGCTCGCATACCACCAGCCGCCGCCGGCGGTGACGGCGAGCAGCGCGACCAGGATCAGGACGGCTTTGAGACGGCGGGACATGAAGCCGGTGTTGGGGGAGGCGGGCGCCTCCGGCAAGTCACGCCCGCCTTCGCTCACGGAAGGGTCAGGCCGCCTTGCGGAAGACGATGCTCGCGTTGGTGCCGCCGAAGCCGAAGCTGTTCGACAGCGCGACCTCGATCTTCCGCTCCTGCGCGACCTTCGCCACGCGGTCGATCGCGCTCTCCCGCGACGGCTCGTCCAGGTTGAGCGTCGGCGGCGCGATCCCGTCGCGGATGGCGAGCACGGAGAAGATGCCCTCGACCGCGCCGGCGGCACCCAGCAGGTGGCCGATCGCCGACTTGGTGGAAGACATCGCCAGGCCCTTGGCGTCGTCGCCCCAGAGCCGCTCCACCGCGCCGAGCTCGAGGTCGTCGCCCATCGGCGTCGAGGTGCCGTGTGCGTTGACGTACTGCACCTGCGCGGGCGTCACGCCCGCCGAGGCGAGCGCCGCGCGCATGCTGCGGAAGGCACCGTCGCCGTCCTCGGATGGGGCGGTGATGTGGTGCGCGTCGCCCGACATGCCGTAGCCGACGACCTCGGCGTAGATCTTCGCGCCACGCCGCTTCGCATGCTCGAGCTCCTCGAGCACGAGCACGCCCGCGCCTTCGCCCATGACGAAGCCGTCGCGGTCCTTGTCCCAGGGGCGGCTGCCCTTGGTCGGCGTGTCGTTGAAGGCGGTGGACAGCGCGCGGGAGGCGCAGAAGCCGGCCATGCCGATCTCGCTCACCGCCGCTTCCGCACCGCCGGCCACCATGACATCGGCATCGCCGAGCGCGATGAGGCGCGCCGCGTCACCCAGCGCATGCACGCCGGTGGCGCAGGCGGTGACCACGGAGTGGTTCGGGCCCTTGAGGCCGTAGCGGATCGAGACGTGGCCGGAGGCCAGGTTGATCAGCGCCGAGGGGATGAAGAAGGGCGAGAGCCGGCGGCTCTTGCCTTCCTTGATGAGGACCGAGGCCTCGTAGATCGTCGGCAGGCCGCCGATGCCGGAGCCGATCATCACGCCGGTGCGGCAGCGGTCTTCCTCGGCCTCCGGCTTCCAGCCGGAATCCTCGACCGCTTCCTCCGCCGCGACGAGCGCGAGCTGGATGAAGCGGTCCATCTTCTTCACGTCCTTGACCGGGATCCACTCGTTGACGTCGAGCTTCCCTTCCGACTTCGGGCCCTGCGGGACCTGGCCGGCGATCTTGGACGGCAGGGAACCGGTGTCGAAGGACTGGATGGCGCCGATGCCGGATTCGCCGGCGGTCAGGCGCTTCCAGACATTCTCGACGCCAAGCCCGAGGGGGCAGGCGATTCCCATGCCCGTGACGACGACGCGACGCGGCGCCGAGAGGTGACCGAACACGCTGGAATTCCCCTGCCTGCCTTGGGCGGAAGCGGGCGGCTCAGGCCGCCTTCTTCTCGTCGATATAGGCGATCGCGTCCTTCACGGTCGTGATCTTCTCGGCCGCGTCGTCCGGGATCTCGACCCCGAAGGCCTCCTCGAAGGCCATCACCAGCTCGACCGTGTCGAGGCTGTCGGCGCCGAGGTCGTCGATGAAGGAGGCCTCCGGCGTCACCTTCGCCTCGTCCACGCCGAGGTGCTCGACGACGATCTTCTTCACCTTCTCCGCGGTGTCGCTCATGGACCGGGGTCTCTCCTGCTGCGGTCGTGCGGCCCGCGCTGGGCGGGTCTTGGAATGGGGCCGAGGTCTCGACGGGACGCGCCGAGGCGCGGCGCCAGGGTAGCCGATCTCGCAACCCCGGGCGGCGCGCCTCTAACACGGAAGCGTCACTTGGCCTAGGCAGGTCGCCGGCGCAAGCGGGGCCGCGCTTCCGGGCCGCGGAAGGCGCCCCAGATCGGCGGCATGGACGCCCCGCCGCTGATCCTGACGCTCGGGCTCGACCCGGAGAGCTTCGCGCGGCTGGATGCCGAGCGGCGAGCGCATTTCCCCCCCGAGCGGAACCTCATCCCGGCGCACCTGACCCTGTTCCACGCCCTGCCGGGCGAGCGGGTGGAGGAGGTCGCGGCGGCGCTGGCGGAGGCCGCGGCCGGCCCGCCGCCCGGGCTGCGCTTCGTGGGGCTGCGGTTCCTCGGGCGCGGGGTGGCCTATGCGGTCGAGTCGCCGGAGCTGGTCGCGCTGCGCGCGCGCCTAGCGGCGCGCTTCGCGCCCTGGCTCGGGGCGCAGGACCGGCAGGGCTGGCGGCCGCATGTGACGGTGCAGAACAAGGTGGCGCCGGAGGCGGCGCGGGCGACGCTGGCGGCCCTCCAGGTCCGGTTCGCGCCGTGGGACGGACGCGGCGAGGCGCTGCTGCTCTGGCACTACCTCGGCGGGCCGTGGGAGGAGGCGGGGGTCTTCCCTTTCACGGATTAGCCACACACGAGGCCGTGCCGGACCGCATCGGCTGCAACCCATCCCGTCGCGGGCGGTTGTCGTTCCGTCACGAGACGAAGTCGCGGAGCCGCCACGCCATGAACAACATCATCTACATCGTCGGGGTGATCGTGATCGTGATCGCGATCCTGAGCTTCCTCGGCCTGCGCTGAGGGCAGGCCGCCCGCCGGGCACCTGCCTGAGGCGGCTCAGATCATCGCCATGCCGCCATTGACGTGGATCGTCTGGCCGGTGACCCAGCCGGCCTCGTTCGAAGCCAGATAGGCGACCGCCGCCGCCACGTCGGCGGGCTCACCCATGCGGCCGCCGGGGATGCGGGAGAGCAGCGCCGTGCGCGCGGCCTCGGGCAGCGCATCCGTCATCGCGGTCTTCACGAAGCCGGGGGCGACGACGTTCACCGTCACGCCGCGCGTCGCGACCTCCTGCGCGAGCGACTTCGACATGCCGATCAGGCCGGCCTTCGCGGCGGCGTAGTTGGCCTGGCCGGCATTGCCGGTGACGCCGACGATGGAGGCGATCGAGACGATGCGGCCCGACCGGCGCTTCATCATGCCGCGCAGCGCCGCGCGCGCCAGGCGGAACGGCGCCGTCAGATCGACCTCGAGCACCGCGTTCCAGTCGGCATCGCCCATGCGCAGCGCGAGCATGTCGCGCGTGAAGCCGGCGTTGTTCACCAGGATGTCGAGCGAGCCGAGCGCGCCCTCCACCTTCTCCACCAGCGCCGCCGGCGCGGCCGGGTCGGCGAGGTCGGCCGGTGCGACCAGCACGCGGCTGCCGAGCGCTTCCGCAACGCGGGCCAGTTCCGCCTCGCGCCGGCCGGTGAGCGCGACCGAGGCACCCTGCGCGTGCAGCGCGGTCGCGATCGCCTCGCCGATTCCGCCGGTCGCGCCGGTGACCAGGGCGACCTTGCCGGTGAGATCGAACATCACGCCTCTCCCTGCGCCCGATCCAGGCGCTTGAACATGGTGTAGCGGGTGTGGCCCGGGGGGCAGTCGGGGATGGCGCCGGCGACCGTGTAGCCGTGCTTCTCGTAGAAGGGCCGGGCCTGGAAGGAATAGGTGTCGAGCCGCGCGCCGACGCAGCCGCGGGCGCGTGCCTCCGCCTCGGCCATGGCGAGCATCCGGCTGCCAAGGCCGGTCCCGCGCAGGGCGTCCGGGACGACGAGAAGCTCGATATAGAGCCAGTTCCAGGAGGTGACGCCGCGCAGCCCGCCTGCCACCGCGCCCGCCGCGTCGCGCAGCGTCACGATGAGCGGGCGGCGCTCCCGCGACTGGCCGCCGAGGCGCGCATTCGCATCCTGCAGAGCCGCGAGGATGATGGCCTCGGCGGCCGGGTCCGGCGCGTCGGTGAGGGCGAGTGCCGCGCTCAAAGCGTCTTCAGGAAAGCTTCGATGTCGGCGGGCGTGCCGACGGCCTCGGCCCTGGCTTCGGGCATGAGGCGCTTCATCAGGCCGGTCAGCACCTTGCCGGAACCGATCTCGACGAAGCGGTCGCAGCCCATCGCGCCCATCGCCAGGATGCATTCGCGCCAGCGCACCGTGCCCGTCACCTGCTTCACCAGCAGGTCGCGGATCTCCGCCGGGTCGGTGGCCTTGGCGGCGGTGACGTTGGCGACCACCGGCACGGCGGGCGCGCGCATGGTGGCAGCCTCCAGCGCCTCGGCCATCGCATCCGCCGCCGGCGCCATCAGCGCGCAGTGGAAGGGGGCGGAGACGGGGAGCTTCATGGCGCGCTTGATGCCGGCTTCCTTGGCCTTCTCGATCGCGCGGTCCACCGCGGCGACCGCACCCGAGATGACGATCTGGCCGCCGCCATTGTCGTTCGCGACCTCGATCACCTCGCGCTTGCCGGTCTCCGGATCCTCGGCGGCGGCGGCGCAGATCGCCTGCGCCTGGTCGAGCTCGGCGCCGAGCAGGGCGGCCATCGCGCCCGTACCGGGGGGCGTGGCCTTCTGCATGGCGTCGCCGCGCAGGCGCAGGAGCCGCGCGGCGGTCGGGACGTCGAAGGTGCCGGCAGCGGCGAGCGCCGCATACTCGCCGAGCGAATGGCCGGCCACCAGCGCGACGCGGTCCTTGAGCCCGAAGCCGCCCTCGCGCTCCAGCACGCGCAGCGTGGCGAGCGAGACGGCCATCAGCGCGGGCTGGGCATTGGCCGTCAGGGTGAGCTCCTCGGCCGGGCCCTCGAACATCAGCTTCGAGAGCTTCTGCTTCAGGGTCTCGTCGACCTCCTCGAAGACCTCGCGGGCGGCCGGGAACGCGGCCGCGAGGTCGCGGCCCATGCCGGGGGCCTGGGATCCCTGTCCGGGGAAGGTGAAGGCGAGGGCCATGACGGGGGCGTGATCCGTGCCGAAGGGTCGCGCCGCCTAGGGCCGCGGGCGGGCGGGCGTCAAGGGGAAGGGGGGCGGGGGTCGGTTTCGGACAAAGCGGATGGCTTGGGTTTTCCGCGGGGCGGGACGGACAGGGGAAGGGGAGCGGCGGCGCGCCAGGAGCGTTGATGCCGCGACAGGCGCGAGGCGGCGATGAAGCGGACAGTGCTGGTTTCGGACAAACTCACCCTCACCATCGAGACGGGCGATGCGGGAACGGAGGTGCTGGATGCCAGCGGGACCGTGCTGGCCAGCCACGGGACGGACCGGCACGACGAGCTCGTCGCCGAACGCGAGGCCGAGGGCTGGCGCGTGGCGGAGCGCGGCGACGTCCGGCCGGAGGGGGCCTCCGACACGGGACCACCGAGCGGGCCGGCCGGGCCGGCGGGAGAGGTGGATCTCGGCAGCGCAGGCTGACATGCGGCACCTCCGCGCCCCACCGAAGAGGAATATCGTCCTTTCGGGGCGCGGCATGCAAGCGTCGCGGTGCCGGGAGCGCGACTCCGGTCTTGCCCCCACGGGGCCGGACGTGCTTTACGCGCGGCTTCCCTGCCGGGACCCGAGGCATCGGTCCCGGCTATGCCCGCTTGCGCGCAGCCCCGGCATCGGGCCGGGCCGCCGCAGGACAGCGCCGCGACACCCGTCGGGGCCTGGGGCTGAGCCAGCCAGAGGGGAGACAGGATGCCGCTCTACGAATGCGTGCTGATCGCACGCAACGACATCACGCAGCAGCAGGTCGACACCATCGCCGATCAGGTCGAGCAGACGCTCAAGGCCGGCGGCGGCGAGGTCCGCAAGCGTGAGTACTGGGGCCTGCGTGGCCTCGCCTACCGCATCAAGAAGAACCGCAAGGCGCATTACATGCTGCTCGGCGTGAACGCGCCGCCGGCCGCCCTGCAGGAGGCCGAGCGCCAGCTCGGCCTGCACGAGGACGTGCTGCGCACGCTGACGATCCGCGTGGAAGAGCTGGAGGAAGGCCCGTCCGCCATCCTGGCCCGCCGCGGCGAGGACCGCGAGCGCGACCGCGGCTTCCGCGGCCCGCGCCCGGCCGGCCGCTTCGGCTCCGGCCGCACCGGCGGCGGACGCGAGCGTGACGACCGCGAGGAGTTCCGGGCGCGCCCGCGCGAGGAGCTCGGCGGCATGGACATGGACGCGGAGTGATCTGAGATGTCCGATCGTACCGAAGAGACCGCCCAGAGCCCCGCCACGCGCCGCCCGGCCGTCGGCGCCCGCCGCCCCTTCTACCGGCGCAAGAAGTCCTGCCCCTTCTCCGGCCCGAACGCGCCGAAGATCGACTACAAGGACGTCCGCCTGCTCTCCCGCTTCCTGTCGGAGCGCGGGAAGATCGTGCCGAGCCGCATCACCGCGGTCAGCGCGAAGAAGCAGCGGGAGCTGGCGCTCGCCATCAAGCGCGCGCGCTTCCTGGCGCTGCTGCCCTACGTGATCAACGACTGACCACGCGCGGCGACGTGCCATGCCCGCCGATGCGGCCGATCAGCAGGGGGGAGGACAGCGGGCCGGCGGCCCGCTGAACGATCCCGGCTGGCTGGCCGCGGGCGCGGCCGGGCTTGCCTCCGCATGCCTGTGCCTCTGGGCCTTCCGCGGCTACCCGCTGGGCCCCGTCTTCTTCTGGCTCGCGCCGCTGCCGCTCTTCATGGCCGGCATCGGCTTCGGCGCCGCGGCGGCGGTCGGGGCGACGGGGATCGGCGCGGTGGCCCTGTTCCTCGTCGGGCCGCCCATCGGGCTCTGGGTCTTCGTCCTGGCCCTCGCGGCCCCGGTGGCGATCCTGAGCGCGGCGGCGCATCGCGAGGGCGGGCTCGGCCTGCCGCTCGCGCTGCTGGGCATCCTGCCGGCGGCCGGCATCGCGGGGGCGGCGCTCTATCTCGCCGACAGCCCCGGCGGGCTCGAGGGCGTGCTGCAGCGCTTGGCGCGCACCGGGCTCCGGCGCTTCGACCTCGCGGGCAACGCCGGCCTTGTCTCCGACATCGTGCGGGTGAAGGCGGCGGCGCTGGGCTTCTGGCTGTCGCTCGCCTGGGTCGGCAACAGCTGGGCGGCGGGGAAGCTGCTGGACCGCACCGGCGTCGCGCCGGCGCCGGCCTGGAGCACGGCGCGCCTGCCGGGCTGGTACCCGGTCCTGCCGGCGCTCGCCTTCGGGCTGTGGCTGGCGGCGGACGAGAGTGATGCGATCGAATTGTCGCTGCTGCTCGTGCTGCTGACGCCGCTTCTGCTGCACGGGCTTGCGGTGCTGCACACGCGCACGCGGGGCCTCGGCGAGCGGCCGCTGCTGCTCGGCGGGATCTATGTCGCGCTGGTGCTGCTGTTCCTGCCCACCTCGCTGGCTGTCGCGGGCTATGGCGCCTTCGACGTGCTGGCGCGGCGGCCTCCTTCCAATCCGGGCGGGCGCGCTGCGCCGCCCTCCACCTGAACCCTAGCTAGAACGGTCGTGCCATGATCGAAGTCATCCTGATGCAGCGGGTCGAGAAGCTCGGCCAGATGGGCGAGCGCGTGAAGGTCCGCCCCGGCTATGCCCGCAACTACCTGCTTCCGCAGGGCAAGGCGATCCGCGCCAGCAAGGACAACCTCGCGCGCTTCGAGACGCAGCGCGCCCAGCTCGAGGCGCAGAACATCAAGCGCCGCGAGGAGGCCGAGCGGGTCGCCGAGCGCGTGCTCGGCCTGCAGGTCGTGATCATCCGCGCCGCCGGCGAGAGCGGCGGGCTGTACGGCTCCGTCACCTCGCGCGACATCGCCGATGTCTGCAAGACGCAGGGCGGGCTCACGCTGGAGCGCAGCCAGGTGCTGCTCGAGCAGCCGATCAAGACGACCGGCATCACCACGGTGCGCGTCGAGCTGCACCCGGAGGTGGTGATCCCGGTCGGCGTGAACGTGGCGCGCAGCCAGGAAGAGGCGGACAAGCAGGCGCGCGGCGAGGACCTGCGCGCGGCCGAGGAATCCGAGGCGGAGAGCCTGGAAGCCGAGCTGGCGGCCGAGCTGGCCGAGCTCGGGAGCGCGATGGAGCGCTAGGACGTCCCTACGACGTTGCTGGCGCAACGCCGCGGGGGCCCCGGCTTCGATCCCCACGACGTTGCTGACGCAACGCCGCGGGAGCCCCGGATTGGCACTGCTCCTGGCGTGATGGCTCCGACCGCGGCAAAGCCGCGGTCGGGCAACGGGGGGCGGAAGTGTGAAGGTTCGGGGGCGGTGCGGGCGGGGCCTGCGCCGCCCTTCCCGTTTGCGTGGCACCGGGAACACGATCGAGGTGAGGGCGGCAGGGGTCCCCGCTATCCACAGCCATCCACAGGGGCGAGGGGGGAAGCTGCGACTCGCGATCGGGTCTAGACTGCGTCGATGAACACCTTCGGCCCTCCGGGCGGCCCGGCTTCGAGTGGTGACGGCCTCTTCGGCCTGTCGCAACGCCTGCCGCCGGCCAACCTGGAAGCCGAACAGGCGCTGCTCGGCGCGCTGCTGGCCAACAACAAGGCCTATGAGCGCGTCGGCGAGTTCCTGGCCGCCGAGCACTTCGCCGACCCCGTCCATGGCCGTATCTTCGGCGCGATCCAGCGGCGCGTGGAGGCGGGGCAGCTCGCCGACGCTGTGACGCTGCGCGCGGAGTTCGAGCATAACGGGCTGCTCGACGAGGTGGGCGGGCCCGCCTATCTCGCGCAGCTCCTCGGCGCGATGGTGGGCGTGATCAACGCCGGCGAATACGGCCGCGTGATCCACGACGCCTGGATGCGCCGCCAGCTCATCGAGGTCGGCGAGACGGTGGTGAACCGCGCCTTCGGCGCGGAGCCGGAGCTGGACGCGAAGCAGCAACTGGAAGCCGCCGAGCAGCACCTCTTCGACCTGTCGAAGGACAACGCCGCGCAGGGCGGCTTCGTCAGCTTCGAACGCGCGCTGGCGACCGCGGTGGATCATGCGGCCTCCGCCTTCTCGAATCCGGGCGGCGTGTCGGGGCTCTCGAGCGGGCTGCGCGACCTCGACCGCAAGACGGGCGGGCTGCACCGGTCGGACCTCGTGATCCTCGCCGGGCGGCCGGGCATGGGCAAGACCGCGCTGGCGACGAAGGTCGCCTTCGGCGCGGCGCGCGCGGTGCTGCGCAAGGCGCGGGAGGAGAACCCGAACGCGGTGCCGCGCGGGGGTGTCGCAATCTTCTCGCTGGAAATGAGCTGCGACCAGCTGGCGACGCGTCTCCTGGCGGAGGAGAGCCGGATCTCGGGCGACCGGATCCGGCGCGGCGACATCTCGCAGCGCGACTTCGACCGCTTCGTGGAGGTGAGCCGCGAGCTGCAGGGGCTGCCGCTCTACATCGACGACACGCCGGCCATCACCATCAGCGCGCTGCGCACGCGCTGCCGGCGGCTGCAGCGGACCAAGGGGCTCGACCTCATCGTCGTGGACTACCTGCAGCTGATGCGGCCGGCGGCCGGGACGAAGCCGGAATCGCGCGTGCTGGAGATCAGCATGATCACCCAGGGGCTGAAGGCGATCGCGAAGGAGCTGGCGGTGCCGGTGATCGCGCTGTCGCAGCTCTCGCGCCAGGTCGAGAGCCGGGAGGACAAGCGGCCGCAGCTGTCGGACCTGCGCGAATCCGGTTCGATCGAGCAGGACGCGGACATGGTGATGTTCATCTACCGCGACGAATACTACCTGGCGCAGCGCCAGCCGAAGGAGATGACCTACGACAGCGGGGAAAAGTTCTCGACTGCCATGGAGAAGTGGCAGAAGGACATGGAGGAGGCGCACAACAAGGCGGAGCTGATCATCGCCAAGCAGCGCCACGGTCCGACGGGCACGATCAAGCTGTTCTTCGAGGGCGAGTTCACCCGCTTCGGCGACCTCGACCAGACGCATGACGGCGGATACGGCGACTAGATCCCCACGACGTCGCCTTCGGCGCCGCCGATGGGGGCCCGGCTTGGTTCCGGTCCTGCGCTGATCGCCCATCCTCCCGCGGCAAAGCCGCGGGACGGCACCGGGGGGAGGGCCTGGGGGCGCCTCGACAGGCTGGCGGTTGGAGGATAGGGGACGTGCGCCCGCGGCGTGCCGGGGGCGCCGGAATGGCTCCGCTCCTGGCCGTCCGGCCGGACGGCTTGGGGCGGAAGGATCTCTCGGCTTGGTCTCGTTGCCCCCGGGGCAGGGCGTTCTTCGCATCGATCTGGCGGCGGTGGTGGCCAATTGGCGCGACCTCGGCGTGCGGCACGGCGCGACGGTGGCCGGCGTGGTCAAGGCGGATGCCTATGGGCTCGGTGCGGCCGCGGTGGGGCGCGCGCTGCGCGACGCCGGCTGCGGCTTCTTCTTCGTGGCGCACCTGACCGAAGGCGTGGCGCTGCGCGCGGCGCTCGGCGCCGGGCCCGACATCGCGGTGCTGAACGGGTTTCCGCCCGGCGCGGATGACGGGGCGGGGCTGCTGCCGGTGCTGAACAGCCTCGGCGACGTGGAGGCCTGGCGTGGGCGGGGGCTGCCGGCGCTGCTGCACCTCGACACCGGCATGGCGCGTCTGGGGCTGGATGCGCGGGAACAGGCGGCGCTGGCGCAGGATCGCAGCCTGCTCGACGGGATCGCGTTGCGCTACGTGATGACGCACCTGGCCTGCGCCGACGAGCCGGACCATCCGATGAACGAAGGCCAGCGCGCGCGCTTCGCGGACGCCGCGTCGCGGATCGCGCCCGGTGTCCCGCGCAGCTTCGCCAATTCGTCCGGGGTCTTCCTCGACGCGGGGTTCCGGTCGGACCTCGCACGGCCGGGCTGCGCGCTCTATGGCGTGAACCCGACGCCCGGCGTGCCGAACCCGATGCGCCAGGTGGTGCGCGTGGAAGCCGAGGTGCTGCAGGTCCGCGAGATCGCGGCGGGCGACACGGTGGGCTACGGCGCGTCCTTCAAGGCGGACGCGCCGCGGCGGATCGCGACCGTCGCGGCGGGCTATGCGGATGGCTACCTCCGCGCGCTGTCGGGGCGGTCCTTCGCGACCCTGCATGGCCGCGCCGCGCCGCTGGTCGGGCGGGTGTCCATGGACCTGACGACTTTCGACGTGACCGACATCCCCGAGGCGCGGCCGGGCGACCGGATGCTGCTGGTCGGCGGCGAGGGCAACACCCCGGACGACATCGCCGCGCGCTGCGGCACGATCGGCTACGAGATCCTGACCTCGCTCGGCGCGCGCTATGCGCGGGTGCACGAAGGCGCCTGATGGATCGCGCCCTCGACCTCACCGCCGGGATCGGCCGCTTCGTCATCGCGATGCTGCGCGGCGCGGGCGCCGTCGCGCTGTTCGCCGCGGAGGCGATCAGCCATCTGGTGCGGCCGCCCTTCTACGGGCGGCTCTTCCTGCGCGCCTTCGTGGAGATCGCCTGGTTCAGCCTGCCGGTCGTCGCGCTGACCGCGGTGTTCACGGGGATGGTGCTGGCGCTCCAATCCTATACCGGCTTCGCCCGCTTCAACGCGGAAGGCGCGGTGGCGAACGTGGTGGTGCTGTCCATCACGCGCGAGCTCGGCCCGGTGCTGGCCGGGCTGATGGTCGCGGGGCGCATCGGCGCGGCCTTCGCGGCGGAGATCGGCACGATGCGCGTGACCGACCAGATCGACGCGCTGACGACGCTGTCCACCAACCCGATGAAGTACCTCGTGGCCCCGAGGCTGCTGGCCGGCACCATCGCCCTGCCGCTGCTGGTGATGGTGGCGAACACGCTCGGCGTGATGGGCGGCTGGATCATCGGGACGGGGCAGCTCGGCTTCTCGTCGGGCGCCTACCTCAAGGCGACCTTCGACTTCCTGCAGGCCTGGGACGTGATCTCCGGCCTGATCAAGGCTGCCGTGTTCGGCTTCATCGTCACGCTGATGGGCTGCTGGTGCGGCTACAATTCGGGCGGCGGCGCGCAGGGTGTGGGGCGGGCGACGACGGCGGCGGTGGTGTCGAGCTCGATCCTGATCCTCGCGACCGACTACCTGCTGACCGCGGTGATGTTCAGCCGATGAGCGGGGACTCCCCGAAGATCAGGTTGCGCGGGCTCGAGAAGAGCTTCGGCCCCAAGGTCGTGCTGGACGGCGTCGACCTCGACATCCGCGCCGGACATTCGATGGTGATTCTCGGCGGGTCCGGCTCGGGCAAGTCGGTGACGCTGAAATGCATCCTCGGCCTCATCGTGCCCGATGCCGGCACGATCGAGATCGACGGGCGCGACGTGGCGCGCATGACGCGCGCCGAGCGCGAGGCGGTGAACGACCGCATCGGCATGCTGTTCCAGAACGGCGCGCTGTTCGACAGCCTGCCGGTCTGGGAAAATGTCTGCTTCAAGCTGCTCGCCCAGCGCCGCATCACGCGCCGCGCCGCGCGCGACAAGGCGGCGGAGGTGCTGGCGCAGGTTGGCCTGGCCGCGAGCGTCGGCGACCTCTCGCCCTCCGAGCTCTCGGGCGGGATGCAGAAGCGTGTGGGTCTCGCGCGCGCCATCGCCGCCGAGCCCGACATCATCTTCTTCGACGAGCCGACCACGGGCCTCGACCCGATCATGGGCGCGGTGATCGACGGGCTCATCGTCGATTGCGTGAAGCGCCTCGGCGCCACCGCCGTCAGCATCACGCACGACATGGCCAGCGCGCGGCGCATCGGCGACGACGCGGCGATGATCCACAAGGGCCGCATCGTGTGGCGCGGCGCGGCGGCCACCCTCGGCGGGACCGGCAACGCGCTGGTGGACCAGTTCGCCCGCGGCGAGCGCGAGGGGCCGATCCAGATGGAGCTGAGGCGGTAGCGCCTGATCCGCTCGTCTCAGGCGCTCAGACGGGGGCAGGCGGCTCGCGCAGTCCGACAGTGATGTGCACGGCGAGCCCCTCGGGCGGCCAGTCCAGCCGCACCTCGCTGCCGGGCAACCCGGACAGCGCGCGGCGCAGCAGCTGGCTGCCGAAGCCCTCGCGCTCCGGCGGCGTGACGCGCGGGCCGCCGGTCTCGGTCCAGCACAGGACCAGCCGGTGCGGCGTCTCCTCGACGCGCCAGGCGATCGCCAGGCGGCCCCTCGGCGTCGACAGCGCGCCGTACTTCGCCGCGTTCGTCGCCATCTCGTGCAGCACCATGCCGAGCGGCACGGCGACATCCTCCGGCAGGCGCATCGCCGGGCCGGCCAGCGTGATGCGGTCGAGGCCGAGCCGGTAGGGCGCCACGACCTCCCCCAGCAGCGCGCCGAGGTCGAGCGTCCCGCCCGGCTGCTCGATCAGCAGCGTGTGGGTGCGCGCCAGCGCGCGCAGCCGGTCGCCGAACTGGGCGGCGAAGCCCTGCGGGTCGCGCGCCGTTCGCGCCGACAGGGTGGCGAGCGACTGCGCGGTGGTGAGCAGGTTCTTCACGCGGTGGTGCAGTTCGCGCACCAGCAGGTCGCGCTGCGCTTCGGCGGCGCGGCGCCGCTCCGCCGCGCCGGCCATCGCCTCCGCTACGGCATTGACCTCCGCGATGGGCGTGGCGAGGCGGGGCGCGGCGTTGCCGTCGGCGAGCGCCGCCGCAGCCCCGCCGAGCTCGGCCATCGGGCGGGCGATGTGCCGCGCGACCAGCCGCGTGGCCAGCAGCGCGGTGGCCAGCAGCAGCAGCGCGAGCGGCAGCATCAGCATCGCCGCACGGCGGTAGGGCTCGGTCAGCGAGGTCTGGGTGATGCCGAGGCCGACCGACAGCCCGCTGAGCGCCGAGCGCGCATGCATGACGGCGACGGGCAGGCCCGCCAGGTTGCGCCCGTCCCAGCGGCCCTCCGGCGTGGCGAGGAGGGCGGCGCGCGCGGGGCCGGGCATGGGCTGGCCGACGAAGCGGTCCGCGTCTCGCCAGCGCGCGACGATGCGGCCCGCCTCGTCGGCCACCGAGGGGAAGCGCGTTTCGCCGAAGCCCAGATCCGCCGCCCGCAGCAGCACGGCCTGCATCTCCGCCGCGGGCAGGGCGAGGACGAGGAGCCCCGCCGGCGTCGGCTCCACCAGCAGCAGGGCATGGCCGCCCGAGGCCGGGTCCTCGACCAGCGGCGAGACCAGCCGCCCGGAGGCGGCGAGCGCCTGCGCCGCCGCGCGCGCGCCGTTCGGCAGGCCGGGCGCCGGCCGTGTCTCGGCGAGGGCGGCGCCATCCGCGTCGAGCAGGGTGACGTGCAGGCCGGTCGCGGCGTGCAGGGCGGCGGGCGCGCTGGCATCGGCCGCGGCGCGGCGGAGCGCGGCCGCCCGGTCCACGACATGGCGGTCGAGACGGAACAGCACGTCGCGCGCGTCGCGCAGCGCCTCGGCCTCCAGCTGGTCGCGCACCGCTTCCACCTGCTGCAGGCCGAGCACGGCCGCTATGGCGAGCACCGGGAGCACGAGCACCAGGGCGAGCAGGCCGATCAGCTGCCGCAACGTGCGCGGTTTCGTCTCGGGCATCATGTCGATGTGATGTCGTTCCGGGCCTGACGGCAGTGCCGCGGTGCCGACCCCACGCGCTGGTGATCGCATCGGCTTTTCACGCTTCTGTCCCCGGCCGGGTTGCGCTACGAGCTGTGGTGTTCGCGTTTCGTGCCAGAGGGATCGGCGTCTTGCCCAAGGACCGCACCCGCTTCGTCTGCCAGGCCTGCGGGTCGCCCCACCCCAAGTGGCAGGGCCGCTGCGACGCCTGCGGCGAGTGGAACACGCTGGTGGAGGAGGTGGCCGAGGCCCGGGGGCCGGGTCCCGCCGCGAAGGCCGCGGGCGGGAAGCGCCTCGAGTTCGTCGGGCTCGAGGGGAAGTCGGCGCCGCCCGCGCGGATCCTGACCGGGATCGCCGAGCTCGATCGCGTGCTGGGCGGCGGCTTCGTGCCGGGCTCCGCCGTGCTCGTCGGCGGCGATCCGGGGATCGGCAAGTCCACCATCCTGCTGCAGGCGGCGGCGCGGATCGCGGGGGCGGGGCGGCGGACGCTCTATGTCTCGGGCGAGGAGGCGGTGGAGCAGGTGCGGCTGCGGGCGGCGCGGCTCGGCCTGGCGAAGTCGCCGCTCGGACTGGCGGCGGCCACGTCCCTGCGCGACATCGCGGCGGGGCTGGAGGGCGAGGGCGAGGCGGCGGTCGTCGTGATCGATTCGATCCAGACCGTCTGGCTGGATGCGCTGGATTCCGCGCCGGGGACGGTGAGCCAGGTGCGCGCCTGCGCGGCGGAGCTCATCCGGCTCGCCAAGACGCGCGGCTTCGCGGTGGTGCTGGTGGGGCACGTGACGAAGGAGGGCACGCTGGCAGGCCCCCGCGTGCTCGAGCACATGGTGGATGCGACGCTGCATTTCGAAGGCGACCGCGGGCACCAGTTCCGCATCCTGCGCGCGGTGAAGAACCGCTTCGGCCCGACCGACGAGATCGGCGTCTTCGAGATGACCGAGGGCGGGCTGGTCGAGGTCGCGAACCCGTCCGCGCTTTTCCTGGCGGAGCGGCGCGGCAACGTCTCGGGCAGCGCGGTCTTCGCCGGGATCGAGGGGACGCGGCCGGTGCTGGTGGAGGTGCAGTGCCTGCTCTCGCCGAGTGCGGGCGGCAGCCCAAGGCGGCAGGTGGTGGGGTGGGATTCGGGGCGGCTGTCCATGCTGCTTGCGGTGCTGGAGGCGCGCTGCGGCATGGGGATCGGGATGAACGACGTCTATCTGAACGTGGCCGGCGGGCTGCGGGTGACGGAGCCGGCCGCCGACCTCGCCGTGGCCGCCGCGCTGGTGAGTGCCGCGACCGACCGGCCCACGGACCCGGGAACCGTCTATTTCGGCGAGGTCGGCCTGTCGGGCGAGGTGCGCCAGGTGGCGCAGGCCGAGGCGCGGCTGCGCGAGGCGAAGAAGCTGGGATTCGAGGCGGCGACGCTGCCGCGGCGCGTGGCGCGTGGATCCGCGCCGCTCGCGCCGGTGCCGGGGCTGAAGCTGAAGGAGGCCGGGCACCTGGCCGACCTCGTCGCGGAGTTCGCGGCGGGGACGGTGAAGCGCAAGCGCGAGGGGGCCGCGCCGCCGGCCTGAGCGGCGGCATGACACCCCGCTGACCGGCCGCTATACCCGCCCGCGATGACCTGGGTGGACTTCGTCGTGCTGGGCGTCCTGCTGCTCTCGGCGGGGCTGGCCTTCTTTCGTGGCCTGGTGCGCGAGGTGCTCGGCATCGGCGCCTGGGTGGGTGCTGCGGTGGTGGGCCTGCTGGCGGAGCCCTATGTGAAGCCCTGGATGGCGGGGCATGTGCAGCCGGACTGGCTGGCGACGGGGCTGGCGGTGGGGGCGGTCTTCCTCGTCGTGCTGGTCGTGCTGAAGGTCATGATCCACTGGCTTGCGGGGAAGGTGCAGCGCTCCGCGCTCGGCGGCGTGGACCGGGCGCTGGGGCTCGTCTTCGGGCTGGCCAGGGGTGCCTTCGTGGTCGTGCTCGCCTATATCCTCGGCGGGCTGGCGATGCCGGCCGCCGATCGCTGGCCCGAAGAGGTCCGCCAGGCCCGCAGCCTGCCGCTGGCCGCCGACGGCGCCGAGTGGCTGGTTGCACACCTGCCCCCCGAATTCCGGCCCCGTCTGCCCGAGGGGACCGGCCGACAGGACCCCACGATGGACCAGCTGCTGCGCCCGCCGGCGCGCAGCCGGACGTGAAGGAACGAGATGAACACGGCCAGCAGCCACCCGTGGGACGAGGACAAGCCGCATGAGGAATGCGGCGTTGTCGGCATCTGGGGCAGCGCGGATGCCGCGGCGCTGACCGCGCTCGGGCTGCACGCGCTGCAGCACCGGGGGCAGGAGGCGGCGGGCATCGCCTCGATGGAGGCCTCCGGCATCTTCCACGCGCATAAGGGGCGCGGGCTGGTCGGCGACAATTTCGGCGATGCGCGGGTGATCGCCGGCCTGCCGGGGCGTGCGGCGATCGGGCACAACCGCTATGCGACCACGGGCGAGACGGCGCTGCGCAACGTGCAGCCGCTCTATGCCGATTTCGAGTTCGGCGGGCTGGCGGTCGCGCACAACGGCAACCTGACCAATGCGAACACGCTGAAGCGCGCGCTGGTCCGCCGCGGCTGCCTGTTCCAGTCCACCACGGATTCCGAGGTCTTCGTCCACCTCATCGCGATCAGCCTCTACGCGACGGTGACCGACCGGCTGATCGACGCGCTGAAGCAGGTGCAGGGCGCCTACAGCCTGATCGCGCTGCACAACGGCGCGCTGATCGGCGCGCGCGACCCGCTCGGCGTCCGGCCGCTGGTGATCGGCAAGCTCGCAGGTGGCGGCTACGTGCTGGCAAGCGAGACCTGCGCCCTCGACATCGTCGGCGCGGAGTTCCTGCGCGACGTGGAGCCGGGCGAGATCGTCGTGGTGGACGATGCGGGGCTGCGCAGCCAGAAGCCCTTCGCGGGGCAGTCGAGCCGCTTCTGCATCTTCGAATACATCTACTTCGCCCGCCCCGATTCGATCGTGGAGGGCACGCCGGTCTACGACACGCGCAAGCGCATCGGCGCAGAGCTCGCGCGCGAGAGTGGCGTGGCAGCCGACGTGATCGTGCCGGTGCCCGATTCCGGCGTGCCGGCGGCGATGGGCTATGCGGCGGAGGCGGGCGTTCCCTATGAGCTCGGGATCATCCGCAACCACTATGTCGGCCGCACCTTCATCGAGCCGACGGACCAGATCCGCCACCTGGGCGTGAAGCTGAAGCACAGCGCGAACCGCGCCGTGATCGAGGGCCGGCGCGTTGTGCTGGTGGATGATTCCATCGTGCGCGGCACGACCAGCCGCAAGATCGTCGAGATGGTGCGCGCCGCAGGCGCGACGGAGGTGCACATGCGCATCTCCTCCCCGCCGACGACGCATTCCTGCTTCTACGGCATCGACACGCCGGAGCGCGGCAAGCTGCTGGCGGCGAAGCACGACGTGGCGGAGATGGCGCGGATCATCGGGGCGGACAGCCTGGCCTTCATCTCGCTGGATGGGCTCTATCGCGCGCTCGGGCGGCCGGGGCGCGACACGGCGCAGCCGGCCTATTGCGACGCCTGCTTCACCGGCGACTACGCGATCCCGCTGGTGGACCAGCGTGAGAACGCCGAACCGCCGGTGTCGCTGCTGAAGGCGGCGAACCAGTGAGCGATCTTCCACTGACGGACCGCGTCGCGCTGGTGACCGGCGCCTCGCGCGGGATCGGCGCGGCGGTGGCGCTGGAGCTCGCAAGGCTCGGCGCGCAATGCGTGCTGGTGGCGCGCACGCAGGGCGGGCTCGAGGAGACCGACGACGCGATCCGCACGGCAACGGGACGCGGCGCGACGCTGCTGCCCTTCGACCTGCAGAAGCAGGAGAAGGAGATCGACATGCTCGGGCCGTCGGTCGTGGAGCGGTTCGGGCGACTGGATGTGCTGGTGCATGCCGCCGGCGCGTTGCCGAAGCTGACGCCGGTGGCGCATGTCGAGCCGCGCGACTGGAACGAGGTGGTCGCGGTGAACATGACCTCCGCCTGGCGGCTGATCCGCACCTGCGACCCGCCGCTGCGCGCCTCCGACGCCGGCCGCGCGGTATTCCTGACGAGCGCGGCGCTCGGTTCGCATACGCCCTATTGGGGGATGTATGCGGCGAGCAAGGCGGGGATGGAGTCGCTGGTCCGGACCTGGGCGCAGGAGGTGGCGCGCACTCCGCTGCGCGTGAACCTCGCCGATCCGGGCGTGGTCGCGACGAAGCTGCGCGCGCATGCGTTCCCGGGGGAAAACCCGGACAGCATCGCGCAGCCGGCCGATGTGGCGCCGGGGATCGCGGCGCTGTGCCTTCTGGGGGAACGCCGGCAGGGTGCGATGGTCGGGATCGGCCGGGCGCCCTGACGGCCCCGGCCGCTACCTGGCCTCGGGCCTCAGCGTCTTCTCGAGGTTCTGGCTGTAGCGGCTCATCGCGAAGCAGAGGACGAAGTAGACCGCGGCGGCGAAGAGATAGGCCTCGGTCGGGAAGCCGAGCCAATTCGGGTCGCCGAGTGCCGCGCGCAGCGTCGTGAAGAAGTCGAACACGCCGATCACCACCACCAGCGTCGTGTCCTTGAACAGGCCGATGAAGGTGTTGACCTGGGCCGGGATGGTGACCGTGAGCGCCTGCGGCAGGATGATCAGGCGCATCTTCTGCCAGAAGCTGAGGCCGATCGAATCCGCCGCCTCGTACTGGCCCTTCGGCATCGCCTGCAGCCCGCCGCGGACCACCTCCGCCATGTAGGCCGCGGTGAACAGCGTGTAGGCGACAAGGACGCGCACCAGCCGGTCGATCGTCACGCCCTGCGGCATGAAGAGCGGCAGCATGATCGCGGCCATGAAGAGCAGGCTGATCAGCGGCACGCCGCGCACGCATTCGATAACCGCGGTGCAGAACCAGCGCACGAGCGTGAGCTCGCTCCGCCGGCCGAGCGCGAGCAGGATCGCGAGCGGATAGCCGAGCGCCAGGCCATAGACCGCGATGATGCCGGTGATGGTCAGCCCGCCCCATTGGCGCGTCTGCACATAGCTCAGGCCGAAGACGCCGCCCTGCATGAGGATCCACATGACCGGCGCGGCGACGGCCCAGGCGAGGAACAGCCACTTCGTCCAGAAGCGGCGCATGGTGGAGGCGAGCACCATCGCGACGAGGATCGCGATCATCGTCGCCGGCCGCCAGCGCTCCTCGTAAGGGTAGAGGCCGAAGACCGAGAACCAGAACTTCTCGCGCACGAAGGCCCAGCAGGCGCCGCCGGCATCCCGGCAGGCCTGGGCGTTGCCGTTCCAGGTCGCGTTGGTGACCGCCCAGGACCAGAAGGGCGGCACCGCGAGCCAGAGCACGGCGAGGCAGCCGAGCGTGATCACGGTGTTCAGCGGGCCGGTGAAGCAGGCCTTCACGAAGGCCGTGGCGCGCTCGGCGAAGGAGGGGCCGCGCGGGGCGGCCTGGACGGCGGCAGGAGCGTTCAGCGTCGTGGCGCTCATCTCACCGCTCCTTCAGCGCGACGTGCGCGTCGTGTTTCGCCGGCGGCGAAACGCGCAGACGAGGGGAACAACGCGCGGCAGCCAGCATGCCCTTCGTCGCCATGCTCACCGCTCCTCCAGCGCGACGTGCGCGTCGTGTTTCGCCGGCGGCGAAACGCGCACACGAGGGGAACAACGCGCGGCAGCCAGCATGACCTTCGTCGCCATGCTCACCGCTCCTTCAGCGCGACGCGCGCGTTGTACCAGTTCATCAGCGCCGAGGTGATGAGGCTGATGACGAGGTAGACGGCCATGAAGATCGAGATGACTTCGATCGCCTGGCCGGTCTGGTTGATCGAGGTGTTGGCGACGCTGACGAGGTCGGGATACCCGATGACGACCGCGAGCGAGCTGTTCTTCGTCAGGTTCAGGTATTGCGAGGTCAGCGGCGGGATGATGACGCGCAGCGCCTGCGGCAGGATCACCAGGCGCATGATGCGGCCGGGCGGAAGCCCCAGCGCACGCGCCGCCTCCCACTGGCCCTTGTGCACGCTCTGGATGCCGGCGCGCACGATCTCGGCGATGAAGGCCGAGGTGTAGACGACGAGCCCGATCAGCAGGGCGAAGAATTCGGGGCTGAGGGCCAGCCCGCCCTCGAAGTTGAAGCCGGCGAGCTCGGGCCATTCGACGGTCGGCACGAAGCCCGCGAGGGTGCCGAGCGCGGGCATGCCGAGCGTCATGGCGAGGCCCGGCGCGAGGGTGGAGCGGCGCTCGCCGGTCGCGGCCTGGCGCGCGCGCTCGCGGCGCAGCAGCAGCCACCAGCCGACGGCGCTGGCGGCGAGCGCGCCGAGGAACACCCAGAGCGCGGGATCGGCGACCAGCGCCGGGATCTTCACACCGCGCTGGGAGAGGAAGACGCCGGGCAGCGGGCTGATCGCCTGCCGCACGGAGGGCAGCTGCAGGATCACCGCGTGCCAGAACACCAGCTGCAGCACGAGCGGGGTGTTGCGGATCACCTCGATGTAGCCGCCGGTGAGCCCGCGCAGCAGCGGGTTGGTGGACAGCCGCGCGAGGCCGAGCAGGATGCCGAAGACGGTGCAGAGCGCGATGCCGACGACCGCGACGCGCAGCGTGTTGAGCAGGCCGACGGTCAGCGCGCGTCGGTAGCTGTCGGCGGGTGTGTAGGGGATCGGGCTTTCGCCGATCGGGATGCCGGCGGAGCGGTCGAGGAAGGCGTAGCCGAACTGCAGGCCGCGCGCGGCCATGTTCACCTGCGCATTCGTCCAGAACCACCAGCCGAGGCCGATCACGGCGATAAGAAGGGCTGCCTGGATGGCGAGGCCGCGCGCGGTCGTCCCGGCGGGAAGCGGCAGGATGCCGCGGGCGGGCGGCATGGCGAGCGAGGTGGTGGTGCTCATGCGGGGTCCCGTCCACGGTGTCGGGTGGGGGGACGAGTGCCCCCCACCCCAGCCCTCCCCCGCGGGGGGGGGGGAAGTGTCGTCGCGTCAGCGCGCAGGGGGCGCGTAGAGCAGGCCGCCGCGGGTCCAGATGTTGTTCTGGCCACGCTCGAGCCCGAGCGGGGTGCGGGTGCCGAGGTGACGCTCGAACATCTCGCCGTAATTGCCGAAGGTGCGGATGATCTGGCGCACGTAGTCGGGACGCGCGGCGCCGAGGCTCTCGCCCATGTTGCCCTCGACGCCGAGCAGGCGGCGGATGACCGGGTTGGTCGAGGTGGTGGCGATCTGCTCGACATTCTCCGAGGTGATGCCGAGCTCCTCGGCGTCGATCAGGGCGAAGGTCGTCCAGGCCACGATGTTCGTCAGCTCCTCGTCGCCCTGGCGGATGGTGACGGCGAGCGGCTCCTTGGACAGGCGCTCGGGCAGGATGACGTGGTCGGCCGGGCGGCTCAGCAGCGTGCGCTGTGCGGCGAGCGCGGCGAAGTCGTTGGTGAAGACGTCGCAGCGGCCGCTGTCGTAGGCGCGGCGGATCTCGTCGAGGTCGGCGATGACCACCGGCGTGAAGCGCAGGTTGTTAGCGCGGAAGTAGTCCGCGATGTTCAGCTCGGTCGTGGTGCCGGGCTGCACGCAGACGGTGGCGCCGTTGAGCTGGCGGGCGCTGGTGACGTTGAGGCGCCGCGGCACCATCAGCGCCTGGCCGTCATAGAAGGTGATGGCGGGCTGGTTGAAGCGGTTGACGTTGCTGTCGCGCGTCAGCGTCCAGGTCGTGTTGTTGGACAGCACGTCCACCTCGCCCGACGAGAGCGCGGGGAAGCGGCTCTGCGTCGTGACGGGGACGAAGTCCACGCGGTTCGGGTCGGCGAAGATGGTGATCGCGATAGCGCGGCACACCTCGACATTGAAGCCCGACCAGCGGCCCTGGCTGTCGGGCACGCCGAAGCCCGGGTTGGAGGGGCCCTGCACGCCGCAGAGCAGCCGCCCGCGCTGGCGGATGTTGTCGAGGTCCCGGCCGGCGAGCGCCTCGCCCACGCCAAAGGTCATGAAGGCCGCCGCAGCACCGGCGAGCATCTTCCACTTCATTGATTGTCTCCCTCGTCTCCCGTGCGGCTTGCATGGCTGCCGCGTGGTGGGCGCACATCGCAGCCCTGTGACAAAATTTCAAGAGCGCAATGCGGCGCTCATAATTGTGCAATGCCGAGCAATCCTGCCGCGCGCTTGGGCAGGACGATGCCGTCCGGCTCCGGCGATCGCGTGTTGCGGGCGTGACGCGCCCGCCGGAGGCTGCACGCGGTGCCCTGATGGGAGGCAGGAGGCTTGGCAACGCCTCGCGCATTTCCGACGCGACCCGTCGCGCGGCGCGTCAGCTGCGGCGTGCTGGTGACGGAGGACGGGTCGCGGCTGCTGCTCGGCCGCTTCACCGGCCTCGCGCTCTGGGACATCCCGAAGGGGTTGGCCGAGGCCGGCGAGGCTCATCGCGATGCGGCCGCGCGGGAGCTGGCGGAGGAGACCGGGCTGGTTGCGCCGGTGGGTGCGCTGCTCCCGCTCGGGTTGCACCGCTACCGGCCGGGCAAGGACCTCGCGCTCTTCCTGTGGCGGGTGGAGGCGATGCCGGAGCCGTCAGCGCTGGTCTGCCGGTCGCGCTTCCGTGCACGCGACGGGCGCTGGCTGCCGGAGCTCGACGCCTTTGCGGTGCCGGAGTGGGGGGCGGCGCTGGCGCGGGTCGGGCGCAACATGGCCCGCGTGCTGGCGGAGGTGCGGGCGGGACCCGACTGGCCGTTGCCGCGCTGAAGCGGGGTTCAGCCCTCGCCTTCCGCATAAGGGTTGTCGGTGCCGCGCAGGTTCAGGCGGATCGGCACGCCGGGCATCGCGAAGGCCTCGCGGAAGGTGTTCACGAGGTAGCGGCGGTAATCCTCCGGCAGCTGGTCGGCGCGGGTGCCGAAGACGACGAGCGTCGGCGGGCGGGCCTTCGGCATCGTCGCGTAGCGCAGCTTGATGCGCTTGCCGTCCACCAGCGGCGGCTGGTGGCGTTCCTTCATCGCCTCGAACCAGCGGTTCAGCTCGCCGGTCGGGACACGGCGGTTCCACAGCTCGTAGACCTGCCGCACCGTCGGCATCAGCTTCTCGACGCCCCGGCCGGTCGCGGCGGAGAGCGGCACGACGGCAACGCCCTTCGACTGCGCGAGGCTCGCGGTCAGCACGTCGTCGAGGCGCCGCCGCGTCGCGGCGCGGTCCTCGACCGCGTCCCACTTGTTCAGCGCGACGACCACGGCGCGGCCCTCGCGCTCCGCCAGGCGCGCGATGCGGAGGTCCTGCTCGTCCATCCCCAGCAGCGCGTCCAGCACCAGGACAACGACCTCCGCCTCCTTCAGTGCGGCGAGGGTGGCGGCGACGGACATCTGCTCGAGCTTCTGCTCGATGCGCGCCTTCTTGCGCATCCCCGCCGTGTCCACGAGGCGCACCGGGCCTTCCACGTCGCGGAACTCGAGCGCGACGGCGTCGCGCGTCAGGCCGGGCTCGGGACCGGTGATCATCCGTTCCTCGCCGAGCAGCGTGTTCACCAGCGTGGACTTGCCCGCGTTGGGACGGCCGACGATGGCCAGCCGCAGCGGGCGCTCGCGGTCGGCGCGCGGCTCCCGTGCGGGATCGGTCAGGCGCTCCCGCACCTCGTCGTGCAGGGTGCCGATGCCCTCCCCGTGCTCGGCGCTGACCGGGACCGGATCGCCGAGGCCGAGCTCATAGGCCTCGAGCGCGAGCTGGGGGCCGAGCTTCCCCTCGGCCTTGTTGGCCACCAGGATGACCGGCAGCCCGGAGCGACGGAGCCAGTTGGCGAAGGCGCGGTCGGCCGGCGTGATGCCTGCGCGCGCATCGACGACGAAGATGGCCAGGTCGGCCTGGCGCAGCGCGGCCTCGGAGCTCGCGCGCATGCGGCCGGGGACGGTGTCCGGCGGCGCCTCCTCGAGCCCGGCGGTGTCGGCGAGCAGGACGTCCACGCCGCCGATCATGGCTTCCGCTTCCTTGCGGTCGCGGGTGACGCCGGGGGTGTCGTCGACGATCGCGATCTTCCGGCCGACCAGCCGGTTGAACAGCGTGGACTTGCCGACATTGGGACGGCCGAGGATGGCGATGCGCTGCATGGTGGCCTCCGGTGGGGGGCGGGGGCCGAAGGCCCCCCCACCCCGACCCTCCCCCGCCAGGGGGAGGGAGATAGATCAGCGCAGCGCGATCAGGGTTCCGTCGTCGGCCAGCGCGACGAGGGTGCCCTCCGCGACCGCCATGGGAAGCGTCACGCCGGAGCCGAGCGGAACGCGGCCGGCAACCGCGCCATTGGCCGGATCGAGCAGCAGCAGCTCGCCGCGCGATGAGGGGACGACCACGCGCCCACCGCCGACCAGCGGCTGGCCGAAGCGCGCGGGTTCCTCGCGCCTGCGGCCGCCCTCGGGCGCCGGGTCGAGGGGGCTGACCCAGCGGATCTGGCCGTCCTCGCGCCCGATCGCGATCGCCTCGCCGCCACGGGTGACGGCAAAGGCGACATCGCCGGCGGTGGCGACGCCGGCATTGCTGCCGAAGCTCCGCTCCCACAGCCGCCGCCCGCTGCGCAGGTCCACGGCGATGGCGGTGTTGCTGACACCGACCGCGATGACGCGGCCGCGGTCGATCACCGGCAGGCCGGCGATGCCGACGATGTCGGCGAGGCTGAGATTGCCGCTTCCGACGCTCTCGGCCCAGAGCACGCGGCCATCGGCGGCGCGGAGCGCGAAGAGCTCGCCGGTGCCGAAGCCGGCAACGACCGATTCGCCCTCGACGGCCGGGGCGGGGAGGCCGAGCGGGATGGTGGAGAGACTGCCCGCGCGGTGCGTCCAGAGGCGGCGGCCATCCTCGACGGAGAGCGCGACGAGCTCGTTCTGGGTGGTGGGGACGAAGATGCGGCCGCCGGCGACGGTCGGCGCGCCGCGGGCAGGCGCCGGCAGGCGCACGCGCCAGCGCACGCGGCCGTCGGCCGGGTCGAGGGCGAGCACCTCCGCGAGGCCCGTCGCGACATAGACCGTGCCGTCAGCCACCGCCGCGCCGCCGCCGAGGGAGGTCGCGCTCTCATTCTCGGGCGTCGTGTCGGCGCGCCAGCGCTGGCGGCCGTCGGCAAGTGCGTGGGCCACGACCGCCCCGCGGGCATCCACCGTATAGACCGTGCCGCCCGAGATCACCGGGCCGGCGGTGATGCGCTGGCGGTAGCCCGAGCCGCTGCCGGCCGAGCCGCGCCAGGCGACGGCGAGGCGGTCCGGCAGCGCGACATGCCCCGGCGCATGGCCGGGCGGGCCGCCCGACATCGGCCAGTCGGCGATCGGCTGCGCAGGCGGGAGCGCGACGGCGGACGTGCCGGCGTCGGCGCTGATCGGCGGATCGGGCGGCCGCACGGCCTGGCGGTCGCCCAGCAGCGGGCGCTTGCGCTCGCCGAAGACGCCGTCGAGCGTGTCGCAGGCGGGAAGCAGCGCCGCGACGCCGAGCAGCGCCGCGCGGCGGGAGAGGGGGCGCGTCATGAGCGGAGCCCCGCGGCGACGCGCTGCGCGCGTTCCCGCACGCCCTGCGGGGCGGCGGCATCGGCGACCAGCGCTTCGAGGATGCGGCGTGCCTCCTCCGGCGCGCCGCGGCGGATGGCGAGCAGGGCCTGCGCCTCGCGCGCCGAGGCGCGCCAGGGATTGCCGTCGGCGGTCAGGGGTGCGAGGCGGGCGGCGAGCTGGGCCGGGTCGCCGCTGTCGATCGCATGGGTCACGCCGAGCAGCGTGGCGAGGTCGCGGTAAAGCGGGTCGGCGTCGCGATCGCTCGCCACCTCGGTCCAGAGCGCGAGCGCGGCGGGCAGGTCGCCGGTCTCGGCCTTCAGCGCGGCGGCGCGGAGGCGCGCGAGGGTGCGGTAGCCGGCCGGGCTCTCGCGGCCGAGCGCGGCGAAGCCGTTCGCGGCGGTGGCGAGGTCCGCGCCCTCGACCTCGCTGGCGCGATGCAGGGTGAGATAGGTGGCGGCGGCGGCGGTGGCCTGGCGGGTCTCGTTCCAGCGCCAGGCCTGCCAGCCGCCGACGCCGGCGAGCGCGAGGAGCGCGACTCCGAGCGCGATGCCGCCCCATTTCTGGGCCAGGCGTTTCGCGCGATCGGCGCGGAGATCCTCCTCGACCTCGTCGAAGATGTCGGGCACGTCGTGTCCTTGTCCGTGCGTGTGGCGGCGGGGCCGTTGCGCCCGCAATGCGACCCTTTTGGGCGCCGGACCATACAGGCGCGGTCACGGGGCGTTAAGCCCGGCCGCGCAGGGTGGGCCGATGCCCCGCCTTCCCGCCCTGATCCCGGCCGTGCTGCTGCTCTCGGGCTGCGGGGTGGACCCGCTGGTGACGGGGGGGATCCTGACGGGGGCCTCGCTGGTGGCGACGGGGAAGACGCCGCTCGATCACGTGGCGGGGCTGGTGACGGGGCAGGATTGCTCCGCCGTGCGCCTCGAGCGGCGCGGGCCCTGGTGCGTGGCGCATCCCGGGCCGCCGGAGCCGCCGCCCTTCTGCACGCGCTCGCTCGGGGGCGTGGATTGCTGGACCAGCCCGCCGCCGGGGGCGCCGGCGCAGGGGGTGGCGGATCCGGGGCGGGCGGTGCGACGGGACGCCGCGGGATTGCTTCCGCCGCGGCAGCCAGAGCCGTAGCCGGCGGATCTGCGTCGGCACGAGCCCCCCTGGCGCAGGACGGAGTTGCAGCGAATACTTGCGGGCGGGACGTACGACATGTCGGACGTTTCCCGAGTTCCAAGCCCAAGGGGCGAGACGGGAGGAAACATGCCCAAGTTCATCATCGAGCGTGAGATGCCGGGCGTCGGCGGCGCACCTGAGAGCGCCCTCCAGGGCGCGGCCCAGACCTCCTGCGGCGTGCTCCGCGAGATGGGGCCGGAGATCCAGTGGGTCGAAAGCTACGTGACCGGCGACAAGATCTACTGCGTCTATGTCGCGCCGAACGAGCAGATGATCCGCGAGCACGCGCAGCGCGGCGGCTTTCCCGCCAACAGGATCAGCAAGGTGGAGCGCATGATCGACCCGACGACGGCCGAGGCCACGGCCTAGGCAGGAAGGCCCGGGCAGCGACGCCTGCCCGGGCCCGCCCGCCATCAGCTGGCGAAACGCACCGGCGCGCCGGACGGGCCGCCCAGCACCTCGTCCTCGCGCATCACGGCCCGGCCGCGCAGGACGGTCATCACGGGCCAGCCGGTGCAGCGATGGCCGGCGAAGGGCGTCCAGCCGCAGGGTGAGACGATCCAGCTCTCCTCGATGATGCGCTGGCGCTTCATGTCCACCACCGTGAAGTCGGCGTCGTAGCCGGCGGCAAGCCGCCCCTTGCCGACGACGCCATAGACTCGCGCCGGGCCGGCGCACATGAGGTCGGCCAGGCGCGACAGCGTCAGCCGCCCGGCGCTGACATGGTCGAGCATCAGCGGCACGAGGGTCTGCACGCCGGTCAGACCCGCGGCGCAATCGGGCCAGGGGCGTTCCTTCGCGGCGCGGCTGTGCGGCGCGTGGTCGCTGCCGACCGTGTCCACCGTGCCGTCGGCGACCGCGGCCCAGGCGGCGCGCAGGTGCCGCTCGTCGCGGATCGGCGGGTTCATCACCGCGTAGCCGCCGAGCCGGTCATAGGCCTCGTCAGTCTGGGTCAGGTGGTTCAGCAGCACCTCGACCGTCGCGACATCGCGGTAATCCTTGAGGTAGTCGAGCTCCTCGGCCGTCGAGACGTGGAGGATATGCGCGGGGCGATGCGTCTTGCGGGCGAGCGCCATCAGGCGCCGCGTGCCGAGGAAGGCGCATTCCACGTCGCGCCATTCGACATGCATCCGGTGCGGCATCCCGGATTGGTAGCCGGGCTTGCGCGCCTGCAGGCGGTACTCGTCCTCCGAATGGTAGCAGATGCGGCGACGGCCGGAGCGCATGACGCGCTCCAGGCTCTCGTCGTCCTCGACCAGCAGGTCGCCGGTGGAGGAGCCGGCGAAGACCTTCACGGCGCAGACATTGGGCTGCGCTTCCAGCTCGGCGAGCTCCGCGATGTTCGACTTCGCCGCGCCGACATAAAGGCCCATGTCGCAATACGCATGGCCCGTCACGTAGCCGCGCTTCCAGTCGAGCTGTTCGCGGCCGGTGATGGACGGGTTCGTGTTCGGCATGTCGAACACCGCGACGAGGCCGCCGAGGATCGCGGCCTTCGTGCCCGTGGCGATGGTCTCGACCGCCGCGTCGCCGGGCTCGCGCAGGTGGACGTGGCTATCGATGAGGCCGGGCAGCACGTGGAGGCCGCGGCAATCGACCTCGTCGGCCGCATGCACGACGCGGAGGTCGCCGATCGCGGCGATGCGGCCCGCCCGCACGCCGACATCGGTCCTCTCCTCGCCCCAGGGCAGGACGAGGGTGCCGCCGCGGAGGACGAGGTCGAAATGCTGGGCCATGGGCGATCCTTCCGGGGGCTCGCCCCGGTATAGCCGATCGCGGCCCGGCGGACAGGCGGGCTCAGGGCTGCGGAGGGGCGCCGCCGGGGGTCGCGTCGCCGGCCTCGGCCTCCCGCGCGCGGGCGCGCAGGTCGGATTCGCGCAGCAGCTTGCGCAGCGCCTCGTCGCCGATCTCATCGCGCTCGCGCAGCCGCATGAGCTCCCGGCGCTCGGCCTCGAGCGACCGCGGCTCCGCATCGTGGCCGGGTGCGGCGTGGCGCGCGGCGGCGGTGGCCTGGCGTGCCTTCGCCTCCTCCGCCCTCGTCTCCTCCGGCGCGGCGAGGCCGGCGCGGCGCACCGCGGCGCGCAGCGTCAGCCCCTGCACGAGGACGGAGCCGAGAATGACGAGCGCGGCGACGACGAGCACCAGGTCGCGGTCCGGCGTCGGCGTGCCGTCCGGCAGCGCGGCGGGGATCGAGAGCGCGGCGACGAGGCCGATGACGGAGCGCGTCGAGGCCCAGGCCATGACCCCGGCCGCTGCCGCGTGCGTCGCCGGGTCCTCCTGCGCCATGGCGCGCGAGAGCGGCGGCAGGTGGAGGGAGGCGAGAGAGCCGAGCCACTGGATCGCGAGAACGGCGCCGAGAATAGCCGCCGCGACGCCCGCGAGCGCCGCGGCGGGCCAGGCGCCGAGAGCGGCCAGCGCCTCCGGCAGCGCCAGGCCGGCGAAGAAGAACAGGGCGGAGGAGGCGAGCAGGCTGGCTTCCTCCCAGAAGGCGGATGCCGTGATGCGCGCCTCGGCGGAGGAACGCGCCTCGCCCGTCTCGGCATCGACGCGGGCGGCGGAGACGGCGAGCGCGGCGGCGATGACGGTGACGGCGAGCGAGAGCGACAGCCACTCCGCGGCGAGTGCCGCGAGATAGGGCGCGGCGAGGGAGACGGCGATCTCGATCGGCGCCGGGCCGGCGCGGTCACGCAGCCAGATCACCGCGCGGCCGATCGCGGCGCCGATCAGCGCACCGCCGAGCCAGGCCCAGCCGATGTCGAAGGCGAGTTCGGCAAGGCCGGGCGCGGCGCGGTCCTCGAGCGCCTCGAGCGCGAGCGTCAGGGCGGTGAGGGCCAGGATGCGGGATGCGATCTCGCGCGCCTTCATCGCATCGGCCAGCGTGCGCGGGACATGCGGGCTGCCCTTCGCCTCCTGGAACAGGCGCATGTCGAAGAGCGCGGCGACGACGCCGAGAAGGACCGCGGCGGTCCAGCCGAGCTCGGGCAGCATCCAGCGGGCGAGGGTCGCGACGGCGGCGATGGTCAGCGCGGCGACCGTGGCGCCGACCAGCGCGCCGGGCAGCAGGGTGTTCAGCAGCAGCCGCGGGGTGATGCGGACCGAGGCAGCGTAGATGATCGGCGGCAGGATCAGCGCGATGGCGAGGTCGGGGTCGAGCCGCAGCGGCGGCGGGCCCGGCAGCAACCCGACCGCGACGCCAGCCCCGGCCAGCACCAGCGTGGGCGGGACGCGCAGCAGATGCGCCGCGGCGAGCAGCGGGCCGATCCCGGCCAGGAGGAGCGCGACGAACTGGCCGGCCTGCATGGCGGGGCAACGGCGGGGCGGGCGCGGCGTTGCGTGGCCCTGTCCGGAGGAGAAGCGCGATGTCGCAGGTGACGGGGTTGTTCGAGACGCGGCGGGCGGCCGAGATCGCGGTGGAGCGGATGGTGCAGGACCGGGGCCTGGACCGGAACCGCATCACCGCCTTCGCGGATGGCGAGGAGAACAGCGCGGGGACGGTGGTGTCGGGCGCGGATGCCGATGACGCGCGGGCCGGCGAGCCGGTCGAGGGCCAGCGCACCGGGCCGATCCGCGTGACGGCGGAGGTGGAGGAGGACGACCTCGCGACCGCGCTGGATGCGTTTCGGGATGCGGGGGCGATGGAGGTGGAGGAGAGGTAGGAACCGAAGGAAGGACCCCCACTCCGACCCTCCCCCGCAGGCGGGGGAGGGGAGATTGGGGGGCGTCAGCTGCGGGAGGACAGCACGTCCCACACGTCGCCCTGCGCACCGCTGCGCTCGACATGCGCGCGGTGCCAGAGGGCGTAGAAGAGGAGGTGCCAGGCGGCGAAGCCGCGGTGCTTGTCGGTGCCCGCGGCCCTGAAGAGCGCGGCGACGCGGTCAGGCTTCGCGACCTCCGCCACGCCGGGCTGCGCGGCGACCAGCGGGCCGAGGCGCTCGCCGACGCCGGCGATCCAGGCGGCGACGGGCACGGTGAAGCCCTGCTTCGGCGCGAAGGGCCTGGAGGCCGGCAGATGGCGCGAGAGCCATTCGCGCAGCAGCCACTTCCCGGTGCGACCGCGCACCTTGAGCCCATCGGGCAGCCGCCAGGCCGCGGCGGCGACGCCGGGGTCGAGGAAGGGCGTGCGGCCCTCGACGCCATGCGCCATGAGGCAGCGGTCGAGCTTCAGCAGAAGGTCGTTCGGCAGCCACTCCGCGATGTCGGCAGCCTGCGCCGCCATCAGCCGCGTGCGGCCCGGCGTCGCGGCCGCGGCCTCGGCGGCGGCGAAGCCGTCGCGCCAGGTGGAAGGGGGCGCACGCAGCACGTCGCGCACATGGTCGAAGCTGCCCGCGGCGCGCGGCCGGCGGCCGCCCATCCACCAGGGGCGCATCGCGCTCCGGTAGCGTCCGTAGCCGCCGAGCAGCTCGTCGCCGCCCTCCCCGGAGAGCACGACCTTCACCTCCTCGCGCGCGCGGCGGGCGAGGAACCAGGACGGGATGATGGCGTAGTCGGCGGCCGGGTCGTCCATCGCGGCGACGATCTCCGGCAGGTGGCGCCAGACCTCGGCCTCGGTGACGGTGATCGTCGCGTGGTCGGCGCCGGTTGCGCGCGCGGCGGCCTCGGCGCCGGTCCCCTCGTCGGCTGCGCCGGCGACGTCGAAGCGCGCGGTGAAGGCCTTCACGGGGCGGTCCGCGAGGCGCGCCATCATCGCGAGCACCGCGCCGGAATCGATGCCGCCCGAGAGGAACAGGCCATAGGGCACCTCGCTGCGCTGGTGCAGGCGCACGCTCTCCTCGAAGGCGGCGTCGAAGCGGGTCAGCGCGTCCTCCTCCGAGATGCTTTCCGGCCCGCCCTCGGGCAGCGCGGCGCGGCGGTGACGCTCCACGATCGCGCCGTCGGACACGACGATGCTCTCGCCCGGCAGGACGCGCGCGACGTCCTCGAAGATGGTCTCGGCGCCGGTGGTGAATTGCAGCTGCAGCAGCTCGTCGCGCGCCTCGCGCCGGATGCGCGGGCGCACCAGCCCGGCCTCGAGCAGCGCCCGCGGCTGCGAAGCGAAGGCGATGCCGCCCGGGATCTCGGCGAAGTAGAGCGGCTTGATCCCGAAGGGATCGCGCGTCAGCACGAGGCGCCGCGCGTGACGGTCATGGAGTGCGACGGCGTACATGCCGCGCATCGCCGCGGCGTAGCCCGCAAGCCCGTCGCGGCGGTAGAGGTGCAGCGGCGGCTCGCAATCGCTGCCGGTCGCCGTGTTGAAGCCGCCCTCGGCGCGCAGCTCGAGGTAGTTGTAGACCTCGCCATTGGCGACGAGCGCGGCGGGGCCGGCGAAGAGCGGCTGGTCGCCGCCGGCGAGGTCGATGATGGCGAGCCTGGTGTGCGCGAGCCCGACATTGTCGGCGAGGTGCAGGCCGGAGCCGTCCGGGCCGCGATGCGAGAGGGCGCGCGTCATGGCGCGCAGCACGCCCTCATCCGGCGTCATGCCCTGCTTGAGTTCGAGGCCCGCGATCCCGCACATCTCAGTGCCTGATCCTTGCCGCGGCCTGCAGGAAGAGCGACCAGGCGGCGAGCACCGGGGCTTCCGCGTAGCGCGCCTCGAACTCGGTGCGGGCCGCGGCGGCAATGGCCTGCGCGCGGGGCGGGTCCGCGAGCAGCGCGGCGATCGCGGCGGCCATGGCGGCGTCGTCGCCGATCGGGACGAGGGTGCCGGTGCGCCCGTCCTCGATCACCTCGCGCGGGCCGTCGGCGGCGGCGGCGACCACGGGGCGCGCGGCGGAGAAGCCCTCCAGCACGACATTGCCGAGCGGCTCGACCCGCGAGGGCACGACGAGCAGGTCGCTCGCGGCGAGCAGTGCGCCGATGTCGGCGCGCCAGCCGAGGAAGGCGACGCGCGGCGCGATGCCGAGCTCGCGCGCGAGGGCGTCGAGCGCGGCGCGCTCCGGCCCCTCGCCGGCCAGCGCGAGATGCACCGCGGCGGGGAGCTGCGCGACGGCGCGCAGCAACGTCCGAAAATCCTTGTTGGGGTGAAGGCGGCCGAGCGCGAGGATCACGCGCGCGCCGGCCGGCACGGGCAGTGCCGCCGGTGCGGCGCCCGAAAGGTCGTCGGCGAAGTTCGGCAGGTGCTTCAGGCGCTCGCGCGGCCAGCCCTGCGACGCGATCCAGTCGCAGAGGCCGCGCGTGTTGGCGGCGAGGAGGTCGCAGCCGCGATAGTAGCGCAGGTCATATTGCCCGCCGAGGCGCCCGACGAGCGTCCAGGGCGCGTCGCGCGAGGCGCCCCGGCAGAAGGAGGCCGCGCGGTTCATCCAGGCGACCACCACCTGCGGGCGGAAGGCGTCCAGCGCCGCGCGCAGGCGGCGGCCCGTGGTGAGGTCGAGCGCGCCGCCGAAGGGAAGCTCCACCGGCGCCAGGCCGCCGGCGGCGAGGCGCGCGGCGCGGTCGGGGTTGCGACGGATCACGGCGAGGACGGGCAGGCCGCTGCGGTGCTGGGCCAGCGTCAGCCGTTCGAAGAACGCCTCGGCGCCGCCGTGCACCGCGCCGGCCATCACGTGCGCCACGCGGGTCATGCGGCGGGGGCCGTGGAGAGGCCGGTGGCGATGCTCGAACCGGCAGCGAGGCGGGCGAGCAGCTCCGTCGCCGCCGCCACGGCGCGTTCGACGGGCAGCGCGGCCATGGTGGTGCGGAACGGCTCGCCATCGGCGGAGACGGCGGCGGCGCGCGGGCCGGTCGGGCCGTATTCGCGCGCATCGGACTGGCCGAAGAGGCCGACCACCGGCGCGCCGGCGGCGGCGGCGAGGTGCATCAGGCCGCTGTCATTGCCGAGATAGAGCGCGGCGCGGCGCAGCACCGCCGCGACCTCCGGCAAGGACAGCGTGCCGACGAGGTCCACCGCGCCGGGCAGCGCGGCGAGCACTGGCGCGGCCATCACCCGCTCCGCCTCGCCCGGGCCGCCGAGCACGGCGACCCGCGCGCCCGCAAGCGCCGCGCCGGCCGCGGTCAGGGCCTGCGCGGCGGCGACGAAGCGATCGGCGGGCCAGACCTTCTCGGACCAGTTGGCGGTGGGGCCGAGCACGAGCCAGGGCGCGCCGGGCAGCAGCGACGCGGCGCGCGCCTCGTCCTCCGGCGCGGTCCAGGCGACGGGCAGCGGCGGGGGCGCGAGGCCGAGCACCGCGCCGATATGGGTCAGCCGATGCCCCGGGCGCCGCCCGCCCTTGCCGATGGCGCGCCGTCGCGCCGGCACCATCCAGGCGAGCGCCGAGGCGCGCAGATCCACCACCAGGTCCCAGCGCGTCGCCGTCACCTGCGACCAGAGCGAGAGCCAGTGCAGGGAGAGCGGCTTCTTCTCCACCACGATCAGCCGCTCCAGCCGCGGCATGCGCGCGAAGACGCCGGCGGCGGCCGGGCCGCAGGCGATCGTGAACCGCGCCTCGGGGTGGGTGCGGAGCAGGTGGCCGAGCAGCGCGGTGGAGAGCACGGCGTCGCCGATCCGCGTCGCCGTGACGAAGAGGATGCGCATGGGTCGCGCGGCGCATAGCACGGGGCGCCGGCCGGCCCCACCCCCGGGGGCGCCCGCCCGGCCGTTGCATCGCCCCCCGCGCCCTCCCAACTTGGGCGTCATGCCGATAGCCCTCCTGCCGGGGCGGGGCGTGGTGGAGGTGACCGGCGAGGACCGCGTCGCCTTCCTCCAGGGCCTCGTTTCCAACGACGTCACGCGCGCGGCCCCGGGGGCCGCGGTCTGGGCCGCGCTGCTGACCCCGCAGGGGAAGTGGCTTGCGGATTTCTTCGTCTTCGCCGAGGGCGAGCGCCTGCTGCTCGACTGCGTGCGGAACGGGGCGGGGATGATCGCGACCTCGCTCTCACGCTTCCGGCTGCGTTCGAAGGTCGCGCTGCGCGATGCCTCGGCCGAGTTCGCGGTGCATGCCGGCTGGGGCGGGGCGCCGCTGCCCGAAGGCGTGATCGCGGCGGCGGATCCGCGTCTGCCGGAGGCGGGGTGGCGCGCGCTGACGCCCGCGCCCTTGCCGGCGGATGCAGATGAGGCGGCCTATGACCTGCACCGGCTCTCGCTCGGGCTGCCCGATGCGGGCGACCTGGAGGCGGGGAAATCGGTGCTGCTCGAAGGCGGCTTCGACGAGCTGGCAGGCGTGTCCTGGTCGAAGGGCTGCTACATGGGCCAGGAGCTGACGGCGCGGACGAAGTATCGCGGGCTGCTCAAGAAGCGGCTGTTTCCCGTGGCGGTTGAGGGTCCGCTGCCGGCGCCCGGCACGACGGTGACGCGCGACGGGGCGGAGCTCGGCGAGATGCGCTCGGGCCGGGACGGGCTGGGCCTCGCGCTGCTGCGGATCGAGGCGGCGGAGGCGGGCGGCCCATTCGCCTGCGGCGAGGCGATGCTGACGCCCCGCATCCCGGGCTGGATGCGCCTGCCGGCGAAGGCCTCGGCGTGAGCGGCACGGCCGACCACGGCCCCGGCGTGCGGGTGCCGCCGCCGGTGATCGTCACCGCCGTCATGGCCGGTGCCTGGGTGCTGGACCGGGTCTGGACGGTGCAGATCGGCCCGCCGGCGACGGCAGTCGGCGGGATGGTGATCTTCCTTTCGGTCGCGCTGGTCGGCTGGGCGGTGCTCGTGCTTGTGAAGGCCGGCAACGACCCGCGGCCCGACAAGCCCGACACGGCGATGGTCGAGGCGGGGCCGTATCGCTTCAGCCGCAACCCGATCTATCTCGGCTTCCTGCTCGCCGCGACGGGGCTGGCGCTGATGTGGGGCACGCTCTGGGGCTGGATCGGCGTGGTCGTGACCCACGGCCTGCTCGACCGGCTGGTGATCGCGAAGGAGGAAGCCTACCTCGCAGGCCGCTTCGGTGCGGCCTACGAGGCGTATCGCGGGCGCGTGCGGAAGTGGATGTGACGCGCGCTACCCGTTGACCACCGTGCCGCCATTCGGGTGGAGCACCTGGCCGCTGATGTAGCCGCTGTCGGCGTTGCTCGCGAGGAAGATGTAGCTCGGCGCGACCTCGTCGGGCTGGCCGGCGCGCTCCATCGGGGCGGAGCTGCCGTGCTTCGCCGTGCGCTCCTCGTCGAAGCTTGCCGGGATCAGCGGTGTCCAGATCGGGCCGGGCGCAACCGCATTGACGCGGATCTTCCGCTTCTCGAGCGCCATGGAGAGGCTGCGCGTAAAGGCAACGATCGCGCCCTTCGTGCTGGAATAGTCGATGAGCTGCGGGCTGCCCTTGTAGGCGGTGATGCTGGTCGTGTTGATGACCGTCGCACCTTCCTTCATGTGCGGCAGCGCGGCCTTGGCCATCCACATGTAGCCGAGGATGTTGGTGCGGAAGGTCCGCTCCACCTGCTCGACGGGGATGTCCTCGAAATTCTCGCAGGTGTGCTGCTCGGCGGCGTTGTTCACCAGGATGTCGAGCTTGCCGAAGGTCTCGACGACGCGCTTCACCGTGTCCTGGCAGAATTTCGGATCGCCGACGTCGCCGGCGATGGCGAGGCAGCGGCGGCCCTCGGCCTCGATCCGCCGCTTCGTGTCCTGCGCATCCTCCTGCTCGTCGAGGTAGAGGATGGCGACATCGGCGCCCTCCTTGGCGAAGCCGATGGCGACCGCGCGGCCGATGCCGGAATCGCCGCCCGTGACGATCGCGACCCGGCCAGCGAGCTTGCCGGCGGGTTTCCAGCCCTCCATGGCGGAGGCCGGGCGCGGCGTCATCTGGCTCTCGCGGCCGGGCTGGTGGTCCTGCTTCTGCTTCGGGATGGGGGTGTCGGGCATGGTGGCCTCGCGCGGGTGATCGCGGGGCAACGGCCCGGGGGCGGGGCGGTTGCCTCAGCCGCGCCGCGGCAGAAGGCCCGCGACCGCAACGGCCGCCAGGACCATCGCTGCGATCCACCAGGGCTGCCAAGAGCCGAAGGAGAGCTGGCCGGTGACGGCGGCGGAGACCGCGACGCCGAGCGCGGCGGGGCCGATCGCACCGGCGGCGAGCATCACGGCGGCGGCGAGTGCGGCCGCGATCACCGCGCCGACCAGGCCGAGCTCGAGCCAGACCTGCAGCGCATTGTTGTGGGTGTGCAGCGGCAGGCGCTGCGCGTTCGGCACGGAGAAGGCGGCGCGTTCCCCCGGCGCGTCGAGGCCGAAGCGATCGAGCGTGGCGCGGTCGAAGTTCTGCGTGCCGCCGGGGATGGCGCGGCTCGATTCCATGCCCCAGCCGAGGACCGGGCGTTCGGCGATGCGATCCGTGACGAAGTCCCAGATCAGCACGCGGTGCGCGGCCGAGACAGGAAGTGGGGAGAGGTCGGGCGCGCGGGCGAGCGCGGCCGCGAACAGGAACGGCGCGGCGAGGAAGACGAGCGCGAGCGCGGCGGCCGATACGCGCGCCATGGCACGTGGCGCGAGTGTCGCGGCGAGCGCCACGAGGATGCCGGCCAGCGCCGCGATCTTCGCGGATTCGCCCGGCAGCCAGAGCGCGACGGCAAGGCCGGGCAGCAGGATCGCGGCCTTCGCGGCGCGCGACAGGCCCGGCAGGGCGAGCACCAGCGGCAGCAGAAGGGCAAGGATGGACACGGCGGGCTTCAGCCCGAAGCCGATGAAGGGCGTCCATGCCGGGAAGCCGCGGACGGCGCGGCGGAACAGGTTCCCGCTCGCATGGTCGAAGGCCAGCAGCGCGGCAGCAAGGATCAGGCCGGCAACGAGCGCGTGGCCGAGGCGGCGCCGGTTCTCGGCGGTGTCCTCCGTCAGCGCCCGCGCGGCGCCGGCGCCTAGGAAGACCAACCCGCCGAGCGCGGCCGCGGTCTCGACGCCGCGCAGGATCTCGGGCGCCCACAGCGATGCCATCACGCCCCAGGCGGCGAGCGCCAGCGAGAGCGCAAGGACCGGCGTGAGGCGCGGCCAGGGCAGGCGGCGGTGGAGGCGCCAATGCGCGATCACGGCCAGCAGCAGGATCACCGGCACGAGCGGCGCGAAGGTGCGGAACTGCGCGACGGCCACGGCCGGGCCGAGCGCCATGACCAGTGCGACCGGGAAGGAGGGTGAGCGGAGGAAGCTGCTCACCGTCTGCCGCCGTGCTTCTCTGGCTCGATCCGCGCCTTCAGGTGCGACAGCAACGGGAAGGCGCCGGTGCAGAAGGCGAGCAGCACGCCCATCGCGCCTTCTCGGTAGCCCTTGCGGGAGACGTAGCTTTTGAAGGCGCGGCTCGCGAAGCGGCGGAGATTGCCGGGCAGCGTGCCGATGTCGCCCGAGGCGATCAGGTCGGCGGCCTTGGCAGAGGAATACTTGTCGAGCCGGCGCAGCATGTCGGAGACGTCGCGATCCACCAGGTGCACCAGCGCGCCCTGCGCGATCCGCGGGCCTTCCGTGCCGGTCCAGTCGAGGCCCGGATGCACGCGCTGCGCGCGCCAGCGCTTCGCACCCTTGCGCGACAGGCGCGGGACGGAGGTGGTGCCGAAGCTGCCGGCCCAGCCGTGGCGCACCAGTCGTTCGCCCACGTAGTTGTCCACGGGGACCTGGTGCCAGGCGTGCTGCGACGTCGCGACGGTGGCGCGGATCGCCTCGGCCAGGTCGCGGCTGACGCGCTCGTCGGCGTCCACCTCGAGGATCCAGTCGCCGGTGCAGGCGTCGAGGCCGGTGTTGCGGCGCTCGCCTTCCAGCTCCCAGACGCCTTCGATGACGCGCGCGCCGCGGCCGCGCGCAATCTCCGCGCTGCGGTCGGTGGAGCGGTCGAGCACGACGACGACCTCGTCGGCGAATGCGCAGGAGGCGAGGCAATCGGGCAGGCGCGCTTCCTCGTTGCGGGCGACGACGAGGGCGGAGAGGCGGGGTGTCATGCGGGTGACGTGCAGGGGGGCTTTGCCTCCCTGCACCCCCCACCAGGAGGCGCGGCCTCCTGGACCGCGATCAGTTTAACGCCGATCAGGGAGGGGGCTTGGCCCCCTCCCTGATCGGCGTTGAATCTCATGGGTTCCAAGGGGCCGCTGCCCCTTGGCGGGAGGGGTGCGGGGAGGGCAGAGCCCTCCCCGACGCGGCACCGCACATCACGCCGTCCTGTCGCCCCCGCCGCCCGCCAGCGCGGCCTGCGCCGCCGCGAGCCGCGCGATCGGCACGCGGTAGGGCGAGCAGGAGACGTAGTCGAGGCCGGTGCGCGCGCAGAAATGGACGGATGCCGGGTCGCCGCCGTGTTCGCCGCAGATGCCGAGCTTGAGGTCGGGCTTCACGCTCCGGCCCTTCTGCGCGGCGATCTCCACCAGCGCGCCGACGCCTTCCATGTCCATCGACACGAAGGGGTCCCGCGGCAGGATCCCGCGCTCGACATAGAGAGGCAGGAACTTGCCGGCGTCGTCGCGCGACAGGCCGAAGACCGTCTGGGTCAGGTCGTTGGTGCCGAAGGAGAAGAAGTCGGCGCTCTCGGCGATCGCATCGGCGGTGAGTGCCGCGCGCGGCAGCTCGATCATCGTGCCGACGAGGTACTGCACGTGGTAGCCCGACTCGGCGAAGACCTCCTGCGCGATCTTGTCCACCATGGCGCGCGTGATCTCGAGCTCGCGGCGCGTCATGACCAGAGGGATCATGATCTCCGGCACGGGCGCCTTGTGGGTTTCCTTGGCCGTCGCGACCGCGGCCTCGAAGATCGCGCGGGCCTGCATTTCGTAGATCTCGGGGAAGGTGATGCCGAGGCGGCAGCCGCGATGGCCGAGCATCGGGTTGGCCTCCGACAGCTCCGAGACGCGGCGCTTCATCGCGGCGACGTCGGCGCCGAGGTCGGAGGCGACTTCCTCGATCTCCTCCTCCTTGTGGGGGAGGAATTCGTGCAGCGGCGGGTCGAGCAGGCGGATCGTCACCGGCAGTCCTGCCATGATGCGGAAGAGGTCGATGAAGTCCTGCCGCTGGAAGGGCAGCAGGCGGGCCAGCGCGGCGCGGCGGCCCGTTTCCGTCTCCGCCATGATCATCTGGCGCACGGCACCGATGCGCTCGGGGTCGAAGAACATGTGCTCGGTGCGGCAGAGGCCGATGCCCTCCGCGCCGAATTTCCTCGCTGTTTCGGCGTCGAGCGGCGTCTCGGCGTTGGTGCGCACCTTCAGCTTGCGGACGGAATCGGCCCACTCCATCAGCGTCGCGAAGTCGCCAGAGAGCTTCGGCTCTATCATCGCGACGGGGCCGACGAAGATCTCGCCCGTCGCGCCGTCGAGGGTGATGACCTCGCCGGCATTGACCCGCTTGCCGCCCGCGGACAGCACCTGCTGCGCGTAGTCCACGGTGACGGAGCCGGCGCCGGCGACGCAGGGCCGGCCCATGCCGCGCGCGACGACGGCGGCGTGGCTGGTCATGCCGCCGCGCGTCGTGAGGATGCCCTTGGCGGCATGCATGCCGTGGATGTCCTCGGGCGACGTCTCGATGCGCACGAGGATGACGGATTCGCCCTTGGCCGCGCGCGCCTCCGCCTCATCCGAGGAGAAGACGACGACGCCGCAGGCGGCACCCGGCGAGGCGGGCAGGCCCTTGCCGAGCGGCTTGCGCGGCGCCTTCGGATCCAGCGTCGGGTGCAGCAGCTGGTCGAGCGCCTTCGGGTCCACGCGCTTCACGGCTTCCGTCTGGTCGATCAGGCCCTCGCGCGCCATGTCCACGGCGATCTTGAGGCTGGCGGCGGCGGTGCGCTTCCCGTTGCGCGTCTGCAGCATGTAGAGCTTGTTCTGCTGCACCGTGAACTCGATGTCCTGCATGTCGCGGTAGTGGCGCTCGAGCTTCTCGCGCACCGCCACGAGCTCGGCATAGGCGTTCGGCATGGCGGCTTCCATGCTGCGCTCGCCGGGCTTGGCGCGGGCTTCCGACATGGGCTGGGGCGTGCGGATGCCGGCGACGACGTCCTCGCCCTGCGCGTTGATCAGGTACTCGCCGTAGAAGATGTTCTCGCCGGTGGAGGGATCGCGGGTGAAGCAGACGCCGGTGGCGCAGTCATTGCCCATGTTGCCGAACACCATGGCCTGGACGTTCACCGCCGTGCCCCAGTCGGCCGGGATGTCGTGCAGCCGACGATAGGTGTTGGCGCGCGGGTTCATCCAGCTGCCGAACACCGCGCCGACCGCGCCCCAGAGCTGGGCGTGCGGGTCCTGCGGGAAGGGGTTGCCGGTGACCTCGGCCACCATGTCCTTGTAGCCGGCGACGACGCGGTGCCAGTCCTGCGCGTCGAGCTCGGTGTCCTCCGACGCGCCCTTGTCGAGCTTCACATGCTCGATGATCTCCTCGAAGCGGTGGTGGTCCACGCCGAGCACGACGGAGCCGTACATCTGGATGAAGCGGCGATAGCTGTCCCAGGCGAAGCGCGCATCGCCGGACGCCGCGGCGAGGCCGTCCACGGTGGCGTCGTTCAGGCCGAGGTTCAGCACCGTGTCCATCATGCCGGGCATGGAGACGCGCGCGCCGGAGCGGACGGAGACCAGCAGCGGCTTGTGGGTGTCGCCGAAGCGCGCGCCGACCGCGGCCTCGACGCGGGCCAGGGCTTCGGAGACCTGGCCCCGGAGCTCGGCGGGGTAGGTGTGCTTGTTGGCGTAGTAGAAGGTGCAGACCTCTGTCGTCACCGTGAAGCCGGGCGGGACGGGCAGGCCAATGCTTGCCATCTCGGCGAGGTTGGCGCCCTTGCCGCCGAGCAGGTTGCGCATGTCCGCGCGGCCTTCGTTGTGGCCGGCGCCGAAGCTGTAGACCCACTTTGCCATGGGGCGGCGTTCTCCTGCTGGTGTCGCGCGTCGGTGGAAGAACGTCGCGCGTCAGCCTTCGATCCGTGCGAAATCCGCGACCGCATCCATGGCGGTGCGCAGGCGGTTGAGCAAGCGTAGCCGGTTGCGCCTGAGTTGCGCATCCGGGTCGTTCACGGTCACGCGGTCGAAGAAGGCGTCGAGGGGTTCGCGCAGCGCGGCAAGTGCGGACATTGCGGAGGTGTAATCCTCAGCGGCGAGCGCGGCGCGGACGGCGGGCTCGGCGGCGTCGAGCGCGGCGGCGAGGGCCTGTTCTTCCGGCGCGGCGAGCAGTGCCGCGTCCACGGTGCCGGTGTGCGGACCGTCCTTCTTCTCCTCGATGCGGAGGATATTGGCGGCGCGCTTGTAGGCGGCGAGGAGGTTGGCGCCGGTCGGGGACTCCAGGAGGGTCGCGAGGGCGTCAGCGCAGGCGGTGACAGCCTTGATGTCCGGCGGACCCTTTGCGCGCACAACCGCTTCCATCAGGTCTGGGCGCTTGCCCTCTGCGCGAAGGAGGACCTTCAGGCGCTCCGTCGTGAAGTCCCACATGCCTGCGGCGAACGCATGCACCATGATCGGTAGTGGCGAACCCGGCTGCGGGCGCCAGCCCGTGTCTAGCCTTTCCTTCGCAACGGCCATCCCGAACTCGGGCTCAGGCGAAACGCCGACCGCCTGCGGAAAGCCAAAGAACGCTTCTGCAAACACGTCGATGAATTTGATCCTGATGCCGTTCTCTCGGAGGATGCGGATGATGCCGAGGGCGGCGCGGCGCAGCGCGAAGGGATCTCCGCTGCCGGTCGGGCGCTCGTCGGCGGCGAAAAAGCCGGTGAGCGTGTCGATCTTGTCGGCGAGTGCGACGGCGATCGCGACCGGTTCGGTCGGCACCGCGTCGCTCGGGCCGAGCGGGCGGTACTGCGTGCCGATGGCTTCCGCGACGCGCGGGTCCTCGCCGCCATGCTGCGCGTAGTATCGGCCCATCACGCCCTGCAGCTCGGGGAACTCGCCCACCATGCCGGAGGCGAGGTCGGCCTTGGCCAGCCGCGCGGCGCGTGCCGCGAGGTCCGGCGGCGCACCGACCATCGGCGCGAGGAAGCGCGCCAGGCGCTCGAGCCGCGCGACGCGCTGACCCTGGGTGCCGAGCTTCGCGTGGAACACGACCTGGTCGAGCTTCGGGAGAAAGTCCTCGAGGGGCGTGCGGCGATCCTGGTCCCAGAAGAAGCGCGCATCGGACAGCCGCGCGCGCAGCACGCGCTCGTTGCCGGCGACCAGCGTCGCGCCGCCATCCGTCGCCTCGATGTTGGCGACGACGCCGAAGCGCGGCGCAGCGGCGCCGTCAGCGCGGACCAGCGCGAAGTAGCGCTGGTTCACGCGCATGGTGGTGCGCATGACCTCGGGCGGCAGGTCCATGAAGGCATCGTCGATGCGGCCGAGCAGCGGCACCGGCCATTCGACGAGGCCCGCGACCTCCTCCAGCAGCCCGCGATCGGGCACGACGGACAACCCCTCCGCTGCGGCGAGGCGCGCGAGGCCCTCCTCGATCATGCGCTGGCGCTCGCCGGCGTCGAGGACCACTTTCCGGTCGCGCAGCGTCGCCGCGTAGTCGGCGAAGCCCCGCACCACGATGGCGCCGGGCGCCATGATGCGGTGGCCCTCGGTGAGGTTCGCGGACGCCATGCCGGGCAGTTCCTCGATCGCGAAGGGCACGACCTCGCCGTCCAGCGTGCAGAGGATGCGGTGCAGCGGGCGGACCCAGGCGAAGGGCCCGTTCCAGCGCATCGACTTCGGCCAGGAGAGGCCGCGGATCACGCCGGGCAGGCTCCGCGCCGCGAGGTCGCGCGCCGTCACCGTCTCGCCCGGCTTGTCGAGCACCCAGAAGCCGCCGCGCTCCACCAGTGTTTCACGGGATGCGGCGTGCTTCTTCAGGAAGCCGGCGATGGCGGCATCCGGTGCGCCGACGCGCGGGCCGCGTTCCTCCTTCGCCGCCGTCGAGACCTCGGCGCGTAGCGTGGCGGCGAGGCCGATGCGGCGCGGGCCGAAGAAGCCTCGGGGCGCGCCGTCCAGCACCGGCGCCAGCGCCGCCGCGACACTCCGGGCTAGGTCCTCCGCCCCACGCGCCTGCATGCGCGCGGGAATCTCCTCCGAGAAGAGTTCGAGCAGGAGTTCGGGCATCAGGCCGTTTCCCCCGCCACCCAGGCCTCGCAGCAGCGCTTCGCCAGCGCGCGGACACGGCCGATATATGCCTGCCGCTCCGCCACGCTGATCGCGCCGCGCGCGTCGAGCAGGTTGAAGCGGTGGCTCGCCTTGATGCACTGGTCGTAGGCCGGCAGCGCCAGCGGCGGGGCGTGGTCCAGCAGCGCGTTGCACTCGCGCTCCGCATCCGCGAAGTGCTGGAACAGCATCGCGGTGTCGGCGGCAGTGAAGTTGTGGTGGCTGTACTCGACCTCGGCGCGGCGGAAGACATCGCCGTAGCGCACGCCACGGCCGTTGAAGTCGAGCTCGTACACGTCGTCCACGTCCTGGATGAACATGGCGAGCCGTTCCAGCCCATAGGTCATCTCGAAGCTCGGCACCTCGCAGGGGATGCCGCCGACCTGCTGGAAATAGGTGAACTGGCCCACCTCCATCCCGTCGCACCAGACCTCCCACCCCAGCCCCCAGGCGCCGAGCGTCGGGCTCTCCCAGTCGTCCTCGACGAAGCGGAAATCGTGCCGCATGGGATCGAGGCCGAGGTCGCGGTAGCTCGCGATCAGCAGGTCCTGCGCGTCGCGCGGGCTCGGCTTCATGATGACCTGGTACTGGTAGTAGTGCTGCAGCCGGTTGGGATTCTCGCCGTAGCGGCCGTCGGACGGCCGGCGGCTGGGCTGGACATAGGCCGCCGCCCACGGCTTCGGCCCGAGCGCGCGCAGCGTCGTCGCCGGATGGAAGGTGCCGGCGCCGACCTCCATGTCGTAGGGCTGCAGGATGAGGCAGCCCTGACCGCTCCAGAAGCGGTGCAGGCGCAGGATGATCTCCTGGAAGGAGGGCGTCTCGGGCATCTGGGTGTCTTGCCGGGGCGTTTCGCAGCCGCGAGATAGACCACCCCGCCCGAACGGCCAACTGCGCCCCCGGACGGCCCCCTGGCAGGACCGATGCCCATGCCCGACCCACGCGAGGCCGCCGAGGCCCTGGTGCGCGCCTATTACGAGGCCTTCAATGCCGGCGACCGCGCGGCGATGTGCGCGTTCCTGACCGAGAACGTCGCACATGACGTGAACCAGGGCGGGCGCCGGATCGGCCTGCCGGCCTTCCGCGCCTTCCTGGCGCAGATGGACGCGGCCTATGAGGAGCGGCTGGAGGAGGTGGTGGTGATGGCCGATGCCTCCGGAACGCGGGCGGCGGCGGAATTCGTGGTCGCCGGCCGCTACCTCCGCACCGAACCCGGGCTGCCGGAGGCGCGCGGCCAGGCCTACCGTCTGCCGGCCGGGGCGTTCCTGGCGATCGAGGCCGGGCGGATCGCGCGGATCACCACCTACTACAACCTGCCGGAGTGGATCCGGCAGGTGAGCGCTTGAGGGAGGCCAAGATGGATCGCGCCGCATGGGAGGCCGGGCTGGCGGCGGACGGCTTCGCCGGCCCGCTCGACCGGCGGATGGAGGCGGGCCAGGTCGTGCCGGAGCACAGCCACCCCTTCGATGCCCGGCTGCTGATCCTCGAGGGCGAGTTCATCCTGACCTGCGCCGGCGAGACGCGCCGCTACGGGCCGGGCGAGAGATTCGAACTGGCGGCCGGCATCCCGCATGGCGAGGCCTTTGGGTCGATGGGCGCGACGTATCTGGTGGGGCGTCGGGCGAAGGGCTGACGAGGCTCCGGCGCCTCGCTACAGGCCGAGCCGCGCCCAGGCCGCGCGCTCCTCCGCAACGGCCAGCAGCGCCTCGGCGGAGAAGCCCGGCAGGAAGCGCGCGAACCAGGGCGGGCGGCGGCCGCCGATGACCACCTGCTGCGCCTTTTCGCCGAAGCGCGCCTTGATTTCCGACGACACCTCGCCGAGACGGTCCGCAAGACCGAGGTCCACACCCTGCCGGCCCGTCCAGAACCGGCCGGTGAACAGCTCCGATTCGTCGGCCTTGAGCTTCCCCGCGCGGCGCGTGCGCACCCAGGCCTTGAAGGTCTCGTGCAACTCGCCGAGCAGGTTCTCGAGGCGGGCGAGGTCCTCCGGCCTCTCGGGGCGGAATGGGTCGAGGAAGCTCTTCTCGGTGCCGGAGGTGTGCAGGCGGCGCTCGATCCCGTAGCGGGCGATCGCGTCGGACAGGCCGAAGCCCGAGCTGATGACGCCGATCGAGCCGATGACGGAGGCCGGGTCCACCACGATCTCGTCCGCCGCGCAGGCCAGCCAATATCCGCCCGATGCCGCCGCATCCTCGACGCAGGCGATCACCGGCACCTTCTTCTCGTCGGCCAGCCGCCGGATGCGCTGCGCGACGAGCGAGGACTGCACCGGCGAGCCGCCGGGAGAGTTGATCAGCAGCACGACGCCGGCGAGGCGCTTGATCGAGAAGGCGCGCTCGATCAGCGGGGCCATGGTCTGTGCGGAAATGCCGGTCGGCGCGAAGCCGCCGCTGCGCGCGGCGATCAGGCCCGACAGCCGGATCACTGCGACCCGGGGATGGCGGGTGAGGAAGGGGAGGTCCATGCGGCATAGATGCCGTCTCCGCCAGGATGGGCAAGCGCACCGGGACCGGTCATGTTCCGTGCCCGGAGGATCGGGATGGACAAGCGCGTGATTGTCGCCGGCGCCGGCCCCGCGGGGCTCGTCGCGGCGGCCTACCTGGCGGGAGAGGGCATTCCGGTCACCATCGTCGAGCAGGCGCGCGACCTGCCGGACGACCTGCGCGCCTCCACCTTCCATCCGCCGACGCTCGACATGCTCGGCCGCTTTCCGGGCGTGGTGGAGCGGCTGATCGCGCAGGGCCTGATCTGCCCGACCTGGCAGTTCAGGGACCGCAAGGAGGGCGTGATCGCCACCTTCGAGATGGCGCGGCTGAAGGACGACACGGCGCATCCCTACCGGCTGCAATGCGAGCAGTGGCGGCTGACGCGGATGCTGCGCGACCTCCTGGCGGAGAACCGCGACGTCACCTTCCTCTACGACGCGAAGGCGGCGGAGGTGGCGCAGGACGCCGACAGCGTGACGCTGACGGTGGAGCGGCCGGACGGCACGCGCGAGGGGTTGCGCGGCGCCTGGCTGGTCGGCGCGGATGGCGCGCGGAGCGCGGTGCGCCGCGCGCTCGGCATCGCCTTCGACGGCATGACGATCCCCGAGACCTACCTGACGCTCTCCACCACCTTCCGCTTCGAGGAGCACATCCCGGCGCTCGCGAACATCGCCTACATCTCCGACCCGGAGGAATGGTTCGTGCTGCTGCAGGCGGCAGGCATGTGGCGCGTGCTGCTGCCGACCGCGCCGGAGGAGGCGGCGGACGAGGCGCGGATGCTCGATCCCGCGCGGATCGAGGAACGGATGCAGGGCGTGTGGCCCAATCCGGCGGGCTACGAGATCCGCCACCGCACGGCCTATCGCGTGCATGAGCGCGTGGCGGAGAGCTACACGCGGGGCCGCGTGGTCCTCGCGGGCGATGCGGCGCACATCAACAACCCGCTCGGCGGGATGGGGATGAATGGCGGCGTGCACGACGCCTTCAACCTGGCCGAGAAGCTGACGCAGGTGTGGCGCGGCGAGGCGGAGCCGTCGCTGATGGAACGCTATTCGCGGCAGCGGCGGAAGGTGGCGCTGGACGTGGTGCAGCAGCAGGCGCTGCGGAACCGGCAGCTGCTGAACCAGCGGGATCCGGCGGTGCGGCGCGCGCATCACGACGAGCTGCGCGCGGTCGCGGCGGATCCCGTGAAGCACCGCGCCTATCTGCTGCGCAGCTCGATGATCCAGTCGCTGCGGGACCTGGAGGACGTCGCGTGAGCGGACACCCGGAAGCCGACATCTACCACCGCCAGGGCATGGGCCAGCTTGCCGGGATGGGCGAGCGGCCGGCCCTCGTCATCGTGGATTTCGTCGTCGGCTTCGCCGATCCGGCGCATTTCGGCGGCGGCAACATCGGGCCGGCCATCGAACAGACGGTGCTGCTGCTCGACTTCGCGCGCCGGCACCGCTGGCCGGTGGCGCACACCCGCGTGGTCTATGCCGATGACGCAGCCGATGCCGGCGTCTTCACGCGCAAGGCGCCGAGCCTGCTCAAGCTGACCGAGGCGAGCCCGCTGTCGCAGATCGTGCCGGAACTGACGCCGGCAAACGGCGAGTACATCGTGCGGAAGGGGGGCGCCTCGGGCTTCTTCGGCACCGCGCTCGCGGCCTGGCTGACGCAGCAGCGCGCGGACACGGTGGTGGTGGCGGGCTGCACGACCTCGGGCTGCGTGCGCGCGACCGTGGTGGATTCGATGCAGCACAATTTCCGCACCGTTGTCGCGACGGACTGCGTCGGCGACCGCGCGCTGGGCCCGCATGAGGCGAACCTCTTCGACATGGGCCAGAAATACGCCGACCTGATGACGCGGGCGGAGATCGAGGCACAGGCCCGCAAGACCTGAAGGGAGTGTGCGGCATGACCACGCCAGCTGATCGCGTGCAGGTGGTTGCGCCGGGCCGGACCTATGCGGGCCGGCAGGGCTTCACCTACGGTGCCGGCGCCTCCGCCGAGACGGTCGGCGCCGCGCAAATCTCCATGAACGTCCTGCCCATGGCACCAGGCCGGTGCGCCAAGGCGCATTACCACGAGGGGATCGAGACGATCGCCTACATGCTCGAGGGCAGTTGCACCGTGCATTACGGCGAGGCGCTGGAGCGGAGCGTCGAGGTGAGGCAGGGCGAGCAGATGTTTATACCTGCCGACGTCCCGCACGCGCCAAGCAACGAGAGCGGTGCGCCCTGCACCTGGATCGTGGTTCACTCCTCGGGCAGCGACCAGGATGGAATCGTGCTGCTGCCCGAGCTCGACGCCAGCCTCGCGGCACGGCTGGGCGGCTGAGCGGGCGCTTCCGCCGCGGCTCAGGCCGGGATCAGGCCGTACCGCAGCATGATCTCCTTGACCCGGCCCATGTTCGGCGGGCCGTCGACGTTGATCGCCTCGGCCATCTCCTCGAAGTAGCCGCGGCCGATGGTGCCGGGGGTCATCACGATCAGCGCCCTGGAGGTGCCGGGGTGCAGATTGGCGTGGTGGTGCACCGCGCCGGCGGGGATGAACACACTGTCGCCCTTCTCGACCTGGTGCCGGACGCCGTCGACCGTGGTCGTCAGCGTCCCCTCGAGCCCGTAGACCGCCTCGTCCACCTCGCGATGGTGGTGCGGCGCCGGGACACGGGCGCCTTCGGGGACCGTGAACTCGAACATCACCATGTCGCCGCGGCCCTGGCTTTCATCCACCAGGAAGCGCAGCTCCAGCGCTCCGATGCGCACCTGTGGCCGTTCCACGCTGCCGGGCATCTCGGGCCTCCCTCTGCTGGGCCGCATGGCGCCAGCCTGCCCCAAACGGCGGCGGAGGTGATCTTCACCAACTCGCGCGCGCCGCAGGCGGAATGGCTCGGCGGCCGACGTGCCCGCACCGTGACGTAAGCGCCTGCCGGAATCTTCAGCGTGCGTGCCAGCCCGGCGCGAACACCCATATGCCGTCGTACTGCGCGATCAGGTCGCGCGCCGGATCCATGCCGCGGCGCGCGGCGGCCAGCGTCTCCTCCGACCCCAGCGCATATAGCGTGCCGCGCTCGACGCGGCCGGTGGCAAGTTCGCCGAGCACGCGGGCGTTCAACGTCGTGACCTTCGTGAGATCGAGGCGCGCGAGATAGACGGCGTCGGTCGGCAGGCCGAGCGTCGCGGCGTAGACCGCAATCTCCTCCCAGTGCTTCGCCTGCATGCCGGTGGGCGCGAGGCGGACGCGCTCGTAGCGGGCCGCGGCTTCGGTCCAGAAGGGATCCTGCAGGCGCAGCGGTGCGACGGCGGGGCCGACGGGGAAATAGCGCTCGAGCCGCGCGAAGCCGGGGCGCATGTCGGCGAACTGGATGACGATCAGGACAAGCAGGACCAGCCCGGCCCGCCGCGCACCGAAGCCGCGGATCATGCCGACAATGGCGGCCAGCAGAAGCGTGTAGGCGAAGGGCCAGAGGAAGCGCTCCGAGGCGCGCAGCGCGTCGAGATACGTCAGCGCGCCTTCGGGGATCGGGAACAGCTCGACCACATCGCCGCCAATTGAGACGCGGTGGCTGATGGCGAAGGCCAGCATCGCGCCGACGCCAAGCAGCAGCGGCCACCATCGCCGCAGCCAGGGCCAGGGACGGCGCAGATAGGCGACGGCGCCGAGCGCGATGGCGAGCAATCCGCCGAGGCCGGCATAGGAATGGCCGGTCTCCCAGTGGTCGGGCTCCGGCAGGTCCCGCAGGAACGCGCCCCAGGGCGAGGGGTCGAAGGGGGCGAGCAGGTCGAGCTGCATCTGCCCATAGCCGCCCCAGGTGCCGCCGAAGCCGCCCGACAGCGCGAAGAAGCCGGCGAGGTAGAGGCCGAGGATGCCGGCGCCGGGGGCGAGAGGGAGTTCGAGGGCGAGAAGCCCCGTGCGCCGCTGCTGGTCCACCGCGCGCGCCAGCCAGTCGGCGGCCCAGAAGCCGGCGACCATTGGCAGCAGGTAGGAGTGGATCAGCGAGGCGGCGAGGATCAGCGCGGCCCATTGCATCAGGCGCATCCAGGGCCGCGCGCGCGTCAGGCAGAGATGCAGCGCCGCCAACAGAAGGAAATGCGCACCCAGCGCGAAGTGTCCGCCGAGCCGGTTGAGCATCGTCGGCGACAGCGCGAAGAGCGCAGCACCCGCGAGCCGCGGCAACGGATGGCCGGTGACCAGGCCGATCAGCCGCCACGCCATCCACGCCTGCAGCGCGCCGCAGGCGAAGAGCCAGAGGCCCCAGTATTGCGACACCTCGACCACCGGATGCAGCGCCTTGAAGGCGAAGGCGAGGAGCGGGATCGAATCGGCGTAGAAGATCGAGGAGGAGAGCTCGAGCCCCCAATCGGGGTTCAGCCCCGGCGGCCAGCTCCAGGGGCTGCGCTTGAAGAAGGTGTAGCCCAGCCAGTACTGCACCGGGTCGGGGCCGATCGTGCCTGTCAGCATCCAGCCGGTGTGCGAGGGCGGCAGGATGTGGAGGCCGAAGGTGTGCGCGATCACCGCGGCGCCGATCAGCGCCGCGAGCAGGCCGCCGGCCGGGCCGCGCAGCAGGTGCAGGATCAGACCACCCCGTTCTTCAGCGTCGCCTCGCCGCGCGCGAGGCGGGCGAGGTTCTCCTCCATCAGGTCGAGCACGTTGTCCTCGTAGGACCGCGTCTCGCCGCCGGTGTGGGGCGTGACCAGCACGTTCGGCATGGCCCAGAGCGGGCTGTGGGCGGGCAGCGGCTCGTCGGCCGTGACGTCGAGCGCGGCGGCGCCGAGATGGCCGGATTGCAGCGCGGAGACCAGCGCCGCCTCGTCGCAGACGCGGCCGCGCGCGACGTTGACCAGCGCGGCCCCGGGCTTCATTGCGGCGAAGGCGGCAGCGTCCATCAGGCCCCGCGTCTCGTCCGTCAGCGCGCAGGTCAGCGCGACATAGTCGGCGCGCGGGAGCTGGGCGCGCAGCGCGGAGATGGGGTGGATCTCGTCCGCGCCCTCGGCGCCGTTGACGGGGTCGCGGCGCAGGCCGATCACGGTCATGCCGAAGGCCTTGGCGAGGCGCGCGAGGCGCCCGCCGATGCGCCCGATGCCGACGACGAGCAGCGTCTTGCCGCCGAGCTCGTCCTCGCGCCGGGTCAGGTCGCCGATCATGCCGCGCCAGTGGCGCTTCGCCTGGTTGTCGCGCGCCTCGGGGATGCGGCGGGCGAGGGCGAGGATCAGCGCGATGGCGTGTTCCGACACGGCGTTGGCATTCGCGCCCTGCGCGGAGGCGAGGCGGATGCCGGCAGCGGCGAGCGCGGCGCGATCATACTGGTCCACGCCGGCGCTGATGGATTGGATGAAGCGCAGCCGGCCGCCGGGACGGGCGAGGTGGTTGCGCCAGAGGCCGGAGACGAGAAGGACGTCGGCCTCGGCGATGCGCGTTTCGAGTTCGTCGAGGCTGGTCGCTTCCAGCACCGGAAGCGCGCCGCCGCGCGCGGCGTAGCGCTCGGCGAAGCGATAGGCGACATGGGCGAAGAGGAGGGTGGGGCGGGCGGGTAGCATCCGGGGACTCCGCGGGACGTCCCGGGGGTTATGCAATGGCGGGGCGTGATGGGCCAGGAGGGTGGCGCCGATCCTCGGACCCCACCCCGCCCAGCCGGCATAGGCGGCGGCAAGCCGCCGCCACTCTGGCGTCCGACGCCTTCGGCGTCGAACCCCCCGTGAACGGGGGAGGGAGGAGGTTGCGCTACTCGAGGGCGGTGACGTTCATCGCCGCGGGGTGCCAGCCATAGCCCTCGCCCTCGCGCGCGACATGGCCGAGGCCGGGCCAGGGGAAGTGGTAGGACAGGATGGCATGGCGGTCCGTCGCGAAGCGGTCGAGCATGCGCGTGCGCGTCTGCGCCGATTGCCGCGGATCGCTGTCGAAGGAGAACTCCAGCCCCGGCCGGCGCAGCAGCAGGACCTGGTGATGCGCGAGGTCGCCGGTGTTCACCACGATCTGGTCCCCCGACGCGATGGCGAAGACGTGGTGCCCGACCGTGTGGCCGGGCGCCGCCATTGCCGTGACGCCGGGCACCACCTCCCCCCCGTCGCGCAGCATGATCATGCGGTCGCGATAGGCGGAGAGGTTCTTCTTGGCACCATAGATGAAGGGCACCATGAAGTCCGGCCCGCGCTTGTTGGCGTCGTCGGTCCAGAAGCGCAGATCCGCCTCGCTGATCGCCACCTGTGCGTTGGGGAAGTTGCGGTTGCCGTTCGCGTCCACCAGCGCACAGATGTGGTCGCAATGGGCGTGCGTCGCGCAGACCACGCCGATCTGCGCGGGGTCGATCCCGGCGGCACGCATGTTGCGCAGCAGCCGGCCCATCGTCGGGCCGAACATCCGGCTCGCCGCCCCCATGCTGTCGCCCATGCCGGTGTCGAACAGCACCAGGTGACGGCCGGTGTTCACCACCAGCGCATTCTGCTCGAGCGTCGCGGCGTTCGGCGCGAGGAAGGCGTTGCGCAGCATCGCCGTGATCTCGGCCGGGCTCGCGCCGCGGAAGGCCTGCGTCGGGTCGCCGAGCGGCAGCGCGCCGTCGCTGATCACCGTCGCCTCGAAGGCGCCGATGCGGAAGCGGTGCCAGGCGGGCGGCAGCTCGTTGCGGAAGGGCGCGGCGGCGCGCGCGTCGCGGATCAGCGACAGGGCGGGCAGCGTGGCGGCGGCGCCGAGGATGGCGCGGCGGGACAGGTACGGCATGGTTGGTCCCCCCTCCTCGCCTGGCCGGCGAGTGCGGGAAGGCTAGCAGTGGCGCGGAGCCGTCTGCCACCAAGGCGTGTGTTGAGTGGTGCCCCGCAACCCGATCAACCGCGCGCGAGCAGCGACCGGGCCATCCGGTCGAACTCGGCGATCGTCAGCGTCTCCGCACGCCGCGCGCCGTCGATGCCGGCCGCGGCGAGCAGGGCTTCCGCATCGCCGAGCGGCTTCAGCGCGCCGCGCAGCATCTTGCGCCGCTGGCCGAAGGCGGCCGCGGTCAGCCGCTCCATCGTGGCGAAGAGGGCGGGGCCGGGGTCTTCCGCATGCGGGACGAGGCCGACGACGGCGGACCAGACCTTGGGCGGCGGGCTGAAGGCGCCGGGCGGCAGCGTCAGCAGCAGCGTCGCGCGGCAGCGCCACTGCGCGAGCACGCCGAGGCGGCCATACATCTCCGTCCCCGGCGCGGCGGTGATGCGTTCCGCCACCTCCTGCTGGAACATCAGCGTCATGGATTCGACCGCGGCGGCGCCGCGCAGCCAGCCGACCAGCAGCGGGGTGGCGACGTTGTAGGGCAGGTTGGCGACGATCTTCCGCGGCGCGGGCAGCGCGGCGGCGGGATCCACGCGCAGCGCATCCGCCTCCATCACCTCGAGCCGCGCCGGGTGATGCGCGGCGAGCTCGGCGAGCGCCGCGACGGCCCGGCGGTCGAGTTCCACGGCCAGTACCCGCTCAGCCGCGGTCGCGAGCAGCGCGCGGGTCAGCCCGCCCGGGCCGGGCCCGACCTCCAGCACGTGCCGGCCCTCCATCGGGCCTGCGGCCGCGGCGATGCGGGCGCAGAGTGCGGGGTCGAGCAGGAAATGCTGGCCGAGCGACTTGCGCGCATCCAGCCCGTGCCGCGCGATCGTGTCGCGCAGCGAGGGGAGCGGATCGGCGCTCAGCTGCGCCGCATCTCGATCTGCGCGCGGCGACGCAGGTCGCGCTGCACCTGGCGCGACAGCAGCTCCGCGCGTTCGCGCACGATGGTGGCGCGGGCGAGGTCGGGCGTCATCTCCGCCTCGTTCCGCCGCTCCCGCGAGCAGACCATCATCACCACGATGCCGTCCGGCGCGATGATCGGCTCGCTGGCCCGGCCGATCCCGAGGCCGCCGACGAGCTGGCGGAGCTGCGGCGGGTTCAGCGTGTCGAGCCGCACGGGGCCGGGATCCACCGGGCGGTCGCTGCCGGTGGTGCGCGCGGCGGCCTCGATCGCCGGGCAGCCGCGCGCGCGCTCGCTCAGCGCGCGGGCGCGTTCCAGCTGCTCCACCTGCTGCTGGGTCGGCAGCTCGGGGTTGAGCTGGCTCGTGAAGGGGAAGAAGGCCTGGCGGAGCGTGATGATCGTCGCCTCGTCGCGCCCGACCTCGCGGCGCTGGCGGAGCGTCACGATCTGGAAGCCGCCGGGCACGCGGATCGCGCCGCTGACCGCGCCGGCGGGCATCTGCGTCACGACGCGCGCGACCTCCGGATCGAGCGCCTCGGTGCCGACCCAGCCGAGGTCGCCGCCCTGCAGCGCGGTCTGCGACTGGCTGAATTGCGTCGCCGCGACCGGGAAGGGCACGCCGCCGCGGAGCTGCCCGACGACGTCGTCCACGAAGCGGCGCACCTCCGCCTCCTCACCCGGGTTGTCCACCGGGACGAAGATCTCGGAGACGAGGAATTCGGGCTGGCCGGTGCGGGCGCGGTGGGCGGCGATGTAGTCGGCGATCTCCGCCTCGCCCGGCTGGGCCTGCGCGCCGAGCAGGGCGCGGATCAGCCGCGACCAGCCGATCTGCACGCGCAGCTGGTCGTAGAGCACGCGCGGCTCCACACCGGCCTGGCGAAGCTGCCGGACGAGGCCGCCGGGGGGGAGGTTGTTGCGCCGCTCGATGTCGCCGAGCGCGGCGGCGACATCCTCGTCGGTCACGGCGATGCGGCGGCGCTGCACCTCCTGCATGCGCAGCCGCTCGTCGATCAGCAGGCGGGTGACCTGGGGTGTCAGCCGGTTCAGCACCTCCGGCGAGACGGGCAGGCCGGCATTGATCGCGAAGAGCCGGCGGCGCCCCTCGATGTCGGCGCGGGTGACGATGTCGCCGTTGACCACGGCGACGATGCGGTTCGTCTCCTGCGCGACCGATGGCGAGGCCACGCCGAGAGGGGCGAGCAGAGCCGAGGCGAGGAGCAGGGCGCGGGCGAGGGGGCGCATGCCCACTCTCCTAGGCGGGGCGGGGCGGGGAGGGAAGGGGCCGGCCGCGCGGAGGGGGTGGGCGCACCCCGCAGGACCTTCCGCCCCCCGCTGCCCTGCCGCGGCAGGATGGGCCCCCCTGACCGAACCGGGCACCAATCCGGGGCGCCCGCGAGGCCGAGAAGCGGTCTCGTGGGGAACCCTAGAGGGCCCGGATGCCGAAATCGCCCACCGTCTTCAGCGTCACCCGGAACAGCAGGATCGTGCTGCCGGCATATTCGCGCTGGGTCGCCGGATCCTCGGCGAAGCGGCGGGCGAAGCGGGTCTCGAAGACGAGGCACTCATCCTCGTACACGAGCGACGCGGCGGCCGAGACGCCGCGCCCGATCTCGAGATCGTAGCGGCCGAAGCCGCCGATCCGCCAGTTCTCCGTCACCCGCAGCGTGCCGCCGGCGCTGATCTCGTTGCGTTCGCGGTAGGCGCCGTTGAAGGCGGCCGGTGCGTTCAGGTAGCCGAGGGTGAGCGACCCGCGCTGGCCGAAGGTGGTGGCCGAGACGTCCCAGAGCCGGGGCTGGAATCCGTCATTGTCGAGCCGGGCGCGCCCGATCACCTCGAACCAGGGAACCGGCGCGATTCGGGCGCGGGCGACGTAGTCCGAGGCACGGTCCTCGAGCCCCGAGCCGCGGGGGAACAGCGCCTCCGTGCTGGTGCGGAAGCTCTGGCCGACGAGCCCGTCCACCAGCCCGCCATTCGGGAAGAGCCAGCCGGCACGCAGCGCCGCATCCACGCGCGTCCCGCCTTCCTGCCGGTCGCGGCCGGGGAAGCGGTTGAGGGCGAAGAGGTTGGCGTCGGTGAACTCGAAGTCGAGGCTGTCCTCCGCCGGGATGTCGAGCTGACGGCCGGTGTTGGGGCCCGTGACCACCTGCACGCGCGGCTCGAGGATCTGCGCGCCCCATTCGCCGGCGGGGCGGATCAGCGGCCAGCGCAGATCCACCGCGGCGCGGATGTTGCCGTTGGTCCAGCTGCCGCCGTCGCTCGCCGGGCTGAAGAAGGGCGCCTCGTTCAGCCGCTCGCTGTTGCCCGCGAGGAGGTCGGCACGGCCGCGGACGGTCCAGATCTCGCCATACCGGCCGCGGATCGGCAGCTCGTAGCCCACGCCCGTGCCGATGCGGCGCGAATCGGTGCCCTGGTCGCGGAGGATCGAGTAGGCCTCGGTGTCCACGGACCAGCGGCCGCCGAGCCGGTCCGGCGCGAAGGCCCATTCGGCGTAGCCATAGGGCAGCACGAAGGGGATCTGCGCGGTGCCGGCGCGCTGCAGGACGTTCTGGTAGTAGCGCGTGTCCGCGCGCGCATAGCCCTCGACGCCCCAGAAGCCCTCGACGAAGCCGGTGCTGGTCAGCACCTGCGGTGAGCCGTAGCGGAAGCCGCGCAGGTAGTCGCGCGAGGAGGTGCGGTTGAGCTGGAAGCCGGCGCGCCAGTTCTCGTCGACCGAGAAGCGGCCGCCCGAGAAGATGCTCCAGCCCCAGCCGCGGCTGTCGGCGCGCTCGCTGCCGAGATAGCCGACCGAGCCGTCGATCGCGATCTCGCCGAAGTTGAAGCGGCGGCGCCAGGCGATGCCGAGATTCGCCGCCTCCGCGGTGCCGAGCGTGGACGAGATGATCGCGTCCTGGCTGTCGTCGATCGCCAAGTAGAAGGGCTGCTCCCAGAAGCCGCCGAGCAGGCGCGTGTAGCCGAAGGTGGGCGAGAGGAAGCCCGAGACGCGCTGCGCGCCGGGTGCGGCGTGGCTGAGATAGGGCGTGTAGAGCAGCGGCCAGCCGCCGATCTCCAACGCCGCGTCGCGGTAGCGCACGCGCTGCTCGTCGGAATGCAGGCTCGCGATGCGCGCGCGGAGCTGCCAGAGCGGCGGGCGGTCCGGATCCTCGGGGCAGAGGTTGCAGGGCGAATAGACCACGCGGGCGAGGTCGGTGATCCGCCCGTCGGTGCGCCGCCCGCCCGCGGCAGCGACGCGCGCATTTGCCGCCAGCAGGCCGCCCAATCCTTCGAGCGCGGCGTCGCGCATGCCGCCCGAGAGCTCGGCGCGGTCGGCAAAGAGCACGTTGCCGTCGGGCTCGATCAGCACGACGTTGCCCTCGGCCGTCGCGACGCCGGTGGTGCGGTTGTAGGTGAAGCGATCGGCGCGCAGCACGCGGTTGCCCTGCCAAGCCTCGACCCGGCCGGTGGCGCTGACGACGCCGCTGTTCTGGTCGAACTGGACCTCGTCGGCGGTGAAGGTGACCGGCTCGTCCGAGCTCCGCTGGTCGAAGCCGGGCAGGCCGGACTGCGCCGCGGCGCCGCCCGCGCCCAGCGCGAGCAGCAGCGCCAGCACGGTCCCGGGGCCGCGCGCCCGCGCGACGCGGCGGATCAACCCAGCCCCTCCATCCTCGGCATCCCCCCGCGGCATCGCGTCAACCGTCCTCCAGGTGCAGCAGCAGCGCAAGCGCGAGCAGCAGCCCGGCCACCGTCGGCGCCCAGGCGGCGAGCAGCACGGGCAGCGATCCGGCCTCGCCGAATTCGTTGCTCACCCGGTCCACGACGAAGAGCGCGAAGCCCGCCGCCACGCCGCCGGCCAGCATCTGCGCGACGCCCCCGCGCCGGTTGTGCCGCATCGAAAAACCTGCGGCCAGCAACGCCATGGCGAGCGCGAGGACGGGCAGGGAGAGCAGCGACTGGAATTGGATGCGGTGGCGGACGGCGGAGAAGCCGGCTTCCTCCAGCACCGCGATGAAGCCGGGCAGCGACCAGAAGCCGAGTGTCTCGGGGGAGGCGAAGCTCTCCTCGATTCGTGAGGGCGTCAGCTCGGTCGGCAGCTCGATCCGCACCGGCGCGCGGGGCTGGCGGTCCGCACCGAAGGTCACGGCCTCATCCAGCAGCCAGCGCCCGCCCTCGAGCCAGGCACGCGGCGCCTCGATCCGCGCGAGCGCGCGATCGCTCTCCGACAGGCGCCAGACGCTCACCCCCTGCAGCTCGAAGCGCGGGGGGCCGTCGCGCGGGTCGGAGGGGCGCGCCATGGCGGGGCGGCCGGTGAGGATCGCCACCCCGCCCGGCTCGATCTCGCGATCCGCCTGACGCAGCCAGAGGCGCCCGCCGGCAAGCGCGGTCATGCCGCCGCCGGTGCGCAGGAAGGTCTGATCCATGCGCTCGGCGCGCGCGAGCATCATCGAGGAAAGCGGCGAGATCGCGCCCGTGGCGAGGATGCCGAGCAGCACCGCGACCACCGCCGGTCCGGTCAGGAAGCCCCAGGCGGAGACGCCGGCGGCGCGCGCCACGATCAGCTCGGAGGAGCGCGTCAGCCGCCAGAAGGCGACGATGCCGCCGAGCAGCACGGCGAAGGGCAGGATCTGCAGCGACACGAAGGGCAGGCGGAGCGCGGCGATGGTCGCGGGGATCTCGAAGCCGACATCGGGGCGGCTCGCGGCGCGGCGCAGCAGCTCGATGAAGTCGAACAGCGCGACGAGGCCGGTGAGCGCGACCAGCATCACCAGCGTCGCGCCGAGGAAGCCGCGCGCGACATAGAGTGTGAGCGTGGGGGTGAAGGTCATGCGCGCTCAGGCCTCGGCGGCGCGCGGACGCGGGCGCGGAAGGCCGGGCGCGCCGAGCATCCACCAGAGCGCGACAAGGCCGGGCAGCGTCGCATGCACCCAGATCAGCCAGACGAAGCTGTTGTCGCGCGTCGCCAGGTTGCCGACCGTCAGCCCGGCCGCGAGCAGCCCGACGGTGATGCCGATGCCGGCCACGAGCCTGAAGCCGCCGCCATGGCGGCGGAACTGGCCGGTCAGCGCGACGGCGAGCGCGACGAGCGCATAGGTCAGGGCCGTCAGCGGCGCGGCGAGGCGCTGATGCGCCTCCCCGTAGAAGCGGGCGATCTCGCGCGGGCGGAGGCCTTCCGCCGGGTCGGGGTTCAGCAGCTCCGCCACGCTCCGCTCGCGGGAGTCGCGGGATCGGACTTCCTCCTGCCGTGTGGCGCGGGCGAGGTCCACGCTGTTCTCGGCGAAGGACAGCACGGTCAGCCGCGGCGGCTGGCCGGGCTGTGTGCGGTCGAGCTGCTGGCGCACCCCGTTCACCAGCACGACGCGCGGGCCCTGCGGCGTCGCGGTGATGCGGCCCTGCTCGGCGATGATGGTCACCGGCGCGCCAGCCTCGCGCTGGTCGTGCACCAGGATGCCGCGCAGCGTGCCGTCGCGCTCGCGCAGCCGCGCATAGACCGTCAGGTCGTTGCCGAGCGAGGAGAAGACGCCTTCCTGCAGCAGGATGGCGGCCATCTGGTTGCGGATCTCGAACTGCCAGACGCGGAACGCGCCATGCGAGAGCGGCACGAGCCAGAGGTTCAGAAGGAGGCCGAGGCCGACCGAGGCGGCCGCCACGATCAGGCCCGGCCGTGCGAGGCGCAGCGGCGAGAGGCCCGCCGCGCGCATCACCACCAGCTCCCTGTCGGTGTTCATCCGCACATAGGCGAAGAGGATCACGACGAAGGTGGTGATCGGCAGGATGACTGCGATGAAGCCCGGCAGCATCAGGCTCGTCAGCTCGAGGAAGACGGCGAAGGACAGGCCGCGGTCCAGCACCAGCTCGATGAAGCGAAGCGACTGCGTTAGCCACACCAGCGCGGCGAGCCCGGCGGTGACGGCCGCGAGGCCGGCGACGAGCTGGCGCAGGATGTAGCGGTCGAGAACCTTTACCATGCCTCAGGCGCCGGCGCGCGCGTTCGCGCGCATCGCCGAAGGCACGCCTGCGGCGTGACGCTTGCCCGCCGCAGGCATGGCGCGCCTGGCGGCACTGGCGGTCGCGGCGCGGCGGCCGCTTTGCGGCCGCATTCTCCGTCGTCGCGCCGTTCGCGTTGCGGACGAGCTGTCCTGGCGCGCTGCGGGCGCCGTCACGGCAGGACCTTGCCCGGGTTCATGATGCCCTGCGGGTCGAGCGCCGACTTGATCGCGCGCATCGCGGCGAGCTCCGGCCCGCCGCGCCAGCTCTCCATCATGTCGGTCTTGAGCCGCCCGATCCCGTGCTCGGCGCTGAAGGAGCCGTCGAGGTCGCGGACCACCGCGTTCACGCAATCCATGATGTCGTGGCTGCGCGCGAGGAAGGCGGCCGGGTCCATCCCCTCCGGCTGCTCGAGGTTCATGTGGATGTTGCCGTCGCCGATATGCCCGAAGGGCACCGGCCGGCTGCCGGGGATCAGCTCCACCAGCGCGGCGGAGCAGCGGCGGATCATCTCCGGCACCTTCGAGACCGGCACGGAGACGTCGTTCTTCACGGAGGCACCCTCGCGCTTCTGCGCCTCCGGATGCTCCTCTCGGATGCGCCAGAGGCGCTTCGCCGCGGCGTCCGAATCGGCGATCGTCGCATCGATCACCTCGCCCGCCTCGAAGGCCTCCTCCAGCACCGATTCGGCCATCGCGCGGAGCCCCGCATCGGCCCGCGGCGAGGCGAGGTCCACCAGCACGTAGTGGTCCGCGCGCTCCGCCAGCGGCAGGGTCACGCCCTCGATGTGTCGCACCGCGAGCTCCACGCCCGCGCCCGACATGTATTCGAAGGCGCGCACCGTCGCCTCGTCGCGGCCGCGGAAGCGGCGGAACAGCGCAAGCGCCGCATCCTCGTCCGCCACCGCGCAGAAGGCCGTCGCGCCGTCATTCGGGCGCGGAAACAGGCGCAGCACGGCCGCGGTGATGACGCCGAGCGTGCCCTCCGCGCCGACGAGCAGGTGGCGCAGCGCGTAGCCCGTGTTGTCCTTGCGCAGCCGCCGGAGCCCGTTCCAGACCGAGCCGTCCGGCAGCACCGCCTCGATCCCCAGCATCAGCTCGCGCGCATTGCCGTAGCGGACGGTGGTGTTGCCGCCCGCATTGGTCGACAGCACGCCGCCGATCGTCGCCGTGCCCTCGGCGCCGAGGCTCAGGGGGAAGAGGCAGCCCGCCGCCGCCGCCGCGTCCTGCGCCGCCTTCAGCACGACGCCCGCCTCGGTGGTCATCGTCATGTCGGCGGGGTCGAGGTCGCGGATGCGGTTGAGCCGTGCGAGCGACAGCACGACCGCGCGGCCAGTCGCGTCCGGCGTCGCGCCGGCGACCATGGAGGTGTTGCCGCCCTGAGGCACCAGCGGCGTGCGCGTCTCCGCACAGAGGCGCACCACCGCGGCGACCTCCTCGACGGAGCCGGGGCGCACCACCGCGGGGCTCGCGCCCCTGTAGAGGTTGCGCCAGTCCACCAGATGCGGGGCGATGTCGGCCGCATCCGTCAGCAGCCCGCGCGGGCCGAGGATCGCGGCGAGCCGGTCCAGCAGGGCCGGCGCATGGGTATCGGGCATGACGGGCGGGGGTATAGCGGGCTCCGCTGGCCCTGTCCCCCCTACAGGAACAGGGCCCCCAGCGCCGCGCCGAGCCCGATGACCCAGAGCGGGCTGCGCTCCGTCCGCCAGACGAACAACGTCGATCCCGCGACCAGCGCCGCGGTCAGCCAGCCTGTCGTCGCCTTCCCCGCCAGGATCACCCCGGCGGCCATGATCAGCCCGACGGCGATCGGCACCAGCCCCTTCTCGACCAGGGCGAGCCCCGCATTGCCCGCCAGCCGCCGCCGCAGGCGGAAGACCCCGTAGGCCAGCAGGCCCGACGGCACCGTCATCGCCGCGGTGGCCACCAGCATCCCCGCCAGCCCCGCCACGTGCCAGCCGATCAGCCCCACCACCAGCACGTTCGGGCCCGGCGCAGCCTGGGCCAGGGCGAAGAGCTGGGTGAAGCGCGCCTGGTCCATCCAGCCATGCACGTCCACGACCAGCCGGCTCATCTCCGGGATCACCGCGATGCCGCCGCCGACCGAGATCAGCGAGACGGCCGCGAAGCCGACCGCGATCTGCCAGAGGACGCCCGTCACTTCGCCGCCCGCCGCGCCGTCCACCAGGCCGCCGCGATCCCGAGGGGGGCGAGGCCGAGCACGATCGCCGGCAGAGGCAGGCGCAGCGCCGCCCCCGCCAGGGCGAGCAGCCCGACCACCAGCACCGGGGGGGACGGCTTCAGGTTCCGCGCCATCTTCAGCGCCGTGCCGATCACCATCCCGGCCGCCGCCGCCGCGGTCCCGGCCAGCACCGCTCGGACCAGCGGCAGCTCGCCCCACCGGTCATGCGCGACCGCCAGTCCGGCGAGGATCGCCAGCGGGCCGGAGAACAGCGCGACCGGCGCGGCCAGCGCACCGACGCCGCCATGCCAGCGTTCCCCTAGCTGGATCGCGACGTTGAGCGCATTCGGCCCGGGCAGCGCCTGGCCGAGGCCGAGGACCTCGGCATAGTCCTGTTCCGAGATCCAGCGCGTCTCCTCCACCAGCACGCGGCGCGCCCAGACGTTCACGCCCCCGAAGCCCACCAGCCCGATCCGGAAATAGGCGCGTGTGAGCTGGCCGAGGGTCGGCGGCGGTGCGAGATCCGGCATGCCCCGAACGGAGCCCGCCGCGGGGGCGGGATCAAGACCCGCCCGGAACCCGCCGAGTGCCTCCCCGGTTTCGCAATCGCGACACCGGTTCCGGAGCCTACGCCCCGCCAACGGGAGCTCAGGTCGGGACGGGAAGGGAGGCATGCAGGCACATGCCTCCCTCCCATCGGCTACTCTTACTTAGAATAGGAAGTCAGCCTGTCCAATTGCCTGCGCAGACACGCCCGCAAGAAAAAGGGCGTCCGAGCCATGCCGGATCTCGACCCCGCCGGCGACTGCCACGATGGAGATTCCCGCCGGCCCGCCAACCTGGCTGATGTCGATGCGGTCCTCGCCGTCCCGGAAGTCGGTAACGCGGTCACGGCCGGTGCCGGGTTCGAAGACGAAGATGTCTCGCCCGGATCCGCCGGTCAGGCTGTCGTTGCCCGCGCCGCCGGCCAGCACGTCGTCGCCCTGCCCGCCATCCAGCTCGTCCGCGCCGCCAGAGCCGTATAAGCTGTCGTTGCCGCCGGCACCCCCCAGGCGGTTCGCTGCATCGTTACCCCTCAACTCGTTGCCGAGGCCATTGCCGTCGCCCCTGGCCGCGGAGCCCGTCAGGAGGAGGTTCTCCACATTGGCGGGCAGCACGAAATTGACCGAGGCCTCGACCAGGTCGATCCCCTGATTCGAAGCCTCGATGACAGTGTCCTGGCTGTTGTCGACGATGTAGCGGTCGTTGCCGGCACCGCCGGCCATGGCGTCCCGCCCCGGCCCGCCATTCAGCAGGTCCGCGCCTGGCCCGCCGTCCAGGCTGTCGTTCCCGGCTTCGCCGAAGAGCTGGTCGTCGCCGCCGAGTCCCGCCACCGTGTCGTTGCCGTCGCCGGCCCGGATCACGTCGGGCTCGATGGTGCCCCGCAGGTTGTTCGGCCCCGGGGTGCCGGTCAGGATCTGCCCGGCCACATCCGTGACGGCGATGGTGAGGCGCTTCTCGAATGTGGCGCCGGCACCGTCGCGCACGGTCACGTCGAGGCTGTGCGACGAAGCCGTTTCGAAATCGAGAGAGCCTCCGGCCAGCAGCAGGATCTGGTTGCCTTCGATGCGGAACAGGTTGGTGGCTCCACCCGTTGCGCTGAACCGCGCCGTGTCTCCGACATCAGGATCCACGGCCGAGAGCGTCGCCACGATCGCTCCGGCAGCAGCATCCTCCGCGACGGTGCCGCCCGTCATCAGGATGTCGGTCGGCGCGTCGTTCACCGGGGTCACCGTGATGGACACCGTCGCGACGCCGGACTCCGTCGTCGCGTCCCTCGCCCGATAGGTGAATGCGTCCGGCCCGTTGAAGTTGGCCGCGGGCGTGTAGACGAAGCTGCCATCGGCGTTGAGCGTCAGCGTGCCGTTGGCCGGGCCGGTCACCAGGACGGCGGTGAGCGGGTCTGCGTTGTCGTCCGTGTCGTTGGCGAGCACGCCCGGCGCCGACTCGGTGAGGGCTTGGTCTTCCGCCGTCGTATAGGCGTCGTTCGACGCGGTGGGGCCGAAGTTCACGAGGCGTGAGGAGGCGACGGCCCCGTCCGCGAACCGGAACCACTCGACGCGGACGACCGTGTCCGTCCCGTCGCTCCCCGAGGTGCGTGTGTCGGCCACGCGGTAGCTGGAGGTGGTGGCGTCGAAGGTGATCGCGTAGCTGGCGCGGTTGCCCGAGAACACGACCGTGTCCTCCGTTCCCGCGCCACCGTCGATCGTGTCGTTCCCGGCGCCGCCCGTCAGCGTGTCGCTTCCCGCGCCGCCGTCGATCGTGTCGGCTGCGCCACCTCCGGCAAGAATGTTCGCCTGGTCGTCCCCGATGATGGTGTCTGCAGCGGAGCCGCCGGTGAAGTTCTCGAAGTTCGAGATGAGGTCGGAGGCCGCCTCGGTCGTGGCTGTACCGAAGACGACGACCGGCGTCGCACCCGCGAGCGTCACCCGGAGTCCTGTGACGGCGTTCGCATAGCTCACCGTGTCCCGTCCCTCGCCGCCGTCGAGGATGTCGCGCGCAGGCGCAGGGAACCCCTCGGGCGCCACATTGACGAGGTCGTCCCCATCGCCGCCCGAGACGGTGTCGGCCGCGCCGAGCGGGGCGATGGTGTCGTTGCCGGCGCCTCCCGAAAGGAAGTTCGCGTTGTTGTCGCCCCCGATCGAGTCCGCACCGGAGCCGCCGATGAAGTTCTCGACGTGAATGTCGTCTGATGTCTGCGCCGTTGGACCAGAACCGTTCACTTTCGGGACGGACGCGTTCAGCGCGACCGACAGGTTCGTGGTGTAGGCCGAGTAGTCGGCGGTATCCGAACCGCCGTCCCCGACGAACAGATCCCTGGCGGCGTCGGGAAGGGCGATGAAGACGTCGTTCCCGGCTCCTCCCCTGAACTCGTTGGCGTTGCCGTCCCCGGTGAAGGTGTCGTGGCCGGACCCGCCCGTGACGCTCTCGATGTTGACGATCGTGTCGGAGGTGACGGTACTCGAGCCGGAGCCGACGACGATGGCGGGTGTCGGGCCGTTGAGGACCACGCCCAGATTTGTCGAGTAGGCCGCATAGCTGACGATGTCGAGCTGCGCGCCGCCGTCGATCGTGGCCCGCACGTCGTCGGCGGCCATGATGATGGTATCGCGTTCGGCGGTGCCGACGATCCGGGTGGCTCCCTGCACCGCCGTGATCTGGATCGCGTCCAGATAGCCGGCGAAGTCCAGCCCCCATTCGGAGATGGTCCAGCCGCTCGCGTCGAAATCCGCGGCGCCGTCAATGTTGAGCGATTGGTAGCTGGCGCCGCTGTGGCCCGTGACGGCCAGGTTGGCAGGCAGCTGGTCGGCACGGAAGCTGACGAATTGTGCCCCGGTGAAGATGAGCGCCTCGATGCCGGAGATGGTCGCGACGCCAAAGTCGATCCGCGGGGTGCCACCGGGGCCGACAAGGCGGATGGTGTCGGTACCGTCCTGGCCGGTGTCGCCGATGCTCTCACCCGACACCACATCGCCACTGCTGATGATGTAGACGTCGCCGCCGTCGCCGCCATCGATGACATCCGCGCCCGCGCCTGCGCTGATGGTATCGGCTCCGGTTCCGCCGTTGATGGTGTCAGCGCCCGCGAGGCCGGCGATGCTGTCTCCAAGGCCGTCCTGAAGCTCTTCGAGCGTCCCGCCTGTAAATCCCAGCAATATACCTGAGGCTGCACTGGCAATATCGTTACCGGAAGTACCCGTGAATACCGCCATTGTCTGTGCCCTCCCCACGCAACCGCAGGTTTAAAGGGAACAAGGCGCAATAATTGCGGCTGCGGTCTATGTGATTTCTACGTTACCGTTCGCGGTTCCTTGTGACGCAATTCAACAAGACGTCAGAATTGACGCTTGCCAAGGAGTGCACATTCTTCCAAGTTTAATACAAGGCTGCGCGTCTACTCCTGGTGGCGGCACGGCGGCTATGTGGCGCTCGCCTCCGCCCCGACGTGGTGCAGCCTGCCCCCGCGGCGCGCGTCAGGCGTTTGATGGCGGCGCCCAAACCGTTTCGGGAACCGGCATGGCGGCGAGCGAGACCGGCACGGCGGCCCTCGGCGTCCGGCCAGCGCAGCCCGGCGACGAGTCGCTGCGCCGCCTCGGCGAGGTCGCCGGAGGGGGAGAGGTTCCAGCTCGCGCCCGCGCCTAGCAGCGGGCGGGGCCCGAAGGTGAGCAGCGCCTGAGCTTCCAGAAGGTGACGCGCGCCTTCTTCTCCGGCCGCTGCGACGCCTACACCACCGACCGCTCCGGCCTGGCCTCCATCCGCGCCGGCCAGGGCGACCGCGCGAACGACTACGTCATCCTGCCGGAGACCATCGGCGCCGAGCCGCGCGGCCCGCTCGTGCGCAAGGGCGACTGGCGCTGGTTCGACATCGTGCGCTGGACCGTGAACGCGCTGGTGGCGGCGGAGGAGCACGGCGTGACGCAGGCGAACGTCCAGGCCCGCGCGCAGGGGGACACGAACCCCGAGGTGCAGCGCCTGCTCGGCCGCGCGGGCGAGTTCGGCGCGGCGATGGGGCTCGACAATGCCTGGGCGGCGAACGCGATTCGCGCGGTCGGCAACTACGGCGAGATCTGGCAGCGCAACCTGGCGCCGATCGGGCTCGAGCGCGGCCGCGATCGGCTGGCGCGTGACGGCGGCCTGATGTGGTCGCCGCCGTTCCGGTGAGGTGGGCGTCCGCGAGGGGGGCCTTGCCCCTCCCGGGCCCTCCCCACCAAGGGCCGTGGGCCCTTGGAAGCCATGAGTTTATGGCCCGCAGGGAGGGGGGCTCAGGCCCCCTCCTCGAACCCCGGCCTCAGCGCGGCTCGCGCGCCGTTGCCGGTGCCAGGCTCTCGCCCGGGTCGCGGGCTGCCTGGCGGGCGGCGGCGTCGCGATCGGCCGCGCTGTCCTCGGCGCCGAGCCAGGTGTGCACGATGCCGGCGAGCACCGCGCCCGCGATCGGCGCGACCCAGAAGATCCAGAGCTGCGCCAGCGCCCCGCCCGGCCCGAACAGCGCGACGCCCGTGCTGCGCGCCGGGTTCACCGAGGTGTTCGTGACCGGGATCGAGATCAGGTGGATCAGCGTCAGGCCGAGGCCGATGGCGATCGGTGCGAAGCCCTTCGGCGCGCGCTCGCTGGTCGCGCCGAGGATGATGATGAGGAAGAAGAAGGTCATCGCGACCTCCGTCACCACCGCCGAGCCGAAGCCATAGCCGCCGGGCGAGGCGGCGCCGAAGCCGTTGGTGGCGAAGCCCGCGCCCGCGTCGAAGCCGGCCTTGCCGGAGGCGATGACAAAGAGCAGCAGCGCGCCGACGACCGCGCCGGCGACCTGGGCCGCGATGTAGCCCGGCGCCTCGGACGCCTTGAACCGGCCGGCTGCGACGAGGCCGAGGGTCACGGCCGGGTTCAGGTGGCAGCCCGAGATGTGGCCGATCGCATACGCCATCGTCAGCACCGTCAGGCCGAAGGCGAGCGAGACGCCGACCAGGCCGATGCCGACCTGCGGGAAGGCGGCCGCCAGGACCGCGGCGCCGCAGCCGCCGAGCACGAGCCAGAGCGTGCCGAGGAACTCGGCGGTGAGCTTGCGGGACATGAGAACGCTTTCCCTCCTGGAAGACGCGCGAATGGCGGCGGCCCGGCCGGTCGGGCCGACTGCTTGCCATGTTGGAAACATGCAACGATAACACGTAACCGGAAAGGTGCCATCCTGCTCGTCAGCCGCCATCCGGCCTCGTTCCGGGCCGGTGCAGGGTGCCGTGCCGCGGCCGCGCCGCGCTTGCAAAATTTTGCCGCCCCGTCGCGCCGTCAGCGGCTCCGCCCGGCCCGGAAGCGGGCGGGCGTGACGCCGGTCTCCTGCCGGAAGACATGCGTGAAGTGGCTCTGGTCGGCGAAGCCGAGCGTGAGGGCGATGCCGGCGAGCGGCGCGTCGGTCTGGTCGAGCAGCGCCCTGGCGCGCGCGACGCGCCGGCGCAGCAGGTAGCGCCGCGGGCCGACGCCCATCGCCTGCTTGAAGCTGCGGCTGAAGTGGCACGCGCTGAGCTCGGCCAGCGCCGCCAGCTCCGGTAGGCCGATTTCCTCGCCGAGATGCGCCTCGACATGGTCGAGCACGCGGCGCAGGCGGGCCGGCGCGATGGGCGGCGCGGGGTGCGGGCGGCCGGCGCGTTCCACCGCGCGCATCGCGATGGCGGCGACGGCGCTCGCCGCGAGCAGGCGGTCGAGCGTGCCTGCGCCGAGCTCCGCGGCGAGGCCGCGCATCAGCCGCCCGACCAGCCTGTCCGTGCCGATCAGGGGAGCCAGGTCGGGCACGCCCGGCAGGTCGGGCGCGAGGGCGCCGAGCAGCGCAGGATCCCAGAGGAGCTGCGCGTAGCGCGAGCTGCCGCCTGCCGAACGCACCTCGCAGCCGGCCGGGTAGAGCGCGACCAGGTCGCGCGGCGGCAGCGGCTCGGCGACGGTGCGCCCGTCCAGCTTGACCAGCAGCGGCGGGGGCGGCGTCGTCAGCGCATGCACCAGACGGTGCTGCGCGCCGCGCCACAGGCCCTCGCCGGCGCCGCGGTCGTAGACGGCGATGGAGAAGGCGTGGCCATCCTGGCGGAACACGACGCGTCGGCCCTCCTGCTGCCGGATGGCGAGCGCGTGGCCCCTTGCGCCGTCCGCCGGCGCCGCGCGCAGCGTCGCGGTCATGCGATGTCTCCCCGGCCGGGCGCGGCGCCGTTGCGGGTCCGCTTCGGTTGCGGAGAGATTGGCCGACTCCCGCAATGCGCGAAGAGTCACAAGGATGTGAGGCGCCGCGTCGCAGCCTGCGGCGGCTCAGCCGCGGGGCGCGGCGGCGCGGGCGAGCCGGTCGGTGATCGCGGCCCCGAGCCCGCCCCCGGGCACCGGCATCGCGGCGATGCGGAGCAGGCCGAGACGGCGCCCTTCCGCATCCAACCAGCGTAGCCCGGCGAAGAGCCGCTGCGCCGCCTCGGCGAGGTCGCCGGAGGGGGAGAGGTTCCAGCTCGCGCCCGCGCCTGGCAGCGGGCGTGGCCCGAAGGCGAGCAGCGCCTCGTCGGGCGCGACCTCCGCGGCGTCGAGCCGGACAGGTAGGGACGGGGCGTAGTGCGACAGCAGCATCCCCGGGCTGCGCAGGTGCTGCGTGGCGTGCGCGGCGGAAAGCGGCAGCGGACGGCCGACCGGGCCGATCGCAGCCTCGATCGCCTCGACCGGCACGCCGCCCGGCCGCAGCAGCGCGGCGCCACGGGAGGAGAGGTCGAGGACGGTGCTCTCCACGCCGACCGCGCAGGGGCCGCCGTCCAGCACGGCGGCGATGCGCCCGCCGAGCTCGGCGAGGACATGCCCTGCCTCGGTCGGGCTGACGCCGCCGGATCGGTTGGCGGAAGGCGCGGCGACCGGGCGGTCCACGGCGCGGAGCAGCGCGAGCGCGACGGGATGCGCCGGCACGCGGATCGCCAGCGTGTCGAGCCCGGCCCCGGCCAGCAGGTCCACGCGGCAGGCGGAGCGGCGCGGCAGGACGAGGGTCAGCGGGCCTGGCCAGAAGCGCGCGGCGATTTCGCGCGCACGATCGTCCGCGACCACTTCCTCGAAGGCCGCCTCGGCGTTCGCGACGTGGCAGATCAGCGGGTTGAACTGCGGCCGGCCCTTGGCGGCAAAGACCGCCGCGACCGCCTTGCCGTTCCGCGCATCGGCGCCGAGGCCGTAGACCGTCTCGGTCGGGAAGGCGACGAGCGCGCCGTCGGCGAGCAGCGCGGCGGCCTCCGCGACGTCGCGCAGCAGCCGAGTCACGGCAATCCGCGCGCGAGGAAGGGCGGGTTGCGCCAGCCCGGCTTGCCGTAGCGCATCGCCGCGCCGTCCCATTGCGCGACGGATCCGCCGGCGGCGCGCAGCACGGCCTCCGGCGCCGCGGTGTCCCATTCCATCGTCTCGCCGTGCCGCGGATAGAGGTCGCCCGCACCTTCGGCGAGGCGGCAGAATTTCTCTGCCGAGCCGATGTTGACGATGCGGGATGCGCCGTGTTCGCGCGCGAAGTCGGTGATGCGCGGGTCGTCGGCGTAGTGGCGGCTGGCGAAGACCACCGGGCCCTCGGGCGGCGGGCGCCGTGCGCCGATCGGCACGCGCCGGCCCGCCGCATCCTCCTTCCACGCACCGACCCCTACGACGCCGCCGAAGATCTCGCCGGTCGCGGGCAGCGCGACAACGCCGAGGCGCGGCGCGCCATCGGCCACAAGCCCGATGTTGATCGCGAAGCTGTCGAGGCCGGCGGCGAATTCACGCGTCCCGTCGAGCGGATCAACCAGCCAGATGCGGCCGGCGGCCTGCGTCGCGACGCCCGCCTCGACCTCCTCCTCGGCGATCACAGGGATGTCCGGCGTCGCCTCGCGCAGCCCGTCCACGATCAGCGCCTCTGCCACGCGGTCGGCGGCGGTGACGGGCGAGAAGTCGCGCTTGCGCTCGACCGCGAAGCCCGCGGCGCGCACCGCCATCACCGCCTCCGCGGCCTGGCGGGCAAGGCGCGCGGCGAGCGCGATCAGGGCTTCGTCGTCCATCGCGCGGCCTTACCCCCCGCGGGACGCGGCGCCAAGCAGGGCGGGTTGCCGCCTCTCCCGCCCCGGGTGATAGGCTGGCTCACCCCATCCACCGACGGACCCCCGCATGCCCGACATCGCCTTCGTGAAGCCTGCCCTGCCCAAGGGCGGCGTGCTCGTCCTGCCGATGACCGAGGGCGACCCGCCGGCGGGGCTCGCGCTGATGGGCCTTGCGAAGGAGGCGGACGCGGCCTCATCCGGGCTGCTGGCGCGCGCGCTCGAGGCGGCCGGCTTCAAGGGTCGCAAGGGCCAGGCGACGACGCTCTGGGCGGTGGGCGGCTGGACGAAGGTGATTGCGGTCGGGCTCGGCAAGGCCGCCGATCTCGGACCGGAGGCGGCGGAGGCCGCGGGCGGCGCGATCGCCCCCGCGCTCGCTGCCGACCGCGAGGCGACGGTGGCGGCCGATGCGCTGGACCCGGCGCTGGCGGCGGCGATCGGCTTCGGCACGCTGCTGCGCGGCTGGCGCTTCGACCGCTACCGCACGAAGGAGAAGGAGGAGGACAAGCCGAAGCTCGAGCGCATCGCCATCGCGACCTCCTCCGTCACCGCGGCCAAGGCCGCCTTCGCGCCGATGCGCGCCGTGGCCGACGGCGTGTTCCTGGCGCGCGAGCTGGTGAGCGAGCCGCCGAACGTGCTGCATCCGATCGAGTTTGCCGAGCGCTGCCGCGCGCTGGATCGCCTCGGCGTCGAGGTCGAGGTGATGGGGCTGAAGGAGCTGAAGCGGCTCGGCTTCGGCGCGATGATCGGCGTGGCGCAGGGCAGCCAGCACGAGCCGCGCATGGTGGTGATGCAGTGGCGCGGCGCGCCGAAGGGGCGGAAGTCCAAGCCGCTCGCGCTGATCGGCAAGGGCGTCACCTTCGATACGGGTGGCATCTCCATCAAGCCCGCGGGCGGGATGGAGGACATGAAGTGGGACATGGCCGGCGCCGGCGCGGTGGTGGGTGCGATGGCCGCGATCGCCGGGCGCAAGGCGAAGGCCGACGTCATCGCGCTCGTCGGACTGGTGGAGAACATGCCGTCCGGCACCGCGCAGCGGCCGGGCGACGTGGTGAAGACCTATTCGGGACAGACGGTGGAGGTGATCAACACCGACGCCGAAGGTCGCCTCGTTCTGGCCGACGTCATGTGGTACTGCCAGGAGCGCTTCGACCCGCGCGCGATGGTGGACCTGGCCACGCTGACGGGCGCGATCATCATCTCGCTCGGCCACGAGCATGCGGGCCTCTTCAGCAACGACGACGAGCTGGCGCAGCGCGTCACGGCGGCAGGCACGGCGGTCGGCGAGAAGGTCTGGCGCATGCCGCTCGGCGAGGCCTATGACAAGCAGATCAAGTCCGACATCGCCGACATGAAGAATGTCGGCGGGCGGCCGGGCGGGTCGATCACCGCGGCGCAGTTCCTGCAGCGCTTCACGGGCGGCAAGCCCTGGGCCCATCTCGACATCGCCGGCACGGCGTGGAGCGGCAAGGACAGCGCGACGATCCCGAAGGGGGCGACCGCCTTCGGCGTGCGGCTGCTGGACCGGCTCGTGCAGGACATGGCGGAGGAAGGCTGAGCATCCTCCGGTGCTGAAGGTCGCGGTCGGGCGCCGCGCGGCGGAGGCGTTGCCGCGGATCGTCGCGGTGCGCGAGGGTCGCGTGCCGGAAGCTTTCGCGGCGGCTGCGCGCGCCGCCGGCTTCTCGGGCAAGACGGTCGAAGTCTGCGAACCCGCCGCGGCGCCGCGTGTCGTGCTGGCCGGTCTCGGCCCGGCGCCGACGCGGCTCGACGCGGAGAGGGCCGGTGCCGCCGCGGCTGCGCGGCTGTCGGAGACGCCGCATGTCGTGCTGGAAGGCGACGCTGCGCCGGAGACGCTGGCTGAGATGGCCGCCGGCGTCGTGCTCGGCACGTGGCGCTTCGACGTGCACCGCACACGCGACGTGGCGCTGCGGCTGGGACGCCTCACCATCGCCTGCGACGACACGGCCGCGACGCGACGCGCGTGGGAGCGTGCAGCGGCGTCCGTGCGGGGCTGTCTCCTCGCGCGTGACCTCGTCGCGGAGCCGGCGAATGTGCTGACCACGCAAGACTTCGCGAAGCGCATGGAGGCCCTCACCGCCTTCGGCCTCGAGGTGGAGGTGCTCGGCCGCAAGCAGCTGGAGAAGGCGGGTTTCGGCGCGCTGCTCGCGGTCGGCGGGGGAAGCGCCACGCCGCCGCGCCTCGTCGTGCTGCGCTGGCGTGGCGGGCTTGACGCGCCGCCGGTCGCCTTCGTCGGCAAGGGCATCGTCTTCGACACCGGCGGCGTCTCGATCAAGCCGGCGGGGGGCATGGCGGCGATGCGCGCCGACATGGCGGGCGCGGCCGCCTGCGCCGGCGCGATGCTGTCGCTCGCGCTGCGCAACTCGCCATCCCGTGCCGTCGCCGTGCTGGCGCTGGCGGAGAACGCGGTGGGGGCGGCGAGCTACCGGCCCGGCGACGTGCTCCGCACCCTTTCGGGCCGCACGGTGGAAGTCGTGGACACCGACGCCGAAGGCCGCCTCGTGCTGGCCGATGCGCTGCACCACGCAGCCAGCGCCGTCCGGCCGCGCGCGATGCTCGACCTGGCCACGCTGACGGGCGCGGTCGTCACAGCGCTCGGCCACCATCGCGCCGGGCTGTTCGGCAACGACCACGGGCTGATGGCCTCCGTCGCGGCGGCGGGCGCGGCGGTCGGCGAGGAGACCTGGCCGATGCCGATCGGCGAGGGCCACCGCGCCGACCTCGCCAGCGACATCGCCGACCTGCGGCAATGCATGCCGGCCCCCCGCGGCGAGGGCGGCTGGGCGGCGGGACGCATCCCCGACGCCTGCCACGCCGCCGCCTTCCTTCGGGAGTTCGCCGGCGGCGTGCCCTGGGCGCATCTCGACATCGCCGGCGTGGACACGGCGGATGCGCCCCACGCGCTCGGCCCCGCCGGCCCGACCGGCTTCGGCGTGCGGCTGCTCGACGAACTCGTCGCACGCCGCTTCGAGGAACCGGACCACCACCCGCCCGTGGCGCAAGCCGGCGCGCGCGTGTAGATCGCGCGCCATGGCCGATTACGGCTTCTACCACCTGACCCGCACGCCGCTCGAACAGGCGCTGCCGAAGCTGCTCGGCCGCGTGCTCGGCGCGGGCGGACGTGCGATGGTGCTGATGGCGTCGCGGGAGCGGCTGGAGGCGATCGACGCCGCGCTCTGGACCGCGGGGGATCCCGACTGGCTGCCGCATGGCACGCCGGCGACCGGCCACGCCGAGCACCAGCCGATCTGGCTGACCACCGAGGATGCCGGTGAAGCCGGTGCGCCGAACGGCGCGCGCTTCCTCGTGCTGCTGGAAGGCGTGACCTCCGCGCGGCTCGACCGCTTCGACCGCGTGCTCGACCTCTTCGACGGCGCCGATGCGGAGGCGGTGACGGCGGCGCGGATACGCTGGAGGGAGGCGAAAGCGGCCGGCCACGCGCTGACCTATTGGCAGCAGGGTCCGCGCGGGTGGGAGAAGGCCGGGGGCTGACGCCCTACCCGATCGGGAAGCGCGCCGAGACGCGCGCGCAGGGGCCGATGTCGAGCCGTCCGCGCAGCTGGCGCGCCATCGCCACCGCGACGCGCATGCCCAGGCCCCGCGACCGCGACGGCTCGAAGCCCTCGGGGAAGCCCGGCCCCTCGTCCTCGATCGCCACCACGGCCTCGGCGCCGTCGCGCCCCAGCCGTACCGTGACCGTCCCGGCGCCGTGCTTGAAGGCGTTGGTCACCAGCTCCGTCACCAACAGGCCGAGCGCGGCCATCCGCTCCGGCGGCAGGCGGACCCCCTCCACCGCGTCGAGCGCCACGTGGCGGGCGGCGGAGCCGAGCGAGCGCTCGAGGTCCTGCGTCAGCCCGGTCAGGTGGTCGGCCGCGTCCTGCTGCTCGGTCCCGCCCTCGTAGAGCCGGCGATGCACGGCGGCGATCGACACGATGCGCCCGGCGGCCTCGCGCAGCCGCGCCGCCAGCCCCTCCTCCGCGCCGCGCGCCTGCAGCAGCAGCAGGCCCTGCACCAGCTGCAGGCTGTTCTTAACGCGATGGTGGATCTCGGCGACGAGCAGGTCCTTCTGCGCCAGCAGCCTCTCCCGCTCCTCCTCCAGCTCGCGGCGTTCCGTGATGTCGAGATTGGCGCCGAGCAGGCGGATCGGCGTGCCGTCCGGCCCGCGCTCCATCACGCCCTGCGCGCGCATCCAGCGGATCGCGCCGTCGCCGCGGCGGATGCGGAACTCCGCCTCGTAGACGCCGCTCCGCCGCGCCTCGGCCTGCGCAGCATTCACCAGCGCATTGTCCTCCGGCAGCACATGCGCGCGGAACAGCGCGGCACTCGCCGGGCCGTCGCGCGCGGGGTCGAGGCCGTAGAGCCGCCACATCGTCTCCGACCAGCGCAGCTCGTCGCGCACCAGGTCGTAGGTCCAGACGCCGACGGCCGCGGCGCGCTGCGTCTGCTCGAGCCAGGCGGTGCGCTCGCGCAGCTCCGCCTCGGCCGCCGCGCGCGCGTGGTCGGCGGCGGAGAGCGCGGTCGCGAGGTCCTCCACCTCGCGCAGGCGAGGGCCGACAAGCCCGGCGGGCAGCCGCGCGAGCGCGGTGCGCAGGCGCAGGCCGAGAAGCAGGGCGACGAGCAGCGCGCCGGCCACGACTGGCACGGCGAAGAGGGCAAGGCGGATCAGCGCCGCGTTGCGCTCCCGCGTCAACGCCGTCTCCGGCGCGGCGATGACCACCGCGTAGCCGGTGCGTGGGGCACGCGCGTAGGCGAGCAGAGAGAGCTCGCCATCCTGGTTGACGATCCGCTCGATCACGCCGCTGTCGCGTTCGGCCAGGGCTCGCAGGACGGGCTCCGTCGCGGGACGCCCGGCCACTGCCTCCTCGTTGCGGGTGCGGGCCACCACGGTCCCGGTGCGATCGAGGATCGCCGCGACCGCGCCGGTCGGCATGCGCTGGCGTGTCATCACCTCGCGCAGCCGCCCGTGGTTCAGCACGATCCCGACGGCGTAGCGCGGCGCCCCGCCGTCGGGCGACGGAACGGGCACGGCCATCGAGACGGCCGGGCTGCCGGTGACCCGGCCGCGATAGAAGTCGCTGATCGTCGTCGCCTGCCGTTCGAAGACGGCGGCGAGCCCCCCGGTTATCGGCAGCGGCTGGGGGAGAACGCCTTCCAGCGTGCTGGCGAGCGTCCGTCCCGGTGCCTCCGCGTAGGCGACAACGAGGCCGTCCACCGCGCGGTCGAGCCGCCTGGCGATGGTAAGGAAGGCCTCCGCATCGCCCATCGCCAGCGCGCCATTGCCCGCGATTCCCAGCAGCAGCGCCTCGTTGCGGCCAAACTCCTCGTCCACCAGCAGTGCCATCGCGCGCGCAAGGCCGAGCAGCGTCTCGCCCATCCGCTCGCGGCCATTGTCATGCGCCTGCCACAGCGCGATGCCGCCGAGCGAGACGAGCGCCAGGGCAAGGATGCCGACGAGGCCCAGCAGCCGCGTGCCGAGGCTCGGCGCGCGGCGCTGTCCTGCAATCAAAGGTTGTGGGCTCCCATCAAGGGGTCGTTCTTCCCAGGTATCCGTAGCGTTGCCTCGCGCGATCGTGTGGCGGTGTCGACGCGCGGGCGCACGCGGCAAGTGATGCCGTCGTCTCGGACGGCAAGGCGAAACTCCTGCCCGCAACAGTCATGCAGGACGCGTGTTCGTGTCTGTCGCGCGGTCGACCGATCAGCCCTCCAGACGCACGCCGGTCAGCTGGACCATCTCCGCCCAGCGCGCGACCTCGGTGCGCTGGAAGGCGGCGAAGGGCTCGGGGCCGAGCGGGGCGAGGGTGAAGCCGGCCGCAGCCAGGCGGCGCCGGACCTCGGCATCCTCGAGCGTGCCGATGAAGGCCGCCGCCAACCGCTCCGCCGTCGCGCGCGGCAGGCCGGGCGGGCCGAACAGGCCGAACCAGGCATCGACCGCCATGTAGGGCACGCCGGCTTCTTCGGTGGTCGGGATGTCGGGGAAGTCGGCGAGGCGTCGCGGCGCGCCGACAGACAGCGCGCGCAGCCGACCCTCGCGGATCAGCCCGGCGACAGAGGGGAAGGTCGAGACATAGAAATCCACCTGCCCCGCGACGGTTGCCGTCGCGGCCGGCGCGGCCCCGTTGAAGGGGATGTGCGTCGCATCCATCCGGCCGCGGCGGACGAAGGTCTCCGCGATCACGTGGCTGGCCGAGCCGGCCTGGGAGGAGGCGTAGTTCAGACGCCCGCCATTCTGGCCGAGCGCGGCGAGCTCCGCCATCGTCCGCGCCCGCGAATTGGCCGGGACGACGGTCGCGTGATGCACCGTGCCGAGCTTCGCGATCGGGGTGAAGCCGTCCACCACGTGGAAGGGCAGGCGGGCCATCATCGCCTGATTCGAGGCGTGCGACTGGTTGTGCCCGACCATGATCGTCAGCCCGTCCGGCGCGGCGCGGTGCGTCGCCTCGGCGCCGATCACCGCGCCGCCGCCGGCGCGGTTGTCCACCACCACCTGCTGGCCGAGCGCAGCCGACGCCTTCTCTCCGGTGACGCGGGCGAGGATGTCGGTCGGGCCGCCGGGCGGGGCCGGCACGATCAGGCGGATTGCGCGGTCCTGCGCGTGGGCGAGCCCCGGCAGGGCGAGCGTCGCGGTCAGCCCGAGCAGCGTGCGGCGCATCGGCATGGTCGTTTCCTCCTCGACTGGTCGCGCCGTCTGGCAACGTCGCCCGGAGTGGTCAAGTGCCCGTGAGCCCACAACCATTCGTTGCAGCGCCTTGGACCGCTCTGGCAGGCTGGCACCGTCCAGGAAGGCAAGGAGGGCGGGCGATGCAGACGGCATCCGAGACGGCCAGGACCGAGCCCGCCGCGCCGCCCGAAGCGCTGCGCCTGCCGCCGCCGGCGGAGCCCGCGACGGCGCGGGCGCTCTGGCCCACCTTCATGCGCCGGACGCTGGCGGAAGAGGTGGTCCGCCCGCCCGCATCGCAGCCGAGGCAGTAGGGCCAAGGTCTTAGCGCTTCGCCGGCGGAATATACGGGATCGGTCGCGTTCGCCGCGCGTTCCCTTGCGACGTTCATGGGTCGCGGGGACGGCATGGCAAACGAAAAGACACCGGTGGCGGCACGGCGCGGCTTGTTGGGCCTGCTCGGCGCAGCTGCGGCAGCCCCTGCCGCGGCCCTCAACCCGAACGGCGACCGCGGCCAGCTGCCGAACCGGCCCGAGACCGAGGCCGAGAAGCGCAAGGCGCGCTACCGCGAGACGGATCACGTCCGCGCCTTCTACCGCACGAACCGGAGCTAGCCGCCGATGCTGGTCAAGCGGGCCGAGGCGCGCGCGGCGCGCCGGCGTCTGTCCGAGGCCTATGCCGGCCTCTCCTCCGGCGGGCTGGACCGCCGGTCCTTCCTCTCGCAGGCCGGGTTCGGCGCCGGGGCGCTGGCCGCGCTCGGCAGCCTGCCCGCGAGCCAAGCGCGCGCGGCGACGGAAGGTGTGGACCGCACCGCGCCGTCGCAACTGATCCACAACATCTGCACGCATTGCTCCGTCGGCTGCAGCGTGATCGCCGAGGTGCAGAACGGCGTCTGGACCGGCCAGGAGCCGGCCTGGGACAGCCCGATCAACCGCGGCACGCATTGCGCCAAGGGGGCGAGCGTGCGCGAGATCGTGCTCGGCGGGCGGCGGCTGCGCACGCCGCTGAAGCTGGTGGACGGCGAGTGGCGGCGCCTGTCCTGGGACCAGGCGATGGGCGAGATCGCCGGGAAGATGGAGGAGATCCGTGGCCGCAGCGGCCCGGATTCCGTCTTCTGGATCGGCAGCGCCAAGTTCACCAACGAGGCGTCGTACCTGTTCCGCAAGCTCGGCGCGTTCTGGGGCACCAACAACATCGACCACCAGGCGCGCATCTGCCACTCGACCACCGTCGCCGGCATCTCCAACACCTGGGGCTACGGCGCGCAGACCAATTCCTACAACGACATCCGCAACTCCAAGACCATGATCATCATGGGTGGCAATCCCGCAGAGAGCCACCCGATCGCGATGCAGCACGTGCTTGCCGCGCGCGACTTCAACGGCGCCTACATGGCGGTGATCGACCCGCGCTTCACCCGCACCGCGGCCCATGCGCATGAGCACATCCGGCTTCGCCCGGGCACCGACATCCCGATCATCCACGGGATGCTCTGGCACATCTTCGAGAATGGCTGGGAGGAAAAGGAGTTCATCCGCCAGCGCGTCTACGGGATGGACGAGGTCCGGCGCGAGGTCGCGAAGTGGAACCCGCAGGAGGTGGAGCGCGTCACCGGCGTGCCGGGCGACCAGCTGCGCAACCTGGCCCAGCGCTTCGCCACGCAGAAACCCGCGACGCTGATCTGGTGCATGGGCGCGACGCAGAAGACGGTCGGCACGGCCAATGTCCGCGCCTATGCGATCCTCTGCCTCGCGACCGGCAACGTCGGCTTGCCGGGGACGGGCGCCAACATCTTCCGCGGCCACACCAACGTGCAGGGCGCGACCGACCTCGGCCTCGATGTCGCGACGTTGCCGGCCTATTACGGGCTGGACGAGGCGGCATGGCGGCACTGGTGCCGCGTCTGGAACGTCGAGTACGACTGGATGCGCTCGCGCTTCGGCTCAAAGCAGCTGATGGAGTCGCCAGGCATCCCGTCCACGCGCTGGTTCGACGCGGTGACGTCGCCCAAGGACCAGATCGAGCAGCCGGACAACGCCAAGGCGCTGATCGTCTTCGGCCATGGCGGCAACACGGTCAGCCGCATGCCGGAAGCGGTCGCCGCGCTCGAGAAACTCGAGCTGCTGGTCGTCGCCGACCCGCATCCGACGACCTACTCGCAGATCTCGAACAGGCGGAACGGCACCTACCTGCTGCCGATGGCCTCGGGCTTCGAGTTCGACGGCAGCCGCACCGCTTCAAACCGCTCGCTGCAATGGGGCTTCAAGGTCGTCGAGCCCGTCTTCGAGAGCCGCAACGACTACGACGTCATGTACGACCTGGCGAACCGGCTTGGCTTCGCCGAGCAGATGTTCCGCGGCGTCAAGGTGGAGAACGGCCGCGTTTCGGCCGAGGACCTCCTGCGCGAGATCAACCGTGGCTGCATCTCGATCGGCTACACCGGGCAATCGCCGGAGCGGCTGAAGGCGCATGCGCGCCACCAGCGCCACTTCGACCTCGTGACGCTGAAGGCGGGCGCCGACGCGCCGGAGGAGGTCCGCGGCGACGTCTACGGCCTGCCCTGGCCGTGCTGGGGCACGGGCGAGTGGCGCCATCCCGGGACCCACATCCTCTACGACACGACGAAGCACGTGAAGGAGGGCGGCGGCACCTTCCGCGCGCGCTTCGGCGTGGAGCGGAACGGCCAGACGTTGCTCGCCGAGGGCAGCTACTCGAAGGGATCCGAGATCCAGGACGGCTATCCGGAGTTCACCTACGGTGTGCTGAAGCGGCTCGGCTGGGACCGCGACCTGACGGCGGAGGAGCGCACGACGATCGAGCGGATCGGCGGCGAGAACCCCGACCGCGTCTCGTGGGCAACGGACCTCTCCTTCGGGATCATCCGCGTCGCGATGGAGCATGGCTGCAGTCCCTTCGGTAACGCCAAGGCGCGGGCGGTGGCATGGAACCTGCCGGACGCCGTGCCGGTGCACCGGGAGCCGATCTACACCGCGCGGCCCGACCTGATCCCGACGCCGCAGCAGGCGGCGGCGCTGGTGGCCGACCCGAACGCGGCGGCGCCACCCGGCATCTACCCGGCGCTGCGCGACCGGCGCGGCTTCCGCATGCCGCATCTGGGTCTCAGCGTGCAGATGCGCAGCCACCAGGTCGCGCGCGACTTCCCGATCATCCTCACCTCCGGCCGCCTCGTGGAATACGAGGGCGGCGGCGAGGAGACGCGGTCGAACCCGTGGCTCGCCGAGCTGCAGCAGGACATGTTCGTCGAGATCAATCCGGCGGATGCGCGTTCGCGCGGCATCTCGCCCGGCCAGTGGGTCTGGGTGATGGGCGCGGAGAACAGCGCCCGCGTGCGCGTGAAGGCGCTGGTGACCGAGCGCGTCGGCCGCGGCGTCGCCTTCATGCCCTTCCACTTCGGCGGCTGGTGGCAGGGCGAGGACCGGCGGCGCTTCTACCCGCCGGGCGCCGACCCGATCGTGCTTGGCGAGAGCGTCAACACGATCACGACCTATGGCTACGACCCGGTGACCTTCATGCAGGAAACGAAGGTCACGCTCTGCCAGATCAGGGCGATTTGACCATGGCGAGGCTGGTCTTCCTCTGCGATAGCGAGCGCTGCATCGAGTGCAACGCCTGCGTCACCGCCTGCAAGAACGAGCACGAGGTGCCCTGGGGCATCAACCGGCGCCGCGTCGTCACCATCAATGACGGGAAGCCGGGCGAGCGCTCCATCTCCATGGCGTGCATGCACTGCACCGACGCGCCCTGCGCCGCCGTCTGCCCGGTCTCCTGCTTCTACGGCACCGAGGACGGGCTGGTGCTGCACGACAAGGATCTGTGCATCGGCTGCGGCTACTGCTTCTACGCCTGCCCCTTCGGCGCGCCGCAATACCCGCGCGTCGGCAATTTCGGCGGGCGCGGCAAGATGGACAAGTGCACCTACTGCGCCGGCGGCCCGCAGGCTGACACGACCGCGAGCGAATACGTGCAGTACGGCACGAACCGCATCGCCGAAGGCAAGCTGCCGCTCTGCGCGGAGATGTGCAGCACGAAGGCGCTGCTCGCGGGCGACCAGGGGATCATCGCCGACATCTACCGCGAGCGCGTGCAGAAGCGCGGCTTCGGCTCCGGCGCCTGGGGCTGGCGCACCGCCTACAAGACCACGGTGGAGGTCTGAGCATGCGCGCGATCCTGCTCGGCCTCGCCCTTATCCTCGCCGCGCCGGCGCTCGCGCAATCGCCGGCGGTGCAGCCGGTGGATCCCTCCGTGCAGTCGGCGACACCGCAGAACGCGGCGCCGGCGAGCCCGCCGGGTGCTGCGCCCGCCAATGGCGACGCCGACGTGCAATCCGCCGCACCCGAGGTCGGCGACAGCCGCGGCGGCGCGGCGCAGGGCAGCGGCGGCAACACGCAGCCGCCCGAGACGACCGAGCCCCAGCGCCCGACCGGCGGCGACGGCCCGGCCGAGCCGCGCGTGGTGGAACCCGCCGCGCGCACGCCCGCTCCGGCGCTGCCGACCGGCGTGCCCTTCGCGGCGCGCGTGCGGGAGAGCGCGGAGGAGCTCGAGCTGCAGCATGCGCTGCGCGGCGGCGTGATCGGCGGTGCGGTCTCCATCCCGAACCAGTCGGCCGGCATCCTCATCCAGCCCGACGGGCGCGACTGGCGGCAGTTCCGCAATCAGGTGCTGACCCTCGGCGGGCTCGTGCTGCTGGTGCTGGTGATCCTGGCGCTCGCCGCCTTCTACCTGCTCAGCGGCACGAAGCGGCTGGAGAGCGGTCGTTCGGGGCGCAAGGTTGCGCGCTATACGCTGGCGGAGCGCGTGAATCATTGGATGGTCGCGGCGAGCTTCGTGATCCTCGCGCTCACCGGGCTGAACATCACCTGGGGCGCCTATGTGCTGCGCCCGGTGATCGGCCCGCAGGCCTTCACGACGCTCACCTATTATGGCCAGGCCGCGCACCAGTACGTCGCCTTCGCCTTCATCGCCGGGCTGCTGGTGATGATCGTGCACTGGATCCGGCCCAACCTGCCGAGCCGCGTTGACCTCGCCTGGATCAAGGCGGGCGGGCCCTTCGCGAAGGGCCATCCACCGGCCGGCAAGTTCAACGCCGCGCAGAAGGCGCTCTACTTCGCCACCATGATCGGCGGCATCGCGGTGTCCGTCTCCGGTATCCTGCTGATGGCGCCCTTCCTGCTGGACAACGTGATCCTGCAGCAATGGTCGCACATCGCGCATGGCCTCGTCGCCTTCGGCATGATCGCGATGATCCTCGGCCACGCCTATATCGGCTCGATCGGCCAGGAAGGCGCCTTCGAGGCGATGCGCGACGGCGAGGTGGACTACAACTGGGCCCGCGAGCACCACTCGCTCTGGCTCGAGGAGGAGCTCGACCGCGCTCGCCGCGTCGTCGCACCCGTGCCGCACGGCACGACCCGCCCCGCCGGCGCTGATTGATGCATCTTACTGGGCGGGCCCCTGGCCGAGGCCGAACAGCCCGCGCAGGAAGCCCGGCGTCAGCGCGGCGAGCGGGTTGACGCTGACCTGCGGGTCGTCGAGCGCGCCCTGCAGACGGAAGGTCGCGGCGAAGACGCCGCCGCCGGCCTCGGGCGAGAAGAGCCGACCGAGGATCGGGATGTTGCCGAGCAGCGAGTTGAAGATGTAGGCGGGCACGATCGTGCCCTCCATCGCGATGCGCTGGCGGCGCCGGTCTAGCGTGCCGCGCGCCGTCAGCCCGAGCGAGGCGGAGAAGGCGCGCGCATTCTCGAGCGCCAGCGCCTCCGGCGAGAGCGTGAAGGGCGCGACGAGGCGGGCGAAGTTCAGCCCCGGGCCGGAGACCGCCTCCACCAGACCGTAGAGAGTCATCGCCTGCAGCAGCTTGGCGAAGGCGGGCGCGTTGTGCACCACGAAGTCGCTCATCTCCGCGGTGCCCGACAGCGGCGCGCCGCGCCCGTTGTTCGCATAGGCCGCGGTGACGTTCAGGCGCCCGCCCTCCAGGTGGCGCAGCACGTCGAAGGCGTGCAGCAGCGCGCCGGCATCCTCCGCGACCAGGCGCAGAGCCCGACCGGCGCCCTCGGGCGCGATCGTCGCCTCGAAGGGCCCGCGCGGGCCGGCGCGTCCGCGCACGCGCCCGTCGCGCACCACGCCGCGCCCATCCACCAGCACCAGCGCCTCCACCGCGCCGAGCTCGCGCCCCGGGCCGAGCAGGACGCGGTCGAAGCGGCCTTCCACGGCGACGGCAGGGCCGGGCTCTCCGGGCGTCTGCGTGCCTGCCGGCGCGTCGCCGAAGGCGCGCCGCAGGTCCAGCACCGGCCCGCGCATCGTGATCCGCCAGGGGGCGCCGGGCTCGGCGGGCGGGCGTGCCTCGCCCGTCAGGCGGCTGCCCTCGACCTGCGCCTCCGCGAGCGTCACGCGGTCGAGGCGCGCGCCGCGGCCGAAGGTGGCGTTGCCCCGCAGCAGCAGGGCGGGCGCCTCGATGCGGAAGCTCTCGATCGCCTCCAGGTTCTCGCCGGCCAGGCGCAGCACCGCGTCGGCCCCGGCGTTCTGCCCCGGCGGCTTGCCCCAGTTGACCAGGTCGAGCGCGAGCGTCGCCTCGCGCAGGTCGGCACGGACATTCACGCGGCCCGCGCCGTTGCGGCGGCGCTCGCTGCGGATGTCGAGGCCGACCGGGCCGCGCACCACCTCCTCATTGGCGAGGCCGAGAGCAGCGAGCTGGCGCGCATCGGCGCGCGCCTGCACCGTCTCGCGCATCACCACCTGCGTCGCGGGGCCGCCGCGGAAATCCATCTCGACCCCGAGCCGCGCCTGGATCTCGGCGAGCATCGCGGTGCCGGTCACGCGCAGGCCGGCATTGTCCACGCTCAGCTCGAACTGCCCGCGCTCCAGGTTGCGCCCGAGCAGGAGGTCCGCCAGCCGCACGTCGCGCAGCCGCGCCTGGGCGCGGACGCGCAGCGCCTCCGCCGGCAGGTCGTTGAGCAGCGGGAAGCCCAGCGACAGACGGCCCTCCGCCGTGCCCTGCGGATCCTTGAGCGGCAGCGGGCGCCGGTCGAACAGGCGCAGCCGCGGATGCTGCAGCACGCCGAGCACCTCCGGCACCGGCCCCGCGAGGCCGATCTGCATGTCGGCCGAGGGCACCGTGCCCGGCGCGAAGAGGAAGCGCAGCGTCGCCTCCCGCGCGCGCACCTGCGTGCCGGATTGGCGCGCCGCGGCGACATGGGCCGTCACCTCGGTGGGCGAGAAGGCGATGCGGCCCTGCACGCCCTCGACCGGCGGGACGGGGCGCAGCCAGTGCACGGTGGCGTCGGTGACATCGAGCGTACCCGCCAGCGAGGCGAGGCTGAAGCCGGTCAGGTCGGCGGCCGCCTCGGCTTCGGCGGTCCAGCGCCCGTTGCGCGCGACGCCCGCGGTGATGTTGGAGGTGAGCCAGTCGCGCTCGCCACCGCCGAGCCCCTCGGGCCACCAGCGCGCGAGCTCGGCGAGTGGCGCGGCGTCCAGCGTCGCCTCGCCACCGGCGCGCCAGCGCCCGTCGCGGAGCTGCGCCTCCGCGCGCGCCGCGACCAGCGGCGTCCCGGGACCTTCGAGGCGGAGCGCCGCGCGCGTCACGCGCAGCACGCCCGGCCGCCACTCCGCCGCGGCGTCGAGACCGGCGATCGGGATGCGCCGCGCCTCGCCAAGATCGAGGGCGCCGGCGCGCGCGCCGATCGTTGCCCCGGCCTCGAGCAGCGTCCCGTCGGCGGCGAGGCGCGCCGACAGGTCGAGCCGCGCCGGCGCATCGAGCCGGGCGAGCGGCGCGAAGGCGGGCGCCAGCGTCGCGAGCGCCGCCGGGCGCAGCTCCGGCAGCGCGGCGCGCAGCGTGATCCGCGCCGGATCGCCCGCGGCCTCGAGCGAGGTGGCGACCGGCACGCGCGCCTCGCCGAGCCGCATGGTCGCCGCGCCGCGGCCGCTGATCCCGCCGCCGGGCAGCCGGCGAAGCTCGATGTTGGTGTCCTCGAGCGCCCAGACGATGCCGAGCGCCGCGTCCTCGACGCTCACCCGCCCGCCCGCGATGCTGAGCGCGGCGAGCGCACCGAGGGGCGATGCGTCATTCGGCGCGTGCAGCATCTCGGCGAGCAGGTCCTCGAACCGCGTGACGCCGGCCGGCACCTCCTCCGGCGCCTCGGTGGCGCCGAGCTGGATCGACAGCCGCCCGGCCTCGTCGCGGCGCAGCCGCAGCACCGGCTGCTGCAGCTCGATCCGCCGCGGCGCGAGCTGCCCGCGCAGCAGCCAGGGCACGGAGAGGCTCACCGCGGAATCCGGCATCTCGACGCGCACCGCGCCGTCCTCCCCGAGCACGCGCATGCCGCTCAGTCGCAGCTCGAGCGGCGTCAGCCCGTCGCCGCGCAGGCCCTCCCAGGCGATCGTGACCCGCCCGATGGCCAGCCGCGCGGCGCCGCCTGGCACATTCGCCTCCGCCTCCATGATGCGTGCCAGTTGGGGCACCTCCACGGGCCCCTGGGCGAGCCGCCAGGCGGCGCCGATGCAGAGGAGCAGCAGCAGGATCAGCAGGCCGAACAGGTAGTGCGCGGCGCGGTGCGCCTCCCGCGCCACTTGACCCGCGGGCCCCCTCACCGCTTCCCTCGCCGGCGATGCCGAAGACACGCGACGCGGCGCATGCCGCCGGCCCGGCGCCGATCTCCGCGGCCCGCCTGCCGCAACCCTTCGACCCCGGGGCGGCCGAGCGGCTTGCGGGGAGCTTCGCCGAGCGCGGCGCGGCGGAGCGGGGCTTCGCCGCAACGGCGGAAGGCGGCGCCCTGCTCGCCGCGCTGGGGGGGCATTCTTCCTACCTGGCGGATCTCGCGGTGCGCGAATCCGCGACGCTGCTGCGTGTGGTGGAGCGCGGACCGGACGCCACCTTCGCGCTCGCCCTCGACCCGCTCGGCCGCGCCGATCCGGCGGCGACGCGCCCGCAGGTGGCGGCGCTGCTGCGCCAGGCCAAGCGGCAGGCCGCGCTGATCGCGGCGGTGGCCGACCTCGCCGGGCTCTGGCCGCTCGACCGCGTGACGGGGGCCTTGTCGGAGCTGGCGGATTCTGCGACGGACTACGCCTGCGCGCATCTGCTGCGCGAAGCGCAGGCGCGCGGCGAGATCCGGCTGAGCGGCGCGCGGCACGACCCGCGCGCCACGGGACGGGGCTCCGGCCTGGTGGTGCTCGGCATGGGCAAGCTGGGCGGGCGGGAGCTGAACTACTCCTCGGATATCGACCTCATGGTGCTCTACGATCCGGTCGCGGCAGCCTACGACGCGGACCGCGCCGGCGCCATCTATGTCCGTCTCGCCCGCGACCTTGTCAGGCTGCTCGAGGAGCGGACGGAGGGCGGCTATGTCTTCCGCACCGACCTGCGCCTGCGCCCGGACCCGGCCGCGACGCCGCTCGCCGTCAGCCTGCCGGCGGCGATCACCTACTACGAAAGCATGGGGCAGAACTGGGAACGCGCGGCGATGATCAAGGCGCGGCCGGTCGCGGCCGACCGCGCGCTCGGCGAGTCCTTCCTGCGCGAGATCCGGCCCTTCGTCTGGCGCCGCCACCTGGATTTCGCGGCCGTCGCCGACATCCATTCGATCAAGCGCCAGATCCATGCGCACAAGGGCGCACGCGGCGCGCATGCCGAGGTGCAGGTCGCCGGCCACGACGTGAAGCTCGGCCGCGGCGGCATCCGCGAGATCGAGTTCTCGACGCAGATCCTCCAGCTGATCTGGGGCGGGCGCGATCCCGCGCTGCGCGACCCGACGACGCTCGGCGCGCTCGCCGCACTCGCCGCCGCGGGGCGGATCGAGCGACGCGTCGCGGCCGACCTCGCCGACGCCTATGTCTTCCTGCGCAACGTCGAGCACCGGCTGCAGATGGTCGCCGACCGCCAGACTCACCGGCTGCCGGAGGATGCGGAGGGGCTGGCGCGCATCGCGAGCTTCATGGGCTTTGACGGCGTCGACGCGTTCTCCGCCGCGCTCGTCGGGCACATGACGCGGGTCGAGCGCTGCTATGCGGGGCTGTTCGAGACGGCGCCCGACCTCGGCGTCGGCGGCGAGGTGGAGGGCAGCCTCGTCTTCACCGGCGTGGAGGACGACCCGGCGACGATCGAGACGCTGCGGCGCCTCGGCTACGCCAACCCCTCCGCCATCGCGGGGATGGTGCGCGGCTGGCACCATGGCCGCGCGCGGGCGACGCGCAGCGAGCGTGCGCGCGAGCTGCTGACGGAACTGATGCCGGCAATCCTCTCGGCCTTCGCGAAGCAGCTGCAGCCCGACCAGGCGCTCATGCGCCTCGACGCCGCGTTCCAGCGCATGGGCGCCGGCGTGCAGGCGTTGAGCCTGCTGCACAGGAACCCGGCGCTGCTCGACCGGCTCGCCTTCCTGCTCGGCGCGGCGCCGGCGCTGGCGGATCACGTGGCGCGCAGTGCTGCGGCGCTCGATGCGCTGCTGTCGGGCACGCTCTCGGCCGCCGATCCCGCCGCCTCGCTGCCGGCGCTGGTGAAGGAGGGGCGCTTCCTCGACGAGGCGCTGGACGCGACGCGGCGCGTCGTGACGGAGCGGCGATTCGAGATCGACGCCGCGGCGCTGGAAGGGCGCATGGGCGTGGATGCAGCCGGCGAGGCGCGCAGCGCGCTCGCGGATGCCGCCATCGCCGCGTTGCTGCCGCGGGTCGCGGCCGAGTTCGCGACGCGGCACGGCAAGGTGGCGGGCGGGGCGATGGGCGTCGTGGCGCTCGGCAAGCTCGGCGGACGCGACATGCTGCCGGCCTCCGACCTCGACCTGATCCTCGTCTACGACCATCCCGAGGAGGCGGCGGAGAGCACGGGCGGCGCGAAGTCGCTGCCGTCGAGCCACTACTACGCGCGGCTCGCCAACCAGCTGGTCACGGCGCTGACCTCCCCGGGGCCGGAGGGCAAGCTGTTCGAGGTGGACATGCGGCTGCGCCCCTCGGGCTCGAAGGGGCCGGTCGCGGTCTCGCTGCCGGGCTTCGCGCGCTACCACGCGGAAAGCGCCTGGACCTGGGAGCGCATGGCGCTGACCCGGGCGCGCTTCGTCGCCGGGCCGGCGGCGCTGAAGCGGAAGGTGGAGGCGGCGGTGCGCGGCGCGCAGACGCGCCCGGCCGACCCGGCCAGGGTGCTCGCGGATGCGGCGGCGATGCGCGCGCGGATGCTGCGCGACCTGCCGGCCGACGGGCCCTGGGACGCGAAGCTGATGCCGGGCGGGCTGGTGGAGGCGGAGTTCGTCGCGCAGGCGTTGCAGGTCGCGCATGCCGCGCGCCTGCCCGCGATTCTCTCGCCGACGACGCGGCAGGCGGTGGCGGGGCTCGCCAAGGCGAAGCTGCTGGCGCCGGAGGAGGTGGAGACGCTGGTCGCGGCCGACCGGTTGTGGCGCGCGGTGATCGCGCATCTGCGGCTGACCGTGGGCCGCTGGCGGGAGGAGGCGCTGCCGGCGCCGGTAGCGGCGGGGCTGCTCGCGGTGGTGGGCCCGCTGCTGCCGCGGCCGGCCGTTGACCAGTCGGAGCTCCGCACACAGATGCGGGACGTTGCGGAAGCGGTGCGCGCGGTTTTCCTCCGGCGCGTCGGTCCGCTCGATCCGGGATGACGGGGGACAGGATGGCGACGGCGAAGGCGGCGGCGAAGGGGGGGCCTGCGAAGGCAGCAGCGGCGAAGCCGGCCAAGGCGGCGGAACCGAAGGCGGCGCCGGCCTCCGGCCCGGCCGAGGGCGCGGCGGCGCCGGCCTTCTCCCTGCCAGCGAGCGGCGGGCGCACGGTCAGCAGCGAGGGCCTGAAGGGCAAGCCCTATCTGCTGTATTTCTACCCCAAGGCCGACACGCCCGGCTGCACGAAGCAGGCCTGCGGCGTGCAGGAGGCGCTGCCGCAGCTCGGCAAGCTCGGCCTGACGGTGATCGGCGTCTCGCCCGATCCCATGAAGCCGATCGAGAAGTTCGCCGAGAAGTACAAGCTGACCTTCCCGCTTGCCTCCGACGCGGACCAGAAGGTCGCGACCGCCTACGGCACCTGGGTCGAGAAGAGCATGTACGGCAAGACCTACATGGGCATGGAGCGGTCGAGCTTCCTCGTCGGCGCGGACGGGAAGGTCGTGAAGGTCTGGCGCAAGGTGAAGCCGGAGGCGCATGCGGCGGAGGTGATGGAAGCGGCAAAGGCGCTGAAGTAACCCGCCTGCCTGGCGCGGGTCACTCAGCGCCTGCGCCAGGGCTGCACCGCGAGCAGGATGATCAGGGTGAAGATCGCGGCGGCGATCGTGCCGAGGATGCCGATCAGCGCGAGCATCACCACGGCCTCGCCCCGCACGCCGGATTCCAGCATCCACCAGCCGGTCGCGCCGGCCGTCGCGCAGGCGAGCATCACGCCGACCGCCCAGCCGATCACCAGCCAGGGCCGACGGAAGGCGAGGCCGGCGGCGTGCTTCGGCGCGGCGGCACGGAAATGCTCGAAGACGCGGATCGCCTCGGCACGCGCCGCCGGCGCCACCGGCACCCGCAGTGCCTGACGAAGGGTCGCGGAGCGCCCGCGGGGATAGACGAGGCCGAACTCGATGCATTCGGGCGCGTCCGCCGGCTGCAGCCACTCGATGCCGCTCAGCTCCGGGACGGCAAGGCGCCGTAGCGGGTGATAGGAGCCATCCACCAGCACCTGGCGCGGGCCGAAGCGCACTTCCACCGGCCCGTCCGCAGGCCGCGGCGTGAAGTCGTTCCGCAGCGCCGCCGCGCCACGCTCCACGTCGAAGGCGCGGAATGCCTCCCAGGCGCGCGGCTCGACGGCCCAGCGCGCGATCACGCCGAGGCCACGGCGCAGCCGCCACTCACCCAGGCTCGCCAGCAAGGCCGGGACACCGAAGACGAGGCTGAGGACGAGGAGGATCAAGCCGGTCGTCCCCGCGGCGATCACGAGCCCTTCGGACAGGCGTGCATCGCCCAGGATCGCGACCGCAACGGCGGCGGCACCGGCCAAGGCGGCCAGCGCCCACCAGCCTGCCCTGCGGAGTGGGCTGCGCATGCTCGTGCTTCCGACGTTGACGCGAAGCTTAGGCGGCAATCACCGGAAATCCGAGGGCGATGCCACTCACCTCGATCGCCTGCCCAGCGTCGGGCAAGCGAAGGGCGATATGGCGAATCCGCGGTCAATCAGACGAAACAGTCTCCACTCCCGGTAGAATTGAACTTAATTTTCCACAGGGCCGTCGCGTGGAGCATGATCCAATCGGGGCGCGTCCCTTGGGCTCCCCACGAGGGAGGAAAGCCATGACACGAACGATGCCATTTGGCCGGTGGGCGCTGTTGCTCGGCCTTGCCTGCGGCCCGGCTGCGGCACAGCCGCATCACGGGCACGACCACGGCAGCGCCGCCCTGGGCACTGTCAATTTCCCCGTGACCTGCAGCGCCGAGGCACAGGCAGCCTTCAACGCGGGCATGAAGCTGCAGCACTCGTTCTGGTATCAGGCCGCCGGCGAGACCTTCCAGGAAGTGCGCCAGCGGGATCCCGGCTGCACCATGGCATATTGGGGCGAGGCGCTCTCGCTGCTGACCAACCCGTTCAGCCCGCCGACGCTGCCCAACCTCCGCCGCGCGCGCGCGCTGCTCGACGAAGCGAGCCGCATCGGCGCGCGCAGCGAGCGCGAAGCCGGCTACATCTCCGCACTCGCCGAGGTCTTTGCGGCCGAGGACCTCGCAGGCCACCGGGCCCGGCTGATGAACTACCGCGCCGCAATGGAGCGGCTGCAGCAGCGATTCCCCGACGACAGCGAGCTCGCGATCCAGTTCGCGCTTGTGCTCGGCGTCACGGCATCGCCAGCGGACAAGAGCCACGCGGACCAGCTGCGCGGCGCGGCGATCCTGGAGCGCGAATGGCTGCGCCAGCCGGACCATCCGGGCGTCGTCCACTACCTGATCCACCTCTACGACGTGCCGGCGCTCGCCGACCGGGGGATCCCTGCGGCAGAGCGCTATGCGGTGCTCGCCGCAGATGCGGCGCACGCGCTGCACATGCCGTCCCACATCTTCACGCGCGTCGGTCGCTGGGACGCCTCCATCGAGACAAATCGCCGTTCCGCTGCCCGCGCCATCGCCACGAACGACCCGGAAGGCGAGTTCCACGCACTCGACTACATGGTCTACGCCTATCTCCAGACCGGCCGCGATGCCGCGGCACGCGAGGCGCTGGCCGGCGCCGGACGTGCCGAGGGGCCGGTGCGCAACGCAAAGCCGTTCGCGGCTGCGGCTATGCCGGCGCGCATCGCGCTCGAGCGGGGCGCCTGGGACGAGGCGGCGGCATTGGTGCCCGTGGAGACGCCCTTCCCCCAGACCGCGGCCATGACGCACTTCGCGCGTGCGCTCGGCCATGCACGCTCCGGCCGGCCGGCGGCGGCCTCCGGCGACATCGATGCGCTGCGCCGCCTGGCGGAGCGGCTGCGCGGCACCGACGCCTACTGGGCCGAGCAGTTGGACATCCAGCGCATCGCAGCCGAAGGCTGGGTGGCCTTCGCGTCCGGCCGTCGCGAGGACGGGCTGCGGCTGCTCCGCGAGGCGACCGACCGCGAATCCCGCACCGACAAGGCTGCCATCACGCCCGGCCCGCTGGCGCCGGCGCGCGAACTGCTCGCCGAGGCGCTGCTCGAGGCCGGCGATGCGAGGGCCGCGCTGGCCGAGTTCGAGGCGGTGAGCCGCACCGAGCCGCGCCGCTTCCGCGCCACAGCCGGGGCGATGCAGGCCGCGGCAGCGGCGGGCGACACGGCGGCGGCGCGGCGGCATGCGGCGGCGCTGGTGGATATCGCGCCCAACCCTGACAGCCCGCGTCCGGCCATAGAACGCGCCCGCGTCCTGCTGGCGCAGCGCTGACCTCTTGCGTCGGCCGCCTCGGCCACGCGCCGGGGCGGCTCGGCTAGGCGCGGGTCACCGCGTCGCCGGCGCGGATCGCGCCGCCCTCGATGATGCGCGCGGTGATGCCGCCATGGCCGCGGACGGCGTTGTAGCCGCCGGGGCCGAATTCCTCCTCCATGCGGGAGCAGGGGTGGCATTCGCCGCTGAACTCCAGCAGCGCCTCGCCGACGCGGAAGCGGCGGCCTTTCAGCGCGAGGAGGTTCAGGCCCTCGGTCACGAGGTTGCGGCGCAGGCGGTGCGGGGCGACGGCGTCGAGGCCGAGGACCGATGCGATCGCCGCGAGGTGCTCGGCGGCGATCAGCGTGACCTGGCGCGCGCCGGATGCGGCGCCGCGCCAGCGGTCGCCGATCAGGCCCTCGCCCGGGCGAAGCTCAGCGTCGTCGAGGGCAACCATCGGGGCGCGGCGGGCGGGGCGGAGGCCGATCCAGGTGAGGCGGCCGGGGCGCATTGGGGCGTCGAAGAGGCGGGCGAGGGGGGATGCGGGAGGGAAGCTCATCCGGCGGGATTACCCCCACCCCGACCCTCCCCCGCGTCGTGCCGAAGGCACGCCTCCGGCGTGATGCGGGAGAGGGAGAGACCGGCGCGGGCGAGGCGGCCGGCGCTCACCCTGCCCGCACGAGCAGGTGCTTCTTCTTGCCGAGCGAGAGCTTGCCGGCGTCGTCGCGCAGATCCGCGGGCGTGATCGTCGCCGCAGGATCGGTGACCGGCGCGTCGTTCAGGCGCACGCCACCCTGCGCGATCAGGCGGCGCGCCTCGCCCTTGCTGGCGCAGAACTTTGCGGCGACGAGGATGTCGACGATGCCCGCCGGCAGCGTCGTGACATGGGTGGGCAGCGTGTCCGCAGCGACGCCGTCCTCGAAGGTGCGGCGCGCGGTCTCGGCCGCGGCGTCCGCCGCGGCGCGGCCGTGCAGCAGAGCGGTCGCCTCGGTTGCGAGCACCTTCTTCGCGTCGTTCACCTCCGACCCGCGAAGTGCTGCGAGCCGCGCGACCTCCGTCATCGGAAGGTCGGTGAAGAGGCCGAGGAAGCGGCCGACATCCGCGTCCTCCGTGTTGCGCCAGAACTGCCAGTAGTCGTAGGGCGAGACGCGATCGGCGTTCAGCCAAACCGCCCCGGCCGCCGTCTTGCCCATCTTGGCGCCTGACGCAGTGGTGATCAGCGGCGTCGTCACGCCGAAGGCCTCCTTCCCGTCCACGCGGCGGATCAGGTCGGTGCCCATCACGATGTTCCCCCACTGGTCGCGCCCGCCCATCTGCAGCGCGACGCCGTGGCGGCGGTTGAGCTCGAGGAAGTCGTAGGCCTGGAGCAGCATGTAGTTGAACTCGAGGAAGCTCAGGTTCTGCTCGCGCTCGAGGCGCAGCTTCACGCTGTCCATGGTCAGCATGCGGTTGACGCTGAAGTGGCGCCCCATGTCGCGCAGGAAGGGGATGTAGAGCAGGCGGTCGAGCCAATCGGCGTTGTCGAGCATCACCGCGTCGGTCGGGCCGTCGCCGAAGTGCAGGAATGGGTCGAAGACGCGGCGGATGCCGGCCTTGTTCGCCTCGATCCGCGCATCGTCGAGAAGCTGCCGCGCCTCGTCCTTGCCGGAGGGATCGCCGATCTTCGTCGTCCCCCCGCCCATCAGCACGACCGGCCTGTTGCCGGTGCGCTGGAGCAGGCGCAGCTGCATGATCTGCACGAGGCTGCCGACATGCAGGCTGTCGGCGGTGGCGTCGAAGCCGATGTAGCCCGCGACCGGGCCGGCGGCGAGGCGCGCATGCAGCGCGGCCTCGTCGGTGACCTGGTGGATGAAGCCACGGGCGCGGGCCTCGTGCAGGAAATCGCTGGTGCTCATCGGCGTGTCGAAGGGCTTCCGGACGGGCGCGCGGCGTAGCACGGTGGCGCGATGCTGCGAACCATCGGTCTGATGAGCGGCACCTCGCTCGACGGGGTGGACGCCGCCTGGGTGGAGACGGATGGGGAGACCATCGGCCGGCTCGGTCCGTCGGTGACGCTGCCCTATGCGCCGGAGCTGCGGCGCGACCTGCGCGCGGTGCTGGACCGCGTGGCGGAGCGCGACGCGGCGGGCCTGCCGCCGGAGGAGGACGAGCTGCTGGCGAGCTGCGTCGCGCGGCTGACGGCCCGCCACGTCGAGGCGGTGCGCGCCGTCGCCTGGCAGGCCGACCTCATCGGCTTCCACGGGCAGACGATCCTGCATCGGCCGCGGCGGCCCGGGTCGAACCACCTCCCCTTCACCTGGCAGATCGGCGATGCGGCGCGGCTCGCGCGGGAGACGGGGCTGTCGGTCGCCTACGATTTCCGCAGCGCCGATGTCGCGGCCGGCGGGCAGGGCGCGCCGCTGGTGCCGGTGGTGCATGCGGCGATGGCGCAGGGCCTGCCGAAGCCGCTGGCGGTGCTGAATCTTGGCGGGGTGGCGAACGTCACCTGGATCGGGCCAGGGGACGGAGGGTCGGGGGAGCTGATCGCCTTCGACACCGGGCCGGCGAACGGGCCGCTCGACGATTGGGCGCGGCGCTCGACCGGGGAGGCCTATGACCGGGACGGGCGGCTGGCGGCGGCGGGGCAGCCGGATGGGGGCGTGCTGGCGCGGCTGATCGCGCATCCCTACCTCGCCGCGCCTCCGCCGAAGTCGCTCGATCGGCTGGATTTCGGGCGGGCGCTGGAAGAGGCGGGGGCGGGCGGGCTCTCGCCGGCGGATGGCGCGGCGACGCTGGTGGCCTTCTGCGCGGTCTGCGTCGCGGCGGCGGCGCGGCACTTCCCCTCGCCGCCGGTGCAGTGGCTGGTGGCCGGGGGCGGGCGGCGGAATCCGGCGATCATGCGGGCGCTCGCCTCCGCGCTGACGGAGCCGGTTCGGCCGGTGGAGGTCGTCGGCTGGAACGGCGATGCGCTGGAGGCGCAGGCCTTCGGCGTGCTTGCGGCGCGGGTCTGGCGCGGGCTGCCGCTGACCTTCCCAGGGACCACGGGCGTCTCCGGGCCGCTGCCGGGGGGCAGGCTGGTGGGACCCTTGCTGTAATCCCCACGAAGCCGCTGCGCGTCTTCGTGGGGGCCCCGGTTTGGCGCCTGTGCCTGGAGGCTGGCTCATCCTACCGCGGCAAAGCCGCGGCAGGGCACCGGGAGGCGGACAGGTGCCGGCGGGCGCGACAACCGGGACGCGATGCGGCGGCGGGCTTCGGACAAAGTCCGGGGTCCGCAAGGGTAGTTTCGGACGAAGTCGTCGGTGTCCGCGAAGCGCAGGGTTCGGACGAAGTCCGCGTGCTGCGTCGTGGGCGGTTTCGGCTGAGGGCGGTGCGGGGGGGGCTGGTCCGCGACCCCCCCACCCCGGCCCTCCCCCGTAAAGGGGGAGGGAGAAGGATTGTCAGTCGGCGGCCAGCGCCATGCGGGTGCGGTTGAGGGCCTTGTTGATGTGGTCCTCGGTCGCGTCGGCCACCTGCTCGGCCTGCGGGGGCGTGAAGATGTGCCCGGCCGCGGGCATGACGCGGTAGTCGATGGCGATGCCCTTCTGGGTGTTCAGCTTCTCGACCAGCTTGCGCACGCTGCCTTCGGGGACGAGCTCGTCATCGGCGCCGTGCAGCATCAGCCCGTTGCAGGGGCAGGGGGCGAGGAAGCCGAAATCGTAGTGGCTGGCCGGCGGCGAGATGGAGATGAAGCCCGACATCTCCGGCCGGCGCATCAACAGCTGCATGCCGACATAGGAGCCGAAGGAATAGCCCGCGACCCAGAGCGAGGAGGCGTTCGGGTTCACCGCCTGGAGGAAGTCGAGCGCCGCCGCGGCGTCCGAGATCTCGCCGATGCCGCCATCGTAGCGGCCCTGGCTGCGGCCGACGCCGCGGAAGTTGAAGCGCAACGTCGAGAAGCCCATGCCCTGGAAACGCTGGTAGAGCGCGTGGACGACCCGGTTGTTCATGGTCCCGCCATGCAGCGGGTGCGGATGGAGCACGAGGGCCACGGGGGCGTTGGCCTGCTTCGCGTGGTGATAGCGGCCTTCGAGCCGGCCATCGGGGCCGGCGAACATCACTTCGGGCATCGCGCGTCAGGTCCAGTCTCGGTTGCGGCCGTGGCGCGCGTAGCGCCGCCGGCCAATTGGGGAACCACGCAGACCGGGGCAACGCCCAGCCTCCGCCCAGGTGGCGTCCGCAGCCACCCGATTCCACTTCCGGAAGCACCCCCGCCCGGCCCCGATCGTTGACGGGGCAGGTCGGGAAACCTAGCTTCGAGCGCGACTTGCTCGTGCGGTCGGCGGTTCCGGTCGTGGCTCTAGGTGGGTGCGAGGTGGCCCGCGCCCCGTGGACGAACCGCGGGGCGGGCTCCCGAGCCCCGCGGTGGCCGCAATATAGGGAGCCGGGGACCGGTTTCATATCGGATTCACGGCATGGGGCCCATGTTCCTGCGTCTGCTCGCGCATCGCCGAGGGTGGGGTCCGGGGCCTTTCGCGGGGCAGTCCGCTTGTGCGCCGCCGCATGCAACCCCCGGGTGGTCGGCATGAGGCTTTCCACCCGCGGTCGTTACGCCGTCATGGCGATGGTCGAGCTGGCGTCCCGCCAATCGGCCGAGTCCGGGCCCGGCCAGGTGAGCCTGGCGGAGATCGCGGGCGCCCAGCACCTGTCGCTCGCCTATCTGGAGCAGCTCTTCGGACCGCTGCGGCGGGCGGGGCTGGTCGGCTCGGCCCGCGGACCGGGCGGCGGCTACCGCTTGGCGCGGGAGCCGGCGGCGATCACCATCTCGGACATCGTGCTGGCGGTGGACGAGCCGATCCAGGCGACGCGCTGCGAGGAGGGCGGGCCGGGCTGCCTCGATGGGCAGCGCTGCCTCACGCACGACCTCTGGGCCGAGCTCGGCGACCAGATCCGGCTGTTCCTGGAAGGCGTGACGCTGGCCGACGTGATCGGCGGGCGGGTGGTCGGCCGGGCCGGGCCGCCGCGGGACGCCGAGGCGGTCGCGGCGGAGCGGACGCGCGCGGCGGAGTAGTGGCGCGGGCGGGCCGCGCGCCGCATATCTCCGGCATGGAAGTCTACCTCGACGCCAATGCGACGGAGCCGCTGCGCCCGCAGGCGCGCGCGGCGGCGATCGCGGCGATGGACCTCGCGGGCAACCCGTCCTCGGTGCATCGCGCGGGACGCGCGGCGCGGCGCGTGCTGGAGCAGGCGCGCGAGCGGGTCGGGGCGCGCTTCGGCGCCGCACCCGCGGATGTCGTCTTCACCGCGGGCGGGACGGAGGCGAATGCGCTGGCCGTGCGGGGGCTCTCGCGCGGGCGGCGCGTGCTGGTCGGTGCCACCGAGCATCCGGCGGTGCTGGCCGCGGCGCCGGGGGCGGAGGTGCTGCCGGTGCGCGGGGACGGGACGCTCGACCTCGCCGCGCTGGCCCGCGCGCTGGAGGGGCCGCCGGCGCTGGTCTGCGTCATGGCGGCGAACAACGAGACGGGCGTGCTGCACCCGGTTGCCGAGGCGGCGGCGCTGTGCCGGGCGGCGGGCGCGATGCTGCACGTGGATGCGGTGCAGGCGGCGGGGCGGGTGGCGGTCTCGCTGGGCGAGGCGGATTCCCTGGCGGTGTCCGGCCACAAGCTCGGCGGGCCGAAGGGGGCGGGGGCGCTGCTGCTGCGGGCCGGGCTGGCGCCGGAGGCGCTCATTGCGGGCGGCGGGCAGGAGCGCGGGCGGCGCGGCGGGACGGAGCCGCTGCCGGCGATCGCGGGGCTGGCCGCGGCGGCGGAGGCGGCGGAGCCCCGGGCCGCGGTGCGGCTGGCGGCGATCCGGGATGCGATGGAGGCGGGCTGCGTGGCGCAGGGGGCGTTCGTCGCCGGCGCGGGCGCGCCGCGGCTGCCGAACACGACGAGTCTCGTGCTGCCTGGCGTGGCGGCGGAGACGCAGGTGATCGCGCTGGACCTGGCCGGCGTGCGGGTGTCGGCGGGGGCGGCCTGTTCCTCGGGCAAGGTGGCGCGGAGCCATGTGCTGGCGGCGATGGGCTTCGGCGAGGAGGCCGGCTGCGCGATCCGTGTCTCGCTGCCCTGGGATGCGCCGGAGGACGCGGCGGAGCGCTTCGTCGCGGCGTGGTCGGCCATGCGGCAGCGGCTCTCGCGTCACGCCGCCTGACGCGCCATCTAGCGCCCGATGAGCAGGCCGAACCGCCCGATCTACCTCGACAACCACGCCACCACGCCGGTGGATCCGCGCGTGCTCGCGGCCATGCGGCCCTGGTGGGAGGCGAACTTCGCCAATCCGGGCTCGGTCGAGCACGCGATGGGGCGCGCGGCGGAGGAGGCGGTGGAGGCGGCGCGCCGGGAGGTCGCGGCGCTCGTGGGCGCGGAGCCGAACGAGATCCTGTTCACCTCGGGCGCCACCGAATCGAACAACCTGGCGATCAAGGGTGCGGCCCGGTTCGCCGCGGCGCAGGGGACGGGGCGGCGGCGGGTGGTGACGCTCGCCACCGAGCACAAATGCGTCCTCGAGAGCGTGCGTGACCTCGGCGCGGAGGGGTTCGAGCCGGTGGTGCTGCCGGTGGGCCCCGACGGGCTGCTGGACCTCGGCCTGCTGGATGCGACGCTGGCCGAGGCGCCGACGCTGCTTGTCTCGGTGATGGCGGTGAACAACGAGATCGGGGTGATCCAGGACCTCGCCGCGATCGGGGACGCTGCGAAGCGGCACGGGGCGACGTTCCACACCGATGCGGCGCAGGCGGCGGGGCGCATGCCGCTCGACGTCGGCGCGATCCGGGCGGACCTGCTCTCGCTGTCGGGGCACAAGCTCTACGGGCCGAAGGGGATCGGGGCGCTCTATGTCCGGCGGCGGCCGCGGGTGCGCTTGGCGCCGCTCTTCTCGGGCGGCGGGCAGGAGCGGGGGCTGCGGTCGGGGACGCTGGCGGCGCCGCTGGTCGTCGGCTTCGGCGAGGCGTGCCGGATCGCGGCGGCGGAGGCGCTGCTCGATGCCGGGCGGATCGCGGGGCAGCGGGACCGCTTCCTCGCCGCCCTCTCGGCCGCGGTGCCGGACCTCGCGGTCCATGCCGAGCGGGAGCGGCGGGTGGCCGGGAACCTCTCGATCGCCTTCCCGGGCGGGGTGACGGCGCAGCAGGTGATGGAGGGGGCGCCTGAGGTCTGCGTCTCCACCGGGTCGGCCTGTTCCTCGGCGGAGGTCGAGCCCTCCCACGTGCTGAAGGCGCTCGGGCTGCCGGAGGCTGTGGCGCGGGCGACCTTGCGGATCGGGATCGGTCGCTTTACCTCCCCCGCCGAGGTGGACCTGGCCGCCGCGGCGCTCGGCGCCGCCTGGCGCCGGGCCGTCACGTCGGGAACGAGCGACGCCGGGATGGCGGGCGCCGCGGAGTAGGGCCCCAGATGCCGAAGATGACCTTCATCGAGCGCGACGGAACGCGCAAGGACGTGGACGCGCCGCTCGGCCTTTCGGTGCTCGAGATCGCGCACAAGCACGGGGTGGACATCGAGGGCGCCTGTGAGGGGTCGCTGGCCTGCTCGACCTGCCACGTGGTGGTGGACCCGTCCTGGTACGCCAAGCTGTCGGAGGCGACGGAGGACGAGGAGGACATGCTCGACCTCGCCTTCGACCTGCAGGAGACAAGCCGGCTCGGCTGCCAGATCATCATGACCGAGGCGCTGGACGGGCTGGTGGTGAAGCTGCCCTCGGCGACGCGGAACGCACTTGGCTGAGGATTACGGCGCGCCGGGCGGGCTGTTCCGGCGGCTGAAGGAGGCCTGCGGGGCGGAGTGGCGCGCCTATACCTGGCATCCCTTCGTGCAGGGGATCGCCGACGGCACGCTGCCGCTGACGGCGTTCAAGCGCTACCTCGTGCAGGACTACCTGTTCCTCGTGCAGTTCGTGCGGGCGCATGCGCTGGCCGCCTACAAGGCGGAGAGCCTGGATGCCTTCCGCGAGAAGTCGGGCGCGATCGCCGCGCTGCTGCACGAGATGACGCTGCATGTCGGCTACTGCGCGGAGTGGGGCATCGCGGAGCGCGCGATCCTGGCGGAGCCGGAGGCGGCGGAGACGGTCGCCTACACGCGCTGGGTGCTGGACCGCGGGGTGGCCGGCGACATCCTCGACCTCGAGGTGGCGCTCGCGCCCTGCACGGTCGGCTATGGCGAGATCGCGTTGATGATCGAGGCGAGCGCGACGCGCCTGCGCGACGACAACCCCTACGAATCCTGGATCGCCATGTATGCGGGCGCCGAGTACCAGGCGCTGGCGCGCGGGGCGGCGGCGCGGCTGGATGCCTTGGGCGAGAGCCATGGCGGGGCAGCGCGCTTCGCGTCCCTGAAGGCCGACTTCGCCAAGGCGGCGCGGCTCGAGGCGGATTTCTGGCAGATGGGATTCACCGCGCGATGAGGGTGCTCGTCGCGATGTCGGGCGGGGTGGATTCCTCGGTCGTCGCGGGGCTGATGAAGCGGGCCGGGCACGAGGTGGTCGGCGCCACCTTGCAGCTCTACGACCACGGTGCCGCGGCGAAGAAGACGGGCGCCTGCTGCGCGGGGCAGGACATCCATGATGCGCGGCGCGTCGCCGACCTCCTCGACATCCCCCACTACGTGCTGGACCGCGAGGCCCGCTTCCGCTCGGCGGTGATCGAGGACTTCGCAGACACCTATGCGCGCGGCGAGACGCCGATCCCCTGCATCCGCTGCAACCAGACGGTGAAGTTCCAGGACCTGGTGGCGCTGGCCCGCGACCTCGGCTGCGAGGCGCTGGCGACGGGGCATTACGCGCGGCGCGTCGAGGGACCCGACGGGATGGCGCTGCACCGCGCCGCCGACCCGGCGCGCGACCAGTCCTACTTCCTCGCGATGACGACCCGCGCGCAGCTCGACTTCGCGCGCTTCCCGCTCGGCGCCATGCCCGACAAGGCGGCGGTGCGCGCGGAAGCCGCGCGGCTCGGCCTTCCGGTCGCCGAGAAGCCGGACAGCCAGGACATCTGCTTCGTGCCCTCGGGCAGCTACGCCGCCGCGGTCGCCAAGCTGCGCCCGGAGACGGCGGAGCCGGGCGAGATCGTGGACCTCGATGGCCGCGTGCTTGGGATGCATCGCGGCATCGGGCGCTACACGGTGGGTCAGGGACGTGGCCTCGGGATCGGCGGCGGCGACCGGCTGTTCGTGGTGGCGCTGGACGCGACGCGGCGGCGGGTGGTGGTCGGGCCGCGCACGGCGCTGCCGCGGCCGGAGGTGGTGGTGGGCGAGGTGAACTGGCTCGTGCCGCCGCCCGCCGGTCCGATCCGCGTGGCGGTCAAGCTGCGCGGGCGCGAGGCGCCGCGGGGGGCGGTGGCGGATTGGGACGCCGCCGCGGGGCTGCTGCGCGTCGCGCTCGACGAGCCGAACGTCGTCGCGCCGGGGCAGGCCTGCGTGCTGTATGACGGCGATCGCGTGCTGGCGGGCGGCTTCATCCGGCGGAGCGTGACCGCCCATGGCGTTGACATGGCGGGGGCCGCGGCGTAACCGGGCGCCCTCGCGGGGTTCGGCCCCGAAGCCCTTGGGGCGGCGTAGCTCAGCTGGTTAGAGCACGGCACTCATAATGCCGGGGTCAGCGGTTCAAGTCCGCTCGCCGCTACCATGTCTTTCCATCGGAAATTCAGAGTGTTGCGAGCCGTTCGGTTTGCGGCCGTGCTCGGCTTTTTCGTCGACCTGACCACATATTGAACGGACGCCGCTGGCGAAACGCGCTCTCTGGGTTGCGGTCGGCGCCCTACCATCGAGTCTCGCGTCGATGCGGTGAAAATTCGACGTCCTATATCTTGTATGACGTCAGACCCTGCCAGCGCCGCTCAGATCCGTGCCGCTCGAGCGATCCTTGGTTGGTCCCAACGCGGTCTGGCGACCCAAGCGAGAGTTGCCGTCTCTACCATCGCCGACTTTGAGCGAGGCCAGCGCAGGCCCGTCTCAAACAACATCGACGCCATCCGGAAGGCGATTGAGGCCGCAGGGGTTCGGCTGGCGGCCGGTGGGGCCGTCGCCGGTTCCCTTCCGGCCTCCACGGCGCCTTCGGTGAGAGGCGCGGTCACGGGGCAGCCGGTCCGGCTGCCCCGTCCTTCGGCGTCGCCGGGCGCGGCGATGCCGATCGCGCGCGGCTCAGCCCTCGCCCATGCCGCGTGGCAGGCGGATCGCGGCGATGCAGGCCCCGTCGTGCCAGTGGATGTCCAGCGCGCCGCCGATGCCGTGTCGCAGCGTCTGCCGCGCGAGCCGCAGGCCGAACCCCTCCCGCACCGGATCGGCGCCGCGCGCCGGGCCGCCGCTTTCCTCCCAGCGGACCGAGACGGCGTCCGCGCTCTCCGCCGCCCAGGACAGCGCGACCTTTCCATCCCGCACGGACAGGGCGCCGTGACGGCGCGCATTGGTCGCGAGCTCATGCAGGACGAGGCAGAGCGCCTGGGCCTGCGCCGGCGCCAGCAGAACGGGCGGCCCCTGGAGCGCGATGCGCCCGGGCGTGGCGCGCCGGAACTCGCCGAGGCACGCCTCGGCCAGCGCGCCGAGTTCGGCACCCTCCCACCCGCTCGCGGCGAGCGCGTCATGCAGCGCTGCGAGCGCCTCGATGCGGCCCTGCACGGCGGCCGCATAGGCCGCCGCGTCGCCGCGCGGCGTCAGGCGGACGAGGGCCGCGGCGGTGGCGAGGGCGTTGCGCGCGCGATGGTCCACCTCGCGCATCAGCCGCGTCCGCTCGGCCTCAGCCTCGCGCCGCTCCGTCACGTCCTGGACGACGCCGGCGACGAGCAGCGCTGCGCCGGTCTCGGCGTCACGCCGCACGACGGAGCCGTGGCTGGCGAACCAGCGCCAGCGCCCATCCGCCAGGCGCAGCCGGAACTCGGTGTCGAGGCTGTCGGACCCGCCCGGTTCGACGGCTGCCCGGATCGCGGCGACGTGGCGGGCGCGATCGTCGGGGTGGATCAGCGTCAGCGGGATGCCCGAGCTGGCCTCGCCTTCCGGCCGCAGCCCGCCGAGCATCTCCACCGCGCGCTCGTCCCACCAGGTCTCGTTGGCGGGAAGGCGGCGTTCCCAGGTGCCGAGCCGCGCGCCCCGCAGCGCCGCGGAAAGTCGCGCCACGGCCTCGGCCTGGACGCGCTGCGCCTCCTTCAGCTCGGTCACGTCGAGATGCGCACCGACCATCCGCAGGGCGACGCCGCGCGCGTCGCGCTGGATCTCCGCCCGTGCGGCGATCCAGCGCACCTCGCCGGTCGGCGTGGCGACGCGGTATTCCTGGGCATAGTCGGTCGGCCCCCCATCGGAGACAGCCTGCAGGAAGGCGCGTTCCGCGCGGTCGCGGTCCTCCGGGTGGAGGCGGGCGACCCAGTCGCGGTGGGCCTCGACGGCCTCCTCCGCGGGTGCGCCGTGCAGCCGCATGTAGCCGGCGGAGCGCAGGTTCGCGCCGGTCGGCAGGTCGATCTCGAAGCCGCCGACGCGGCCGATCTCCTGGATCCGTTCGAGGCGCGCCTTCGCGCCCGCGAGCGCGACGGCCCGCTCCGCGACCCGCGCCTCCAGCTCGGCGTTGGTGGCGCCGAGCCGCCGCTGCTTGCGGCCGACGAGTACCGAGAGGCCGAGCAGGACCGCGGCGGCCGGGATCGCCGCGGCCAGCGGCGGCATCATGGATCGGCGCCACGCCTCCACCACCGCCTCGCGTGGCCGCGCGGCCGTGACGTAGACGGGCCAGCCCTCGACCCGGCGCACCGCGCCGATCCGCACCACGCCGTCGAGGGCCGAGGGGGTCACGGCATCCCATGCAACATCGCCGCGAGCCATCCGCTGCACGACCGGGCTGCCGGCCGGGATCCTGGCGTGTTCCGCCGGCGGTCCGTGATGGGAACGGGCGAGGACTTCGCCATCCGCCCGGACGAGGCCGATGGCATCGCCAGGGCGGCCGAGGATGCGCTGCAGCGCCTCGGCCACGCGCCCCGGATCCACGGAGACATTCACCTGCCCGGCATAGGCGCCGTCCGGGCCGGACTCCCTGCGTCGCGCCACGGCGAAGAACACGTTGTTCTCCACGCGGCCGCGATAGACCCGCGTGACGGCGACCTCCGGCGCTCCCGGCGCGGTGAGCAGCATGTGGTGCTCGCGGTCCGAGAGGTCGATGTTGCGCGGCACAGGCAGCACGGTAGCGCTCAGCAGGGGGCGCGCCTCGCGATCGAGCACCCATGCGGTCTGCAGCTCGGGGCTCGAGGCGACGCGTGCGCGGAGCGAGGCATGCAGTTCCGCCTCGCGCAGGCGGATCTCGGCATCCGACAGGCTGCCGAGCAGGTCAACCAGCCGCTGCGTCGCCCCGGCATGCTCGTTCAGCACGCGTGCCGCGTATTCCGCGCCGATGGCAGCGCCGCGGACCACTTCCAGGCGGGCTTCCGCCCAGGCCCGGTCCCAGGCGATCCAGGCTGACCAGGCGAGGGCCGCCGCGGGGAGCAGCGCCGCCCAGGCGAGGAGAAGCCGAAGCGATCGCGTGCCCTCGCTCCTAGGGGAGGGGTGCGGTGCGGCGAGCGTCTGGGCGTGGGCAGGTTCGGCGGAAGCTGCCGCCAGGCGGCTCGGCGTCATCTTCATGCCAGCCGATGCCCGCGAGCCATCTGATCACGCATCCTTGCATCGGCGGGAGTTCGCACGCGGGCCGTGGCGCAACATTCTCCCTTCTAAGGGGTTCGACCGCGCGCGAAAGGCAACGACGAACGCATTCACCGCCACGTGAATGAGTGCATCCTGCGTCACCCGAAGGGCGCCGCCTCTCGCCTGCATCCTCGCCATCCCTGCGGAACCTGGTCCGTGCCGTGCACTTCACCCGCGCGGCGCCGCCATGGACAGCCCGGCTCACGCCCTTGGGATCGGCGCGCGCCGGCGCTGGCGGTTGCCGCATGGTTGCGCGCCGGACGCGCGGTGCCACCATGAAGGCCATGCCTCCCCGTGCTTTTCCGGTCGTGCCGGCGCAGCCGTCGGCCCGGGCCGACGGCTGCGCCGGCACGCGCCGCGCCTCCCTGGCGAAGAATGTCCGACCCCTCGGCTGACCGTCGCGCGGACGGCACCGGGCCGACGGTTGCCGATGCGCTCGACCGCGACGCGGCCCGTATCGGCGCCGAGCTGATGCGGCTCGACGGCGGCACCGATCCCTTCGCCGCCGCGGTGCGGGCAACGCGCATGCCAATGATCGTCAGCGATCCGCGGCAGCCCGACAATCCGGTGGTCTTCGTCAACGATGCCTTCTGCCGCCTGACCGGCTATGCGCGCGACGAGATCCTCGGCCGGAATTGCCGCTTCCTGCAGGGGGTCGGCACCGACCGCGCCGTCGTCGCGCGCATCGGGGCCGCGGTGCGCGCGGCGCGGCCGATCGAGATCGACGTGCTCAACTACCGCAAGGACGGGGAGGCGTTCTGGAACCGGCTGCTGCTCGCCCCGGTGCGCGACGCCGCCGGCGACCTCGCCTATTTCTTCGCCAGCCAGGTGGACGTGACGCTCGAGCGCGAGCGCCTCGCCGGCCTCGAGAGCCGCAACGCCGCGCTGATGGCGCAGCTCGCCGACCGCATGCGCGCCCTCGTCGAGAGTGAGGCGCGGTTCCGCCACATGGCGAACAGCGCGCCGGCGCTGATCTGGATGACCGACGCCGAGGGCGCGGTGAGCTTCGTCAACCGTCACCACGAGCACATGTTCGGCGTGCCGGGCGAGACGCTGCTGGGCAAGGGCTGGGCGCGGCTGATCCTGCCCGAGGACCGGCCCGGGGTGGGCGCGGCGTTCCGCGCCGCCTTCGCCGCGCGCGTGCCGTTCCAGGCGGAGCTCCGCGTCTGCGACGGCGCGGGGCGGATCCGCTGGCTGCGCTGCGACGGCGTCCCGCGGCGCGACGATGCCGGCGGCTTCCTTGGCTACACCGGCTGCAACCTCGACATCACGGAGGCGCGGCTGGCCTCCGGCGCGCTGGAGGCGCGCGTCGCGGAGCGCACCGCCGACCTCCGCCATGCCATCGCGGAGCTGCACCACGAAGTGGCCGAGCGCGAGCGCGCGGAGGAGGCGCTGCGCCAGGCCCAGAAGATGGAGGCGGTCGGCCAGCTCACCGGCGGCATCGCGCACGACTTCAACAACATGCTGCAGGGCGTCACCGGCGCGCTGGCCATGGCGCGGCGGCGGCTCGCTTCGGGCAGCGCCGAGGAGGCGACGCGCTACATCGAGGCGGCGAACGACGCCGCGCTGCGCGCCGCGGGGCTGACGCGCCGGCTGCTCGCCTTCGCGCGCCGGCAGCGGCTGGAGCCGCGCGTGGTGGATCCGGATGCGCTCGTCTCCGGCATGGCGGAGCTGGTGCGGCGCACGGTGGGGCCGGCGATCGAGGTCGAGCTCCGCCTCGGCGCGCCAGGCACCGTGCTGTGCGACCCGAACGAACTGGAGAGCGCGATCCTCAATCTCTGCATCAATGCGCGCGACGCGATGCCCGACGGCGGGCAGCTGGTGCTGGCCACCGCGGCACGCTGGCTCTCGCCCGCGGAGGTGGCGGGCGACGACGGCATGACCGCCGGCGAGCATGTCGAGATCCGCGTCGCCGACAGCGGCACCGGCATGCCGCCCGAGATCCTGCGCCGCATCACCGAGCCCTTCTTCACCACCAAGCCGCAGGGCCAAGGCACCGGGCTCGGCGTCAGCCAGGTCTATGGCTTCGTGCGCCAATCCGGCGGGCAGCTCGGCTTGGAGAGCGCCGTCGGGCGCGGCACGGCGGTGCGGCTGCTGCTGCCGCGCCAGGACGGGCCGGCCGCGGCGAACGAGAACCGGCCCGCGGCCACGCCGGACGAGCAGCGGGTCGGCGGCCTGGTGCTGCTGGTGGACGACGAGGCGGGCGTCCGGCGCCCGACGGCGGAGCGCCTGCGCGAGCTCGGCCTCGACGTCGTCGAGGCGGCGGACGGCCCGGCGGCGCTGCGGCTGCTGGATGGCGGCCTCGCGCCCGACCTCCTCGTCACGGATGTCGGCCTGCCCGGCGGGCTGGACGGCGGCGCGCTGGCCGAGGGGCTGCGAAGGCGCTGGCCCGGGCTGCCGGTCCTCTTCATCAGCGGCTATGCCGGCGATACCGCGCTGATCGGGGCGGAGGTGATCGGCAAGCCCTTCGACCTCGACGCCTTCGCCGCCCGCGCCGCCGCGGCGCTGGAGGAGTCCGGGCGTCGGGCGCGGGTGCGGCTGCGCGGGAACGGTGCGGAGCGGGGCAGGCCGTAGGGCCGGGTGCTCGGCGTGTCGCGCGACGGTGGGCGGTGGCCTGCGCGCCCGCCGGACGGAAGGCGCGATCCGAAGGCGACACGGAGGATGCTGGCCGCTTCCGGCGCGACGTCGCAGCCCCGGCCGGCACGGCCTGGACGACGCGCGGGTCGAGCAGCGGGTCGGTCAGCATCACCACGTGGTCGCCAGGGCGGATCCCCACGACGCGGGGCAAATGCGGAGGTCAGCGCGGCCCTGACCGGCAACCGTGGCGGGGCCGCGCCGCGCGGGTGATCGTCGCGCGCTACCGCGCCGCCTTCTCGATGTTCCACATCACGATGATGCCGGGCATGCCGAGCACGCCGTTGAGGCGCGGGCTGTAGGCGACCGGCAGGAACCACTGGCCGAAGGGCACGTAGGGCACCACACGGTAGGCGCTCTCCTGCAGGCGATCGAGGATCTGGCGGCGCTCCGCCTCGCTCGCGGCGTAGGGGAAGGCGTCGATCAGTGCCTGGTGCTCCGCATCGCAGGCCCAGCCGGGCCAGGCACGGTCGCAGCTCGCCTGCATCGGCACGTTGCCGACCGGGTCGGAGGCGCCGAGGCCATTCCAGAAGGTCAGCCCGAAATCCCACCCGCCCTCGGCCGGGGTGCGCCGGTTGGCGCGGCGGCCGCCCATCGAGGCGAAGTCCATCGCCTGCACGTCCGTCCGGAAGCCCGCCTGCTGCAGCTGCTGCGCGAGCACGAGCGTCGCCGCGTTGAGGAAGGCGTTGTCCGTCGGGTTCATGATGACGATCGGGCGGCCGTCATAGCCGCTCTCGCGCACCAGCTGCCGCGCGCGGTCCATGTTCCGCCCGACGCCCTGCGGCACGCCGGACGCCGTCTCCTGCGGGGAGCCGCAGACGAAGAAGGCGTGGCAGACCTGGTAGAGCGACGGGTCCGGGAACATCGCTTGCAGGTACTCCTCCTGGTTCACCAGGTAGAGCAGCGCCTGCCGCGCGCGCGGGTCGTTGAAGGGCGCGTGCAGGTGGTTCATGCGCACCATGCCCTGGAAGCCCAGCGTGTTGATGCGCTCGATGCGCACGCGGCGCCGGCGCAGCTGCGGCAGGAAGTCCACGCCCGGCGTCTCGACGAAATCCACCTCGCCCTGCATCAACGCAAGTGCTGCGGTCTGGGCGTTCGCGATGTTGAGCCACTCGACGCGGTCGACATGCACGCGCTTGCCGCCTGCCGTGCCGGAAGCCGGCTCGCTCCGCGGACGGTAGGCGGGGTTGCGGCGATAGACGACGCGGCTGCCCGGCACCCATTCGCTGCGCTCGAAGATGAAGGGTCCGCTCCCGGTGCTGTCCTGGATGTTGGTGAAGGGATCGGTGGCGGCGATGCGGGCCGGCATGATCGCCGGCATGTTGCCCGCCGGCTTCGACAGCGCGTCGAGCATCAGCGCGTAGGGCCGGCGCAGCCGCCACGAGAAGCCCCGGCCATCCGCCTCCGGGGCGAGGCTTTCGGTGATCGCGAGGATCTGCCGGCCATGCGGGTCGCGCGCGGCCCAGCGGCGGAGCGAGGCCACGACGTCTTCCGCCGTCGCCGGCTGGCCATCGTGGAAGGCCAGGCCCTCGCGCAGCATGAAGCGCCAGGACAGGCCGTCGGGCGACGTCTCGAAGCGCTCGACCATCTGCGGCTGCGGGCGCTGCTGCGCGTCGCGGCCGAAGAGCTGATCGTAGACCATGTGCGCATGGCTCTGCACGACGCCGGCGGTGGTGTTGATCGGATCGAGCGTCTGCAGGTCGGCGTTCGGCACGACGCGCAGAATGCGCGTCTCAGGCACCGTCTGCGCCAGCGCGGGCAGTGCGCCGAGCGCGAGGGCGCCGGCCAGGATCGCGAGCCGTCTCATCCGTTCTCTCCCGTTCAATCCAGCGTCACGCCGGCTGGCACGTCCATGCCGCGGATCACCGCGGGCCGGGCGCCGAGCTCGGCGAACCATCGTGCGAGGTGCGGGTGGTCCTCCAGCGTCATCTGCGCCCAGTGCCGCTTCGCCACCCACGGATAGGCTGCGATGTCGGCGATGGAGTAGTCCGCGCCTGCCAGGAAACGCTGCGACGCGAGCCGCCCGTCGAGCACGCGGTACACGCGCTCCACCAGCGCGACCGCGTGCCGGCGCGCCGGCTCCGGCCGCTCGGGCGCCAAGCCGGTCCAGTGATGCGCCTGGCCGGTGAGGGGGCCGAGCGAGGTCAGCGCGACCATCAGCCAGGCGAGGGTCTCGGACCGAGCCGCCGGGTCCCGGGGCAGGAATCGACCATGCGTCTCGGCGAGGTGCAGCAGGATGGCGCCGCTCTCGAACAGCGGCGGTCGGCCGTCCTCGACGAGGATGGGGATCTTGCCGTAGGGGTTGAGCGCCACGACCTCGGGCGCGAATTGCTCGCGCGCGCGGATGTTCACCGGCCGGACCGCATAGGACAGGCCGAGCTCCTCGAGCAGGATGGAGACGCGCTGCGAGTTCGGCGTCGCCCAGGCGTAGAGCAGGCGCGGCGGCGCGCCGGCGGCGTCTTGCGCCCCCGTCACGCCGCGGCCCGCGCGTCGGGTTCGAGCGCCGCGAGCGCCTGTCGCGCCGCGCCGCGCAATGTCTCCGCCTCGGCGCGCAGCCGGGCCAGCACGCGCAGGCCCATGACGGCCGTGAGCAGCAGGCGCGCGAGGTCCTCGGCCGGGCGGGCGCAGGCGATGCTGTCATCCGCTTGGCCGGCGCGGATGGCGCGCAGGAAGAAGCCCTCGAGCTCCGCCAGGCGCGCAGCGATGGTCGCGCGCACCGCCTCGTCATGCGGCGCGACTTCGAGCGCGGCGTTGACCAGGAAGCAGCCGCGCGGATCGGCGAGGGAGCGCGTGACGACCTCCTCGAGGAAGGCGGCGATCGCGGCGAGCGGCGACGGCGCCCCGTCGAGCCGGCGGAGGCGAGCGCGCATCCCACTGTCGAGGTAGCGGTCGAGGCAGCGCGCGAAGAGCGCGCGCTTGTCGCCGAAGGCGTTGTAGAGGCTCGGCAGCCCGAGCCCCGTCGCGGCGCCGAGGTCGCGCACCGAGGTCGCCGCATAGCCGCGCTGCCAGAAGCAGTCCGTCGCCGCGTCGAGTGCGGCGTCCTCGTCGAAGCGACGCGGTCTGGCCATGGCGAGGCAGGCAGCCTCCGGATTATTGAGCGGACGATACAGAACAGGGCGCCCTGCTGCAACGCCGACCGGCCGCACAGTCACCTCGATGAGGATGGGGCGACCGCCTCGCCCGCGTCGAACGCGGTGTCGGAGAGGGGCTGACGCGCCGCCAGGGCAGTGCCGCGAGGATGGCGAAGGGGCGGCGAGGCAGCATGGGGCTCTCCAACCCGTGCATCGCGGGATCTTCGCCGCGGCGGGCACCGAGGTTGCCCGCCCGCCGCGCATGGATTCGATCACCGCTCGGCATTGGCCGGCGCGGCGACCCCGGCGCGACAGTCGGGACGCCCGACGGAGAGCCACCATGCCCCAGACCGATTGCCGCGGCCTCGCCCTCACCACCGACGTTCCGGGCGCGGCCGCGCGGCTCGACGCGGCGGTGCACGCCGTGCTCGCCCATCGCCCCGACGCGATGGACCACGCGCGCGCCGCGCTCGCGGCCGATCCGGGCTTGGTGCTCGGTCATGCGCTGGCGGGGCTGCTGCTGTGTCTGCTGGCGCGGGGCGAGCTCGACCCGCAGGCGGCGGCACACCTTGCCGCGGCGCGCGCCGGCCATGCGGCGCGGGGCGGCACCGCGCGGGAAGCCGCGGCGACGGCGGCGCTGGCTGCGTGGCAGGAGCGCGGCGCGATGGAGCACGCCGCCGCGCTGCTCGAGCAGGCGACGCTCGCCGAGCCGCGCGATGCGCTCTCGCTCAAGCTCGCGCAGTCCATCCGCTTCATGCTCGGCGACGCGGCGGGCATGGGTGCGGCAATCGCGCGCGCCTTGCCGGCCTGGGACGCGGCGACGCCGGGCTACGGCTACATCCTCGGCTGCCATGCCTTCGCGCTGGAGGAGGCGGGCGACCGCCGTGGCGCGGAGCGCACTGGCCGCCACGCGGTGGAGATCGCGCCCGACGACCTCTGGGCCTCGCATGCCGTCGCCCATGTGCTCGAGGCGGAGGGCCGCGCGCGCGAGGGCATCGCCTGGCTCGGCGCGGCGGACGGGGCGCTGCCCGGCGGCGCCTTCGCGCGCCACCTCTTCTGGCATCGCGCGCTGTTCCACCTGCATCTGGACGAGGGCGAGGCGGCGCTCGCGCTCTACGACGCGCGCGTGCGCGACGTGCCGACGGAGGAATACCGCGACATCGCCAATGCCGCGTCGCTGCTCTGGCGGCTCGGCGCGCAGGGCGTGCCGGTCGGGCGGCGGTGGGAGGAGCTGGCCGACATCGCGGAGCGCCGCATCGGCGACCACCGCCTCGCCTTCGCCGACCTGCACCATGTGCTGAGCCTCGCCGCGTCGAGCCGTCATGCGGCGTTGCGCCGTTTCCTGGCCGGGCTGCGGGAGCGCGCGCTGGACGACGACAGCCAGGCGCAGGTGATCGCGCGCGTCGGCCTGCCGGCGGCGCGTGCCGTGGCCGCGGCCTTCGGCGCCGCGCCGGTCTCCGCCGCCGGCCTCGTCGCGCCGCTGCGCGGCGAGATCGGGGCGATCGGCGGCAGCCACGCCCAGCGCGATGTGTTCGAGCGCCTGGCCCTGGCCGCCACCCTGGCCCAGGGCGACCACGCCGCGACGCGCGCGCTGCTCGCCGACCGCGCGACGCGGCGCGTGCCCGGTGCCTGGGAGGCCGCGCTGCAGCGCGCAGCGCAGGCACCGGCGACGCTGCCGCAGGCCGCCTGACCCGGCTACGCGGCGTCCCAGCGCCGCGCCCGTGCGAGCTTCACGAAGGCACCGACCGCCGCGTTCATCGGCCGGCCGGCGGGGATGGCGAGCAGCACCGGGCGGGTGGCGCCCGGCCCCTCCAGCGGGCGCTCCACGCATCCCGGCAGGCGCAGGCGGCCGGAGGGCGCGAGCGCCGGCCCCAGCCCGAGCGCGACCAGCAGCTCGACCGTCGCCGCCGAGCCCGCGACATGCGTTGCGCGTGCCGTCCCGGCCGCCTCGGCTGCGGCGGCGCTGCCGGCACAGGACGCCGGCAGCAGCGCCGCCGCGGCCAGCTCCGCGGCCGGCACGGCGGCGCGCGCAGCGAGCGCATGCGCCTCCGGCAGCAGCACCGCGATGTGCTGCGTGAAGACCGGCCAGCGCGACAACCGCTCCGGGAGGGGACCGGTCTCGGGCAGGAGCGCAGCGTCGAGCGTGCCGCCGAGCAGCGCCTCCGCCAGCGCGTCCGCCGCGTCCTCGGCCAGGGTCAGCTCGACGCCGCCGACATGCGCGATCACCTCGCGCAGCAGCGGCAGGAGGGTGGCGGGCGGGATGCCGCGCTCGACGCCGATGCGCAGCGGCGCCGGGCCGTCGCGCCGCGCGAAGCCGGCCGCGCCCGCGCGCACCGCATCCGCCGCCTCGGCCGTGCCCCGCAACAGCGGCAGCATCGCGCGGCCGAGCTCGGTCAGCTGGGTGAAGGCGCGCTCGCGCAGCAGCAGCGGGCCGCCGAGCTCCTCCTCCAGCCGCTGCACGGCGCGCGTCAGTGCCGGCTGCGTCACGTTGCAGCGTTCGGCCGCGCGGGTGAAGTTCAGCGTCTCCGCCACCGCGAGGAAGTAGCGGATCTGCGTCAGGTCCATGCCGCCCCCGTCAGGCCGCGGAATCAGGTCGCCAGAGTCAGGCCAGGGCGCGCAGGATGTCCTCCGGCTCGGCCCTCCGGGTGAAGTTCGCATCGAGGTGCCGCCAAGTTACGCGCCCCTCGCGCACCACGAAGGTCGCCGGCACCGGCAGGATCCAGGCTGCGTTGCCCTGCCGTGCGGCGAGGTCGATCCCGTAGCCCGACAGCAGCGTCCGGTAGCTGTCCGGAATGCGGTAGAGCACACCGCAGGCCGCCGCCAACCCGCTGTCCACATCCGACAGCACCGTCACGCCCGGCGCATGCGCCCGCTTCATGTTGAGGGCGAGGCCGCCGGTCTCCGGCGTCACCGCAACGAGGCGCGCGCCCGCATCCGCCGCGCGACCGGCGACCGCGCCCAGCGCCTCGAGCGTCGCGCTGCAATAGGGGCACCAGCCGCCACGCAGGAAGCTGACCGAGAAGGCGGAAGGCAGCGCGTCGCGCGCGACCAGCCGGCCCTCGGCGTCGGGCAGCAGGAAGTCGGGAAAGGCCTCGCCCGGCGTCAGCGCTCCGTCCAGCGCACCGCCGCGCGCCAGGGTCTCCAGCACGTCGCGGATGGCGGCCTGCAGGGGCGCGCTGCCGGCGCGGCGCGCGCGTTCCTCGGCCAGCCTCGTCTCAAGGCTCATGGGCGGTCTCCTCGGTCGAGAGATGCGCAGCCATGGTGCCCGCGGCCAAGGCCTTCCGCGCATGGAATCCATCATCCGCCGGCATTGGCGGCCGGCATGTCGGGCGGCGCAGCCTGTCGGCATTGAAGCCGATGGAGACCCTGCCATGACCCGTCTCGAGCGCAGCCGCATGCTCCGGCTCCTTGCCTGGGCCTGCGCCGCCTGGATCGCTTGGGAGCTGCTCTACTACGAGCAGTTCAAGCTGACCGGGAACGAGGGCTCGATCGACGGCGTGTTCCAGCCGCTCGCCACCTGGTTCGGCATCCCGGCGCATGAGAAGCCGATCCGCCTCGGCGTCGCGATCCTGGAGATCGTCGCCTCGGTCCTCGTGCTGATCCCGGCCCTGCGGCTGTGGGGGGCGCTGCTGACGGTCGGGCTGATGGGCGGCGCGATCTTCTTCCACGTCGTCGGGCCGATCGGCATCGACCCCTACGGCGATGGCGGCGGGCTGTTCAAGGAAGCGCTCTTCACCTTCGCGACCGCGTGCCTGCTGGCCTGGCTGCACCGCGACGAGTTGGCCGCGGTGCTGCGCCGGATCGCGCCGCGCCTCGGTATCGCCTGAGCCATGCCCGCCGCCCCTCCGCGCGCCTTGGATCGCGCGCCTCCGCGTCCCTTTGATCGCGCGCCTCCGCGCGACCCGCGCCTGGATATGCTGCGGGGCTGGATGCAAATCTGCATCCTGGTGAGCCACATCGCCGGCACCGTCTTCGGCTGGTTCATCCATGCCGCCTGGGGGCTGTCGGACAGCTCCGAGCAGTTCCTCTTCCTCTCTGGCCTCGGCCTCGGCTCGGTCTTCGCGCTGAAGGCGGCGCGCGAAGGGCCGCAGGGTGGGCCGGGCGCGGCGATGCTCGACCTCGCGCGGCGGACATGGCGGCTCTGGGTGACGCATCTCTCCGTGCTGGCCGGCTTCGGCGCGCTCGTCTGGCTGCTGGACCGCACGGCCCTGCCCGGCGAGGCGGCGCGCCTCGGCTGGGCGGCGCTCTTTGCGCAGCCCTGGCTGGTGCTTCCCGCCGCCTTCGGTCTGCACCAGCCGGACTTCACCGGCATCCTGCCGAGCTTCCTGTTTGCGATGCTGATGCTGCCCGCGCTGATGGCGGCGCTGGAAGCCTTCGGCGCGCGCGCGGTGCTGGTCCCGGTCGGCATCTACCTTGCCGTGCAGGTGACGGGCTGGATGACGCCGGCGGTGCGCGGCGACTTCGCCTTCGACCCGCTCGCATGGCAGGTCGTGTTCCTCGGCGGCGCTTTCCTCGGGCGGCGCCTGCTGCTGGAGGGCCGCGCGGTCGGTCGCAATCCCTGGCTGCTGGGCGCGGCGGTGCTCGTGCTGGCCTTCGGGCTGCTGGTCCGGCTGCAGGGGCATGGCTTCACGGCCTGGCCGGCGCTGCAGGCCGAGGCGGTGATGGGCAAGGAGCACCTGGCGATCCCGCGGCTGCTGCACGCCGCGGCGCTGACCTATCTCGTCGCCGCGGTGTTGCCGCGCGACGCCGCCTGGCTGGCCTCGGTGCCGGCGCTCTGGCTGGCGCGCATCGGGCGGCAGAGCCTGACGGTCTTCGCCGTCGGCCTGTTCCTGTCCTACGGCGCGACGCTCGTGCTGCGCGTGGCGGGCTGGTCCCTCGCGCTGGATGCGGCGCTCGTGGTGGGCGGCGTGCTGGCGCTCGGCGAGTTGGCACGCTGGCTCGAGACGGCCCGGGCCAGAGCGCCATCCGGGACGGCGCGCAGTCGAGGGTGAGCGCGTCCGTCAAGTGCGACGCGGCGCTGGCCGCAGGCCCGCGCAGGGCCGAGCCTCGATGCGGGCAGGATGAGAAAGGGATGAAGCCGGCAGGGGCGCTGTCGACGATGCTGCCCCGGCCCGAGGCAGCGCAGGGCCGGCAGCACCGCCCGCGTCAGATGGGCGTGGCTGAAGCGGTTGACGGCGAGGATCTCGCGCCAGGTCTCGGATTTCGCCCCGGCCCGCGGTTCACGGGCGCGGATGCCGGCGTTGTTCAGCCTGCAGCGCGACGTCGTGCGGCCATGGCGCAGGCGAGGTCGAAGGCGGCCTGCAGCGCGCCGACGCGCGCCACGCCCTGGCCCTGGATGTCGAAGCCCGTGCCATGCGCGCAGGTCGTGATCGGGACGGGCAGGCCGCCCGCGACGGTGATGCCGCGCCAGAAGCCCATGAGCTTCATCGCGATCTGACCCTGGTCGTGATACATCGTGACGATCGCATCCACCTCCCGCGTGCCGTCGGGCTTCGGCTGGGCGCGCAGGAAGATGGTGTCGGCGGGGTAGGGGCCCTCGGCGGGCAGGCCGCGGCGGCGGGCCTCCTCCACGGTCGGGCCGATCACCTCGATCTCCTCGCGGCCGAAGGCGCCGTTGTCGCCGTTGTGCGGGTTGAGGCCGCAGACGGCGATGCGCGGCGCGGCGATGCCGGCCCCCACCAGCGCGTCGCGGATCAGCGCGATCGCTTCGATGATCCGCGCAGGCGTGATCAGATCCGCGACGTCGCGCAGGGCGACGTGGCTCGTCACGCGGCAGGTCCAGAGGCCGTCGAGGACGTTGAACTCGCTCGTCGGGCCGGCATGACCGAGCACCTCGGCGAACCAGTGCAGCTCGTCGGCATGGCCCATGCCTGCCATGTGCAGCGCGGCCTTGTTCAGCGGGGCGAAGCAGATCCCGTCCACCGTGCCGGCCTGGGCCAGCGCCAGGCATTCGCGGAGCGTCGCCAGCGCATGCTGCCCGCCTTCCGCGCTGGAGCGCGCGCGCGGGATGGGCGCGTCGCGGCGGACCTCCCGCAGCGCGATGCGCCCGGGGGCGAGGGCGGCCGGATCGTTCACGCGGGTCAGCGGCAGATCGACTCCGGCGATCCGCATGCCTTCCGCCAGCTCATCGGGGTCGCCGACGAGCAGCAGCGCCGCCTTCTCCCTGTTCGCGGGGTCAGCGAGCAGCTTCGCCATGATCTCCGGCCCGATCCCGGCGGGATCGCCGAGCACGAGGGCGAGGCGCGGTGTCATCCGGCATGTCTCCGCAAGGCAAGCGCGCCGCCGCGCAGCAGCCGGGCCAGGAGCGGCCAGGCGAGCAGCAGCAGCGCGAGAGTGGTCAGAGTCCCGACGAGCGGGTTGGCCCAGAAGATGCCGAGCGAGCCGCGGCTCATCAGCATGGACTGGCGGAAGGCGTCCTCGGCCTTGTCGCCGAGGACCATCGCCAGCACCAGCGGCGCGATCGGGTAGTCCAGCTTCTTCATGAAGTAGCCGAGCACGCCGAAGCCGAGCGCGAGCAGCACGTCGAAGCCGTTGTTCGAGACCATCCAGGCCCCGGTCAGGCAGATCGCCATGATCAGCGGTGCCAGCAGGGAGAAGGGGATGCGCATGACGGAGGCGAAGAGCGGCACGGTGGACAGCACGACCACCACCGCGACGAGGTTCGCGATGTACATGCTGGCGATCAGGCCCCAGACGAAGTCCGGCTGGTCCTGGAACAGCATCGGCCCCGGCTGCAGGCCCCAGATCATCAACCCGCCCATCATCACGGCGGCCGTGGCCGACCCCGGCACGCCGAGTGCGAGCATCGGCAGCAGCGCCGAGACGCCGGCGGCGTGGTCGGCGGTCTCCGGGCTCACGACGCCTTCCGGCTCGCCGCGGCCGAAATTCGCGCTGCGACGCGAGAAGCGGCGTGCGACGCCATAGGACATGAAGGACGCGGCCGTCGGCCCGCCGGGCGTCAGCCCCATCCAGATGCCGATCGCCGCGCTGCGGACCAGCGCGAGGGCGTGGCGCGGCATCTGCACCAGCGTCGCCAGCACCGCCGCGAGGCGCACCCGCGCGGCGATGCCCTCGACCTTCTCCGTCTCGTCGGCCGTGGCGAGCAGCTCTCCGATGCCGAAGAGCCCTATGACCGCGACGAGGAAGGACACGCCGCGCACCAGCTCGTCCTGCCCAAAGGTCAGCCGCATCTCGCCCGAGACCGTGTCCATGCCCACGGTGGCGAGCGACAGGCCGACCAGCAGCGACACCGCCGTCTTCAGCGGATGGGTCCCGCCCATGCCGATGAAGGCGCAGAAGGCGAGGAGATAGACGCCGAAATACTCCGCCGGGCTGAAGCGCAGGGCGAAGCCGGCGATGTCGTCGGCCACCACCGTCACGACGATCACGCCGACCAGCGCGCCGAAGCCGGAGGAGAGGAAGGCGAGCGAAAGGGCCTCCGCCGCCCGCCCCTGCTTGGCCATCGGATGCCCGTCGAAGGTGGTCGCGACGGACGAGGGCTCGCCGGGGATGTTGAAGAGGATGGAGGTGGTCGAGCCGCCGAGCAGCGCGCCCCAGTACATCGAGGAGAGCAGGATGATCGCGCTCACCGGCGGCATGAAGAAGGTGAGCGGCATCAGCAGTGCGACGCCGTTCGGCGCGCCGAGCCCGGGCAGCACGCCGACCAGGATCCCGATCAGCACGCCGATCGCCATGAGGCCGAGGTGGTAGGCGGTCAGCGCCACCTCGAAGCCGTGCAGCAGGGCTGGCAGGCCTTCCATCAGAAGATCCCGAGGGCCTCCTCGAGCGGCCCCTTGGGCAGCGGCACGGAAAGCCAGGTCTCGAAGAGGAGGAAGAAGCACAGCGGCACGAGGAGCGCGAAGCCGAGCGCGACCGGCCACCGCGCGCGCCCCTGCGAGCGCGCCATCCAGAGCAGGTAGAGCGCCATCGGCAGGTATGCGCCGGCCGGTGCGATGGCGAGGCCGAAGGCGGCGGTCGGCAGGAACAGCAGCGCAACGCGACGGAGCGCGCCCGGCTCCGCGAAGCGGCCCGCGCCGCCGGCTACCGCGGCGCGCAGCACGAGCAGGGCAGCAGCCACGATCAGCAGCGCGCCGATGCGCAGCGGGAAGTAGCCCGCGCCCGGTCCTGTCGGCCCCCAGCCGATGTCGTGCTGCAGCGCGCCGGCGACGACAACCCCGCCGAAGCCTGCCGCCGCGAGCGCCATGCCCGCTTCCGCCAGGCGGCGGCCGTCACCGCCGGGCGGCGTCGGCCGCGCGCTCACTCCTGCTGCACCAGCCAGCCATATTCCCGGAAGTGCTCGCGGTTGGTCGCCTCGTCCTGGCGGATGAAGTCGGCGAGCTCGGTGCCGGTCTGCCAGAGATCGCCCTGGCTGCCGCTCTCGAGCCAGGCGCGCCATTCCGGCGTCTCCCGCACGCGGGCGAGGAGTTGCGTCCAGAAGGTGGCCTGCGCGTCGGTGGTGCGCGCCGGCAGCCAGACGGTGCGCGGCATGCGGAACTCGGCCGGGCCGATGCCCGCTTCCGTGCAGGTCGGGATGTCCGACCAGCCCATGCCGTCATGCACCTTCTCGGTCAGGGACAGGCGGCGCGTGTTGAAGACGCAGAGCGGCCGCACGCGGCCGGCGCGCCACTGGCCGATGTTCTCGGCCGGGTTGTTCGTGTTGGCGTCCACATGCGCGCCGGCGAGCTGGACCGCGACCTCGCCGCCCGAGCGGAAGGGCACGTAGGTGACGCTCACGCCTGTCGCGCGCTCGATGAGCTTGGTCAGGATGTGGTCGGTGTCGCGCGCCTGGCTGCCGCCCATGCGGAAGGCGCTGCCGCGCTCCCGCGCGGCCTCGATCAGGTCGCGCGCGGTGCGGAAGGGCGCGTCCGCATGTGTCCAGAGGATGAACTCGTCGGCCGCCATCGAGGCGATCGGGCGCAGGTCGTCCAGCCGGTAGCCGACGCGCGTGACGAGCGGCATCAGCCAGACGTTGTTCGTGCCGAAGACGACCTTGTGCGGGTCTCCCGCGGCGCCGCGGCCATACACGAAAGCCTCGGTGCCCGCGCCGCCGCCCTTGTTGGTGACGATCACCGGCACGCGCAGCAGGGTGTAGCGCTGGATGATGGACTGGACGATGCGGGCGAACTGGTCGGTGCCGCCGCCGGGCCCCGCGGCGACGATGAACTCGACCGGCCGCTGCGGCTGCCAGGCCTGCGCGCGCGCAGGACCCGCGAGCAGCGCCGCGCCGCCGGCCAGGAGGAGGGCGCGGCGCGACGGCCGAAGGCCGCCAGGGTTGATGATCCGGCTGTCGTGCAGCGCCATGGCAAGCTCCTCCCCGTGAACGCGGCCGGTCTTTCGCCAGCCCTTGCATGCCGGAAGCCTGGGCGCACGCCCGAAGACTTGTCAACCGGTCCGGAGGCCGGACCAGTGGACCTTCGGCTCGGGGCTGCTCTACGCTTCACGCATGAATGACAGCCTCGCCCTGCTGCGCTCCGCCGTATCGAGGCGGACGATGCGCGAGCAGATCGCGGATCGTCTCGCCGGCATGATTTTCTCCGGGCTGCTGCGCCCGGGCGATGCGCTGCCCGGCGAGCGGGAGCTTGCCGCGCAGCTCGATGTCAGCCGGGAGACGGTGCGGGGCGCGATCCAGGCGCTTGCGGCACGCGGCCTGATCGAGGTCGCACAGGGCGCGCGCTCGCGCGTGCTGCCGTCGGCCAGATGGAGCACGCGCCCGGTATCGGCCATGCGCTACACGGCAGAGGAGGTGCATGGCGCGCGGCTCGTGCTGGAGGTGGCGGCGGCACGCGAGGCGGCGCGGCATGCCGATGCCGCCATGCGCGCGCGCCTGCGCCAGCTCGTGGAGGAGCAGGGGCGCGCGCTGGACGACCCCGCGGCGTTCCACATCTGCGGCTCGGAGTTCCATGCGGGTCTGCAGCGGGCGGGGCGCAACCGCCTGCTCGCCGCGTTGCTGGCGGAGGCCTATGGCCAATCCTCGGAGCTGAGCCATCGCGCGCTTTCGGTGCCCGGCGCCATGCGGCGCTCCTGGCTGGACCACAAGCGCATCCTCACCGCGGTCGAGGCGCGCGACCCGGAGGCCGCCGCAGACGCGATGCGGCGCCATCTCGACCGGATCGGCACGGCCGCGAAGCGCGGCGCGGAGAAACGCGAAGCCGCGTGACGGCGCGCGACAGGGGAAGGAAGAACGCATGCAGTTCACCACGCTGTTCAAGCCGGCGCTGGACAGGCCCGTCATCGCCGCGCTGCTCGGCTGCGGGGAGTTCGGGCTCTCGCTGATCGCGCAGTCCCGCCGGCTGCGCGGGCTGCGGATCGAAGCGGTGCTGGACCTCGACACCGCCCGGGTCGCGGCCGCGCTCGCGGCGGAGGGCGTGCCGCATCGGCGCTGCGGCAGCGCCTCCGAGGTGCGCGCCGCCGCGGCATCCGGCGAGATCGCGCTGGCCGAACGCATCGAGGACATCCTGGCGCTGCCCGGCATCGGGCTGGTGGTCGAGGCGACAGGCCATGCCGAGGCCGGGGCGCGCCACGCCCTGGCGGCGATTGAGGCCGGGCTCGACGTCGCGATGGTGACGAAGGAGGCCGAATGCGTGGTCGGCCCGCTGCTCGCCTCGCGGGCGCGTGCGGCGGGCGTCTGCTACACGCTGGTCGATGGCGACCAGCCCGCGCTGCTGGTCGGGCTGGTGTCCTGGGCGCGGCTGCTCGGCCTGCCGGTGATCGCCGCCGGCAAGAGCAGCGAATACGACTACGTCTTCGACCCGGAGAGCGGGCGAACGCGCTGGCTCGGCCACGAGGTGGAGAGCGCGGCGCTGGGGGCGCTGATGGGGCTCGGCGCCGATCCGGCCGCGACGGTCGCGGCGCGCGCGGAGGCGCTGGCCGCGCTGCCGCAGCGCACCGTGCCGGATTACTGCGAGATGGCGCTCGTCTCGAACGCGACGGGGTTGCCGCCGGCGCGGCCCGATTTCCACGCGCCGATGGCGCGCACGCCGGAGCTGGCCGAGCTCTACGGGCTGCGTGCCGAGGGAGGGTTGCTGGAGCGCGCGGGCGTGCTCGACGTGTTCAACTGCCTGCGACGTCCCGACGAGGCGTCCTTCGCGGGCGGGGTCTTCGTGGTGGTGGAGCTGGCCGACCGCCGCACCGGCGAGCTGTTCGCGGGGAAGGGCATCCCGGTCTCGCGCGACCGTCGGCGCGCGCTGATCTACAACCCGTCGCACCTGCTGGGCGTCGAGGCGCCGATCTCCGCGATGGCGGCGGGACGGCTCGGTCATTCCGTGCTGGACGAGAGCTACCGCCCGGTGGTGGACCTCGTCGCGCGCGCCGCGCGCGACCTGCCGGCCGGGCATGCGCTCGACATCGAGGGCAACCGCCATGTCGTGCCCGGCGTGGATGCGCTGCTGCTGCCGGCGGCCGCCGCGTCGGGCTCCGCGCCGATCCCGTACTACCTCGCCGTCGGTCGGCGCCTCCGGCGGCCGGTCGCGGCGGGGGCGGTGCTGCGTTGCGACGACGTCGAGCCCTTCGGCGACAGCCCGCTCGGCCGCCTGCGCGCCGAGCAGGATGCGATCTTCGCGCCTGCGGCATGACGGCGATTCGCCGGGCGCCGGCTTGACCGGCGCCGGCGCACCTCCCTAGCGTTCGCCACAACGGCCGACGGAGAGACACCCTCCGACCCGTCGCGCCACAACCAACGAGGAGGGGAGGAACGCGCGCCATGACCATCACCCGACGTCACGCCCTGGTCGCCGCCGGCACGGCCATCGCCATGCCGCTGATCGCGCGGCCCGCCAGCGCGGCGACGCTCCGCTACGCGCATGTGGGGTCGCCCGGTGACGTGCAGACCCGCTTTGCGGACGAGGTCGCCGCGCTCGCGCGGCAGCGCAGCAACGGCCGCACCGATGTCCGCGTCTTCGGCAACAGCCAGCTCGGCGGCGTGTCGGAGATGGTGGATGGCGTGCAGACCGGCGCGATCCAGATGGCGCATCACGAATTCGCCTCGCTGACGAAGTACGTGCCCGAGCTCGGCGTCTTCAACGCGCCCTACATCTACCGCGACGGGCGGCACGCCCTGGCCGCGACCGACCCCGAGAGCTCGCCGGTGGTGCGCGACATGAACGAGCGGCTCGTGCGCGCGGCGGGCATCCGCATCGTCGGCCGGATGTATCGCGGCCCGCGCCACATCACGGCGCGCTTCCCGGTGCGTCGGCCGGAGGACCTGCGGAACCGGCCCTTCCGCGCCGTCCCGCTCGACCTCTGGGTTTCCATGGTGCGCGGCTTCGGCGCCGTGCCGACGCCCGTCGAGGTGTCGGAGCTGCCGACGGCGCTGATGACCGGCGTGGTGGTGGGGCAGGAGAACCCGCTCACCATGATCAACGCCAACAAGCTGTTCGAGGTGCAGTCGCATGTCTCGCTGACCGGGCACATGCTCTCGGTGCTGGCGGTCTTCGCGAATGACCGCGCCTGGCAGCGCCTGCCGGCCGATGAGCGCCAGGCGGTCTCCGCGGCGCTGTCGGAGAAGGCGACCGAATCGCTCGCCTGGGCCGTAGCCGCGGATGCCGAGCTGGTGCAGGAGCTGCGCCGTCGCGGCATGACGGTGATCACCCCGGCCGAGGGCCTCGACAACGAGGCTTTCCGCACCGCGGTGCTGACCCAGATCCGCCGTGACTACCCGGCCTGGACGCCGCTGATCGAGCGAATCGGGCAGGTGCAGGCCGGCTCCTAGGCCGGAGGTGGCCCTTCTCGCCCGGATCTTCGTGGGCGCGACCAGCGCCGTCGTGGTGGCCTTGCTGCTCGGCCTGGTCGCGATCCTCGCCCTGCAGATCGTGCTGCGCGACATCTTCGCCTCGCCCGTCGTCGGGCTGGAGGAGGTGACGCGCCTGCTGATGATCCTGATGGTCTGGATCGCCTATCCGCTCGTGGTGACGAAGGGCGAGAACATCGTCATGGCGGAGCTGAAGGCGGCGCTGCCGGGCCGGCCGCGCCAGGCGCTCGACCTTCTCATCGGGCTGGCCTGCACGGCGGCGGCGGCGGCGATGGTCTGGGCGACCTGGGAAGCGCTGGCCGCGAACCCGCGCAACATGACGCCGACGCTGCGCATCCCCTTCTGGATCTACCTCGCATCCGCCGCTTTCGGGTTCGCAGGTGCCGCCTTCCTGCATCTGCGCCGCCTGCGCCAGGGACAGGACGGCGGCAGCACGGCGGTTTAGGGGAACGCGCGTGGGAATGGCCGTCATCCTCGCCTTCGCAGTGCTGTTCTGCTGGGGCGTGCCCGTCGTCTACGCGATCCTGATTCCGAGCATCGCCTATGTGCTGATCGAGGACCTGCCGGTCACGCTGCTCGCCAGCCGCGTGGTCTATGCGCTCGACAGCTTCCCGCTCGTCGCCGTGCCGATCTTCATCTTCGTCGGCAACCTGATGAACCTCAGCGGCATCACCGACCGCATCTTCCGCTTCGCGAGCGTGCTGGCCGGCCGGCTGCATGGCGGGCTGGCGCAGGTGAACATCCTGGCGAGCCTGATCTTCTCCGGTATCTCGGGCGCGGCGCTGGCCGATGTCGGCGGGCTCGGGCGCGTCGAGATCAAGGCGATGCGCGAGCGGGGCTTCGACGCGCCCTTCTCGGCGGCGGTCACCGCCTCATCGGCCGTGATCGGCCCGATCTTCCCGCCCTCCATCCCGCTGATCGTCTACGGCTCGGTCACCTCCGTCTCGATCATCCAGCTGCTGATGGCGGGCATCCTGCCGGCCCTGTTCTGCACGGCCGCGCTGATGGTCACGGCCGCGGTCGTCTCGCTGCGCGCCGGCTATCCCCGCGCCGAGCGCGGACCCACGCTGCGCGAGGTCGGGCATTCCGTCGCGCCGGCGCTGCCGGCGCTGCTCGCGCCGGTGTTCCTGATCGCGGGCATGCTGACCGGCGTCTTCACGCCGACCGAGGCGGCGGCTGCTGCTGCGGTCTATGTCCTGGTCATCGGCTTCTTCGTCTATCGCGAGATGACGATGTCGCATGTGCTGAACGCCGCCCTGCTGACGGCGCGCAACACCTCCGCCATCCTCGTCATCGTCGCCGCGGCCGCGATGTTCGGCTGGATCCTCGCGATCGAGGAGATCCCGCAATCCTTCGGCGCGGCGATCGCCGGGCTGTCGAACGACCGGCTGATGCTCCTGCTCCTCGTCAACCTCATCTTCTTCGTCGCCGGCATGTTCCTCGACAGCACGACGGCGACGCTGCTGATCGTGCCGATCATCGCGCCCCCCGTGGTCGCGGCCGGCGTGGATCCCGTGCATCTCGGCCTAATCGTCGTGTTCAACCTGATGATCGGCCTGCTCACGCCGCCGATGGGGCTCGCGCTCTTCCTCATCTGCGACATCGCCCAGATCACCATGCGATCGCTGCTGCGGGCGATGCTGCCCTTCTACTTCCCCCTGCTCGCGACGCTCGCGACCATCACCCTGTGGGAGGATCTGGTGCTCGCCATCCCCCGCATGATCCGTTGAGGAAGGAACGACGCAGATGCGTATCGCCGTCGGATGCGACCATGCCGGCTTCCCGATGAAGGCGCAGGTGCTGGAGGTGATCCGGGGCCTCGGCCACGAGGTCGAGGACCTCGGCAGCCACACGCCGGACCCGGTGGATTTCCCCGACATCGCCCGCGCCGTCTGCGACCACGTCACGGCCGGCAAGGCGGATCGCGGCATGCTCGTCTGCGGCACCGGCGTCGGCGCCTCCATCGCGGCGAACAAGCGGCGGGGCATCCGGGCCGCGGTGTGCCACGACGTGCACTCCGCGCATCAGTCGGTCGAGCATGACGACGTCAACGTCATGTGCATCGGCGCGCAGATCGTCGGACCGTGGCTCGCGCGCGATCTCGTCCGCGCCTTCATCGAGGCGCGCTTCGACGCGACCGAGGACCATCGCCGCCGCGTCGCCAAGCTCGCCGAGTTCGAGCGGGAGGCCTGAGCATGGCCACGATCGGCTTCGTCGGGCTCGGCACGATGGGCCGCCACATGGCGGCGCGGCTGCTCGCCGCGGGCCACGCGGTGCGCGGCTGCGACGCGCGGCCCGAGGCCGTGGCGGAGCTCGCTGCCCGCGGTGCCGTCGCCGCTGCGACCGTGGCGGAGGCCTCGGCCGGCGCCGATGCGGTGATCCTCATGCTCCCCGACACGCCCCAGGTCGAGGAGGTCGTGCTCGGCCCGGGCGGCCTGCTGGAGGCGCCGCCGCCAGGCGGCCTCGTCGTGGACATGAGCACCATTTCCGCCGAGGCGTCGCGCCGCTTCGCCGCGGCGCTCGCTGAGCGCGGCGTGGCCATGCTGGACGCGCCCGTCAGCGGCGGCCCGGGGGGTGCGGAGACCGGCGCGCTCTCCATCATGGCCGGCGGCACGAAGGAGGCCTTCGTCGCGGCGCGGCCCCTGCTGGAGGCGATGGGCAGCACGATTCGGCATGTCGGCCCGCCCGGCGCGGGCCAGACCGTGAAGGCCTGCAACCAGCTCGTCTGCGCCATGAACCTCCAGGCGATCTGCGAGGCGCTGGCGCTCGGCCGCGCCGCCGGGCTCGACCTCGAGCTGCTGCGCGAGGTGCTGCTCGGCGGGGCTGCCGGGTCGTGGATGCTGCAGAATCTCGGGCCGAAGATGGTCGCGGGCGACGCCTCCGCCGGCTTCCGCATCGACCTCAAGCTGAAGGATCTCCGCCTCGCCGGCGAGCTCGCCTTCGGCCTCGGCGTGCCGCTGCCGGGGCTGGCGCTGGCGACCAGCCTCTATCTCGAGGCGCGCGCGCATGGCGAGGGCGCGAACGGGAACCAGGCGCTGTTCCGCGTCTATGACCGGCTGACCAACCAGGCGGCACAACGGGGGGAGGGTGGCTGATGCCCGCACCGCGCATCGGCTTCATCGGCATCGGCATCATGGGCGAGGCGATGGTCCGCCGCCTGCTCGAGCGCGGCCACCGCGTCACGGTCTGGAACCTCGAGCCAGAGCGGCTGGAGACGGTGGTCCCGCACGGCGCCGTCGCCGCCGCCACGCCGGCGGCGGTCTCGGCCGCAAGCGACATCGTCATGCTCTGCGTGCTGCACACCGAGGCCGTGCGGGGCGTCGTCTTCGGCGCGGACGGCGTCGCGGCGGCGGGCGCGGGCGCGGACCGCCTGCTCGTGGACCTTTCCACCGCCGATCCCGCCGCGACGCGGGAGATGGCGGCGCGCCTGCGGCAGGAGACCGGCACCGGCTGGGTGGATGCCCCAGTCTCCGGCGGGCCGCATGCCGCGCGCGCCGGTGCGCTGACCGTGATGGCGGGCGGGGAGGAGGCGGATGTCGCGCGCGCCTCCTTGGTGCTCGGCGACCTCGCGGCGAATGTCACGCGCATGGGCCCGGTCGGCGCCGGGCAGACCACCAAGATCATCAACCAGGCAATCGTCGGCACCGGCTTCGTCCTGATGGCGGAGGCGCTCGCGCTCGCCGAGGCGGCCGGCATCAACGCCGCCGCGCTGCCGGGCTGCCTGAAGGGCGGCTTCGCCGACAGCGAGCTGCTGCGCCGCATCTACACCCAGATGCAGCAGCGCCACTTCGACCCGCCGGCGAGCTATGCGCGGCAGCTCCTCAAGGACATGAAGGCGGTGAAGGCATTCGCGCATGAGGTCGGCGCGGAGCTTCCACTGGTCGAGGGCGCGGTGGCGCGCTTCGCCGAGTTCGTCGCACAGGGCAACGAGATGGCGGACAGCGCGGCCATCCTCCGACTCTATCGCCCGGATCCCTGAGCCATGGCGCCCTCCGCCGCGCGCTTCCTCGACACGGGCCGCGACGAGGACCTGCCGGTGGTGGATGCGCACCACCACATCTGGGACCTCGGCGCGAACCACCATCCCTGGCTGACGGAGGAGCCGCCACCTTCCTTCCGCTACGGCGACACGCGCCCGCTCCGGCGGAACTACCTGGCGGCAGACTACCGCCGCGACGCCGAGGGCCAGAACGTCGTGGCGACGGTCTACATGGAAGCCGAGCACGACCCCGCGGACCCGCTCCGCGAGACGCGCTGGGTGCACGGGGTGGCCGCGCGCGAGGGCCTGCCGCAGGCGATGGCTGGCGCCGTGTTTCTCGACCGCGACGACGCGGCGGCGGTGATCCGCGCGCAGGCCGCCTTCGCGCTGGTGCGGAGCCTGCGGCACAAGCCGCGCGGCGTCGCGAGCCCGGCCGACTACGACCCCGCCCATCGCATCCCGGGCTCGATGCGCTGCCCGCGGTGGCGTGCCGGCTACCGGCACCTGGCGGAGAGCGGCCTGCATTTCGAGCTGCAGACGCCCTGGTGGCACCTGCCGGACGCGCTGGCGCTCGCGCGGGACTTCCCCGGCACGCTGATCGTCCTCAACCATCTCGGCCTGCCGGCCGACCGCAGCGCGGCCGGGCTGGCCGGCTGGCGGGAGGCGATGGCACGGCTGTCGGATGCACCGAACCTGTGCGTGAAGCTCTCCGGCATCTGCGTCCCAGGGCAGGACTGGACCGCGGCGCTGAATGCGCCGGTGGTGCTGGAGGCGGTGCGTCTCTTCGGTGCGTCGCGCTGCATGGTCGCGAGCAACTTCCCCGTCGATGGCCTGGTCGCGGGGTTCGCCACGATCATGCAGGGCTTGCGGGAGATCACGGCGGCTCTGCCGCGCGCGGACCGGCTTCGCATCTTCTCGGGAACGGCGATGGAGACGTATCGCATCGCGGACACCGACGCGCGCGGCCTCGGCGCGCCGGGGGGAGGCGGGACGCCCTGACGGCGTACCGCTCGGTCGGCCTGCCGGGGTTCACTCGGGCAGGACGGTCGTCAGCACCCGGCGCCCGTCCCGCTCATGCCTGGCGGTGAAGGTGAAGCCGGTGATGCGCCAGCGCCCGGACGTGAGGGCGAAGCGGTCCTCGTAGATCCCCCAGACTTCCCACGGCACGGCTCGGGCCCGAGCACCCCGGGTGGTTGGCGCGTAGGTGCCGCGCGGTCTTGGCGCCCGAGAAGGCGCGGCGCCAGGCGCCGACCAACTCGTCCGCCGCGACCTTGGTCGCCTACGCCATTGCTGGCTGACGCGGCTCAGAAGCGCCAGACGAGCGGCACGACGAAGACGGCTATGACGAAGAACCACAGCATCATCGGCAGGCCGAACTTCCAGTAGTCGCCGAACGCGTAGCCGCCGGGCCGCATCACCATCAGGTTGGTCGGCGTCGCGATCGGGGTGAGGAAGGCGGCCGCAGCCGCGATGGCGACGCACATCAGCACGGGCAGCGGCGAGACGCCCATCGCGGTCGCCGCCGCGACGCCGACGGGGATGATGATGAGTGCAGTGGCCGTGTTGCTGATCAGCTGGCCGAGCACGGCGGTCAGCACGAAGATGCCGGCAAGCAGAATGTACGGACTGCCGCCCGCCGCCATCGCGACGAGCCCATCCGCCATCAGCTGCGCCGCGCCGGTCTGCACCATGGCGGTGGAGAGCGGCATCATCGCCGCCACCAGGATGACCGTCGTCCAGTCCACGGCGCGGTAGCTCTGCTCCACCCTCATCACGCGGGTGAGCACGAGCGCGAAGCAGGCGAGCATGCCGGCCACCGCGGCCGGGAGCACGCCCGTCGCCAGGACCAGAACCATGGCGCCGAGAACGCCGATTGCCGTCCAGGCTCCCGCGCCGAGCGGGACGGCCTGGCGGCGCACCAGCTCGGGAGAGTTGACGACCAGCACCTGCGGATCCGCGAGGCGCAGGTCGAGCGCCGTCCAGCTGCCCTGGAGCAACATCGTGTCGCCGGCCTGCAGCTGCACCGGCTCCGCGCCGACATCCGCCCCGCCGCGCTGGATCGCGATGACGACGAGGTCGCCGCTCTCCGTGACCATGCCTTGATAGGCCGTCTGGCCGATCATCGCCGAGCGCGGCGGGATCATCACCTCGGCGAGGCCCGAGCTGCGGTTGAAGAGGCTGTCGCGCAGGTCTGCGTCGCTGCTCTCGAGCCGGAAGGCGAGGTGCTGGGCGGAGGCGAGGCGTGCCGCCTCCTCGCCGGAGCCGGAGACCAGCAGGAAGTCGCCTTCAGACATCGTGTCCCGCTTCAGCCGCTCGCCGGTCTCGCCATCATGGATCGCGACGAGGCGCAGGCCTTCCCAGGACGGGACGTCGAGGACGGAGGGCGGATGGCCGACCAGCGGAGAGCTCGCGCGCAGGCGGAGGCGGAACAGGCCCTCCTTCAGGCCGTACTGCTCGACGAGCGTCGTGGCGTGGCGGCTGAAATCGGCACTCATCGTCTCGCCGGCCCGGTGCGGCAGCAGCTTCTCGCCGAAGAGCACGATGGTGGCCATCACGCCGAGCAGCAGCGGGACGCCCACGATGGTGAACTCGAAGAAGCCGATCGGCCGCAGCCCGGCATCGATCGCGGCCTCGCTCACCAGCACGTTCACCGGAGTGCCGGTGAGCGCCAGCATCGAGCCGGCATGGGCCGAGAAGACCAGCGGCATCAGAAGCTGGGACGGCTGCCGGCGCAGGCGGAGCGCCATGACGACGACCACCGGAAGCAGCGCCGCCACCGCACCGTTCACGCTGATGAGGGCCGTCAGCCCGGCGACGAGAAGCGAGATGAGCACCAGCAGGCGCGATCGGCTGTCCTCGCCGGCGCCGCGGATCAGCATCTGCCCGGCCCATGCCGTCACCCCGGTGCGGTCGAGCGCGGCGCTGACGACGAAGAGGGTGGCGATGAACATCACCGCCGGATCGCCGAAGCCCGACAGCGCCTGGTTGAGCGTGACGAGACCCGTCGCGTAGAGCGCGAGGCCAACGCCCATCGCCACCACGATGACCGGGATCCGGTTCCAGACGAAGAGGACGATGGCGGCCAGGATGATGGCCGCCATCGTTGCGATGTCGCCCATGGCTACAGCCCCCAGGGCAGGCCGAGGAGGAACCAGCCGACGAAGAACACGACCCAGATGAGCGAGATGAGCGCGACATAGGGCAGCATCAGCGCGATCACCGTGCCGACGCCCGCATCCTTCTGGTACTTGATCGCGAAGGTGACGATCATCGCGAAATACGCGTTGAGCGGCGTGATCGCGTTCAGCGGGCTGTCGGCGACGCGGTAGGCGGCCAGCACCACCTCCGGCTCGACGCCGAGCTGCATCAGCAGCGGCACGAAGACCGGCGCGAAGATCGCCCATTTCGCGATCGCGGCCGTGATGATCAGGTCGAGGATGAGGACGACCACGATGAAGCCGAGCAGCAGGACAAGCGGCGGCAGGCTCATCTGCTTCAGCACATCGGCCATGCCGACAGCGGCGAGAGTGGCCATGTTCGTGTAGTTGAAATGCGCGATGAACTGGCTGATCACCAGCAGCAGCAGGATCAGCCCGGCGAGGCCGGAGATGGATTTCTGGATCGCGCCCATCACCTCGTTCGTCGTCTTGAGGGTGCCTGCGCCGCGCCCGTAGCAGATGCCGCTCACCAGGAAGACGAAGGCGATGGAGACGATCAGGCTCGTCATGAAGGGCGAGTTGCCGATGATCGCCCCCGTCTCCGGGTTGCGCAGCGGCGCGCCGGGGGGCAGCGTCAGCAGGCAGAGGATTGCGATCGCACCGAGCAGGCCGTAGCCAGCCCAGCGCAGCCCGCGATACTCGTCGGCGGACAGCACGTTCTCGCCCGCGACCTTGTAGTCGCCGGTGTAGGCGCCGAGGCGCGGCTCGACGATCCGCTCGGTGATCAGCGCGATCAGCAGCGTCAGCATCACCACCGATCCGATCGAGAACCAGACATTGGCCGCGAGGTCGATGGTGAGCGACGGGTTGATCAGCCGGATCGCGTCATTGGTGATCTCGGTCAGGATGCCGTCCACCGGCGTGATCATGACGTTGACGAGGAAGGCGGCGGCGACCGAGGCGAAGCCGACGCCGAGGCCCGCCAGCGGGTGCCGTCCAACCGAGATGAAGGCCGCGGCGGCGAGCGGGATCAGCACGAGATAGCCGGCATCGGCCGCGATGGAGGAGACGATGCCGACGAAGGTGAGGATGTAGGTCAGCGCCCAGGCGGGCGCCACGATCACCAGCTTGCGGATCAGTACCTTGACGAGGCCGGCTTCCTCGGCGACGCCTACGCCGACCATGGCGACGATGATGACGCCGACGGCGTTGAAGCCCATGAAGTTGGGCACCACGCCGGTGAACATGAAGCGGATGCCGTCGACGGTCAGCAGGCTGCGCGCCGCGACGGTGGCCGGCTCGATCTCGCCGGTGGCCGCGTTGTAGGCCTGGAACGTCACCTGCGCGCCGAAGGCGGCAAGGACGGCCGACAGCAGGATGACGATGCCGATCAGGTAGACGAAGATCATCACCGGATGCGGCACGCGGTTGCCGACGCGCTCGACCGTGTCGAGGATGCGCTGCATGGCACTCTGCTCCGCCGGGCGGGCCGGCGGCGGGGGCATGGCGGTCACTTGGACAGCGCCTCGAGAATGCGAACCCAGGACCGGATGCCCTTGTGGAAGCTGGTCAGGTTGTACTTCTCGTTCGGGCTGTGGATGCGGTCGTCCTCCAGTCCGAAGCCGGCCAGCACCACGTCCATGCCGAGGTTCGTCTTCAGCAGGTGCGTCACCGGGATGGAGCCGCCGGAGCCGATGAACACCGCTGGCTTGCCCCACTCGTCGGACAGCGCCTGGCGCGCCTTCGCGAAGGCCGGGTCGCCGTCGGGGAAGCGGATCGCGCGGCCTGCGCCGTGCTCGAGGAACTCGACGCGGCAATCGGCCGGCACGCGGGCGCGCACATGGGCGCGGAACGCCTCGCGCACCTTGTGCGGATCCTGGTCGAAGACGAGGCGGAAGGAGACCTTCGCCGAGGCTTCGGCGGGGATGACGGTCTTGAAGCCGTCGCCCTGGTAGCCGCCGCCCATGCCGTTGATCTCGCAACTCGGCCGCGACCAGACCATCTCCAGCGCGTCCCGGCCGCTCTCGCCGGCGGGAACCGAAAGGCCGATCACGCCCAGGAACTTCTCGGCGGTGAAGCCCAGCGTCTTCCACTGCTCGCGCAGGCTTTCCGGCAGCTCCGGCACGCCGTCGTAGAAGCCGGCCAGCGTGATGCGGCCCTGATCGTCGTAGAGGTCTGCGAGGATCTTCGCGAGGATCCGGTTCGGGTTCGCCGCAGCCATCCCGTAGAAACCGGAATGCAGGTCGCGGTCGGCGGCGCGGATGATCACCTCCTCGCCGCAGAGGCCGCGCAGCATGGTGACGATCGCCGGCGTCTGCGGATCCCACATGTTGGTGTCGCAGATGAGCCCGATATCCGCCGCCAGCTCCTCCCGGTTCGCCTCGAGGAAGCCGGGCAGGCTCGGCCCGCCGCTCTCCTCCTCGCCCTCGAGCAGGATGCTGACCGGGATCGGCAGCCTGCCGGTGACCGCCTTCCAAGCGCGGCAGGCTTCGACGAAGGCCATCAACTGGCCCTTGTCGTCGGCGCTGCCGCGGCCGCGGATCACCTTCGTGCCGTCGGGCAGGGACTCGATCACCGGGTCGAAGGGGTCGCGGTCCCATAGTTCGAGCGGGTCGACGGGCTGCACGTCGTAATGCCCGTAGAACAGGGCCGAGGGTCCGGCGGCGGCGCGGTCATGCGCGACGACGATCGGGTGGCCGGGCGTCTTCCGCGCGCTCGCCTCGAAGCCGATGGAGCGGAGGTCCGCCGCATGCCATTCCGCATTCGCGGCGCACTCCCCGGCGAAGGCCGGATCGGTCGAGATCGACTTGATCCGCAGCACCTCGAAAAGGCGCTGGACGGCCGCGTCCAGGTCGCGGTCGACGCGGTCCAGCACCCGGTCCAGATCGCTCATGGGGCCCTGCCTCTCGTATTCCGGTGCGGCGCCATGCATCAGCGCCTTCCGCTCCCAGCCCAGACTAGCCGCGGCGGTATCGAGGTGATCGGCGATGCGTCCCAGCCTTGTGCGAGCCGTCCGGCGGCCGGCGATCGCGCAGGGCTCAGCGCGTGCCGGGCGTGAGCAGTCCGATCGGTGGCGGTGAACTCCGCCAGCTGGCCGGATCGGCGCCGCGCGCCGTGCCATGTGCGAACAGGGCGCGCATGTAGCCCGTGTCGAAGGGTTCCGGACGGGGAGCCTCGAATTCGGCGCCGATCGACTGCAGGCGGAAGGCGACGCCGTCGCGCTGCGTCGTCAGGTAGATCGCGTTGATGTCGTTCACGCCTGAGAAGTGCAGCAGCGTGCGCGCCGAGCGCGTGGTGATGCTGAACAGTCCGCGCGGCGCCTCCAGCGCGACCACGTCGAGCCGGCCGTTGCGGATGACCCAGGCCGTGCGCTCCCGCCTCAGCCCGGACCGGGACCAGATGTCGCGCGGCGCGAGGCCCGCCGGGTAGAGGAACACCTGCATCGCGGCGCCGCCATCCACATGCATCTCCTCGAAGCGCCTTCCGCCCTGCTCGACGTCGATCAGCACCGGGGGGAAGGCGCCGGGGATCGAGGCCGAGGCGAGCAGGATGCTGCGGAAGAGCTCGAGGGCACGCGGGTGCCCGCTCGACGCGATGGCGCCGATGTTCCAGACCACCGGCCGGCCGACATCGAGGTTCACCGTGCCGATCAGAAGCAGGCGCCCCCGCGCATGTTCGGCGGCGATCGCCGCGAGCATGCGCTCATCGGCGTGGCGCGCGATGAGGCCCGCGAGCGGGCTGGCATCCGCAAGGGATTGGCTGAACAGCAGCGAGAGCGCGATCCGGCCGAGGCGGAGGATGTCGCCTGGCGCGGTCTCGGTGAAGACCTCGCGCAGCTGGCCGTCGAAGTCGGGCCCGAGGAAGGCGAAGGGCGCAATCAGCGCGCCGGCGGAGATCCCCGTGACCATGGTGAAGCTCGGCCGGGTGCCGGTTTCCGTCCAGCCCGTCAGCACGCCGGCGCCGAAGGCACCGTCATCGGCTCCGCCCGAAAGCGCCAGGAAATGCGACGGCGCGGGGCGCGCCGGTCCCTGCCCCTGTGCGATCGCCCCCTGCCGCTCAAGCACCTGCTCGAGATACCGCCGCAGCGGCGCAGGGTCGCCATCGGCCCAGAACCGGGCATTGGGCAGGCCGAGCACCTCGATCCCCTCCAACTCGGCCGGCGGTGGCGGCGGGAGGCGGATGATGGAGGCGCAGCCGGCGAGATGCAGCGCCAGCACCAGCAGCGCCAGGCATCGCGCGGCCGGGCCGGGACGGCGGAGCGGTCCTGCCGGTGCTGCGCCGATCGCTGGCATTCTTCACCCTCGTGCGAGCCGCCAGTATGGCGGTGCCACGCAGGCAGGGGTAGCGGCGCCGCCGGAACGGGGGATGCGCGCGGCGTCCCTCGCCTGCGCCGTGCATCCCGTGGCGCCATCCCGGTGTGGCATCCACCCCGAGGCTGGGATAGGTCGGAAGCCCGGAACTGCTGGAGTTTCACGCGCTTGCCATACCCAAGCGCAAGCCATGCCCGCGAGCCGCGGATCGGCACCGGTCGTTCGGACCGGTTCGGCCTGGACACCGACGAGCTGCCCTCCCCGATCCGCTTCGACGCCTGGCGCGCCTTCTGGCACCCGGCTGTGCTGGTCGCCCTGCCGCGCGGCCATGCCGGCGATTTCCGCGGCCGCGCGACGCTGCGGCGGCTCGGCCGCCACGTGCTGCTCGAGATGGACGCGGACCCGGCCGACTACCACCGTGCGCGGGGCCAGGGGCTGCGCGACGGCTTCGACCACTGGTTCGTCGGGCTGGGCTTCGACGCCGACGGCCAGCCAAGCACGCTGTGGCTCGGCTCGCTCGCCAGCGGCTTCGGCCTCCGGCGTCTGGGAGGGCGCTGGCTGGGCGTGCTCGTCGCGCCGGAGCGCCTCCCGCAGCTCGCAGCCGTCTTCGCCGCCTCCCGCGCCGTGCCGCTGACGAGCGCGCCGGCGCGCATGCTTGCCGGCATGCTGCCCCGCATGGCCGCTTCGCTCGACGAGGTCGGGCCGGCGGACGCGCCGCGGCTCGAGGCGGCGCTCTCCTCGATGCTGTCGGCGTGCCTGCTCGGGTGGGATCTCCGGCCCGCCTCGACCCGCGCGCAGCTCGAGGCCGCGCGGCGTGCCCGCGTCATCGGGTTCGTGGACCGGTTGCTCGGCGATCCCGAGCTGACGCCGGCCGAGCTGGTGCGCCTGGCCGGCATCTCGCGCTCCGAGCTCTACCGCTGCTTCGCGCCGGCAGGCGGGCTCGCCCGCGTGATCCAGCTCCGCCGGCTGAGGCGCGCCTATGCCGAGCTCGCCCGCGCCGACGGGCCGGCTTCGATCAGCCGCGTCGCCGAGGCGGTCGGCTTCTTCGACCCCTCGAACTTCACCCGCGCCTTCCGCCGGGAGTTCGGCTGCACGCCGAGCGAGGTCATCGCGCGACGTGCGGCGATGTCGGTGCAGCTGGCGCCCGGCCTTGTCGCGGCGCTCAGCGCCGGCTGAGCCGCGCCGCGCCGCGTTCGAAGGCGATGACGTAGAGCGCGGGCAGCACGACGAGGGTGAGCAGGGTCGCCACCAACAGCCCGCCCATGATCGCGAAGGCCATCGGCCCCCAGAAGACCGTGGGCGCGATCGGGATGAGGCCGAGCACCGTGGACAGCGCCGTCAGCATCATCGGCCGGAGGCGGGAGGTGGCAGCCGCGACCACCGCCTCGCGCAGGTCGAGCCCCTCGGCGCGGTCCTGCTCGATCTGCACGATCAGGATCACGGCGTTCTTGGCGATCATGCCGAGCAGGGCGAGGATGCCGAGGATGGCGACGAAGCCGAGCGGCCTGCCGAACAGCAGCAGCGCCGACACGACGCCGATCAGCCCGAGCGGCAGGATCGCGACCACGAGGCCGAGCCGCGCGAAGCTCTGCAGCTGGAACATCAGCGCGGTGAGCATCACCACGATCATCACCGGCACAACCGCCATCACCGAGGCGCGGCTCTTCGCGCTCTCCTCCGCGATGCCGCCGAGCTCGATGCGGTAGCCGGCCGGGACCCGCGCATTCAGCTCCGCGACCCGGGGCGCGAGCTCGGCGACTACCGATTCCGGCAGCACGCCGGGGCGGACATCGGCCTGGACCGTCAGCGAGGGCACGCGGTCGCGCCGCCAGACCAGCGGGTATTCCTGGCCGTACTCGAAGGTGGCGAACTGGCCGAGTGCCACGGTCCGGCCGCCCGGGATCGGGATCTGCATCGTCTCGAGCGTGTCGGGCGACAGGCGCTCGGTCGCCGTCGCGCGCGCCAGCACGTTCACGAGGTAGATGTCGTCGCGGATCTGGGTGACGACGGTGCCGGTGATCACAGAGTTCAGAGTGGCGGCGATGGCCGCCGAGGAGAGGCCGAGGCGCCGCGCCTGTTCCTGGTCCACCACGACCCGCAGCTGCCGCGCCGGCTCGATCCAGTCGAAGTTCAGGTTGCGCGCTCCCCCGCTGGACGCGACGACCTGCGCCAGGTCGAGCGCGATGGTGCGCACCGTTTCGATCTCCGGGCCGAGCACGCGGTACTGCACCGGCCAGCCGACCGGCGGGCCGAGCTCGAGCGGCGAGACACGCGCCACCGCGGCGGGGAACTGCTCGGCGAGCAGCGCCTCGAGGCGCGGCTGCAGGCGCTGGCGCGCCTCGAAATCCTTCGCCACCACCACCGCCTGGGCGAAGAAGGGGTTCGCCAGCTGGACGTTCAGCGGCAGGTAGAAGCGGATCGCGCCGCGGCCGACATAGCCGCTCCACTGCGCCACGTCCGGGTCGGCCGCAAGCGCGACGTCGAGCCGCTGCATCGCCTCCTCGCTGGCGTAGATTGAGGCGTTCTGCGGCAGCGTCAGGTCCACCATCAGCTCCGGCCGATCGGAGGAGGGGAAGAACTGCTGCGGCACGAAGCGGACCGCGTAGAGCGACAGCGCGAAGGCGGCGACCGCAACGGCGACGGTGGCCCAGCGGAGCGCGATGGCGCCGCGGAGGAATCCGGCATAGCCGCGCAGCAGCGGCCCCGGCGGCGACGGCGCCTCGCCCGCGGCGGCCGCCTTCGGCGCCTTCAGGATCACCATGCCGAGGAGCGGCGCGAAGAGCACGGCGACGAACCAGGACACGATCAGCGCGATGCCGACCACGGCGAAGATCGAGAAGGTGTATTCGCCTGCCGAGCTGGCGGCGAAGCCGATCGGGATGAAGCCGGCGATCGTCACCAGCGTGCCGGTGAGCATCGGCGCGGCGAGGTTGCGGTATGCGAAGGTCGCCGCCTCCGCCTTGCTGTCGCCGAGGGAAAGGCGGCGGATCATCGCGTCGATGGTCGTCATCGCGTCGTCCACCAGCAGCGTCAGCGCGATGATCAGCGCGCCGAGGGAGATGCGCTGCAGGTCGATCCCGGCCAGCATCATCAGCGGGAAGACGGCGGCGAGCGTCAGCGGTATGGACAGCGCCACCACCGCGCCGGCGCGCACGCCGAGCGCGATGAAGCTCACCGCCATGATGATCAGGATCGCCTGCCACAGGCTCTCGACGAACTCGCCGATCGCGATGTCCACGGTGCGGGGCTGGTCGGCCACCAGCACGGCCTCGATCCCGACCGGCAGGTCGCGCTCGATCAGACGCATCTCGCGCCGCAGGTTGTTCCCCAGCGCCAGGATGTCACCGCCCTCGCGCATCGCGACGGCGAGGCCGATGGCGGGCTTGCCGTTGACGCGGAACATCGGCTGGGGCGGGTCGGCGAAGCCGCGGCGGATCTCGGCGATGTCGGTCAGCCGCACCAGCCGGTCGCCGGCGAGAAAGGAGACGGCGGCGAGGTCCGCCTCGCTGCCGAAGGCGCCGGAGACGCGCAGCGACAGCCGCTCCGCCCCGGTCTGGACGAGGCCCGCCGGGTTGACGGCGTTCTGCGCCTGCAGGGCGGCGATCAGCGCCGGATAGCTGAGCCCGAGCCCCGCCAGGCGCTGCAGCGAGAACTCAAGGAAGATCACCTCGTCCTGCGCGCCGAGAAGCTCGACCTTGTTCACGTCCTGGACGCGCAAGAGGCGCGACCGGATCGCCTCCACGCGGTCGCGCAGCTCGCGCTGGGTGAAGCCGTCGGAGGTGAAGCCGAAGATGATGCCGAAGGTGTCGCCGAAATCGTCGTTGAAGCCGGGACCTATGACGCCCTGCGGCAGGGTGTGGCGCATGTCGCCGACGCGCTTGCGCACCTCGTACCACATGTCCGGCACGACGCGCGGCGGGGTGGACCCCTTGAGATCGACGAAGATCGTGGCCTGCCCGGCGACCGTGTAGCTGCGCAGCCGGTCGAGATTCGGCGTCTCCTGCAGGGTGCGCTCGAGCCGCTCGGTGACCTGATCCAGCGTCTCCTCGATCGTCGCACCCGGCCAGGCGGCCTGCACGACCATGGTGCGGAAGGTGAAGGCGGGGTCCTCGTTGCGCCCGAGGCGCATGAAGACGAGGCTGCCGGCGATCATCGCCACCAGCATGAAATACGCCACGAGCTGGGGTCGCGTGATCGACCATTCCGAGAGGTTGGGCCCGATCACGGCGACGCCCCGAGGAGGCGCACCTGCTGGCCGGGCCGCAGCGCCTGCACGCCCGCCGTGACGATCACGTCGCCCTGCCCGATGCCGGACCCGATGATGGCGTGCGCCGGGTCGTGCCGCAGCACCTCGACCGGGCGGAGCGCGACGGTGCGCGCCTGCGGGTCCACGATCCAGACTGCCGGGGCGCTACCCTGACGGGTCAGGGCGCTGGCCGGCACGGCGTAGCCGGCGCCGCTCTCGACCTCCATGCTGCCGGTGACCGTCGACCCCAGCCGGAGGCCCGGAGGCGGGTTCTCCAGGCCGATGCGGACGCGGAAGGTGCCGGTGACCGGATCGGCGCTCGGCGAGACCTCCCGCACGCGGCCGGTCGCGCGGACCGAGGGGTCGAGGGTCAGCGCCACGGTGACGAGTACGTTGGGCGGCGCGCGATCCTTGACGGCCGGCGGCACGTCGAAGACGCCGTCGAGCCCCCCTTCGCGAGCGAGGCGCACGATCATGCGTCCGGGCGCGACCACCTCGCCCGGTTCGGCGCCGCGCGCGGTGACCGTTCCAGGGGCATCGGCGACGAGCTCGGTGTAGCCTAGGCGGTTCTCGGCGATGTTGACCTGGGCCTGGGCCGAATCGGCTGCGCTGCGTGCCGTCTGGAGCTGTTGCGCCGCCTGGTCGTAGCGCTGGCGCGTGCCGAAGCCGGTCCGGAGCAGCTCGCGCGCGCGGCCGTAATTGGCCTGGGCCTCGGTCAGCTGCGCCTGTGACGCGGCGAGCTGGGCGCGTGCCGCGCGCAGCCCGTTCTCCTCGTTGGTGCGGTCGAGGCGGGCGACGACCTGGCCGCCGACCACGCGGTCGCCGACATTCACCAGGCGCTCGACCATCCGGCCGTCGATGCGGAAGCCGAGGTTGATCTCGGTCTCGGCCTGCACGGTGCCGGCGAGGCTCACGACCTCGCCGCCGCCACGCGGCTCGACGCTCGCGACGCGCACTGGACGCGGCTCGGCCGGCGGCGGGGCAGGCGGCTCGCTGCAGGCGGCAAGCGCGGCGGCCGCCAGCAACAGGCAAGGCAGGGCGGCAGCGCCCGTGGTCCGGTCCATCTGTCCCTCCCAGGCGCCGAAAGGTGAGCGAAGGTAGCGCCGGGCCGGCGCGGCTTCACCTGCGCGCTGTCCCGTTCCTGGGCCGTGCGTCCCGCACTCGCCGGTGGCGCGCGCCGGGTGGCCCGTCGGAGGGTAAGCAGGAGCGGAACGGACCGCGGCCCCGGATGGCCGGAGGTCGCGCTGCGCCAGGATCGCGATGCCGCTGCCCCGCTTCCTCACCGTGCTGATCGCGCTCGCCAGCATCGTCGTCCTCGCGGCGGCCGTCTCGGCGGCGCAGTCCGTGGTGGCGCCCGTTGTCTTTGCCGTCTTCGCGATCGCGCTGGTGTGGCCGCTGCAGGGCCGCCTGCAGCGCCACATGCCGGCCGTGGTCGCGATGCTGCTGACGCTGCTGGTGGCGCTCATCACGTTGGTGGGGCTGACCCTCATGGTCGCCTGGGCCTTCGGCCGGGTCGGCGCCTGGGTCGTGGCGAACGGGGCGCAGCTGCAGGCTTTCTACGCGGCGCAGATCGCCTGGGCGGAGTCGCGCGGCGTGGAAGCCGCCGGCGCCCTCGCGGCGCAGTTCGACGCCCGCTGGCTGGTGCGCGTCGCGCAGGCCGTGCTGGCGCAGCTGCAGAGCACGCTGAGCTTCATCCTGCTCACCCTTGTCTTCGTCCTGCTTGGCCTGCTGGAGGTGGGCGCGGCGCGGGCGCAGCTGCTGCGCCTCGGGCCCGGGCTGCCGGAGGCGCTGCTGCGCGCGGCGGAGCGCTGTGCCGCGAAGCTGCGCGCCTACATGGCCGTGCGGACGCTGATGAGCGTGCTGACCGGCCTGGCCGTCTGGGCCTTCGCCGCCGCGATCGGGCTGGAGCTGGCGGCGGAATGGGGCGCGATCGCGCTCGTGCTGAACTACATCCCCTTCCTCGGCCCGCTGGTCGCGACGCTGTTCCCGACGCTGTTCGCCGCCCTGCAGTTCGGCTCCTGGGGCACCGCCTTCGCCGTCTTCGCGGGGCTTCAGGTGCTGCAGTTCCTCGGCGGCAGCTACATCGAGCCGCGGCTTACCGGTCGCAGCCTGGCCGTCTCGCCCTTTCTCGTCCTCGTCTCGGTCTTCGCCGGCGGCTTCCTCTGGGGCATTCCCGGGGCGCTGATCGGCACGCCGGTGCTGATCGCCGCGCTCACGCTCTGCGAGGAGTTTCCGGGCAGCAGGCCCTTTGCGGCGCTGCTGTCGGGCCGCGAGGCCAAGCCCGTGACGCCGCGCGACGGCTGAGCCTACAGCCCCTCGAGCAGCGCATCGAGGTCGAGCGAGGAGCGCACGCCGATCGCCGCGGCATGCTCCGCCAGGAAGTGCTCGCCCGCACGGCGCCCGGCGTCGCGCAGCCACTCCAGGAAGTCCCATTCGGCGTTGAGCTTCGAGGAATAGCCGAGGTCGGCCATCACCTCGTTGCGCACCACGTGCAGGCGCATCCGCGCCCAGGCGGCGCCCTCGGTCGCACCGGGGTCGGCGACCTTGCGCAGCAGCGCCATCATCTTCAGCTCCTTCAGCGCCACCGCGTTGAAGGAGATCTCGTTCACCCTGTCGAGGATATCGCGCGCGCTGCGTGGCGTGCCGGGACGCTCGATCGGGTTGATCGGCACCAGGATGGTATCGTCCGACTGCAGTTCCGTCACCAGCGGGACCAGCGTGGGATTGCCCGCGAACCCGCCGTCCCAATAGGGCTCCCCGTCGATCTCCACCGCCTGGAAGAGCTGCGGCAGGCAGGCGGAGGCGAGCAGCGCATCGGTGCGGAGGTCGGCGTTGCGGAAGATCCGCGGACGGCCGGTGCGGACATTGGTGGCGGTGACGAAGACGCGGATCGGCCCGTCGCGCAGCGCGGCGAAGTCCACGCTCTCTTCCAGCACGGCGGCGAGCGGGTTGCCGCCGATCGAGGGCAGGTCGTAGGGCGAGACGACGCGCGCCAGCAGGTCCATCGCCAGGAAGGCCGGCGAGTTGTCGAGCGTCCAGCGACCGAGCAGCCGGTCCACCGGCCCCCGCTGGAAGGGGCTGAAGGTCGCGGCGCGGGAGACGCGGCGCCAGAACGCCTCGAGGGCTTCCCGCGCACCCGCCCGGCCGCCCAAGGCATGGCCGCTGGCCAGCACGGCGGCGTTCATCGCGCCGGCCGAGGTGCCGGAAACGCCCTCGATCGCCAGCCACTCCTCCTCGAGCAGGCGGTCCAGCACGCCCCAGGTGAAGGCGCCGTGCGCACCGCCGCCCTGGAGCGCCAGGTCCACCAGCACGGGTTCGCGTCGCATCATCGGGGTCCTCCGGCGCCGGCCTCGCCGGTGACGACCTGCACCGAGGCGCCGGCCAGGCGTTGCAGCAGTCGCTTGCGGCGCAGGATCGGACGGCGGTCGTGCAGCAGCATCTCGACGGGCTTCCACATCGCGACCCAACCGAGGATGCCCACGCTCTCGCGCAGGACGCGAGGGAAGGGCCAGTCCGGCAGGGCCGTGGCCAGCCACCAGGCGGCCGTCAGGCAGGCGACGAGAATCGCGATGCCGACGGCCAGGCTCCGCCGCGCATCCTTGAGGTGCTCCGCCACCAGCCGCTCCTGCTCGGCGAGCAGGCGCCGGAAATGCGCGACGAGCCCGGCCTGCAGCAGATGCGCCTCCGCATCGCCGGCCGCATCCGCCGGCAGGTGGACGACGATGACGAGGGGCACGCCGGCGGGCTGCTGGCGCGCCCAGTCCATCATGGCGGCCTCGGCGGCCGGCCGCGGGCAGCCCGGCTGGTCGGGCCAGGCGCCGTCGAGCGCGACGAGCTGGCCGACCGAGCGCAGGTGCAGCGCAAGTCGGCCCTCTCCGCGTGGCGCTGAGGCTGGTTCGGTCGGCCAGGCAGGTGTTGAGGCGTCGGGCATCCGGACTCCCCCGCAGGGTAGGGCGTGGGATAAACGCTGATGGTGCCGCGCGCCTGGGCGCGGGGTCCCGCCACTGGGCGCTCCATCCCGGCCGTGCCGCCAGGTGCGGGGCTGGCCGGCGCGGGCACGGGCGGGCTTGGCAGCCTGTCCCTGCGCTTGTCGCTGCATGCCGCGGCTGGTCGGGGTGGGGTGGCGCCGGGCGCTATTTCCGTTCCCTTCCGGTGCACATTTGCTCTAGTGAGCGCCATGCTCGACGCCGTTGGCACGGAGATTGGGAGCGATCGGCGGGACGGCACGGCTGGTGCTGGGCCGCGCGCGGGCGCGACCCCGCTGCAGCCGTTCCGGCAGACCACCCGGGGCGTGGCGCCGCATCTCCAGTTCGACCTGTGGCGAGACGTGAATTCGGGGCTGGTCGACTACCCGGCCCTGGCCGAACCGCCGACCTCCTATGAGGTCGATGCGGCGACGTGGCGGTTCGGCGGGCTGGCGCTCCTGGTGGCGGACACGCCGGCCGGCCTGTACCGGCGCTCGGCCCTTCAGGTGCGGCGCGACGGCATCGACCACTGGTCCTTCACCCTGGCGCGCAGCGGGCGGCGGGCCTACCGGACCGGCGACTGCGTGACGGTGATGCGTCCCGGGCAGCTCTATCTGCACACGCTCGGGCAGGCCTTCGACGCGGCGCGCACGGATTCGAGCTGGCTGCATCTCTACCTCCCCCGCGATGCGCTGGCGGAGGCGGCCGGAACGCCCTGCACCGGGGAGGTGCTGGCACTCGACACGCCGGGCGGCCGGCTGCTGCGCGACCACCTTCTGCTGCTGGCCGAGGAACTGCCGAGGATGGCCGCCGCAGATGCGGAGCGGATGGCCGAGCTGACGCGATCGCTCGTCTCCCTGGCGCTCACCCGCACGCCTGAACGGCCGGAGGCCGAGACCCCTGCGGCGCTGGCGCTGCAGATGGGGCGGATCCGCGCGATCGTGCGCGCGCAGCTCGGCTCCGCCATGCTCGGGCCGGCGCGGCTGTGCCGGACGGCCGGAATCTCCCGCTCGCAGCTCTACCGGCTCTTCGCGCGGCATGGCGGCGTGGCGCTGTTCATCCAGCGCGAGCGCCTGAATGCCGCCTTCCGCGCGCTTTCGGACCCTGCCGATCCGCGCAGCGTCGCCGAGATCGGCGAGGCGGTGGGGCTGTTCGACGCGTCGAGCTTCAGCCGCATGTTCCGCCGCAGCTTCGGCCTGTCGCCGCGCGACGTGCGAAGCGCGGCCCGCACCGGCTGCCTGCCTCTGTCGGGGGCCAGCGTGCAGGCAGACGCCGCGCCCTCTACCCTGAGCCAGCTGTTGCTGGCGATCTAGCGCGGGCAGGGCGCGGTGACGGCTGCCCTCGGCCGCGATCATCGGGCGTCGCAGGCGGTGCTTCGCGACGCGCGCGGTGGGCTTCCGCGTCGCCGGCTGCTGGCCGCCGCCGCAACGCTCGCCTGCGGACGCGCGCAGGCGCAGCCCGGCGCGCGACCCATCCGCCTCGTCGTGCCCTCGGTGCCTGGCAGCACGCCCGATCTCATCTGCCGGCTGCTTTCTGACGGGATGCGGCGCGTGCTCGCCCCGGTCGTCATCGAGAACCGGCCTGGCGGCTTCGGCACGCTGGGGCTGTCGGAGGTCGCCAGGGCGCGGCCGGACGGTCTCACCCTCGGCTACGTAAACGTCGTCACCATGGCGATCAACCAGACGGCGCTACGGCGACAGCCCTATGTCGTCGAGGACGCCTTCGCGCCGGTCGCACTGCTCGGCTTCGTGCAGAATGCCCTCGCCGTGCGGCGCGACCTCCCGGTGTCGTCGCTGGCCGGACTGCTCGACTTCGCAAAGCGGGCGCCGGCACCGCCGGGCTGTGGCTCGCCCGGGCTGGCGACGACGGGGCATCTGGCGCTCGAGCTGCTGATGGCGATGAGCGGGGCACAACTGCTCCACGTGCCCTATCGCGGCAGCCCGCAACTGGCGGAGGCGCTGCTGCGCGGCGAGGTCGCGGCGGCATGCGACAATCTCTCCTCCCTCGAAGCCGTGCTGCGCGGCGGCGAGGTGCGCGGGCTGGCGGTGACCGGCGCGCGACGTGCCCCGCTGTTTCCGGACCTGCCGACGGTGGAGGAGTGCGGCTGGTCCGGCTTCCGCATCACCGCCTGGGGCGGCTTCGTGGTGCCGGCCGGCACGCCGCAAGCGGTCACGGCGGAGCTGAACGCGGCCGCCAACGCGGCGCTCGCCATGCCCGACATCGCGGCCCGTCTCTCCGCGCTGGCCTTCGAGCCGACGCCCGGACCCCCGCTGGCGCTTTTCGACCTCGCCCGGGAGGAGCGTCCCGTCTGGGCCGCGCTGATCCGGCGCGCCGGGGTGAGCTTCGACTGACGCGCGCCTGGAGTGTGATCCGCTTCCGTGGATGACGCTCCAGCCTTGTCCCGGCGACGGATTCGCCGCTCCCGCGAGTCCGCCTGCGGGGGATCAGGGGGACAGGGTTTCCCGCACGCCCTCGAGCGCGATCTGCGCCGCGAGGGCGGCGAGCAGAACGCCGAGAACCCGGCCGATCACGTGCCCACCCGTCCTGCCCAGCACACGCGCGACTTGGCCAGCGCCCAGCAGGCAGATGAGGGTAAGGACCAGCACGACGAGGAGGGCGAAGAACACACCTGCAAGGCGCGCCCAGTCGCCCCCAGCTTCCTGGGTCATCAGCACCATGCTCGTCATGCCGCCCGGACCGGCGAGCAGCGGGATGGCCAGGGGAAAGACGGAGACGTCGTGTTCCTCCGCGCCGGCGCGCTGCTCTTCGGGCGTGGCACGAAGGAAGGTCTGGCCCATCACCATGTCGGCGGCGAGCAGGAACAGCAGCAGCCCGCCGGCGACCTTCATGGCCGGAAGGCCAATGCCGAGCGCGCGCAGCAGCCAGCCGCCGAGCACCGCGAAGAGGAGGAGGACGACCGCCGCGATGCATGTGGCGCGAATCGCCTGGCGACGTCTCTCGGCCTCGCTGTTGTTCGTCGTCATTGCGGCGAAGATCACCGCCGTTCCCACCGGATCGACGATGACGAGCAGCGCGACGAGGGCGAAGCCGAAGCTCTCGATCATGGCGGGCCCGAGTGCAGCCCAGCGGGCGCAAGCCGGCAAGGCGCAAGCGCGCGCCTGGAACGCATGGCATAGCCCGCGCATCGCGGCGCGATAACGGTTCGTGGATCACCCCCCCGCGCCCATCTTCCGTACGGGTCGGGTGATCGAAGGCTAGCGACGACCGCGCTGCAGCAGCTTCTCGCGATCCGGCACGTCGATCCGCTTCGCCGAGAGCCGGAGAACCCCCTCGGCCTCCATGCTGTTCAGGGTGCGTGACAGCGTCTCCGGCGTCATGCCGAGGCGCGCGGCGATCGCGCCGCGCGGCTCCGGCAGTTCCGCGGATCCTGCTCCGGCCTCCTCCCGTATGCGTCGGGCCAGGAAACGGGCGATGCGGCGATCGGCCGAGCGCAGCTTCAGGTCGACGACCTGGTCGACCATGAGCCGCCAGTGGCGCGCGAGGAGCTCGGTCGTCGCGCGTGCGAGCGCACCGTCCTGCCCGATCGCGGTGCGGAAGACGTCAGCCGGGATCATCAGGACCCTGACATCCGTCAGCGCCGTTCCGGAGGCGAGGTAGGGTAGCCGCAGGATCGCCGCGGGTGCGAGGAACAGCTCGCCGGCACCGAAGATCTCAACGACCGTCTCCGCCCCCGCCTCGTCGCGTGCGGCCAGTCCCACGGAGCCGGACAGCAGGAGGTGGAGGAAGTCGGGGTTTTCGTCCTGCTCGAACATGACGGCACCGCGCGGCAGTTGCTGCGTGAAGGACGGCCGGAGCAGGGCCGACATTGCCGCTTCACCTGCCGATACGAAGAACGGGCTGCGACGCAGGAGGTCCTGGTTGATCGAACGGTCCGGCATGTCTGCTTCTCTCCGAGGTGGGGCGATTATGCCGGCACCGGTCATGGAAGACGTTGATCTGCATCAACGATGATCTTGCGGCGGAGTGACCCGAGCCTTGTTTTGATTGGTACCGCGGCTGATTCGGTTTCCTGCCGGCGGCCTCAAGTTGATGTGTGTCAAATCGGAGCCGCCGGCGCCGCCCCCATGGTCCGCCTGCCTCGTGGACATGGAGGGGGCAGATGGATACCTCGATCGGCGCCGTAGGTGACGGCGACCGCAACCGCGCACTCTGGTCCAGCACGGCGGCCTTCACGGTCTGCTTCGCGGCCTGGACGATCTTCTCGATCCTCGGCGTGCAGGTGAAGAAGGACCTCGGGCTGAGCGACAGCCAGTTCGGCCTTCTCGTCGGCACGCCGATCCTGACCGGCAGCCTCGTTCGCCTCGTTCTCGGCATCTGGGCCGACCAGTATGGCGGGCGGACGGTCTTCACGCTGGTGATGCTGGCGGCGGCCGTCGCGACCTTCCTGCTGAGCTACGCCTACGACTACCCGACCTTCCTGCTCGCGGCGCTTGGCGTCGGCATCGCGGGCGGGTCCTTCTCGGTCGGCGTGGCCTATGTCTCGAAGTGGTACCCGAAGGAGAAGCAGGGCACCGCGCTCGGCATCTTCGGTGCCGGCAATGTCGGCTCCGCGGTCACCAAGTTCCTCGCCCCCGTCGTGATGGTCAGCCTCGGCTGGCAGGCGGTGGCGCAGATCTGGGCCGTCGCGCTCGCGGTCATGGCGGTGGTCTTCTACGTCACCACGAAGGACGATCCGGACCTCGCGGCGCGGCGCGCGCGCGGCGTGCAGGCAGAGAGCTTCGGCGCGATGCTGGCGCCGCTGGCGAACCTGCAGGTCTGGCGCTTCAGCCTCTACTACTTCTTCGTCTTCGGCGGCTTCGTGGCGCTCGCGCTGTGGCTGCCGCGCTACTACGTCGGCGTCTACGGGCTCGACATCGTCACCGCCGGCATGCTCGGCGCGGCCTACTCGATCCCCGGCTCGCTGTTCCGCGTGCTCGGCGGCACGCTGTCCGACCGGTACGGCGCGCGCGCCGTGATGTACTGGACCTTCATCGGTTCCGTCGTCTGCACCTTCCTGCTGAGCTACCCGGCGACGCGCTACGTGGTGGAAGGCATCCGCGGCCCGATCGAGTTCGAGATCGCACTCGGCTTCGTGCCCTTCATGCTGCTGACCATGGCGCTCGGCTTCTTCATGAGCCTCGGCAAGGCCGCGGTCTACAAGCACATCCCCGTCTACTACCCGGGCCGCGTCGGCTCGGTCGGCGGTGTCGTCGGCCTCATCGGCGGACTCGGCGGCTTCGTCCTGCCGATCGCCTTCGGCGCGATGAACGACCTGATCGGCGTCTGGACCTCCTGCTTCATGCTGCTCTTCGCGGTCGTCGCGGTGAGCCTCGTGTGGATGCACCTCGCCATCCGCCGCATGGAGAAGGCGAAGCACCCCGCGCTGCGCGGGCCGCAGGACCTGCCCGAGGCCCAGGCGCTGGCCGAGGCGAGCAAGGCCCCGGGCCGCGCCCCGGCCGGGCGCCTGGTCGCCGGCGAATAACGACAACAACGAACAGAGGAAGACAGCTCCCATGTCCACCACCGCCCCGGTCAAGGGGCTGCCTTCGGGCAGCCCCGGCGGGACCGCCGCCAGCGGCACCTGGCTCCGCCACTGGGCACCGGAGGACGAGCGCTTCTGGGCCGCCGAGGGCAAGGCCCGCGCTTGGCGCACGCTGACCATCACCACGGCCAGCCTCACCATGGCCTTCATCACCTGGTTCGTGGTGAGCGCGCTGGTGGTGCGGCTGCCGCAGATCGGCTTCCGGCTCACGCCCGGCCAGCTCTTCTGGCTGGCGGCGATGCCCGGCCTCGCGGGCGGCACGCTGCGCCTGTTCCACATGTTCTTCACGCCGATGTTCGGTACGCGCCATGTCGTGGCGATCTCCACCGCCTCGCTGCTGCTGCCGCTCGTCGGCTGGGCGGTCGCGGTGCAGGACACCTCCACGCCCTATTGGGTGCTGATGGCGCTGGCCTTCGCGGCCGGCCTCGGCGGCGGCAACTTCAGCTCCTTCATGCCGTCCACGAGCCTCTTCTTCCCGAAGCGGCTGCAGGGCACGGCGCTGGCGATCCAGGCGGGCATCGGCAATTTCGGCGTCTCGATCGTGCAGTTCGTCACGCCCTGGATCATCGGCTTCGCGATGGTCGGCGCGATGGCGGGCGACGCGCAGACGATGACGCGGGCCGGACAGCAGTCCAGCGTGTGGCTGCAGAACGCGACGCTGGTCTACATCCCGCTCGTCGCCGCCTTCGCGCTGCTTTCCTGGATGATGCTGAAGAGCGTGCCGGTGAAGGCGAACTTCCGCCAGCAGCTCGACATCTTCGGCAACCGCCACACCTGGGTCATGACCAGCCTCTACATCATGACCTTCGGCGCCTTCAGCGGCCTGTCGGGCACCTTCCCGCTGCTGATCAAGCAGATCTACGGCCACCTGCCCGGCGCGCCCGACCCGCTGGCCTATGCCTTCTATGGCCCGCTGGTGGGCAGCCTGGTGCGTGTGCTGGCGGGGCCGGTCTGCGACCGCCTGGGCGGTGCGAGGGTCACGCAGGTCGCCGGCCTCGGCATGGTCGCCTGCGCAGTCGCGATCCCGATGGTCACGGACGGCAGCGACCTCTCGACCTTCCCGGCCTTCGTCGCGGCGATGCTCGGCCTGTTCGCCTTCGCGGGCATCGGCAACGCTTCCACCTTCAAGCAGATGCCGATGATCTTCGAGCCCCGTCAGGCGGGCGGCGTGATCGGTTTCACCGCGGCGATCGCGGCCTACGGACCCTTCCTCTTCGGCCTGATGTTCGCCGCTGCCTTCGGCGCCTTCGGGAAGGCCGACGTGGTGTTCCACGGCCTCGCCGTCTTCTTCCTCTTCAACGTGGTGCTGAACTGGTGGCTCTACGCCCGCCGCGGCGCCGCCAACCCCTGCTGAGCCGGGAGGCCGCAACATGTCGCATTTCCTCGATCGCCTCGGCTTCTTCAGGAAGGCCGCCGAGCCCTACTCCAACGGCCACGGCCAGGTGGTGGACGAGCCGCGCGGCTGGGAGAACGCCTATCGGGCACGCTGGGCGACCGACAAGGTCGTCCGCTCCACCCACGGGGTGAACTGCACCGGCTCCTGCTCCTGGAAGATCCACGTCAAGGGCGGCGTGGTGACCTGGGAGACGCAGCAGACCGACTACCCGCGCACGCGGCCCGGCCTGCCGAACCACGAGCCGCGCGGCTGCGCGCGCGGTGCGAGCTACAGCTGGTACCTCTACAGCGCGAACCGGGTGAAGCACCCGATGATGCGCAAGCGCCTGCTGAAGCTCTGGCGTGCCGCGAAGGCGGAGCACGCCGACCCGGTGAAGGCCTGGGCCTCCATCCAGGCCGACGAGGCGAAGCGCCGCGAATACCAGCGCGTCCGGGGCCTCGGCGGCTTCGTCCGCGTCGGCTGGGAGGAGGCGGAGGAGATGATCGCCGCCGCGAACATCCACACCGCGAAGGCGCACGGTCCCGACCGCATCATCGGCTTCTCGCCCATCCCGGCGATGAGCATGGTCAGCTACGCGGCAGGCAGCCGCTACCTCTCGCTGATCGGCGGCGTTTGCATGTCCTTCTACGACTGGTATTGCGACCTGCCTCCGTCCAGCCCGCAGACCTGGGGCGAGCAGACCGACGTTCCCGAATCCGCCGACTGGTACAATGCCGGCTTCCTGATGATGTGGGGCTCCAACGTGCCGCAGACGCGCACGCCTGACGCCCACTTCATGACCGAGGCGCGCTACCGCGGCGCCAAGACGGTGGTGGTGACGCCCGACTATTCCGAGGCGTCGAAGTTCGCCGATCTCTGGCTGCACCCGAAGCAGGGCACGGACGCCGCGCTGGCGATGGCGATGGGCCATGTGATCCTGACCGAGTGGCATGCGCAGGGCAGGGGCGAGTACTTCCTCGACTACTGCCGCCGCTACACCGACATGCCGATGCTGGTGCGGCTCGAGGAGCGCGACGGGCGGATCGTTGCCGGCCGCCAGCTTCGCAGTTCCGACCTGCCCGGCGCGCTCGGCGAGGCGAACAATGCCGAGTGGAAGACGGTGGCGGTGGACGAGGCGACTGGCCGGCTCTACGCGCCGACCGGCTCGATCGGCTTCCGCTGGGGCGAGCAGGGCAAGTGGAACCTCGAGGGCCGCGACGCGCGCACGCTCGAGGTCACCACGCCGCGGCTGAGTCTGCTGGGCGAGGATGCGGCCGAGGTCGCGTTCCCCTATTTCGGCGCCCGCGCGCCGGAGTTCTTCAACCCGACCGCCCATGACGACGTCATCACCCGTCGCGTCCCGGCGCGCCGCGTGCAGCTGGCGGACGGGACCGAGGCGCTGGTCGCGACGGTCTACGACCTGTTCCTCGCCAATTACGGCGTGGAGCGCGGCTTCGGCGACTGCGCCGCGAGCTTCGAGGAGGACGCGCCCTACACCCCGGCCTGGGCCGCGAAGGTGTGCGGCATCCGCGCCTCGGACGTCGTCACCACGGCGCGGGAGTTCGCGGCGAATGCCGACAAGACGCATGGCAAGTCCATGGTCATCCTCGGCGCCGCGGTGAACCACTGGTACCACGGCGACATGATCTACCGCGGCATCATCAATCTGCTGGTGATGTGCGGCTGCATCGGCCAGTCGGGCGGCGGCTGGAGCCACTATGTGGGCCAGGAGAAGCTTCGCCCGCAGACCGGCTGGGTGCCGCTGGCCTTCGCGACCGACTGGTCGCGCCCGCCGAGGCAGATGAACTCGACGAGCTTCTTCTACGCCCACACCGGCCAGTACCGCTACGAGAAGCTGGCGATCGACGAGCTTCTGTCGCCGACGGCGCCGGCCTCCATGCGGGGCTCGCTGATCGACTTCAACGTTCGCGCCGAGCGGATGGGCTGGCTGCCCTCCGCGCCGCAGCTGGAGCAGAACCCGCTGCGGCTCGCCGTCGCGGCGGCCGAGGCGGGCGTGGCGCCGGCGGACTACGTGGCCAAGGGCCTCAAGGACGGCGCGCTCCGCATGTCCTGCGAGGACCCGGAGAACCCGGCCAACTGGCCGCGCAACCTCTTCATCTGGCGCTCGAACCTGCTCGGCTCTTCGGGCAAGGGGCACGAGTACTTCCTGAAGCACCTGCTCGGCACGACGAATGGCGTGCAGGGCAAGGACCTGGGCGAGGAAGGCGGCCAGCATCCGGAGGAGGTGGTGTGGCGCGACGCGCCGGAGGGCAAGCTGGACCTGCTCGTCACGCTCGACTTCCGGATGAGCACGACCTGCGTGCATTCCGACATCGTGCTGCCGACGGCCACCTGGTACGAGAAGCACGACCTCAACACCTCGGACATGCACCCCTTCATCCACCCGCTCTCCGCGGCCGTGGATCCGGCCTGGGAGAGCCGCACCGACTGGGCGATCTTCCGCGGCATCGCGAAGCGCTTCTCCGAGCTCGCGGTCGGGCATCTCGGCGTGGAGAAGGACGTGGTGCTGACGCCGCTCATGCACGACACCGCGCAGGAACTCGCACAGAACGACGTGCGCGACTGGAAGCGCGGCGAGTGCGAGCCCGTCCCCGGCAAGACCATGCCGGCGGTGGCGGTCGTGGAACGCGACTACCCGCGCACCTATGCCCGCTTCACGGCGCTTGGCCCGCTGCTCGAGAAGCTCGGCAACGGCGGCAAGGGGATCGGCTGGAAGACGGCGCATGAGGTGGAGTTCCTCGGCAAGCTGAACGGCGAGCGCGATGTGCCGGGCGCCGGGATGCGGCCGAAGATCGAGAGCGACATCCATGCCGCCGAGGTGATCCTGAGCCTCGCGCCGGAGACCAACGGACATGTCGCAGTGAAGGCATGGGAGGCGCTCGGCAAGAACACCGGGCGCGACCACACGCATCTCGCGCGCGGCAAGGAGCACGAGGCGATCCGCTTCCGCGACGTGCAGGCCCAGCCCCGCAAGATCATCTCGAGCCCGACCTGGTCGGGGATCGAGAGCGAGGAGGTCTGCTACAACGCGGGCTATACGAACGTGCACGAGCTGATCCCGTGGCGGACGCTGAGCGGACGCCAGCAGCTCTACCAGGATCACCCCTGGATGCTGGCCTTCGGCGAGGCGCTCTGCGTCTACAAGCCGCCGGTGGACCTGAAGGCGCACCTGGCGATGGTGGGCGCGAAGCCGAACGGCAATGCCGAGATCGCGCTGAACTTCATCACGCCGCACCAGAAGTGGGGCATCCACAGCACCTACTCGGACAACCTCATCATGCTGACGCTGAACCGCGGCGGCCCGGTGGTGTGGCTGAGCGAGGTGGATGCGAAGAAGGCCGGCATCGTGGACAACGACTGGATCGAGGCCTTCAACGTCAACGGGGCGCTGACCGCGCGCGCCGTCGTCTCCCAGCGCGTCCCGGAAGGGATGGTGATGATGTATCACGCGCAGGAGAAGATCGTGAACACGCCCGGGTCGGAGGTGATGAAGACCCGCGGCGGCATCCACAACAGCGTCACGCGCACCACGCCGAAGCCGACGCACATGATCGGAGGCTACGCGCAGCTGAGCTGGGGCTTCAACTATCACGGCACCATCGGCACCAACCGCGACGAGTTCGTCGTCGTGCGCAAGATGGCGACCGTGGACTGGATGGAGGAACCCGCGGCGGACGCGACCAGCAGGGAGACCGTGTGATGAAGGTTCGCGCGCAGATCGCGATGGTGCTGAACCTCGACAAGTGCATCGGGTGTCACACCTGTTCCGTCACCTGCAAGCAGGTCTGGACCACCCGCGAGGGTGTCGAATACGCCTGGTTCAACAACGTCGAGACGAAGCCCGGCATCGGCTATCCCAAGGAGTGGGAGAACCAGGAGAAGTGGAAGGGCGGCTGGACGCGCAAGCGCAACGGCAAGCTCGAACCGCGCATCGGGGGCAGGCTCCGCGTGCTGGCGAAGATCTTCGCCAACCCGGAGATGCCGGAGATCGACGACTACTACGAGCCCTTCACCTTCGACTACGCGCACCTGCAGAACGCGCCGGAGTCGAAGGCGATGCCAACCGCGCGCCCGGTGAGCCTCATCACCGGCGAGCGGATGGAGAAGATCGAGTGGGGGCCGAACTGGGAGGAGATCCTGGGCGGCGAGTTCGCCAAGCGCTCGAAGGACGCCAATTTCGAGGGCATTCAGAAGAAGGCGCTCGGCGAGTTCGAGCAGACCTTCATGATGTACCTGCCGCGGCTCTGCGAGCACTGCCTGAACCCGGCCTGTGTCGCCGCCTGCCCCTCGGGCAGCATCTACAAGCGCGAGGAGGACGGCATCGTCCTGGTGGACCAGGACAAGTGCCGCGGCTGGCGCATGTGCGTCTCGGCCTGCCCCTACAAGAAGATCTACTACAACTGGCAGTCCGGTAAGGCGGAGAAGTGCACCTTCTGCTTCCCGCGGATCGAGGCGGGCGAGCCCACCGTTTGCTCCGAGACCTGCGTCGGCCGCATCCGCTACCTCGGCGTCATGCTCTACGACGCCGACCGGATCGAGGAGGCGGCGAGCGTCGAGAACGACGAGCACCTCTACCGCTCGCAGCTCGACATCTTCCTCGACCCCTCCGACCCGGAGGTCATCGCGCAGGCCCGCAAGGATGGCGTGCCGGAGCTGTGGTTGGAGGCCGCGCGCCGCTCGCCCGTCTACAAGATGGCGATCGAGTGGGGCGTCGCCTTCCCGCTGCACCCCGAATACCGCACCTTGCCGATGGTCTGGTACGTGCCGCCGCTCTCACCGATCCAGTCGGCGCACGAGGCCGGGCACATCGGCTGGGACGAGGCCGGCCTGCCGGACGTCTCGAAGATGCGCATCCCGGTGAAGTACCTGGCGAACCTGCTGACCGCGGGCTCGGAGGCACCGGTGACGCTCGCGCTGCAGCGGATGATGGCGATGCGGATGCACATGCGGGCACGGACGGTGGACAACCGGATGGACGCCGAGGTGCTGCGCCATGTCGGGCTCTCGGTCGAGCAGGTCGAGGAGATGTACAAGGTGATGGCGCTGGCGGACTACGAGGACCGGTTCGTCATCCCCTCCACGCATCGCGAATATGCGGAGAATACCTTCGACCTGAAGTCGTCCTGCGGCTTCAGCTTCGGCAATGGCTGCTCCACCACGGGCAGCAACGCGGCGAACCTGTTCTCCACCAACCGCACCTCGGCCGGCCACCAGGCGCCGCGCGTCGAGATCCGGCGCGTGCCCGCCGCGGCCGCCGCGGCGGCGCCGGCCATCCCGCCGGCCCGCCCCGAGCCCTCGGCGCCGGAACGCACGAAGGAGGAGGCGTGACCATGCGCCAGTCGCTTCGCGCGCTTGCTGCGCTGCTCGCCTATCCGACCGACGACCTGCTGGAAGCTCTGCCGGAGGTGCGGGCGGCGCTGTCCGCCGACCCCGTCCTTCGGCCCGCGCTGCCGGCGCTCGACGAATTGGCGGACCACCTGAAGGACGCCGACCTTCTCGACCTGCAGGAGGAGTATGTCGGCACCTTCGACCGCACGCGCTCGCTCTGCCTGAACCTGTTCGAGCACGTCCACGGCGACAGCCGGGAGCGCGGCCCCGCCATGGTCGAGCTGCTCGGCCACTACGTCGCCGCGGGCCTCGAGCCCGCGACGGGCGAGCTGCCGGACCACCTACCGCTGCTGCTGGAACATGCGGCGGTGACGGGCGATGCGACGCTGCTGGGCGCCGCGGCGCCGGTGCTCGACCTGCTGCATGGGCGCCTGGTGGCCCGCGGCAGCGCATGGGCCGGTGCGCTCGACGCTGCCCTGCGTGCCGCGGGCCGCGCGCCGGGCACCGTCCCCGCGCAGCCCGAGCCGGAGCAGACGCCGGAAGCCCTCGACCGCGAATGGGCCGAGGCGCCGGTTGTCTTCGGCCCTGGCGCAGATCCGGCCGCCGAATGCGGCCCCGAGGTGATGGCCGCAAGGCTGCGTGCCGCACGTCGGTCCCCCAATCCGAACCCCCGCCGCCCCGTGGTCCGCCACGTCGCGGCCATCCAAGGGTGAGTGCCATGGCGAACTGGCTGCACAGCTTCCTCTTCGGGATCTATCCCTACATCTGCCTCGTCGTCTTCGCGCTCGGCAGCCTCGTGCGCTTCGAGCGGGAGCAGTATTCCTGGCGCAGCGGATCGTCCCAGCTGCTGCGCCGGAAGCAGCTCATGGTCGGCAGCGTGCTGTTCCATGTCGGCATCCTGTTCCTGCTGTTCGGCCACACGGTCGGGCTGCTGACACCGACCTGGCTCTACACGCTGTTCGTCGACGTGCCGACGAAGCAGATGATCGCCATCTACTCGGGCGGCGCGGCGGGGCTGGTCTGCTTCGTCGGGCTCTCGATGCTGCTGCATCGCCGGCTCTTCGACCCGCGCATCCGCGCCACCTCCTCCTTTGCGGACATCGCGGTGCTCGCGGTGCTGTGGGTGCAGCTGACCATCGGGCTGATCACGCTGCCCTATTCGCTCTCGCACAGGGACGGTTCGGTGATGCTGCAGCTCAGCCACTGGGCGCAGGCAATCGTCACCTTCCAGGGCGGCGCGGCGCATTACGTCGAGGGGCTGGCCTGGCCCTACCTCGTCCACCTCGTGCTCGGCATGACCATCTTCCTGCTCTTCCCGTTCTCGCGCCTCGTGCATGTCTGGTCGGCGCCGGTCGCCTATGCGATCCGGCCCTACCAGCTGGTGCGCCGGCGCGGGCGCAACGCGCGGGTGGCGTGACATGACCGTCCACGTCCATCCCCGGCACGGCTTCGAGCCGCCGCCCGTCCGTCTCGACGGGGTCGAGATCCCGCCTGCCGAGATCGCGGCCGAGATCCAGCACCACCCCGCCGCCACGCCCGAAGCGGCCTGGCACGCCGCGGCCGAAGCGCTGGTGCTGCGCCGGCTTCTGCTCGCCGAGGCCGCGCGCCAGGACCTCGACGACACGCCCGAGGGCGACGAGACGCGGGAGGAGGCGCTGGTGCGCCGCCTCCTCGATGTCGAGCTCCGCGTGCCGGAGGCGGACGAGGCGACCTGCCGCCGCTGGTACGAGGCAAACCGCGCCCGCTTCCGTGCGCCCGATGCGTGGCATGCCTCGCACATCCTGCTCGCCGCCGATCTGGAGGATGCTGAGGCTCGCCGCGTTGCGGAGGCGCGCGCCGCGGACCTCATCGCCAGGTTGCGAGTCACGCCGGAGGCCTTCACCGAGCTCGCGCGCGCGCATTCCGCCTGCACCTCGCGCGAGACGGGCGGCGATCTCGGCTTCGTCGAGGCCGGGACCACCGTTGCGGAGTTCGAGGCCGCGCTGCGCGCCATGGCGCCCGGCGAGACGCGGGCGGAGCCCGTCCCCACGCGCTTCGGCTACCACCTGCTGCGCCTGCACCGGCACGAGCCCGGCCGGCAGCAACCGTTCGAGGCGGTGCAGCCGCGCACCGCCGCCTGGCTGCGCGAATCCGCATGGCGCCGCGCGGCGCATCAGTACATGGCGCTACTCGCCGCGCGCGCGGCGGTGGAGGGCATCACCCTCTCCGCCGGCGCCGACGGGCCGCTCGTGCAATAGGAGGGCGCGATGACCGGTGCCGATACGACCGGTTTCGGCGTCGCACGGCTCGGCGACGCGCTGCTCGAGGACCCGGTCGCCTTCCTCTCGGCGGAGCATGCGCGGCAGATGGCGCTGCTCGCCCATCTCGACCGCCTCGCCCGCGCCCCGGGCGCGCGGGGTGCGCGCGTGATGGCGACAGCGCTGCTGCGCTGGATCACGGAGGAGCTTCCGCTGCACATCGCGGATGAGGAGCAGTCGCTCTATCCGCGGCTCCGCCGTCACGGCCAGGACGCCTCGCTCGTGCGGCTCTCGGCGGAGCACCGGCGCGATGCCTTCTTCATGCCGGCCGTCACGCGCGGCCTGCGCGCGATCGCCGCGGGCACGGTCGCCGACTACGAGTTCCTGGACGCGGCAACCGGCTTCGCCCGGCTGCACCGCCAGCACCTCGACCACGAAGAGGCGACGATCATGCCGCTCGCCCGCGCCGTGCTGGCGCGCGAGGAGGCGGAAGCGCTGGCGGCCGAAATGGCCGTGCGGCGCGGAATGGGGGCGACATGCCGGACGGCATCCTGATCCAGGCGGGCTGCGACGACGCGCCCGGCCTCCTCGCGCCCGAGGCCGCGCTGAGGCGCCTGCTGCACGTCGCGGCGCCGGTCGCGGGTGTCGAGAGCCTGTCACCGATTGCCGCCCTCGGCCGCGTGCTGGCCGAGCCGCCGCACGCTGCCTTCGACCTGCCGGGCTTCGACCAGTCCGCCATGGACGGCTATGCGCTGCACGCCGCCGACCTGGCGGCTGGCGCCGCGCCGCGATTGCTACGCCGGATCGTCGCGGGCGATGCTGCGGGCGCGCCGATCGTGGCCGGGCAGGCTGTCCGGGTGCTGACCGGCGCCGCGCTGCCCGAAGGGGTCGCGGCGGTGGTGATGGAGGAGCATGCCACGCTGCGTTCGGGCCGCGTGCTGGCCCGCCGGATCGCGCGTCGCGGCGATAACATCCGCCGGCGCGGCGAGGACGTGGCGCGCGGTGAGGGGCTCGCGCCGGCCGGAACGCGGCTCGATGCGCGCCACGTCGCGCTCCTCGCTGCGGCCGGCGTGGAAGGCGTGACGGTGCGCCGGCAGCTTCGCGTCGCGCTGCTGTCGAACGGCAACGAGCTCGGCGGCGCGGTGCGCGACAGCAACCGACCGATGCTGCGTGCCTTGCTCACGCGGCCCGAGGTCGCGCTGACGGATCTTGGCGTGCTGCCCGACGATCGCGCGGCGATCGCAGCCGCGCTGCGCGATGCGGCGGGCTGCCACGACGTGATCCTCGCCACGGGCGGCGTCTCGGGCAGCGACGCGGACCACCTGCCGGGGGCGATCCGCGACGCGGGCGGCGAGGTGGAGGTGCTGAAGCTCGCGCTGAAACCCGGCAAGCCGCTGGCGCATGGGCGCATCGGCGACGCGATCTGCCTCTGCCTGCCCGGCAACCCGCTCGCCGCGCTGGTGACGCTGCTGGTCCTCGGACGGCCGCTGCTCGCCCGGCTCGCGGGCGCGGCGGGGCAAGGGGCGCCGCCGGTCGCCGCCGTCTCCGCCGAGGCCTTCGCGCGCCGGGCGGGGCGCGAGGAATACGTGCCGGCGCGGATCGCGGGCCACGACGCGGCCGGCCTGCCGCTGATCCTGCGCGAGGGTCGGGGCGGATCGGCGCGGCTCGCGCCCCTTTCGCGCGCCGATGGCCTCCTCTGGCTTCCGGCGGCCTGCGCGGCGGTCCAGCCCGGCGACAGGCTGCGCTTCCACCCTTTTGCTGCCGCCTTCGGCCCGCTCTAGGCCAGTGCAGCGTCCCGCAGCATCCAGCCACCTGCACCCAGAGTCATGGCCGATCTGATCCCCCCTCCCGTGCTCTTCTTCGTCCTCGGCGCGGCCGCGGCGACGCTGCGCTCCGACCTCGAACTGCCGGAGGCGCTGGCGAAGGGTCTCTCGATCTACCTCATGATGGCGATCGGGCTGAAAGGGGGCGCGGCGATCGCCGCGCCGGGTGCGACGGAAGGCCTCTGGGCGGCGCTCGGCTCAGGCATCCTGCTGAGCTTCCTTCTGCCGGTGCTGGCCTTCGCGCTGCTGCGCATCGGCACGGCCCTGGATCGCGCCACCGCGGCCGCAGTCTCGGGCCATTACGGCTCGGTCAGCGTCGTCACCTTCGCGACTGCCCTCGGCACGCTGAACGCGGCGGGGATGGAGAGCGAGGGCTTCATGCCCGCGGTGCTCGCGGCGATGGAGGCGCCGGCGATCGTCAGCGCGCTGCTGCTCGCCAATGGCGGCGCGCGCCGCCCGGCAACGCTGCCGGGCCGCGCGAAGCCGAGCACCCTCGGCCGGCCGACGCCGCTGCCCGTGCTGATCCGCGAGGTCGCCGTCAACGGCTCGATCCTGCTGCTGCTCGGCAGCTTCACGATCGGCTGGGCCGGCGGCGCCCAGGCGAAGGCCCAGTTCGCACCCTTCGTGGAGGCGCTGTTCCCGGGCGCGCTCGCGCTGTTTCTTCTGGAGATGGGCCTGGTCGCCGCGCGGCAGCTGGTGGCGGCGCCGCGGCTGCTGGAGCTGCGCCTGATCGCCTTCGGTCTGCTGATGCCGCTGCTGGGCGGCGTGATCGGCCTGGCCGCCGGCGCGCTGATCGGGCTCTCGACGGGCGGGGTCGTGCTGATGGCCGTGCTGGCCGGCAGCGCTTCCTACATCGCAGTGCCTGCCGCAATGCGGCTCGCGCTGCCGCAGGCCGATGCCGGGGTCTATGTCACCCTCTCGCTCGCGGTGACCTTTCCGTTCAATGTGATCCTCGGCATTCCGATCTGGATGGCGGCGGCACAGGCGATGATGCGCTGAGGGCAGGAGGCGGCTGATGCATGCGCGGAAGCGGGTCGAGATCGTCATGGAGGCGCTGCGCGCGGAGCAGGTCACCGACTGGCTCGACGAGCTCGGCGTGAGCGGCTGGACGGTCATTCCGGTGAAGGCGGGCCGCGGCCGGCAGGGCCTGCGGCGCGGCGGCATTCCGGGCGGCGTGCTCGACAACGTCGTGATCCTCTGCGTCGTCTCCGACGAGGTGGCCGGCCGGATCGTCGAGCGGCAGGAGGAACTGCTGGACGCGAAGCCCGCGATCGTGACGATCAGCGACTGCTGGGTGCTGCGCGGCGATCGCTTTGCCTGAGGCGCGGGGGAAGCCGCGGGCGTCCCCCGGCGTTTGGGCCGTCATTCGCAAGGAGGACAGGACGAGATGGCCGATCCCGAGGAACTTCCGGCGGCAGCCGGTCACGTCGCGCGGAGCTATCCGGAGGTCTGGCGCGCCTTCGCCGCCCTCGGCCATGCCTGCGCGGAGGCCGGGCCGATCGACGGCCAGGCGCTGCGGCTGGTGAAGCTCGCCCTCGCCATCGGTGCCTTCTCGGAAGGCGGCACGCATTCGCATTGCCGCCGGGCGCTGGAAGAGGGCATCCCGCCCGAGGCGCTGAAGCAGGTCGCGTTGCTTGCCATCCCGACCCTCGGCTTTCCGCGCGCCGTGGCCGCGCTGACCTGGATCGAGGACGTCACGAATCCGGAAACGCGGCGTCACCCGACCAAGGTGTGACGCGTCACCCCGGCGGCAGCGCCGAGAGCCCGATCACGGCCGGGTGCAGCACAACCAGCGCCGCCCAGAGGAGAAGGCCGAGGAGGAGGCGGACCGGATCGGGGAAGCCTGCCGGCCGCCAGCGTCCGGCCAGCATCGCGCCGAAGGGCCAATTGGAGGTGCGCGTCGCGAGCCGGTCCCAGGCCGCCTGGCCTAGCACCCGGCGCTTGCGTCGATCGATGATGTGCATGCCGAGCATCGCGAAGCCCGCGAAGGCGCCGAACAGCGCGACATGGGCGAGATTGCCGTTTGGCACCACGTGCGATCCGGCCCAGAGCGCGAGTGCCAGCAGGAGCGGATGCCGCGCGACTCCCGCAATCCCTGGATTCGCCGGGTCGAAGCCCGCTTCGCGCCCGCCGAACGAGAGGGGGTTCGGCGCGCCGACCGCGAAGGCGATCAGCAGGCAGGCGAGCGGCATGGCGAGGTTCGGCATCCAATGCTGCCAGCCCGCCGGGTCCCACAGCGGAACGTAGGGCGCGCGTCCCGCCGCCACGACGAGCCACGCCAGCGCCGCCATGGAGACGAGGCTGTAGGCGAGGAGGTAGCCCCGTTCCCCCAGCGCGGAGGCGAGCTTCCGGCGCAGCGCCGGGCGCGCCGGCAGCGCGTGGGACAGCAGGAAGACGGCGAAGGCGGCCGCCATTTCGCCCCAGCCGCTCATGCGCGTTCAGGCTCCCTGCGGGCGGAACGCCACGCAGACGGCCGGATCGGTCTCGAGCCGCGTCCCGCCGATCAAGTCGATGCAATAGGGAATGGCAGGGAAGACCGCGTCGAGGCATTCGCCGATCGCGCTCGGCTTGCCCGGCAGGTTCACGATGAGGCTTCGGCCGCGCGTGCCGGCAGTCTGGCGCGACAGGATCGCGGTCGGGACGGCGCGCAGCGAGACCGCGCGCATCTGCTCGCCGAAGCCTGGCAGCATCCGCTCGCACACCGCCTCGGTCGCCTCCGGCGTGACGTCGCGCGGCGCGGGGCCGGTGCCGCCGGTGGTGACGATCAGCGGGCAGTCGTGCACGTCCGCCATCTCGCGCAGCGCCGCCTCGATCGCTGGCCGCTCGTCCGGTACCAGGCGGCGCTCCGCGCGCCAGGGCGAGGCCAGGATACGGGCGAGCGCGGCCTCGATGGCCGGCCCGCCCCTGTCCTCGTAGATGCCGCGGCTCGCCCGGTCCGAAACCGTGATGACACCAATCCGCACCGCTGCTGCGGCGACCCCGACGGGCACCGCCTCCGTCATCCGCCGAAGCGCGGGAAGAGCACGTTGTTCTCGAGATGGATGTGCTCCATGAGCTCGTCCACGAAATGCCGGCCCCCAATATAGAGCGCCTGCCAGGTGTTGCAGGCGCCGTCCGGCACGGCGAAGCCGTTGGTCAGCTTCTCCATCGCCTCCACGATCGCGCCGGCATCGTCGTGCTCGTGGCGCATCGCGCCGATCGGGTGGGTGATCATCGGGTGCCCGCCGCGGCGCATCATCGGGAAGAGCACCTGCTCTTCCTTCTGCATGTGGCTCTCGAGCTCGGCCGCGAGGTCCTCGAAGAGCAGCGCGAGGCCGCGCGGCGCCTCCGGCCGGTCGCCATGCACCGCCTCCACGCGGCGGGCGAGGCGGATCAGTTCCGGCAGGTCGCGCCGGTGGCCGGCGCGGTAGCGCGTCTCGATCAGCGTGATCAGGGCATCGGTGTCCCCCGGCACGTCCGTGGGGCCGGGCACGAGGCACGCCAGCTCGCGCTCGATCGCGCCGAGGTCGGCGCCGCGCTTCGCGGCCGCGTCAGCCAGCCTCACGCCACCGCCGCAGCAGAAGTCGAGCTTGTGGCGTCGGAAGACCGCGGTCGCGCCGGGCAGGGCGGCGGCGATCTCGCCCACCGGACGCGCGGCGAAGCCCGTCTCGTTCAGGGTCTCGGTCATGCGGGCAGCCCCTCCTTGGGGCGGGCCGGCAGCGGGAGCGGGATCAGCCCCATCTCCAGGCTGCGGGCGATGCGGCGGGCGCGGTTGATCATGTGCTCCGCACCCTCCGCCGTCAGACGCGCGCGGCAGGTCGCCTCGAACAGCGCGAGCCAGCGTGCGAAGTGGTGTCGTTCCAGGCCGAGATGCGCATGCGCCTGCATGGGCTGGCCGTGATAATCGCCGGTCATCAGTGCGACGGACCGCCAGAAGCCCAGGAGGCGGGCGACATGTGCCTCCCAGTCGCGCACGCCGGCGAAGGCGGGGCCGAGCACCGCGTCGGCGCGGGCGGCGCCGTAGAAGGCGCGCAGCAGCCCCTCGATCGCCGCGTCGTCCAGCCCCGTGCGAGCGGAGATGTCCCGCGTCAGGGCGGCGCGGCGGGCGAGGCTTTCGGGGTGCGGCGCGCTGGCCTGGATTGTGGTACTCGACATACCACTTACTTTGTTCCGACAAACTGGTATCGTCAATACCAATTTCGGAGTGGCTGCCGCCATGCGCCTGCTGGGCTCGACCGATTTCGCGCTGCGCGTGCTGATGCGCCTGGCCGCCGAGCCCGGGCGCCGGCGTAGCACGGGGGCGCTGGCCGACGAGGTCGGCGTGCCGCGCAACCACATCCAGAAGATCGTGCAGGACCTCGCCGAGGCCGGCTTCGTCCGCACGCTGCGGGGGGCGCAGGGTGGCGTGCTGCTGGCGCAGCCGGCGGATCGGATCGCGGTCGGCGCGGTGGTGCGCGCGCTGGAGCGCGGCCAGGCGCTGGTCGAATGCTTCCGTCCGGATGGCGGGCAGTGCTGCCTGCTGCCCGAATGCCGGCTGCGCGGGGCGCTCTGGCGTGCGCGGGAGGCGTTCCTGGCGGTGCTGGACAGGACGCCGCTGGCGGACTGCGTCGGCGCGCCGGATCTCCTGCCGGCGTAGGTTGCGCTCGCCTCGCGAGAGGTGCGGCGCCGCCGCGTCCCGTCGCAGGTGGTCGGACCGGTAGCGCCGGTCCTCTGCTGCGGCAGAGATGCGCCGATCCGGGCCTTGGCCTCCGTCGCACGCATCTTGCATGGTCCCGCACGGCGCCGGATGCGGCGCGCAGGCCCCGAGAGCTCGATGACCGACACCGCCACGCCTCTCCTGCTCGCTCCGTACGCGCTGCGTGGAGTTACGCTGCGCAACCGCATCGTCGTCTCGCCGATGTCGCAGTACGGCAGCGAGCCGGGCGGGCTCGTCGGCGACTGGCATCTCGTGCATCTGGGGAAATTCGCGCTCGGCGGGGCGGGGATGGTGTTCTGCGAGGAGACCTCGGTCAGCGAGCGGTCGCGCAAGACCTATGACTGCCCGGGCATCTGGACCGATGCGCAGGCCAGGGCTTGGCGCCGCGTCACCGACTTCCTCCGCGCGAACGGCTCGGTGGCGGCGATGCAGATCGGCCATGCCGGTCGAAAGGTGGCGACTCGCGCGCCCTGGGACGGCTTCGCGCCGCTCGGTGCCGAGGATGCCGCCGCCGGGCGGCCGCCCTGGGCCGGCCTCGCCCCGAGCCCGGTGCCCTTCAAGGATGGCGCGATGCTGCCGAAGGAGATGGACGCCGACGACATCCGCGCCGTCATCGCGCTGCACGCAGAGGCGGCAAAGCGCACGCTCGATGCCGGCTTCGACGTGCTCGAGGTGCATGCCGCGCATGGCTACATCATCCAGCAATTCCTCTCGCCCGCGGTGAACCGCCGCAGCGACGGCTATGGCGGCGACCGGGCGGGTCGCATGCGCTTCGGGCTCGAGCTGGTGGAGGCGGTGCGCGCGGCCTGGCCGGCGGAGCTGCCGCTGCTGCTGCGCATGTCCTGCGTCGATGGAGGCGGCTGGACGCTGGAGGACAGCATCGCCTTCGCGGCAGAGCTCAAGCCGCGCGGCGTGGACCTAATCGACTGTTCCTCGGGCGGGATTGAGGGGCCGCTGACGCTGCACCTCGTGCCGCGCGTGCCGGGCTATCACGTGCCCTTCGCCGAGACCATCCATCGCGCGACGGGCTTGCCCACCATGGCCGTCGGGCTGATCACCGAGGCACGTCAGGCCGAGGGCTATCTGCGCGAGGGGCGTTGCCAGCTCGTCGCGCTGGCACGCGAGATGATGTGGAACCCGAACTGGGCGATCCACGCGGCAGCCGAGCTCGGCGCGGATCCGCTCGCCTTCATGCCGCGGCGCTACGCCTGGTGGCTGAAGCGCCGGCAGGAGGCGCGCGCGAAGTACCCGACGGGGCTGGAAGCGGCGGAGTAGGCGCGGCCGGCGCGCGATCCGCGCGACGACACGCCGCGCGGTGCGGATCTAGGCGCGGCGCAGGCGCCGCTCTTCCATCGCGGGGAGCGGGCGCGGGTCGAAGACCTGCTCCACCGTCGGCACGCCGCTCGTCAACTCGAAGCCTTCGCGCACCATGGCGATGGATTGCGCGACGCGCTCCGTCGAGAGATAGCCGAGGCCGTTCTCGCGCGTGCGCGGCGTCACCATCAGCCGGTCGCGGATGAACTCGATGCGCTCCATCTCGATCGCCTCGTCGAGCAGCGGGAACTGGCGCTTCAGCTCGGCCGCCGCCTGGCGCGGATTCGCCATCACTTCGTGCCAGCAGCGCGTGCTGGCGCCCAGGAAGCGCCGGACGGTGTCGGGGCGCTCGGCCAGGAAGGTGCGTCCGACGATGACGCCGTTGCCCGGCAGGTCCATGCCATGCTCGGCGTAGCGCATCATCCGGATCGTCTCCGGGTTCACGCCATTGGCCTTGAGGTTGAAGAACACGGTCTGGTCGAAGCCGGTGACCGCATCCACTTGGCGCGTCAGCAGCATCTGGTCGCGCAGCGCCGGTGTCACCTGCTCCCGCCGCATGGCGTTGATGTCGATGCCGTTGATCCGGCAGAAGGCCGGGAACATGCGGCTGGTGGCGTCCGCGGCGCCCTGGCCGATCCGCTTGCCCACCAGGTCGCGCGGCGCGTTGATGCCGGAATGCGCGAGGCTGATGACGGCCTGCGGCGAGATGTCGTGCAGCGCCGCGACATAGATCGGCGCGGTCTGCGGGTTGCGCGTGAAGAACTCCACGAGGGTGGAGAGGTCGGCGGTGCCGATCTGGTACGAGCCGGAGGCCGTGCGGGTCACCGCGTCACCCGAGCCGCCGGAACCGTCGATCGTCACCTCCAGCCCGACCTCGCGGAAATAGCCGCGCGAGAGGGCGAGCAGGTAGCCGGCGGTGCCGCCATCCTGGCGGAAGTTCAGGATGACCCGGATCCGCTCCGGCGACTGCGCGCTGGTGAGGCGGGGTGCGGCGAGGCTGCCCAAGGTGGCGGCAAGCAGCGTGCGGCGGGCGAGTGTCATCGGCGTGCTTCTCCGGTGCGGACCCACGTGAAGCAAGGCGGATGCCATCAGGCCGCGATGTTCCATTTCCAGGCGGCGACTCTCAGCCAGTCATGAGTTTTGGCATTGACGGCCAGATCGTCGGCGGTCGCCCCGGCGAAGCGGAGCGCGGCTGAGGGGGACGCTTCCAGCTTCGCCGCGAAGCGTCCCGGCGCGGGGACCTGCCGCGCCGCATGCAGGCGACAGGCCTCCGCCGCGAGCGCCAGCGCGCCGGCAGGCGCGACGAGCGCATCCACCTCGGCTTCGGTCAGGATCAGCGTCGGCGGCGCGTCACCTGAGCCGGGGCAGACGGTCGATGTCGATCTCGGCGGTGTCCATCATGTGCTGGGCCTGGTCGAGCCAGGGCTGCAGCCGCGCAATGCGGGCGGTGATGGCGGCGAAGTCCTGCCGGAACACCGGCATGACCTCAGCGACTTCGGCGAAGAGCGCGGCCTCGTCGATCGTCGTGATCCGGCGATCCCGGAGGACGAAGCGGCCATCCACCATGACGTGCCGCACGGCCCGCCCGGCCTCGATGTGCACCAGCTGGCGCGCGGCGCTGTTCAGCGGCACGAAGCTCGGATCGGCCAGGTCCAGGAAGGTGAGGTCGGCCCTGAAGCCAGGTGCGATGCGGCCGACGAGATGGCCGAGGCCCATCGCCGCCGCGCCGCCTTCCGTCGCGGCCGTCAGCGCCGGCACGGCCGGTGGCGGTCCCTTCATCACCTCGCTGACGGTGGCGAGCAGCGAGAAGAGCTTCATCGCCGCGAACATGTTCTGCGCGTCGGAGCAGGAGCAATTGTCGCAGCCGAGCGCGATGCGCACGCCGGCGCGCATCATCTCGCGGATCGGCGGGATGCCGCACTTCATCTTCAGGTTGCCCTGCAGGTTCAGCACCGCGCCCGCGCCCGTCTCGGCCAGCAGCGCCACCTCGTCGGGCGCGAGCCAGACGCTGTGCGCGAAGCTGATCTCCGGCCCCAGCGCGCCTTCGGCGTGCAGCCGGCGGATGATGGAGCCGCCGTATTGCCCAAGCTCGTGCCGCGCCTGCAGCGCCATCCCCTTCGATTCGTAGAGATGGGAGAAGACCGGGATGCGGTAGCGCCGTGCGAGATCCATCGTGCGCGCCATCAGCGCCGGCGTGCAGCGTTCGGGCGCCGAGGGGCCGAGAGCCCAGTGCAGCCGCGGGCGCGGCGGGGCCTTGAGGCAGGTCGCCTCGAAATGGCCGAGCAGGTCGAAGTCGCGCTCGGGTTCCGCGGCGCTGGAGAGGTGCTTGTGCAGCTCGGGCGGGAAGACCTCCTTCCAGAAGGGCACCGTGTCGAGGCCCTTGCGGTCGCCGTATTGCAGCGCGAAGACCACGCGGATGCCGACGCTCTCATAGGCTTCGATCACCGTGTCGAGATGCGCGGGATCGAAGGGATAGAGCGTCAGCATGTCCTGCACGGTGGTCATGCCGGACCGCAGGCATTCGATGGCGCCGAGCAGGGTGCGCGCGCGCACCTCGGCGCGTGAACGGGGCGGATACTGGGCAGGCAGCGCGTAGAGCCGCCATTGCTCGAGCGGCACCTCCTCCAGCGTGCCCTTCGCCAGCACGTCGTGCGAGTGGTAGTGCGCGTTGACGAAGCCCGGCAGCACAAGCATGCCGCGCGCATCCAGCGTCTCGGACGTCGGGCCGGAGGGTGGCGCGAAGCGCGGCGCGACGGCGAGGATCGTGTTTCCGCCGATTGCGATGTCGGCCAGCGGCGGATCGTGCCAGTCCGCATCGGGCAGCAGGACACGCGCACCGGTCACCAGCAGCGTCGTGCCCGCCGGAAGGGGGGCGATGGCGTCCATCCTCAGAGCCCTGATGGTCGCGGCGCGCGGATCATGGCATGCGAGCGCACCGACGCGGGTTGCGCGGCCCGGCACTTGCGCGACGCCGCTGGCGCGCCGGGCGGCGGGAAGGACGCGAAGGATGTTCGCGCGGCGTGTCGAAGCTGCATGGCACGTTCCGATATGTGGCGCGGCGGCATCGGAGGGTGGCGGGAAAGGCGATGCGGTGACTTGCGGATGCCGTTTGCGCGCAGCTTGCAAGCAAGTTCCAGGCCATGGTCGCCCTGCGCGGATTCCGGGCGGCGGTCACGCAGGTCGGAGGTCCTGTCGTCGCTCTCGGAATGCGGTAGTGCCTGCCAATGACCGGCATTGCGGGCCCCTCGGTCGGCGCGCCGCGGTGCGGATGAGCCGCGCGCGTGCTCCAGGCGCCCTCACCTCGCCGGCCGGACCAGGGAGCGCCCGAGCTTAAGACGGGTGGTCAGTCGCTCATCTAAGCCAAGCGACGATGGAGCGGCTTGCCTGCGCGTAGCGCCCTGCCGAGCGCGCGGCCACTAAGTTGGCGACAGGGCCAGACGGCCGGTGCAACCCTGTCGTCGAAGGTGGACGTGGCCGGCGCGGGAATGCATGTACCGGCTCGTCGGAGAAGGGGTCGCGCGGGATCCGGTCCTGCTGCGATGGAGGAGGCGGCGTGGACAGCTGGCGGGATGCGCCGACGGTGCTTCTGGGCCTGGTCGGCAGCGGCATCGGGGCGTCGCGCAGCCCCGCCATGCATGAGCGCGAGGGCGCGGAACAGGGACTGCGCCTGGTCTATCGCCTGATCGACCTCGACGTGCTCGGCCTCGGCCCGGATGCGCTGCCGGACCTGCTCACCGCGGCGCAGCGGCTGGGCTTCGCCGGGTTGAACATCACCTTTCCCTGCAAGCAGGCCGTTCTTCCGCATCTCGACGAACTCTCCCCGGATGCGAAGGCGCTCGGCGCGGTCAACACCGTCGTGCTGCGCGACGGGCGGCGGGTCGGGCACAATACCGACTGCTCGGGTTTCGCAGAGGGCTTCCGGCGCGGCCTGCCGGACGTGCCACGCGGGGCGGTGGTGCAGCTCGGTGCGGGCGGGGCCGGCGCGGCCGTGGCGCACGCCCTGCTCTCGGAGGGAGTCGGGCGGCTTGCCATCCATGATACGGAGCCGGCGCGCGCCGAGAGCCTTGCGGCCGATCTCTGCGCGCGATTCGGCGCGGGCCGCGCAGCGGTGTCGCAAGGCCTTTCGGCCGCCATCGCAAGCGCAGACGGCATCGTCAACTGCACCCCCGTGGGCATGACGAAGCTGCCGGGGCTGCCGCTGCCCGCGGCGCTGCTGCACCCACGGCTGTGGGTTGCCGACATCGTCTACTTTCCGCTGGAAACCGAGCTGCTGCGCATTGCGCGCGGCCTAGGGTGCCGAACGCTCGACGGAGGCGGCATGGCCGTGTTCCAGGCGGTCGGCGCCTTCCGCCTCTTCACCGGGCGCGAGCCGGATGCCGACCGCATGCTTCGCCACTTTGCGGAAATGTCGGCGCGCGCCGCCCGATAGGCGCTGATCCGGCTTCAGACGGAGTCGGTCGTGGGCACGCGCGCCGCCTTCAGCACCGCGTCGACAAGGCCCTGCAGGTCGGCGCTGCGCAGGACATCGCCCGGCAGCGCCTGCCCGACCTGTGCCGCCCAGTCCTGCCGCGCCGCGGTCGCCGGGCTCTGAAGGGCCGTGAGGCCGCATTCCTCGATCGTGCGCACCACCTCGCGTACCTCCTCGGCCCGGCGGCGGCCATGGATCAGCGAGCGGCTCATCATGTAGCGCGCCAAGCCTGGCCAATCGCCGTGCGGCAGCGTGTCGGCCAGGCTCGCCAGCACCTCGCGCTCCACGCCGTAGCGCCGTGCGGTGAGCATGCATTCCGTCACCAGCGCCTCCATGCCCTTGATCATGATGCTGCGGCACATCTTGACCGAGGAGGCTCCGCCGATCTCGGCCGAGAAAACCTGCGCCTGCATGCCGAGGTCGCGGGCGAGCGGCAGGAAGGCCTCCGCGTGCGGCCCGCCGAGCAGCATCGGCGAGCGGATACCGTGCGGCGGCACGCTCGTCATCACCGCGGCCTCGACATAGCGGCCGCCGGCGGCGGCGACCGACCTGGCCGCCTCCTGCTTGGTGCCGGGCGAGACGGAGTTCAAATCCACGAAAAAGGGGCCATGCGCGAGGCCCGGCGCGGCGGATCTCGCGGCGTCGAGGGCGGAGCCGGCGGTGACGCAGCAGAAGACGATATCAGCCCCGGCGGCCGCATCCGGCGCGGTCGCGGCCCGCGCCACGGGATGGGCGGCGAGGTTGCGGCTCGCCTTGCTCCCCGGATCGCCGAAGGCGGTGTCGAAGGCGGCGATGTCGCCATGCCCTGCGGCGCGGAGGTCGCGGGCGAGGATGCTGCCGACCTCGCCGAACCCGATGAAGGCGATGCGCATCTCAGTCGCTCCAGTAGAGCCGCGTCGGGTTGTCCACGAGGACCTGTCGGCGGATCGCCTCGTCCTCGATCGCCTCGGCCAGAAGGTCCACCAGGTCGCCGTCATTCGGCATGTCGCCGGCGATGTTCGGATGCGGCCAGTCGGTGCCCCAGAGCAGCCGATCCGGCGCATCGGCGGCCAGCGTCCGGATGAAGGGCAGCGCGTCGCGGAAGGGCGCGCCGGCGGAGCTGATGCGCTCCGCCCCGCAGATCTTCACCCAGGCGAGCGGGTTGCGCATCAGCTCGCGCAGCTGCCGAAAAGCGGGCTGGTCGACCCCGTCCTTCGCGCGCACGCGTCCCATGTGGTCGATGACGAAGGGGATCCGGACGGCGGAGATGACCGGCGCGAGCGGCACCACGTCCTGCGCATCCAGGTGCAGCACGACATGCCAGCCGAGCGGCTCCACCTGCGCCAGCACGCGACGGAACACGTCCATGTCCGGCATGCCGCCCAGGTGCTTGACGAAGTTGAAGCGCACGCCGCGGATGCCGCCCTCGTGCAGCCGCCGGAGCGCGGCGTCGGTCACGCCGGGATCCACCACGCAGACCCCGCGCATCGTGCCGTTCGAGCGTGCGATGCCGTCCAGCGTGACGCGCATGTCGCTGCCGTGGCAGGAGGCATGCACGATGACCGCGCGTTCGATGCCGAGGATCGCGTGCAGCTGCGCCAGCGCCTCGAAGGGCGCGTCGGGCGGCGTATAGGCGCGGTCCGGCGCGTAGGGGAAGACCGCGCCGGGGCCGAAGATATGGCAGTGCGTGTCGCAGGCGCCGGCCGGGGCGCGGTAGCGCGGGGTCCAGGTGTCCGGGTCCGGGCCCTTGCAGGTCGGGATCTGGCGTGCGGTGCTCATCCCTGGCGCTCGATCCCGGCCTTCTCGATCACCTCCGACCAGCGGGCGGTGTCGGCCGCCATGAGCTGGCCCATCGCCTCCGGCGTGCCGCCGCGCGGCTCGACGCCGACCTGGGTAAGGGCCTCGCGCAGCTCCGGCGTGGCCAGCGCCTCGTTCACCGCGCGGTTCACCGCCGCGATCGTCTCGGGTGGGGAGCCGGCGCGCGTCACCAGCGCGTTCCAGGACGCGACGTCGTAGTCCGGCACGCCCATCTCGGTCAGGGTCGGCACGTTCGGCAGGTTCGTCGCGCGCGCGGCGGAGGTCACGGCCAGCACGCGGATCGCGCCGGACTGGATCTGGCCGAAGATCGGCCCCGTGATCTCGAAGGCGGCGTCCACGTCGCCGCGCAGAAGCGCGGTGGTGAGTTGCGGGGTGGCGGGGAAGACGACCGTCTCGGCTCGGGTATCGGTGCGGATCTTGAACAGCTCGGCCGAGAGGTTCTGCGTGCTGCCGATGCTGATCGAGCCGATGTTGAGCCGGCCCGGCTGCGCCTTCATCCGCGCGACCAGGTCGCGGATGTCGCGGATCGGCGAGTTCGGCGCGACGAGGACCGCGATCGGGAAGGCGCCCATCGTCACCACGGGCGCGAAGTCGCGCAGGGGGTCGAAGGGCAGGGTGCGGAACAGGCTGCGGCTGATCGCGGTGCCGTTGCTCGCGACCAGCAGCGTGTGGCCGTCAGCCGGGGCGGCCATCAGCTGTTGCCCGGCGACGATGCCACCCGCGCCGGGGCGGTTGTCGATCACGACGGGCTGGCCGAGCAGCGGCGAGATACGCTGGCCGACGGCGCGCGCCGTCAGGTCCGCGACGCCGCCGGCGGCAAAGGGCACGACGAAGCGGATCGGTCGCCCGAAGACCTGCGCGCGGGCGCCGAGCGCCGGCAGGACGAGGGCCGCGGCCAGCGCGGAACGGCGAGTGATAGGGGTCATCCTGTTACTCCGCGCGGACATTGGCGGTGCGGATCAGCTCGCCCCAGCGGGCGCGCTCCGCGACGATGAAATCACGGAAGCTCTCGGGTGTGCCGGGGGCGGGGTCGGCGCCCTCGGCCTCGAGCCGGGGGCGCATGCGGTCGCCGCGCAGGATGCGGGTGCACTCCGCGTTCAGGCGGTCCACGACCGGCCGCGGCGTGCCGGCCGGCGCGACGAAGCCGTACCACTGCGTCGCGTCGAAGCCAGGCACGCCCTGCTCGGCGATGGTCGGGATGTCCCCAGCGCTCGACAGCCGCTGGGGGGAGGAGACGCCGAGTGCGCGGAGCTGGCCCGCTCGCACCGGCGGCAGGGCGGGCGGACCGCCCGTCAGCGTCAGGTCGATGGTGCCCCCGATGAGGTCGTTCATCATCGGCGCCGTGCCGCGATAGGGGATGTGCTCCATCTGCGTCCCTGTTGCCTGGGTGAAGGCGACCATCGCGATATGCGCCGCGGACCCGTTGCCGCCGGAGCCGTAGGACAGCGCGCCCGGCCGCTGGCGCGCGAGCGCGATCAGCTCCTGCACGTTGCGCGCTGCGACGCGACGCGGGTTCACCACCAGGATGTTCGGCACGATCGCGACCAGCACGACCGGGTCGAAGGAGGTGACCGTGTCGAAGGTGAGGTTGCTGTAGAGCGAGGGGTTCACGGCCAGCGTTCCGATGTGCCCCATCATCAACGTGTAGCCGTCGGCGGGGGAGCGCGCGACCGCCTCCGACCCGAGCGTGCCGCCGGCGCCGCCACGGTTCTCGACGACGAAGGGCTGGCCGAGCGCCTCCTGCAGTTCGGCCGACATGGCGCGGGCCAGGATGTCGGTCGTGCCACCGGGGGTGAAGGGCACGATCACGCGCACCGGCCGGTCGGGCCAGGCGCCTTGCGCGCGCGCCAGGCCCGGCGCGGCGAGCGCGGCGCCTAGGCCGATCAGCGCCTGTCGGCGGGTCGGTGTCATGTCCGGTTCCTCCCCTAACGTCGTCCGGTGTCAGCCGATGTCGGTCGGCAACCCATCCCAGATCTCGTCCGGCGTGAGTGGGCGCGGCAGCAGCCCCTGCTCGACGCACCATCGGCTCGCGAGCCCGAGCGGCGCGCGCAGCGCCTCGCGCCCGAAGGGCAGGTTGGTCTCGGCGAGCGCGACGCCGAACAGCGCGACGAGCGCCCGCACCTCCTCCGCGCGGTCCGTGGCGACGGCGTGCGTCACGCAGAGCAGGTGGTTGACCGGCACGAAGCCGTGCGCGGCACGGAAGGCCTCGCCGGCGGCCACCGGGTCGGCAAAGACGGGCCGCAGCGCAGGGTCGGCCGGCAGGTCGTTGCCGAACACGGCCGCGTCGAGCTCGCCGGATCTCAGCATCGCCAGCATGTCGGCACCTCCTGGCGCGCGCTCGGCGAAGGGCGGGTCGCGGTACTCGGCGACATGCGCGTCCTCGAAGGTGACCCAGCGCACCGCCCCGCGCGCGACGCCGTGCCGCTCCGCCAGCACACCGCGGAGCCACATGCCGGTCGTCTGGCTGTAGGCGCGCACGCCGACGCGGCGTCCGGCAAGGTCGCCCGGGCCGTGCACCGGCCCATCGGCACGGCAGAGCAGCGCGCCTTCCTGGAAGCGTGCGGCGAGCGTGATCGGCAGCAGCACGAGCGGCTTGCCCCATGCCTTCGCCATCAGGAAGGTGGCGATCGCCATCTCGCTGAGGTCGAACCGTTGTTCGCGCACCATCGGCGCGAAGGCGCGGCTCGGCACCGGCAGGTCTGCGAAGTCTAGCGCGAGGCCCGCCCTGGCGAGGCTGCCGTCGAGCAGCGGGGCGGTGTGCGGATAGCGGCCAATTGCGGCACGCAGCGCGTCAGGCATCTGCGTCCGCCGGGGCGTTCTCGTAGCGCAGGCCCTTCTTCGCCAGCGCTTCGCGCATGCCGTAGATGTCGAGGCCGAGCTCGCCCGCCTTCAGCCGAGCCCGCGTCGCGTTCTCCTTCGCCTCGCGCGCCTCGGTCGCCTTCAGCACCGCCTCCGCCTCGGTGCGGCGGACCACGACCACGCCGTCATCGTCGCCGCAGACGAGGTCGCCGGGCTCCACGAACTGGCCCGCGATCACGATCGGCACATTCACGCTGCCGATCGTCTCCTTCACCGTGCCCTGGGCGGAGACGGCGCGCGACCAGACCGGGAAGCCCATCTCGTGCAGCGCCGCGACGTCGCGGCAGCCGGTCTCCGTCACCAGCCCGACCACGCCGCGCGCAGCGAGCGAGCAGGCCAGCAGCTCGCCGAAATAGCCGGCATCGGAGGGCGAGGTGGGCGCCACGACAAGCATGTCGCCGGCACGGCATTGCTCGACCGCGACGTGGAACATCCAGTTGTCGCCGGGCGGGATGGAGACGGTCACTGCGGTGCCCACGGCCTTCGCGCGCGGCCAGACCGGCCGCATGAAGGATTGCAGCAGCCCTTTGCGCCCCTGCGCCTCATGGATCGTGGCGACGCCGAAGGGCGCGAAGCGCCGCGCGAGTTCTGGTGCGACGCGCGGCGGGTTGCGCCTGACCAGACTCACGCCAGCGTCTCCACGACGTGCGGGAAGATGGACTGGTAGCCCTCGCCGTACTTGATCGACTTTTCGGAGTTGCGCGCCGCCTGCGCGCCGCGCTGCAAGGCGACCCGAGTGTAGTAGTCCCAAAGGTGCTCCTGACCCGCCATGCACTCGATCGCCGCGCGCTTCTTCTCCCAGACGGGGGAGATGTCGAGCAGCACGTCCGGCTTCCAGTCGCACTGCTCGGGCTGGTGCGGCTCGAAGAGGAAGACCGGGGGCGCGCCGAGCACCTTCTGCTGCGGGTTGTGCCCATGCGCCTGCGCCGTGATCCGCGCATTCTGCGCCCAGGCCGACACCGTCGGGTGGTCGTGGTTGTAGATGTCCTTCTCGGAATGGGTGAGCATGAACTTCGGGTGGATGGCGCGGTAGACGTCCACCAGGCGGAAGAACGCCTCCCGCGTCAGGTCGATCGGGTAGTCGCCGAGGTCCCAGAACTGGATGTCGTGCACGCCGAGGGCGCGCGCGGCGGCCTTCGCTTCCTCCTCGCGCGCGGCCTTCACGCGCTCGAGCGTCATGCCGGGCTGGCGCCAGAGCCTGGCGCTCTCGCCGCGCTCCCCGTAGGACAGGCAGACGACCGTGACCTCCCACCCGCGGGCGGCATGCAGCGCGATCGCGCCGCCGGCACGCCAGACGAAGTCGGCCGAATGGGCGCTGACGACAAGGGCGGTGGGAGCAGGCATGGGAGTCCCTCGGGGCTGGTGCCGGGAGTGCGAAGCTAGCCCCTGCGACGGTGGCGCGTCCTATCGCGACTTGGGGCCGAGCTATCAGGCTCCGGCATAGCAGACAGGCCGAGGGTCGCGATCTCCGCCAGGTGCTCGCGCAACGAGGACAGGAAGGCCGAGACGGCGGGCGAGGGCACTGCCCCGGGCCGCAGGATCAGCCCGGCGGGCCGTGGCGGCGCCGGGATCGGCAGCGGCACGACGCGCAGGTCGCCGCGAAGCAGGTCTCCGGCCATCATCAGTCGCGGCATGAGCGAGAGGCAATCGGTCGCCAGCAGCATTTCCCGGATGAAGCCATAGGAGGATGAGCGCAACGGCGCAGCCGGCGGCAGCCCGAGCAGCGAGAGCAACTGCTCGATCTCCTGCCCGACGCGCTGGCTGACGGTCGGCAGGATCAACTCATGCCGAGCCAGCGCCTCCTTCGCGACCGGTCCGGCCGCGGCCAGCAGGGGATGGCCGGCGCGGGCGAGGACGGAGATCGGCTCCTCCCACAGCGCCTCCCGCAGAAACCCGTCCGGCGCGGCGGGTGGGTAGAGCCGGCCGAGCACCACCTCCACGTCGCCGGCGGCGAGCAGTGGAAGCAGCTCCTCGGTGCGTCCCTGCTGCAGGCGGACCCCTATCGAGGGATGGCGCCGCTTCAGGCGGATCAGGGCACCAGGCAGGACGCCCACTGCCGCGACCGGCAGGACGCCGATCGCGACCATCCCGCCTTCCGCGCTGCCCACGAGATCGAGATCCTCGTCCGCGCGGCGCAGCTCCGCCAGCACGCGGCGGGCGAGGCGGATGACGACCTCGCCCGCCTCGGTCGGGCGCACGCCGCGGGCGTGACGGTCGAACAGCCGGATGCCGACGATGTCCTCGAGCTCTGCGAGGCTGCGCGTCAGGGCCGGCTGCCCCACGCCGAGAGCCGCCGCCGCCTTGAGCAAGCTGCCATGGGTGGCCAGCGCGTCGGAGATGCGCAGCAGCGGCAGCTTCAGGCGTTGGTCGAGATAGCGGCGGGGCATGGGGCGGCGGGACGTCCTCCGCCACAGCCTGCCCCAGCCGTCACCGCCGGGGAAGCGAAGGTGCCGCCGCTCCCCTGGGCTACGCCGCCGCGACGGCCCTTGCACGGCGGACGGCATCGTGCGGCAGCGTGCCGCACGACACCGCTCCGCCGGGGCCGGTGCGTCAGGCCGCCTTGCGGTTCACCCGGCTCTCCGCGAGTGCGGTGAGCCGCTTGTCGGTCGCGTATTCCTCGTCGAGGTTCTGCTGCAGCACCGCAGCGCAGTCCTGCCGGCCGAGCTCCTTGGCGAAGGCGATCAGCGTGCCGTAGCGCGTGATCTCATAGTGCTCGACGGCCTGCGCGGCAGAGATGATCGCAGCGTCCTTGACGTCGTTGTCGTTCGCGACGCCGAGGATGTCGCTCGCCTCCTCGAGGATCCCGTCCATGGCGGCGCAGGTCGTGCCCTTCACGGGCTGGCCGTGCATCTGGAAGACCTGCTCGAGCCGCCGGATCTGGTTCTGCGTCTCGGTCAGGTGCTGTTGCAGGCCTTGCTTCAGCTGCGGGTCCGACGCCTTGCTGACCATCGTCGGCAGATTCTTCGCGATCTGCTGCTCGGCATAGTAGATGTCCTGCAGCGTGTGGACGAAGAGGTCGTCCAACGTGTTGATGCTCTTTGAGAACAGGCCCATGGCGGACTTCCCTTGTTGCGGAAGACGCTAAACGCTGCTTCGGACGCCGGGTTCGACGCGGCCGTGATGATCATGCCATGCGCCCGTCGCGGCGCGCCCAGCGCCGTGGCGATCCGATCCGCCGGGCAGCCCGGCACGCCGCCATGCGCTCCCCCCCTTCGTTCCTGGCGCGGCAACGATCCCCGCGCTACGGTCCCTCACGCGCCGTCCGCACCGGCGCGGGGCCTCCGAACGATGCTGCGGTACTGCGCGAGGATGATCGTGATCGTTGTCGCCGGATATCATCATGGCTGAGGCTCCCCCCGCCCCCTGGAAGCGCGTGGGCCTGCTCGTGCCGTCTTCCAACACGTCCATCGAACGTGAGTACCCGGTCTGCATGCCGCGCAGCGTCTCGTTCCACTTCGCGCGCCTGACGATGACGCGCCTGGACGATGACGGGATGCGTGAGCAGCTCGCCGACATGAGGCGGGCTGCGGAGAGTGTGCGCGATGCGCGCGTGGACGCGGTGATGCTGTGCCAGACTGCTGCGAGCTTCTGGATGGGGTCCGCATGGGACAGCGAGATCCGGCAGGACCTGGCCGCCTGGGCGGGCGCGCGGGCATTGACGGCGGCGGGCACGGTCCTTGATGCGCTCGCGGCACTGGGCGCGACGCGGGTCGGATTCGCCGCGCCGTTCCCGCCGGAGGTCGGCGTGGCCGGCCTGCGCTACCTGGCGCAGAACGGCGTCACGGTCCTGTCGAGCGCCTTCGGCGGCGAGCTCGACAATTTCTCCATTGCGCGCCTGCCGCCTTCCGCCATCATCGAACTGGCCTGCCGTGCCGATCACCGGGAGGCTGAGGCGCTGCTGCTGCTTGGCGGCAACATGGCATGCATGTCCATCCTCGACGAGGTCGAGACACGGCTGGGCAAGCCGGTCGTCACGACGAACACGGCGGGCATGTGGGCGCTGCTCGCGTTGCTCGGACTTCCGGATCGGATCGAAGGCGCCGGCCGGCTCCTGCGCGACCGGCCGGCACGCCAAGCTGCTGCAGGACGTCAGTAGCCCGCCTTCTGCTCCACGTCGAAGCCGCGCCTGGCGATCAGCATGGTGCGGTCGAATTCGCAGACTAGCGTGCCGGCCTGGTTGAAGCCGCGCGTGCGCACGGTGACGATCCCGGCATTCGGCCGCGACCTGCTCTCGCGCTTGTCGAGCACCTCGGATTCGGCGGAGAGCGTGTCGCCGGCGAAGAGGGGGTGGGTCAGCCGGATCTCCTTCCAGCCGAGGTTGGCGATCGCCTTCTGCGACACGTCGGTCACCGACATGCCGACCATCAGCGCGACGGTGAAGGGCGAGCAGATGATGCAGCGGCCGAACTCGGAATGCCTGGCGTATTCCTGATCGAAATGCATCGGATGGGTGTTCATCGTCAGCAGGGTGAACCAGGTGTTGTCCGTCTCCGTGACGGTGCGGTTCGGGCGGTGCTCGTAGATGTCGCCGACCTCGAACTCCTCGAAGTAGCGGCCGAAGGATTCGCGGAAGCGCCGCGGGGCGACTTCCTTGTGGGCCTGGACCATGCGTGCCTCCTGTTGTCCGGACAAATCGGGTGGCCCGGCCGCGCCGCTTCGTCAAGCCGCGCGTGCGATGGCGCGGTAGGCCGGCGCGACGATCACCGGCATCACGAACAAGGCGAGCTGCGCGGCCGCGACGATCAGGCCGAGGTCGCTCCCTGTGTCTCCAAGGGCGGCCAGCAGCAGCACCATGTTGCGCGTCCCCGTGACCAGCCCGGCCGACAGCGCCGCCCGCCGCGGCGCGGAGCGGAAGACGAGGAAGCCGAGGGCCTGCAGCGCGAGGTTCAGGCCGAGGGCGAAGCCGAGCATTCCGGCGAAGCCGAGTGGCCGCGTCACCAGCGCCTCCCCCACCCCATCCATGCAGGGAATGGCGGATGCGGTGACCAGCAGCACGATCCAGGTGTCGAGCGCGGGCGCCGCGTCGCGCAGCCTCGGGCGACCCGCCAGTCGCGTCGCGATCGCGGCGAGCGCGAAGCTGCCGAAGACGAGCAGGGCGAGCCGGGCCGCCATTGCGGCAGGATCCACCTCGGCCGCGACCCCCATTGCGGAGGCGGTCAGCGGCAGCCAGAGCGGCGCGAGCGCGTTGGACGGGATCGCGACCACCGTCAGCAGGGCGGCATCGGCGCCGAGCAGGATCGCGAAGACGGCGGCCGACAGCACGGACGGCGTCGCCGCGATGAGCACGCCCGCCGCGAGAAAGGGGCTCCCATCCGGCAGCAGCGGCACCAGCGCGGCGAGGACGACCATCGGCACGCCGAGCGTGACCCAGGCCAGCACCAGCAGGGCGAGGCGCGGATGCCGCAACACGCCGGCGAGCGCCGCGGGCTCGATCCGCAGCAGCGCAAGCGTCATGGTCGCCAGCGTGATCCAGAGCAGCACCGGCCGCATCGCCGCCGCGAGCGGAGGAGCGGCGATGCCGAGCACCGCGCCCGCGGCGATCAGCGCCATCGCATGGCGCCGGATCGCCGCGTTCATCCGCGCATGGAGTGCGGCAGTGCCGTCACCAGCCCGGGGAACAGGGTGATCAGGACGGTGAACACCATCATGATGACGCAGAAGGGCCAGGCATAGGCGGCAATGCGAAAGATCCCCTCGCGCGTCAGCCCCTGGATGACGAAGAGGTTGAAGCCGACGGGCGGCGTGATCTGCGCCATCTCGATGGTGATGATCAGGAAGACGCCGTACCAGATCGGGTCGAAGCCGGCCGCGACAGCGAGTGGCAGCGTCACCGGCAGCGTCATGACGATGGCCGACAGTCCGTCCAGCACGCAGCCAAGTGCGAGGTAGAACAGCAGCAGCACGAGGATCAGGGTGTAGGGGTGCAGGCCCCAGGACTGGATCTCCGTGGCGACCTCGGCCGGGAGGCCGAGGCGTGCCATGGCCTTCGACAGGAAGAGCGCCCCGACCAGGACCAGCCCGATCATCGAGCAGGTGCGCACCGTGCCGAGCAGCGCCTGCCACAACCCGCGCAGGGTCAGGGTGCGCTGGACGAGTGCCACGACCAGCGCGCCGAGCACGCCGATCGCCGCGGCCTCGGTGATGGAGGCGAAGCCGAAATAGAGGCTCCCCATGACGAAGGCGATGAGGAAGACGACGGGGATGAGGTTCGCCAGCGCCTTCAGCGCCTCGGCCCGCGGGATGGGCGGCTCCATCGGCGGGACGAGCGTCGGGTCGAGCGACGCACGGAAGGCGATCCAGCCCATGAACATCGCCGCCAGCACGAGGCCGGGGACGAGGCCGGCGATGAAGAGCTCGAGGATCGAGACGTCGGCGACGACGCCGTAGACGATCAGCGGGATCGAGGGCGGGATGAGGAAGCCGAGTGTGCCGGCGCCAGCGAGCGAGCCGACCGCGAGGCGCCGGTCGTAGCCGCGCGAGAGCAGTTCCTGCAGCGTGATGCGCCCGACCGTCGCGGTAGTCGCGGCGCTGCTGCCGGAGACGGCTGCGAAGAGCGTGCAGCCCATCACGTTCACATGCACGAGCCGCCCGGGCAGGCGGCGCGTCCAAGGCGAGAGGCCCCGAAAGAGGTTCTCGCTCAGCCGCGTGTGGAATAGCAGCTCGCCCATCAGGATGAAGAGCGGCAGGGTGATCAACTCCACCGAGGTGGCGGAGGACCAGATGTCGCCCGCGAGGAAGCGGTCCACGCGCATGTCGCGGAACACCTCGAGCGAGACGATGCCGATCGACATCAGCCCGATGCCGACCCAGACGCCGCCGGCCAGGGTTATGACGAGCATGCCGAGAACGAGGAGGAGCGGACCGCCCATCTACTCCACGCCCCCGCCGGTGAGGCCCGCGGAGAGGTCGGCCGGCTGGCCGAGCGCGAGCCGCAGGAACCGCGCCACGAAGCCCAGCAGCAGGAGAGTCACGCCGAGCGTCAGCAGCGCCTGCGGGATCCAGAGCGGCGTGCCCATCGGATAGAAGCTCGTCGAGCCGAAGTCGAAGGTGCGGATGAGCTGCTGCCAGAGCGCCCCGCTGGCGAAGCCGACCACGCCGACGGCGAAGGCGGTGCCGACCATGTCGAGCAGCCGCGCCGCGGCCTGCGGCAGGGCCTGCAGCAGGATGGCGACGCGGATATGACCGCCCTGGCGGAGCGTCCAGCCCGCGCCGCAGAACAACACGAAGCATTGCAGGTAGATCGCGTACTCCACAGCCCAGGGCTGCGACCATTCGAAGAAGGAGGTGACGATCACCTCCCCGATCAGGATCAGCGCGAGCAGCGCTGCGGAGATCGCGGCCACGAAGGCGCCCGCGGCGCAGGCGCCGTCCACGAGGCGCAGGAAGGCGGCCGCGGCAGCGGGCGGAGGGCGCCGGTCGTTGGCGGGCGTCACGCCCGGCCGACGCGCTGCCGGAACTGCTGGATGATCGGGGCGGCGCTGGCGTTGGCGCGGGTGAACTCGTCCACCATCGTCGCGGTCGCCTGGCGCATCGCCTGGATCAGCGCCGGTGCGGGATCCTCGACCGTCATCCCGTTCTGGCGCAGCTCGCCCATGCGGGTGTCGTGCTCGCCCTTCGAGACGTCCCAGAACTCCGGCTCAAGCCGCTTCGCGAGATCCTGGATTGCGGTGCGCGTCGCGGCGGGCAGGCGGCGCCAGGCGTCGTTGTTCACCACCATCAGGTTCGACGCCCAGAGATGGTTGGTGACGTAGGTGTGGCGCAGGAATTCCCAGTAGCGCTGCGAAACGGCGGTGGTGCCGCTCGTCATCACTGCATCCACGCGCCCGGAGGCCAGCGCCGGGACGATGTCCGGGTTCGTCAGCTGCTGCGGCACCATGCCGAGGCGGGTGACCATCTCCGCCGTCACCCGGTCATAGGTGCGCATGCGGATGCCGCGCAGGTCGGCCGCGCTGGCGATCGGGCGCTTGAAGTAGAAGCACTGCATCGGCCAGGGCACGACATACAGGACGGTTTGGTTGCGGCGCTCGAGCTCGCGCTCCCAGGTCGCGCGAACCAGCCCGTGGAGCGTGCGCAGCTCGTCGTAATTGGCGACGAGGAAGGGAATCGATTCGATGCCGAGCAGAGGCAGCTCGCCCACGTTCTGGAAGGCGGCGAACTCCGCCATCGGGACGACGCCGTCGCCGACTGCGCGCACCGTCTCGTTGGCGCGCACGCCGAGCGAGCCGCCGGAATGGACCGTCATCTGCACGGTGTTGTTCGTCGCCTGCGCGACCTCGCGCGCGAAGCGCTGCGCGTTGACGGTGTGGAACTCCGACGGACCCCAGGGAATCGAGACGTCCCAGCGCGTCGGGGCCTGCGCCTCGGCGCGTCCGACGACCCCGGCCGCGGCCAGCGCCCCGCCAGCCAGCAACATGTCGCGTCGCTGCATCGTCTGTTCCTCCGTTCTCCCGGCGCGAAGGGAACCATGTGGCGGGGGGAGGGGCAAGAGTTGTTCGGACAAATCCTGGCGGGTGGCTGGCCGCCCTGCTACCCGGGCGGATAGGCAGCGGCAGGGGAGGAGGCTGCGATGACGGCCGAGGCGCATTTCGGGGCGACCCTGGGCACGGTGCCCGACACCGTGGCGCTGCTGCAGCGGCACGCGCCGGAGGCCTTCGCAGCCTATCTCGCGGCGCGGGAGGCGGCGTACCGCGTCCCGCCCGAAGGCCATCTGTCACTGGCGGGCAAGGAGTTGGTATTCATCGTGCTCGACGTCGTCGCGGGCCATGTCGAGGGCGCCCTGGCGCATGCCGAGGCAGGGCTGCGCGCCGGGCTGACGCCAGGCCAGATCATGGAGGCGCTGTCCATCGCCATCCTCGTGCATGGGCACCAATGCTGGGCGCGCGCCGGCGCTGCCGTGATGCGGCATGTCGAGGAGCTGTCGGGGCCGCCCGCATGAGCGGCGCGGTGCGGCTGGAGCGCGCCGGCGCCGTGGCGACGCTGCGGCTCGATCAGCCGGCGAAGCGCAATGCGATGACGCGGGCGATGTGGGCAGCGCTGCCGGCGCTGGTGGCGGAGGCGGCGGCCGATCCGGCCGTCGCCGCGCTGACGGTCGAAGGCGCGGGCGCGCATTTCTGCGGCGGGGCCGATATCGGGGAGTTCGCAGCCGCCTATGCCAGCGCGGAGAGCGCGGCCGAGGCGAACGCCGCCATTGCCGCCGGCGTCGAGGCGCTGGCTGGCTTTCCGAAGCCGTCCCTCGCGGTGATCCGCGGCGCCTGCGTCGGCGGCGGGGTGGCGCTGGCGCTTGCCTGCGACCTGCGCTTCGCTGCAGCCGACGCGCGCTTCGCGGTCACGCCCGCGCGGCTCGGGCTGATCTACAGCCAGGCGGACACGACGCGTCTGGTGCGTGCGGTCGGCGCGGCGAGGGCGAAGGACCTGCTGTTCGGCGCGCGGCTGATCGGGGCCGAGGAAGCGCTGCGGATCGGGCTGGTGCAGGAGGTGAGGCCGGCAGACGAGCTCGGCGCCTTCGCGGCGGACTGGCTTTCCCCCATCGTCGCAGGATCCCGCACGGCGCTGCGCGACATCAAGCGGATGGTGGATGCCGTGGAGGCAGGGGCGCCGCCTGGCGATCCGGCGCTGGTCCGGCTCTTCGCCGACGCCTTCCATGGCGAGGATTTCCGCGAGGGGCGCGACGCCTTCATGCAGAAGCGCCAGCCGTCCTTCAGGGCGCGCTGAGCGCTTCGGCGAGGCCGACCAAGACGGCCTCGGCGTAGGGCCGGCCGATGAGTTGCACGGAGCAGGGCAGACCACCATCCGGCGCGGGCCAGGGCAGCGCGAGCGCGGGCAGGCCGGCGATGTTCGCGAGCGCGGTGAAGTCGGCCTGGTCCGCGGGCGCGGGCGTGCCGAACGGGAAGGCACGTTGCGGCGCTGTGGGCAGCAGCAGGACATCGCAGGCGTCGATTGCGCGCCTCGCGCCGGCCTCGGCCTCCGCCAGGCGGAACAGGGCGCGGGCGAGGCGGACGGTGCCGGCGTCGCGGCCGTACTGGAGCGCGGCGCGGAAGACTGGTGTCGTGGCGGTCGGATCGGCGATCAGCGCCTCGTGCAGCGCCGCGGCCTCGGCCTCGATCAGCAACAGCCCCGCTCGCCGGGTGGCGGCCGGATCCCAGCCCCGGACGGCAACCGGCGCGACCAGGCCGCCGAGGTCGCGCAGGCGTCGCGCGGCGGCGTCCCAGGCTGCGCGCAGTGGCGCTTCCACCTGCGCGGCGTGAAGGGGCTCCGGCAGGCCAATGCGCAGGCCGTGCAGCGTCGGCGCGGTGTCCGGCATGGCGCGCCAGCCAGTCGGCAATGGCCGCGATGCGGGGTCGGAGGGATCGTCGCCGGCCATCGCCTCGATCCCGCGCGCGGCCATGCGGGGCGTGCGCGCGAGCATGCCGACATGGTCGAAGGCGAGGGAGAGAGGCACCACGCCGCCACGGGAGACGACGCCGCGCGTCGGCTTGAGGCCGACCACGCCGCAATAGGCGGCCGGGATGCGCACGCTGCCCATCGTGTCGGTGCCGATGGCCAGGTCGGCGAAGCCCGCCGCGATCGCCGCGCTGGACCCGCCCGAGGAGCCGCCCGGCGTGAAGCCGGGGCGCAGCGGGTTGTGGCAGAGGCGCGGGACATCGGTCGTGGCGCCGAGCGCGCCTTCATGCATCGCCACCTTGCCGAGGATCGTGCAGCCGGCGGCGCGCAGCCGCGCCACGCAGGGCGCGTCCTGCCCCGCCACGCGCGCCACGTGCGCGGCGAAGCCAGCCGTGGTCGGCATGCCCGCGACGTCCACATTGTCCTTGACGGCAAGCGTCACGCCCGCCAGCGGGCCGGTGCCGCCCGGCTGCGGCGCGTGGTGCCAGAAGATCCCGAGCTCCGCGTCGCGCGCGGCGTCGTAGGTCACTTGCGCTCGTCCAGCAGCCGGATCGCCTTCTGCCGGCTCTCGACCTGCGTGAGCGGCGCGAGGGCGCCGGGCTCCTCCAGCGCCACCGCGATGTCGATGCCGAGGCGCGCGCGCAGCGCCGCCTCCAGCCGCTCCCGCAGCGCCAGGCTGCGATCGCCGCGGACCTCCACATGCGCGACCATCGCGTCCCGCGCGCCGTCACGGTGGACGCGGCAGAGGAACTCGCCGGTGGCGCCTTCCGCGTGTTCCACAAGCAGCGCGCCGATGCCGGTGGGGAAGAGGTTGATGCCGCGCAGCTTCACCATGTTGTCGCTGCGGCCGAGGAAGCCGCGTATGCGCCGGAAGGGCAGGCCGAGCGGGTTCACACCCGTGACCTCCTCCGTCACGTCATGCGTGTTGAAGCGGATGATCGGGAAGATGTCGTCCTTGAAGAGGCATGTGCAGACCATGTCGCCAAGCCGCCCTGTCTCGACCGGTACGCCGGTGTCAGGGTCGGCGATCTCGAGCGCATGCGCGTCTTCCCAGATGTGCATGCCGGTGCGGTCAGGGCCTTCGCCCGCGATGATCCCGGTATCGCCGACGCCGTACCAGTCGTAGACGCCGGCGCCACCCCAGGCGGCCGAGAGGCTGACCTGCGTTTCGGAGCCGAGATGGGCGCAGATCAGACGGATCGGAATGTCGCGCCCCGGCTCGAAGCCCTCCTCACGCGCGACATCGGCCAGGCGGCGCAGGAAGTCGGCGAAACCGACAAGGCAGGTGGCGCCGAACTCCTTCATCAGAAAGACCTGCTGGGCGGAACGCGTCTCCACCCCCGTGCCGGCCGACATGAACCGCGCCCCGACCCAGTGCTGCACCGTCTCGCGCACGTAATGCCCGCCATTGATCAGGCCGTGGCCATAGACGCTGTGCACCACGTCGTCGCGCGTCATGCCGCAGAGCAGGTAGAGCCGGGCGAGCAGGCGGTTCTGCACCTCGCGGCTCTTCGGCCCGAACAGCAGCGGCTGCGGCTTGCCGGTAGTGCCGCTGGTGGTGTGGAAGATGATCTGCGGGCGACGCTCCGGCGGGTGCGCGTCCTGGCCATGGAAGTCTCCGAGCGGCGGGTGCTCCGCGACGCTCGCCATGATATCGGCCTTGTCGTAGCTCGGCAGCTTCGGCAGGTCGTCGAGGCCGCGGATGTCGCCCGGCTCGATGCCGCGGGCACTCCACAGGCGGCGGTAGAAGGAAACCTTCCAAGCGAAGTCGAGGACGCGGCGGAAGTCGCGTTCCTGCCGCGCGCGCAACTCGTCGCGCGAGAGGCGGGCGAGTGCGCCCGGGAAGTCGGGGCCGATCGGGTAGTCGCGACGCAGCGCCTCCGGGTCCATCGCGGTGACGTAGTCGAAGGCGGCCATGCGCGGCTCCGGTCAGGGCAGGGCGTCGTTGAGATGTGACGCCGGCGCGCCCTCCGCCAGCGCGAGGGCGGCGGCGATGACGGCGTCCGGCCGGGCCACGCCCGCGCTCTCCATCAGCATGCGCGCCTTGGCGAGGATGGCCTCCTCGGCCAGCGGGTTCTCCGGGTCGCCAAGCGCATCCGGAACGGCGTGCCGCAGCACCGCTCCGTCGGCGAGCGTGACCGTCACCGCGGCGCCGAAATGCGCGGGATAGGCGCGCGTGAAGGCCGGATCCTCCGCCGCCACGACACGGGCGCGCAGCGCGGCGAGGTCCGGGCGGGCCAGCGCGGGTGGATCGAAGGCGGCCAGAGGCGGCGGCCCGTCCAGCAGGGCGACGGCGACCGCATGCTGGAGCGAGAACTTGGCGCCGATCGTGTCGCGCGGCGCGGGGCGGTCGCAAAAGGCGAGCGCGTCGGCGTAGCTCTCGACCCGCACGGCTTCGATGGCAGTGCCGCCGATGCGCGGCCGCAGGGCAAGCGCCGCGTCAATCGCCGGATGCGCATGGCGGCAGGCGGGCCAGGGCTTGAAGCTCGTCTCGTGCAGCAGCCAGGGCGCATCGGGGTCGGCCAGCACGCGGTGGGGACGTGCATCCGTGGCTAGCCCGGCGAATACGCCCTGCGGGCCTTCCAGGATCAGAAGCGGGCCGGTCAGGCCGAGCTCGGCGAGCGTCGCCGCTTCCAGCCCCATCGCGGCCGCGCGCGCAGTGTGGAGCTGCTTCGTCATCACTGCCTCGTGTCGGCACTGCCAGACGCCGCCCGCCTGCGTGCCTGCGTTGCCCAGCGCCCAGGCCGTGTGTTCCGCGTTGAGGCCGAGCAGCGAGGCGCAGGCCGCGGCCGCGCCGAAGGGGCCCATCGTCGCGGTCGGGTGGAAGCGGGCGTAATGGCCGGGGCCCAGGGCACGGCCGATGCGGATCTCCGCCTCGTAGCCGCGCAGGATCGCGTCGAGCAGTGCGGGGCCGGTCGCGCCGCGTGCGGCGGCAAGCGCCAGGGCCGCGGGCATGACGACCGGCCCGGGGTGAAGGATGGCCTCGCGGTGGACGTCGTCCATCTCGAGCACGTTGCCGAAGGCGCCGTTGCAGAAGGCGGCCTCGTGCGCGGAGGCGGCGGTGCCGAGCAGGATCCGCGCGGGGCCGGTGCCGGCCGCGGCGTGGGCGCGGAACAGGGCGCCCGTCTCGCTCGCCGCGCCGGCGGTTGCGCAGCCGATCCAGTCCACGAGATGCAGGGCCGCGCGGCGTCGGTCCGCGGGCGCGACCGGGCGCGCGAGTAGGGCGACCAGGCCCTCAGTGAGCGACCTAGCCATCTGCGAGGCGGCGCCGCGCCTCGGCGACGACCTCGGCGGTGTGCTCGCCGAGCTTCGGCAGGCGCGGGTCGAGCCGGCCGGGCTCATCGCTATACTTGATCGGCAGGCCGAGATGCATGTTGCCGTCCTCGTCGCGCACCAGCATGCGGCGGGCGGCCGCATGGGGCTGGTGGAGCGCCTCGCGAAGGTCGAGCACGGGGGCGAAGCAGACGTCGCGGCCCTGGAACCAAGCCTCCCACTCGTCGCGCGTCCTGGTCGCGAAGGTCTCGCGCAGGAAGGCCTCGGCGGGCCGGTGCGCCTGGCCGGGCGGGCCGGAGGTGGCCGCGATCAGGTCGTCGCGGCCGAGGGCGTGGAGCAGCGTCTCGACAAATTTGTGCTCGCTGCCGCCGAGCACGACCCATTTGCCATCCTTCGTCGCGTAGATGTTGTAGAAGGCGCCGCCGCCCCATTGGCGCTCCTCCTTCGCGCGTGGCGCGCGGTCCTCGGCGAAGACGGCGCCGGCGGCGTTGGGCAGCCAGGAGAGCGTCGCGTCGAACATCGCCATGTCGAGCACGTCGCCTCGGCCGGTCTGCTCGCGTCGGTACAGCGCCATGAGGATGCCAGAGAGTGCGAGCAGCGACGCGGTGACGTCGGCGACCGGCACGTTGGGATGCGTCGGCTTGCCGTCCTGGCCGAGATTGACCGAGACGGTGCCGGCCAGCGCCTCCACCGCGAGGTCGTGAGCGGGGCGGTCGCGCAGCGGGCCGTCCTGGCCGAAGGCCGAGATCGAGCAGTAGACGAGGCGCGGGTTGAGCGACGTCATGGCTGCGGCGCCGATGCCGAGGCGGTCGGCCACGCCGGGGCGGAAGGATTCCAGCATCACGTCGCAGGTCTTCGCGACGTCCCGCAGGGCGGCGAGGTCCGCCGTGTCCTTGAGGTTCAGCACGACGGACTTCTTGCCGCGATGCGTGTTGCGGAACCACACGCTCTCGCCCTTCGCGCGGGGGCCGATCTGGCGCACCGGCTCGCCGCCTGGTGGCTCCACCTTGATCACCTCGGCGCCGTGGTCGGCCATCACCGTCGTCAGGTACGGGCCGGGCAGGAAGAGCGAGAGGTCGAGGACGCGGACGCCGTCGAGCTTCATGCGGCCCCCAGCGCGCGGAGCTGCGCGATCTCGTCCGGCGTGTACCCTGCCTCAGCCAGCACCGCCGCCGTGTCGGCGCCGTAGCCGGGGCCGGGACGTCCGCGCAGGCGCTCGCCATCCAGCCGGATCGCGCTGGCCACGACCTTGAGGTCGGGCCGCGCGGGATGGTCGAGATCCAGCACGCCGGCACGAGCGCGCAGATAGGGGTTGTCGAGCGCCTCGGCCAGCGAGAGGACCGGCGCGACGGGCACCTTGCCGGCCAGCGCCGCGACCCATTCGGCCGAGCTCCTGGTGCGCAGGACCGCATCCATGATCGCCGTCAGTGCGTCGCGATTGGCGAGGCGGTCGTCGAAGCCCCGGAAGCGCGGGTCCTTCGGCAGGTCGGGCAGGCCGAGGACCTCGCAGGTGCGGCGCCAGAAGGCCGGCTTGATGCACATGATGAAGACATGCCCGTCGGCGGTCGGGAACATCTCGCAGGGGACGATGAAGGGATGCCCGCCGCGCGGGCGGCGTGGCACGGCGAAACCCTCGTTCAGGTACCAGGTGGCGACATAGGTGAGGTTCTGGATCGCGACGTCGTAGAGCGAGACGTCGAGGTCGCGGCCGATGCCGGTCGCGCGCGCGCCGGTGACGCCGGCAAGCACGGAGAGCGCGGCGGTGAGACCCGAGAGCATGTCGATGACGGGCAGGCCGGCGCGCGCCGGTGTCGTCCCTGGCTCGCCGGTCAGCGCGCAGAACCCGGCTTCCGCCTGGGCGAGGTAATCGTAGGCGGGCCAGGCCGCACGTTCGCCGTCGCGGCCGTAGCCGGAGATGTGCACGCAGACGATCTCGCGCTTGACCTGCGACAGCGCCGGGTAGTCGAGGCCGAGGCGGGCCGGCAGGTCGCCGCGCAGATTGTTCAGCACGGCGTCCACGCCCCGCACCAGGCGATGCAGCGCGTCGCGCCCTTCCCGCTTGCGGATGTCGAGGGTGATGGCGCGCTTGTTGCGGTTGAAGGACTGGAAGTACTGGCTGTCGTTCTCGCCCAGCCTGTAGTCGCCGGTGTGGCGCGCGATGTCCCCGGGGGGCTCGCCATCGTCGGCCGGCGGCGATTCGACGCGAATGACCTCGGCACCGAGATCAGCGAGGTTCATCGTCGCGAAGGGGCCGGCGCCGAACTGCTCGAAGGCGAGGACGCGAAGGCCGGCGAGAGGGAGCAGCTTCACACCGGGTTCCGCGCGACGAGCTGCTTTGCGATGATGATGCGCTGCATCTCGTTGGTGCCCTCGCCGATGCACATCAGCGGCGCGTCGCGGAAGTAGCGCTCGACATGGTACTCCTTGGAATAGCCGTAGGCGCCGTGGATACGCATCGCCTCCAGGCTGTTCTCCACGGCCGCCTCGGAGGCGAAGTACTTCGCCATGCCTGCTTCCATGTCGCAGCGCTCGCCCTTGTCGTAGGCACGCGCGGCGTCATAGGTCAGCAGCCGCGCCGCCTGCAGGCGCGTCGCCATTTCGCCGAGCTTGAGCTGGATCGCCTGGTGCTCGCAGATCGGCTTGCCCATCGTCTTGCGCAGCTGGCTGTAGCGGACCGAGTCCATCAGCGCCGCCGAGGCCAGGCCGCAACCGCGCGCGGCGATGTTGATGCGGCCCAGCTCGAGGCCGGACAGCGCCGCCTGCATGCCGCGGCCCTCGCCGCCGATCAGGTTCTCGGCAGGCACGCGGTAGTCCTCGAAGATCAGCTCGGCGCTGTCGATGCCCTTGTAGCCGAGCTTCTCGAGCTTGCGTCCGACCCGGAAGCCTTCGCCCTTGGGCGCGAGCAGCATGGACATGCCCTTGTGACGCGGCTCGGCGGCCAGGTCGGTCTTCACCAGCAGCGCGAAGCAGGAGCCCTCGATGCCGTTGCTGATCCAGGTCTTGGTGCCGTTGACGACATAGCCTTCGTTCGTGCGGACCGCGCGTGTCCGGATGGCCTGCAGGTCGGTGCCGCAGTCGGGCTCGGTCAGGGCAAGGCCACCGCGGATCTCGCCGGAGGCGAATCTCGGCAGCCAGCGGCGCTTCTGCTCCTCGGTGCCGAGGCGCGTGACGATGGCGCACATGATGAGGTGGCTGTTGAAGATGCCGGTGAGCGACATCCAGGTTCCGGCGATCTTCTCGACGATTCGCGCATAGGTCGTGGCGGAGAGGCCGAGGCCGCCATACTCGACGGGGATGGTGGCGCCGAACAGGCCGAGCTCCTTCATCTGCTCGACCATCTCGCGCGGGTACTCGTCGGCGTGCTCCAGGCGGAGCACATGGGGGCGTACGTCGCGCTCCAGCCACTTCTCGACGGCGTCGAGAAGGGCGTCGTCCTCCTCGGCGAGTCCCTTGGCGGCGATGTCCATGGCCGGCCTCTTCCGCTGGATTTGTCCGGACAAATAGGGCAGGGTGCCCGGCCCGTCAATTCAACGGATCAGGCGCGGCCGGCGATCGCGGCGACCAGGGTGGACATGTCGGGCAGGTCTTCGAGGCGGGCGACGAGCGCGTGGATCCGGCGCGCGCGGTCCTGCGGCACCGCTGGCACCGCGTGGCGGCAGCAGCGGAAGAACTTCTCCTCGTTCTCCTCCGGCGTCAGCGCCGCTTCAGGGTGGCCGTAGACATGCGGCAGATGGATCGCGTGGGTGGCGCCAGAGGCCAGGCGGACCACGATCTCCTGCGGGTCGAGCGCGTTCTCGTCGGTGTTGCCGTCCGGCTCCAGGCGAATGCGGGCGGCGAAGGCGTGGACGCGCGGGTCGCGCAGAGCCTCGCCGCGGAAGTCGGGCACGTCGCAGCGGCCTTTGGCGAGATAGACGCCGGCGACGAAGGGCAGGCAGAGCTTGGCGTAGTTGGACGCCGGATCCGGGACCAGCGGCCGTCCGACCAGGCGTCGGACGAGCGGCGGGACGCGGCAGGTCACCTCCGCGACCTCTTCCGCCGCGAAGCCGTGCCGTGCCATCAGGTCGCGCAGACCGTGGATGACGCCGTGAGTGAGGCGGCCGGAGGGAAAGGGCTTGTGGGCCAGTTTCTCGATCTGCGGGTCTTGGCCAAGCGCGGCCTCGATCCGATCGGCGTGCAGCTGGCCGTCCTCGATCAGCGTGTAATAGCCATAGCGGCCGGTGAAGACGTCCACCGGGCCCTGCACTCCGGCGGCGGCGAGGTCGGCCGCAGCGATGGCGCCGCGGGCGTTGAAGCCGATCTGCAGGCCGAGCAGCGGCGAGCCTTCCAGATGCGGCTGGAGCGTCCCGCTGGTCTGGCCGTACATGTGGCCGAAGGCGCTCCGCGTGGTCGCGACATCGAAGCCGGCGAGGCTCGCGATGCCGGCTGTGGCACCGAAGCCGCCCGCGGTCGCCGGGCGGAAGAAGCGCAGCGCGGCGTCGGTGGCCACGCCGAGCAGGCCGGCGACGTCCACGCCGACCGCCATGGCGGCGACGAAGCGCTCGCCGCATACGGGGCGGCCGCGTGCCGCCTCGCGCTCCGACCAGGCGAAGAGGGCGGAGAGGAGGGTCGCCATCGGGTGGACCACCGCGCCTTCGTGCACGCAGTCGAATTCAAGGCAGTGGATGAGGTAGGCGTTGACGATGGCGGCCGAGCCCGCGGTCATGCGCGTGCCGTCCAGCCAGGAGGTCGCCTCCCCACCCGGTCCCCAGTCGCGCGCCAGGTCGTTCACGACGCGGACATTGGCGCCGCTGCTGCCGGCGAGGCCGACGCCGATGGTGTCGAGCAGGAAGGTCTTGGCCTTGGCGATCGTGGCGGGGCCGAGATCGGCGTAGCGCGTGCGCGCGGCATGTTCGGCGAAGGCCTGGGCGATGTCGTAGCTCATGTGGCGCTCGGCTCGGCAGGGGCGGGAACGGCGACGGCGAAAGCGCGGGCGATCTGCAGGCGGGTCGCGAACCAGACGCCTGCCTTGCTCCGCGCGTGCTGGACGAAGCGGTCGAAGGCGCGGATGCGGCCCGGGCGGCCGATGATTCGCAGATGCAGGCCGAGCGACATCATGCGCCCGCCTTCCTCATGCAGCACGTCGAAGGTCTCGACCGCGTAGTCCAGCCACTGCTCCGGCGTGTAGCCCGGCGCGAGCCAGAACTTCATGTCGTTGGTGTCGAGCGCATAGGGCATGATGACGACCGCGCGCAGGCCCGCATCCGTCTCCACCACGTCCCAGCGCGGCACGTCGTCCGAGAAATCGTCCATGTGGTAGAGGAAGCCTTCCTCCGCCAGGGTGCGGCGCAGCCGGGGGGAGTGCAGGTAGCGCGACAGCCAGCCCAGCGGACGTTCGCCGGTGGTGCGGCGGATGCTCTCCACCGCCTTGCGGACGAAGTCGCGCTCCTGCTCCTCGTCGTAGGAGAATTGGTGGATCCAGCGCCAGCCATGGCTGCAGGGCTCGTGGCTGGCTTCCGCGATGGCGCGGCCGATCTGCGGCGCGCGTTCCAGCGCCATTGCGGCGGCGGTGAATGTGGCCGGGATGCCGTGGCGCTTCAGCACCGCCTCGACACGCGGCCAGCCGGCGCGGATGCCGTAATCGTAGTTGGACTCGTTGGCGAAGTTGCGGATCGGCACCTTCAGCGAGACTCCGAGCTCGTCCACCGGCTCCGGCCCCTTGTCGCCGTCGCGCAGCGACATCTCGGCGCCTTCCTCGACATTGACGACGATGCTCAGCGCGAGGCGCGCATCACCAGGCCACATCGGGACCTCCACTCCATCATCGGCTCACCTGTCCTGGCGGCGCAGCCGCATGGCGTAGGTGAAGCGCTCCGCCGGATGCCAGCTTCGCGAGACGAGCATCGTCCCGCCATCGGGCAGCAGGTAGCGCCGCATGAAGAACATGCCGACCTCCCGCGGGCGCCGGCGGAGCGCCGTCGCGATCGGGGGCGGCATCGGCGCCGCCGAGATCTCCTGCACCACCTCCGCCACTTCCACGCCGAAGCGCTGTTCGATCACGCGGTAGATAGCCCCCCGCTCCGGCAGGTCCGGCTCGATCGCGGCAAAGCTGGGATGGATCAGCACCTCGGCCGTGGCGAGCGGCCGGCCGTCCTGGCCGAGGCGCAGGCCCTCGACCTTGAGCCAATCGGCGCCGGCCTCTGCGAGCGCTTGCGCCGCCTCTTCGCGCGTCAGCTTTGCCATGCCGCGAGACGCCACCTGCAGCCGCGTGTCGGACGCGTACTGCATCAGCCCGTCGATATTGCGGATCGCGTGCACCTCTCCGCGCGAAGGCTCGCGCGCGATGACGAGGCTTCCGGCACCTTGGCGACGTTCGACCAGCCCTGCCTCGACCAGCCGCCGCAGCGCCTCCCTCACGGTGTGGCGTGAGACCTTCAGGCCGGCGCAGAGCTCGGCCTCGGTCGGCAGCAGGGAGCCGACGGGGTGGCGACCCTCCGCGATCGCGTCGCGCAGGCGGGCTTCGATGCGTGCGTAGAGCGGTGGGCGCGGCGGCAAGTCAGTGCGTCTCGAGCAGCTTGCCGAAGCCCTGCACCTTGTCGGCGATGCCGTTCTGGCGCAGCGCCCACCAATAAGTCGCGGTGTTGATGGCAATCACGGGCTTGTCGAGCCAGAACTCGGCGATTGCCGCGACCCGCGCCATGGCCAAATTCGTGCCGACCTGCACGATGGCGTCCACCGAGGGGTCGTTCAGCTCGATGATCGCGTCGCGCAGCGTGCGTTCGGAGACATGGGCGATGGCGACCGGGCTCTCGCAGCGCAGCCCCTTCAGCGCCGCGACCTCGTAGCCGCAATCGTTGAAGAAGCGGATCACCTGGCGGTCGCCGACCGGCTGGTAGGGCGTGATCACGGCGATGCGGCGCGCGTCCGGCGCGAGGGTGCGGAGCGCGGCACGGCAGGCGTCGGAGCCCATCGCGACCTTGACGCCGGCACGTTCCTCGATGCGCCGTTCGAGCTCGACCGAGCCTTCGAGGCCGTCCCAGAAGGTCTCGGCGGACATGCCCATGACGAGGTAGTCGGGTTCCGAGGACATGACGGAATCCACGGCTTCCATGATGGTCCCGCGGATCGCGTCCATCAGCGCGTTGAAGTCGTCGTCGCCGGCGAGGCGCATGTTGGGGATGCAGATGCGGCCGAAGTGGTTCGTCACGCCGGCCGGGCGCATCGCGTCGAATTCGGGTTGGACCGAGGTGTTGGTCGAGGGCGCGATGACGCCGAATTTGCGGCGCCAGCCGAGGCTGTCGGTCATGGCGATGTCCTTCCCGTCACCTCTCAGGCTAGCGCGCTCGAGTTGTCCGGACAACTCACGAGACGACGGGCAGGGCCTCGATGTCGTAGGCGTGGCGCAGGACGCGGCCGAGCACCGGGTCGCGCAGCTCCATCGCGAAGCGTGCGGCGGGGCGGATGCCGCCGATCGCGGCCAGCGTGCCGCAGAACATCACGGTGCCGGGCGGCAGCGCGGGCCCGCCGGGACGGCGCGCCAGCAGGTCGCGCGCGTGCCGCATCGCGGCGAGCGTGCCGCGCTGGTAGATGACCTCCGCACCGTCCATCGTCGCCGTCGCGGTCAGCTCCAGCGCGTCCCAGTGGTCCTCCACCTCGGACAGCGGCCAGAGCTCTGGGCCGAGCGGCTTCCCGCAAAGCTGCTTGGAAAGTGCGATCCCGGCGGCCTCGGCCTTGCGGTCGGTGTGGTCGGAGCCGAGGCCGAGCCAGAGCCCGTCGGGCAGCGACACAAGCACGGGTTCCGCCTCGCCCGAGCTGTCGGGGCCGAGCACCTGCAGCCGCGTCGCCTGGGTCAGGTTGGTGACGGAAGCGCGGTAGTAGACCGGCACCGAGGAGGGCGGCGGCACGCCGATCGCCTGCAGTTCCTCGATATGGTGCTGCACCGCCGCCTGGTCGCGGCCGGTCCAGCCGGCGATGACGAGCGTGTCCGGCATGAAGTCGATCCGATCGGCGCCGGCCCGGGTGGTTCGTTCGAAGCTCAGCATCTCAGGGTCCCGCGACGGAGGGCAGCCAGAGGGCGATTCCGGGAAAGATCATCAGCAGCAGGATCGCGAGGATGTAGGCGCCGACGAAGGGCAGCACGCCAACGAACAGGTCGCCGATCTGCTTGCCGTCGCGCCGCATCCCCTGCAGCACGAAGAGCACCGTGCCGAAGGGCGGGCTGATCAGGGCGATCTCCACCAGCATGGTCACGACCACGCCGAACCAGATCGGGTCGTAGCCGAGCGCGATGACGATGGGGAAGACGAGCGGCACCGTCGTGATGATCATCGAGAAGCCCTCCATGAAGGTGCCGAGGGCGACATAGAAGGCGATGATGAGCAGCATGACGACCCAGGGCGGGAAGGGCAGGCCGTCCACCGCCGAGGCGATCAACTGCGGCACGCCGAGCAGGCCGATGACGTAGTTCAGCACATAGGCGCCGAGGAGGATGAGCCCGATCATCGACGTGCTGCGCGCCGCGGCCTCCGCGCTCTGATGCAGCATCCGGAAGGAGAAGCGCCCTTCCGCCGCGGCGATGCCGAGCGAGGCGACGACGCCGAGTGCCGCGGATTCCGTCGGCGTGGCGAGCCCGGCATAGATGGTGCCGAGCACGACCAGGATGAGCAGGATGATCGGGATCAGTCCCACCAGCGCGCGCAGCTTGTCACGCAGCGGGATGCTTTCCGAGGGGGGCGGCGCGGCCTTGCGGTTCAGCAGGATGACGATGGTGAACAGCAGGACCATCAGCAGCGCCGGCCCGAGCGCGGCCAGGTAGAGCGCGCCCACGGAGGTTTCGGTCATCAGCGCGTAGACGATGAAGACGATGCTGGGCGGGATCAGGATGCCGAGCGCGCCGCCGGCCGCGAGCGAACCCATCACCATCCGCGAATCGTACCCCTTCCCCTGGAAATACGGCAGCGCGACCGAGCCCATCGCCGCCGCGGTCGCGACCGAGGAGCCGGATACGGCCGAGAACACGCTGCAGGAGAGGATGTTGGTGTGCAGCAGACCGCCCGGCGTGCGGTCCAGCCAGACGTTCAGGGCGTGGTAAAGCCGCGCCGACAGCCCGGCGCGGAGCAGGATCTCGCCCATCAGCAGGAAGAGCGGCACGGAGACCAGGACGAAGGAGGAGGACGGGGCCCACGCCGTCTGTCCGATGAAGGCCCAGAAGGGCCGGTCGGACAGGGCGAATCCCGCCAGCATGCCCAGCACGCCGAGCGCCGCGCCGATATAGATGCCGCCGCCGAAGAAGGCGCAGAAGACCGCCAGCACCATCAAGGTCGGCAGGATCGGGCTCTGGTCGGTGCCGACCACGCCGAACGCCGACATGCCGAGGAAGAGGCCGACCACGGCCACGATGAACACGACTGCGATCACGGCTTGGTCTCCGCGCCGGCCTTGCCGTCCTTCAGCGCGTCGAGCGCCTCCTCGGCCTCCTCGCCATAGGTCCGGGAGGCGAGGTTGCGCTCCACCTGGCGTCCATCGCCTGCGAGGGCGAGAAGCAGGTTCTCGACGAACATGACGACGATCAGCAGCAGCAGCACGAAGAGCCCGGCCGCCCAGAGTCCCTGCGGGATCGCCAGTGGAATGCGCAGCGCGCTGATGTCCGTCGCCTCGAACAGCAGGCTTTCGTCGACCAGCATCCAGGCGCCGTAGGCGAGAAAGCCGATGAAGACGCCGAGCAGGCTGAGCGAGAGCAGGTGCAGCGGCACCCTGGCGTTCCGCGGCAGGCGATTGAGCAGGATGTCGATGCGGACATGGCCGCGCTGCGTCAGCGTGTGCGCCAGGCCCCAGGACAGGCCGAAGGCCAGCATGTAGCCCGAGATCTCGACGGTGGAGCCGGTGCTGACGCGCAGGAAGGCGCGCGCCAGCACCTCGAAGGCGATGAAGAAGGCGCAGAGCACGAAGCCCCAGCCGGCGAGGACGCCCATGACGGACGCGACGGCCGTGACGACGCGTCGGAGGAAGGTCGCGAGCTTCAGCACTGAGATCCCGATTCACCGAGGCCGGTCCCCCTTCCCCGGTGGCCGGGGAAGGGAGGCCGGCGGGGCCTCACCGAGCCTCGGCGCGCACGCCGGAAATCGGGGCGACGAGGCGGTTGTAGGTCTCGGCGCAGCCGGCGCCGCAGCGCTGCACGAAGGCGGGCAGCACGTTGTTCTGCAGGATGCCGCGCAGCGTCTCGAGGTCCTGCGGCGTCGCGCGCGTGACCGTCATCGGCCGGTTCTCGACGAGGCGGCCGATGGAGCAGCCCTGCCGCTGGCCAATGTTGCAATTGATGCCGTCCTCCGTCGCCTCGTCGCCGAGCGCCCATTGCGCATCCTCGAGCTCGCGGAAGGTGGTGGTCAGCAGCTCGCGCGTCGGCGCGTCGAGGCGGTTCCACCAGGCGAGGTTGACGAAGTAGCCGAAGGTGCTCCAGGCGACCGGCAGGGCGTACATATGCGTCGTCACCTCGTACCAGCGGGCGCCGTTGCCGCTGCCGGTGCCGGTGATGGCGCAATCCACCACGCCGCGTTCCAGCGCCCCGTAGACCTCGGGGAAGCCGATGCCGACGGCCTGGCCGCCGACCGCGGCGACGAAGTCGTTGATCGAGCCACCGCCGGTGCGGATGCGCTTGCCGCGCAGATCGGCCAGGCTGTTCACCCGCTCGCGGCAGAACAGCACCTGTGCCGGGTAGGGCGCCATCGCGATCAGCCGCACGCCGAGCCGCTCGAGCTGGCGGTTCAGCTCCGGCTCCAGAGCCTGGGCGACGCGGCGGGCCTGCTGGATGGTCGGGTTCAGGCCGGCGAGGTCGGGCATGTCGAGGACGCGCACGTCTCCGGCCACGGTGTTCAGCGGCACGGCGCCGATCTCGACCTGGCCCGAGCGGACAAGGCGGACGATCTCCGGACCGTTCAGGTTGCGCTCCGGCCAGGAGGCCAGGGTGACGCGGATGCGGCCGCCCGAGCGCTGCGGCAGCCCCTCGCGCAGCATCGGGATGTCGACGCGGGTCCATTGCGGGATCCCGGGATTGGGCTGCGTCACCGCCTGGATGTTCACCGGCTGCTGTGCGCCGGCCGGCGACGCCAGGAGCGCCGCGCCGAAGGCGGCGCCAAGCAGCGCGCGACCGAATGCTCCGATCGAGGTCATGGTCCCGTGGTTCTCCCTGTTGTTCGTGGTCGGCTGGCTACAGCACGGCGAGCGCGCTGTTGCGGAGATCGGTCACCAGCATGCAGCCGGGCGCATGGGTGATGGCGAAGGGCGGCTTCGCGGCAGCGATGACGGCCTGGGGCGTGACGCCGCAGGCCCAGAAGAGCGGGATCTCGTGGGGCGACACCTCGACGGCGTCGCCGTAGTCTGGTCGTGCAAGGTCGGCGACGCCGATCAGGTGCGGATGGCCGAGATGCACCGGTGCGCCATGCACGCCCGGAAAGCGCGTGGTGACCTGCACGGCGCGAATCGCGTCGGCCGGCCTGAACGGGCGCATGGAGACGACCATCGGCCCGGCGAAGGGTCCGGCCGGCACGCAGGCGATGTTCGTGCGGTACATCGCGACGTTGCGGCCCTGTGCGACGTGGCGGAGCGGGATGCCGTCGTCCAGCAACGCATGCTCGAAGGTGAAGGAGCAGCCGAGGACGAAGGCGACGAGATCGTCGCGCCAGACATGGGAGATGACAGTGGGCTCCTCGACCAGCTCGCCGTCGCGCCAGACGCGGTAGCGCGGCAGGTCGGTGCGCAGGTCGAGGTCGAGGCCGAGCTCCGCGATCCGCGGGCTGCCCGGCTCGGAGATGCCGAGAACCGGGCAGGGCTTCGGGTTGCGCTGACAGAAGCGCAGGAAGTCGCCGGCGAGGTCTGCCGGCAGGATGGCGAGGTTGCCCTGCACGAAGCCGGGCGCGAGCGAGGAGGTGTGGCCGGTGAGCCGCCCCTCGCGCGCCGCGCGGCGGACTGATGCGCCGTCGGGCAGGACGGGTGGGGCGAAGGTCTGGCCGTCCGTGGGCATGATGTGCTTGCAGGCCTCCAGCCGACACGGGACGCGGCGCCAAGGCCGGCGCGCGGCCCGGATCCGGCGGGCAGGATCGTTCGGAACCGCCGCGACGGCAACAGGGCCTGGGGTCAGGCCAGGAACCGCGCCACCGTCTCCGCCGCGCGGCGGCCGGATTCGGCGGCGCCGTCCATGTAGCCCGAATGCTTCTCGCTGGTGTGCTCGCCGGCGAAGACGACGCGACCCACCGGTTCGAAGGCGCCGGCCAGGCCGTACCACTGGCCGGGCGCGAAGCAGCTGTAGCTGCCGCCGACATAGGGGTTGCCGGGCCAGTTCATCCGGGTGGCGCGGCCGTTGAAGGCGGTGGCCGCGCCGGGCAGGGCGGCGTCGATCGCGACGGTGGCGGCCCTCGCGCGGGCGAGGGCGCTGTCCGCCGCGAAGCCGACGCCGGTGCGCCCACCGGCGAAGATCGTCATCGCGCCGGGTCCCGTGCCGGGCCGCGCATGATCCTCCCACACGGTCTGGATGCCGAGGTCGTTCAGGCACTCGCCGCTGCGCCCCGCCGCGCGCCAGGGCCGCGCTGAGAGGCCCGCGAAGAGCTTGGCATTAGTGCCGTAGCCGAGTTCGCGGATCGCGCGGCGGGTCAGGGGCGGCGCGCCGATGTCCATTTCCACGGCCCGCAGCGTGGTCGCCGGGATGGCGAGGACCACGACATCCGCCGCCACGTCGCGCGTCGTGCCGCCGCGGTCGAAGGACAGCGCGTAGCCCCTGCCCGACCTGCGCACCGCCAGCAGCTTGTGGCCCGTGCGGATGCGAGATCCGAGCTTCGCCGCGATGGCGGCCGGCAGCCGGTCGTTGCCGCCGGCGATCTGGAAGCGCTGGTCGGAGGAGAACAGACCGCGCTGCGGCCGCCCGGGATCGGGCGCGAAGTACTCGGTGAAGTAGAGGCTCGACATGCGGTCCGGCTCGAGCCCCATCTCCTGCGTCAGGCCGAGATCGAGCAGCCGGCGCAGCCAACCCGAAATGGCGAGGTCGTCCATCAACCGCGCCGCGGAACTCCGGTCCAGCGAGGCCTTCGCGTCGTCCGACAGCCCGCGCATCTCCTGCAGGCGCGGCACCAGCGGCGCCGCCTCCGCCGCGATGTCGCCGATGGAGTAGTGGCGCCCGCCGATGAAGTAGGTGCCGAGCAGGGGCGGGCCGTCCTCCGCTGCGCCGTCCTCGAGCGGCAGGCCGAATTCGCCCGCGAGCGCCCGCATGTCCGCGTGCTCGCCATTGATGAAGCTGCCGCCGAGCTCCACCACCGTACCCTCGCCCAGCCGGTCGCGGAGGGACAGCACCCGGCCGCCGGTGCGGGTGTTGGCCTCGTAGACGGTCACAGCCGTCGCGCCGGCTTCCACCAGACGATGCGCAGCAACGAGGCCCGCCAGGCCGGCGCCGACCACGGCGATCCGCGCGTCGCGCCGGCCGGGCGGCAGATTGGCGAAGGCGGGCAGGGCCGGCAGTGCCGCCAGCCCGGCCGCGCCGAGCAGCAGCCGTCGCCGGCCGAAGCCCGGATCGGCCAGCTCGTCGATCGGCGGCGCGCCTGGACGCCCCGCGACGGCGGCCAGCGCGAGGGCGCGCCGGAGCGCGGCGAAGATCGGCGTGCGCGGCATGTTCCGGTCCTCGTCTGTCGGGCCCTGAGCCTATCTCGCTTCCGCATCGGGATGGAACGCCCTCGTCACGAGGCGGCGGTCCCTTGGTGGCGCGCGCGGTTCGGGTCTAGCCTTCGCCGCAACGACCATCGAGGACACGCCATGACACCGCCCGACCGTCTCCGTGCGCTGCTCGCGCAGCCAAGCCTCGTCGTCATGCCTGCGGTATGGGACGGCATCAGCGCGAAGCTCGCGGCGGAAGCCGGCTACGAGACCGCCTTCCTGTCGGGCTCCTGTGTCGCGGCGAGCCGGCTCGGCGGGCCGGACCTCGACCTCGTCTCCTTCGGCGAGATGTTCGACAGCTTCACCATGGTGCGCAACGCGGCGCCGCAAACGCTGGTGCTCGCCGACGGCGACCACGGCTACGGCAATGCGATGAACGTGCAGCGCACGGTGCAGGCCTATGGCCGCGCCGGCGCGGCGGCGGTGCTGATCGAGGACAAGATCACCCCGCGCGCGCTGACCGCCGCCGGCAAGCCCTGCCTGCCGCGGGAGGAGGCGCGGATGAAGATCCGCGCCGCGGTCGAGGCGGCGAAGGAATCGGGCATCCTCGTGCTCGCCCGCACCGATTGCCGCCCGACCCAGGGCATCGACGAGGCGGTGGCGCGCATCGCGATGTTCGCGGAGGAGGGCGCTGACATCCTCTTCCTCGACAGCCCGTCCGACCCGGACGAGATCCGGCGCGGCATCGCCGCCGCCGGCGGGAAGCCCTCTTTCTGCGTGCTCTCGCCCGGCGCGCCGCGCGCCACGCCCTCTCGCAGCGAGGCGGAGGCGCTCGGGTATCGCATCGCCACCTATCCGACCGGGATGCTGTCGCCGGCGATCGCGGGAATGAAGGCGGGGCTCGCGGCGCTGCTGCGGGGCGAGGCGGAAGCCGGCGCCGCGCTGCCGCCCGCCGAGCTGCGCGACACCCTCGGCTACGGCGCCTATGACCGCGAGGCCAAGCGCTTCATCGTGCCGGGCTGAAAGCGGCCCTGGCCAGCCCGGGGGCGTGATGCAATCCTGATAGGAGCACCCGGTCCGCAGGGACCGGGACGAGGGAGGAGAACAACCATGACCACCGGTTTCCGCGCCGGGCGCCGCGCGCTGCTGCTCGGCGGCGCGGCGCTCGCGCTGCCCGCGATCGGCGCCCGCGCGCAGGCCGCCCGCACGCTGCGCTTCGGCCATGTGCATCCGCCCGAGGGCGAGGTGACGCGCGGCATCAACCGCGCCGCGGAGGTGCTGCGCGAGCGCAGCGGGGGGCGGCTGCGCCTCGACAACTTTCCGTCCTCGCAGCTCGGCGCCGAGCGCGAGATGCTGACGCAGGTGCAGCAGGGCACGCTCGACCTCTGCATCACCGGCCCCGGCGTGCTCGGCAGCTGGGTGCGGCCGATCTCGATCCTGGAGGCGCCGTTCCTGGCGCGCGACTTCGACCAGGTGCTGCGGATGATGAACCACCCCGCGATCCAGGCGAGCTTCCGCCAACTGGCGGAACAGCGCGGCATGCGGCCGCTCGAGCCCTGGTACTACGGCACCCGGCACATGACGACGCGCGACCGCCAGATCCGCGTGCCGGAGGACATGCGCGGCCTTAAGATGCGCGTCCCCCAGGCGCCGCTCTTCGTGGACATGATGCGCCAGCTCGGCGCCGCGCCGACGCCGATGTCGCTCGGCGAGGTCTATCTCTCGTTGCAGACCGGCGTCATCGACGGGCAGGAGAACCCGCTGCCGACGATCGAGGCCAACAAGTTCATGGAGGTGCAGCGCTTCATCAACCTGACCGGCCATATCCTCGTCCCGCTGCTGCCGGTGATCTCCGGGCAGACCTGGACCGCGCTGAACGAGGCCGACCGCGAGCATGTCCGGGTGGCGCTGCGCGAGGGTGCGGCGGTGTCGGACCGGCTGGTGCGGGAGGGCGAGGAGTCGCTCCGCGCCACCTTCACGGGGCGTGGCGTGACCTTCGTGCAGAGCGACCGCGACGCCTTCCGCCGCGCCCTGGCGCCGCTCTACGAGCGCTACGAGGAGGTCTGGGGCCGCGGCGTCTTCGCCGCCCTTCAGGCCATGTAGGGTTGTGCGTGTCCCGAAGCTCGAGGAGGGCCTCTCGGTCCTCCTCGGCATCCTGCTCTTCGTCACCGTGCTCTGGCAGGTCTTCACGCGCTACGTGCTGAACGATCCGTCGGGCATGAGCGAGGAGCTGGCGCGCTACCTCTATGTCGGCGTGGTCTTCTTCGGCGCCTCCGCTGCGGTGGCCGACCGCAGCCATGTCGGCATCCCCTTCGTGGTTGAGCGTCTTCCGCCGATCCTGCGCCTGGCCGCCGCGCTGCTCGTGCAGGCGCTGGTGCTGGCCTTCTGCCTCGGCATGGTCTGGTATGGCTGGCGTGCCGCGATGATGGTCTGGGACCTCCCGAGCGAGGCGCTGGAGATTCCGACCGGGCTCGTGCTCGCGATCGTGCCGGTCTCCATGGGCTGTGCCGCGCTGCGGGTCGTGCTCGCCATGGCCGAGGACATCGCCGCCTTCCGCCGTGGCGGGCCGCTCGAGCTGGCGCAGGGACGGGACTTTTGATGGCCGGCCTCTTCGGCGCCTGGCTCGGGCTCGTGCTGCTCGCCATGCCGGTCGCCTTCGCGCTCGGCGTGGTGGCGCTCGGCTATCTCTGGTTCCAGGGCGCGGCGGTGATCGGCGCGCCGCAGCGCCTGATGGCGGGCGTGGACAGCTTCACCCTGCTCGCCGTGCCCTTCTTCATCCTGGCCGGCAACCTGATGAACACCTCCGGCATCACCGACCGGATCTACAATTTCTGCAACGCCTTCGTCGGCCATTTCCGCGGCGGGCTCGGGCACGTCAACGTCGTGGGCTCGGTCATCTTCTCAGGCATGTCGGGCAGCGCGGTGGCGGACGCGGGCGGCCTCGGCGCGCTCGAGATCAAGGCGATGACGAAGGAGGGCTACCCGCGCGACTTCGCCGGCGCGCTGACGGCGGCAAGCTGCGTTGTCGGCCCGATCATCCCACCCTCCATCCCGCTCGTGCTCTACGCCGTGATCGCGAACGTCTCCGTCGGCCGGCTGTTCCTCGGTGGCATCCTGCCCGGGCTCGTCATCGGGCTCTGCCTCATGGCGTGGATCTGGTACGTCGCCGGCAAGCGCAGCTTTCCCCGCGGCCGGCGCTTCAGCTGGGCGGAGCGCGGGCGGGCGACCGCGCGCGCGATACTGCCGCTGATGACGCCGGTCATCATCATGGGCGGCATGTTCGCCGGCATCTTCACCGCAACCGAGGCCGCGGCGGTTGCTGCGCTCTATGCGCTGGCGCTCGGCACCCTCGTGTACCGGGAACTCGGCTGGCGCGACCTGCTGAAGGTGTTCCGCGACAGCATGAACACCACGGCCGTGGTCGGCTTCATCGTCGCCGCGGCGACGCTCTTCAACTGGGTTCTGGCGCGGGAGCGCGTGCCGCAGCAGGTCGCCGAGCTGCTGCTCGGCATCACCGACGATCCGCTGCTGATGCTGCTGCTGATCAACCTGCTGCTGCTCTTCCTCGGCATGTTCATGGAGGCGCTGGCGGTGATGGTGCTGACCGTCCCGGTGCTGATGCCGGTCATCGCGGCGCTCGGCATCGACCCCGTGCATTTCGGGCTGGTGCTGACGCTGAACCTGATGATGGGCCTGCTGACGCCGCCCATGGGCATCGGGCTCTTCGTCGTGGCGAAGGTGGGCGGCATCCCGTTGCAGCAGCTGATTCGCGCCGTGCTGCCCTTCTTCGTGCCGCTGGTCGTCGCGCTGGTGCTGATCACCGCCTTCCCACAGATCACGCTCTTCCTGCCGGACCTCGTCTTCGGCCCGGCCGGGCGGCGCTGATCAGGGATAGCTGCTGACGAAGTCCTCGCCGGCCGGGGTGATGGCGAGGCCATCTGCGAAGACGGGCCGCTGGGTCCAGGGCGTGCCGTGCTCCCGCAGCAGCGCGTTGATGCGGTGCATGTAGGCGATGCCGCCCTCGGCGAGCCCGGCCTTGAAGCGCGCCATGTCGGGATAGGCCTCGAAGGCCTCCCACCAGATCGCACGGCCGGCGAGGTAGCCGCTGGCGCCAGCTCGGAAGGCATAGGTCAGGATGCGCCGGAACGGCTCCATGCCGGCCCCGGCCGACAGCATCACCCAGGGCCGGTCGAGCAACGCGTCGATCCGGCCGAACCAGGCCTGAGTGTCCGCGACGGCGCTGCTCTCGTCCTCGGGTGCCGGGACCTGGCCGGCTGCGACCGGCGTCTCGAGCTTGAAGATGTCGATGCCGTAGTCGGGCTTGGCGAATTCGCGCACCGTCTCGATCACCATCTCCGGCCGCTTGGACGGGTCCTCGGTATAGGCCCCGGCACCGGCCGCGTCCTGCGCCAGCGGATAGACCAGCGGCTCGAGCAGCAGCGCGATCTCCGCCTCGCGGCAGGCCGCGCCGACCTGGCGGACGAAATCGTGCTGGCGCGCATTGACCGAGGCCGGCGCGTCCGGCCGGTAGAACAGCATCAGCTTCACGCCATCGGCGCCGAGCCGCTTGATCGTGTGCGGTGTCCAGCCGGGATAGGGCCGCGTGATGCGCCCGCCGCCTTCGCCCTCGTCGTATTCGAACTGCTCCAGCGTGATCAGCAGCCCCTTCGCCGGGTCGAGGTCGCGGAAAGCGTAGGGGTAGGCGAAGCCCGGATCGAGCAGCATCGCCGAAGCATGCGGCTGCAGCGCGCGCAGCAGCGCCGCCTTGACCTCTCCCATACGCTCCCAGGTCACGGCGTCGGGGCCGAGGGTCTCGGTGATCTTCTTGCGGATCGGCGGCCGCTGGTCCACCGCGACCATGCGGAAGAAGCCGTCGCGGTCCGCGAGGCGCATCAGCGCCCGCAGCTTGCCCGGTGCCAGGGCGCCCATCGCATCCTCCCGCGTTTAGAAGCGGCAGGATGCGTCCGGGACGGCGGCAAGGAAAGCCGCGCTACTCCGCGACCCTCTCCCAGCCCTCGCCGGGGTCGAAGGCGGTGATACCGGCGGCCACCCGCGCGGTGTCGGGCCCGAGATTGGCCTGCCAGACATCGCCGTGGTGGCTGACGAGGAAGGTCATGATGCCGGTCGAGCCGTGGCGGAACGGCGTCGCGATCGCCGCCCAGCCGCCGATCATCCGCCCGTTCACGACGTAGTCGAGCGCGCCGCCTGGCGCCGCCGGCCCCTGGCGTTCGAGCATGCGGAACAGGTAGCCGTGATAGGGCTGCGGCGCATCGCCCTGGCGCGGGCGCGCATAGCCACCCGCGCTCGCCGCGGCCGCGAGCGGACCGAGCGGGCTCGGCGGCTCGCCCGCAGCGGTCGGCCAGAACAGGCCGTCGCGCTGGCCGGGCGTCGAGAAGAAGCGCCGCGCATAGGCGCGCAGCGTACCCGAGCGGCCGGCCGTCGCGGCGAACTCGTCCTGCGCATCGGCGATGGCGCGCAGGGTCTCGATCGTGTCGAGCTCGTTGCGCCCGATGCGGCGGTCGAGGATCGCCTGTCGCGCGGCAGCGGAATCGAAGCGCCAGGCGCCCGCGCGCTGGATCAAAGGCAGCGGCAGCGGCCAGCCATCCTGACCCACCTGCAGCACGGCGCGGTCGGGCGCGGAGCGCAGGATCTCGGCCCGCTCCCCGTGCGCGGCAAGGAAGCGCTCGCGCTCGCTCTGCCGCACGGCGCGGTCGGCGTCGCGGACCAGCGGCATGTTGGCGCTGCCGACCACACGCTCGAGCCGCGCATCGCTGCCGGCCTGCACGGCGGCGACGAAGGCGGCGAAGCCGTCTTCCGGCGTGCGGAAGGCCCCGGGGGGCACTCGGCGCGGTGCCTCCTGCGCCGCGGGCGCGGTGGGGGTCTCCGCGGTCGGTGCCTGGGCGAGCGCCGGCGCTGCGCCGAGCAGGGCGAGGGTGAGGAGCGAGGCGAGGCGGGTCATGGGGTGCCTCCTCATCACCGCTGCCGCGCGCCGGCGCGGTTCGCGGCCGCTGCGCGGGCGGCTCCGGTCCCTTGCGGCGCGGCGGCGCGTGGCGCGGGGGCGGCTTGGCGGCTGGCCGCGCCGCGCTGCGCGGCGGCGCGAGCCCCGGCCGCGTCGCGGCTGCCCTGGAAGGCCGGCGCGCCGCGATCGACCGATGGCCGCTGCTGCGGCTGGATCTGCGGCCTTCCGCTCGGCGCCTGGGGGATGTCCGGGCGCTGCGCGGGGGCGGGCCGCGCCGCCGGGCGCGGCAGGTCGCCGGCGCGATCCGGGAGATTCGGACGCTGGGCGGTCCCGGCCCCCGGCGCGCGGTCGGCGAGCGCCGGCCGGTTGCCCGCCGAGGCAGAGGGGCGCTCGGGAAGGTTCGGCCGGTCGGCGCCGCCCGGCGCACGGTTCCCGAGGCCCGGCCCGTCGCCCGGCCGGCGGTCGGTCAGGCCGCCGCCGCGCTCCACCTCCTGCATCCGGCCGCGGAACTGGTCGCGGCCCTGCGCCGCTTGGCGCGCGGAGGACGCGTCGCCGCGGTAGCGGTTGCGGATCTCCGCGTTGCGATAGGCGACGCCCTGCCGATGGAAGCTGTCGTGCCGCCAGACGTTGCTGTTGATCTGGTTGCGGTTGATGTTGATCGAGTTGAAGCGGTTGACGTTCACGTTGACCGAGCCGCGACCCCAGCTCGGCGTCGCCCAGCCCCAGAGCGAGCCGACCAGCGCCACGCCGCCCGCGAAGGCCAGGCCGGTCAGCAGCGCATTGGCCAGCCCCCAGCCGGGCGGTGGCGGGAACCAGACCGGTGGATGTGCCGCATACGGCCAAGTGCCGAAGACGAGGTTCGGGTCGTAGACCGGCACGAAGACGGTCTGCGGCTGCGCCGGCTGGATCGCAATGACCTGCTGAGGCGGCGCCACCACGCCCGCCGCCGCCGGGGCCACGGTGACGTTGGTGTTCACCGTGACGGTCTGCTGCGGCCCGCTCTCCAGGTGCCCGGCCGCATGGGCGCGGTTGCGCAGGACCTGCACCGTGTTCAGCACGTCCTCCTGCTGGGCCAGCAGCGCGTCGCCGACGGACTGCGTCCAGTCCAGCTGGTCGCTCATCTTCTTGAGCACGTCGGGGAAGGGCACCAGCGACTTGACCGAGGGATCCCAGGGCTGCGCTTCCAGCGCTTGCGCCAGCGCATCACCCTGCAGCGCGGCGTTGCCGTCCTGCCGCAGCCAGCGCTCGGCCTGGACGATCTCGAGCGGGTAGGTCGAGGCCATCAGCACCTGCATCAGCAAGTCGTCGGGGTAGAGCGCGATGGGGGCCAGCAACTGGGAAAGCTGCGCTTCCGTCAGCAGGTCCTCCGCAGGCGCGGTGGCCACACCCTGCGGTGCTGCGGCGACGGGTTGCGGACCCTGTGCGCTGGCGGGCGGAACCGGCCAGCCCGCCACGGCGACGCAGCCGATGCCGCCCGCTAGCCCATGCAGCAGCGACGCCCTCCAGAAGCGGAGCATCCCGCCCTGCCGATCCGACCGCATGCCGTCCCCCAGCGCGTGGTTGGCGACACTCTGGACCGGTCACGACCAATTCGCAGCCCTCAGAGTTACAACCGACGGGCTAAATTCCTGTCATGTGGAGCGCGCCATGCGCTCAGTCCGGCGTCGCGCCGACCTCCTGGATGATGGTCCGCCAGCGCGTGAACTCGGCTGCGACGAAGCGGGTGAAGTGGGCCGGGTCGGGGCTCGGCGCGGCGACGGCGCCGGCATCGATCAGGCGCCGCCGCACACCCTCGTCGCGCAGCGCGTTCGTGATGCCGGCATGCAGGCGCCCCAGGATCGGTGCCGGCGTGCCGGCCGGCGTCAGCATGCCCTGCCAGCTGGAGCTGACATTGTCGGGGTAGCCCTGTTCGAGCAGCGTCGGCACCTCCGGCAGGCCCGGGAAGCGCTCCGCGGTGGTGACGGCCAGCGCGCGCACGCGCCCGCTCTGCACCGCGGCCAGCACGGAGGGCAGGGTGACGAACATCACCTGCACGTCGCCCGCGATCAGCCCGTTCACGGCAGGGCCCGCGCCGCCGCGATAGGGCACGTTCACCACCTGCATGCCCTGCTGCTTCATGAAGACTTCCATCTCGAGCCGGTTCTGGCTCGCGCTGCCGGCCGAGCCGTAGTTCAGCGCGCCGGGACGGGCACGGACGTACTCGACCAGTTCGCGGATGGTCTGGACGGGCAGCGAGGCGTTCACCACGACGATGTTCGGTGTCTCGGCGACCAGCGTGACGCCGGTGAGGTCGCGCGTCGGCGACCAGGGCAGGGTCTGCACGCCCGGGTTGATCACCGTGCTGCCGGCATTGCCGAGCACCATCGTGTAGCCGTCCGGCGCCGCGCGCGCCGCGGCCTCCATGCCGATGTTGCCGGTGGCGCCGGCGCGGTTGTCGATGACGATCGGTCGCCCGAAGGCGGTGCCGAGCGCGGGCTGGATGATGCGCGCGATGATGTCGGAGGCGCCGCCCGGTGCGAAGGGCACGATCAGGCGCAGCGGGCGCGAGGGGAACTCGCCCTCCTGCGCACGCGCGACCATCGGGAGGGTCGCGGCAGCCGCGATGGCGAGGGTTCGACGCCGGCTGATCATTCGTTGTCTCCTCCCTGGTGACGCATCGGCTAGGGTGGCCCAAGCGCGGCCACGGCCCGGAACAGCTCCTCGACCGGCTGCCGCCCGAGCCCGCCCGAGGTGATGAAAACGAGACGGGAAGCGCGGTCCGCATCGGGCCAGGCCTCGAGCTCGATGGGACGGTGCAGCAGGTGCCGCACGGCGTGGATCACCACCGGTCCGCGGCAGCCCTCCACGGCGACGAGGCCCTTCACGCGCAGGAGGTCCGCCCCGCGCATCTCGCAGAGCAGGCTGAGCGCGGCGGTCAGGGCGCGCCAGGGCAGGGTGCGGTCGAAGCGCAGCACGAAGCTGGCGAGGCCCGGCGCGTGGGACGGCGCATCGGCGCGCAGCGGGCTGGCCGGCGGAAGCGTCGAGTCGGAGAGGAGGAAGTCGGCATCCACCAAGCCGTGCTCCGCCGGCCGGATCGGCGCATCGGGGTTGAGCGCGCGCAATGCCGCGGTGAGCGCCGCGACCTCCGTCGCCGTGGCGAGGTCGGATTTGCTCAGCACGATCCGGTCGGCCAGGGCGACCTGGCGCGACGCGTCCGGGTTGTCGCGCAGCGCCGCCCCGCCCGTCGCGGCATCTGCCACCGCGACCACGGCCTGAATGTGGTACTCGCGCGCCAGCGCCCGCTCGCCGAGGAAGGTCTGCAGCACGGGCAGCGGATCGTCGGCGCCGCTGAGCTCCAGCACGACGCGTTCGAAGGACGGGATGGCGCCGCGTGCGCGATCGGTGAAGAGCTGGCGGAACGTCTCCTCGAGATCGCTCCGCACGGCGCAGCAGAGACACCCATTGCCGAGCAGCGCGACGCCGCCCTCGGCCGAGGGGGCGAGCAGCGCCTGATCGATGCCGATCTCGCCGAACTCGTTCACCACGACGGCGGTGTTGCGGCCCGCCTCGCTCCCGAGCAGAGCCTTCACCAGCGTCGTCTTGCCCGCGCCGAGGAAGCCGGTGACGAGGATGACGGGCACGCGCGCGCCGCGCGGGCGCCGGAGGCGCCGGCCGAAAGGGCCTGCCGCCTCGCCTGGGGGGAAGACGCCTGCGAAGGGCAGGGCGTCCGCCACGCCTCAGAAGTCCATCTCGAGGATGTAGAGGCCGCCGATCTTGCGGTCCACGCAGTAGACGATCCCGCGGTCGTCCACGAAGACGTCGTTGATCTGGATCGCGCCGATCGAGGAGTTGCGCGGCGCCTCCGGCACGAAGTGGCCGACCTCCTTCGGGGCATAGGGGTCGGTGATGTCGAAGGCGCGCAGGCCGCCGTTGAAGAACGTCGCGAGGATGATGTTCTCGCTGAACCAGTGGCCGGGCAGAGGCATGTTCTCGTGGATGTTGTGCGCGCCGAAGCGCCCGCCGCGGTCCTTGAACTCGGCCACCGGCGGCATCGGGCACGTCGCGATGGGCACCGGGTTGCGCTCGTCGCGCCCGTCCAGGATCCAGACGAGCTTCGGCCAGTCGGCGGCGTTGTCCACCACGCTCTCATCGGTCACCACGAAGAGGTCGCGGCCGAAGAGCGGCAGGATGGTGTGGGTGAAGCCGTAATAGGGCGGCGAATTGTCCCAGTTCGACACGACGCGCGGCAGCGACTTGTCGGAGATGTCGAGGATGTACATCCCGCCATCGATGTAGCCGAGGTAGCAGCGGTCCGGCCGTTGCGGATAGACGTTGGTGTTGTGGGCGCGGAAGCCGGTGTCCATGTGGCTTGGATGACGCTGGATCTTCGGCGCGTTGTCGCCCACGCGCTGGCCCGGCATCCACCAGCGCCCGACCTCCTCGGGCTTCGACGGGTTGCGCACGTCCACGATGCGGTAGAACTGGTCGTCCTTCGGGTCGTGCGGCTGGAAGTCGCGCGCGCCGGAGGAGAGGTGCACGTATTCGCCATCGCAGAACCAGAGCTGGTGCACGCCGCGGCTGTAGGGTCCGGAGGCATCGAAGAAGCCGATCGACTTCGGGCTCTCGGGCGTCGAGATGTCGAAGAGCTCGAAGCCCGCGGGCTCCAGCCCGACCTTCTTCGTCTGGTATGCGACCGCCATGACGTCGCCCACCGTCTCCAGCGAGTTGGAGCGCATCTGCTGATGCGGCAGGTCGGTCTGGACGACCACCTTCGGGTCGCGAGGGTTCGTCACGTCGATCGCCGTGAAGTTCTTCGGCGCCGATTCATGCGCGGCCCAGAGGATCCGCCGGCCATCCTTCGCCATCTGCATGGACAGGCCCTCGCCCATCCCGCCGAAGCCGTTCAGCTCGTGATGGCCGATGAGGCGGAAGTTCCAGATGGCGGCCGGCTTCGACTCGGCGCGGACGATGCTCATGGGGCGTGCCTTCCGGGTCAGCCGATGGTGATGCCGAGCTCGCGGACCAGCGTCGTCCAGCGTGCAACCTCGGACTCGACATAGGCTGCGAAGGCCGACTGGCTCTCGTTCGGGCGGAGGCGCATGCCCTGGCGTTCCAGCCCGCCCGACACCTCCGGGTCGCGTAGGATGCGCGTGACCTGGCCGTGCAGCGCCTCGACCACTGGCGCGGGCGTGCCTGCCGGCGCGCAGCGGCCGTTCCAGAGCGCAGTCTGGAGCTCCGGGACGCCGGCCTCGGCCACGGTTGGGACGTCGGGCAGCTGCGACAGGCGCTCGCGCGCGACGACCGCCAGCGCGCGCAGGCGCCCGGCCTGGATGTGCTGCTGGGCGGTGATCAGGTTGAACTCGGCAATCTGCGCATCGCCGCGCAGCGTGGAGGTCACCATCTCCCCGGCGCCGCGCAGCGGCAGGTGGGTCAGCGTGATCCCCGCGCGGCGCGCGAAGAGCTCCATGTCGATGTGCTGGTAGGACCCGACACCGGCCGAGGCATAGACCAGCGGCGCGTTGGCGCTGGCCCGCGCGCGCGCCACGAATTCCTGCATGGTGGTTGCCTGGAAGCCCGACGGCACCAGGATGACCTGCGGCGTCTCCCCCATATGCGCGACCGGCACCAGGCCGCGCGCCGGCGTCATCTGGCGGTCGGCCGGAGGCGCGGCGGAGTTGATCGCATGCGTCGAGACGTTGTTGACGATCAGCGTGTGCCCGTCCGGCCGCTCGCGCATCACGTAGTCGTTGGCGATCCAGCCATTCGCGCCGGGCCGGTTCTCCACCACTGCAGGCTGGCCGATGGCGCGCGACATTGGCTCCGCGACGGCGCGCGCGATCAGGTCCGTGGTGCCGCCCGGCACCAGAGGCACGATGATCCGCACGGGGCGTGTCGGCCAGGCCTGCGCGGCCGAGCCACGGGTCGTGGCCAGCAACGCAGCGGCGCCCAGCGCGGTGCGACGGGTGATCCCGGTCATCTTGTCCTCCCCTTCAGGCCGCGTCGCCGCGGATCAGCTTGTCCTTCGCATGCTCGGCAGCGACCGGCCGCGTCTCTCCGGTCGCGACGAGGGTGCGCGTTGCCTCGATCGAGGCATAGGTCCAGAAGATGCGCATCGGCGCCTTGGCGGACGCGTTGCGGAAGAAATGCGGGACGCCGGCCTGAATCCAGGTGGTGTCTCCGGGGCCGAGGCGGTGCTCAGCGCCGTCGAGGACGGCGATCGCCTCGCCCTCGAGCACCATCACGCTCTCTTCGCAGTTGTGGAAGTGGAGGCCGATCGCGGCGCCGGGGTCGAAGACGGTGATGCCGTTGAGCAGCTGCGTGGAGCCACTGGCCGGGGTGACGAGCGGGACCGTCCGCGCGCCGCCGCCGCGATCCGCCATCGGGCGCTCGGCGGGGCGCAGGACGGCGGAGCTGGCCATGGGCGGTCTCCTATTCGGCGCGGATGTTGGCGGTGCGGATCAGCGTGCCCATCGCGGCGTGGTCGCGTGCGAGGACCTGCGCGAACTCCTCGGGCGTGTTGCCGACGACTTCGAAAGCAAGGTTCTCAAGGCGGTCGCGGATGGCGGGCGTCGCCAGGCTCTCGCGCAGCGCGCCGTTAAGCCGCGCAACGACCTGCGGCGGCGTCCCGGCGGGCGCGAGGAAGGCGCCCCAGGTGTGGAAGGAGAAGCCGGGCAGGCCGGATTCGGCCAGCGTCGGGATGTCGCGCAGCGTGTCCACACGCCGCGGCCCGGCGGTGCCGAGAATGCGCACCCGGCCAGCCTCGGCGAGTTGCACCGGCGTCGGCAGGCCGAAGAAGCCGACCGGGCATTCGCCGGCGGCCACCGCGTTCAGCGCCGGCGTCGCGCCGCGATAGCCGATGTGGTTCAGCCGCACGCCGGCGGCCTGCTGGAACATCTCCATCGCGACATGCTGCGGGCTGCCCGGACCGCCGGAGGCGTAGTCGATCTGTCCGGGACGCGCGCGCGCCGCGGCCACCAGCCCAGCCACGTCGCGCGCCGCGAAGCCGGCATGCGCGACGAGCGCCCAGCGGATGCGCGCCACCTGCCCGATCGGCGCGAAGTCGCGCAGCGGGTCGTAGCCGGCCTCGGCGTTCATGTTGGGCAGCATCGTCATCACGGCGTCGTTCACCGCGACGAGAGTACTGCCATCCGCCGGCGCCCGCGCGCCGCCCCGCATGCCGATCATGCCGGAGGCGCCCGTCACGTTCTCGATCACCAGGCGCTGGCCGAGGATCTCACCCATGCGCTCCGCCACGATGCGCACCATCACGTCCACGGCACTGCCGGCCGCAAGCGGCATGATCACGCGGATCGCGCGGGCCTCCTGCCCGACCGCGGGCGCGGCGAGCAGGCCCAAGGGCAGCGCCAGCAAGGGGCGGCGACGCATCTGTTTCCTCCGGCAGCGGGTCGTGCAGCGCCCGCGGCTTGCGTTATGACGACATAAGACATATTCGAAGGGCATGAAAGTCAAGCTCGCCCGCGCCGAGGCGCGGATCGCGAAGCAGGGAGGAAAGCTGCGGTTGCGGCCGCTGCGCGGCGGGCCCGCCGTGCCGCTCTGGCTGCAGCTGAAGCATGCGCTGCGCGACCTCGCCAGCTTCGAGCTGCAGCCCGGCGACCGCATGCCGACCGAGGCCGAGCTCGGTGCACACTACAATCTCTCCCGCATCACCGTGCGCCAGGCCGTCACCTCGCTGGTCGAGGAAGGTCTGCTGCATCGTCATCAGGGGCGCGGCACCTTCGTGCGCGCGCGGCGGCAGGATGCGCCGCTGTCGGATCCCGGCCATTTCCTCGCCACCGCCTTCGACCGCGACCCGGGTGCCGACATCCGGCTGCACGAGGCGGAGACGGTGCCCTGTCCCGATTGGGTGGCGGAGCGGCTCGGCATCGCGGCCGATGCACCGGTGCACAAGCTGCGCCGGCTGCTGCGCCGCGATGCCGCGCCGGTCGCGATCCGCACGAGCTTCGTGCCCGCGGCGCTGGCCCCCGAATTGCTGCAGGCGGCGCTCGACCAGCCGCTGCACCTGCTGCTCGAGAACGTCTTCGGCCTGCACGCGCAGGAGGCGCAGGAGCGGCTCGAGGTCATCGGCGCCGATGCCTGGCGGGCCAGCCTGCTCGGGCTGCCGGAGCACGCCCCGCTGGTGCTGACGGAGCGCGTCGCCTTCGACGCGGCCGGGCGCGCGCTGGAATGCACGCGCACCTATTACCGCGCCGACGCCTTCTCCTTCACGCGCAGGCTGCGCCGCGGCGAGCTCCGCAGCATCCGGCCGCGCGGCTGACACGGGATCCGCATATGACCGTCATCGACGCGCACACGCACATCCTGACCGAGGCAATGGTCGCCACCATCGCAAGAGAGGTGCCGTCCTGCGCGCCGAAGCTGACGCGGGTGGACGAGGACAGCGCGGTGCTCGAGATCCTGGATGTCAAGCAGAACCCGTTTCCGCGCGCGGCCTGGGACCTGGAACGACGCTTCGCCGACATGGCGGCGCAGCGTGTGGACGTGCATGTCGTGTGCAACATCCCGCACACCTTCCTCTACGAGGCTGAGGCCGGCGCCGCGGCTACGGTGAGCGAGATCCAGAACGAGGCGATCGGCACGCTCTGCCGGCGGTATCCGGACCGCTTCCTCGGCCTCGCCACCGCGGCGATGCAGGATCCGGCGGGCGCGGCCGCGACGCTGGAGCGCGCGGTGACGCAGCACGGGCTGCGCGGCCTGCATCTCGGCTCCAACATCCGCGGCGGCAACCTCGACGACCCGTCGCTCGACGCGGTGTGGGAGGTGGCGAACCGCCACCGGCTGTTCGTGCTGGTGCATCCGCACAAGGTCGTCGCGGCGCAGCGCATGCACAGCTATTACCTGACGAACCTGGTGGGCAACCCGCTCGAGACGACGATCGCGGCGGCGTCGCTGGTCTTCGGCGGCGTGATCGAGCGGCATCCGGAGATCCGCTTCTGCCTCTCCCATGCCGGCGGCTTCGTGCCCTTCCAGGCCGGGCGCTTCCGGCATGGCTGGCAGGTGCGCAAGGAACCGAAGCTTCGGCTGAAGGGTGACCCGGCCGAGAGCCTGTCGCGCCTGCTCTTCGACAGCATCACCCACGCGCCGGGGCCGCTGCGCTTCCTCATGGAGGAGGTCGGGGCGGACCGCATCGTCTTCGGCAGCGACTATCCGTTCGATATGGGCACGACGCGCGGCGTCGAGGAGATCGAGGCGGCGATCGGCGACCCCGCCGCGCGCGGGGCGATCCTGTCCCGCAACATCCAGCGCCTGCTTGGCGTCACGGTGCCGGCCTGACATGGCGATCGAGGAAGGTCTGGCGGCCACGCTGCCGCGCTTCCGCCACGAGGCGATGATCGGCTTCATCGCCGACGTGCTGCGCGCGCATGGCCTCCGCGAAGCGGATGCGCGCCGCGTCGGCGAGTTGATGGTCGAGGCCGACCTGACCGGCGCCGACAGCCACGGCATCTTCCGCCTGCCGCAATATGTCCGCCGGCTGCGCGCGGGCGGGATGAACCCGACTCCCGAGATCGGCCTGGACCGCCGCGCCCCCGCGGTCGCGGTGGTCGAGGGCGACAACGCCATGGGCCACCTGGTCATGTCCGCGGCTGGCCAGGCGGCGGTGGAGATCGCGCGCGAGACGGGGGTGGCCTGGGTCGGCGCGCGGCGCTCCAACCATGCGGGCTCCGGCGCGGTCTATGCCTGCCTGCCGCTCGCGGCCGGGATGGTCGGGATCTACACGGTTGTCGCCAGCGCCAACCACATGGCGCCCTGGGGCGGCAGCGACTCGCTGCTCGGCACCAACCCGCTGGCGATCGCGATACCGATGGTGGACGCTGACCCGGTGGTGCTCGACATGGCGACCACGGTCGTCTCCTACGGTACGGTAAAGGGCCATGCGCTGCTCGGCACGCCGATGCCGCAGGGGTGGATGGTGGATGTCCGCACCGGGGAACCGCTGACCGACCCGGCCCGCAGCAAGGACGGCATCCTGCTGCCCATCGGCGGCTACAAGGGATCGGGCCTGGCGCTGATGCTCGGCCTGCTCGCCGGGCCGCTGAACCGCGCCGCCTTCGGGCGCGACGTGGTGGATTTCAACGCCGACGACCGGACGGTGACGGAGACCGGCCATGCGCTGATCGCGCTCGACGTGTCGCGCTTCCTCGACCCGCGGGACTTCACGCGTGAGGTCACGCGGCACCTGGACGATCTGCGCAACTCGGCGAAGCTGCCGGGCGTGGACAGGATCCGCCTGCCTGGAGAGATGCGGGCGGCCCGCCGGCACGACCGCGCGGCGAACGGCGTGCCGATCCCGGAGGCGCTGATGCGGCAGCTCGACAGGCTCGCCGAGGAGACCGGCGCCACCCGACTCTCGGCACGATGACCGCCACGCCCGGTCGCAACGCCACCGATCCATGCCCATCTGCAGCCCGATCCAGGAGGAACACCACCGCATGAGCCAGCCCGTGACCGGGACGGAGCACTGGACGAGCAAGGGCGACGTCCGGCTCTTCATGTGGGAGAAGTTCGTCGGCGAGCCGACGGGCAAGCGCGGGACGATCCTCTTCGTGCACGGCTCCTCCATGGCGTCGCAGCCGACCTTCGACCTGCAGGTCCCGGGGCGCGACGACAGCTCCGTCATGGATGTCTTCGCGCGCGCCGGCTACGATTGCTGGTGCCTCGACAACGAGGGCTATGGCCGGTCCTCGAAGCATCGCGACATCCTCTGCGACATCTCGACCGGCGCCGACGACATCGCCGCCGCGGCCGCGCATATTGAGGCGACGCGGAAGGCCGGGCCGCTGCTGGTCTACGGCATCTCCTCCGGTGCGTTGAAGGCGGCGCTGTTCGCGCAGCGCAATCCCGGGCGCGTGAAGCGGCTCGCGCTCGACGCCTTTGTCTGGACGGGCGAGGGGAGCCCGACGCTGGAGCAGCGGCGGAAGAAGCTGCCGGAGTACCGCGCGGCCGGGAACCGCCGCCCGATCGACCGCGCCTTCGTGCACTCGATCTTCACGCGCGACCATCCGGGCACGGCCGACCAGTCTGTCGTGGACGCCTTCGCGGACGCGATCCTGGCGCTCGACGACAGTGTCCCGATCGGCACCTATGTCGACATGTGCCTGAACCTGCCCGTGGTGGATCCGGCGAGGATCGACTGCCCTACGATCGTGATGCGGGGCCAGTATGACGGCATCGCCGGCTTCGACGACCTGATCGAGTTCTTCAAGCGCCTGCCGAACCCCGACAAGCAGTTCGCGGTGATGCCAGGCATCGCGCATGCGAGCTTCCAGCAGAAGAACCACGCGCTGGTGCGGCACATCCTCGCAGCCTTCTTCAGCCAGCCGGATCCCGTCTACAAGTGACCGGCGGCCGACCACTGAACCGTCGCCGGAACGCCGGCGCGCAACAGGGAGAGAAAGAAGATGACGTCCGGGAACACCAGCATGACGCGCCGCGGCTTCGGTCTCGGTGCTGCTGCCCTCGCCGCCGCGGGGATGCCGCGCGCGGCCGATGCGCAGGCCGCCTTCCCCTCGCGCAACTTCCGCGTCGTGATCCCGACCGGCCAGGGCGGCGGCGCCGACCGGCTGGCGCGCAGCTTCGACGATGGCTGGTCGAAGCTGCTGAACGGCCGGCAGTTCGAGTACGAGTTCTATGCCGGTGCGGCCGGCCAGGTCGGCTACGAGCTCTTCGCGCAGCGCCGCGAGCCGGATGCCTACAACCTGCTCTTCGGCAACATGGGGCCGGAGATGATCATGTACGCGCTGCAGCGGCCGCGCTTCCGCTTCCCCGAGGACATCGCCTATTTCTGCCGCATCGACGTGGACGACAGCGCGATCTTCGTGCGCGAGAACTCGCCTTTCCGGCGGGTCGAGGACATCGTCGCGGAAGCGAAGCGCCGTCCTGTCAACGTCGCCGTCAGTCGCATCCCGCACCCGGCCTCGATCGGCATGCTGGCGCTTGGCCAGGCGCAGGGCGCGCGTTTCAACCTCATCCCCTATGGCGGCGGCAGCCCGACCATGGTCGCGGTGATGAGCGGCGAGTCGGAGGTCGGCGCGCTGCCGGTGTCGGGCCTGACCGCGCAGGCGGGGCGGCTGCGCGTCGTGTCGCTCTTCGCCAGCGAGAACATCGTGGCGGAGCTGACGAACAACGCGCCGACGGTGAACCAGGTCTTCGGCACAAACATCCCGGACCTTTATTCCTCGCGCTCCTGGGCGATCCACACCCGGGCGATCGAGCGCTTCCCCGACCGCTTCCGGCGGCTCGAGGAGACGGCGCAGCGCGTCTTCGAGGACCAGGATTTCATCACCGCGCTGGAACGCGCGGGCCAGCCACGCCAGACGGTGCGCTTCGGCAACCGCGAGCTCTGCACGCGCTACGCGCTCGACATGATCGAGCTGGCGAACCGCTTCCGCGCGGAGCTGTCGGCGCAGCGGTGAGCGTCTAGCACAGGGCTCCGCGGGCTCGCGGGCGCGGCAGCAGGGGGGGAACGCCGCATGGACGGTCCAGGACAGGGGCGCAAGCCGGTCGGCCAGGAGCTGATCATCCCGGCGCTCGCCGTCAGCTTCACGGCATACTATTTCTGGACCGTCCAGGAGCTCGCCTGGGAGGCGAAGGCGAACGGGATCGTCATCGGCTTCGTCCTGTTCGGCCTCGTCGGGCTGCTGCTCCTGCGGATCGGGATGCGCTTGGCACGTGGCGAGGCATCGCTGCGCGTGACGCTCGGTGGCGACTGGCAGACGGACCGCGTGCGCCTTGCGCTGATCGCGCTCATGGTCGCCTTCCTCCTCCTGCTGCCCCTCCTCGGCACCACGATCACCTTGGCGCTGACGCTCTTCGCCGGCATGTGGCTGCTAGGCGGGCGGCACTGGCCGACGCTGATCGGCGTGTCGGTCCTCACCCCGCTGCTCGTCTGGGCGACGCTGATGGTCGGCATCGGCACGCGCTTCCCCGCCGGACCCTTCGAACGCGGCATGGCTGCGCTACTGGGCCTCGGCGACTGATGGAACTCGACCTCGGCCTGCTTGCGGAACTCTTCGCGCGTTCCTTCTCGCTCTGGTGGGCGATCATTCCCGGCATCGCCCTCGGCCTTGCGGTCGGCGTGCTGCCGGGCTTCTCGCCGCAGAACACGCTGATCATCCTCTTGCCGGTGACGCTGGCGATGGATGTGGAGGCGGCGCTCGCCTTCATGATCGCGCTCTACTGCGCGAACCACCTCTCGGGCGGGATCCCAGCGATCCTGGTCAATATCCCGGGCAGCGGCGGCGCCGCCGCGACAACGATCGATGGCTACCAGATGACGAAGAACGGCCAGGCCCAACAGGCGCTGGTTCTGTCCTTCGTCGCCTCCGTCGCGGGGGGGTTGATCACCTCGGTCGCCGTGGTCGCGATCCTGCCCTGGCTCGCGCAGGTCGGGCTGATCCTGCGCTCGGTCGAGATGGTGGTGATCATCCTCTTCGGCCTGACCCTGATCGCGGTTCTTGCGGCGAAGGACATGCTGAAGGGCCTGATCGGCGGCGCCTTCGGCCTGATGCTCGGCGCGATCGGCACCGACCAGGTCTATTCGACGCCGCGCGCCACCTTCGGCTTCCTCGAGCTCTATGACGGGCTGCCGCTGGTGCCTGTCCTGATCGGCCTCTTCGCCGTGTCCGAATGCCTGGTGATGCTGGAGGAGAAGTTCAGCCCGAAGGCCATCCCCTCCAAGGCACAGCGACCGCAATGGGCGGACACGCTGGATGGGCTGCGCATGTCGCTGCATTACTGGTGGCAGATCGTCTGGACGGGCTTCCTGGGCCTGATCATCGGCGTGATCCCCGGCGCCGGGGCCTACATCGCGAGCTTCGTTGCCTACCAGCAGTCGCGGCTCTTCTCGAAGACCCCGGAGAAGTACGGCACCGGCTTCCCGCCCGGCGTGATCGCGCCGGAGAGCGCGAACAACGGCGTCACCTCCGGCACGCTGGTTCCGACCATGGCCATTGGCATCCCTGGCGGCTCCACCGCGGCGGTGATGCTGATCGTGCTGCAGTACCAGGGCATCACCGTCGGGCCGCGGCTGTTCCAGGACAATCCGAACATCGCCTACGGCGTCTTCGTCATGATGACCGTCGCCTACATCCTGATGATCCCGCTGATCCTGCCGCTGGCGCGCTACGCGTCGAAGGTGGTCACCGTGCCGGTGCACGTGATCGTGCCTCTGATCCTGGGGCTCACCGTCGTCGGCGCCTTCGCGGACCGCGAGTACATCTTCGACATGGCGCTGGCGCTCGTCTTCGGCGTGATCGGCTACATCGCAGTCAAGACCAACTATCACGTCACCTCGATCCTGATTGGCGTGCTGCTCGGCCCGATCTTCGAACGGTACCTGCTGCGCGCCCTGCGCATCGGGCAGGGGGACATCATGGTGCTGTTCTCCTCGCCGATCGCGAACGTGCTCTGGGGGCTGCTGGTGATCAGCCTGGTGGTGCCGCTGTGGCGCGAGAGGCGGCTGGCCCGCCGGGCCGCCGCGTGACGAAGGGGGAACCATGACGGAAGGCGCGGCATCAGCGCACAACATGCGGCGCATCGCCTGGCTCGACGTGCCGGGTGGAGGACAGGTCGTGGTGGAGGGCAACTACGTCTATCTCGGCCACATGAAGCCGCCGCATGGCACCTCCATCGTGGACATCTCGGACGCGCGCAACCCGAAGGTGGTCGCGCGTCTCGATCCGCCCTCGAACGCCTCGCACACCCACAAGGTGCGCGTTGCCGGCGATATCATGGTCACCAATGTCGAGCAGGATGAGCGCCACGCGCTGCGGCGCGCGAAACGCATTCCGGAGATCGAGGCAGCGTATCTCGCACGGCATGGCCGCCCCATCCCCGACGCCGAGCTTGCGGCCGCGATCAAGGTCAAGCCCGACTTCCTGCCACGCGCCCGTGCCTCGCTGACCGCCGCGCCCTATGCCGAGGGCGGCTTCCGGGTATGGGACATCCGCGATCGCGCCAACCCGAAGCTGCTCAGGCACCAGATCACGGGCGGCATCGGCGTGCACCGCTTCGACCTCGACGACCGCTACGCCTATATCTCGACCGAGATGGAGGGCTATGTCGGCAACATCCTCGTCATCTACGACATGGCCGATCCGGCCAACCCGCGTGAGGTGTCGCGCTGGCATATGCCGGGCCAGCACGTCGCGGGCGGGGAGACGCCGACCTGGCCCGGGCAGCAGCACCGCCTGCACCACACGCTACGCCACGGCGACCTGCTCTATGCGGCCGTCTGGTACGCAGGCTGCCGGATCATCGACGTCAGCGACATCACGCGCCCGCGCACGATAGGCGAGCACCGCTATCACCCGCCCTTCCCTGAGCCGACGCACACCTTCATGCGCGTGCCCTTCCAGGTCGCAGGCCGCACCGTCGCGGTCGCCGTGGACGAAGAGCACGAACACGTGCCGGGCCAGCTGCATGGCGGCCTCTGGGTCTTCGACGTCGAGGATCCGTCCAGCATCAAGCCGCTTTCCATGTGGCACCTGACCGAGCGCGACAATCCCTATGTCGCCGCTGGCGGGCGCTTCGGTGCGCATCAGTTCCAGGAACGCATGCACGATACCTGCCTCTACACCACCTGGTTCGGCGGGGGGCTGCGGGTGGTGGACATCGCCGACCCGACGCAGCCGAAGGAGGTCGCGCATTGGCTGGCCGAGCCGCCGCCCGGCCAGACCTCGCCGCAGGCGAACGACGTGGACACGACGAAGGATGGCCTCGTCTTCGTCCTCGACCGCAACCGCGGGCTCGAGATCCTGGAACGCACCGCATGAACGCGCCCGCCTTCTTCTGCGGCGCGATCAAGACGGCCGTGGAGCACCTGGACTGGCCCGACCGGCCGGAGATCGCCTGGGGCACAGTCGGCGCGCTGCGCGACCGTGTGCTGGCCGGGGAGCGACCCGCGGTGATCGTCGTCAGCGACGCCGCGCTGGAGGCGCTGGCGGCCAAGGGTCTGCTGCGGCGCGAGGCGATCCTCCCGCTCGGCCGCGCCGGCACCGGCCTCGCGCTGCGCGACGGCGCGCAGCGGCGGCCGATCGGCACGGCCGACGAGCTCCGGGCCGCGCTGCTGGCGGCGGAGAGCATCGGCTGGGCCGATGCCAGCAGCGGCGCCACGGCCGGCAAGCACTTCGAGAGCGTCATCGCCGCGCTCGGCATCGCGGAGGCGGTACGCGCCAAGGCGTCGCTGTTCCGCTTCGGCGTCGAGGCGGTCGCCGCCTGCGGCCGCGGCGAGGTGGAATTCGCCGTCAGCCAGGTGACGGAGATCGTGGATCGCCCCGGCGTCTCGCTGCTCGGCGAGCTGCCGGCACCTTTTGCGCTCTCGACCGGCTACGCCGCCGCGCCGCTCGAGGACAGCCCGCGGGCGCGCGCCATCCTCGATCGTCTCGCCGCGCCCGACACGCGCGCCGCGCTGCGCGCCATCGGCTTCACCGCCTGACCAGCCCAGGAGGGATCATGCCCAACCCGCCTCTTCCGCAGCGCCGCCTCGGCACCGAAGGCCCGATGGTGCCGGCCCTCGGCCTCGGATGCATGTCGCTCTCCGGCGTCTACGGCGATGCCGACGACGCGGCCTCCGTCGCGCTGATCCACCACGCCATCGCGCGCGGCGCCAACCACCTCGACAGCTCCGACATGTATGGCTGGGGCCACAACGAGACGGTGATCGGCACGGCGCTGAAGGGCCGCCGGCAGGAGGTCTTCCTCGCGACGAAGTTCGGCCAGATCAAGCGCGAGGGCGGCGGCAACGGCGTGGACGGCCGGCCCGAATATGTGATGCAGGCCTGCGAGGCGTCGCTGAAGCGCCTCGGCACCGACGTCATCGACCTCTACTACCAGCACCGCGTGGACCCCTCCGTGCCGATCGAGGAGACGGTCGGCGGCATGAAGCGCCTGGTGGAGCAGGGCAAGGTGCGGTTCCTCGGCCTGTCGGAAGCGAGCCCCGCGACGATTCGCCGCGCGCATGCCGTCCACCCGATCGCCGCGGTGCAGACCGAGTATTCCCTGCTCTACCGGACGGAGGCGGAGGAGACGCGCGCGACGACGCGCGAGCTCGGCATCGCCTTCGTCGCCTATGCGCCGCTCGGCCGCGGCTTCCTCACCGGCGCGATCCGCGACCTGGCGGGCGTGGGCGGGCGGCGCGCGCAGCATCCGCGCTTCCTGCCCGAGAATTTCGACCACAACCGCGCGCTGGTCGAACGGATCGAGGCGATCGCGGCGGAGAAGCGCTGCACGCCCGCGCAGCTCTGCCTCGCCTGGCTGCTGGCGCAGGGCGAGGACGTCGTCGCGATCCCCGGCACGCGCAGCCCCGCGCGGCTCGACGAGAACATAGGCGCGCTGGATGTCGTGCTGTCGGCGGCGGACGTGGCGCGGATTTCGGCCGCGGTTCCGCCCGGTGCGGCGGCGGGGACGCGCTATCCGGCGTCCAACATGAAGGCCGTCTACATCTGAGGCAGGGCGCGGCGCGGGAGGTCGTCCCGCGCCGCTTGCGCGCTCACTTCAGGTGCGCGGCGAGGTGCTTGTTCATCTCGAACATGGTCACCTTGTCCTTGCCGAAGACCTTCTTCAGCTTCTCGTCGGCCAGGATCTCGCGCTTGTTCTCGGGGTTCTGCAGGTTGTTCGACTTGATGTAATCCCACATCTTGCTCACCACCTCGCCGCGCGGCAGCGGGCCCTGGCCGACCACCGCGGCCAGCTCGCTGGACGGCTTCAGCGGCTGCTGCAGCGCGTTCGGCTTGTCGCCCTTGGCCGGCGGCTTCACCGCCTTGGCCTTGGCGGGCGCCGCGGCCTTCGTCGTCTTCGCAGCCGGCTTCGCCGCGGCCTTGGCCGGCTTGGCCGGCGCCTTCTTCGCTTTCTCCGCCATCGTGAACTTCCCTTTCTCGTCTCGCCTGGACTCGCGTCCGATCTCTCGGCCTCGCCGTCACAGCGCATGGATCCTGCGCGTGCGGCTTCCGGTCCGGTAGCATGCGAATCGGCCGCACAGGCCCATGTTTCCGCACAAGGGCGGATTTGGCACGCCCTGCGTTGCGAAAACCACGCGGAGTGGGCGCGACGACCCGTCGGGGGCGGGTGCCCGCTTCGCCGGTTGCGCCGCCCCCACGTCACCCTAAGATGTGCGGAACGCGGTCCGGCGTTCGGCCCGCGCACAAAGCGTCGGGAAAGGTCCGGGGTTGATCCGGCGTCGGGTCGGCATCGTCGTGAATCCCATCGCGGGGATGGGCGGGCGGGTCGGGCTCAAGGGCACCGACGGCCCGGAGGTGCTGGAGCGCGCCCGTGCCCTCGGCGCCCGACCCCTCGCCTCCACCCGCTGCGCCGAGGCGCTTCGGGGCCTGGTGCCGATGGCCGACCGCATCGAGGTCCTGACGCCGCCCGGCGTGCTCGGGGAGGAGGCGGCGGGCGCGGCCGGCCTGCGAGCGACGGTGCTGTCCGGCTTGCCGGCGCCGACCGGGACGGGGGCGGATACCGGTGCGGCTGCGGGAGCCTTCCGCGCTGCGGGGGTCGATCTCATCCTCTTCGCCGGCGGCGACGGCACGGCGCGCGACCTGGTGGGGGCGGTCGGGACCGAGGTCCCCATCCTCGGCGTTCCGACCGGGGTGAAGATGCACTCCGCCGTTTTCGGCCGCAGCCCGCCGGCTGCCGGCCGGATCGCCGCCGAGTTCCTGGAGGCGGGCCCCGCGGCGAGGCTGCGCGAGGCCGAGGTGATGGACATCGACGAGGCTGCGCTGCGCGATGGCCGGGTCTCCGCCCGGCTCTACGGCGTCGCCCGCGTGCCGCAGTCCCGCGCCTGGATGCAGGCCAGCAAGGCCGGTGCACGGCCGGATGACGAGGCGGCGCTGGACTCTCTCGCCCGCGCAATCCTGGGCGGCTGGCCGGCGGAGCGGCTGATGATCCTCGGCTGCGGCACCACCACGCGGCGGCTCAAGCGGGCGATGGGGTTCGAGGGGACGCTGCTGGGCGTGGATGTCGCCCTCGGCGGGCGGCCGATCGCCCTGGACGCGACTGAGGCCCAGCTTCTGCGGATACTGGACCGCGCGGGGACAGGCGGGGCCGGCATCGTCGCCTCCGTCACCGGCGGGCAGGGCTTCGTCTTCGGGCGCGGCAACCAGCAGATCAGCGCCGAGGTGATCCGCCGCGTCGGCAAGCCCAACATCATGATCCTGGGCGGAGCGCAGAAACTTGCGGCGCTGGACCCGCCGGTGCTGCATGTGGACACGGGCGAGCGCGAGGTGGACGCGATGCTGGCCGGCTATGTCCAGGTGCACACCGCGCCCGGACAGCGCATGGTGATGCGCATCGCGGCGCCGGACTGAACAAGGAAGGGAGAGGCGTATGGGACATCCCTGGATGGCGAATGCGACGCCGGAGGCGAAGGCAGCGATGCTGCGCGCCATCGGCGCGCCGAGCATCGAATCGCTCTTCGCGCAGATCCCCGAGGATCACCGCTTCCGCGGCACGCTCGACCTGCCGCCGGCGCTGCCGAGCGAGGTGGCGCTGAAGCGCCACATGCTCGGGCTGCTGAAGAAGAACGAGGATTGCGAGAAGAACCTGTCCTTCCTCGGCTCCGGGATCTGGCAGCACCACGTTCCGGCGATCGTGGACGAGGTCGTCGGGCGGACGGAGTTCCTCACCAGCGTCTGGGGCACGCCGAGCTCCGACCACGGCCGCAACCAGGCCTGGTTCGAGTTCTGCTCGATGGTCGGCGAGCTGGTCGGCATGGAGTTCGTCGGCCTGCCCGTCTATTCCTGGGGCTGCGCGATCGGGAACGCGGTGCGCATGGCGTCGCGCCTGAACGGCCGTCGCGAGGTGCTGGTGCCGGCGGGGATGGATCCCGAGCGGCTCGAGGTGCTGCGCCAGTACTGCGAGCCGGAGGGCAGCCACGGTCACATCGCCGTCGTGCCGGTGGCGTGGGAAGCCGCGAGCGGCATGCTCGACATGGCCGATCTCAAAGCGAAGCTCTCGGCGCGGACCGCGGCCGTCTACATCGAGAATCCGGGCAGCTTCGGCGTGGTCGAGGCGCGGGGCGCGGAGATCGGCAAGCTGGCCCGCGCGGCGGGCGCCGAGTTCATCGTCGGCGTCGACCCGATCTCGCTCGGCGTCCTGGCGCCGCCGGCCGACTACGGCGCGGATATCGTGGTCGGCACGATCCAGACGCTCGGCGCGCATATGATGGCCGGCGGCGGCGCGGGCGGCTTCATCGCGAGCCGCGACGAGGAGCGCTATGCGCGCGAATACCCGACGCTCAACATCTCCATCGCGCCGACGGACAGGCCGGGCGAGCATGGCTTCGCGCTCAGCCTCGCGCACCAGTCGAGCTACGGCATGCGCGAGGAAGGGAAGGACTGGACCGGCAACTCGGTCTACCTGACCACCATCGGCTGCGCGGCCTACATGGCGACCCTCGGCCCGCAGGGCTTCCGCGAGGTCGGCGAGGTGATCGTCCAGCGTAGCCACCACGCGGCGAAGGTGCTCGGCGGAATCAAGGGCCTGCGCATCGCCTTCCCCTGCGGGTTCTTCAAAGAGTTCGTCGTCAACTTCGACGGCACGGGCCGGGCCGTGGCGGGGGTGAACGACGCGCTGCGCGCCAGGGGGATCTTCGGCGGCCGCGACCTCTCGGCCGACTTCCCCGCGCTCGGCCAGAGCGCGCTCTACGCCGTGACCGAGGTGCACACCGCGGAGGACATCGCCCGGCTGGCCGGCGCGCTGCAGGAGATCGTGGCATGAGCGACGTGACGCCCCGCGAATACCACCAGGCGCGCTGGAACGAGCCGGTGGTGATGGAACTCGGCGCGCCAGGCCGGCGCGGCATCACCTTCGCCGCACCCGAGGCCGAGGTCGCCGCGGTCGGCCCCGCCGCCGATCTGCTGCCGCCCGCGATGCGCCGGAAGAGCGCCCCCGTGCTGCCGGAGATGACCGAGCACGACACGCTCCGCCATTACGTGCGCCTCTCGCAGCAGGTGCTCGGCATGGTCGGGATCAGCCTCTTCGGCACCTGCACCATGAAGTACAACCCGCGCCTGTCGGAGGCGCTGGGCCTGCGGCCGCAGATGGCGGAGATCCACCCGCTGCAGGATCCCTCGACGCTGCAGGGTCTGCTCGAGATCGTCTGGAACTTCGAGGCGATCCTGAAGGCGCTCTCGGGCATGGACCGCTTCACCTTCCAGGCGGCCGGCGGCGCCGATGCCGCCTACACCCATGTCTGCGTCACTCGCGGCTGGCTGGAGGCGACCGGGCAGCTCGGCCAGCGCGACGAGATCGTCACCTCGATCCAGGCGCATCCCTGCAACCCGGCCACCGCCGCCGCGGGCGGCTTCAAGGTGATCACCCTGCCGCTCGAGGAAGGCGGCTACCCCTCCGTCGAGGCGCTGAAGGCCGCGATCGGCCCGCGCACCGCGGCACTGATGATCAACAATCCCGACGACATGGGGATCTACAACCCGCACATGAAGGAATGGGTGCGGCTGGTGAAGGAAGCCGGCGCGCTCGCCTTCTACGACCACGCCAACTTCAACGGCGTCATGGGCAAGATCCGCGCCCGCGACCTCGGCTTCGATGCCTGCATGTTCATGCTCCACAAGACCTTCGGCGGGCCGAAGGGCGGCGGGGGACCTGCCACCGGCGCCTATGGCTGCACCGAGGAGCTGGCCCGCTTCCTGCCGAAGCCGATGGTGAACAGGACGGCGTCGGGCTTCACCCTGGACGTGCCGCCCAATTCAGTCGGCAAGGTGCGCGAGTTCATGGGCAACCTGCACATCGTCATGCGCGCCTATGCCTGGTCGCTCGGCATGGGCGCGGAGGGCATCAACGAGGCCTCCGACATCTCCGTCCTCGCGAACAACTACATGGAGAAGGGCCTGCTCGCGATCCGCGGCGTCTCGAAGAGCCACCCCGACATCGGCGGGCCGCGCATGGAGATGACGCGCTATTCGCTCGGCACGCTGAAGGAGGAGACGGGGATCGGCGTCGGTGAGGTCGCCAACCGCATGACCGACTTCGGCGTGGACGCGCCCTGGCTCGCGCATGAGCCCTGGCATTTCCCCGAGCCCTTCACGCCCGAAGCCGGCGAGCTCTGGTCGAAGGAAGACATCGACACCTGGGTCGCCGTCGTGCGGAAGGTCTGCGAGGAGGCCTATGCCAATCCCGACCTGGTCAAGTCCGCTCCGCACAACGCGGCGATCGGCAAGGTGCAGGGCGAAGGCTGCGAGGATCCAGCGCGCTGGGCGACGACCTGGCGCGCCTACCTCCGCAAGCACCGCGGCGGCGCGCAGCAGCAGGCGGCGGAGTGACCGTTCCGAAGCCCTGGGAGTGGCCTGAGGAACGCTGGCGGGCCGCCGTCTCGCGCGTGCGCGCGGGGCGGCGGCTGCGCCCGCAATGGCCGGGCGGAGCGCGCTGCGCCGTCGCGCTCTCCTTCGACTGCGATCACGAGACCTTCGCCATGGGCGCCGGGGACGAGAGCGTCGGCCGGCTCGCCTGGGGCGAGTTCGGCCGCCGCGTCGGCGTGCCTCGCATTCTCTCCGTGCTCGAGCGGCATGGCGTGCCAGCCACCTTCTTCTGCCCCGCCGTCGCCGCGCTGATCGGGCCTGATGAGCCGGCGCGCATCGCCTCGGCCGGCCACGAGATCGGCATCCATGGCTGGATCCACGAGAACACCTCGATCCTCGATGCGGCGACCGAGCGCGAGCTGATGCTGCGTGCGCGCGACACGCTCGCGCGCCTGTCGGGTCGGGAGCCGGTCGGCCATCGCGCGGCGCAGTGGGACACCAGCCCGCACACGGTCGCGACGGTGAAGGAACTCGGCCTGCTCTACGACAGCTCCCTGATGGCCGACGAGGAGCCCTACGAACTGCTGCTGGACGGCGCGCCCACTGGCGTCGTCGAGATCCCGGTGGAATGGCTGCGCGACGACGCCGTCTATCTCTTGTTCAGCCGCAGCCCGGCGACACGCCCCTACGCCACGCCCGAGGACGTGCTTCGCATATTCCTCCGCGAGTTCGACGCGGCGTGGGACGACGGCAGCGTCTTCCAGCTCGTCATGCATCCCTTCGTGATCGGCTACCGAAGCCGCATCTGGATCCTCGACGAGATCTGCCGCCACGCTGCCGCCAAGGGCCGAGTCTGGTTCGCCACCCATGCCGACATCGCCCGCCACTGCCTCGACCATGGCTGACACGCTGCGCTGGACCGACGTCGGCGGCACGCGCGAGATCCCGCTCCGCCCCGGCCAGACCGTCGCCGCCGCCCTCACCGAGGCCGGCATCCGCGGCTTCCGCGCCACGCGCCGCGGCGGCGACCGCGGCATGTTCTGCGGCATGGGCGTCTGCCAGGACTGCCTGGTGGAGGTGGATGGCGAGCCGAACACGCGCGCCTGCATGACCAAGGCCGCGCCCGGCATGGCGCTGCGGCACCAGGAATTCCCCGGCGCCGCTCGCATCCCGGCCAGCGCCGTGCCGCCGCCCGATGACGGGCCGCTGCCTGCGCCGGAGGCCGTGGACCTGCTGATCCTCGGTGGTGGGGCAGGGGGGCTGTCGGCTGCGGTCGCCGCGCGCCGCTGCGGGCTCGATGTGCTGCTCGTCGAGGAGCGCGCGGCGCTCGGCGGGCAGTACTACAAGCAGCCAGCGCCGGGCATGAACGCGGCCGCCCTGGACGCGCAGCAGACCGAAGGCGGCGCGCTCGCCGGCGCTGCCGAAGCCTCAGGCGCGCGCATCCTCCGCGGCGCCGAGTTGTGGGGCGCCTTCGACCTCGACCGACTCGCGGTCTTCGACGGAAGGCGCACGCGGCTGGTCGCACCGCGCGCGGTGATCGTCGCTGCCGGCGCCTATGAGCGGCCGCATGTCGTGCCGGGCTGGACCCTGCCCGGCGTGATGACCGTGGGCGCGGCGCAGACGCTCTGGCGCAGCTACCGCACGCTTCCAGGCCGCCGCGTGATCGTCGCCGGCAATGGCCCGCTCAACCTGCAAGTGGCCTGCGAACTCGCCGAGGCCGGCGCCGAGCTGGTCGCCGTGGCCGAGGCAGCGCCGAACCCGCGTACCCGCTGGCGCGATGCGCTGGCGATGGCCGCCGCCGACCTCGTCCTGGCGGCGAAGGGTGCCCGGTATCTGGCGACGCTCGCGCGCCAGCATGCGCCGCTGCTGTACGGCACGACGCTGCATCGGATCGAGCCGTCCGGCACCGGACTGCGCGCGACGTTGCACGGCCCGCGCGGCGACCGGAGCTTCGAGGCCGATGTCGTCCTCCTCGGCTACGGCTTCCTGCCGAGCCACGAGGTCCTGCGCGCCCTCGGCGCCGAGATTCACCACGATGCGGCTCGCGGCCAGTTCGTCCCGCGACGCGACGGCGATGCGATGACGACGGTGCCGGGCCTCTACGCGGTCGGCGACTGCGCCGGGCTCGGCGGGGCGCCAGCGGCGCGGGAGGAGGGCGTCGTCGCGGCCGTCGCCGCCGCGCAGCGCCTCGGCGCGCAGGTGCCGGCCGCGATGGCGGCCGAGGCGACGGCCGCGCGGGATCGCCTCGCACGGCACCGCCGCTTCCAGCACGCGCTCTGGCGGCTCTTTGCGGCGCCGCGGGCGGGGCTCTCGCTGGCTGACGCCGACACGCTCGTCTGCCGCTGCGAGGAGGTGACCAGGGGCGAGATCGACGCCGTGCTGGCCGATGGCGAGCCTGCGCTGGGCGAGGTGAAGCGCCGCACGCGTTGCGGCATGGGCCGCTGCCAGGGCCGCTACTGCGCGCCGCTGCTGGCCGAGCACCTCGCCGAGACGCAGGGCCGTTCGCTCGACAACTTCGCCCTCTTCGCGCCGCGTGCACCGGTCAAGCCGATCGCCATCGCCGACATCGTCGCGCTCGCCGAGCGCGCGGACGCACGCACCTTGTCCGATGACCGTGCGTGATGTCTCCGTCGCCGTCGTCGGCGGCGGCATCGTCGGGCTCTGCGCGGCGCTAGAACTCGCGCGCAACGGCGTCGAGGCGCTGGTGCTGGACGATGCGGCGCACCATGCCGGCACCACCGCCAATGCCGGCAGCCTGCATGTGCAGATGCAGAGCCGCTTCATCCGCATGTATCCCGAACAGGTGCCGGGGCTTGAGCGCTCCCTGCCGCTCTATGTCGCCGCGGCGCGCCGCTGGGCGGAGCTGGAAGGCGAACTGTGCACGAGCTTCGAGCTGAAGGCCTCGGGCGGGCTGATGGTCGCGGAGAACGCCGACTCCTACGAGTTCCTCGCGCGCAAATGCGAGCGCGAGAAGCGGCTCGGCCTCACCGTGCACATGCTGGACCGCGCCGAGCTGATGCGGGTTGCGCCCTATCTGGGCGAGGCGGTGATGGGCGCGGAGTTCTGCGCGGAGGAAGGCAAGCTCAACCCGCTGCTCGCCAATCAGGCGGTGCGCCGCGCGCTGCTGGCGGCTGGTGGCGCGCTGCTGCCGCAGGCGCGTGTGGACCGCATCGAGCGCGACGGCACGGCATGGCGGCTCCACGGCGGCTTTGGCACGCTGCGCGCCGGGCGCGTGCTGCTCGCCGCCGGCGCGGGCACGGGCGCGCTGCTCACCCCGCTCGGCCTCCGCGTGCCGACGGCCGCCGAGCCGCTGCACATGAACGTCACGGAGGCCGCGGCGCCGCTGATCCATCACCTGGTGCAGCACGCCGAGCGGATGATCACGCTGAAGCAGCTCGCGGCGGGGCAGGTGGTGATCGGCGGCGGCTGGCCCGCGAGGCTCGCCGGCCCGCGCGAACATCCGACGGTCGAGGCGTCGAGCCTCCTCGGCAACCTTCGCCTCGCCAGCCACATCGTCCCGCGCCTCGCGCGGCTGCGGCTGCTGCGCAGCTGGGCCGGGATCAATACGACGGTGGACGGACAATGCGTGCTCGGCGAGGCGCCTGGCCTGCCCGGATTGTTCCTCGGCGTGCCCGGCGATGCGGGCTACACGCTCGGCCCGCTCGTCGGCCGGATGGCAGCCGCCGCGCTCCGCAGGCGGCATGAAACGGAGTTCGACATCGTCCCGTACTCGGCCGCCCGCTTCGCCGCGCAGCCGGCGCCGGCCTGAGCTACTCGATCGCCGCCTGGATCCGCGCCGCGGCTTCCAGCAGCTCGCCCAGGAAGCGCGTGCGCAGCTCCTCCAACGACACGCGGGAGGTCGGGCCGCAGATGTTGATCGCGCCGACCGTCACGCCGCCGCGTCCACGCAGTGGAACCGAGAGCGAGCGCAGTCCCAGCTCCAGCTCCTCATCCACGATCGCCCAGCCCTGCCGCCGCGCCAGGTCCACCGCCTCGACGAGCTTCGCCTTCGCGGTCAGCGTCTTCGGTGTGCGCGGCTCGGGCCGGGACGCCGCCAGCACGCGCTCCGCCGCGCTGGCCGTCAGTCCTGCCAGCAGCACGCGCCCGACCGAGGTGCAATAGGCCGGCGTGCGGCTGCCGACGCGCAGATCCACGTTGATGAGGTGGCGCGAGGAGGGGATGTGCAGCACGTACAGCACCTCCGCCCCATCCAGCACCGCGCCGTAGCAGGACTCGCCGAGCTTCTCCGACAGCGACGCCAGCACCGGCCGCGCGATGTCCCAGACCGAGGACGCCGCCATCACCGCATGCCCGAGCTCGAGCAGCCGCGGCGTCAGCGCGAAGCGCTTGCCGTCCGTCTCGGCATAGCCGGCATGGACGAGCGTCAGCAGGAAGCGCCGCGCGCTGGCCCGCGTCAGCCCGGTCGCCTCCGCGACCTCCGTCAGCGTCATGCGTGGCCGGTCGCGCCGGAACGCCTTCAGCACCTCGAACAGCCGAAGGACGGAATGGACGAGCTCGCGCTCCACGCCCGTGCGCGCCTCGTCGTCGGTCAGCAGCGCCGTGTCGGCGTCCGGCAGCCGTGCCTCGTCAGGGGTCATGCGGCGACTCTCCCGGCCTCGCGCCGATCCTGGCCTGCGTTCGCACTGCGAACAAGAGGGCCCAGAAAGTGCGCGGGCCGAATGCCTCTTGCTGACATTCCGGCAATCCTGTTCACTCTGCGAAAGCCTGTTCGCAAGGCAATCGGGTCCTCGCTGCCAGGACCGCAACGGGGGAGATGAGCGATGTCCATCGAAAGCATGCCGTTCGGCCGTCGCGCGGTGCTGGGCGGGGCCGTCGTGGCCGGGCTCGGCGCGCCGGCCATCGCGCGGGCGCAGGGCACCGTCCAGCTGCGCTGGTGGTCGCCGCAGACCGCGCCGGCGCAGCGCGAAGCCTACATGTTCCAGATCCGCACCTTCGAGGAGGCGAACCCCGGCGTGCGCGTCGCCTTCGAGGCGACGAGCGACGAGGGCTACCCCGCGCAACTCGCCGCCGCCTTCGCCTCCGGTCAGGTACCTTCCATCGTCACGCACCTGCCGAGCTTTGCGCTGGCGACCTACTGGCAGAACAACCTCCTCGAGCCCTTCAACGACGTGATCCAGGCGATCGGCCCGCAGAATTTCTACGACGGCGCCAACCGCATCTATGAAATCACGCCCGGCCAGTACTGCGGCACCGGCATCGGCAACTCGGCGGCCAACATGATGTGGCTGCGCACCGATCTCATGCAGCGCGCCGGCATCGCCGCGCCGCCCCGCACCTGGGACCAGCTCCGCGATGCCTGCCGCCGCATGCAGGGCGGCGGCGTCTTCGGCGCGCCGCTCCCCTATGGCCGCAACTCGATGACGAGCCTCATCTTCATCTGCTTCGTGCATGGCGCGGGCGGCAGCATCTTCACGCCGGACCTGCAGGTGAATGTCGAGACCGACGCGTTCCGCAACGCGCTCGAGTTCTACCGCTCGATGCGGGAGCTCTGCCCGCCGGGTGCGACGGGCTACAGCTGGGGCGACAGCCTGACGGCCTTCGTCTCCGGCGCGACCGCGACCGGCATCTACACCGGTCGCGTGCTGGCGAATGTCGCTGCCCAGAACCCGCGCATCGCCGACAGCATCTCCTGCCACCGCTACCCGACGATCAGCGAGAGCGTGCCGCACTGGACCTTCAACGACTTCCCGTCGGTGATGATCCCGCGCCAGGCGCAGAACATGCCGGTCGCCAAGCGCTTCGCCGCGCATCTGTTCCGCCCCGACGGCTATATCCGCCAGCTGCATGCGGCGCCAGGCCATGTGCTGCCCGTGCTGAAGACCATCAGCGCGATGCCGCAGTACCAGGAGAATGCGCTCATCAATAAGTACCGCGCCGCCGTGGACCTGATGAGCGAGAGTGCGGCCGCCGGCCACAACCTCGGCTGGGAGACGACGCGCCATCGTCCCAACGTCCGCGCCGGGCAGATCATCGCGAGCCACGTCCTCTCCGAGGCGGTGCAGCGCTACTGCCTGAACAACGAGCCGATGGCGCAGGTGGTCTCGACCACCGCGCAGCGCCTGACCGAGCTGATGCGCGGCTGACGTCGCAGGGCGCATGTCCTCCCACGCGCCCGCGATCCGCGCCTCCGCAGGTGCCACCGCGTCCGACCGGGCCGCGGTGAACCCGCTCGACCGCGGCTACGCCCTGCTCGGCATCCTGCTGATCGCGCCGACGGTGCTGATCTTCTGTGCCGTGATCATCTATCCGCTGGTCTCGGCGCTTTACCTGTCGCTCTTCTCGGTCTTCACGCCGACCCTCGCCACGCGCTTCGTCGGCTTGCGGAACTACGCGGAGCTCGCCAACTCGCCCGAGTTCTGGCGCAGCCTGCTGAACAACCTGATCTGGACGGCGCTGACGCTGACGCTGCAGATCGTGCTGGGTGTCGCCGCGGCGCTGATGCTGCACCAGGCCATGTTCCTGCGCAGCCTGGCGCGCAGCCTCATCCTGTTTCCCTACTTCGTCTCCACCGTCGTCGCGGTGCTGGTCTGGCGCTGGCTGTTCAACGACCTCTACGGGATTCTGAACCACATGCTGATGTGGGCGGGCATACTGTCCATGCCGCTCGACTGGCTCGGCTCCATGCCGAATGCGATGGTCAGCGTCGTGCTGGTCGGCGCCTGGAAATACTTTCCCTTCGTCGTCATCGCCGTGCTCGCCCGTCTTCAGACCATCCCCGACCACCTCTACGAAGCGGCGACGATCGACGGCGCAGGCGCATGGGGACGGTTCTGGGACGTGACGCTGCCTCAGTTGCGGGACGTGCTGGTCGTCGTCATCCTCTTGCGTGCGATCTGGGATTTCAAGGAGTTCGACCTGATCTACCTGCTGACCGGCGGCGGCCCGATCATCGGCACGCAGACCCTGCCGCTGATGGTCTACAAGGAAGCCTTCGGCCTGAACGAGATGGGGCGCGCCTCGGCTGTCGCGGTCGCGATGATGCTGGTGATGCTCGTCTTCATGGTCATCTACTTCCGCGTCCTCCGCAGTCGTGGGGAGGAACCGCGGTGAGGAAAGTGGCCGGCCGCATCGCCTTCAACCTCTTCGCCTGGACGATCGTGCTGGCGACGGCCTTTCCGCTGATCTGGATGGTGCTGACCTCGGTCAAGCCGCAGTTCGAGCTGTTCCGGATTCCGCCGACCTTCTGGCCGGAGCAGGTGACCTTCGAGCATTACGCGCGGCTGCTGTGGGAAACGCCGTTCCTCACCTACATGCGCAACTCGCTGATCCTGTCCACGGCCACGACGCTGCTGGTGGTCGCCGTTGCAACGCTCGGCGCGCACAGCCTGGTGCGCTTCCGCTACCCGGGACGCGAGAAGCTGGCGACGCTGGTGCTGTTCACCTATCTGCTGCCCTCGGTCGTCCTGATCCTGCCCCTCTACCTGATGATGGTCTGGATCGGCGTCGCGAACTCGCTGCTGAGTCTCGTCATCGCCTACACGACATTCGCACTGCCCTATGCGCTTTGGCTGCTCCGCAGCTTCATGCAGGGCATCCCCGACGACCTCGAGAATGCGGCCCTGGTGGATGGCGCGACCCGCATGGGCGCCTTCTTCGACGTCATCCTGCCGCAGGCCCTGCCCGGCATCATCTCGACCAGCCTCTTCACCTTCATCCTGTCCTGGAACGAGTACCTCTACGCGCTGGTGCTGGTGAACACGGATGCTGCGCGGCCGCTGACCACGGGCGTGATGAGCATGCTGATCAGCGCCTTCAACATCGAATGGTCGCTGCTGATGGCCGCGTCGGTGATGATGAGCGTCCCCCTGATCATCATCTTCGCCTTCCTGCAGAAGTTCCTGACGCGCGGGTTCGGTGCCGGGGGGGTGAAGGGATGAGCGACCGCAGCGCGGAAGGCGAGGTCCGGTTCGAGGGCGTCCGCAAGGCTTTCGGCGGCAACGTCGTGGTGCGCGAGCTGGATCTCGCGATCCGTGGCGGAGAGTTCCTGAGCCTGCTCGGCCCCTCGGGCTGCGGCAAGACGACGACGCTGCGGATGCTCGCGGGGCTCGAGTTTCCGACCTCCGGCGCGATCTCGATCGGCGGCCGGGTGGTGAACGAGGTGGCGCCCGGTGCCCGCGATGTCGCGATGGTCTTCCAGTCCTACGCGCTCTATCCGCACATGACGGTCGCGGAGAACATCGCCTACCCTTTGAAGAAGCGCGGCGTCGCGAAGGCGGAGCGGACGGGGCGCGTGGCGCGCGTGGCGGAGACGCTGCACCTGACGGAGCTCCTGCCGCGGCGGCCGCGCCAGCTCTCGGGCGGGCAGCAGCAACGCGTCGCGCTGGGTCGGGCGCTGGTCCGCGACCCGCGCGTCTTCCTGCTCGACGAGCCGCTGTCGAACCTGGATGCCAAGCTGCGCGCCCATATGCGCGCCGAGCTGATCGAGCTCCACCGCCGCATCCGCCGCACCTTCGTCTACGTCACGCACGACCAGCTCGAGGCGATGACGATGTCGGACCGCATCGCCGTGATGCATGAAGGCGTGCTGCAGCAGGTCGGCACCCCGGCGGAGGTCTACAACACTCCCGCCAACCTCTTCGTCGCCGGATTCATCGGCGCGCCGACCATGAACCTGCTGCGCGGGCGCGTCTCCGACGGCGCCTTCGTCCATCCGGCGATCCGTCTGCCGCTCCAGGGCGCCGCCGCGCCCGAGCTCGTCCTGGGCCTGCGCCCCGAGGACATCATCCTCGGCGAGGGGCCGTTCGAGGCCCGCATCCGCCTCGTCGAGCCGCACGGCCACGAGCAGATCGCGCAACTCGACATCGGGGGGGGCGACGTGCTGACGATCCGTGCCGATGCCGCGCTGCCCCTGGCAGCGGGCGAGGCGCTGCAATGGGGCGTGCGCGCGGCGCGCTTGCATCTGTTCGACGCGGCCTCGGGCCTGCGGCTGTCCGCCGCTCCCGACGCGCCCCAGGCCGTCGCGGCCTGACCGGAGGACCCATGGACCGCAACAGCGTGGACTGGTCGGGCCCGATGCCCGCGGTGACAACGCCCTTTGACAAGGATTGCCGCGTAGATGCGGCCGGCTTCCGGGCCAACATCGCTCGGTTGCTTGACGAGGGCGCGACGGGCGTCGTCGCCTGCGGCTGCACCGGCGAGTTCTGGTCGCTCTCGCATGACGAGCGCAAGGCGCTCTACCGCGAGGCCGTGGCCGGCGCCGCCGGGCGGGGCACGGTGATCGTCGGCACCGGCTGCGTCGGTGCCGCCGACACCATCGCGCTCGCCCATGCGGCCAAGGAGGCCGGGGCGCACGGGATCCTCGTGCTGCCGCCCTATTTCGTGAAGCTGACCGACGACGAGATCTTCGCGCATTTCGCCGCGGTCTCGGCGGCGTCGCCCTTGCCGATCGTCGCCTACAACATCCCCGGCAACGCGGTGAACGCGATCTCGCCGGCGTTGGCGAGCCGTCTCGCCGACCTCGACAAGGTCGTCGCGATCAAGGAGAGCAGCGGCGACTGGAACAACTTCTACGCCACGCTGCTGGCGGTGAAAGACCGCATCCGCGTGTTCTGCGGGCCGTCCTCCGTCTTCGGCGTGCCGGCGATCCATGCCGGCGCCGACGGCACGGTGGACTGCTTCCCGAATGTCTGGCGCGGCACAACGGAGCTCTGGTACGCCGCGCGTGACCCGGCCCGCCATGACGAGGCAGAGCGGCTGCAGGCCACGTCGCGCAGGCTGACGGACCTCTTCGTCAGCGGTGGGCGCACGCTGTACCCGGCGACAAAGGCCGCGATGGATCACCTTGGCTTCCCTGGTGGCGGCATGCCGCGTCCGCCGCTGCAGCCCTTGGCCGGTGAGCCCCTGGCGGGGCTGAAGCTCGGCCTCGCCGAACTCGGGATCGGCTGAGATGGACCTCGGCATCCGCGGCCGGCACGCGGTCGTCTGCGCGGCGAGCCAGGGCCTCGGCCGCGCCTGCGCCGAGAGCCTGGCGCGCGAGGGTTGCGACCTGACGATCATCGCCCGCACCCCGGGTCCGCTGGAGGAGGCGGCCGAGGCGATCCGCCGCGCCCACGGCGTGCGCGTGACGGCTGTCACCGGCGACGTGAACAGCGCCGCGGGGCGAGATGCGCTGCTCGCCGCCTGCCCGAACCCGGACATCCTCGTCAGCAGCCCCGGAACGCGGCAGGTGCCGGGCGACTTTCGCACCTGGGACCGCTCCGAATGGGAGCGCTGGTGGAATGAGCATTTCTACACCGCGGTCGAGCTCATCAGCCGCGTGGCGCCGGGCATGTGCGAACGGAAGTTCGGTCGAATCGTCAACATCAGCGTCTCCTTCATCAAGTTTCCGCAGGTCGGCTTCGCGCACACCCACTCCGCGCGCGCCGGGCTGTCGGCGGCCATCGCCGCCATGTCGCGCGAGCTGATCCCGCACAACGTCACCGTGAACAGCGTCTGCCCCGGTCTCTTCGACACCGAGGCGCTGCGCGTGAACCTCCACGGCCATGCGAAGCGCGGCAACACGACCTATGAGGCGATCGTCGCGGACCGGCTGAAGACCTGCCCTGCCGGCCGCTTCGCCGATCCGTCGGAATGCGGTGACCTCGTCGCCTTCCTGTGCAGCGCGCAGGCCGGCTTCATGACGGCGCAGAACATCGTCAACGACGGCGGGTTCTACCAGGGCCTCTTCTGATGAACGCCGTGCTGCCCGCCGCCGGTCGCGTCGTCGCCCTCTCCGGCGCAGGCCGGGGCCTCGGCGCGGCGATCGCGCGCCGGCTGCATGCGGAGGGATTTGCGCTGGCCTGCGGGGTGCGCGATCCGTCCCGCCGCCTGGCGCTGCCCGATGGCCCGCGTGTGACATGGCACCGTTACGACGCGACCGACCCGGACGGTGCCGCCGGCTGGATCGAGACCGCCGTCGGGGCGCATGGCCGGTTGGATGCGCTGGTGAACAATGCCGGCATCCTGAAGCGCTTCACGCTGGACGAAGGCGACGAGGCCGCGCTGGACGAGATGTGGGCGGTCAACGTGAAGGGACCGCTCCGGGCCATCCGCGCCGCGATGCCGCATCTCCGGGCGGCGGGGCAGGGGCGCGTCGTCAACATCGCCTCCACCGACGGCAAGCGGATACGCGATCCCTCTGCCCCACTCGGCTACGCGATGACGAAGCATGCGCTGATGGCGCTGACCCACGCCGCGCGCTTCGCGGGACATGAGCATGGCGTTCGCGCCACCGCGCTCTGCCCGGGTGCGATCGACACCGAGCTGATCGCGGGTCTCGCCGGTGCTACACCCGTCGCCGGCCGGCTGAAGCCCGAGACGGTGGCCGAAATCGTCTGCCTGCTGCTGCGCCTGCCGAACCAGGCGAATGTCGCGGAGCTGGTGGTGAACACGCGGCTGGAGGCGATGCTGTGAACGCCTCAGGCAAGCGCGCCGGGCGCGAAGCCCGCGATCTCCGGGTCGTCCGCGCGGCGGCGACCGAGCGCCAGCTCCGCAATCAACCTCGCTACATGCGGGCCCGCGGTGAAGCCCATCCAGGGAAAGAAACAGAGGAACACGCCGGGCGCGCCGGGCAGCTCGCCGAGGATCGGGCGCCAGTCCTGCGTGCCGTTGACGATCGCCGCCCAGCTCCGCACCACGCGGAGCCGGGCCACCGCCGGCACGGTGTCGATCGCCAGGCGCAGGTTCGGCACCAACGATTCCTCGCTGACGGCCGGCAGGCCCGTGACGGGATGGAGCCGCGCCGGCCAGCCGCCGCCGATGATCACGCTGCCCTGCGCAGTCTGCTTGAGCGAGAGCCGGTCGGCGGCGGAGTAGACGAGATGCGGCACGAAGGGCGCCACCCTCTCCGTCACGGTCACCTGGATCGCATGCGCCTCGATCGGCAGGTCGAGGCCGAGCCATCCGGCGACCTCCCCGGCCGCCGCGCCGGCGCAATTCACCACGCGGTGCGCCCGGAGCATGCCGCGTTCCGTCGCGACGAGCCAGCCGTCGCGGTCGCGCTGCAGCCCCGTCGCACCGCAGCGGCGACGGATGCGCACCCCGGCCCGCTGCGCGGCGCGGGCGAAAGCGAAGGTGGCGGTCAGCGGGTTCGCCTTGCCCTCCGCCGGGCAGAAGGTGCCGCCGACCGTGTCGGGCGTGAGATACGGCGCGATCTCCAGCAGCTCGTCGCGATCCAGCAGCCGAACATCCAGCCCTTCGGCCCGCTCGATCGCCGATTTCCGGCGCAGCATTTCGAACTCCGCAGGCCGACGCGCCACCATCAGCCCGCCGCGCGCACCGACCTCCAGCTCCGGCGCGTCGAGCTCGGTCGGCAGCTCCTTCCAGCGCGCGATGCCGGCCATCATCAGTCGCAGCGTCGGGGCGAAGCGCTGCGCCCAGCCCTCGCCCTGGTTCAGGAAGGGCTCGACCGGGATCTGCGCGTGGATGCTGCCCGAATTGTTGCCGGACGCGGCGGCATTCACCTCGCCACGCTCCAGCACCAGGACATCGGCGCCGCCGTCGCGCGCCAGGTGGTAGGCGACCGCCATGCCGGCGAGCCCGCCGCCGATCACGATGTAATCAGCGTGCCTCGGCACGACGTAATCCGCAGAGGAGTCATCCATGGCTGAGCTTCGCGTCGCCGCCTCGACGTTCCCGTTCCTGTATTCGCATTCCGGTCCCGATGCGCTCAAGCACCTGGCGTCGCAGGGCTACACGAATTTCGAGCTGATGATCTTCCCGCCCCATCTCTGGCCGTCCTCCATGTCGCCGGCCGACAAGGCCGCGCTGAAGTCCTGGCTGGACGGCAACGGGCTGCGCATCACCAGCTTCTGCTACCCGCTGCTCGACAACAACCCGAACAGCACCTGCCCGATCATGCGACGCTACACGCTCGACCGCTACAAGGAGGCGATCGACCTCGCCGCCTATCTCGGCTGCCCCTATGTCTGCGCGATCCCCGGCCCGGTGAACTCCTTGATCAATCCGCCCGTGCCCTGGATGCGCGACTGGTTCGTGCAGGGGATGAAGGAGCTGGTCGCGCACGCCAAGGGCAGCGGCACCGAGGTGATCCTGGAGAACGTGCCCTTCACCTTCCTGCCGACCGCGAAGGACATGCTCGACGTCGCGAACGAGATCGACCCCTCCGTCGGCATCAACTTCGACGTCTGCAACAGCGCCTACATCAAGGAGGACCCCGCGGCCGCCATCCGCATGCTCGGCAAGCGGGTGAAGAACGTTCACATCAGCGACAGCGGCTACGAGGTCTTCAAGCACGACCGGCTCGGCACCGGCATCGTCCAGCCCGGACCGGCGGCTGCCGCGCTGAAGGAGATCGGGTATGACGGGCTGACGGTGCTCGAGATCATCACGGATGCCTGCCAGCCCGGCACCGACCCGGATGGCGATCTCGCCGCCAGCCACGACATCCTGGCCGCGCATGGCTGGGAAAAGCGCCCCTCGCGGCGTTGAGGAGAGCATCATGAAGCAGTTCCGCGGCTGCCACACCGTCACCGTGACGCCCTTCACCGAGGATGGCAGCGCCCTCGATGTGCCGGCGCTCAAGCGCTTCCTCGATTGGCAGCATGCCTCCGGCGTGCCGGGCGTCATCATCCTCGGCACCACGGGCGAGTTCCTCACCGTCTCGGATGCGGAGCGCGAGCAGTATGTGGCGGAGACCGTCGCGCATTGCCGCGGGAAGATGACCGTGATGGTCGGCGCGACCAACGCCCACACGCCGACCGCCGTGCGCTACGCGAAGATGGCCGAGCGCCTCGGCGCCGACGGGCTGATGATCGCGCCGCCCTACTACTACACTGTCACCGAGGACGAGATCTTCGCCTACTACGCCGCGATCAGCGAGGCGGTCTCGATCCCGATCATGCTCTACAACAACCCCTTCACCACGCATGTGGACATCAAGCCGCATCTGGTCGCCAGGCTGACGAAGGAGCTGCCGAACATCCGCTACATCAAGGAAGCCAGCATGGATGTCGGGCGCGTCTTCGACATCGTGGAGGCGACCGAGGGCGTGATGAACGTCTTCGCCGGCGAGCGTGTGGTGGAAAGCTACAAGCTCGGCGCCGTCGGCTACGTCGATCCCTACGGCAACTACGCCCCGCGCGCCTCCACCGCGCTCTCCCCGCTGCTCGAGGCCGGGCGGGTGCGGGAGGCGACGGCGATCCAGCACGTGCTCGACGAGATGACGAACATCATCAAGGAGGGCCACCCTCTCTACGGCCACCAGTGCTACTCCAAGGCGCTGGCGGCGGCGGCCGGCTATCCGGTCGGCGATGTCCGTCCGCCGATCACCACCTTCCGCTCGCTCGGCGAGGAAGGGCGGCAGAAGGTGAAGGTGCTGCATGCGCTGATGCAGAAGCTCGACCGCATGATGGACGAGTTCGGCGCGGCCAAGGCCGCGTGACGGTGCCCGCCGGAGGGCCGACACTGTTCCGGCCCTTCACGTTGCGCGGGACGACGCTGCGCAACCGCATCGTCGTCTCGCCCATGTGCCAGTACCTGGCGGAGGCCGGCATGCCGGGCGCCTGGCACCTCGCACATCACGCCCGCTTCGCGCTGTCCGGGGTCGGCGCGGCGATCGTCGAGGCCACGGCCGTCACGCGCGACGGCCGCATCACCCATGGCTGCACGGGGCTGTGGAACGAGGCGCAAGTCACAGCCTGGGCAGAGGTCACGCGGCTCTACCGCGGCCAGGGCGTCGTCACCGGCATCCAGCTCAACCACGCCGGCGCGAAGGGCGCGACCGCGCGCCCCTGGGAAGGCGCGGGCCCGTTGCCGGAGCACGGCGCCGAAGCCGCCTGGGAGTGCATCGGCCCCAGCGACGTTCCGATGCGCCCCGGCTGGCGTGCGCCGCGCCCGGCCACCCCCTTCGAGATCGAGGCGCTGGTCGTTGCCTTCGGCGAGGCTGCAACCCGCGCCGTCCGGGCGGGGTTCGACGTAATCGAGCTGCACGGCGCGCATGGCTACCTGCTGCACGAGTTCCTCTCACCGGTCACCAATCGCCGCGCGGACGAGTATGGCGGCGATCTCGCGCGCCGCATGCGCCTGCCGTTGCGCGTCGCGGAGGCGGTGCGCGCCGTCATCCCGCCGGCCATGCCGCTGCTGTGGCGTGCCTCCGTCCTCGACAACATGGAGGGCGGGATCACGCTGGAGGACAGCATAGCGCTGGCGCGCGAGCTGAAGGCGCGCGGCGTGGACCTGATGGACTGCTCCTCGGGCGGAATCAACGCCGCCGTGTCGCTCTCCCAGCAGCCGCTCGAGCACGGCTTCCAGGTGCCCCTTGCCGAGGCGATCCGGCGCGACGCGGACCTGCCCAGCATGGCCGTCGGTCTCATCACCGATCCCGTTCAGGCGAACGCCATCGTGGAAGAGGGGCGCGCGGATCTCGTTGCCCTCGCGCGCGAGCTGATCGCCGATCCGGCCTGGGCCTATCGCGCGGCCGTCACGCTCGGTGCCGCCGATCCCGAAGGCGTCCTGCCGATGCCCTATGCCTTCTACCTGCGCCGGCGCGCCGCTGCCCAAGGGCGCTGATCAGGCCAGGCCGCCATCCACGCGCAGCAGCCGGCCGGTGATCGCAGAGGACAGGTCGCTCGCCAGGAACAGCGCGGCCTTCGCGACATCCTCCTCCGTCGCCGCACGGCCGAGCGGCGTTGCGGCGTCATGCGCCGCCAGCGCCTGCTCCGGCGCCGGTGCGATACCGGCTGCGGCGCGCGCGGCGACGCGGGCGCGCAACGCCTCCGTCGCGACCGGCCCCGGCCCGAGCGCGTTCACCCGGATCCCGTGCGGCCCGAGCTCCTGCGCGGCGCAGCGCACGATGCCGAGCACGGCGTGCTTCGTCGCGTTGTAGAGCGTCTGCCGTGCTGCGCCCGCCTCGGACATGATGCTGCCCATCGCCACCACGGCGCCCCCGCGAGGCATCAGCGGCACCGCGTGCTTGAGGCAGAGCGCAACACCGCGAACATTCACCGCGAAGACCCGGTCCCACTCCGGCATGTCCAACGCAGTGACCTCGCGCCACGGCGGCACGAGCCCGGCATTGGCGACCAGCACGTCCAGATTCCCGTGCCGCGCGCCGATGCGGCCGAAGGCCGCGGCGACCGATGCCTCGTCGGTCACATCGCAGGCCTCGTCGCCGCCGGTGATGTCGAGTGTGACGACCTCCGCCCCCTCGGCCCGGAACCGCACCGCGATCGCAGCACCCAGCCCGCGCGCGCCGCCCGTGACGGCCGCGACCTTGCCGGCGAGGAGGCTCACCGGATGTAGCTCGCGCCGTTCACGTCGAGCGTTGCGCCCGAGAGGTGCTTCACGCTCCCCTCGCACAGGAAGGCGACCAGCCGGCCGAGCTCCTCCGGCGTCACCCACTCACCCATGGCCAGCATCGCGCTGACCTTCTCCTCGCCGCCCTGGGTCGCGGCGAAGTCGAGCGACATGCGCGTGCGCACGACGCCCGGGGCCACGACATAGCTGAGGATCCCATCCTTCGCGTAGCCGCGCGCCACGGTCTGGGCGGCCGCCTTGATCGCGGCCTTGCTCGCCGCGTAGGCGACCATCGCCGGGTTGGTTACGCCGCGCTGTGCCGCCCAGGAGGAGATCGTGACCAGCACCCCGCCGCCGCGCGCCTTGAAGTGCGGCACGGCGTGGCGCATCAGCCGCGCCGGCCCAAGCACGTTCACGCGCCATTGCAGGTCCCAGGCCTCGTCCCATTCGGCCTCCGGGTCTTCGATTCCACCGCCCGCCACCATGGTCGCGGCATTCAGCACCACCGCATCCAGCCGGCCCTGCCAGGCGAGCGCCTCGGACCACAGACGGTCCATCGCGGCGAGCTCCCCGGCATCGGCCTGCAGCAGCAGGGTCCGATCCGCCGGCACGCCCGCGACGGACGCCTCCGCCCCGGCCCGATCGCTGTTGTAATGGGCGACCAGCAGCGCGCCGGCCTCCGCCAGTTCCCGCGCTGTCGCCGCTCCGATGCCCTTGGAGGCGCCGGTCAGCAGCACGACCTTGCCCGCCAGCCTGCCGTCTGTTCGCATGGTGATCGCTCCGCCTCCCCTGCGAACATCTTGTCCGGTCAATCGCGCTCTGCCTAGGATCGCTGAGGAGATGTCCGGGAGGGGGCATGCGGTTCGCGCTCGCCGCGATCGACGGGTTGAACCGCGCCATCGGTTGGTCGCTGGCCGCGCTGCTGGCCGCGATCTCGGTCGTGGTGCTGCTGCAGGTCCTGGTCCGCTTCGTCCTCTCGCCGATGGGGCTCGCCTTTCCGGCCTCCTGGACCGAGGAGTTGGCGCGCTACCTGCTCTGCTGGATGGTCTTCCTCGGCGCCGCCTATGGCTGTCGCAAGGCGCAGCTGATGGCGCTGGACTTCGCCGTCTCGAAGCTGCCCGGTGGGCTCGGGCAGGCGGCGCGCTACCTCTCGCTCCTGCTCTGCCTCGGCTTCTTCGTCCTGCTGGTGCAGGTCGGCTGGTCCTTCGTGGAATTCGGCCGGACGGAGGCGAGCCCGGTGATGCGGCTGCGCATGGACTGGATCTACCTGGCGATCCCGGTCGGCTGCGCACTGATGATCGTCAACACGATCGGCCTGATGCTGGAGGCCTGGACGACGCGCACCGACATCCGCCTGATCGGCTCCGAGCAGGCGCTCGACTAGTGACGATCTCCTTCCTCATCCTGATGGCACTGCTCGCGCTCGGCGTGCCGATTGCCTTCGCGCTCGGCATCGCACCGCTGGCCGCACTTGCCGACCGCGGCATTCCCTTCATCGCACTGCCTCAGATCATCTTCGAGGCGACGGACAGCTTCGTGCTGCTCGCCGTGCCGCTGTTCATCCTATCGGGCCTGCTGATGCAGTCGGGCGGCATCGCGGCGCGGCTGGTGGAGCTGGCCGTGGCGCTGCTCGGCTGGCTGCGGGGCGGGCTCGCGGCCTCGGTCGTGCTGACATCCATGATGTTCAGCACCATCTCCGGCTCCTCCGCCGCGACGGCCGCCGCGGTGGGTTCGGTGCTGATCCCGCAGATGAAGCGGTCGAACTACCCGACGCCCTTTGCCGCTTCCACCGTCGCGTCTTCCGCCGAGCTCGGCGTCATCATCCCGCCCTCGGTGCCGATGGTGATCTACGCGATGCTGACGGGCATCTCAGTCACCGACCTCTTCATCGCGGGCATCCTGCCGGGAGTCCTGATCGGCGTCTCGCTGATCCTGACCTGCGTCGTGACCAGCGCGATCCGCGGCTACGGCGAGGTCGAGCCCTTCCGCATCGGCCCCTGGACGCGCGGCGTGCTCGTCGCGCTGCGCCGCGCCTGGGCGGCGGTGCTGATGCCGGTCATCATCCTCGGCGGCATCTATGGCGGCGTCTTCACGCCGACCGAGGCCGCCGTCGTCGCGGTCTTCTACGCATTGTTCGTCGGCACGCTGATCTATGGCGAGCTGAAGTGGCGCGACGTGCCGCGCATCCTGCGCCAGGCCGCCGTGACCTCGGCCGTGGTGATGATCATCGTGAGCTTCACCGCGATCCTCGCCTATGTGCTGGCGCTGCTGCGCGCGCCCGACATCATGCTGGAATGGATCCGCAGCGTCTCCGACAACCCGCTGGTCTTCCTGCTGCTGGTCAACGTGATGCTGCTGGCGGTCGGGGTCTTCTTCGAGCCATTGCCGGCCATCCTGATCCTCGGGCCGCTGCTGCATCCGGTGGCCGTCGGCATGGGCATCGACCCGGTGCATTTCGGCCTGATCCTCATCGTCAACACCGCGATCGGCATGGTGACGCCGCCGGTTGGCGCCAACCTCTTCATCTCCTGCGCCATCGCGCGGATCTCGATGGAGGAGTTGACGCGCCCGCTGCTGATCTTCCTGGCCGTGCTGATCGCCAACATCCTGATCATCACCTATGTGCCCGCGCTGTCGCTGGCCCTGCTGTGATGAGAGGCGCAACCAACCAGAGGGAGACGACGAGATGAACTTCACGCGCAGGACGCTGGCCGGCCTAGGGGCCGGTGCGGTCATGATGCCCTGGGTCGCCCGTGCCCAGGGGCGGCCGGTCGAGATCACCATCGGCCACGTGCTGGCCGAGCGCAGCTTCTACCACATCGCGGCGAGCCGCCTGGCGGAGCTCGTCGGGCAGCGCACCAACGGGCGCGTGCAGATGCGCGTCTCGCCCGCTGCCCAGCTCGGCACGGAGCCGCGCCTGATCCAGTCCGCCCGCACCGGCGTCATCGATGGCTGCTTCGTGGGCATCGTCTCAATGGAAGGCACGGTGCCGGAGTACAAGGTACTCTCACTGCCGCACCTCTTCGACAATTACGAGCAGGCCAACCGCGTGCTGCGCAGCCCGCTCGGCGACCGCGTGCTCGCGCGAGTCGAGCAGCACGGCCTCGTCGCCGGCGGCTTCGGCGCGATCTTCGAGCGCAACATCGGCACGCGCTCGCGCCCGGTGGCGACGCCGGCGGACCTCCAGGGCCTCAAGCTCCGCGTGCTGCAGACGGCGGCCTTCGTGCAGGCCTACCAGGCGGCCGGCGTGCAGCCGACGCCGATGCCGCTCGGCGAGGTCTTCATCGCCCTGCAGAACGGGGTGGTGGACGGCGCCGACTTCTCCGCCGACATCGTCGTGGCCGACCGCTTCATCGAGGTGATCCGCCATTACACCTTCAGCCGCTTCCACCAGACGCCGACCATGCTGATCTTCAGCCAGGCGCGCTGGAACAGCTGGCCGGCCGAGGTGCAGCGCGCGATCCGCGAAGCCATGCCGGAGGCGATGGCGGCCGGCATCCGCTTCCATGACGAGTTCACCGCCGACAGCATCCGCCAGATGCGCGAGCGCAACATCACGCTGGTGGACCCGCCGATCGGGCCCTGGCGTGAGGTCACGCGGCGCAGCTACGACGCCATCCTGAACGACAGCGGCACCGGCGGCCGCGCGCTGTTCCAGGAGATCGAGGCGGCGCGCCGCTCGGCGTGACCGCGATGCTCCCCGGCCTTCGGGCCGGGGAGCCCTCCCCGCCTGTCTCGCCGAACGAGCCGCCACGCAGGGCGATGCCTTTGGCTTGACCTGCGGCGTGGCGCCGCCTTCGCTGGCCGTGATGCAAGCGCCCCGCTTCTCGCTCCTCGGCACCGAGCGGCTCGAATGGCCGTTCAACCTGCGCCTGCCCTTCCGCTTCGGCGCCGTGACGGTGACGGAGGGACGGCAGGCCGTGCTGCGCGCGCGCATCCGCCTGGCCGACGGCACCGAGCATTGGGGCGTCGCGGCCGAGACCCTGGCCGCCAAGTGGTTCGACAAGGATCCGGCGCTGACCGATGCGCAGAACCTCGACCAACTTCGCCGCGCCATCGAACTCGCCGAGGCGGCGACGACGGACGCCAACACCGCCTTCGGCCATTTCGCCGACACGCAGGCCGCGCTCATGGCTGCCGCTCAGGTAGAGGGGCTGAACCCGTTGGTCGCGTCCTTCGGCCGCGCGCTGGTCGACCGCGCGATGCTCGATGCGTTGCTCAAGACCCACCGCCTGTCCTTCTGGGATGGCATGCGCGGCAACATCGGCGGCATGGCGCCGCATCCCGCGGCCGCGGATCTCGGAGGGTTCGAGTTCGGCGCGATGCTGGGCGGCCTCGTGCCGCTCACGCGCCTGCATGCGCGCCATACGGTGGGCCTGCTCGACCCCATCACGGGCGCCGATCTCGCCACGCGCCGCGACGACGGCCTGCCCGAGACGCTCGAGGACGTCCTGGCGGTCCGCCGGCACCGCTACTGGAAGCTCAAGGTTTCGGGCGATCTCCGCGCCGATCTCGACCGCCTCTGCCGCATCGCGTCCGTGCTCGACCGGCTGCACGGGTATCACGTGACCCTCGACGGAAACGAGCAGTTCGCGAGCGCGGAGGCGACCCTCGCGCTCTGGCGCGCGATCGAGGCGGAACCACGCCTCGCACGGTTGCGCGCCTCCGTCCTGTTCATCGAGCAGCCGGTCCGGCGCGATCGCGCCCTCTCCGACAGCATGGCCCCGCTCGCCGCCGCGCGGCCGGTGCTGATGGACGAGAGCGACGGCCCACTCGACGCCTTCGTCACCGCGCGCGGTCTCGGCTACGCCGGCGTCTCCTCCAAGGCTTGCAAGGGCGTGTGGCGGTCGCTGGTCAACCTGGCGCGCTGCCGTGCCTGGAGCGCCGGGGGCGGGCAGTTCTTCATGTCGGCCGAGGACCTGACGACCCTGCCGGGCCTCTGCGTGCAGGGCGACCTCGCCCTCGTCGCGCTGCTCGGCCTGCCGCATGTCGAGCGCAACGGGCACCATTTCGTCGACGGCTTCGCCGGCCGGCCCGGCGCGGAAGCCGAGCGGTTCCGCGCCGCGCATCCCGACCTCTACGAGGCGACGCCGCATGGCCCGCGCCTCGCGCTGCGCGAAGGCGTACTGGAGGTTGCCTCCCTCGCCACTCCGGGCCTCGGCGCCTCGGTCGAGCCCGACTACGCGGCCATGGAGCCGATGCCGAAGGCCGCCTGGCCGCCGCGCGCCGGTGCCGCGATCACGCGAGCCACGCCATGACCGCGCGGCGCATCGTCTGCTGCGGCATCGCCGTGCTGGACCAGGTCTGGGAGCTTCCGGCCCTGCCGGAGGCGCCCGGCAAGTACGTCGCCGGCGGCCTGCGCGTGGTCGGCGGCGGCATGGCGGCCACCGCTGCGGTCGCGGTCGCCGCGCTCGGCGGCCGCGCCGCCTGGTGCGGAAGGCTCGGCGCGGATGCGACCGGCGCCTCGATCCGCGACCGCCTTCTGCGGCACCGCGTGGACATCTCTGGCGCCACCGTCGCGCCCGAGGGTCGCACGCCGACCTCCGCCGTGCTGGTGGACACCGAGGGCGAGCGAATCCTCGCGGTCTTCCCCGGCGCCGGCCTGCCCGACGACGCGCCGGTCCCGGCCGATCTGATCGCCGGGGCCGCGGCCGTGCTCGCCGATCCCCGCTGGGTCTCCGGGGCGGAGCGCCTCTTCGCGCTGGCCGAGGCGCAGGGCCTGCCGCGCGTGCTCGACGCCGACATCGCCCCGCGCGAGAGCCTGCAGCGCCTGGCCGCGCGCGCCGACCATGTCGTCTTCTCTCAGCGCGGCCTCGTCGAGTTCAGCGGCGAGGCGGATCCGGAACGCGGCCTGGCCCAGGCCGCGCAGATCCTTCACGGCACCCTCGCCGTCACCCTCGGCGCTACGGGCAGCCTGTGGTGGCGGGACGGCGCGCCGGTGCGGATCGGCGCGCCGCGCGTTGCCGCGCGCGACACGACGGGCTGCGGCGACGTCTTTCACGGCGCCTATGCCCTGGCGATCGCGGAGGGCGCGCCGATCCTCCGCGCGGCGCGCTTCGCCAGCGCCGCCGCGGCGCTGAAGGCGCGCAACGGCAATGGCTGGGACGGCATGCCCGGTCGTGACGAGGTCGAGTCGCTCCTGCTCTCGGACTGGTGACCTCCCTTCGCCTGCCGCACCGCGACGCTCTGCCCGCCGCCACTTAGAGCGCCGAAACCGCGGGCCGGACGACCACCTGCCAGGATCGCCCGCCGGGAGGTCTGCCAAGGAGCGCGCTCATGCGCGCCAACGGCGCCCTGGCGCACCTGCCCTGGATCGACCTCGGCGTCCTCGGCGCCTTCGCGCTCTCCGCCGTTGCGACCGGACGCGGCGAGCCGGTCGACGCGTTCTGGATCGCCTTGGCCGCGGTCGCGGTCCACTTCGTCGCCTATCGCTGCGACGCGCTCCACATTGCGCGAAAGGTGATGCGCCTCCCGGCGCGGCGGCTTGATCCAGGACAAGCCGCCGCCCCTCCGACACGGGCAGAGTGTCGCTGTTGCGACCTGACGGGGATGGATGCGCCGCTACCTCCTGCTCGGCTGGGTGCTGGCCGGGCTCGCCCTCGGCATCGCCCTGCACCTGCTCGGCCGGCCGGAGGCCGCCTGGGCCTGGGCCGCCGCAGCACTGCCGGTCGCCGCGCATGTCGGCCTCGGCGTCCTGCGCAGCCTCGCGGGCGGGCGGCTCGGCGTGGATTCCATCGCACTTCTCGCCATCGTCGGCGCCGCCGCGCTGGGGGAGGAGGCCGCCGCGGCCGTCATCGCGTTGATGGTGGCCGGCGGCGAGGCGTTGGAAGCCTGGGCCGAGGGCCGCGCCACGGGCGCGCTGACCGAGCTGATGGCCCGCGCGCCACGAAGTGCCGCCCGCATCGAGGGCGACGCCGTCGCCGAGATCGCGGTCGCGGCCATCCGCCCCGGCGACCTGCTCCTGGTCCGCCCCGGTGAGACGGTGCCGGCCGACGGGACGCTCGAGGACTCCGCCACGCTCGACGAGAGCGCGTTGACGGGCGAGCCGCTGCCCGTGGCACTCGCCCCCGGCGCTGCGCTGCGCAGCGGGGCGGTGAATGCCGGCCCCGCCTTCCGGCTGCGCGCCGCGCGCGACGCAGCCTCCAGCACCTACGCCGCGATCCTTCGCCTGGCCGCGACCGCGGCCGCGGACCGGGCGCCGCTCGCGCGCCTCGCCGATCGCTGGGCGGTCGGCTTCGTCGCCGTCACGGCGATCCTCGCCGGCGGCGCCTGGCTGGTCACCGGGGACCCGGTGCGCGCGTTGGCGGTGCTGGTCGTGGCCACGCCCTGCCCGCTGATCCTCGCCGCGCCTGTCGCGCTGGTGGCCGGCATCGGCCGCGCGGCGCGGCGCGGCATCGTGGTGAAGGGCGGCGGCGCGCTGGAACGGCTCGCGCGGCTGCGCACGGTGGTGTTCGACAAGACCGGCACGCTGACGCCAGGCCGCCCGCGCCTCGCCGCGCTCGACGCCGACCCGGCGCTGGGGCGGGAGCCGGCGCTGCGCCTCGCCGCGGCGTTGGCGCAGGGCTCGACGCATCCGGTCTCGCTCGCCCTCGTCGCCGCGGCCCATGCGCGCGGGCTCGACCTTCCGTTGCCGGAGAGCGTGGCGGAGGTCCCGGGCGGCGGCGTGACCGGCAGGGTGAAGGGCCATGCGCTCCTGCTCGGCGCCGAAGGCTTTCTCCAATCCGCCGGCATTCATCCGGCCGCGGGCTTCGCCGTCGCGGCGCAGGTCTCGGCCGCCGCCGGCTCCGTCGCCTGGCTCGCGATGGATGGCCACGCCGTCGCCGCCTTCGTCATGGCGGATGGGCTGCGCCAGGACGCGCCGCGGCTGGTGCGCCGGCTACGCGGGATGGGCGTGCGGCGGATCGTGCTGCTCACCGGCGACCGCGCCGCCGCCGCCGCGCCGATCGGTCGCGCGCTGCGGCTCGACGCCGTGCTCGCCGACCGCTCGCCGGCCGAGAAGATCGCCGCGGTGCAGGCCGAGTCCGCGCGCGCCCTGACCGCGATGGTCGGCGACGGCGTGAACGACGCGCCGGCGCTGGCCGCCGCCGATGTCGGGATCGCGATGGGCGCGCATGGCACCGCCGCGGCCGCCGAGGCCGGCGACGTCGTGCTGGTGGTGGACCGCGTGGACCGCGTGGCGGAAGCCGTCGCGATCGCCCGCCGCGCGCGCGGCATCGCGCTGCAGGCGATCTGGATCGGCATGGGCCTTTCGGGTGCTGCGATGCTGCTCGCCGCGGCGGGCCACCTCACGCCGCTGGCCGGTGCGATCGTGCAGGAGGCGATCGACGTCGCCGCCATCCTCTACGCGCTCACCGCGCTGCGCCCCGGTCCAGGGGAGTCCGGCCGCGACACGCTTCCCGTCGAAGCGGGCCTTGCCGAGCGCCACGCCGAACATGCCGGGCTGCGCCAATTGGCCGACGCGCTGCGCGAGGGTGCGGAGGCGATCGGCCCCGCGCCGGGCGCGCTGCCCACGCTCGACGGGCTCGAGCAGCGCCTGCGCGCCGACCTGCTGCCGCACCAGCGAGAGGAGGAACGGGCCCTCTACCCCGAAGCCGCGCGGCACCTCGGCGGGCTCGACCCGATGGCACCGCTGCTGCGGATGCATGCGGAGATCGAGACGCTGGCCGAGCGCGTCGGCGTGCTGCTGCGCCTGGCGCGCGACGGCGGCGACTGGGCCTCGGTCGGTCCGGAGCTCCGCCGCGCGCTGTTCGGGCTGGAGGCGCTGCTGCGCCTCCATCTCACGGCGGAGGAGGAGATGCTCGCAGGCCTCTCCGCCGATCCGCCGCGCTGACCGCGCTCAGCAGGCGCCGCGCGGCGCCCCCTCCACGACGAGGCCGAAGGCCGGCCGCAGCTTCGTGCCCAGCAGGTTGCCGAGGAAGGCCGCCGGTAGCCAGATCCAGCCATGCAGGCTCGCCGAGGCAATGCCGGAGAAGTACGCGCCGATGTTGCAGCCGAAGCCGAGCCGCGCGCCATAGCCCATCAGCAGCCCGCCGAGCACCGCGGCCAGCAGCGAGAGCGGCGGGATGCGCCATTCCGGCCTGATCCGCCCTGCCAGCGCGGCGGCGAGGAAGGCGCCTCCGACGATGCCGAAATCCATCACCGAGGTGATGTCCGCCAGCACCGGCGCCTGCAGCGCCGCCTGCTGCGCCGGCGTGGACCAGAAGGGCCAGAAGGCGACATCGGTGCCGAGGGCATCCAGCACTTTCGACCCCCACAGCGCGAAGGCCGAGGTCACGCCCCAGGGCCGTCCCGCGACATAGAGCGTCAGGAAGTTCAGCAAGGCGAGCAGCACGGCCGCGGCCAGCAGCGGCCACGGCCCGCGCAGCACGCGCGCGAGGCCCTTGCGCGGCGAGGCCGGCGCCCGCTCCAGCGCGCCGTGCCGCCGCCGCTCGAGCCAGACCGTCGCCGCCGCGATCAGCGCGAAGACGGCCAGCTGCCCGACCAGCGCCGGCCACAGCCCGAAGGCGCCGATCAGCGAGACCGGCCCGATATTCGCCAGCGAAGTCCAGAAGGGCAGGTGCGCCGCGCCTGCGACCGAGCCGACGATGAAGAAGACCAGCACCACCGCCATCCGCACCGACCCGCCGCCGAGCGCGAAAAGCGTGCCGGAGGCGCAGCCGCCGCCGAGCTGCATGCCGATCCCGAAGAGGAAGGCGCCGACGATGATGTGGAGCCCGACCGGCGCGACGAGGCCGGCCACCGGCTGGCCGAACAGGTTGCCGGCCGCGAGCGCCGGGAAGAACAGCAGCACGGCGAGGCCAAGCATCGCCATCTGCGCGCGCAGCCCGCGCCCGCGCCGGTCGGCGATGAAGACGCGCCAGGCGGCGGTGAAGCCGAAGCTGGCATGGAACAGCACGAGGCCGAGCGCAGCACCGATCAGGAAGAGGGAGGCGAGCCGCCCACCTGCCACCGCCTGCACAGCCCAGGTGCCAAGGGCGAGCAGCGCGAGCGCGGCGAGCAGGGTGGGGGAGGGCAGCGTCAGGCGTGGTGCCCGGGCTGGCAGGGCAAGATCGGACATGGGTCGGCTCCGCGGCGCAAATCGGGCCGGTAAGAAAGAATCTTCTCCCCTTGGCCGCAATGGGCGGCACCGAAGAAAGAAAATCCTTCGTCCTCTGGGTTCGCGCTGAGAAGAGCCCGCTCCGCAGACGTCCCCGCGCAGCAACCGGACCTGCCGCAAAAGGCAACGGGCCAGCGCCCCCGGCGCTGGCCCGCCCACACCACCGATGCCGGCGTCGCTAGCTCGGGATGGCGACGTCGATGCCCTGATAGAAGTAGTTCATCGCGCGGATCTGGTCGTCCGTCAGGCGCTGCCCCTGCGCGATCACCTGCGTGCCGTCCTGGCGCACGATCGGGCCGTCGAAGGGATGCAGGCGGCCGGATGCTATGGCGTCGCGCACGCGCTCGGCCTCCGACACCTCCTCCGGTGTCATGTTGGTCCAGGCCGCCATGCGGAACATGCCCGAGCCGAGCCCGCCCCAGGTGTCGGTCGGACGCCAGGTGCCGTCGATCACCGCCCGCGCGCGCTCGGCGTAGTAGTCGCCCCAGTTGTTGACCGAGCTCGTCAGGTGCGCGCGCGGCGCGAAGCGCGTCATGTCGGAGGCCTGGCCGAAGCCGAAGACGCCCCGCTGCTCGGCGAGCTGCAGCGGCGCCGGGCCGTCGGTGTGGCTGCACAGCACGTCGCAGCCCTGGTCGATCAGGGCGCGTGCCGCATCGGCCTCCCGCGCCGGGTTCGACCAGGCATTCACCCACACCACGCGCACCTTCATGGACGGGTCCACGCTCCAGGCGCCGCGCATGACGGTGTTGATGGCGTGGATCACCTCCGGCACCGGGAAGGTCGCGACGTAGCCGATCGTCTTGCTGCGCGACTTGCGCGCGGCGATCACGCCCTGGATGTAGCGCCCCTCGTAGAAGCGCGCGTTGTAGATCGCCATGTTCGGCAGCGTCGTCGGGCCCGTGGCGTTCTCGAAGAAGACGTTCGCGTGCTGCGGGGCGAGGCGCTGCGTCGGCGCGAAGTAGGAGAAGCTGGTGGTGAAGATCAGCCGGTGGCCGGTGCGCACCAGCTGGGTCACCACGCGATCGAAGTCGGGCGGCGCCACGGATTCGACGGTCGTCGCGTTGACCCGGTCGCCGAGCACCTCGGCCATCCGGCGGCGGCCCTGGTCGTGCATGTTCGACCAGCCGAAATCGCCGACAGGGCCGATCAGCACGACGCCTACGTTCAGGCGCTGCTGCGCCTCGGCATTGGTGCCGAGTGTGGCGGCGCCGGCAAGCGCGCCGGCGGTGCCGAGCAGGTGACGGCGGGTCAGGGTCATGGCGCGTTGCTCCTTCTGCGGCCGTACCGGCCTCTGGACGCGTGATTAAGCGATTTTCATGCCGACGGCCAAGGCCCGTCACCGGTCCGGCACGAAGGGCGTGCCGAGATTGGCCGGCCCCGCCGTCCCGCCCCGGCGCAACGCCATGATCGCCACCAGCACGACGACCGTGATCAGGTAGGGCAGGGCGGACATGAGCTGCGGCGGCACGCGGAACCCGGCGCCCTGCGCGTGGAGCTGCAGGATGGTGATGCCGCCGAAGAGATAGGCACCGAGTGCGGCGCGCCAGGGCAGCCAGGAGGCGAAGACGACGATCGCCAGCGCGATCCAGCCGCGCCCGGCCGTCATGCCGCTGGTCCAGAAGGGCGTCAGCACGAGGGACAGGTACGCACCCGCCAGGCCCGCGCAGGCGCCGCCGAACAGGATTGCGAGGAAGCGGATGCGCAGCACCGGGTAGCCCAGCGCATGGGCGCTCGCCGCGCTCTCCCCGCAGGCGCGCAGGATCAGGCCGGACTTGGTCCGCGTCAGGAACCAGGCGACACCGGCGGTCAGCGCGAAGGACGCGTAGACGAAGGGGTCCTGCCCGAACAGCACGGGGCCGAGAAACGGGATCTCCGACAGGATCGGGATATCGAGCTTGCCGATCCCTTCGCGCTGCGCGCCGACATGCGCCGCGCCCACCACGCCCGACAGGCCGATCCCGAAGATGGTCAAGGCGAGCCCCGCCGCGACCTGGTTTGCGGCCAGGCCCAGGGTCATCGCCGCGAAGAGCGCCGCCATCGCCATCCCTGCCAGCACCGCCGCGACCACGCCGGCCGCGCCCGAGCCGGTCGCGATGGCGGCGACGATGCCGCAGGCCGCGCCCATGATCATCATCCCCTCGACGCCGAGGTTCAGTACGCCGGATTTCTCGACCACCAGCTCCCCGATCGCTGCGATCAGCAGCGGGGTGGAGGCGGTGATGACGGTCAGGAGAATCGCTTCCAGCAAAGTCATGCGGTCACGCTCCTGACCAGGCGCGGCCGGTAGAGCAGCAGCGTGTCGCAGGCCAGCACGTAGAACAGCAGCAGCCCCTGGAAGACGCGCGTCACGTCGAGCGGCATGCGCAGCATGATCTGCGCGTTCTCGCCGCCGATGAAGGTGATCGCCAGGAACACGCCCGCCACGAGGCACCCCACCGGGTTCAGCCGGCCGAGGAAGGCGACGATGATCGCGGTGAAGCCGTAGCCGGGCGAGATGCCGGGCTGCAGCATCCTGACCGTCCCTGCCGCCTCCAGTATGCCCGCAAGCCCGGCCAGCGCGCCGGAGATGGCGAAGACCGTCCAGGTCAGCCGCCGCTCGTCGAAGCCCGCGAAGCGCGCGGCGCGCGGCGCTTCCCCCACCAGCCGGATCTCGAAGCCCTTCAGCGTGCGCCCGACCAGCACGGCCATGATGGCGACGACCAGCAGCGCGATCGGCGTGCCGAGATTGAGCCGCCCGCCCTCCAGCAGCAGCGGCACCACCGCCTCCGGCTCGAAGCTGACGGTCACCGGCATGTTGAAGCCCCCCGGATCGCGCCAGGGGCCGCGCACCAGCCAGTCCAGCAGCAGCTCCGCCACATAGACGAGCATCAGCGAGGTCAGGATCTCGTTCGCGCCGAAGCGCGTCTTCAGCACCGCCGGAATCATCGCAAACAGCGCGCCGCCCACCGCGCCGACGACAAGCATGGAGGGCAGCAGCCACGGCCCCTGCGGGCTGCCATGCGTCGCCAGCGCCAGCCAGCCGCCTGCCATGGCGCCGAAGAGGAACTGCCCCTCCGCGCCGATATTCCAGTTGTTCGATCGATAGCAGAGCGCCAGACCGACCGAGATCAGCACCAGCGGCGTCGCCTTCACCGCGACTTCCTGCAGCCCCCAGGAATCCGACAGCGGCGCGACGAAGTAGACGTTCAGCGCCGCCCAGGGGTCCTGCCCCATGGCCAGGAAGATCACCACCGCCGAGACGAGCGTGAGCGCCACCGCGATCAGCGGCGAGGCGACAGCCATCGCCAGCGGCGTCTCGGCACGCTTCTCGAGGAGGAGGCGCATCAGGCGACCTCCCGTTGCCGCGCGGGCTCGACGCCCTCTGCCGGAAAGCCCGACCCGCCCATCAGCAGCCCGAGCGCCTCCCGCGTCAGCCCCGGCACCGGCATCGCCGGCGAGAGCCGCCCGTGGAAGATCACCGCGATGCGGTCGGCGATCTCCAGCAACTCGTCGAGGTCCTGGCTGATCACCAGCACCGCCGCGCCCTCCTTCGCGAGATCCACCAGCGCCTGGCGGATCAGCTGGGCCGCGCCGGCATCCACGCCCCAGGTCGGCTGCGCCACGACCAGCACGGAGGGCTTGCGCAGGATCTCGCGGCCGACGACGAATTTCTGCAGGTTGCCGCCCGACAGCGCCCGCGCCTCCGGGTCGCGCGGCCCCTTGCGCACGTCGAAAGCCTTCGTCACGGCGTCCACCCAGCCGAGCATCCGTCCGCGCTCCACGAAGCCGCCGCGCACGAAGCCGTTCGCCGCATGGCCCGACACCAGCGCATTCTCGGACAGAGAGAAGCGCGGCGCCGCCGCATGGCCCAGCCGCTCCTCCGGCACGAAGGCGGCTCCGCGGCGCCGGCGGGCATTGATGTCCTCCCGCCCGACCGCCGCGCCGTCCAGCGCGACGGCATCCGCATGCGGGGCCAGGCGCTCGCCCGACAGCGCGGCGAAGAGCTCGTCCTGTCCGTTGCCCGCCACGCCCGCGATGCCGAGGATCTCGCCGCGGTGCAGGCCGAGCGAGACCTCCTTCAGCGCCACCCCATGCGCCTCCGCCGGCGGCATGGAGAGCGACGACACCGCGAGCCGCACCGGCCCGGTCGGCTCGGCCGCGTCGTGCCGCACGCTGCCGACCTCCGTCCCCACCATCATGCGCGCAAGGCTCGCCGCGCTCTCCTCCCGCGGGTCGCAGCGCGCCACGACCTTGCCCCCGCGCAGGATCGTCGCCGCCTCGCAGATCCGCCGCACCTCCTCGAGCTTGTGCGAGATGTAGAGCACCGCGCGCCCCTCGGACCGGATCTTCGCGAGTGTCGCGAACAGCCCCTCCGCCTCCTGCGGCGTCAGGACGGAGGTGGGCTCGTCCAGGATCAGCAGCTGCGGGTCCTGCATCAGGCAGCGCACGATCTCGATCCGCTGCCGCTCGCCTACCGAGAGCTGCCACACCTCCCGCCGCGGCTCGAGCGGCAGGCCATAGGCGCGGCTGACCTCGGCGAGGCGCGCGGCGATACGGGGCAGGGGCTCCTCCCCGTCCAGCGCGAGCGCCACGTTCTCCGCCACCGTCATCGCCTCGAACAGCGAGAAGTGCTGGAACACCATGCCGATGCCGGCGCGCCGCGCGTCGCGAGGCCCGTTCAGCACAAGCCGCTCGCCGCGCCAGAGGATGCGCCCCTCATCGGGTTGCAGCAGCCCGTAGAGCATCTTCACCAGCGTGGACTTGCCGGCGCCGTTCTCGCCGAGCAGCGCATGCACCTCGCCGGCGGCGACCGTCAGGTCCACATGGTCGTTGGCGACCAGCGTCCCGAAGCGCTTGACGATCTGCTGGGCTTCGATGAGGGCGGGCATGCGGCGGCGAGGGATCCCGGTTGGGGTTGGCCGTGCGCGGTGGCCGGCCACCTGGCCGGTTCAGCGTCTCCCCGGCGGCCGCGATCCGGGCCACCCTCTCCCCCTGGCGGCGCACATAGCGATCCGCAAAGGCCTTGGGAAGCGCCCCGCTCCGGGGCAGGAGGAGCGATGCTCGAAGGTGCGAAGGCCTGGGCCGGGACCCTGAAGCGGGATGTGCACGCCGTCTGGCTCGCGGCGCGCCACCCCGCGACGCCCTGGTACGCGAAGGCGACGGCGGTCGCCGTGGCGGCCTATGCCCTCTCCCCGATCGACCTGATCCCGGACTTCATCCCGGTGCTCGGCTACCTGGACGACCTGATCCTGGTCCCGCTCGGCATCCTGCTGGTCCGCCGACTGGTGCCGCCCGCGGTCATGGCCGAATGCCGCGCGGAGGCCGAGGCGGCGGCGGCGCGCCCGCAGAGCCGGGTCGGCGCGGCGCTGATCGTCGCGCTGTGGCTCGCCGCGGCGGCGCTGCTGCTCTGGTGGCTCTGGCCCACCCCCGCGCCCTGATCAGGCCCGCCGCGCCGCATAGGCGAGCGCCGCCACGCCCGCCACCCCGGCCGCCACGCCGAGCGCCGTGTTGCGCACCCGCCGCCGCGCCGCGACGCCCTGGTGGCCGAGGCTGACGCTGCGCCCCTGCGGCACCGGCTGGAGCAGCGCGCCCGAGGTCGGCGCCGCGCCGCGCCGCCCGCGCTCGAACAGCGCGCGCTGGGTGAAGCGGGCGGAGAGCCGCCCGGCGATCTCGGGCGCCATCCAGAAGGCGGGCACCATCAGGTGCTCGGCACCGAGGTTCACCGCGCGGCGCGGATGATCGGCAAGCTCCACCACCGCATCGGCCACGACCTCGGGCGCGATGGCGGGGGGCATCCGCTCCAGCACGCGGCCGGTGTAGTTGCCGGCATGCTGCACCGCCGGCGTGTCCACCACCGTCGGATAGACGCCGCAGACCTGAACGCCGGACCGCGCCAGCACCTCGAAGCGGAGCGAATCGGTGAAGCCGGCCAGGCCCCATTTGCTGGCGGTATAGGCGGCGGCGAAGGCCTGCGGCACGCGCGCGCCGAGGCTCGCCATGTTGACGATCACGCCACTGCCGCGGGCGAGCATCGCCGGCAGCGCGGCGTGGCAGCCGTTCATCGCGCCGATCAGGTTCGTCTCGATGATGCGGCGATGCACCTCAATGGGCACCTGCTCGAAGGCGCCGAGCGCGCCGACGCCGGCCATGTTCACCCAGAGGTCGAGCCGCCCGGTCTCGGCGATCGTGCGGTCAGCCAGCGCCCGCAGCGCCTCCGCATCCGCGACGTCGCCGGCAACCCCGACCGCGAAGGCCGCGCCCGCCTCGCGGCAGGCCTGGGCGGCTTCGTCGATCGCATCCGCCCGGCGCGAGAGCAGCACGAGCTCGGCCCCGGTCCGGGCGAAGGCGAGCGCGGTGGCGAGCCCGATGCCGGAGGAGGCGCCGCAGATCACGACGGTGCGGGGCATGGCGGATCCTTATCGCTGTCGCGCCATGCAGCGCGCGGACCCGCCCCCCGTTCCGCCCGCCTGGCCAGAGGCACCGGGATCCGGCGCCTCTGGCCACTGGCCTCAGAACAGGAGCCCCGGCAGCCAGGTCGCGAGCCCCGGAAAGGCGAGCACCAGGCCGAGGCCCAGCAGCTGGATCAGCACGAAGGGCACGATCCCGCGGTAGATGTCGGTCGTGCGCACCGTCTTCGGCGCGACCCCGGCGAGATAGAAGAGCGAGAAGCCGAAGGGCGGCGTCAGGAAGCTGGTCTGGAGATTCATCGCGATCATCACGCCGAGCCAGATCGGATCGATGTCCATCATCAGCAGGATCGGTCCGACGATCGGGATGACGATGATCGTGATCTCGACGAAGTCGAGGAAGAACCCCATCACGAAGATCACCAGCATCACCACGAGGATGGCGCCGTAGGTTCCGCCCGGGATCCCGGCGAGGAACTCCTTGATCAGCTCCTCGCCGCCAAGGCCGCGGAACACCAGCGCGAACAGCGCCGCGCCGATCAGCGTGGCGAAGATCATCGCCGTGATGGTCATGGTGGAGGAGGCGACGGCGCTCAGCACCCCCGCACGGAAGCAGCGCCACAGCGCGACCGCGATGCCAAAGGCAAGCCCGGCCGCCGCGAGGGTGGCCGCGAGCATCGCCGCGCGGTCGCCGGGCGGAAGCTCTTGCCGCCCGATCCGCATGTCGAAGTTGCTGCCCAGCACCACCATCAGGACGGCGCAGGCGCCTGCCAGGTAGATCGGCCAGGGCCGCCCGCCGCCGATGCGAAGCCCGGCGAGCAGCGTCGCGCCCACGGCGCCGACCGCCGCCGCTTCCGTTGGCGTCGCGATGCCGCCGAGGATGGAGCCGAGCACCGAGACGATCAGCACGATCGGCGGCACCAGCGCGCGCAGCAGCTCCGCCCGCCCGACCCGCCCGGCCTCCCCAGGGGGGATCGCCGGGCCCAGCGCCGGCTTCAGCCAGCAGGCGACGAGCTGGTAGAGCACATAGAGCCCGACCAGCATCAGCCCCGGGATCATGGCGCCGGCGAAGAGCTGCCCCACCGAAACCGTCTCGACCGAGAACTTCCCCTGCGCCAGCTGCGCCTGCTGGTAGGAGGCGGAGAGCACCTCGCCCAGGATGACCATGACTGTGGATGGCGGGATGATCTGGCCGAGCGTGCCCGCCGCGCAGATCGTGCCGCAGGCGAAGGGCTTGTCGTAGCCGCGCCGCAGCATCGCCGGCAGCGCCATCAGCCCCATCGTCACCACCGTCGCGCCGACGATGCCGGTCGAGGCGGCGAGCAGCCCGCCGACGAGCGAGACCGAGATGGCGAGCCCGCCGCGCACGCTGCCGAACAGCCGCCCCATCGCCTCGAGCAGCTCCTCGGCGATGCGCGACCGCTCGAGCATGATGCCCATGAAGACGAAGAGCGGGATGGCGACGAGGACCTCGCTCGTCATCGTGCCGAGCACGCGCTGCGCCAGCGCGCCGAGCAGGAAGACGTCGAAGACGCCGAGGAGGATGCCGAGCGCGCCGAACACCACCGCGCAGCCGGTCAGGATGAACACCACCGGCAGGCCCGTCAGGATCAGCAGGCAGAGCGAGAGGAACATCAGCAGGTCGAGCACCGACCCGATCGCCTGGACGCTCATCGGGCGCTCACCCGTGCGCCGGGGCGGCGGGACGGTGCGGGAAATGCGTCTCCGCCCGGCCGGCCAGCACGGCGGCGGCGCGGATCGCGATGGCTACGGCCTGCAGGCCGAGCAGCACCGCCATCGCCGGGATCAGCGACTTCAGCAGCGGCGTCAGCGGCAGGCCGCCATACTGCAGCGGCCCCTCGCCCATCCGCCAGGATTGCGAGACATCGGGCCAGCTCGCCCAGGCCAGCAGCGCGCAGAAGGGCAGGACGGCCACCAGGATGCCCGCCAGGTCCACCAGCGCCCGTCGCCGCGCGCTCCAGCGCGCGTAGAACACGTCCACGCGCACATGGCCGTCCACCAGGAAGGTGTAGCCGATGGCCAGCATGAACAGGATCGCGTGGGTGTAGATCACGCTCTCCTGCATCCAGATGAAGCTCGACCCGTAGATGTAGCGCAGCACCACCACGACGAACTGCACCAGCACGAGCAGCACGGCGAGCCAGCGCAGCGCGCCTGCGATGCCCCGGCTGGCGCCGTCCACCGCATCGGCGATGCGGATCAGGAAGGTCATGCCTCGCCCGCCCGGCGGAGGCGCGCGGCGCCCGGCCGCCGCGCCGGCATCGGGCTCAGCTCCAGCGCACCAGTTCGCGGGCGGCGAAGTTGCCGGCGTAGGATTGCAGCATGTAGGCCTGGCTCCGGTTGCGGAACTCGGCGTAGCTGTCGGCGATGCGCTTCACCATCGGATCCTGGTGGGCGCGGAACTCGGCCAGCATCTCGGCGGCGGAGTTGCCGAAGGCCACCAGCAGGTCGCGCGGCGCCTCGCGCACCGTGACCCCGTGGCGGGAGACGAGCTCGGCCAGCGCGACGGGATGGCGAGCGTCGTATTCGCTGGTGATCTCCTCCGCCACCGACTGGCAGGCGAAGCGGACCGCGTTCTTGAGGTCGTCGGGCAGCGCGTTCCAGCGGCCGAGGTTGATGCCGATCTCCTCCGCCGAGGAGGGCTCCTGCACGCCGGGCCAATAGTAGTTCTTGGCGATCTGGTGCAGCCCGAGCGGCGCGTCGCTGAAGGGGCCGAGGAACTCCGCCGCGTCGATGGTGCCCGACTGCAGCGCGGCGAAGATCCCGCCCGCCGGCAGCGTGACGACGGAGGCGCCGGCGCGGCGGAACATCTCGCCGCCGAGGCCCGCGGTGCGGAAGCGCAGGCCGCGGAAATCGTCCACGCTCCTGATCTCCCGCCGGAACCAGCCGAGCCATTGCGGGCCGCTGTCGCCGGTGTTGAAGGGCTTCACGCCGAAGCGCGCATAGATCTCGTCGTACAGCGCCTGGCCGCCGCCGTGCATCATCCAGGCCTGCCTCTCCCACACCGTCATGCCGAAGGGGAAGCTGCCGAAGAATCCGATGCCGGGCGACTTCGAGATCCAGAAGCTCGGCACGCCGTGGTAGAGGTCCGCCGTCCCCGCCGCCACCGCGTCGAAGGCGCCCGGCGCGGGCACGATCTCGCCGGCCGCGAAGAGCCGCACATTGATGCGCCCGCCCGTCACCGCGCCGATGCGGTCCGCGACCTTCTGCGCCGCGACGCCCGGTCCGGGCAGGTTGCGCGGCCACAGCGTGACCATGCGCCATTCCATGCGGCCCTGAGACAGCGCCGGCGTCGCCAGCGACGCGGAGGCGAGCCCGCCGACCGCGGCGCCCCTGATCAACCCACGACGGTCCATGGCCTCGTCCCTCCTTGGCGGCTGCAACGTTCTTGTCGCAACCGTCCCGACGGCGCAAGCGGCCTTCCGCGCCGGCGTGGCGGCCGGGAAGGCCCTTCTGCTCAGGCGGGCGGCAGCCGCAGCGCCCCGTCCAGCCGGATCGTCTCGCCGTTCAGCAGCGGGTTCGCCGCCACCGCCAGCACCATCGCGCCGAACTCCTCCGGCCGGCCGAGCCGCTGCGGGAAGAGCGGCTGCCAGCCGAGGCTCTCCCGCGCTTCCGGCGCCAGACCGTCCATCATCGGCGTGTGGAAGAGCCCCGGCGCGATGGTCACCACACGCACGCCGAAGCGCGCCAGCTCGCGCGCCGCGGGCAAGGTCAACCCGACCACGCCGCCCTTGGATGCGGCATAGGCCGCCTGGCCGATCTGCCCCTCATAGGCGGCGATCGAGGCGGTGTTCACGATCAGCCCGCGCTCGCCGGTCTCGAGCGCATCGTTCGCCGTCATCCGCGCCGCGGCGAGCCGCAGCAGGTTGAAGGTGCCGATCAGGTTCACCCGGATCACGCGCTCGAACAGCGCGAGGTCATGCGGCCCGTTGCGCCCCGCGACCCGCGCCGCCGGCGCGATCCCCGCGCAGGCCACCGCGATGCGCAGCGGCGCGATGGCGGCTGCCGCCTCCACCGCGCGCGCGACCGGCGCGTCCTCCGCGACGTCGCCAACCACCGCGACGCCGCCGATGCGCGCTGCCACCGCCGCGGCGTTCTCCGCATTCAGGTCGAGCACGACCACCTTCGCGCCGGCGCCTGCCAGCGCCGCGGCTGTCGCCGCGCCGAGCCCCGATCCGCCCCCGGTGACGACGGCCGAAGCACCGTCCAGCTCCATGCCCATACTCCCGTCCTGGCCGCACGATTCCGGATATGCACCGCCTCAAGGCCCGGTGTCGCCCCGCACCGCGGCACCGTGGCGCGGCCAGCGCATGGCCGGGAGTATGCGAAGCCGCCCGCGGCCTTGGAAGGGGCGCGCCACGCGCGTGCCGTCACGCATGGCGGCGCCGGGAAACTGAGACGCGGCGCAAAGCAGGGGTACTCCGGACGCAGGGTTTCCCGGGGCCGCATGGCTAGCCTGCACCTCTTCACTCCGGAGGCATGCCATGCGTCGGTTCGGCCCCTCGCGCTTCGTTTCGCCCGCCCTGCCGCTCGCTGCGCTCCTCTGCTTTGCCCCCCCCGCCCTCGCGCAGGGCGATACCGAGACCGTGGCCGAGCTGCGGCGCCAGATGGAGGATATGCGCCGGCGCATGGAGCAGCTGGAGGCACGCCTCGCCCGCTCTGCCGCCAGCCCGGCGCCGGTCGCGGCCGCGGCGCCCCGCACGTCGCCGCGGCCGCGCGCCGCGCCCGCCGTCGAACCGGACGCGGTCCGGCGCGCCGAGGCCGCCGCCCGCGAGGCTCGTGCCGCGGCGGACCAGGCAACCGCCGCGCAGCGGCTGGCCGCTACGCCGGCGCTGCAGGCCTCCGTGCCGGGCCTCGCGCCGCCCGAGCCGATGGGCCGGCAGGACGCCGCGGGCGACGCGCTCCGATCCGATCTTCCCGGCATCGCCATCCGGGTGCCCGGCACCGCCACGCAGGTGCGGCTCTACGGCTTCGCGAAGATCTCGAGCTGGGCCGATTTCGACGGCCGCAACCAGACCGACGCGCCGCTGCCCGGGCAGGTTCCCCTGAACGGCAGCGCGGCGGACCAGCAGGGCGGCGACTTCGGCATGACCGCGCGGTTCAGCCGCTTCGGCGTCGACACGCGCACGCTCACCAGCTGGGGCACGCTGGAAACCCGGCTGGAAGGCGATTTCGGCGGCGGCGCCGCCACCTCCTCCAACGCCGTGTTCCGGCTCCGGCAGGCCTGGGCGGAGATCGGCGACGAGCGGCTGCGCGTGCTGATCGGCCAGGCGAACAGCCTCTGGAACGAGGGGCTCTACGAGACGCTGATCGACGCCACCAACCTGAACCAGTCCTTCATCCGCCAGGCGCAGCTCCGAGTCTCGGGCCGGCTCGCGCCCGGTCTCACCGGGCAGGTCTCGCTCGAGGCGCCAGAGACGCAGTACACCGCCGCCGCCGGTCTCTTCACGCCGGGCAGCAGCCTCGATGGCGGCGCGAGCCCCGCCTTCAACGCCGCACCCGACCTGCATGGGCGGCTCACCTGGCGGCAGGACGGGCTCGAGCTCGGCTTGCGCGGCATGCTCCGCGACCTCAGCCTCAAGAGCTCGGGCACGGCGGTCGCCGGCGCGGGCAATCCGGACGCGCTCGGCTGGGGCGTTGCCGGCCACGCCCGCTTCCCGATGCGCTGGGTCACGCAGGCGCTCGGCACCGACGAGCTGCTCGCCATGGCGTATGCGGGCGAGGGCATCGGGCGCTACCTCGCCGGCAGCACGAACGGGCTCGACGCCACCTCGAACATCGGCCTGGCCGGGGTGACGGGCGCATCGCTCGATCCGGTGCCGGCCTGGGGCGTCACGCTCGGCTACCGGCGCTTCTGGACGCCGCAGCTGCGCAGCAATTTCAGCTACTCCTACGCGCGGCAGGACTACGAGGACTATGTGCGCCTCTTCGCGCCCGGCTCGGCCGCCGCGACCTCGCTCAACGCCAATGTCCAGCAGGTCTTCGCGAACCTGATCTGGAGTCCCTTCGGCGAGGTGCGCAACGGCGTCTTCGGCAGCGGCTGGCTGGACATCGGCCTCGAATACCTGTGGACGCGGCGCGAGGTGTTCGGCGGCGACACGGCCACGCTGCCGGCCGGGCAGGGCGTGGGCGTCGCCAACCGCCTGCTGCTCGCCGCCATCGCCCGGTTCTAGCTCGCGATCCCTCTGATGGTGCAAGCCGGAGGCGGGCACCGGCAGGGCGCGGATCGCCGTCTCGGGGAAGGCCCGACGGGTCCGTCTGCGCCACCGCGGCGGAACGGTGTCGGCCGGGGTTGCGCCCCGGCCTCCGCTGGGGGAAGGGTGCAGGGGCGGGGGATCTTCGCTCCGCTCCAGGAACGATGCCAGAAGCGCCGACCCCGACGATTGCGACCCGCCCGCCTGCCTCGCGTCTGCGGGATGCGGGCGCGGTGCTGCTTCTGGTCCTTGGCGCGGTCCTCTTCCGCCTGACCTCCTTCATCCCCGCCGTCGTGGACACCGACGAGGGGTTGTACATGGTCCAGGCACGGGAATGGCTCGGCGGCGGCTGGCCGCTCGTCGCGGCCTGGGACATGCATCCGATCGGCGCGCCGGCGATGTTCGCGCTGTCCTTCCTGGCCTTCGGCGCCTCGGTGGAGGCCGCCCGGCTGCTCGGGCTGATCTGCGTCGCCGCCACAGCGCTCGCGCTCTTCGCCGCGGTGCGCGCGGCCGGTGCGCCGCGCGCCATCGGGATCGGTGCGGGCCTGCTCTACGCCGCGCAGTCGGTGCTCCTCGGCGGGCTGAGCACCAACACCGAGCTGCTGATCGCGCCCTTCGTCGCCGGCGCGATCGCGATCGGCATCCGCGGCGCGGTCCGCGCCATGGCCCAGGACGGCATCGCGCCCGGCTTCGGCGCCGTCGCCGCCATGGGGCTGCTGATCGGCTGCGCGCTGGTGGTGAAGCAGGTCGTGGTGCCGGAGGGCTGCCTGGCCTTCGCCCTGCTCGTCCTGCCGGCGCTGATGAAGCGCCTGCTTCCGATCCGCCGCGCCATCGCCATGGCAGCGCTCTACGCCGCCCTCTGCGCCACGCCCTTCGTGCTGGCCGGCCTCGCCTATTGGTGGAACGGCTGGCTGGACCATTATCTCGACGGCTCGCTCCTCGCCCCCTTCCGCTATTCGCTGGAGCGTATTCCGGGGCCGGAAGCGGCAAGGCGCATCACGGCCGCGGCGCTGCTGCTCGGCTTCGCCTTCGCTGCTGCGCTCGTCGCGCTTGGCTTCTGGCGCCCGCGCGACGCGGCGAAGCCGGTCGCGCTTCTCACCGCCCTGGTCACGCTCTGGTTCGCCGTCGCCTCGGCCGCCATCTCGGGGCCGGGCTTCTACTTCGCGCACTACTTCCTGCTCTGGCTGCCGCCGCTCTCGATCCTCGCCTCGATCGGCTGCTGGCGCCTGGCGATCGTCTTCGCGCGCCCTGGCACGACGCGCCTCGTCTTCGCGGGCCTGATCGGGATCGTCGCGGGAGCGGCGCTGCTGACCGAGTACTACGGTCGCGCGGAGCGCGGTCCCGGCTGGCCGCATGCCGACCCGGTGCGCGAGGTCTCGGCCGCCGTGGCCGCGGCCGCCGGCCCGGGCGGCGACGCCTTCGTCGCCAATTACCACCCGTCGGTCTACGTGATCTCCGGTGCGCGGCTGTCCACGCGCTTCCCCTTCCCGGCGCATCTGACGGGCGTCTTCGAGGACCTGTCCGACACCAACACGCTCGCCGAGCTCGACCGCGTGCTGGCGGCGCGGCCGCGGGTGATCGTGGTGGACCGCGGCTGGATGCACACGATGCGCCCCGAGGCCGCCTCCCGCGTGCAGGCCGCGGTCGAGGCCGGCTACGAGCTCTCCGCCACGGTCAACGAGTTCCGCGGCCCGGTGGAGATCTGGCGCGCCCGCTGACCCGTCAGGGCGCGGGGAAGGGCACGCTCGAGCGGCCCGTCAGCCAATAGACCAGCAGCCCCACATACTCCCGCAGCGCGCCCTCGGCATGGTTCAGCCGCGTCGGAAAGGGCCAGCCGTACCAGAGGCCGGGATCGCGCCCGGTCGTGAAGTTCACCGGCCAGGGCACGACGTCGAAGCCCGCCGCGCGGAAGCAGCCGACGGCGCGCGGCATGTGGCTCGCGGAGGTCACCAGCAGCCACGTCTCGCCCGGCTTCGGGTCGAGCAGCCGCTTCGTCAGCACCGCATTCTCCCAGGTGTTGCGGCTCTCGTTCTCGAAGACGAGGCGCGCGGGCGGCAGGCCGAGATCGGTGAACAGCCGGCGCGCCGTGTCGGCCTCCGTCGGGCCGCCTTGCACCACGGCCGCCGAGCCCCCGGTGAAGACGAGACGTGCCTCGGGGTGGCGCAGCGCGAGCGCCACCGCTTCCGTCATGCGTTCCGCCGCGCCGTTCAGTGCCGGGATGCCATGCGCCCGGGTGAGATCCTGTTCCACCGCGCCGCCGAGCACGATGATGCCCGTGACCCCCGCCGGCGGCGTCGCGGGCCGCGCGAAGCGGGTTTCGAGCGGCAGGGTCAGCGCCGCCGAGACCGGCAGGACGAAGACCGCGACATACCAGCCGAGCCCGAGCGCCAACGGCCAGCGTCCCGCGCGCCGTCCGCGCCAGACCAGAACCAGCCCGATCACGCAGAGCACGAGCGCCAGCGTGTTCGGGCGAAGGAGCGACCAGAAGACCTTGGACGCGACGAAGAAGACGTCGTCCATCACAGATCCATCACCCGCATCGGATGCATCCGCCCGCGCAGCAGGTCGCTCAGCGCGATCAGGTTGCCGCGCAGCCGCCCTGCGCGGTCCACCCAGGGCTCCGGCTTCAGGCTGCGCAGCGCGTTCATCGCGGTGTTGCGCGCCGCCGAGCGCAGCGCCCGGTTCCAGGGATAGACGCCCTTCCGCGCGAGGTAGACCGCATTCGCGACCTGGCTGTAGCCGAGCCGCGTGCCCGCCACGCGCCCCGCCTTGGTGCCGAGATGCACGCCGCGCGCGCCGGCCAGCCGGACGATCGCGCCGTGCTTGCCGAGCCGCCGCGTGAGGTCCAGATCCTCGTACCAGCCATAGAGCGGCAGGTTCTCGTCGAAGCGGAGCCCGTGCTTGCGCATCGGCGACAGAAGCAGCGCCATGTTGCAGCCATAGCCGTTGAAATGCGGCGCGGTGCGCAGCGGATCGGGCGGCGCCGTGTCACGCGCCAGGATCGCGCGACCTTCTTCCACGCCGATGCCTGGACCCTTGGCGCCGTCAGCCAGCACCGTGCCGGTCGTCACCACCACATCGCGGCGCCGGTCGAACACGGCCTCCGTCACAGTGAGGTAGTCCGGCGCCGGCAGGAAGTCGTCGTCGAGGAACAGCACCGCGTCGCAATCGTCGCTGGCGTCGAGGATGGCGTTGCGCTGCCGCGGCAGCCCGGCCGGTGCGGCGAGGAACTGCACCTCCGGGAAGCGCGTCGGCAGGTCGGCGATGTCCTCCGGCCCGACATGGCAGACGAGGGTTCGGTCCGGCTTGCGCGTCTGGCGGCGGAGCTCGGCCAGCACCTCGCCGAGGATCGGTGCGCGGCCGCGGGTGGCGATGCCGATCGCGATGCGCATCACGCCGCCTCCAGCGCCGGCCGCACGCGGCCCGAAGCGGCGTCGGAGCGAAGGAAGCCCTCGGCGCGGCCGAGGAGGGTCATCGCGTAGTAGCCCGCCTCATGCGGGCGGAGCCGCACGAGGCCCAGCAGCGCGCCGCCGAGCGGCCGCACCGCGAAGGGCAGCCAGACGGAGGCCGGCACGCCGTGCCGCCGCAGCGCATAGCCGAACCCGCGCCCGTAGAGCCGCGCGCGCGCCACGGCGACATCGGTCAGCCGCTTGTCGGGGTGGATCACGCGCAGCGCCGGATCGTAGCGCGCGAGGTGCCCCGCCGAGACGGCGCGCAGCACGAGGTCATTGCCCTCCGCCGAGCCGAGCGGCGTGCCGGGCCCCATGTCCTCATCGAAACCGCCGAGGGCGAGCGCGACGGGTCGGCGGAGCCACAGGTTGAACTCGATCACGCTAGTCCAGACGGTGGCGGCGTCGATCGGCCCGGCCGCCTCGCGCCAGCGGCCGGAGCCGAGCCCGCCCGAAGGGCTCTCCGCCGGCCCCGTCAGCACCGCGAGCGCCGGATCGGCGAAGGCGGACGCGACGCGGTCCAGCAGCCCGGCCGGGTAGAGGCAGTCATCGTCGGGAAAGCCGACGAGGTCGCCGCGCGCCGCGCGCAGGCCGAGGTTGCGCGCGTGGTTGGCGTTCGCCACCGCCGAGCGCAGATGCGTCAGCGCGACGCGGCCCGCATAGGGCGCCAGCACCGCGCCGAGCCGGTCGTCGCCGTTCTGGTCCACGACGATCACCTCGGCATCGGGTCGGCCCTGTGCCAGCAGGCTGTCGAGGAACTCGGCGATCTCGCGCGTGCGCCCGCGCGTCGCCATCACCAGGCTGAAGGTCATGGCGCCGGCATCCCGCGCGCGGCGCAGGCGCGCCGCATCGCGTCCATCATCGCCGCGCGGAAGGCGTCGCGCGAGAAGCGCTCCGCGTTCGCACGGCAGGCCTCTGGCCGAATGGAGAGTGCCTCGAAGCGCCGCACCGCATCGGCGATGCTGTCCGCGGTCTGTTCGGGAAACAGCACGCCCGTCTCGCCGTCGCGCACGATGTCGGCGGCGCCGCCGCGGCCATAGGCCACGAGCGGCGTGCCGCAGGCCTGCGCCTCCACCATGCCGATGCCGAAATCCTCCTCCGCCGCGAAGACGAAGGCGCGCGCGGATTGCAGCCGCGCGACCAGCTCGTCCTGCGGCGCGCGGCCGAGGAAGGTGATGTTCGGTGCGCTGCCGGCAGCCTCCCGCACGCGCCCCATCTCCGGCCCGTCGCCGATGATCACCAGCCGCCTGTGCGGCATCGCGCGGAAGGCCGCGGCGACGAGGTCCACGCGCTTGTAGGGCACCATGCGGGAGGCGATGACGTAGTCCTCGCCCTTTTTCGGGCGGAAGGGGAAGCCGTCCAGGTCCACCGGCGGAAACACCACCTCGCTCTCGCGCCGCCAGGACTTCCGGATGCGCTCCGCGATCCAGCGGCTGTTGGCGAGGATCACGTCCGGCCGCGCGGCGGAGGCGTGGTCCCAGGCGCGCATCCTGCCCAGCAGCCACCGCGTCAGCGCGCCCTTCACCCCGCGGTCGAGCCGCGCCTGGCGCAGATACTGGTGCTGCAGGTCCCACGCATACCGCATGGGGCTGTGCACGTAGCTGAGATGCAGCGTCGCCGGCCCGGTCAGCACGCCCTTCGCCACCGCATGCGACGACGACAGCACGAGCTCGTAGCCCGACAGGTCGAACTGCTCCACCGCCAGCGGCATCAGGCCGAGATAGTAGCGGAACCAGCGCTGCGCCCGCGGCAGGCGCTGGACGAAGGACGTGGTCGGCACCTTGCCTTTCAGGAAGCCGCGCTCGCCTTCGGGCAGGAAGTCGCAGACGGCGAAGAGGTCGGCGTCGGGGAACAGATCGAGCAGCTGCTCCACCACGCGTTCGGAGCCGGCATAGCTCTCGAGCCATTCATGGACGATGGCGACCTTCATCGGATGAGTTCCAGCAGCCGCCGTGCGGCCGCGTCCCAGGAGTAGAGCTGCGCGCGGGCGCGCCCCGCCTCGCGAAGCGCATCCGCAAGGCCCGGCTCGTCCAGCAGGCGCGTGAGCGCCGCGGCGGGCGTCGCGGGTCCCTCGGCGTCGAACCACAAGGCCGCGTCACCGCAGACCTCGGGCACCGCGCCGCTCCGGGCCGAGAGCACGGGGCATCCGCACCACATCGCCTCCAGCGGCGGGATGCCGAAGCCCTCGTAGCGCGAGGGGAAAATCAGGCAGAGGGCGTTCTCATAGAGCGCCCGCAGTTCCGCATCACTGACCCGGCCGAGCAGCCTGACCTCCCTCCCGGCGACGTCCGCCGCGCCGCTGAACACGCCCTCCTTCACCGCGCCGGCGACGGCCAGCGTCATGCCGCGCGCGCCGAGCAGCGAAGCGGCCTCGGACAGTGCGCCCAGGTTCTTGTGCGCCGCCCGCGTCCCGACCGCGAGCGCGTAGCCACGCGGCTGCAGGCCATGCTTCGCCAGCACCGCGCTATCCGCCGGCTCGCGCAGGATGTGCTCGCCGCCTTCCGGCATCACGCCGATCTGCGCCGGATCCAGCCGCAGCCGCGCCGCGAGCCGCCCGCGCGAGAACTCCGATACGGTGACGATCTGCGCGCCGAGCCGCGGCAGCGAGAGATGCAGCGTGCGGTACCAGGCGCGGAAGGCGGGGGAATAGCTCTCCGGCGTATCGAAGACGCCGGCGTCATGGATCACCACGACCCGCTTCCCGCCGCAGCGCAGCGGCGCGGTGTTGCCGAGGCTGAGCAGCGGCGCCGGATTCGCGGCGCGCGGCAGGTCGATCTGTTCCCAGCTCTGCCCCGTCCGCGTGCCGACATGCTCCACCGGGATCTCGCCCAGTCGGTCCGGCGTGCCGTGCGGCGCGAGAAGTCGGATCGGCGTGCCCGTGCGCGCGATGGCCCCCGTGACCTCCTTCGCGAAGCGCTGCACGCCGGTCAGGCCTTGTGTGAGGAAGCGGCCGTTGATGGTCAGGACCGTCACGCCGGCTCCCCCTTCAGCACGGCGCGGATGCGCCCGGGCCGGCGCAGCAGCACGCGCGCGTCGCGGCGTTCCTCCGGCGTCAGCGCGAGCGCGGCGGCGGCCGTGAACGCGGCGAGCGCGGCGAGCCCCACGGCGGCCAGGGCGCCGTAGGAATCGAAGGCCAGCAACGCCACCAGCCCGATCCCACCGGCCGCCAGCGGCAACGCCAAGGCGTGCGCCGCGTCGCGCGCCGCCGGGTAGAGGCGCGCGACGAACCACAGTCGCCCAGCCGCATCCGCCGCGCAGCGCACCGCCCAGGCGGCCGCCGCGCCCTCGATCCCGAAGCGCAGCAGCAGCAGCGCCGAGAGCGGCAGGAAGAGCGCCGCCTGCGCCAGCTGCCACTTCGCGTTCACGTCCGGTCGCCCGATCGCGTCGAGCAGCGCGCCCGGCGCGAAGGCAGCGCAGGAGAAGAAGATCCCGACGGCGAGAATCTGCAGCACGCGCCCGCCGCCGGCCGCGAACTCCGCGCCGAGCCAGAGCCGCAGCAGCTCCGGCCCGGTCGCCACCAGCAGCAGGCAGGCCGGCAGCACGACGGCGAGCGTCATCAGCGCGCCGCGCCTGAGCAGCCCTGCCGTCGCGTGCGCATGCGTCGCATAGGCCGAGGCCATCGCGGGCAGCAGCGCCTGCGCGACCGCGACCGGTAGGATCCACATGCGCATGACGAGGTCGAGCGGCGTCGCATAAAAGGCAACTGCCGAGAGGGTCAGGAAGGCGCCGATCAGGAAGCGGTCGGCGTAGAGCAGCGCCTGGGTCAGGATGCCCGACGCGCTCATCCACCCGCCCATGCGGAGCAGCGGCCCCAGCACCGCCCAGCGCGGCCGCGCCGGCTTCAGCCCCGGCAGGTCGCGCCTCGCCAGCCACCAGTAGCTGATCGTATTGGCCAGCCGGCAGGCGAGCAGCGCCAGGATCACGCCGACCAGGCTCTGCCAGACCAGCAGCACCAGCGCCGGACCCGCATAGTACATGATCGAGACGGGGATGGTGACGAGGTTCGCCTCGCGGAAGCGCTGATGCGCGGCCAGCGCTCCCCACAGCGCCGCGTTCACCACAACCAGCGGCGCGGCGAGGCAGAGCAGCCGGAAGGCTGCCACCGCCTCCGCCTGCAGCGCGGGCGGAGTGTTCAGCACGCGCTCGACCAGCAGCGGCATCAGCGCAAAGGCGACCGCCGCGACGCCGCCGCTCAGCAGGGCGAGGGCGGTGATCGCTGCACCCGCGATCCCGGCCGAATCCCGCTCGTCATGCGAGACGCTGCGCGCCGCCAGCGCCCGCGTCAGCGCCGCACCGACGCCGAGGTCGAAGACGCCGAAGACGCCGACCAGCGCGAGGGCCAGCGTGAACAACCCCCAGCGCTCGATCCCCATCTGGTGCACGAGCACCGGCGTCAGGGCGAGCGCCAGGATCAGCGGCAGCCCGCGTCCCGCCGCGTTCCAGAGCGTCCCGGAGAGCAGCCGCCCGCCCGACGCACGCGCCTCGGCCGTCTCGGCCATCGCCCGACCCGATCCTTACCTGTCCATCGAAGATGGGCCGTGCCCAAAGGCACCTTCAGCCCCCGGGGGGCCTGCCGTGGCTCTGCCACGGCAGGATGAACCACGCTACCCGGGCTCAGCGCCTAACGGGCCCCCCGCGGCGTTGCGAAGCAACGTCGTGGGGAACTCAGTAGGCTCCCCGCCGCGCCAGCACCGCCATCGGCGTGCGGAGCAGGATGCGGATGTCGTTGATCAGCGACGGCCGCGTCACATAGGCGACGTCAAGCGCGACGCGCTGCGCGTAGCTCGTGTCGCTGCGGCCGCTGATCTGCCACGGGCCGGTGATGCCCGGGCGGACCGCCATGTAGTGCTGCGCGGCGTGGCCGTAGTAGGCGGCCAGCTCGCTCGCCTGCACCGGGCGCGGGCCGACGAGGCTCATGTCGCCCCGCAGCACGTTCACCAGCTGCGGCAGCTCGTCGAGCGAGGAGGCGCGCAGGAAACGACCCACCCAGGTCACCCGCGGATCTGCCTTCAGCTTGCGGGTGCTGTCCCACTCGGCACGCGCCGCCGGGTCACGCTCGAGAAGGGCGGCGAGGCGCTTGTCCGCATCGGCCACCATGGAGCGGAACTTGAGGCAGCCGAAGGCGCGCCCGCCGCGGCCGATGCGCTCATGCGCGTAGAAGACGCGGCCGCCATCCATGCGCACCAGCGCAGCGATGACGAGGAACACCGGCAGGGCGAGCAGCAGCAGTGCCCCGGCGCCGAGGATGTCGAGGGCGCGCTTGGCCGCCGGGCGCAGTGCCTCGGCCACGCTGCCGGCGCTCGGCAGGGCGGGCGCCAGCATCGGCTGGGCGTAGACGGAGCGCTTGGTCTCCGGCTCGCGGGCTAGGGTCTGGACGGCTTCCAGGCCTGGCATGGAGGTCCTCGTGCGCGGGGGTGCCCCGCCTCTCCTCGAATGGGCCGTTCCGCCGGGTGTCCCGGTCCGGCGATCCGCCAGGTGGCGAAGTCGCGGAACCGATTCAATCCTTGGTTCAGGCCCGATACTCAGAGACTTAGGGGTCGCGGCCGGCGGGTTTGCGACGTGCTTGCGGCGGGATTAAGGCGCGTGACGTTCCGGCTCGGACCGGCGGTATTTCGCGGCTGCATGACGAATCTGAGGGAACCGCTGCCCCAGTTCTGCCATGATCACCCATGGCCCAGTTGCTGATGCACCGTCCGCGCATGGCCATTCCGGGCGAAGGAGTGCGGGGCGAGCAGCCTCGGCACCCCTCCGATCCCGGTGCTGCCGCGCGCGGCATCCTCCTCGCCCTGGCCCTGTCCTCGCTCGGCTGGGTGGCGCTGGCGCTCCTCGTTCCCCGGCTCTGGTAGCTGGACGGGACGGGCGCGCCGTGGTGTGAGGGCGCGTCGCCCTCGCGAGGAGTTGTGGCCTGCTGCGTTCCGGATTCGTGGCCTATCCACTGGCTCTCGCCCTTGGGTTGGGGCTCGCGGCCTGGATCTTCCCGGCCGACTTCCTCTTCCCGACCGCAGGCGGGCCGTTCCGCCCGGTGGGTGACGCCGCGCAGCACGTCATCGCGCAGCGCTACCTCATCGCCGATGCCTGGCGCTGGCCTCCGATCTTCGCCGCGAACCTGAACACGCAGGAGGGCGGCCTCAACACCGCCTTCGCCGATTCGATCCCGCTGCTCGCGCTGGCGTTGAAGGCGGTCCGCGCCTGGCTGCCCGAGGGCTTTCACGGCATCGGCCTGTTCTACGGCCTCTCCTGGGCGTTGCAGCCCGTGGCCGCCGTCTGGGCGCTACGCGCGGCGGGCGAGCACCGCCTGCTGCCCGCGCTCGGAGTCGCGCTTGCCGCCGCCTCCATGCCGGCCTTCATCGGGCGCTTCGGCCATGCTGCGCTGTCCGGGCATTTCCTGGTCCTGTTCGGCCTCGGCCTCTACTTCCGGCTGGTGGCGGAGCCGACGCGCGGGCTCTGGATCGGCGCGGCGCTGCTGCAGGTCGCGGCGCTGCTGGTGCATCCGTATCTTGCCATCATGACGCTCGCGCTGCTCGCCGCGGTCCCGGCGACGCGGCTGCTGCGCGGCGAGCGCTTCCTGCCCGAGGCGCTCGGCGTCGCCGGCATCGTCGCGACCGTCGCGGCGGTGATGGTCGCCTTCGGCTATTTCGGCGCGGCGGGGGACGGCGGCTACGGCTCCTTCGCGATGAACCTGCTCTCGCCGCTCTGGCCGGCGGGCTCGGCGCTGCTCGGCTGGCCCTGGGCGCCGCAGCTCGACGCCACCGGACATGGGGGATGGGAGGGCTACAACTGGCTCGGCCTCGGCGTCATCGTGGCGGTCGTCGCGGGCACGCTGCTGCGCCCGGGAGCGGCGGCGGAAGCGATGTTCCGCGCCCATCCGGGCCTCACCCTGGCGTCCCTCGCGCTCATCGCGCTGGCGGCGAGCCATCGCGTCGGCTTCGGCGGCGCCATCATCCTCGACCTCGGCGAGGCCCCCTCCTTCCTCGAGCAGTTTCGAGCCTCCGGCCGCTTCTTCTGGCCGGTGGGCTACGCGCTGCTGATCGGCGCGATGATCCTGCTGGCGCGCAGCTTCGCGCCGCTCGTGCTGGTCGCCGGCCTGATCCAGTTCGCCGATGCCGCGACGCTGCGCGGGGAGCTCTCGCGCTGGGCGGCGGGGCAGCCGGCCTGGACGGTGGAGGCGCCGAAGCTCCGCGAGGCGCTGGCGGAGGCCCGCAGCCTCACCGTGCTGCCTTCCTGGCCCTGCATCGAGAAGGCGACGGGCGACGCGACCTACGCCCAGTTGCTCGAAGTGCTGCTGCTCGCCTCGGAACGCGGCGTGCCGGCCAGCACCATGTACGCCGCGCGCTGGCACGAACCGCCGCGCTGCCGCGATCGGGAGATCGCCGCCGCGCCCTTCGCGCCCGGCGAGCTGCGCGTGATCCTGCCCGCTTCTCAGGCCGCGCTGGCGCCGCTCGTGCCGGGTTCCGAGGCGCGCTGCGCGCCGCTCGGCGAGCTGCTGGCCTGCCGATAGGCCTCGCCGGCCGGCACGACGGAGGGCAGGTGCCGCTCCACGACGTAGAGCGGGCGCCCCTTCGTCTCGTTGAAGATGCGCCCCAGATACTCGCCGATGATGCCGAGCGTCATCAGCTGCACGCCGCCGAGGAACAGCACCACCGCCAGCAGGCTCGGGTAGCCGGCGACCGGGTTGCCCCAGACGAGGGTGCGGAAGACGATCGTCGCGCCGTAGATCGCCGCGAAGATCGCGGTGACGAAGCCGAGATATGTCGCGATCTTCAGCGGCCCGACGGTGAAGGAGGTAATCCCCTCCAGGCTGAAGTTCCACAGCTTCCAGTAATTCCACTTCGTCGTGCCCGCGGCGCGCGGCGCCCGATCGTAGAGCACGGCGGTGGCCGGGAAGCCGACCCAGGCGAAGAGCCCCTTCATGAAGCGGTGCTGCTCGCGCAGGCCCAGCAGCGCATCCAGCGCGCGGCGCGACATGAGGCGGAAGTCGCCGGTATTGGGCGGCAGCTGCACCCGCCCCCCGATCCTCTGCATCACGCGGTAGAAGGCGGCGGCGGTCGCCTTCTTCACCCAGGTCTCGCCCTCGCGCACGCGGCGCTGGGCGTAGGCGATGTCGAAGCCACCCCGCCAGGCGGCGACGAGGTCCGGGATGACCTCCGGCGGATCCTGCAGGTCGGCGTCGGTCACCACCACCGCCTCGCTCGCCGCCGCGTGGTCGAGGCCGGCAGTCAGCGCGATCTCCTTACCGAAGTTGCGGCTGAGGTTGACCACCGCGACGCGCGCATCCGCCGCCTGCAGCTCGAGCATGATCTGCAGCGTCGTGTCGCGCGAGCCGTCATTGACGTAGACGACCTCCCAGGGGAGGCCGATGGAGTCCATCACCGGCACCAAGCGCGCGTGGAAGGTGCGCAGCACCTCCTGCTCGTTGTAGGCCGGCACCACGACCGACAGCACGGGGCGCGGCCCGCCGAGGCTCGCACGCGGCTCGCCGAGGGTCGCATGGCCGCGGAAGGGAAGGGGCGTGGGGCGGTTCATCGGGGTGTGATCGGTCCGGCTCGCGGCGAGGCTCAAGCGGAATCACGGCGGCAGCATGGCCGACGGACCGCGCGGGAGGATCTGCGGGTCGGCGCGGCGCAGGTCAACCAGCGGATGCGAGAGGTGCCGGGGCCTGCAGGTCCCGGGGCGCGGTCACCTCATGCACCACGAAGCCCTCCGCCCCGCCCGGCGGCGCGCGCCGCCCGCCCTCTGCCTTGACCTCAAGGGCCGTTTCCAGGGCGGACAACCCGGCGGCCCGGCGTGCGGCCAAGGCCGCGCGGCTGAAGTCGAAGGGCTTCAACACTCCGGCATCGTCCGGCGCCGGGCGCATGCCCAGCAGCAGCACCGTGACGCGACGCGGCCCCTCGGCGAGCGGTGCGGCCGGATCGGCCGCGCGCAGCGCCATGCGGAGCGCATGCGCGCGCCGCTCGGCCGCCAGGGTGTCGGCGGTCCTGCTGCCGAAGACGACGTCGCCCGCCCGGGCCGCCGCCTCGGTGAGGGAGGCCGGGCGTGTCCCCTGGCGGGGAAAGAGGTCGGCCGCGATGCAGAGCACCTCCTCCGCGCCCGGCTCCGACAGGGCGGCCGCGAGGGGCAGGTTGGCCGTGAGGCCGCCGTCGCCGAGCAGCCGGCCCCGCAGCTCGACCGGCGGGTAGAGCGGCGGGAGGGAGCAGGAGGCGATCAGCTCCTCGAGCCCGATCCGCTCGCCCCGCGCCGTATCGAAGCTCACCGCCTCCCCCGTGACGAGGTCGGAGGCGACGACCGTGACACGGGGCGCGCCGGGGCCGTTCAGCCTCTCGAAATCCACCAGATCCGACAGCGTCCGCCGGAGCGGAACAAGGTCGTAGAGCGCGGGGGAGAGCGCGGTCGGCCGGAGGTCCGGCCGGAACACGCCCTGGCGGCCGAGCAGCAATGTACGGGCGATGGCGGCGTCGCCCTCGGCCCGGCGCAGCGGACCTGTGCCGGGCAGTGCGCCCGGCCAGAAGGATGCGGCCGGCCAGGGCTCGAAGGCGACCGAACGCCAGAACCGGTCGAGGCGCATGGCCGCCTCCTCCGGCGGGCCGCCCGCGACCAGCGCCGCCGCGACCGCGCCGACCGAGGAGCCCAGCAGCCAGTCCGGCCGGAGCCCGGCCGCCTGCATCCCGGCGACCACCCCGGCATGGAAGGCGCCGAGCGCGACGCCGCCGCCAAACGCCGCGGAGACGCGCCGCGTCACTGCTTCGGGCCGGCGGCGCTGTCCTTGGCCTGCGGCGCGTCCTCCGCCTCGTCGTCCTCCTCGTCGTCGGCGTCGCCCCAGGCGCCGGCCGGCATCGCGATCTCGGGCGTCTCATGGGAGGAGAGGATCGCGGCGGTGTCGTCGTCGAAGGCCGGGATGTCGCCGTCATCCTCGTTGGCGAGGCCGAGCGCGGCGGCGGTGGCGGCGACGACCCGGGCGGCCAGCGCGGCGCTGCGCTCGTCCTTGCACTCCAGGACGACCTCGGCCTCGGTGCCCTCGCCCTGGACGAGCTCGACGAGGAAGAAGGCGGCGCCGGCGCGGGCGCCGCTCTCCCAGATGCCCTCCTCGCTGCGGTGCATGGGCGTGATGGCGATGGAGAGCGGGGAGGCTGCGGTGTCGGACATGGCCCGGGGTCCTGCGCGGTGAAGCGATGTCAGCGCACGAGGCCCGGCCGGGATGCACCCGGAAGCTCCGCAACCCGCCCGGACGCCGGCCGGGGCGGCCGTGCCGCCCCCGGGGCGCCGTCAGTCCGGCGTCGCGCCGGAGGCGCGCACGATCGGCGCCCATTTCACCGTCTCGGCGCGGATGAAGCGGGCCGCCTCCTCCGGCGAGGACGGGGTGGCCTCGATCTGGCGCTGCGCCAGCGCGTCCACGAGCTCCGCATCAGCCAGCGCCGCGGTGGCCGCCCGGTGCAGCGCCATGAGGACGGGCTCGGGCACGCCGCGTGGCGCGACGAGCGCGTTCCAATCCGCCATGTCGAACTCCCCGAGCCCCGCCGTCTCGGAGGTCGCGGGCACGGCGGGCAGCAGCCGGCTCCGCGCGCGGGAGGAGACGGAGAGCATCCGCAGACGACCGGATTCCGCCTGTGGGCGCGCGCCGGAGGCCGGGGTGAAGGCGAAGTCGACGGCGCCGGTGATGAGGTCGGTGATCAGCGGCGCGCCGCCCCGGTAGGGGACATGGATGTTGCGCAGCCCCGCCATCAGGTTGAGCTGCTCGCCCGCCAGGTGCCCCGCCCCGCCGACGCCGGAGGAGCCGAAGCTGCGCGGCGTGCCCCGCGACGCGGCGACGAGGTCGGCGACGCTGCGCCACGGCCGGTCGTTCGGCACGGCGAGCACGTTGAGGATCATCGCCACGCGCGTGATCGGCACCAGATCGGCCTGCGGGTCGAAGGGGAGGGAGGTGTAGAGCGTCGGGTTGATCGCCAGCCCGCCGATCGTGCCGAGCAGCAGCGTGTGCCCGTCGGGCGCGGCGCGCGCCACCGACTCCGTCGCGATGTTGCCGGCGCCGCCGGCACGGTTCTCCACCACCACCGGCTGGCCGAGGGAGGCGGCCATCTTCGGCGCCATCAGCCGCGCCGCGATGTCGGTGGTGCCGCCGGGCGGGAAGCCGACGATCAAGCGCAGCGGCCGGCTCGGGAACCCCGGCTGCGCCAGCGCCGGCGCGGCGAGCAGGATGGGGGCGGCGGCAAGCAGGCTTCGGCGGCGCATGGGTTTCCCTCCGGTTGAGCGGCCCTGCCTCAGGCCGGCAGCAGCGTGTCCCTGATCCAGCCCGCGACCGTGCAGGCCTCGGCGTCGCGCTCGGCGAAGCCGCCGAGCTGCAGGCCGAGCGGCAGCCCGTCGGCCGCGAGCAGCGGCAGCGCGAAGGACGGCGCGCCGAGCAGCGTCCAGGGCAGCGCGTAATGGCGAGAGCCGGTGAAGGCGTGGTCCGCGATGGCCGGCCCGCTCGAGCAGAGCATGACGAAGCCATCCACGCGACCGGCAAAGGCCCCGACCGCATCGCGCAGCCGCTGCCGGTCGGCCGATGCCCGGGCGTAGGCCTCCGCATCCATCGTCGCGGCGCGGGCGAGCAGGTCCTCGATGCGCCCACCGACGCTGCCCGGGCCATGCGCGCGATAGGCGGCGAGCGGCCAGCGCGCCTCCCAGGCGAGCAGGTCGGTCGCGAAATCGGCGATGCCGCGCAGCCGACGTTCCAGCGCAGCGACATCCGCGTCGTTCCGCCCATCCAGGATCCGGACGCCGGCTGCGGCGAGGCGCGACACCGCGTTCTCGAAGGCGGCGCGCGACGTCTCCGGCGTCTCGTCCCAGCCGAGCGTGTCGAGCCGCACCAGCGTCGCGGGCCTGCGCGGCGGCGGCGCGGTCTCGGGGCCGGCGAGGCCGGGATGCGGCGGCGTGCCGCCGGCGCGCCGCCCGATGGCCGCGGCGGCGGCCCAGACATCCTCGAGGCTCGCGCCGATCAGGCCGAGATGGTCGAGTGTCGGCGCGAGTGGCGCGAGGCCGCCGGCATGCAGCGCGCCATGCGTCGCCTTCAGCGCATAGGCGCCGCAATAGCCGGCGGGCCGGATGGTGGAGCCGTGCGTCTGCGTGCCGAGCCCGAGGCAGGCCATCCCGGCGCCGACGGCGGCGGCGGAGCCCGAGGAGGATCCGCCCGGCGTGCGCGCGGTGTCGTAGGGGTTGCGCGTCGGCCCGGAATTGCCGCAGGCGAATTCGGTCGTCACGGTCTTCCCGAGGATCACCGCGCCCGCCTCGCGCAGCGCCAGCACCGCGGCGGCGTCGCGCCGCGCATGCCAGCCGCGGAAGATCGGGCTGTTCATCCCGGTCGGCAGGTCCGCCGTCTCGATCATGTCCTTCACGACGACCGGCATGCCGTCCACCGGCGAGAGCGGGCGCGCATCCCGCCAGCGCCGGCTCGCGCGGTCCGCGGCCGCGCGGGCGGCGTCGAGGTCATGGACCACGAAGGCGGCGATGGCGGGCTCGTCGCGCAGCAGCGTCTCGATCCGCGCTTCCAGGAAGGCGCGCGGGGTCGAGGTGCCGTCGCGGAAGGATGCGGCATGCGGAGCGTAGGGACGCAGCAGCGGGTTGCGCGGGTCGTAGGTCAGGCGGCGCTGCGGCGCGGCGGGCGACAGGGGCTCGACGGGCAGGGCGTCCACGCAGCGGCTCCGGGGCAATGCGGATCTGCCGCATCGCAGGGCAGGCTGCGCGCGTTGTCAACAAAGATGCGCGGTCCCGCCGCGCCTGTCCGGCGTCCGGCACCGAATGCGCCTTGACACCGCGTGGCAGGAGCCGGGAGGCTGGCACGTCGTCAACAATCGGGATCGCCGAGATGCGCCACGCCGCCCGCCATGCCCCGGCCCTGCTCGGTCTCGTGCTCGGCGTGACACTCGCCGCGGCCGCCGCCGCGCAGCCCGCGCCGGCGCTGCGCATCGCCGTCGAGGCCGACATCACCTCGCTCGACCCGCATTTCCACAACCTTGCACCGAACAAGGCCGTCGCCGCGCATTTCTTCGAGCCGCTGATCCTGCAGGACGAGCAGCAGCGCCTCGTGCCCGGCCTTGCCACCTCGTGGCGCGCGATCGACGAGCGCACCTGGGAGTTCCGCCTGCGCGAGGGCGTGACCTGGCATGACGGCTCGCCCTTCACCGCCGAGGATGTCGCCTTCACCATCGCCCGCGCGCCGGCGGTGCCGAACAGCCCGTCCTCCTTCGGCCTCTACATCCGCCAGATCGCCGAGACCCATGTGGTGGACGCGCACACGATCCGCTTCCGCACCCACACGCCCTTCCCGCTGATGCCCACCTACATGAGCACCTTCGGCATCGTCTCGAAGCGGCATGGCGAGGGCGCGGCGACGGCCGACTACAACAGCGGACGGGCGATGATCGGCACCGGCCCCTACCGCTTCACCTCATGGACGCAGGGCGACCGGCTGGTGATGGAGCGCAACCCGAACCACTGGGGCGGCGCACAGCCCTGGGCGCAGGTCACCACGCGCTTCATGCGCAGCCCGGCGTCGCGGGTCGCCGCGTTGCTGTCGGGCGATGTCGACATCATCGATGCGCTGCCGACGAGCGACATCGCACGGGTCGAACGCGACCCGCGCACCGCGGTCAGCCGCGCCCTGTCCAACCGGAACATGTACGTCTTCGTGGACCACCTGGAGCGGTCCTCGCCGCATGTGACGGACGCGCAGGGCCGCCCGATGGAGCGCAACCCGTTCCGCGACCTCCGCGTGCGCCAGGCGGTGAACATCGCGGTCAACCGCGAGGCGATCGTCAGCCGCGTGATGGACGGCGCCGCCGAGGCGACCGGCCAGCTCATGCCGCGCGACTGGTTCGGCTGGACGCCGACCCTGCCGCCGCCCGCCTACGACCCGGACGGCGCGCGCCGCCTGCTGGCCGAGGCCGGCTTCCCGAACGGCTTCAACCTGACGATCCACTGCTCCAACAACCGCTACGTGAACGACGAGCGGATCTGCCAGGCGCTCGGCCAGATGCTGACGCGCGTCGGCATCCGTACCCAGGTCCAGGCGCTGCCCTTCGCCACCTGGATCACCGCGGCCAGCCGCCAGGACTACAGCATGCTGTTCGGCGGCTGGGGCATCGACACGGCCGAGGCCTCCTCGCCGCTCGGCTCGCTGCTCGCCACCTTCGACCGCGCCACGGGCCAGGGCGCCTCCAACCGATCGCGCTACTCGAACCCGGAGGTGGACCGGCTGGTCACGGAAGGGCTCGCGACGATGGACTACGAGGCGCGGCGCCAGGTCTTCATCCGCGCGACCGAGATCGCGATGCGCGACGTGGGCCTCGTCCCGATGCACCACCAGGTGAACCTGTGGGGCCACCGTCGCGGACTGGTGCACGCCGCGCGCGCGGATGAATGGACGCTGGCGATGAGCGTGCGGCCCGGGAACTGAACGGCGCGGATCAGTCCGCTGCGGCGCGCGGCGCGAAGACCTCGTTCATCGCCTCGAGCTCGCGCCGCGCGGTCTGCACGTGGCGGCGCATGAGCAGCTCGGCGAACTCGCCGTCACGCTCGCGCAGCGCCTGCAGGATGCGCCGGTGGTCGTCATAGGCGCGCAGCGCATGGCCCGCGCGGTGGCTCGTGCGGTGCCGGAAGAGGCGCACCAGCGAGTAGTAGTCGTGACAGAGCAGCCGCTCGAGCCGCCGCGACTTGGATGCGGCGGCCAGGGCGAAGTGGAAATCGAGAACGCCGTGTTCCTGCGGATAGGCCTCGCCGGAGCGGAGCGCGTCGTCCTCCATATGGACGTCGAGCAGGCCCTGCAGCGCATCGAGCTCGGCATCCGTCGCGCGTGCCGCGGCCAGCCGGCAGGCGAGGCCTTCGAGGTTGGCGCGGATCTCGTAGATCTCGACGAGGTCGGCCCGGGTCAGGCTGACGACGCGCGCCCCGGCATGGGCGGTGCGGACGACGAGGCCGCGGCCCTCGAGCTGGCGCAGCGCCTCGCGCAGGGGGCCGCGGCTGACGCCGAAGCGCGCCGCCAGCGCCTCCTCCCCGAGCCGGCTGCCGGGTCGCAGCTCGCCACACACGATCGCCCGCTCGACGAGTTCGAAGATGCGGTCGGCATGCGTCGGGGCGTGCGAGGCCCTGGCCTGGCGCGTCGCGGTCATCGCCTTCCTATACGCTTGGCGGCCTCCGATCCGGAAGGGGGCGCGACGCGACGTGTCAACAATCGGTCGCCTAATGGGTGCCTCCGCGCTGACATGCGCGCGCGTGCACACGCAATCCGGCTTGACCAGTACGGCATGGATCGGCTGTGCTCCAGATCGTTGACAATCATACCGGGCAACCGACCCGGGCGGGGAGGAACGGCATGCCAGGCTTCGCCGAGCGCATCGGGATCGATTTCGGCGCCCGCCTGCCCATCGAGGCAGCCATCGCCCGCGCCGGCCGCTCCGGCGTGCGGGTCGCCGACATCCGGCTCGGCGACACCGGCAACGAGTTCGGTACCTTCGACGACGCAAGGATCGCCGGCGTCCGCCGCGCCGCGGACGCGGTGGGGCTGCAGCTCGGCCTCCACACGCTGTCGGCCGTCAACATGGGCGAGACCGCGCCCTTCCTGCGCGAGGCTGTCGACGACTACCTGACGAGCTACATCGACATCGCCGCCCGGCTGCAGGCCGGCTGGATCGTCATGCATGGCGGTTTTCACTTCACTGGCGATTACGCGCGCCGCATGGCGGCCGCTGTCGAACGCCTGCAACGGCTCGGCGAGATCGCGCAGCGACGCGGCGTGCGCCTGCTGCTCGAGAACATGAACCCCGAGCCGATGGATGCCGAGGTGCGCTACCTGGCCTGCGACATCGAGGAGACGCGCCACTATTTCGACCGCCTCGACCCGGCCGCCTATGGCTGGTCCTTCACCGTCAACCACGCCCACATGCTGCCCTGCGGCGTCAGGGGCTTCTTCGACGCCTTCGGCCCCGCGCGGCTCGAGGAGGTGCGCCTGGCCGACAACCGCGGCGGCAAGGAGGAGCACCTGCGCCCCGGAGAGGGCAATGTGGATTTCGAGGCGACCTTCGCGCTGATCGAAGGCGCCGGCTACCGCGGTCACTACATGCTCGCCTGGGAGGGCGTCGAGGAGATGATCGAGGACCGCGCGCTCCTCGCCGCGCGCGCCGAGCGCGTCCTGGCCGCGGCCTGAGGGGAGACGGCGCCATGGCCAAGAAGGTCATCATCATGGTGCGGGTGAACGAGTACATGCCGCGCCACCCGAACCCGCATGTCCCCTTCACGCCGGCGGAGATCGCCCAGACCGCGGCGGAATGCGAGGCGGCCGGCGCCGCCATCATCCATTTCCACGCCCGCAAGCCGGACGGCGCGCCGTCCCACGACGCCGAGGACTACCTCGAGATCGTCGAGCGGATCCGCGCCCGATCGAACCTGCTGATCGATTCGACGCTCGGCCAGAACACCATCCATGGCGACGAGAAGCGCGCCGCGCACATCGTGAAGATGGGCGAGAGCAAGGTCCGCGCCGACCTCGCGGCGGTGGATGTCGGCAGCACCAACCTCGACGTTTACGACGCGGCCGCGAAGCGCTTCCGCACAACGAACAAGACCTACGTCAACACGACGGAAACCTGCATCTACCTGGCCGAGCGGATGCACGAGGCCGGGGTGAAGCCGCACCTCACCTGCTGGACCATCCCCTTCCTGCGCGCCGCCGACGCGCTGATGGACACCGGCGTCTTCCGCCAGCCCGCCTATGTGCAATTCGCCTTCTGCGAGGGCGGGATCCTCGGCGGCCATCCCTGCAGCATCGACGGCGCGCAGGCCTTCCTGCGCTGCCTGCCGAAGGACAAGCGGATCGAGTGGACGGTGACCTGCAAGGAAGGGAACCTGCTGCCCGCCGCCGCCGTCGCGCTGGAGAATGACGGCCACCTCTCGCCCGGCATCGGCGACTATCCCTATCCCGAGCTCGGCTACCCGACCAACGCGAAGCTGGTGGAATTCTTCGCCGGCCTCGCCCGCGCCTGGGGCCGCGAGGTCGCGACCCCGGCCGAGGCGCGCGAGATGCTCGGCCTGCCGCAGCGCGCGGCCGAGGCCGCCTGAAGGAGCCGGACGCATGCAGAAGCTGCTCATCAACGTCCGGCTCAACGAATGGGAGATGCGCGGGCCGAACCCGAACATCCCCTATTCGCCCGAGGAGATCGCCGAGGACGCGCTGGCCTGCGCCGCCGCCGGCGCCAACATCGTCCACGTCCACGCCCGCGGCCCGAAGGGCGAGAAGAGCCACAGCCCCGAGCTCTACGCCGAGATCACGCGCCGCATCCGTGCGAAGAGCGACATCCTGATCCACACCACCCTCGGAAACGTCTATCTGGAAGGCGACGCTGCCGATCGCGTGAAGCATGTGGAAGCCGCGATGCCCGACATCGCGACGATCGACATCGGCAGCACGAACATGGACCGCTTCGACCGCGCCTCCGGCCGGTTCGAGACGACGAAGCAGGTCTATGAGAACAGCATCGAGAGCTGCACCTACTTCGCCCGCGTGATGAAGGATCTCGGCGTGAAGCCGAGTGTGGGCATCTGGAACGTCTCCTTCATGCGCACCACCGCGATCTTCATGGAGATGGGCCTGCTGGAGAAGCCGGCGCTCGCCAAGATCCCGCTCTGTGGCGGCGACCTCGTCGCCGGCCACGCCGCGACGCCGGAGGGGCTGGAGGCCTTCTTCCACGCCATGCCCTCCCTTGACGAGCTGTTCTGGTGCGTCTGCACCAAATACGCCAACATCTTCCCCTGCGCCGCCGTCGCGATCGCGCGCGGCGGCCATGTCGCGCCGGGCCTCGGCGACCACCACTATGCCGAGCTCGGCTGCCCCACCAATGCCGAGCTGGTGCGCCGCATCGTCGCCATGGCGCGCGACATGGGCCGCGAGGTCGCGACGCCGGAGGAGGCGCGGCGCATGCTGCGCATCCCGGCCCGCGCCGAAGCGCTGCCCGCCTGAGACCGCCACGCAACACCGGGAGAGACGGATGACCGACCGCCTGACGCGCCGCGCCGCCCTGGCCGGATCACTGGCCGCGCTGGCCGCACCCGCCACCGTCGCGGCGCAGGCCGCCTGGCCGACGCGCCCGATCAACATGGTCAACCCCTTCGCGCCGGGCGGCTACACCGACCGCCTCGCGCGCGCCTATGGCCCCTACATGGAGCGCGTGCTCGGCCGGCCGATCGTCCAGGTCTCCCGCCCCGGCGCCAATGGCGTGCTCGGCCACACCTACTTCCTGCAGCAGCCGGATGACGGGCACACGATCCTCGTCTCGGCGCTGGCGCCCTTCGTCATCATCAACGGCATGTTCCAGGGCGCGCGCTACCGTCCCGAGGATTTCGACGTGCTCAACACGCCGGCGCGCGACTTCACGCTGATGGCGACGTCGGCGAACAACCAGGCGCTCACCGACATCCAGGCGGTCGCGGCGCGGCTGCGCGCGGATCCGCGCTCGTTGTCCTTCGGCGTGCAGCCCTCCTCCGCCGATTTCGTCAACCTCGCCCTCTGGCTGCAGGCGATCGGCGTGGACCGCAGCCGCGTGCGCATCGTCACCTATGACGGCGGCGGCCCGGCGCGGAATGCGACCGCGGGCGGCGTGGTGGATATCGGGCTGGTGGGCGGTGAGGGCTTCCTGCCGATCCGCCAGCTGATCCGCCCGCTGATGGTCTTCGAGGCGCAGCGTCGCGAACCCTATGCCGTGCCGACCTTCCGCGAGGCCTTCAACGTCGACGAGTTCGTCGCCGGATCGCAGCGCGGCTTCGCGGTGCACGCGACGCTTCGCCAGAAGCACCCCGACCGCTACGACCGGCTGCTGGCCGCGGTCAAGGCGGTGTCCGACGACCCGGCGGCGGCCGAGGCACTCGCGCGGCAGGACCTCGAGACGACCTGGTACGGGCCGGAGGAATCCAACGCCTCCTTCCGCCGCGTCCGGGAGACGATGGAACGCCACGTCGCCCTGCTGCGTCCGGCCTGAGGCGGCGATGCTGCGGATCGGCGGGCGCGCCTACCAGGTCCAGTGGGGCCATGTCGGCTTCCTCGCCTTCGTCGCGGCCGCGATCGGCTGGTACCTGCTCGATGCGCGCTCCGTCTCGACCAGCCCGCAGAACCTGATGTTCATCCAGCCCGTGGCGCTGTTCGGCCTCGGGCTCGTGCTGTGCATCCTGCCGCAATGCCTGCGGCCGACCGGGACGGCCGCGCCGGGGCCGGAGATGGCGGACACCGAGGAAGAGGAGGACGAGCCGGGTGCTCGCGCGCGCGTCGTCGCCATCACCGGTGCGCTCGGCATCTATGCGGTGGCGATTCCCTGGCTCGGCTTCGACATCGCGACCTGGCTCTTCGTCCTTGCCGGGATGGCGATCTGCGGCGAGAGGCGGCCGCTGCACCTGCTGGTCTATCCGGCCGTCACCGCCTTCCTGCTGGTCTGGGGCTTCACGCTGATCGTGCCCTTCCCCATGCCGAACACCTTCCTCTGAGGCGGCCGGCGCTTGGATCTCCTCATCGACATCCCGGCTTTCCTGCGGGCGCTCGACATCCTCGCCACCTCGGCCGGATCCTGGGGCTGGATCGTCCCGGGCCTGATCATCGGGCTGGTCTTCGGCGCCATGCCGGGGATGTCGGTGACGATGGCCATGGCCGTGTGCATGCCCTTCTCGCTGCACATGGACTTCCTCTCGGGCGTGGTCTTCCTCACCTCGGTCTACACGGGCGCGGGCTTCGGCGGGTCGGTGCCGGCGATCCTGCTGAAGATCCCGGGCACCACCTCCTCCGTCGCGACCACCTTCGACGGCTACCCGATGGCGCAGCGCGGGCTGCACAACGAGGCGCTGGGCTACGCGCTCTTCGCCTCCACGCTCTGCGGCATCTTCGGCTATGTCGTGCTGCTGTTCGTCGTGAAGCCGATGGCCGACATCGTGCTGAAGGTTGGCCCGCTCGAGATGTTCGTCATCGGCATCTGGGGGCTGCTGCTGCTCGGCTCGCTGGGGGGCACCTACGTGTCGCGCGGGCTGCTCGCGGTCGCCTTCGGCATCCTGCTCGGCACGGTGGGGATGAACACCGCGGGCTTCATCCGCGGCACCATGGGGATGCCGGAGCTGCTGGACGGCATCTCCACCGTCCCGGCGATGCTCGGGCTGCTCGCAGCCAGCCAGCTTCTCGGCATGGCGGGGCGCGACTACGTGATCCGCGGCAAGGAGATGCGGCGGATCAGCCTGCGCCGCATCATGGATGGCTGCTGGGGCACCTTCCGCTACAGCGGGCTGATGCTGCGCGGCTCCGTCATCGGCATCATCATCGGCGCGCTGCCCGGCGTCGGCTCCTCCATCGCCAACCTGCTTTCCTACGCGGACGCCAAGCGGAGCGCGAAGGACAGCGAGGAGTTCGGCCGCGGCAACCCGGCCGGCGTCGTCGCCTCCGAATCGGCGGTGGCGAGCGGGGAAGGGGGCTCGATGGCAACCATGCTGGCGCTCGGCATCCCGGGCGGCGGCGCGACCGCGATCCTTCTCGCCGCCTTCATGATGCACAACATCGTTCCCGGCCCGTCCTTCATCGACCAGCAGAAGGACATGGCCTACGCGATCATCCTCAACAACATCGTGCAGGGCATCGCGCTTCTCTTCGTCGGTATCGCCTTCATCTACGCGGCCAGTTCCGTCGTGCGGGTGCGAACGCGCTACATGCTGCCCGCCATCCTGGCGATCTGCTGCCTCGGCACCTACTCGGTGGACGGATCCATGGCCGGCCCGCTGACGCTCTTCGTCTTCGCCATCATCGGCTACCTGATGGTGCGCTTCGACTACCCGGTGGCAGCCGCGGTGGTGGGGCTGGTGCTGGGCCGGCTGCTGGAGACGGAGTTCCTCCGCTCCATGCAGGTGAGCGGCGGTGAGCTCTCCTACGTGCTGGAACGGCCGGCGGCGGTGGCGATCTTCGTGCTGATGGTGCTCTCCCTCGCCGCGACGGCGTGGAGCAAGCGCCGGGTGCGGCCGGTGCTGAGCGAGGGTCCTGCCTGACCTATCCGCGCAGGACGCGCTCCGCCCAGCCCGCCGCCGCGAAGAGCCGCTCATCCTCGTGCCGCTGCGACGCCAGCTGCACGCCGAGCGGAAGCCCGTTCGGCCCGGTGCCCGCCGGCATCGTCAGGCAGGGCGTGTAGAGCAGCGTCCAGAGCGAGTTGAAGGTCGCGCTGCCGGTCTCGGCCAGGCCCTTCGACGCCTCCCCGGCTGCTGGCAAGGTCAGCACGGCATCGAGGCCGGAAAGCGTGTCCTCCGCCCAGGCGCGCATCGCCTCTGCACTTCGCTGCGCGGCGATGTAGGCCTCGAGCGGCATCGTCTCGCCGTCCCGGATGCGACCCTCCCCAAGTTCCCTGCTGAGCAGCTCGCGGTGGCGGTGCCGCTCATGACCGAAGTTGCGGGCGGATTCGAAGTTGGCGATCCGGCGGTGCACATCCTGCCAGTCGCTGAACAGCGCGGGCGGCAGCACCAGCTCCGTGACGGCGGCGCCCGCGGCGGCGAGGCGTGCGGCGGCATCCTCCAGCGCGGCCTGGGCGGCAGCGTTCGCCTGGTCCCATTGCGGCGTGCGGCAGAGCGCGATGCGCGGCGCGGCGGCGGCCGGCGCCACCGGCTCATAGGGCAGGCGCAGCAACACGGCGCGCAGGCGCTGGATGTCCTCGAGGCTCCGCGCGCAGAAGCCGAGCGTGTCGAGCGAGCCGGATTGCTGGAACACCCCCACCCGGCTGATCTCTCCGAAGCTCGGCTTGTACCCCCAGATCCCGCAGAAGGCGGCGGGGCGGATCATCGATCCGCTGGTCTGGGTGCCGATCGCGAGCGGCACCTGCCGGTCCGCGACCGCGGCGGCCGAGCCGGAGGAGGAGCCGCCGGGCGTGCGCGCCGGATCCATCGGATGGCGTGTCGGCCCCGCGTGGCGGTTGGCGAATTCGGTCGTCACCGTCTTGCCGAGGATCACGCCGCCCGCCGCGCGGATCGCGGCGGCGCAGGCGGAATCCGCAAAGGGTCGCCGCCCGGTCCAGATCGGCGAGTTGCACTGCGTCGGCATGTCGTAGGTGTCGATGATGTCCTTGAGCCCGACCGGCACGCCGTGCAGCGGCCCGCGCGGCGCGCTGCGGTCGGCGGCGCGGGCCTGCGCCAGCGCGAGCTCCGGGTCGATGAAGGCCCAGGCCTGCACCTCTGCGTCGCGCGCGGCGATGCGGTCGAGGCAGGCGCGGACCAGCGCCTCGGCGGTCAGGCGGCCGGCGGCGATGGCCTCCGCCGCCTCGCTCGCCGTCAGTGTGGCAGGGTCCTGCAGGACGGTCGACATGGTCACCTCCCTCAGCCGCGCAGCACGCGCTCGGCCCAGGCCGCGACGTCGAGCAGCCTCGCATCCTCGTGCCGACGCGCGACGAGCTGCACGCCGACCGGCATCCCGTTCGGTCCGCGCGCGAAGGGCAGCGTGATGCAGGGCACCGACATGTTGGTCCAGAGATAGTTGAAGACCGGCTGGCCGGTGGTGGTGTGGCCGGCCGGCGCCTCGCCCGGGGCGCTCGGCGTCAGCAGCGCGTGCAGGCCGCTGTCGGCCAGGATCGCGTCCATGCGCGCGCGGCAGGCCTGGCCGAGCCGAAGCGCGGCGCGGAACTCGGCCAGCGTCGTGGTCAGCCCGACGGAGGTGCGCTCGTCGCGGAAATCGGCGCTGATGAGGTGGCCCGACCGCTCCAGCTCGTCGGCGTAGTTGCGCACCGATTCGAAGCCGCAGACCACGCGGTGCGCCTCCCGCAGGCCGGCGAATTCGGGCGGCAGTTCGAGCTCGCTCACCACCGCGCCCGCCGCGGCGAGGGCCTTTGCCGCCTCGGCGAGGGCCGCCTGCGTCTCGGCGGAAGCGTGGTCCCAATGCGCCGTGCGGACGATCGCGATCCGCGGCGCGGTGACCGCGTCGGGCGCCGGCGGTGCGTGCGGGATCTCCATGATCGCCGCGCGCAGCAGCGCGATATCCTCCACCGCGCGCGCCATCAGCCCGACCGTGTCATAGGCCTCTGTGTTGGTGCGAACGCCGGAATTGCCGAAATGCTGGAAGCTCGGCTTGAAGCCGACCACGCCGCAGAAGGAGGCGGGACGGAGCACCGAGCCCCCGGTCTGCGTGCCGAGCGCGAGCGGCAACTGGAAATCCGCGACCGCCGCGGCGGAGCCCGAGGAGGATCCGCCCGGCGTGCGCGACGGGTCATGCGGGTTGCGCGTCGGACCGGGGCGGCGATTGGCGAATTCCGTGGTCACGGTCTTGCCGAGGAGGATCGCGCCCGCCGCGCGCGGCGCGGCGACGGTCGCGGCATCGCGCCCGGGCATGTGGCCGACATAGATCGGCGAGCCGTAGCTCGCCGGCTGGTCCGCCGTGTCGATGATGTCCTTCACGCCGAAGGGGATGCCGTGGAGCAGGCCGCGCTCCGGCCCGGCATCCAGCGACCGTGCCGCCGCGCGCGCGCCGGCGGCGTCGAGATGCGACCACGCCGCGACGGTGCCGTTGCGCACCACGATCCGCTCCAGGCAGGCCTCCAGGAGCCTCGACGCCGTCAGCTGGCCGCCGGCAATGGCGCGCCGCGCCGCGGCTGCCCCCAGGCGCTCCGGCGCGGAGAGTGTTGCTGCACCCATCCGTGGCGTCTCCCGATCCGTGTCGACCCAGTAGAGCACGGCTCGATGCGCGCGTTGAGGGGCGCTCGTCCGGTTCGGTTTGCGGGCCCTGCGCCGCGCCTTCCCATTGCCACCGGCAGCAGGTCCTCGCGTCACGATGGCGGCCGGCATCGAACGGGTTGACCTGCGTCAAGCCGAAGACGGGCGGGCCCGGCTACTGTCCGGGACGTGGCGGCCTATCGGGCCAAGCGGAGAAGCCGGGGCGCGTGGCGCCGGCACGAATCCGGGAACTCTCCCGGCGTGAGGCGGAATGCGCTGCCGCGGCACGGCCTTCCGGCGCGACGATCTGGGCCCGGCTCCGGAACGCCCGAGAACCGCACGCATCCGAAGGCTTTTCGACTGACGATCGCGACGGAAGGCGAGGACGACCATGGCAAGGACGATGAAGGCAACGGTGTTCGCCGGGAAGGGCCGCATCGAGCTGCGCGAGAAGCCGATCCCCGAGGTGGGCCCGCTCGACGCGCTCCTGAAGGTGACCACGACCACGATCTGCGGAACGGACGTTCATATTCTGAAGGGCGAGTATCCGGTGGAGCAGGGCCTCACCATCGGGCACGAGCCGGTCGGCGTGATCCATCGTCTCGGCTCCGCCGTGAAGGGCTACCGCGAGGGCCAGCGCGTCATCGCCGGCGCGATCACGCCGTCCGGCACGTCCAATGCATGCCTCTGCGGCTACTGCAGCCAGGACGGCGCCGGCACGGCCCATGGCTGGAAGCCGCTGGGTGGGTGGCGGTTCGGCAACACGATTGACGGCTGCCAGGCCGAGTACGTCCTGGTGCCGGATGCGGTCGCCAATCTCGCGCCGGTGCCCGATGGGCTCACCGACGAACAGGTCCTGATGTGTCCCGACATCATGTCCACCGGCTTCGGCGGCGCCGAGAGCGGAGGGATCCGCATCGGCGATTCCGTCGCCGTCTTCGCGCAGGGACCGATCGGCCTCTGCGCCACGGCCGGCGCCAGGCTGATGGGTGCGACCACCATCATCGCGGTGGACCGCGTGGCCGAGCGGCTCGAGATGGCGCGGCGGCTCGGCGCGGATCACGTGGTGGATTTCTCGCGGCAGGATCCGGTGCAGGCCATCCGCGACCTGACGGGCGGACGCGGCGTCGACGTCTCGATCGAGGCGCTCGGGCTGCAATCCACCTTCGAGGCCGCGCTGCGGGTGCTTCGGCCCGGCGGCACGCTGTCGTCGCTCGGCGTCTATTCGACCGATCTGCGCATCCCGCTGGACGCCTTCGCGGCGGGGCTCGGCGACCATCGGATCGTCACCACGCTCTGCCCCGGCGGGAAGGAGCGGATGCGGCGCCTCATGGAGGTGATCGCCGGTGGCCGCGTCGACCTGAAGCCGCTCGTGACGCACCGTTTCAAGCTCGACGACATCGTCGAGGCATATGACCTGTTCAGCCAGCAGCGCGACGGGGTCATGAAGGTCGCGATCACGCCCTGACGGAGCCTCCGTGGCGGAGAGGTCGGGCCCCGGCGCACCGCTCCGGACCGCGACGGCGGCGCGCCGGCAGGGCGGGGAGCCGCGCGCCGCGGCGCGCTCCGGGACACGGGGTGCTGCCGCGAAACTGGACGAGCTGCGTCGGATGGCGGCAGTCCGCCCGCTGCGTCGCCGGTGATTGCGGGAGCCCTGGCCTCACCGGCGCGCGGTCCTTGGCTGGCACGATCGTTGCGTCGTATCTCTCCGTCGGTCGGCAGCCCGCTCTCCAGATCCGGCTTCGAGGTCCCGCGCCCATGAGCATCGAAGGTTGCAGCACGCGCAGAGGCACCGTGGCCACGGATGTCGTCTGGCTCGTGTCCTGCCTCGTCCCGGCGCGCAGCGGAGCGTCCGTCCCGGCATGACACGGGACTTCGACGCCGAGGCCCATGCGAAACTCGCCGCGGCCGCCATCGGCCTGCAACTCGACCCGCGGCACCTGCCCGGCGTCGCCTTCAACCTGACGATCGCCGCCCGCATGGCCGCGATCGTGGAGGCGATGCCGATCAGCCCCGCAGACGAAGCCGCGCCGGTCTTCGTCGCCGGCCGCGACGCCCCTGGCCCGTGATCCGCGCCGCCGAGACCGTTGCGGCGATCCGGGCCGGGCGCCGCACGGCCGTGCAGGTGGTCGAGGCGGCGCTGGCCGACATCGCCGCGCGCGACGCGACCTGCAACGCCTTCACCGAGGTGACCGCGCCGCGCGCCCGCGCCGAGGCGGCGGCGGTGGACGCGGCCATTGCCGCCGGCCGCGATCCCGGCCCGCTCGCCGGCGTGCCCTATGCGGTGAAGAACCTCTTCGACCTCGAGGGCCTCACCACCCTCGCGGGCTCGGTCATCGAGAGGGGGCGGCCGAAGGCGGCGCGCGACGCCTTCCTCGTGCGGCGGCTGCAGGCGGCGGGCGCGGTCTGCCTCGGCGCCCTGAACATGGACGAATACGCCTACGGCTTCACGACCGAGAACAGCCATTACGGCCCGACGCGGAACCCGCACGACACGACGCGCATGGCAGGCGGTTCCTCCGGCGGCTCCGCGGCGGCGGTCGCGTCGGGGATGGTGCCGCTCAGCCTCGGCTCCGACACCAACGGCTCGATCCGCGTGCCGGCCTCGTTCTGCGGCATCTTCGGCCTGAAGCCGACCTATGGACGGCTGTCCCGCGCCGGCTCCTATCTCTTCGCCGGCAGCCTCGACCATCTCGGTCCCTTCGCGCGTGACGTCGCGGACCTCGCCCTCGCCTATGACGCGCTGCAGGGCGCGGATGCGGAGGACCCCGCGCAGCAATGGCGGCCGGTGGAGCCGGCCTCCGCCGTGCTCGGCTCCGGGCTCCCCGGGCTGCGGATCGCGGTCGCCGGCGGGCACTTCGCCCGCAACGGCCACGCCGAGGCCTTCGCCGCGGTGGAGGTCGTCGCGCGCGCGCTCGGCGCCACCGCGACGGTGGAGATCCCGCACGCGGCGAGCGGCCGTGCCGCGGCATCCCTGATCACCATGGCGGAGGGCGGCAACCTGCACCTTCCCGACCTCCGCACGCGCCCCGACGATTTCGACCCGATGACGCGCGACCGCTTCCTCGCCGGCGCGCTGCTGCCGGCGCATTGGCTGCTGCAGGCGCAGCGGGTGCGCGCCGCCTTCCGCGCTGCGGCACTCAGGCTGTTCGACGAGGTGGATGTGGTGCTGACCCCTGCCACGCCCCATGTCGCGCCGCCGATCGGCCAGGACATGGTCGAGGTGGACGGGCAGACGATCCCGCTGCGCGCGAATCTCGGCGCCTTCACCCAGCCGATCTCCTGCATCGGGCTGCCGGCGCTCGTGGTGCCGCTGGCCGATCCGCGCGCGGCCGGCGCGCCGGGCGGCCTGCCGATCGGCGTGCAGCTCGTCGCCGCGCCGTGGAAGGAGCAGACCCTGTTCCGTGTCGCCGCCGCGCTCGAGCGCGCCGGCATCGCGGCGTCCCCGAGCCCCGTGAGGTAGTATCCGTGGAGATCAACATCCCCGAGGTGGTGGCCGAGGTGACTGCCGCCTTCATGCGCTACGAGACGGCGCTGACCTCCAACGACGTGGAGGTGCTGGACGAGCTGTTCTGGGACAGCCCGCACACGCTGCGCTACGGCGTGACGGAGAACCTGCACGGCTATGACGAGATCAAGGCCTTCCGCGCCGGTCGCCCCGCCCAAGGGCTGAACCGCAGGCTGCTGCGCACCGTCATCACCACCTATGGCCGCGACTTCGCCAGCTGCTGCACCACCTTCCAGCGCGACGGCAGCGACAGGATCGGTCGGCAGAGCCAGAGCTGGGTCCGCATCCCCGGCCATGGCTGGCGCGTGGTCGCGGCGCATGTGAGCCTGCTGCAGTCGCCGGCCTGACTCCGGCCGCGGCCCGACGACGCGGTCGGCTGCCAGGCCGCCCGGTCGCCTTGCCGGCCGCGCGGCGCGCCTCGCCAGGGAGCCGTGCGGGGTCGGGGGTTGCGGCCACCCCCCCGACCCGCTAGGAACCGGCCCGCTCCACGCCCGGTCCGCTGCTGTAGCTCAGTGGTAGAGCACTCCCTTGGTAAGGGAGAGGTCGAGAGTTCAATCCTCTCCAGCAGCACCAGCCGGGCTCAGCCCCCCGCGCCGCCTTCGGTCAGCTCCAGCAGGGCTTCGGGCTTCAGCAACTCCACGCGGCCATGCGCCGGCTCGCGGATCCAGCCGCGGCGGCGGAACGCGGTGATGGTCCGGCTCACCGTCTCCAGCGTCAGGCCGAGGAAATCGGCGATGTCGCCGCGCGTCATCGGCATCTCGAGCACGGCGCCGAGATGGTGGCGCTTGCGACCCGCCTCGGCGAGCGAGAGCAGGAAGGCGGCCACCCGTGCCTCCGCCGTCCGGCGGCCGACGGTCACCAGCTGCTCCTGCGTCGCCGCCAGCTCCTGCACGCAGAGGTCGAGCAGCCGCCGCTCGATCGCGGGGTAGCGCCGCAGCAGGCCGTCCAGCCGCTTGCGCTCGATCCGGCAGAGCTGGGCCGGGGTCAGCAGCTGGGCGGAGAAGGGATAGTGGTCGGCGCCGGTGTAGCCGAGCACGTCGCCGGCGAAGCGGAAGCCCAGCACCTGCTCCCGCCCATCCGCCATCAGCCGCGTCAGCTTCGCCGTGCCCTGGACGAGGGTGAAGATGTGGCCGGCCCTGTCGCCCTCGCTGAACAGGACATTGCGAGGCGACAGGGTCATCTGCTCGGCCTCGCCGAGCACGTCATCCAGCGTCGCCGCGTCGAGCGGCCGGCACAGGCCGGCCACCCGAGATCCGCAGGTGCCGCAGATGTCGCCCTCGCCCAGCGCGTCGCGCGCCATGCGGCGGGCCGCGTCCAACGGGTTCACCCCGTTTCTCTCCCCAACCCCGACGCCGCGACGCTATCCGAGCGCGGCGCTCGGGATCAAGGGGCTTTGACAGCGCGAAGTGTCAGCCCGGCTTGCTATTCGGGAGTGACCGTCAAGGCATCCACCGCGACCGTCACGGTGCCTGGGCCGCCCACGGTCACCGGGGAGGACAGCACCCCCCAGGTCAGCGGGTTGCCGCCCGTGGCGGCGTCGAACAGGCCGAGATGGCTCAGCGTGCCGGCCGCGCCGGTGAAGGTGAAGCTGAAGGCCGAGAGGTTCCGCTGCGGCCCGGTGCCGGTGAAGGTCACGCGCTGGCGGGCATAGCCGGTGCCGCTCGGCTCCCCGGTCAGGCCAGTCGCGTCGGAGCCGCCGGTGCCGAGCCCGGCCCAGACCGCCGCTGGCAGGGTTGGCAGCCGCCCGCAGAGCGCGCGGCCGAGCAGGTTCTTCGCGTAGTCGCTGAGATCGGTCATGGCTGGGTCCTTCCGTTGGGGGGGATCGGGTCTCGGCGGGGGATCAGGGCGCCGCGGCGCCTGACAGCAGCAGGACCTTCGTGGTCCCGCCGTCGGGGCTGAAGGCGAGCAGGGTGGCCAGGCCGTCCTTCCGGATCTTCGTCAGCCCGTCGGGGTTGGACGGCGTCGTGCCGGAGAAGCCGGTCATCGCGACCGCCAGGTCGGCGCCGCTGCGGTTGACGACGAGGCAGGAGAAGCCATTGCCGGTGGCCGCCCAGTCGATCGAAAGCGTCGTCCCGGCATTGGCGCTCACGAGTCGGCCGTTGTGCGCCGCCTGGGTCAGCGCCGTGGCGCCGCTCGTCGCCAGCACCGGCAGCTGCCGCGCGGTGAACTGCGCATCCACATAGCCCTTGCGCGCGGCGTGGTTCGTCGCGGTCGGATCCGCCGGCAGCACCATCTGCCCGGTGAGCGTGACCGTGCCGCTCGACGCCACCCGGAGCCGCTCGGCCAGGGTGCCGCCGCTCCGCGTCTCCACGACGAAGGCGCCGGCTTCGGCGCCCGCGGTCACCGCCTCCGCAACGCCGGCGGCGCGTGCGAAGACGGTCGGCGTGCCGCCGGCGTTGTTGCCGGTGAACTGCAGCTGGCCGAGCGTGTCGTTCGCGGCCGGCGCTGCCGAGGCACGGCGCAGCGTCACCGCCATGGGCTGCGTCATGCCCGAGCCCGCCCCGAACACCACGCCCCCATCGGGATTGAAAGCGGCGTCGCCGCCGATCTCGAGCGGCGCGAAAGCGCCGGTGCCGAGCGCCATCGAGTAGGACAGCGCGCCGTCCTGGTTCTCGAGCGCGAGCTCGGCGCCGAGCGTCGGGGAGCGGGGGACCAGCACCGTGCTCGACTGGTCCGGCGATGACCGCGCGGCCTGGCTGCGATTGCCGACGAGGACGATGCGCGCGGCATCCGCCGTGGTCTGGCCGCTGAACACGGTGGAGCGGGTGTCGCAGGCGACGATGGCGAGGCTGTCGCCGGCGGTGGCGAGGAAGACCGAGGCGCTCGGCAGGTCGCAGGCGACCAGCGTCAGGCCGCCGTCGAGCACCTCCACCGTGCGTCCCGCGCCGGCGCCGCCCACCATGACGCCGACGAACTGGTTGTCGGCCTGGTTGGTGGAGGTGCTCTCGACCCGGATGGCGGTGGCGGTCGAGCTGATGAAGCCGCCGATCCACTTGGTGCGGAAGGCGCTGCCCCGGATCCAGGTGCCGAGCGTCAGCGGGTCCTTCAGCGTGAGCAGGTCGTCCACGCTGCAATTGTGCAGCTGGATGGATTGCGACCCGTCGCCGAGGTCGAAGCCGACGTCGTAGCCATAGGCGAAGCAGTTGACGAACTCGGCGACGTCGCTCGTCTCGACGCGGAAGGCGGTGCCGAGGCGGCGGTTGTTCCAGACGGCGAGCGTGCCGCCGCCGCTCCATGTACCGGAGAAGGCGCTGCCCTGGAGGTCCACGCGTGTCGCGTCCACTACCGTGACGGCGGCGCGGAGATTGGCACCCGGCACGCCGTTGACGCCGTAGAGGTTGACCAGGTCGCCGGTGACCAGGTTGTGCGCCGCCGCCGTTGTGATGCGCACAAGGCCGGCGCCGTTGTTCGCCACCCCTGCGACCGCCGTCTGCACGACCGAGATGCCGCCGAGATTGCCGGTCAGGAACGGCCAGAAATGGACGTCGTGGACCCGCGTGATGTCGAAGGTGCGCGACAGCCAGATGCCGTTGCGGTTGTCGCCCCGCATGCGCCGGACGTTCACGCGCTGGCTGTTGTCAGCGCGCAGCGCCAGGTTGAAGCCGAGCACCAGCACGTCCTCGACCAGCGCGTCGTGCTGGCTGCCCGACCCGTCGCCGATGGTGATGGCCGTGCCGGCCATGGCGGCGCGGAGGTCGATGGCCTGACGCATGGTGGTGGGCGGCGCGGCCATGCCGTCGCGGATCACCGCGACGCGGCGCAGCGTCGCGCCACGCATCACGCGGACGGTGCGCGCCGCGTCGAGGCGGATCGTGCCGGGGATGTTGCGGTAGTCGCCCGAGGGCCGCTGGCCGCCGGGGAAGAGCGGGCCCTCGAGGCAGACATTCTCCTTCACCACGAGCTCGGCTGCGGTGACGCGGTAGCGCCGCGGGCCGAGGCGTACGATGCCGCCGCCCGAGGCCGCGGCTGCGTCCACCGCGGCCTGGATCGCGGCCGCGTCGTCGGTGGTGCCGTCGCCGACGGCGCCGTAGTCGCGCACATGGAACATGCGCTCGGCGAAGACGCCGGCGGTGAGCTGGGCGAAGGTGGCGCGGCGCGTCTGCGCCGAGACGCCGCTGCCCTGCACGATCGGCGCGAGGTCGGCGGCGCCGAGGGCGGTGGCGGCGGGCAGGTCGGAGATGCGGGTGTCGGGCATGCTGGCCTCTCTGTTGTCGATGTTGCGGATCAGGCCAGCAGGCGCGCGCCGTCCTGCAGCAGCAGCGTCGTGCCGTCCTGCGCGAGCAGCGCGTAGGGCGCGCTGACGGCGAAGGGGGCGGAGGTGTCGGCGACGCCCGGGCTGCCCACCGCCTCGGCACGCAGGCGATAGCCGGAGCCCTCCGGCGGCGCGGTGAGCGTCGTGCTGGCGGAGCCGTTCGAGACGGCGACGGTCTGCGGCCCGGCGACCGTGACGCCGCCCGCGTCACGGACCGAGAAGGCGACCTGCGCGACCGGCCCGCCCACCGTCGCCTGGGCCGGCAGCGGCCCGCCCGCGGTGATGCCGCCGGCGAGCGGGGCGAGCAGCAGCGTCATCGCCACCGCGCTCGCCATCTGCCGGACCGAGAAGCGCTGCGCGGCGGAGCGGTTGACGCGGAAGGGCGCGGCGAAGCTATCGACGACGAGACCGGAGGCGATCGTCGTCGCGGTGCGCACCGTGGTGAAGGTCAGCGCGTCGGACGCCTGGAGGAAGATGACGTCCCCCGCTGCGAGGCGCGCCGACGCGGGGGCGAAATAGCCGGCTGCGAGCGCCGTCGCGCGGCTGTCGTCGGTGCGATACAGCCAGAGCGTGAACCCGCCGGTGGCGACGAGCGAGGTCAGCGAGGCATTGTCGAAGGGCATGCGCGGCTCCGGGCATGCGCAGGCGCCGCGTGCCGTCACGGCGCGCGGGTCTGCGACGCGCAGGCCTGTCGGCCTGCGATGGACAGGGGATGTGTCGGAGGGGCCCGGGTGGGTCGGCGTCTGGACGCAGGACGCCCCGTGGCGCGCATTGTGTATCGCGCCCGCCCTGGCTGCGTCAAGAACATAATCCTATCCGCGCATGCGTAGCGCAGCGCGCCCTGCGTGTTAGTTTCGGCGCGTTCCGTCCGGGGATTCCGTGATGCTGCTGCGACGCCTGATGCTGCTTGCCGCCTGTCTCGGCGCCCTGTCGGCTACGCCTTCGGCCGCGCAGGAAAGGGTCGTCAACGTCTTCAACTGGAACGACTACATCGATCCCTACGTCATCCAGCGCTTCACGCGCGAGACGGGGATCCGCGTGCGCTACGACGTCTTCGACAGCCTCGAGACGCTGGAGGGCCGGCTCTCGGCCGGGCGCAGCGGCTTCGACATCGTGGTGCCGACGAACGAGCCGACCTTCTCGCGCCTCGCCCGCGCCGGCGCATTCCGGCCGCTCGACCGCAACCTCGTGCCGAACCTGCGCAACCTCGACCCTGCCCTGCAGCAGCAGGTCGCCGCCTCCGACCCGGAGAACCGCTTCGGCGCACTGTATCTGTGGGGGACGATCGGGCTCGGCGTGAATCCGGACCGCATCGGCGCGCTGGCGCCGGATGCGCCGATGGACAGCCTCGCGCTGCTGATGGACCCGGCCAATGCGCGCCGCGTCGCGCGCTGCGGCATCACCATGATGGACAGCGCGACGGACGTGATCCCGACGGTGCTGCGCTACCTCGGCCGCGACCCGAACAGCACGGCGGATGCGGATCTGCGGGAGGTGGAGCGCGCGCTGATGGCGATCCGCCCCTTCATCCGCAACTTCTCGACCGGCGGCGCGATCGACGCGATGGCGGCGGGCCAGTCCTGCCTCGCCTTCGGCTATTCGGGCGACATGATCCAGGCGGGGCTGCGCGCGCGGGAAGCGAATCGCGGCGTCACGGTGCGCTACGTCGCCCCGCGGGAGGGCGCGCAGCTCTGGTTCGACCTCATGGCCATCCCGGCCGACGCGCCGCACCCGGAGGCCGCGCAAACCTTCATCAACTTCCTCCTTCAGCCGGACGTCATGGCGGCGATCAGCAACCACGTCCGCTACCCGAACGGCGTGCCGGCGAGCCGCGCGCTCGTGGACCCGGAGGTGGCGAACGACCCGGCGGTCTTTCCGCCCGACGCGCTGAAGGCGTCCTTCTTCACCATCGGCCCGGTGCCGCAGGCGGCGGAACGCGCGCGGTCGCGCATGTGGGCGCGCTTCAAGGCGGGGCGGTGAGCGGCGCGAACGGCAGCGCGCCCTTCCTGCGGATCGAGGGCGTCACCAGGCGCTTCGGCGGCTTCACCGCCGTCGACAACGTCTCGCTCGACATCGCGCGCGGCGAATTCTTCGCGCTGCTCGGCGGCTCGGGCTCCGGCAAGTCCACGCTGCTGCGGATCCTGGCCGGGCTCACGGAACCCGATACCGGCCGCGTGGTGCTGGACGGGCAGGACATGGCCGGCGTGCCGCCGCATGCGCGGCCGGTGAACATGATGTTCCAGTCCTACGCGCTGTTCCCGCACATGACCGTCGCAGGGAACATCGGCTACGGGCTGCGTATGGAAGGCGCTGCGCGCGCGGCGATCCGGGACCGCGTGGCGGAGATGCTGGCGCTGGTCCGCATGGAGGGCTTCGGCGATCGCAAGCCCGCCGCGCTGTCGGGCGGCCAGCGCGCGCGCGTCGCCCTGGCCCGCGCGCTGGCGAAGCGGCCGAAGCTGCTGCTGCTCGACGAGCCGCTCTCCGCCCTCGACAAGAACCTGCGCGAGGCGACGCAGTTCGAGCTGCAGGCGATCCAGGAGCGTACCGGCACGACCTTCGTCATCGTCACCCATGACCAGGAGGAGGCGATGACGCTGGCCTCGCGCCTGGCGGTGATGGACCATGGCCGACTGGTGCAGGTCGGCACGCCGGGGGAGGTGTACGAGTTCCCGAACAGCCGCTTCGTGGCCGAATTCCTGGGCACGGCGAACATCCTCGACGGCGTGGTGGGGGCGACGGGGCCCGAGGGCGCGCGCATTGCCTCGGCCGAGTTCGGCATCGACTTCGTCGCCGCCACGCCCTCGCCGCGGCCGGCCGGACAGGCGGTGTTCGTCGCACTCCGGCCGGAGCGGCTGCACATCGCGCGCGCCGCGCCGGACGCCGCGCCGGGCGAGAACCGCCTGGTCGGCCGGGTGCGCGACATCGGCTATTTCGGCGACTTCTTCATGTACCACGTCGCGCTGCCGGGCGGCCGGACGATCCGCGTCAGTCAGGCCAACCAGCGCCGCATCACCGCCCGTCCGGTGGACTGGGAGGACGGCGTCGCCGTCACCTGGGACGCCGATGCGGTGATGGTGCTGCCGGCATGACGGCGGGCGCGCGACGCGCATTGGTGCTGGCGCTGCCGGTCGCCTGGATGCTGCTGTTCTTCGCGGCCCCCTTCGCGATCGTGCTCGCCATCGCCTTCGCCGAGAGCGCCGAGGGCATCCCGCCCTTCGCACTCGCGCTGAATCCCGCCAATTTCGCGCTGCTGCTGGAGGACCCGTTCTACGCCGAAGCCGTGCTGCGCAGCCTGCGGGTCGCCGCGGTCTCCGCGACCCTCTGCCTCCTGATCGGCTACCCGATGGCGCTCGCCATTGTCCGCGCGCCGGGACGCTGGCGTGAGCCCTTGCTGCTCGCGGTCGTCCTGCCCTTCTGGACCTCGTTCCTGCTGCGCATCACCGCCTGGATCGGGCTGCTGCAGGATGATGGCTGGATCAACGGCGCGCTGCTCGGCCTCGGGCTGATCGCGGAGCGGCTGACGCTGCTCTACACCGAGCTCGCCATGTATCTTGGCATCACCTATTGCTACCTGCCCTTCGCCGTGCTGCCGCTCTACGCGACGCTGGTCAAGCAGGACCCTGCGTTCCTGGAAGCGGCCGAGGATCTCGGCGCCGGCCCGTTCCGCGCCTTCCTGACCGTCACCCTGCCGCTCTCGCTGCCCGGCGTGGCCGCGGGCTTCCTGCTGGTCTTCATCCCGGCGGTCGGCGAGTTCGTCATCCCGGAGCTGCTCGGCGGGCCGGGCGCGCAGCTCATCGGGCGGGTGCTCTGGACCGAGTTCTTCCAGAACCGCGACTGGCCCCTCGCCGCGGCGCTGGCGGTGGCGCTGCTCGCCGCGGTCGTGCTCCCGATCGCCGTGTTCCAGAACCGTGCGGCGAAGCCATGAGGCGGATGGGCCGGCTGCTGGTGCCGCTCGGGCTCGGCTTCGCCTTCCTCTACCTGCCGATCCTCCTGATTGTTGTCTTCTCCTTCAATGACAGCCGGATGGTGACGAGCTTCACCGGCGCCTCGACGCGCTGGTACGCCGCGCTGTGGCGGAACGGCCCGCTGATGGAGGCGCTGTTCCTCTCGCTCCGCATCGCCGCCGTGGCGGCCAGCATGGCGACGATCCTCGGCGTGCTGGCGGGCTTCGCCCTGGCGCGCTTCGGCCGCTTCCGCGGCCGCGCCGGCTTCGCGGGGATGATGGCAGCACCCCTGGTGATGCCGGAGGTGATCACCGGCCTCTCGCTCCTGCTGCTCTTCGTCGCGATGGAGGCGGCCTTCGGCTTCCCCGCCGGGCGCGGCGCCGGCACGGTCGCCATCGCGCACGCCACATTCGGCGCGGCCTATGTCGCGGTCGTGGTGCAGGCGCGTCTGGCCGACACCGACCTCAGCCTGGAGGAGGCGGCGATGGACCTCGGCGCGCGGCCCTGGCGGGTCTTCGCCACGATCACCCTGCCGCTGATCGCGCCCGCCGTCGCGGCGGGATGGCTGCTCGCCTTCACCCTCTCGCTCGACGACCTGGTGGTGGCGAGCTTCGTGTCCGGGCCGGGCGCCTCCACCCTGCCGATGGTGGTGTTCTCCGCCCTCCGGCTCGGACTGACGCCGGAGCTCTATGCGCTGGCCAGCCTGCTGATCGGGTCGGTGGCGGGCGCGCTGATCATCGGCTTCCTCGTCGTGCGGCGTCGCGACCGGGGCGCGCCTCTGCCATGATGCTGCCGTCCCGGTCTGCGAAACCTCCCGGCATGGGCAAGCTGCCTGTCCTCATCCTGCTCCTGGCCCTGGCCGGCTGCGCCGAGCGCTGGACGCGGCCGGGCACGACCGAGGCCGAGGCGGATGCCACGAACGCCGCCTGCGCCGACCAGTCGCGCCTCGCCGTGCCGCAGCAGCTTGTCTGGCAGATGGTCGAGCCCTCCCGCATCGAGCGGGACCGGCGCTGCCGGCGCCGGGGCGACCGAGAGGTCTGCTACGTGGACACGCGCTACATCCCCGCGCGCTACGCCTGGGTGGACGTCAACACCTCCCCCCGCGACGCCTGGCGGCGGGAATGCATGCGGGCGCAGGGTTTCGCCTTCGAGGGCTACCGGCCGCTGCGGCTGCAGTAGGGCCCGGCGGTGGACGGCCCTCCGTTGCGGGTCTAGGAGTCGGGCCGGCCGCGGGGTGCGGCCTGTCGCACGGACCGCCCGACCATGAACCTCATCGCAGACCGCCTCGACCGCATCTCGCCCTCGCTGACCATCGCCATGACGGCGAAGGCGCGCGCGCTGAAGGCGGAGGGGCGCGACATCATCAGCCTGGCCGCCGGCGAGCCCGACTTCGACACCCCCCGCAACGTCAAGGACGCGGCCATCGCGGCGATCGAGCGCGGGGAGACGAAGTACACCGACGTCGCCGGCACGATGGCGCTGCGCAAGGCGGTCTGCGAGAAGTTCAGGCGCGACAACAACGTGGAATACAAGCCGGAGGAGATCCTGGTCGCCACCGGCGGCAAGCAGGTGATCTTCGACGCGCTGGTCGCCACCATCAACCCGGGCGACGAGGCGATCATCCCCGCCCCCTGCTGGGTGAGCTACCCCGACATCGTGGCGCTCGCCGAAGGGGTGCCGGTGGTCGTCCCCTGCGGCCCGAACCAGGGCTTCCGCATCACGCCGGAGCAGTTGGAAGCGGCGATCACGCCGCGCACCAAGTGGTTCATCCTGAACAACCCCTGCAACCCAACCGGCGCCGGCTATTCGGCCGCCGAGCTCAAGGGCCTGGCCGAGGTGCTGATGCGCCACCCCGATGTCTGGATCTTCTCCGACGACATCTACGAGAAGCTGACCTATGGCGGCCTGAAGTTCGCGACGCTGGTCGAAGTCGAGCCGCGGCTGAAGGAGCGCACCGTGACGATGAACGGCTGCTCCAAGGCCTATGCGATGACCGGCTGGCGCATCGGCTTCGCCGGGGCGCCGGTTAAGCTCATCAAGGCGATGGACAAGCTGCAGAGCCAGTCCACTTCCAACACGTCCAGCATCTCCCAGGCCGCGGCGATCGAGGCGCTGACCGGCCAGCAGGACAGCGTCGAGGAGATGCGGAAGGTCTATGAGCGCCGCCGCGACCTTGTCGTCGGCATGCTGAACGAGGCGCCCGGCCTGCGCTGCCCGACGCCCGAGGGCGCCTTCTACGTCTTCCCCGACCTCCGCGGCTGCCTCGGCAAGACGAGCGCGGGCGGCAGACGGATCGAGACGGACGAGGATTTCTGCCTCGCCCTTCTCGAGGAACAGGGCGTCGCCGCGGTGCACGGCGCGGCCTTCATGTTCCCCGGCCATTTCCGCATCAGCTACGCGACCGACGACGCGTCGCTGCGCGAGGCCTGCACGCGCATCCAGAAGTTCTGCGCGGGGCTGCGCTGACCATCCGGTTCCGTCCCGCGACGGCAGCCGAGTTCGAGGACGTCCTCGACCTCTCGATCCGCGCCATGCGCGAGCATCTGGAGCGGATCGGGCGGTTCGACCCGGCGCGCCGCCGCGCCCGCATGCGCCAGCACCTCGAGGCCGGCAGCCTGCACCTGATCGAGCGCGAGGGCGGGACGATCGGCTGCGTGGGCCTCCATGACCGCGGGGCGGCGATGGAGTTGCACAGCTTCTTCCTGGAACCCGCGCTGCAGGGCAGGGGGCTCGGCGCGGAGGTCTTCGCCGCCCTCCGCGCGCGGCACCCCGGCCACGCCTGGTGGATCGAGGTCTTGAAGGAGAGCCCGGCGCGCCGCTTCTGGGAACGGCAGGGCTTCGTCCTGACCGGGGAGGCGCCTTTCGACTGGATCCTGGAGAGGCCGGCGGCCCCCTGATCGCGCCCCCGGCCGGGGTGCTCGCCTTGGCGGCCGGGGGCGCCCTGCCTATGGTGCGAGCCCCATTCGCGCCAGGAGTTCCCCGCCCGCCATGCCCGCGCTCGCCAATCGGCTGAAGGACATCGAGCTCGCCGCCTCGGCCATCATGACCACCAAGGCGCGCGAGATCGCGGCGAAGGGCGGGAAGGTCATCAGCCTCGCCATCGGCGAGCCCGATTTCGACACGCCGCGCCACGCGATCGAGGCGGCCTACAAGGCGGCGCTCGCCGGCGACACGAAGTACCCGCCGCAGGACGGCACGAAGGCGCTGAAGGAAGCCGTGCAGCGCAAGTTCAGGCGCGACAACAACCTCGACTACGCGCTGGACGAGATCATGGTCGCCAATGGCGGCAAGCAGGTGATCATGAACGCGCTGCTCGCCACCTGCGATCCGGGCGACGAGGTGCTGATCCCCGCCCCCTTCTGGATCAGCTACGCCGACATGGCGAAGCTCGCCACCGCGAAGCCTGTCTTCGTGAACTGCCCGCAGAACAACGGCTTCCGGCTGCGGCCGGAGGATCTCGACGCGGCGATCACGCCGAAGACCAAGTGGCTGTTCCTGAACTTCCCGAGCAACCCGACCGGCGCCGCCTGCTCGCGCGCCGAGATGAAGGCGCTGGCGGAGGTTCTGCTGAAGCACCCGCATGTCTGGGTGCTGACCGACGACATGTACGAGCACCTCGTCTATGACGGCTTCGAGTTCTGCACGATCGCGGAGGTCGAGCCGCGGCTGAAGGACCGCGTGCTGACTGTCAACGGCGCGTCCAAGACCTATGCGATGACAGGCTGGCGCGTCGGCTTCTGCGGCGGGCCGAAGGCGTTGATCAAGGCCATGGTCAATATGCAGAGCCAGCTGACCAGCGGCATCAGCACGGTCAGCCAGGCCGCGGCGGTGGCCGCGCTCGACGGGCCGCAGGACCTCGTGAAGGAGCGGGCCGCGATCTACAAGGCGCGGCGCGACATGGTGGTGGAGATGCTGAACGCCGCCCCGGGCATCGCCTGCCACAAGCCCGAAGGCGCCTTCTACGTCTTCCCGAACGTCGCGGGCTGCCTCGGCAAGACGAGCGCGGGCGGGCGGGTGATCGCGACCGACACCGACTTCGCCCTCGCGCTGCTCGAGGAGAAGCACGTGGCCGTGGTGCAGGGCGCGGCCTATGGCATGAGCCCCTACATCCGCATCTCCTACGCCACCGACACCGAGAGCCTGCGCGAGGCCTGCGCCCGCATCCAGGAGTTCTGCCGCGGGCTGCAGTGAGGACCCCGACGCCCCGCCCTGGCCGTGACGACGACGCCGACGGCTTCATCCGGCTAATCGGCGATTGCTGGTCGGACTATCCCGGCTGCATCCTCGACGTGGATGGCGAGCTGCCGGAGCTCCGCGCGCTCGCCACCTATTTCCGCGACGCGGGCGGCGCGCTCTGGGCGGCGGAGCGCGACGGACGCGTGATGGGCATGGCGGCCACCCGCCCGCTCGGCCACGACGCGGCCTACGAGATCTGCAAGGTCTATGTGGACCGCGCCGAGCGTGGCACCGGCCTGGCCCACGCCTTGATGACGGCGGCGGAGGCCCATGCGCGCGACGCCGGCGCGGAGCGCCTCGTGCTCTGGACCGATACGCGCTTCGAGGCGGCGCATCGCTTCTACGAGAAGCGCGGCTTCGTGCGGCAGGGCTCCATCCGTATCCTGGACGACCTCTCCAACAGCCTCGAATTCCGCTACGCCAAGCCACTGACCGGCCTGGTGGTGGAAGCGCTGGACGCCGCCGCGGCGGCGAGCGCTGAGCGGCGCCTGGCCGATCTGCTCGTTGCCTGCGTCGCCGACGGGGCGAGCCTGACCTACCTCGCGCCGCTCTCGCCCGCGGCCGCGCTGGCGTTCTGGAAGGGCGTCTCGTCGCAGGTCGCGCTCGGCAAATGCGTGCTGCTCGTCGCCTGGCTGGACGGCGAGGTGGTCGGCACCGTGCAGCTGATGCTCGACATGCCGGAGAACGCGCCGATGCGCGCCGAGATCGCGAAGCTGATGGTCGCGCCGCCGGCGCGCGGGCGCGGCGTCGGCCGCGCGCTGATGCGCCGCGCGGAGCAGGCGGCGCGCGGCATCGGGCGGCGCGTGCTGGTGCTCGACACCCGCGCGGGCACGCCGGCGGCATCGCTCTACGCGTCGCTCGGCTGGACGGCGCTCGGCACGGTTCCAGGCGCCGAGCTCGGGCCGGACCGGAAGCCGGCCGATGTCGTGTTCTTCTGGCAGGCGCTCCCATGATCACGCCCGCCTATGTCCGGCTGATGGCTGCCTACAATGCGGAGATGAACCGCCGGCTCTACGCCGCCGCGGATCGCCTGGCGCCGGCGCAGCGCACGGAGCCGCGCGGCGCCTTCTTCGGCTCCGTCCAGGGCACGCTCAGTCACCTGCTGTGGGGCGACCGCACCTGGATGCACCACTTCGACGGATGGGAACGCCCGGAGGGCGGCATCCGCACCAGCCCTGCCCTCTACCCCGGATGGGACGCGCTGAAGGCCACGCGGGCGGAGGCGGATGCCAGGATCGAGGCCTGGGCGGCACGGCTCGACCCCGCCTGGCTCGAGGGCGATCTCGGCTGGCACAGCGGCGCGCTGGGGCGCGACGTGTCGCGGCCGCGCGCGGTGCTGGTCGTGCATTTCTTCAACCACCAGACCCACCATCGCGGCCAGGCGCATGCGCTGCTGACCGGCTTCGGCGAGGCGACCGGCGACACCGACCTGCCCTTCATCCTCCCGTTCGACGAGCCTGCGACCGGCGAAGGTGCGTCAGGGCCGAAGGCGTGAATCGCCGGCTCACTCCGTGAGGAAGGGATCGAGCGCGGCCAGCACCTCCTCCGGTGCTTCCTCGGCAAGGTAGTGGCCGGAGTTGACCGGTCCGCCGCTGACCGGCCCGTCGGCATAGCCGCGCCAGACCTCGAGCGGCGCGTACCAGATGCCGATCTTCCCCTTCGCACCCCACAGCGCCAGCAGCGGGCAGGCGACTCGCAGCCCGGCGTCGCGGCTGGCGCGGTCGTGCAGCAGGTCGATCGTCGCCGCCGCGCGGTAATCCTCGCAGATCGCCTCCACCGTACCGGGCGTGCGCAGCGCGGCGAGGTAGTCCGCCCGCGCTGCCGGCGCGAAGAAGCCCTTCTCCTTCGGCTCGCGTGAGGTGTGGAGGTCGAACCAGTCCTCGACGTCGTGCAGGATCATGCGCTCCGGCAGCGGGTGCCGCTGGGCGAGGAAGAACCAGTGCCAATAGCCCATGGCGAAGTCCATGCCCGCCGTCTCGAATTGATGCAGCGTGGGCACGATGTCCATGGTGCAGAGCCGGATCACGGCCTCCGGCGCGTCCAGCGCCATGCGATGCGCGACGCGCGCGCCGCGGTCATGCGAGACGACCTGGAAATGTTCATGCCTGAGCCCGCGCATGAGCGCGACCATGTCCGCCGCCATGGCGCGCTTCGAATAGGCCGCGTGGTCGGCCGAGACCGGCGGCTTGAGCGACAGGCCGTAGCCGCGCAGGTCCGGGCAGACCACGGTGAAGCGCCGCGCCAGCACGGGCGCGACGCGGTGCCACATCGCATGGGTTTGCGGGTTGCCGTGCAGCAGCAGGAGCGGGGGTCCGTCGCCGCCGCGCCGAACGCGCAGCCGCACGCCGTCGGCGCCGTCGCGCATCTCCTCGGTGAAGCCGTCGAACATCTGTTGCTCTCCCTGCGGCAGCCTACCGCCCCGGTTGACCCCCGGCGAGGCGCCGGCGCAGCCTGACCGCCGCACGAGGCGGGGAGGGGACATGGAGATGCGGCAGGTTGCGGTGATCGGCATCGGCCGCATGGGCTGGCCGATGGCGCGGCGCCTCCTCGAGGCCGGCTACGCCGTCGCGGTGCAGGACGCGGCCGCCGGCCGCGCCGCCGATTTCGCCGCACACCATGGCGGCCGCGCCGCCGCGACGCCAGCCGAGGCGGCGGCGGGTGCTGACGCCCTCATCACCATGCTGCCGACCAGCCGGGAGGTCGCCGCCGTGCTCGCCGCCACTCGCCCGGCGCTGCGGCGCGGCGCGGTGGTGATCGAGATGTCCTCCGGCGAGCCCTCCGCGACGCGCGCGCTGGCCGAGCAGCTTGCGCCGGACGGCATCGCGGTGCTGGATGCGCCGGTGTCGGGCGGCGTGGCGCGGGCCGAGACGGGCGAGCTCGCCATCATGGCCGGCGGCGACGCGGCGGTGCTGGAGCGCGCCATGCCGCTGCTGCGCGCGATGGGCACCACCGTGACGCATTGCGGCGGCGTGGGCGCGGGCCAGGCGATGAAGGCGCTCAACAACCTCGTCAGCGCGGCGGGCTTCCTGGCGAGCGTCGAGGCGCTGATGATCGGCAGCCGCTTCGGCCTCGATCCGGCGACGATGGTCGATGTGCTGAACGCCTCGACCGGCATGAACAATACCACGCAGAAGAAGCTCAGGCAGTTCGTGCTCTCGCGCGGCTTCGATTCCGGCTTCGGGCTGGACCTGATGGTGAAGGACCTGACGATCGCGCTCGGCGTGGGGCGCGAGACGGCGACGCCGGCACCTCTCTCGGCCGGGGTGCGGGAGCTCTGGGCCGCGGCGGCCGGCGCGCTCGGCCCGGGTCAGGACCACACTGCCGCGGCGCGCTTCGTGGAGATGTTGTCGGGCGAGGAACTGACCTCGCCCCAGGTCGCGCGGAGGGCCTAGGTCATGTGGCAGGTGCTGGCGCTGCGCTACGGCGCGCATGAGCGGACCGCGCAGGCGAACTTCCTCATGCCGGTGGCGGACGCGCATGACGCGATGCCGATCGACTACTTCGTCTGGCTGCTGCGCGGCCCGGACGGGCGCGAGATCCTGGTGGATACCGGCTTCGACCCCGAGACGGCGGCGCGCCGCAACCGGCCACTGCTGCGCACCGTGGACGACGCGCTGCGGAGCGTCGGCACCGAGCCCGCTTCGATCCGCGACGTGATCGTCAGCCACCTGCATTACGACCACGCCGGCAATCTCGGCCTCTTTCCGAACGCCCGCTTCCACATCCAGGACCGCGAGGTCGCCTTCGCCACGGGGCGGCATATGTGCGCCGCCTGCATCCGCACCACCTTCGAGGTGGAGGACGTCGTGAAGCTGGTGCGCGCCGTCTATGCCGACCGCGTCGTCTTCCACGACGGGGAGGGCGAGGTCGCGCCCGGCGTCACCGTCCACCGGGTCGGCGGGCACACGGACGGGATGCAGATGGTCCGCGTTGCGACGGCGCGCGGGCCGCTCGTGCTGGCGGTGGACGCCGCGCATTTCTACGCCAATGTCGAGCGCCAGAACCCCTTCCCGATCCTGTTCGACCTCGGCGCGATGGTGCAGGGCTGGCGGCGCGCGCGACAGCTCGCGGGTGGCGACGAGAGCCTGGTGATCCCGGGCCACGACCCGCTGGTGCGGCAGCGCTTCCCGAAGGCGGATGCGGCGGGCGAGGTGATCCGGCTCGACCTGCCGCCGGTCGGTCACTCGTAGAGGAAGGCGTAGCCCGCCAGCCCGAGGCCCACCACCGCGAAGAGCATGGACAGCCCGGGCCAGGTCGGCTTCGGGCCGCGGTAATGGCCGATGTACCAGTTGAGCGCGAATGACCCGAGCAGCGCAGCGGTCGCATCCGCCCAGTGTCCCGCCACGAAGCCACGCATGATCAGCGCGCCCCAGGCGATCAGCGACGCGAAGGCCAGCCCGCGCCAGACGAGGTCCGCCATCGGGTTCTCGGGCCGCATGCGCGGATCCGGCGACCGCGTGTGGATATAGGCCGCGACCGAGAGCAGCAGCGCGGCGATGAGGGAAGCGGACATGGCCCGCCCGCATAGGGCGCGCGGCCGCTCCCGCGCAAGCCGCTCACGCGGGCCGCCCGCCGAGCAGCAGCCGCAGCCCGAGCCCAAGGAACAGCAGCCCCGCCAGGCCGTCGAGCCAACGCGCGAAGCGCGTCATCCGCGCTGCCGCCCGGTCCGCGCCGTGGATGATCAGCGCAAAGACCGGCACCGCCATGAGCGGCACGAGCGGCCCGAGGATCGCCATCTGCAGCCAGGCCGGCCCGCGGCCCGGATCCACGAACTGCGGCAGGAAGGCGAGGAAGAACAGCACGACTTTTGGGTTGGTCAGGTTGGTCACCAGCCCGTCGCGGAAGGCGGCCCGCGCCGGCCTTGCCGGCTCCAGCCGTCCGCCGCCGTGCCAGGCCGCCCGCAGCGCTCCCTGCGCCAGCCAGAGCAGGTAGAGCGCGCCCCCCACCCGCAGCGCGTCGAACAGCGCCGGCGAGGCCGCGAGCAGCGCCGCGACGCCCGACGCCGCGAGCGCGATATGGACCATGGCGCCGGTCATGATGCCGAAGGTCGCCGCCCAGCCCCGCCGCGCCCCGCCCGCCAGCGTCTGGCCGAGCGCGAAGAGCATGTCCGGCCCGGGCGTCAGGATCAGCACCCAGGCCGCGACGAGGAAGGCGAGGAAGAGCTGCGGATCGAGCGGCATGCTTCAGGCATGCCGCGCGCCGCGCCGCCGGTGAAGCGAATAGACGTGATGCGCCGCATCAGCCGCGCTTATGCGAGGCCCGCCATCTCCCGCCACTCGGCTTCGGTCAGCGTGCGCACGCCGAGCTCCGCGGCCTTAACCGCCTTGCTGCCCGCGTCTGAGCCGACCACGACGAAATCCGTCTTCTTCGATACGCTCTTGGTCACCTTGGCACCGAGGCGTTCCGCCTGCGCCTCCGCCTCGTCCCGCGTCATCGTGCCGAGCGTGCCGGTGAACACGATGGCCTTGCCGGCGAAGGCGCTGTCGCTCGCCGCGACCTCGGCATCCTCCGGCGTCACCTCGCGCGCGAGGTCGTCGAGCGCATCCCGGTTGTGCGGCTCGGCGAAGAACTCGGCGAGCTCGGTCGCGATGGCAGGGCCGATGCCCTGGATGGAGCCGAGCTCCTCCCGCGCCTCCGACCCGATCACCGTCGCGGCGATCATCCTCTCCCGCCACTCGGCGAAGGCGTGGTAGTGGCGTGCCAGGAGCTTCGCGTTCTGCTCGCCGATGCGGCGGATGCCGAGGGCGAAGATGAAGCGCTCCAGCGGCACGCGGCGCCGCGCCTCGATCGCCTCGAGCAGCTTGCCGATCTTGCGCTCGCCCCAGCCCTCCCAGCCGCGCATCGTCGGGACATGGTGCTTCAGGCGGAAGATGTCGGCGGGGCTCTTCACCAGGCCGGCGTCGAACAGCGTCTGCACGTTCTCGATGCCGAGGCCCTCGATGTCCATCGCGTTCCGCCGCGCGAAGTGGATCAGCCGCTCCACCGTCTGGGCGGGGCAGGTCAGCCCGCCGGTGCAGCGCCGCACCACCTCGCCCTCCGGCCGCACGGCATGGCTGCCGCAGGCCGGGCAGGTGGTCGGGAAGGCGAAGGTCTCGGCACCCTCTGGCCGCTTCTCCGGCACGATGCCGAGGATCTGCGGGATGACGTCGCCGGCGCGCTGGAGGATCACCGTGTCGCCGATGCGCACATCCTTGCGCGCGATCTCGTCCTCGTTGTGCAGCGAGGCATGGGTGACCATGACGCCGCCGACGCCGACCGGCTCCATCACCGCGCGCGGCGTCAGCGCGCCGGTGCGCCCGACCTGGATCTCGATGTCGAGCAGCCGCGTCGTGGCCTGCTCGGCCGGGAATTTCCACGCGATCGCCCAGCGTGGCGCGCGGCCGACGAAGCCGAGGCGCCGCTGCCAGTCGAGCCGGTTCAGCTTGTAGACGACGCCGTCGATGTCGTAGCTCAGCGCCGCGCGCGCCTCCGCCATCCGGCGCTGGAAGCCGATCGCGGCCTCCTCCTCGGCCAGCAGCTCGGATACCGGGTTCACCCGGAAGCCCCAGCCGCGCAGGCGGCCCAGCCATTCGGCGTGCGTCTCCGCGACCGGCTCGCTCGCCTCGCCCATCGCATAGGCGAAGAGCTTCAGCGGGCGCGCGGCGCTGATCGCCGGGTCGAGCTGGCGCAGCGATCCGGCGGCGAAGTTGCGCGGGTTGACCGGGATGGTGATCGCCGGCCCGACCTTCTCGCCACGCGCGCGCCGCGCCTCGCGTTCCTCCGCCGCCTGCACCTGGGCGGCGCGGAAGGCGAGGAAGTCGGCCTTCTCGCAGAACACCTCGCCGCGGATCTCGATGCGGGCGGGGAAGGGCGCGGGCAGGCGGCGCGGCAGGTCGGAGAGCGTCAGCAGGTTCGCCGAGATGTCCTCGCCCGTGGTTCCATCTCCGCGCGTCGCGCCGCGAAGGAAGGCGCCATTCTCATAGGTCAGGTTGACCGACAGCCCGTCGATCTTCGGCTCGCCCACAAAAGCGAGCCTCTCGTCGCCCGGCAGGCCGAGGAAGCGCCGGATGCGTGCGCAGAATTCGCGGAAATCGGCCTCGTCGAAAGCGTTGTCGAGGCTGAGCATCGGCACGGCGTGGCGTGCCTTGGCGAAGCCCTCGGCGGTGTCGGCCCCGACGCGGCGGCTCGGGCTGTCCTCGCGGATCAGCTCCGGAAAGCGCGCCTCGATCGCGCGGTTGCGGCGGACCAGCGCGTCATAGGCGGCGTCGCTGATCTCCGGTGCGTCGTGCTTGTGATAGGCTGCGTCGTGATGCGCGATCTCGGCAGCCAGCGCGGCGAGCTCGGCCCCTGCCTCCTCCTCCGTCAGCGCCTCCACCTGGCGCGCGCGCAGCGCGGCGTCGGTCACGCGGCCTGCTCCGTCAGCCTCTCGAAGGCCACGCCGTCCAGCAGGAAGTCGGTGACAATCGCCTGCGTCGCGCCGAGCGTGCGGTGGAAGGACAGGGCGAGCTCGTCACCCTCGTCCGCGTTCCACCAGATGCCGGTGCAGCCGGCGGCCTTTGCCGCCGCGGCGACGCAGGCGACCAGGGCGCGCGCGACCCCCTGCCGGCGCGCGGCAGGCACGACGTAGAGGTCGTTCATGAACAGCGTCCAGCGGCTCTGACCGCTGTCATAGGTCGGATGCGCCGTCGCGAGGCCGACGATCGCGCCGTCCCGCTCGGCGACCAGCACGAGCGCGCGGGGGTCGGCGATCAGGTCGCGCGTCACGCGTTCCGGCGTGATCGCCTCGGGCGCCAGGCCGGGTTCCTCGTTCAATGCGCGCAGCAGCGCCGCAAAGGCATCGGCGTCGGCAGGCAGCGCCTCGCGCACCGTGACGCGGCTCACAGCAGGCTCCCGGCCAGCAGGCTGTCGGCTGCGGCGCGCGCGGCTTCCGTCACGCGCTCCCCGGCCAGCATGCGCGCGATCTCCTCGCGCCGCGCGGGCGCGTCGAGCGGCTTGACCAGCGTCTCCGCGCGTCCTGCCTTCACCTGCTTCGCGACCGACAGGTGCCGCGCGCCGCGTGCCGCGACCTGCGGCGAATGCGTCACAACCAGCACCTGCAGGCGTTCGGCCACGCGCGCGAGGCGATCGCCGACCGCGGCCGCGGTCGCGCCGCCGATGCCGCTGTCCACCTCATCGAACACCAGCGTCGGCACCGGGGAACCGCGCGCCAGCACGACCTTCAGCGCCAGCATCAGCCGCGACAGCTCGCCGCCCGATGCCACCTTGTCGAGCGTCCCCGGCGCCTGGCCGGGGTTGGTGGAGACGAGGAAGGTCACGCGGTCCACGCCCTCCGGCCCCCAGCCGGCCTCGGGCTTCGCCGCGACCTCCACCATCAGCCGCGCGCGGTCGAGCTTCAGCGGCGGCAGCTCCTTGGCCACCGCCTTCTCGAGCTTGCCGGCAGCCTCGCGCCGCGCCTCCGTCAGCCGGCCTGCGGCGCCGAGATAGGCGGCGCGGGTCTCGGCCGCCGCACGCTCGGCGGCGGTGACGCGGTCCGTGCCGGCATCCAGCGCGGCGAGGCGCGACTTCAGCGAGGCCAGCAGCGCCGGCAGCTCCACCACCGGCACGGCATGCTTCCGCGCCGCGGCGCGCAGCGCGAAGAGGCGTTCCTCCACCACCTCGAGCCGGCGCGGATCCGGGCCGCTGTCATGCGCCAGGCGCTCGATCGCCGTCTCCGCCTCGGCCAGCGCATCGAGGGCGCGGCCGAGCGCCTCCAGCGCCGGCTCGGCCTCGGTGTTCGGTGCCGGCAGGCGTTCCAGCGCGCGCACCGCGCCACGCAGCGCAGTGGCGGGATTGGCGGCGCGGCGGTCGCGCGGGGCGAGCGAGGCCAGCGCCTCGGCGATCGCCTCGCCGCGCCGCTCGCCCTGCTGCAGGCGCTGGCGCTCGGCGGCCAGCTCGTCCTCCTCGCCTTCTGCGGGCGCCAGCTCGTCGAGCTCGGCGACCGCGTGGCGCAGGAATTCCTCGTCGCGTTGCGCGGCGGCGATCTCCTCGCGCGCCGTGGCGAGCTTCCGCTCCGCTTCGCGCCAGGCGCGATGCGTCTCGGCCACCGTGCCCCGCAGCCGCTCGAGGCCGCCGGCGGCGTCCAGCAGCCCCGCATGCGCGGCGGGGTCGGCGAGCCCGACCTGCTCGTGCTGCCCCTGCACCTCCACAAGCAGCGCGCCGAGCCGGCGCAGCAGCACGAGCCCGACAGGCTGGTCGTTGGCGAAGGCGCGGGAGCGGCCATCGGCGGTCACGACGCGCCGCAGCACCAGCTCGTCCTCCGCCTCGATGCCCTGCTCGGTCAGCAGGGCGCGGGCCGGGTGGTCGTCGGGCAGGGTGAAGGCGGCCGCGACGGAAGCCTGCGGCTGCCCGGCGCGCACCAGCCCGCTGTCGGCGCGCGCGCCGAGCGCGAGGCCCATGCTGTCGAGCAGGATGGACTTGCCCGCGCCCGTCTCGCCGGTCAGCACCGTGAGCCCCGGCCCGAAGCCGAGGTCGAGGCGCTCGATCAGCACCACGTCGCGGATCGCGAGGGAGGTCAGCATGCGGCGGGTCCCGCCGCGCGTCAGAACAGGCCGAAGGTCACTGTACTCAGGCCGCGACGGAGCAGCCCGGGCCTGTCCTGCTCGGCCGGCTGCGCGCCGTCCACCAGCAGCGCGTAGCTGTCCTGGTACCACGGGCTGCCCGGGTAGTTATGGCCGAGCACGGAGGCCGTGCGCCGCGCCTCCTCGGTCAGGCCGAGCGCGAGGTAGGCCTCCGTCAGGCGGTGCAGCGCCTCGGGCACGTGGTTGGTGGTCTGGTACTCCTCCACCACCCGGCGGAACCGGTTGATCGCGGCGCCGTAGAGGCGGCGGTTCTGGTAGAAGCGGCCGACCACCATCTCGCGGCTCGCGAGGTGGTCGCGCGCGAGGTCCATCTTCAGCCGCGCGTCGCGCGCATAGGGCGTGTTCGGGAAGCGGTTCGCGACGTCCTGCAACGCCGCCATCGCCTGCTCGGTCGCGCGCTGGTCGCGCTCGCTGTCGTTGATCTGCTCGTAGAGGCTGAGCGCGCGAAGGTAGTGCGCATAGGCGATGTCGCGATGCGACGGGTTGAGCTGGATGAAGCGGTCCAGCGCGCCGATCGCCTCGGTGTAGCGGTTGCGCATGTACTCGCCATAGGCGGACATGAGCCGGGCATTGGTCGCGAAGGTGGATTGCGGATGCTCGCGCTCCACCGTGTCGAAAAGCTCGACGGCGCGGGCGAATTGCTGGCGGTCCAGCGCCTCCATGCCGGCGGCGTAGAGACCTTCCGGCGAGTTGTCCTGCTGCGCGCGCTGGGCGCCGAGGCTCGTCTGCCTCCCGTCCCAGGCGGTGCCGCAGGCCGCGACCGGCAGGGCGAGCAGCAGAAGCAGCGGAAGGCGACGGATCAGGGGCACGTTCAGGCGCATGGTCGCGCTATACCACGCCGCCCCCCCTGTGGGGGAGGGCGGCGGGCCCTGTCAGGCGAAAGACGGGGCGGCAGCGGCTGGCAGGCGCACGGCGGCGCCGTCGGCCAGGACCTCGCCATCCGCCATGCGCCAGGCGGCACGGTCGGCGAACAGCGCCCGGAGCAGGCGGTTGTTCAGCGCATGGCCGGAGCGATGGCCGCTGAAGCGCCCCGCGATGGCCGCGCCGGCCAGGGCCAGGTCGCCCACGGCATCGAGCAGCTTGTGGCGCACGAACTCATCGGGCCGGCGCAACCCGCCCGGGTTCAGCACCAGGGGGCCGTCCACCACGATCGCGTTGGCGAGGCTGCCGCCCTGGGCGAGCCCGGCGGCGCGCAGGCGGGAGATCTCCTCCGCCAGGGTGAAGGTCCGCGCCTCCGAGAGCTGGCCGCGGAAGCTCGCCGGCGTCACCCGCAGCGAGAGCGCCTGGCGGCCGATGGCGGTGGAGGGAAAGTCGATGGTCAGCGTCGCCTCGAAGCCCGAGTCGCGGCCGGGCTGGAGCTCGGCGAAGGCCTCGCCCTCCTCGACCCGGATGCGCTTCAGGACTTCGAGCACCGGCGCGGCGCCGGGCAGCGCGGTGGTGCCGGCGCAGTCGATCAGGAAAACGAAGGGCGCAGCGGAGCCGTCGAGGATCGGCACCTCGGCGCCGTCCAGCTCGACATAGGCATCCGTGATGCCGGTGCCGGCCAGCGCGGCCATCACGTGCTCCACCGTGCCGATGCGCGCCTGCGGCGCGTCCTCGGCCACCAGGGCGGTGCAGAGGCGCGTGTCCACCACGCGGTCGAAGCGCGCCGGGATCTCGATGCCGAGGTCGGTTCGGACAAACACGATGCCGGTGCCGGCGGCAGCGGGGCGCAACGTCAGCGAGACGCGGCGGCCGCTGTGCAGGCCCACGCCGACGCAGCCGATCGCCGTCTTCAGCGTCCGCCTGCCCGTCGTGCCCGTCTGGAAGAAGCCGTCCATCGTCGCTCCGCTTCGTTGCACCGGCGGCCCGGGCCGGCTGGCCCTGCACGTCCCGTGCCATTTCTGCAATGGCCCGGTGATCCGGTCCGGAGCGTCCGAAACGTCACGCCCCAGGGGGGAGATGCCACTCCCGGCCCTGGGGCGCCATTCAAGCGTTGTTTCGCTGTATTACGTCAGAAACTACTGTTTTTGCTAAATTTTCGCAGTGCACAAATGCCCCGATTTCGCCTCAATTGCTCTGCCGGCGCAAGAATGTCGGAATGTCGAGCCCCATCTCCTCCTGCGACGCGGCGCGCTGGGCGCGCGGCGGCGGTGCCGCGGCCGGCTCGACCCGGATCGGGGCCGCTTCCGGCTGTGCCGCCGCTTCAGGCAGGTCGCGGCGCATCAGACCGGTGGCGCGCTTGAAGAGGCTGCCGAAGCCGCTGCCCGCCGCCGGGACCGGGGCGGGCGCCGGGCGCGCGGCGACAGGTGCGCGCAGTGCGGGCTCGGCCTGGTGGTAGGCGACGGGTTCGGCGGCCGCGACCTGCACCTCGACAGGGGCGGGCTGCACGGGGGCCACGAAGGCCGCGGCGCGCATCGTGGGCGCAGGCGCGGGCGCCGACATCGGCGCGGCGGCGACCGCCGCGACGCGCGGGCCGAAGCCACCCGCCGCCACGCGGGCCGCCGGGGCCGCGACCTGCGCGCTCGCCACCGCCTGCACCGGCGCCGCGGCACCGCCACCCATCGCGACGAGCTTCGGCCGCTCCGCCTCGCGTGCCACCACGGCATCGATGCCGGTGGCGACGACGGAGACGCGCATGCGCCCGTTCATCGTCTCGTCGATGGAGGTGCCGAAGATGATGTTGGCGTCCTCGTCCACTTCCTTGCGGATGCGGTTCGCCGCCTCGTCCACCTCGAACAGCGTCATGTCGAGGCCGCCGGTGATGTTGATCAGCACGCCGCGCGCGCCGCGCATCGAGGTGTCCTCGAGCAGCGGGTTGCTGATCGCGGCTTCAGCCGCCTTCACCGCGCGCTCTTCGCCCTCGGCCTCGCCGGTGCCCATCATCGCCTTGCCCATCTCCGCCATCACGGTGCGGATGTCGGCGAAGTCGAGGTTGATCATGCCGGTATTGACCATCAGGTCGGTCACGCCGCGCACGCCCATGTAGAGCACGTTGTCGGCCATCTTGAACGCCTCAGGGAAGGTCGTGCGCTCATTGGCCAGGCGGAAGAGGTTCTGGTTCGGGACGACGATCAGCGTGTCGACGAACTGCTGCAGCTCCTCGATGCCGGCATCCGCCGCCTTCTTCCGCTTCGGGCCTTCGAAGTCGAAGGGCTTGGTGACGACGCCGACGGTCAGGATCCCGCGCTCGCGCGCCATGCGCGCGATGACCGGCGCCGCACCCGTCCCCGTGCCGCCGCCCATGCCGGCCGTGACGAAGACCATGTGGCTGCCCTCGAGATGACGAGCGAGATCCTCGGTCGCCTCCTCCGCCGCGGCGCGCCCGATCTCGGGCTTGGCGCCGGCACCCAGCCCCTGCGTCAGGTGCGGGCCGAGCTGCACGCGGCGGTCGGCCTTGGAATGCACCAGCGACTGCGCGTCGGTGTTGGCGACGAGGAAGTCGACGCCCTCGAGGCCCATCGCGACCATGTTGTTGACCGCGTTGGTGCCACCGCCACCGACGCCGACCACGGTGATCCGCGGCGTGAAGTCGGTGTGCTGGTGGGCCGGAATGGTGAGGTTGAGCGTCATTGGGGGCCTCTCCTGGAACTCAGCCTTGCCTGGCGTCGGCGGCGTTGATGGAAGGGGAAGGAGCGCGGGTCACATCCGCACCCGGATCCAGTCGGCGACGCGGCGGATCAGGCCGCGCGACGTGTCGGGGCCCGGCGCGACGTCCACGATCGGGCGTCCCTCGCCGGCGGCCCAGGCGAGAAGGCCGACCGCGACCGCGAAGGGCGCGCCGCCGGCGCTGTCGGGAAGGCCGCGCACCGTCCGCGGGCGGCCGATCCGCACCTGCCGGTCCAGCACGCGCGCGGCGAGCTCGCGCACGCCGATCAGCTGCGATCCGCCGCCGGTCAGCACGACCCGCGTGCCGGCCTCCTGCGCGACGCCGGCCTGTTCCAGCCGGTCGCGCACGAACTCGAAGGTCTCCTCGAGCCGCGGGCGGATGATGTTCACGATCATCGCGCGCGGGATGCGCGCGATGTGGTCCTCGTCCTCGCCGACGAGCGGGATCGGCAGCATCTCGCGCTCGTCGTCCGCGGCCGCGAGCGCCCCGCCATGCAGCGTCTTCAGCCGCTCGGCATGGTTGATCGGCGTGGACAGCACGCGGGCGAGGTCATTGGTCACCTGCCAGCCGCCGACCGGCACCTGGCTCGTGTGGATCAGCTGGCCTTCGGCGAAGACGGCGATGGAGGTCGTGCCGCCGCCCATGTCGACGACCGTCGCGCCGACCCGCTTCTCGTCCTCCACCAGCGTCGCGAGGGCGGCGGCGAAGGGGGCGGAGACCAGCTCCTCCACCTCGAGGTCGCAGCGCGCGAGGCAGGTGCCGAGGTTGCGCAGGCTGGCCTGCGATGCATCCACCAGATGGACGCGCGCGCCGAGCGTGTCGCAGACCATGCCGCGCGGATCCTCGACACCCGGCGTCTCGTCCACGGTGAAGGAGACCGGCGCGCCATGCACCGTCTCGCGCCCGTCCTCGTGCCCGCGGCGCCGGCCCTCCGCCAGGATCGCGCGCAGGTCGGCGTCGGTGACGGCGCGGCCGCCGATCGGCCATTGCAGGTGCAGCAGCCGCGATTCCGGCTGGCCGCAGGAGAGGTTGACGATCGCGCCCGAGAGCTGCGTGTCGGACATCTCCTCGGCCTGGCCGACGGCGGCGCGGATCGCGCGCTCCGCCTCCTCGAGGTCGATGATGGAGCCGCCCTTCACGCCGCGGCCGCGGCCCCAGCCGAAGCCGAGCACGCGCGGCTCCCCGTCGCCCTCGATGCGCGCGACGAGGCAGACCGTCTTGGTGGTGCCGATGTCGAGGATGCCGAAGGTGCCGGAGCGCGCGCCGCGGCGGCGGCGCTCCGGGCCGCCCTCGACCGGCACGGGCAGGCGCGAGAGCGCGTTCATCCGCGGTTCCCCTGGCCCGGTCGCCGCGGCTGCTGGCCCGCGGCCGGCTCGGGGGCAGGCGGCTGGCGCAGCACGAGCCGGTCGGGCAGGCGCATGTCGATGGCGAGCAGCGGCCGGTCGAGCACGGCGCTGCGCGCCTGCAGCTCGGCCAGCCGGTTGAGCGCCGGCGCCTCCTGGCCCTCCGGCAGCAGCACGTCGGCGCCGTTGTGCAGCCGAAGGTTCCAGCGCCGCTCGCCGACGCGCACCATCGCCTGGACGCGCCGCAGCACCTCCGGATGCGCGGCGAGCAGGTCGTGCAGCGGTGCGGCGGTACGGTCGGCGCCGGCGCCGACGACCAGCGGCAGCGGGCCGAAGGCATCGAGCGTCTCGGTCGTGACGACCTTGCCCTCGCGGTCGATGATCGCGAAGCGGCCCTGGTGCTGCCAGATCGCGAAGGGCGCGCGTTCGGTCAGCCGCACGAGGATGGTGCCGGGCAGGCGGCGCTCCACATGCGCGCTCTCGACCCAGGCGATCGTCTCGAGCCGCTCGCGCGCCTCGGTCGGTGAGAAGCCGAGCATCGGGTCGCCGCGCTGCACGCCGACCGCCGCATGGATCAGCTCGCGCGGCGTGTTGCGCCGGCCCTCGACGACCACCTCGCGCACCTCGAGCCCGGCGGCTTCGCCGAAGGAGGCGGCGCGGTCCACCAGCGCCTGCACGCGCCCGGCGGGATCGGCGAGGTAGAGCCCGATGCCGACGGCCGCGAGCGTGGCGGCGCCGAGCAGCCCGAGCGCCGCAGGCTTCGCCAGGCCGCGCCGGCGCTTGAGCCAGAGCCGCAGGCGGCTCGGCCGGTCCTGGTCGCGCCGGCTGCCGCCGCGGCCGGAGGCCAGCGCGCTGCCGCGGGTGGCGGAGAGGCTGCGCGCCCCGCCGCGGAGCGGCGTGCTAACCATGCCGGGCCTCCCGCACCATCCAGGCGCAGAGATCGGGGAAGGGGATGCCGACATGCGCGGCCTGCTCGGGCACGAGCGAAGTGCGCGTCATGCCGGGCTGCGTGTTGACCTCGAGGATGTAGAGCCGCCCCGGCTCGCCCGCCGTGTCGTCGTAGCGGAAATCCGCCCGCGACACGCCGCGGCAGCCGAGCGCCTGGTGGGCACGAAGGGCGACCTCCATCGCCTGGGCGCGGATCTCCGGGTGGACCGGCGCGGGCAGGGTGTGGCGGCTGCCGCCATCGGCGTATTTCGCCTCGTAGTCGTAGAAGACATTGCCGGTGGCGATCTCGGTCACCTCGAGCGGCCGGTCGCCCATCACCGCGACCGTCAGCTCGCGTCCCGGGATGTAGGCTTCTGCCATGATGCGGCGGTCGTAGCGCCAGCCGCGCGCGATCTCCGCCCTGCGGTTGTCGCCGTCCCGCAGGATCTCGACGCCGACGGAGGAGCCCTCGTTCACCGGCTTCACGACATAGGGGCGCGGCAGAGGATCCTCCGCCTCGAGCTCCTCAGGCGAGACGATGCGTGACGGCGCGACGGGCAGGCCGGCCGCGGCGAAGGCGGCCTTGGCGGCGGCCTTGTCCATCGCGATGGCGGAAGCCCGCAGCCCCGAATGCGTGTAGGGCAGGCCAAGCCAGTCGAGCACGCCCTGGATGCAACCATCCTCGCCGAAGCGGCCATGCAGCGCGTTGAACACGGCGTCGGGCTTCGCTGCCTGCAGCGCGGCGATGGCCGCGCCGAGGTCCTGGCCGACCTCGATCGGCGTGACCTCGAAGCCGGCCTGGCGCAGCGCCGCGACGACCTGCCCGCCGGTGGCCAGGCTGACCTCGCGCTCGGCCGAGACGCCGCCATGAAGCACCGCGACATGGGTCATCCGGGCTCTCCCACGCGCCTGATTTCCCATTCCAGCTCGACCCCGGATTGCGCCTTCACCCGCGCACGGACCTCCTCGCCGAGGGCTTCGATGTCGGACGCCGTGGCGCCGCCGGTGTTGAGCAGGAAGTTGGCGTGCAGCTCCGACACCTGCGCGCCGCCGCGCGCGAGGCCGCGGCACCCCGCCGCATCCACCAGCTGCCAAGCCTTGTGGCCGGGCGGGTTCTTGAAGGTGGAGCCGCCGGTGCGCGAGCGGACCGGCTGGGTCGCCTCGCGCGCCGCACGGATCTCCGCCATGCGCGATGCGATCGCGGCGGGGTCGCCGGGCGTCGCCCGGAAGCGCGCCCGCAGCACAACGCCGCGCGGCGGCAGCACGGCCTTGCGGTAGGCGAAGGCGAAGTCGGCGGCGGACAGGCGCAGCAGCCCACCCGGCGTCGCGAGCTCCGCCCAGTCCAGGATGTCCTTCACTTCGGTCCCATAGGCCCCGGCATTCATCGCCACGGCGCCGCCCACCGTTCCCGGGATGCCGCAGAGGAATTCGAGCCCGCCGAGCCCGGCCGCGGCCGCGTGCTCCGCAACCGTCGCATCGAGCGCCGCGGCACCCGCGACCACTCCGTCCGGCTCCACCTCGACCGCGCCGAAGGCCCGGCCGGCGAGACGCAGCACCACGCCCCGCACGCCGCCGTCGCGCACGATCAGGTTCGACGCTGCACCAACAACGGTCAGCGGCACCGTGTCCGGCAGGTCGCGCAGCAGCAGCAGCAGGTCGTCGAGGTCGGCCGGCCGCACCAGCCATTCCGCCGGGCCGCCGACGCGGAACCATGTGAAGGGCGCGAGCGCTGCGTCGGCCTGGACCCGTCCGCGCAGCGGCGGGAGTGCGGCGTGATGCCCCATCCCGGCCCTCACTTGCTGCCGCCCACGATGCGCGGCCGCGTGCGCGACTGCAGCGCCGTCAGCTGCTCGGGGAGCGCATGGGCCCAGGCGGTGATGTTGCCGGCGCCAAGGCAGACGACGTAGTCGCCGGGACGGGCGATGGCGTTGACCATCTCGGCCAGGCTGTCCGGGCCCGGCAGCGGCACGACGGAGCGATGCCCGCGGGCGCGCAGCCCTTCCACGAGCCCATCACGGTCCACGCCTTCGATCGGCTGTTCGCCGGCTGAATAGACGTCGGCCACGATCACGGTGCCCGCGTCGTTCATGCAGGTACAGAATTCCTCGAAGAGCGAGGCGAGGCGGGAATAGCGGTGCGGCTGCACCACCGCGATCACGTCGCGCGCGCCGGCCTGGCGGGCCGCCTTCAGCACCGCGGCGATCTCCACCGGGTGGTGCCCGTAATCGTCGATCACCGTGATGCCGCCGGCCTCGCCGGTGCGGGTGAAGCGGCGCTTCACGCCCTTGAAGCCGGCGAGCGCGGTGCGGATCGTCCCCTCGTCCACGTCCATCTCGAGCGCGATGGCGATGGCGGCGAGCGAGTTCTGCACGTTGTGGTGGCCGAGCATCGGCAGCCGCATCGGCTTCAGGTTGCGGCTGCGCCCCGTCGCGCGGTCGCGCACCGCGACCTCGAAGGTCGCACCCATGCGGTCGGTGATCACGCGGTCGGCGCGCACATCGGCCTGCGGGCTGAAGCCATAGGTGATGATGCGCCGGTCCGACAGGCGCGGGATCATCGCCTGCACCTCCGGATGGTCGGCGCAGAGCACGGCGAAGCCGTAGAAGGGGATGTTGCCGACGAACTGCGCGTAGCCTTCGCGCATCGCCTCGCCGGTGCCCCAGTGATCCAGGTGCTCGGGGTCCATGTTGGTGACGACGGCGACCACGGCTGGGAGCTTCAGGAAGGACCCGTCGGATTCGTCCGCCTCCACCACCATCCAGTCGCCCGCGCCGAGGCGCGTGTTGGTGCCATAGGCGTTGATGATGCCGCCATTGATGACGGTGGGATCGAGCCGCGCCTGCTCCAGCACCGCGGCGACGAGGCTCGTCGTGGTCGTCTTGCCGTGCGTGCCGCCGATCGCGACCGACCACTTCAGCCGCATGAGCTCGGCCAGCATCTCGGCCCGCCGGACCACCGGGATCAGCCGCGCGCGCGCCGCCTGGACCTCGGGGTTGTCCTTCTTCACGGCGGTGGAGACGACGACGACCTGCGCCGCGCCGAGATTGGCGGCGTCGTGGCCGACCGCGACCGGGATGCCGGCCTCCCGCAGGCGGGCGACGTTGTAGCCCTCGGCGATGTCGCTGCCCTGCACCCCGTAGCCGAGGTTGTGCAGCACCTCGGCGATGCCGGACATGCCGATGCCGCCGATGCCGACGAAGTGGATGGGTCCGATGGAGAGCGGCAGCGCGCGCATCTAGCGGGACTCCGCGGGCGCGTCCGCGCGCATGAGGGACAGGACGAGGTCGGCCAGGCGTCGCGCCGCGTCCGGGCGCGCCTCGCGGGCCGCCGCGGCGGCGGCGCGCGCGAGCACCGGCGGATTGGAGACGACCGCCTGCAGGTGCCGCGCGAGCGCTTCCGCCGTGAAGGCCGGCTGCGGCATCAGCCACGCCGCGCCGACCGAGGCAAGCGACCTTGCGTTGGCGGTCTGATGGTCGTCGATCGCAGACGGCAGCGGCACGAGGATGGAGGGCCGCCCGGCGCAGGCGAGCTCCGCGACGGTGGAGGCGCCGGCGCGCGCGATCACGAGATGCGCCACCGACAGCCGCGTCGCGATGTTGCCGAAGAAGGGCGCGAGATCGGCCGGCACGCCGGCCTCGCGGTACGCGGTCTCGACGCGCGGCAGGTCCTCGGCGCGGGTCTGCTGGGTGACGACGAGGCGGCTGCGCAGCGATTCGGGCAGGGCGGCGATCGCGGCCGGAACGACATCGGCGAGGACGCGCGCACCGAGCGAGCCGCCGAGCACCAGGATCCGGATCGCGCCATCCTCCGCGGGTGCGGCGTAGTCCTGCCCGGCAAGTGCGGCGAGCGCCGGCCGCACCGGATTGCCCACCACCTCGACGCGGGCCGAGCCTGGCACGCGGGCCGTATCCACCGCCGAGATCGCGAGCAGGTCGGCGCCGGCGGCGAGCACGCGGTTGGCGCGCCCGAGCACGGCGTTCTGCTCGTGCAGCGCGGTCACGGGACGGCGCGCGCGCGGCAGGGTGCGGGCCGCGAGGATCGGCGGCACCGAAGGATACCCGCCGAAGCCGACCACCGCCGCGGCGTCTAGCCGCGAGAGGATCCGGCGCGCTTCCAGCGTGCCGGCGGCCAGCGCCAGCGCGCCGCGCGCCGCGGCCGCCGCACCGCGGCCGGCCAGCCCGGCGCCCTTCAGCACGAAGCGCTCGGCGCCGCCGAAGGCCGGGCTCTCATAGGCGGCGCTGCGGGCATCGGTCATCAGCGCGATGCGTTCGCCGCGCGCGACGAGCTCGGCGGCCAGCGCCTCGGCCGGGAACACGTGACCGCCGGTTCCGCCGGCGGCGATGACGATCGGGCGTGCGGCAGGGCCCCTCATCATCGCTCCTCCTCGAGACGCGACAGGCGCCGGCGCGTCAGCGCCAGCAGGAACCCCATGCCGAGCGCGATGGCGAGCACCGAGGATCCGCCATAGCTCACGAAGGGCAGCGTCATGCCCTTGGTCGGGATGATGTGCAGCGAGGAGGCCATGTTGACGAAGGCCTGCAGCCCGAACTGGGTCAGCAGACCGGCCGCTGCCAGCACCACGAAGAGGTCCGTCTCGCCGAGCAGCCGCACCAGCCCGCGGATCACGACGAAGGCGAAGAGGGCGAGGATGAGCAGGCAGATGACGAGGCCGAACTCCTCGCCGGCCACCGCGAAGACGAAGTCGGCATGCGCATCGGGCAGCACGTTCTTGACCCGCCCCTCGCCCGGGCCGCGGCCGAGCAGCCCGCCATTGCCGAAGGCCTCCAGCGCGACGCTCACCTGGTAGTTGTCGCCCGACGAGGGATCGAGGAAGCGGTGCACGCGCGACTGCACGTGCGGAAACATCGTGTAGGCGAGGCCGGCGCCGAAGACGCCGAGCGCGCCGACGAAGCCCACGACGAAGAGGTTCAGGCCAGCCACGAAGAACTGCGCGAAGAACACCGCGGTGATCACCAGCAGCATGCCGATGTCGGGCTGGCCCTTCATCAGCACCGCGATGCCCAGGAACAGCAGGATGGCCAGCAGCGTCGCGCCGTGCCGCCGGTTCACCTTGCCCTCGGCGATCAGCCAGGCCGCGACGACAGCGAAGCACGGCTTGAGGAACTCGGAGGGCTGGATGGAGCCGAGGCCGGGCAGGCTGAGCCAGCGCCGCGCGCCCTTGATCTCGACGCCGATCACCAGCGTCGCCCCCACCATCAGGATGGCGCCGCCGAGGCCGAGCCAGCCGAGCAGCCGCACCTGCCGGATCGAGAGCATGGAGACCGCGACCAGCAGCGCCGTCGCCGCGGCGAGGTAGATGATCTGCCGCGCGAAGAACATGTTGCGCGAGGACGCGCCGATGCGCTCCGCGACCGCCGGCGAGGCCGCCAGCATCATCACGTAGCCGAAGCCGACCAGCGCCAGCAGCGCCGCCAGCGTCCAGCGGTCGATCGTCCACCACCAGCGCCCGAGGGTGGAGGTGTCGGCGCGCGAGACGGCCATCAGGCGGCCCTCCCCATGTCGTCTGCCATCAGCGCCTGCACCAGCGCGCGGAACCGGTCGCCACGCGCGTCGAAGCCGCTGAACTGGTCGAAGCTGGCGCAGGCCGGCGAGAGCAGAACCACAGGCGCGGCGCCGCCCCGCGCGTCCGCTGCCGCCGCCGGCAGGGCGGCGTCGAGCGTTCCGGCGACCTCATGGGGAACGCCGTGCGCGGCGAGCGTCGCGGCCAGCACCGGCGCGTCCCGCCCGATCAGCAGCGCGCGGGCGACCCGCGGGAAGAGCGGCGCGAGGCTCTCGATCCCGCCGTCCTTGGCGATGCCGCCCGCGATCCAGACGACGCGGTCGTAGGAGGCCAGCGCGCGCGCTGCGCTGTCGGCATTCGTCGCCTTGCTGTCGTTGACGAAGACGACGCCGCCGAGCGTGCCGACGCGCTCCTGCCGGTGCGGCAGGCCGGGGAAACTCGTCAGCCCGTCGGCCACCTGCGCGCGCGTCAGCCCGGCATCGAGCGCGACGGCGGCCGCGGCGGCGGCATTCTGCGCGTTGTGGCTGCCGGGCAGCGCCGGGGCGGCGCCCAGATCGGCGATCTCGCCCGACGCGTCGCGCAGCGAGGCGCCCTCGGCCCAGATGCCGCCCGCGACGGGGCGCGTCGCGGAGATGCGGACCACCCGCGCGCGGGTTGCGGCCCCCATTCCGGCGGACCAATCGTCATCCTGCCCAAGAACCGCCAAGTCACACGGCTCCTGTCGCGCGAAGATATTAGCCTTCGCAGCAGCATAGCCGGCCATGTTTCCATGCCGGTCGAGGTGATCGGCGCTGAGATTCAGCATCACCCCGGAGTTGAAGCGGATCGTTGCGAGTCGCTCCAACATGTAGGAGCTCATTTCGAGGGTGTACGAGCCTTCGGACCCCAAGATGTTGAGTCCGAGCGCCGCCGGGCCGAGATTCCCGCCAACCTCCGCGACGCGCCCGGCGCGCTGCAGCAGGTGGTGGATCAGCGCCGTCGTGGTCGACTTGCCGTTGGTGCCCGTGACGCCGATGAAGCGCGCCCCGCTGCCCGACGCGCGCACCGCTCGGAACAGGAACTCGACATCGGCGAGGACCGGCACGCCGGCCTCTCGCGCGCGCGCCGCGACCGGATGCGGCGCGGGGAGGATGTGCGGGATGCCGGGCGAGAGCAGCAGCGCGTCGAAGGCGAAGGGCCCGCCGGCGAGGTCGCGCACCGCGACCCCGGCGCGCTCCGCCGCCTCGCGCGCCGCGGCGCCGTCGTCCCATGCGACGACCTCCGCACCCCAGTCTCGCAGCCTGAGCGCCGCCGGCAGCCCGGCGCGGCCGAGCCCGACGACGGCGATGCGCTGCCCGGAGAGGGGTTGGAAGGCCGCGGCGTCGCCCGGCCGATTCACGTTCCGCGCCTCCGGCGCTCCACGATCGGACGGGGTCATCGGATCTTCAGCGTGCTGAGGCCGACCAGCGCCAGCACCATGGCGATGATCCAGAACCGGATGACGATGGTCGGCTCCGCCCAGCCCTTCTTCTCGAAATGGTGGTGCAGCGGCGCCATGAGGAAGACGCGCCGGCCGGTGCGCTTGAACCAGAAGACCTGGATCATCACCGACAGCGTCTCGATCACGAAGAGCCCGCCGACGATCGCCAGGACGATCTCGTGCTTCGTCGCCACCGCCACCGCGCCGAGCGCCCCGCCGATCGAGAGGCTGCCGGTGTCGCCCATGAAGACCTTGGCCGGCGGCGCGTTGAACCAGAGGAAGCCGAGCCCCGCGCCGACCAGAGCCGAGAGGAAGACCGCGAGCTCGCCCGTGCCCGGCACGAAGTGGAGCTGCAGGTAGTCGGCGAAGACGCGGTTGCCGACGAGATAGGAGATCAGCGCGAAGACGCCGGCTGCGATCATCACCGGCACGATCGCCAGCCCGTCGAGCCCGTCGGTCAGGTTCACCGCATTCGACGCGCCGACCATGACCAGCGCACCGAAGAGCGGGAAGAGGAAGCCGAGCGGGACCAGCACCTCCTTGAAGAAGGGCAGCGCCAGGTTGTCGTCGAGCGCGGCCGGCAGCAGCAGCATGATCCAGGCCGCGGCCCCAAGCCCGAAGGCCCATTGCACGATCAGCTTGTGGCGCCCCGACACCCCCTTGGTGTTGCGCTTCGTGACCTTCAGCCAGTCATCGGCGAAGCCGAGCGCGCCGAAGCCGAGCGTCACCAGCAGCACCGCCCAGACATAGCCGTTGCGGAGATCCGCCCAGAGCAGGGTGGAGGCCGTGAGCGCGATGAGGATCAGCAGCCCGCCCATGGTGGGCGTGCCCTTCTTGCTGACGAGGTGGCTCTGCGGCCCGTCCTCGCGGATCGGCTGCCCGCCATTCTGCGTCGCGCGGAGATAGCGGATCAGCGCCGGCCCGATGAAGAGCGAGAGGAACAGCGCCGTCATGCAGGCCGCGCCCGCCCGGAAGGTCAGGTAGCGGACCAGGTTGAACAGGATGAACTCGTCCGCGAGCGGGGCGAAGAGATTGAAGATCACGTCGCCACCCCAGCCGTTCCGGTCTTGTCGAGCGCCTTGAGCGCGGCGATCACGGCCGCCATACGGCTGCCGAGCGAGCCCTTCACCAGCACCGCGTCACCTGGCCGGAGCGAAGCCGCCACGACCGGCGCGAGCGCGTCGCTGTCCGCCGCATGCGCGCCGCGCCGCGCTTCGGGCAGCGCGTCGAACAGCCCGCGCATCAGCGGGCCGCAGCAATAGACGAGGTCGGCCACCGCCGCGACCTCCGGGGCAAGCTCCGCATGCATGGCAGGCCCGCCCTCGCCGAGCTCCCGCATGTCGCCGAGCACGACGAGTTTCCGGGCCGCGCCCTGCGCCGCCAGTACGGAGAGCCCGGCGCGGATCGAGGCCGGCGAGGCGTTGTAGCTGTCGTCGAGCAGCAACGCCGTGCCGCCGGGCAGCGCGATGCGCAGCTGCTGCCCGCGCCCGGCCGGCGCGCCGAAGGCCGCCAGCGCCTCCGCCGCCACGACCGTATCGAGGCCGAGCGCATGCACCGCCGCCAGCACCGCGCAGGCATTGAGAGCCAGGTGATGCCCCGGCGCGCCGAGATGCACCGAGAGCGGGAGGCCATCCATCAGCAGCCGCGCCGTGCCGCGATCGGGGCCGGCCACGTAGTCCGTCAGCTGGATGTCGGCGCGGGAGCTCTCGCCGAAGGTCAGGACCCGCGCGCCGGCCGTCTCGGCGCGCTCGACGAGGCGTGGCAGGAAAGCCGAGTCCGCGGGAAGGATGGCGGCGCCACCTTTCTCCAGGCCGAGCAGGATGTCCGCCTTCTCCTCGGCGATCGACGCCTGGCTGCCGAGGTTGCCGATATGCGCGGTCCCGATCGAGGTGATCACCGCGACATGCGGCCGCGCCATGCGCGACAGCGGTTCGATCTCGTGCCGGTTGTTCATGCCCATCTCGACCGCGGCGTAGCGCGCGTCGCGCGGCATGCGGGCCAGCGTGACGGGCACGCCCCAATGATTGTTATAGCTCGCGACCGAGGCGTGGGTGGAGCCGAGCGCGCCGAGGGCGACGCGCAGCATCTCCTTCGTCGTCGTCTTGCCGACGCTGCCGGTGACGCCGACCACCCGCGCCGCGCTGCGGTCCCGCGCCGCGCGGCCGAGCGCCTGCAGACCCGCGAGGGTCTCGCCCACGCGGAGCAGCGGCGCATCCGACGGGGCGCCCGGCGGGTCGCGGTCCACCATCGCGGCCGCCGCGCCCTTGACCAGTGCATCGGCGACGAAGTCGTGGCCGTCGCGGACGTCGCGCAGCGCGACGAAGAGGTCGCCGCGCTGGATCGTGCGCGTGTCGATCGAGATGCCGGTCACGGCCACCTCGGGCGCGAGCGTCCCGCCGGTCGCCGCGCGCAGCTCGGCCGAGGTCCAGAGCGCGCTCATGAGCGAAGCATCCTGCGCGCCTCCGGCGCGACCGCGCCGTCAGGGGAGGCCAGCGACCGCACCACCGCCGCGTCGTCGAAGGGATGCGTCACGCCGCCGATCGTCTGCCCGCTCTCATGCCCCTTGCCCGCCACCGCCAGCACGTCGCCGGCGCGGAGCGACGACAGGGCGCGGGCGATCGCCCCGGCGCGGTCGCCCGCGTCGATCCCCCCCGGGCAGCCCGCGAGCACCGCCGCGCGGATCGCCGCCGGATCCTCGCCCCGCGGGTTGTCGTCCGTGACCCAGCAGGTGTCCGCATGCCGCGCGCAGGCCGCGCCCATCAGCGGGCGCTTGCCGGGGTCGCGGTCGCCGCCGGCGCCGAACAGCACATGCAGCTTCGCCCCCGTTGCGACATGCGGCCGCAGCGCGGACAGCAGCCGCTCCAGCGCATCGGGCGTGTGCGCGTAGTCTACATAGACCGCAGCGCCGTTCGGCAGCCGCGCGGCCAGCTCCATCCGGCCGCGCACCCCGGCGAGCCGCGGCATCAGTGCGACGGCCCGCGCCGCCTCCATCCCGGTCGCCACGGCGAGTGCGGCGGCCATGATGGCATTGTCCGCCTGGAACCGGCCGGGCAGGGCGAGGGCGACGCTCGCGCGCTTGCCGAAGGCGTCGAGCTCCAGTTCCTGCCCATCAGGCCGTGGGCGCTGGGCGAGCAGCCGGATCGCCTCCCCCGCCTCGCCGACCGTCAGCAGGCGGTGACCGCGCGCGGTGGCGATGGCGCGCAGCTCCGCGAAGCTCGCCGCTTCCATGTCGGCATTCGCGACCGCTGCCGCGCCCGCCGGCAGCAGGGTGCCGAAGAGACGGAGCTTGGCGGCGCGGTAGCCCTCCATCGTGCCGTGATAATCGAGGTGGTCCCGCGTCAGGTTGCTGAAACCGGCCGCCGCGAGCCGCACCCCGTCCAGGCGCCGCTGGTCGAGACCGTGCGACGAGGCTTCCATCGCCGCATGCGTGACGCCGCCTGTCGCCAGCATGGCGAGGGTCGCGTGCAGCGCGACCGGGTCGGGCGTGGTCAGCGACGGCCCGGGCGGAAGCCCGCGCGCCACCAGCCCGAGCGTGCCGAGCGAGGCGGCGTGGCACCCGTCCAGCGTCCAGAGCTGGCGCAGGAAATCCACCGTGCTCGTCTTGCCGTTCGTCCCCGTCACGGCGACGAGCGTCGCCGGCTGCGCGCCATGGAAGGCGGCGGCGAGCAGCGCCAGCGCGCGCCGCGGATCGGCTGCCGTCACCAGCGGGCGGGGCGCGACGCCGCCGGGCCAGGCGGTGCCCTCCGGCGCCAGCACGGCGGCCGCGCCGCGGGCCACCGCCTCGGCGATGAAGGCGCGGCCATCGGCCTTGGCCCCGGGCAGGGCCGCGAAGACGAAGCCGGGCGCGACGGCGCGGCTGTCCGCGGTCAGGCCGGAGACGCCGCGCATCCCTCCCGTGCCAGGCAGGCCGGCAGCACGCAGCAGCGCGTCGAGCGGGATCAGCCTCTCATCCGGGCGCACGGCTCGCTTCCTGCTGGGGGGCGGCAGGGAGGGGCGCCTGGGCGGCGCGCGGCGGACCGGAGGGCTGGCCAGAGGGTTGGGCCGCGGGCGGGACGGCGGGCTGGACGGGGGCGGAGGCGGGCAAGACAGCGGGCGGCGTGCGCTGCGCGCTCGGCGGGGTGCGCGGCACGGGCGGCGTCGCCGGCGCGGGCGTGCCGGCGGGGCGCGGCTGCGGCGGGACGGCGATGCGACCGTTCATCGGGATGGCGATGGAGGCCTGGATCTCGGCCGCGCGCTCGGTCTCCGGCACCATGCCGAGGATGGGTGCCACGGCGCGGATCGCCATGCCGGCGGCGGGCGCCGCCACCCAGCCGGCGGTGGCGTAGCCCTGGCTGCGGGCGTTCGGCTTCGGCTCGTCCACCATCACGTAGATCGCGTAGCGCGGCGCGTTCATCGGGAAGGCGCCGACGAAAGCCGCGATGCGCTTGCCTTCGAGGTAGCCGCCGCGCGGGCCGGTCTTCTGCGCCGTGCCGGTCTTGCCGCCGACGAAGTAGCCGGGCACCTCCGCCCCCTTGCCCGAGCCCTCGGTCACCGCCACGCGCATCAGGCGGCGCATGACCTCGCTCGTGCGCTCGCTGATCACCCGCGTGCCCTCCACCACCTCGCCGGGGGGGCGGGCGATCAGCGTGGGCTGGCGGTAGATCCCGCCATTGGCCAGCGCCGCGACGCCGGTCACCACATGCAGCGGCGTCACCGAGATGCCGTGGCCGAAGCCGATCGTCATCGTGTTGATCTCGCGCCAGTTCTGCTGCGTCGGCACGAGCGGCAGCGCGCTTTCGGACAATTCGAGCTGCAGGCGGGACGCCATGCCCATGCGCACCATGAATTCGCGGTGGCGCGTGATGCCGACGGCGACGGCCATGTGCGCGGAGGCGAGGTTCGATGAGTAGGCGATGATCTCCGGCAGAGCGAGCCAGCGGTTCTTGCCGCGGAAGTCGTTGATCTCGTGCCGGCCGATGCGGATCGGGCGCGAGGCGTCGAAGCCGTTCCAGGGCTGCATCACGCCGAAGTCGAGCGCCGCGGCGGCGGTGAAGAGCTTGAAGGTGGAGCCCGGCTCGTAGACGCCGACGGTGGCGCGGTTGAAGCGCGGGTTGTAGCCCGCCTCCTCCCGCCGGACGTTGAGGTCGTCGCGCCGCACCGGGTCGGAGAGGTCGAAATCCGGCAGGCTCACCATGCCGATCACCTCGCCGGTGGCGACATCCATCAGGATTCCGGCGCCGCCGATGCCGTTGAACTCGCCCATCGCGCGCAGCACCGCGTCGCGCAGCGCGAGCTGGACGCGGACGTCGATCGACAGGCGCAGCGGATCGCCCCGCCGCCCGCGCAGCCGCTCGTCGAAATAGCGCTCGATGCCGGCGATGCCGTTGCCGTCCACGTCCACGCCGCCGAGGATGTGCGCGGCCGCGCGGCCCTGCGGATAGGCGCGGCGCTCCGCCTGCTCGAAATAGAGGCCGGGCACGCCGAGCGAGTTCACCGCCTGCTGCTCGCGCGGGGTGAGGGAGCGGGCGATGTAGGCGAATTGCCGCTCCCCGGTCAGGCGCGCGGCGACGCGCTCCTCATCGAGCTGGGGCAGCACGCGGACAAGGCGGCGCGCCACCTCGGCCGGGTTCTCGATCTCGCGCGGGTTGGCGTAGAGCGCGGTGACGGGCAGCGAGACTGCAAGGATCTCGCCGTTGCGGTCGGCGATCGCGGCGCGCTGCGGCTGGTGATCGACCGGGCGCTGCGCCGCCGCCATCGCCTGCAGGCGGCGCGGCTGGGCGGGGTCGAGCACCATTGCATCGGCCAGGCCAAGGGCGACCGCGCCGAACAGCACGCCGAAGCCCGAGGCGGCGAGCAGCAGCCGCGTCCGGGTGCGCTGCAGGATGGCGCGCCGCGCGAGCTCCGGCCGCGTCACCTTCACCACGTCGGTGCGCGGCCGGTCGGTGCCGAGGCTCCGACCGATGGTGCGTCCCGGGGGAGGGGCGTCGGGTGCGGGGGGAAGCGGGGTCATCGCGGCGTGGGTGGCCGGAGACCGTCGAGCGTCGCCGCCTGCGCCGAGCCGACCGGCACCGGTGGCGCGAGCATCGGCCGCCCGAGAGAGGACCCGCCGAGGGCGGAGGCGCTGCCGAGCGCGGAGGCGGGCGGCTCGCTCCGCGCGACGCGGGTGACCGGCTCGGCGGCAGGCGCGGCGGGGGTGAAGACCGCCGGCTGGATCGGCCGGGGCGCTGCGGGCTGGGGCGGCGGCAGGGCGTTCGGCCGGGCCGGCGCAGCGGCGATCTGCGCCGGCGGGGCGGCGGGCTGCGCCGGTCGTGGGGCGGGTTGCGCTGCGCGGGTGGCTGCCTCGGTCCGGCTGGCCGCCTCGGCCCGGCTAGCCGCCTCGGCGCGCTGGGCGGCAACGGCGGCGGCGAGGGCCTGCGGCGCCGGCGCCTCCGGCAGGCGCGGGGCCGGCGTCGCGGCCGGCTGGGCGGCTGCCGGCTGCGCCGCGCGCGCCGCGGCTGCGGCCGGCACGGAGGCGAGCATCACCGGCGCAGCACCCGCTGCGGGCGCGAAGAGGTCGGGCACGCCGGCGAAGGCGACGGCCGCGGGCAGGCGGCGCTCGAATTCCGTCAGGCGTACGAAGTGCTGCGGCTGCATCGGCTCGAGGCTCAGCACGCGGCTGGCGGTCTGGCGCAGCCGTTCGGGTTCGTTCAGCAGCGCCCATTCGGCGCGGAGGATGTCGATGCGCTGCCGCGCCGTCTCGGTCTGTCGGCGGATCTCCGCCAGCTCGCGGTCCTTCAGCGAGACGGTGTGCTTGACGCCGTAGAGCCAGGCGCCGGCGCCGGCGAAGGCCAAGAAGCAGAGCGCGGTGAAGGGGCGGATCATGCGGTCACCTGCGTCTCGGTCCCGTGGGACAGGCGTTCGATGGCGCGCAGCCGCGCCGAGCGCGCGCGCGGGTTCGTGGCGGTCTCGGCCTCGCCGGGACGGAGCGCCCGCGGCGTGACGAGCGCGAAATCCGGCGCGGCGCGGGCCAGCAGCGAAGCGGGGTCGTGGCGCGAGGCGCCCCCCTGCTTCCCCGCGGCCTGAACGAAGGCGCGCTTGACGATCCGGTCCTCGAGCGAGTGGAAGGCGACGACGACGAGCCGCCCGCCCGGCGCCAGCAGCTCCATGGCCGCGGCAAGCCCGCGCTCGACCTCGCCGAGCTCGTCGTTCACCGCGATGCGCAGCGCCTGGAAGGACCGCGTCGCGCCGTCGAGGCCGGACGGGTCGCGCGGCACCGCGGCGCGCACGATCCCGGCAAGTCGCGCCGTCGTTACGATGGCCGACTCGGCCCGCGCGCGGAGGATCGCCTTCGCCACGCGGCGCGCGTGCCGCTCCTCGCCGAACTCGGCGATGATCCGCGCGAGCTCCGCCTCGGGCAGGGTGTTCACCAGGTCGGCGGCGGTCGGTCCGTCGCGGCCCATGCGCATGTCGAGGGGGCCGTCGGCGCGGAAGGAGAAGCCGCGCTCGGCCTCGTCGAGCTGGAAGGAGGAGACGCCGAGGTCCATCACCACGCCGTCGAGCCGGCTGACGCCGCGCGCCGAGAGGCTCTCGAGCATGTCGCCGAAGCGCGCATGCACCAGGTGCAACCGGCCGGGGTGGCGGGCGGCGAGTGCTGCACCGCGCGCGATCGCGTCGGGGTCGCGATCCATGGCGAAGAGCGTGCAATCCGCGGCCGCGAGGATGGCCGCGGCATAGCCGCCGCCGCCGAAGGTGGCGTCGAGATAGGAGGCTCCGGAGCGAGGCCGCAGGGTCGCCAGCACTTCCTCCAGCATGACGGGGACGTGACCGCTCATCGCACGCCGCCCGGATTCGTGTTGAGGGGGAGAGAGGGCAGAACGAGCTTCTTCTCGCGCACCGCGGCGAGTGCGGCGGAGGTGTGGGCCTTGGCGGTGTCGGCGTTCCAGATCTCGAAGCGGTCGCCCTTGCCGACGAAGGCGACATCCTCGCCGAGGCCGGCGCCGGCGATCAGTTCGTCGGGCAGAACGAGCCGCCCTTCGGCGTCCATGCGGAGCATCACGGAGACGGCGATGAAGCCGGCCTCCCAGGCCTCGCGCTCCTCGGAGAAGTGGGGCAGGGCGCGAATGGAGGCGACAATCCCTTCGAACTCTGCGCGGGAACGCGCCTCGATGCAGGGGTGCTGATGGGAGGAGCGGAAGACGAGCTGGGTGATGCCGGCCGCGAGCAGCTCGTCGCGGAAGCGCGCGGGCACGGAAATGCGGCCCTTGCGGTCCAGCTTCCCGAATAGCGTGCCCACGAACTGGGTCATCGCGATTGCTGCCGCCCCCTCGACAGCCCCCCGGCCGCCGTCCCCCGCTCAGCGGCCGGCGAGGCCCCCCGACCCCGCCGGCTCGCCCGACCATCCCACTTCGATGCCGTATCGCCCCCCCGAGCGCGGCATCGTCACGGGATGGTCTGGGATATCACGGGACACTCCGGGACCACAAGCAGATTTCGGCGGGGTCACTCCCTTCGCGACGGCAAAAAACCAATCCAGTCGAGTGGCTTACCGGACGACTCTATGCCTTTAGAGAAAGTATACAAAGAGATTTGCACGGATAGAATTGTTTCGTTGTTTGTTCCCTGGCGGGCTCAGCCGCGAGGGGACCGTTCCGCAACGAAACGCTGGTGCCGGGTGGCCTGTAAGCCGGGTTCTGTCCGGATCCCGAGGGATCCTGGACGACCATTCCTCTGGACCCCGCCTCGCGGCGGGGTTCACGCGGCCAACCCGGGCGGCGGGGCGGGATGCCCCTGCGTCCACGGCTTTCGCCGCTCCGCCGGCCGCCCCTATTCGGCCTTGCTCCCGGTGGGGTTTGCCATGCCGCCCCCGTTGCCGGGGGCGCGGTGGGCTCTTGCCCCACCCTTTCACCCTTGCCGCGGGGAGGCCGAAGCCCCGCCGTGGCGGTCTGCTCTCTGTGGCACTTTCCCTGGGCCTCGGGCCCCCTCGCCGAAACGAAGCTGCCCTCTGCCCGCCGGCCGTTGGCCGGCACCGTCATCCCGTGGAGCCCGGACTTTCCTCCAGCGTGTCGCCCAAGGGGGCGACATGCCAGCGGTCGCCCGGCCACCCGGCACCGAGCGCGGTGTCGCCCGCCCGCGCCGCGGGGTCAACGGCGATCGAGGCCTGACCGGCGCCTACGCGCCGACGGCCGCGACCGCGTTCAGCCGCGCGAGCGTCTCCCCATCCACCACCCCGTCCACGCGCTCCGGCCGCCAATGGCGCTGAAAGGCGCGGATCAGCACGGGCAGGTCGAGATCGGTGCGGTAGCCTATCGCGCCGAGCAGCGCGCGCGGGTCGGCTTCCGCGTCGCCCTCCGCCTGCGTCCGGAGCCCAGTCTCCTCCGCGGGCCAAAGCCCGACGCCGTTCCGTGCCAGCCCCTCCCAGTCGAAGAGCTCGCCCGGATCCTCCTTGCGGTCCGGCGCCACGTCGGAATGTGCCACGACATTGCGGGCCGAGATCGGGTGCCGGGCGAGGATCTCCAGGCAGAGGTCGCACACGGCCGCCATCTGCAGCGCCGGGAAAGGCCGGTAGCCCCATTCATGGCCGGGGTTCACGATCTCGATCCCGATGCTGCGGCCGTTCAGGAGCTCCTGCCCGCGCCACTGCGACACGCCCGCATGCCAGGCGCGGCGGTCCTCCGGCACCAGCCGGAACACCTGGCCGTCCTCCTCCACCACGTAATGCGCCGAGACGCGCGACGCTGGGTCGCGCAGCCGCGCGATCGCCTCCGCCCCGCTGCGCATGCCCGTGTAGTGCAGGATCAGCATGTCCACCGGCGTGCCGGCGGGTCGCTCGTCGTGGTTCGGGCTCGGCAGGTCGCGGCTGCGCACCTGCCTAGAGACCCCTCTGCCGCTTGATGCGGTCCCAGGCCGCATTGATCTCGGCCACCTTGCGTGTCGCGCGCTCGACGAATTCCGGCGGCACGCCGCGTGCGGCGAGGCCATCCGGGTGGTTGTCGCGCATCAGCTTGCGCCAGGCCATCCGCACCTCCTCGTCGGTGGCCGACGGCGTGAGCCCGAGCACCGCATAGGCGTCGTCGGTCTGCCGCTGCTGCTCGACGCGAGAGCCCGCGCTCCCCTGGCCGCCCTTCGCCCGCTCCCAGGCGGCGGAGTCGAGCCCGAAGCGGAGGTGGATGCCCTGCAGCACCGGCAGCTCGCCGCGGGTCACTGGCCCGTCCGCGCGCGCGATGTAGAACAGGGCCGCCAGCACGTCCTCGAGCATGGCGCGGTTGTCGGCGAAGGCCTCGCCCAGCCGCTCGGCGAAGGGCTCCCAGCCCTCGGAATCCTGGCGGGCCTGGTCGAACATCTCGCCCACCTCCCGCAGGTTCTCGGGCGGGATGCGGAACATCTTCTTGAAGGCGTCGATCTCCTGCCGCTTCACCGGCCCGTCCGCCTTGGCGAGCTTGGCCGAGAGCACGATGACGGAGATCGCGAAAAGCGTTTCCTTCCGCCCGAGCAGCGCCGCGAGGTCGGCTGCCCCCGGCCCGATCGCGCCGCGCATCGCCCCGGAATCGGCCGCGTGACCGAGCGCCGCACCGACCACCGCGCCGAGCGGCCCTCCCGTCAGGAATCCGCCCACCCCACCCAGGATCTTGCCCCAGACGCTCAAGAACCGCCTTGCCTCCGCTGGTCGCGGCGGTCCTAGCACGACCGATCGGGCGGCTACAGGCCACCGCCGCCCCGCGGGGCGTTGACGGGGCCCGGCGCGCGCCACAGAAGCCCAACGAGACGAGGAGGCTGCGATGGCCGGCTGGCAGTTCTGGATCGACCGCGGCGGCACCTTCACCGACATCGTCGCCCGCGACCCGGCCGGGCGGCTCTCCACCTCGAAGCTGCTGAGCGAGAACCCGGGCCGCTACCGCGACGCCGCCGTGGCCGGCATCCGCCAGGCGCTGGGCGTCGCGCCCGGCGCGCCGATCCCGCCCGGGACGATCGAGGCGGTGAAGATGGGCACGACGGTCGCCACCAACGCGCTGCTCGAGCGCAAGGGCGAGCGCGTGCTGCTGCTGGTGAACCGCGGCTTCGCCGACATGCTGCGGATCGGCAACCAGGCACGCCCGCGGCTCTTCGACCTGAACGTCCGCCTGCCCGAGCTGCTGCACGAGCGCGTCGCCGAGATCGGCGGCCGCGTCGGCGTGGACGGGACGGAGATCGAGCCGCTCGACGAGGCCACCGCGCGGGAGGCGCTGCGCACCGCCTTCGCCGACGGCATCCGCGCGGTCGCGATCGTCATGATGCACGCCTGGGCCCACCCGGCGCATGAGCAGCGCCTCGGCGCGCTGGCGCGTGAGGCCGGATTCACCCAGGTCTCGCTAAGCCATGAGGCGAGCCCGCTGCCCCGCATCGTGCCGCGCGGCGACACGGCGGTGGTGGACGCCTATCTCTCGCCGATCCTGCGGCGCTACGTGGAGCAGGTGGCGTCCGAGCTTCCGGGCGTCAGGCTCTATTTCATGCAGTCCTCCGGCGGGCTCGCCGAAGCCGCCTCCTTCCAGGGCAAGGACGCGATCCTCTCCGGACCTGCGGGCGGCATCGTGGGTGCGGCGCGCACCGCCGCGATGGCCGGGCTGGACCGCATCATCGGCTTCGACATGGGCGGCACCTCGACCGACGTCGCACTCTACGCGGGCGAGTTCGAGCGCGCCTTCGAGACGCAGGTGGCCGGGGTGCGCATGCGCGCGCCGATGATGGCGATCAACACGGTCGCCGCCGGCGGCGGCTCGATCCTCAGCTTCGACGGCGCGCGCTTCCGCGTCGGGCCGGAGAGCGCCGGCGCGGTGCCGGGCCCCGCCTGCTACCGCCGAGGCGGGCCGCTCACCGTCACCGACGCCAATGTCATGGTCGGCAAGGTCCAGCCGCGCCATTTCCCGGCGATCTTCGGCCCGAACGGCGACCAGCCGCTCGATGCCGACATCGTGCGGGAGAAGTTCGCGGCGCTCGCGGGGGAGATCGCGGCCGCGACCGGCGTGCCGCAGACGCCCGAGGGCGTCGCCGAAGGGTTCCTCCGGGTCGCCGTCGCGAACATGGCGAATGCGATCAAGCAGGTCTCGATCCAGAAGGGCCACGATGCGACGCGCTACGCGCTGCAATGCTTCGGCGGCGCCGGCGGCCAGCATGCCTGCCTCGTCGCCGACGAGCTCGGCATGGAAACGGTCTTCATCCACCCCTTCGCCGGCGTGCTCTCGGCCTATGGCATGGGGCTCGCCGACCAGACGGTGATCCGCGAGGCGGCGGTCGAGGCGCCGCTGGCCGAGGCCGCCATGCCCGACCTCGCGCGGCGGCTCGATCTGCTGGAGGAGGCGGGGCGGGTGGAGCTCGCGCGCCAGGGCGCCGATCCCGCTGCACTCTCCGCCGCGCGGCGGCTGCATCTGCGCTACGCGGGCACCGACAGCTTCCTGCCCGTCGCCTTCGCCGACCACGCGGCCGTCCTCGCCGCCTTCACCGAGGCGCATCGCCGCCGCTTCGGCTTCGCGACCCCCGAGCGCCAGGTGATCGTCGAGGCCTGTGTGGTCGAGGTCACCGCGCCCGGCGAGCGGGTCGAGGAGGCGGCGCTGCCGCCCCGCCCGGCCGGCGAAGCGGTCCCGCTGCTCGACACGGTCGCGCTGTTCAGCGACGGCGCCGCGCACCGCGCGCCGGTGCATGACCGCGACAGCCTGCGCTCCGGCGACCGCATCCCCGGCCCCGCCCTGATCCGCGAGGCGATCGCGACGACGGTGGTGGAGCCCGGCTGGACGGCCGAGGTCACGCCGCGCAACCACCTTGTCCTGCGCAGGACGGAACAGCGCGCCGCCGCGAAGCTCGCTGACCTGACGCGCCCCGATCCGGTGATGCTCGAGCTGTTCAACAACCTCTTCATGAACATCGCCGAGCAGACCGGCGCGGTGCTGCAGAACACGTCCCTCAGCGTGAACATCAAGGAGAGGCTCGACTTCTCCTGCGCGATCTTCGACGCGACGGGGCGGCTGGTGGCGAATGCCCCGCACGTGCCCGTCCATCTCGGCGCCATGGGCGAGAGCGTGCGCACCGTCATCCGCTCCCGTGGCACGACGCTGAAGCCGGGCGACGTCGTGGCGCTGAACAACCCCTACAATGGCGGCACGCACCTGCCCGACGTGACGGTCATCACGCCGGTCTTCGACGCGGCCGGGACGGAGATCCTGTTTTTCGTCGGCTCCCGCGGCCACCACGCCGACATCGGCGGCCTCACCCCCGGCTCCACGCCGCCAGGATCGAAGACGCTGGAGGAGGAAGGCGTCGTCATCGACGACTTCCTGCTGGTCGACGGCGGCGCCTTCCGCGAGCGCGAGTTCCGCGACCTGCTCGCCTCAGCGACCCATCCGGCGCGCAGCCCCGACGTGAACGTCGCCGACATCAAGGCGCAGGTCGCGGCGAACGAGAAGGGCGTGCAGGAGCTGCGCCGCGCGGTGGCCGAGTTCGGCCTCGACACCGTCCGCGCCTACATGAAGCACGTCATGGACAACGCGGAGGAGAGCGTCCGCCGCGTGCTCGATCGCCTGCAGGACGGCGCCTTCGAGACGACGATCGACGACGGCACGCCGCTGCGCGTCGCCGTGCGCGTGGACCGCGTAAACCGCCGCGCGACCGTCGACTTCACGGGCACCGGGCCGCAGCGCCCCGACAACTTCAACGCCCCCGCCGCGGTCTGCCGCGCGGTGGTGCTCTACTGCTTCCGCTGCTTGGTGGGCGAGGACATCCCGCTGAACGACGGCTGCCTCGTGCCGCTCGAGATCGTGGTGCCCGACGGCACGTTCCTCTCGCCGCGCCCCGGTGCCGCGGTGGTCGCCGGCAACACCGAGGTCAGCCAGATGACCTGCAACGCGCTGCTCGCGGCGCTCGGCGCCTGCGCCTCCGCCCAGGCGACGATGAACAACCTGCTGTTCGGCGACGCGCAGTACCAGTACTACGAGACGGTGTGCGGCGGCACCGGCGCGGGGCCGGGCTTCGCCGGCACCTCCGCGGTGCAGACGCACATGACGAACACCCGCATGACCGACCCCGAGGTGCTGGAGCTGCGCTACCCCGTCCGCCTCGAGGAGTTCGCGATCCGCCGCGGCTCCGGCGGCGCCGGGCGCTTCACGGGCGGCGACGGGTCGCGCCGGCGCATCCGCTTCCTCCGGCCGATGGAGGCGGTCATCGTCGCCTCGCGCCGCACCGTCGCGCCGCATGGCATGGACGGCGGCGAGCCCGGCGCGCCCGGGCGGCAATGGGTGGAGCGGCTCGACGGCTCGGTCCAGGCGATGAAGGGCCAGGACCGCGCGAGCCTCGCCGCCGGCGAGGTGCTCGGGCTCGAGACGCCGGGCGGCGGCGGCTGGGGCGCGCCGCGCAGGGGATGAGGCGGCTCGTGATCGCGGCCGGCGGGCTCGTCCTGCTGGCGCTGGCCGGGCTCTGGGTCGGCCCTCTACTGGTGAACTGGGAGGCTTGGCGCGGCCAGCTCGCCGCCGTCGCCTCCGACCGGCTCGGCCGGCCGGTGACGCTCGACGGGCCGATGGAGCTCACCCTGCTGCCGCACCCGGTGGTGCGCGCGGGCGGCGTGACCATCGCCGACGCGCCGGGAGAGGGCGAGGGCTTCGGCGTGACCGCGCGGCTGCTGCGCGTGCGGCTCGACCTCTCCTCCTTGCTGGCCGGCCGCATCGAGCCGCGCGAGCTCACGCTTGTCGGCGCCGAGCTGACGCTGCCCTGGCCGCCCGGGCCGATCCTGACCTTCCGGGCGCCGACCTGGATCACGCAGCTCGATGCGCGGGTCGAGGAGTCCCGCGTGCGGCTCGGCGAGGCGACGCTCGAGGGGGTGACGGCGACGCTCACCTCCGCCGGCCCGGCACAGCCGATCGAGATCGCGGGCAGCTTCGCCTGGGCCGGCCGCGCGGCGCGCTTCGCGGCGAGCCTCGGGCGGCCCGGCTGGGACGGCATCGCGCCGGTCGAGATCAGCCTCAACCTGCCGGAGGCGAACGGGCAGGCGCGCGGCGTGCTGGTGCCGGGTGGCGGCTTCGAGGGCATGGTGGAGGCCGCCGGCCCCGACCTCGCCGCGCTGCTGCCGAGCGCGCCGGGGGCCTTCCGCGCCGGCGGGCGGCTGACCGCGACCGCCGACCTCATCGCCGCGGAAGAGCTGACGCTCGACCTCGGCGGCGCGCCGGCGCGCGGCTCGCTCGCGCTGCGGCTGTCGCCGGCGCCGCGGCTCGACATCGCGCTGATCGTGAGCCGGCTCGACCTCGATGGCTGGGTCGCGGCGCTGCGCGGCGGCTCGCGCGGCTGGCCGGTCTCGCTCGACGTCGCGGCGGAGGCGGCGGTGTTCTCAGGCGTGACGCTGCGCCGGCTGCGCGGGATCGCGATGCTCGAGGACGGGCGCCTCACCCTGACCGACGTCTCCCTGCTGCTGCCCGGCGAGACGGAGGTGGACCTCGCCGGCACCACGGCGGGCGGGCGGCTCGAGATCGGCGCACGCTTCGCCGGGCCCGACATCCGCGCGAGCCTCGATGCGCTCGGCCTGCCGGTGGAGGGGCTCGACCCGGCCCTGCTGCGGCGCGGTGAGGGGCGCTTCCGCCTGGTGCTGGAGGAAACGCAGGCGGCCCTGCAGGATTTCGCGGCGAGCTTCGAAGGGCTGCGCGTGAGCGGGGCGGGGACGCTGCGGCACGGCCCGCGGCCGGCGCTTGGCGTCGGGCTGAGCGTCGACCGGCTCGACCTCGCGCGCTGGATGCCGCGCGGGCTCGACCTCAACGCGGCGGCGCGCGCCCTCGGGCCTGTGGACCTGAACCTGCGGCTGGCGGCCGAGAGTGCGAGCTGGGGCGGGGCGGTGCTGGAACGCGCGACGCTCGACGCGGCGGTGGAGGCCGGGCGTGTCACGCTGCGCCGGCTTTCGGGCCGGCTGGCGGAGGCGGACATCGCCGTCTCCGGCACGGCGACGCTCGGGGCGCAGATGCGGCTCGGCGACGTGACGGTGGAGGCGAGCGGGTCCTCGGCGCGCGGGCTCTTCGCGCTGGCCCCCGGCGGCTGGCCGGACAGTGCGCCGATCGCGGCCATGCCGGTCGCCCTGCGGCTCTCGGGCGGCGGGCCGCCGGAGGCGCTGGCGTTGCGCGGCTCGGCGGAGCTCGGCGAGCTGCGCGCGGAGGCGAACGGCACGCTCGACCTCGTCGCGACGCGCGGCGGCGCGGCGGTGACGCTGCGGCATCCCGGTGCGCCGCGGCTGCTGTCGGAGGCTTTCGGGATGGAGGTCGGACCCTGGCTCGGCGAGGGTTCCTTCTCTCTCATCGCGCAGGTCACGGCCGGGCCGGGGGGCGTCGCGGCGGAGAGCTTCGAGCTGGTGGCGGCCGGGCTGCGCGCGGGCGGCGCGCTGGCGCTCGCGGCCGGCCCGCGCCCGCGGGTGACCGGACGTGTGACCGCGGAACGCCTGCCGCTGCCGGTGCCCGCGTTGCGCGGTACCGAACCGCTGGGGCTCGAGGCGCTGGCGGGCTTCGATGCCGAGGTGACGCTGGAGGCCGGGCGGATCGAGCTGGACGAGGCGGTGCTGGAAGCCGCCTCGGCCGGGCTGCGGCTGGCGGATGCGCGGCTCGCGGTGGAGCGGCTGCGCGCGCGCATCGCCGGCGGGACGCTGGAGGGGACGCTCGGGCTCGACGTCGCGAACGGGCCGCCGCGCGCGACGGCCGAGTTGCGGGTCGCGGAGGCGACGATCGCGGCGCCGGTCTTCGGCCTGCCCTACGACCTCGCAGCCGGGCGCGGGGAAGCCTCCGCGAGCGTGGCGGCGACGGGCCATGCGCCGGCGGCGCTGCTCGGGACGCTGTCGGGCGGGTGGCGGGTCGCGCTGCGCGACGGGGTGCTGACCGGCTTCGACCTCGGCGCCACGGCGGCGGGGGCGGCGCTGCCCGACCTCGCGGAGGCGGAGGCCGCGGCGCGGCGCGGGCTGGCCGGCGGGGCGACCGCCTTCGACCGGCTGGAGGCGGAAGGCCGGATCGAGGCCGGGCGGCTGCGGATCGAGAGCGGGCGGGTGACGACCGAGGCCGGGGCGACGGCGGCGCTGTCGGGCGGGGCGGATCTGGCGCGGGGCACGGTGGGGCTGCGCTTCGGGGTCCGGCCGGCGGCCGAGGGGCCGGAGATCGGGCTCGGGCTCAGCGGGCCAGCGGAGGCGCCGCGGCCGCTGCCCGAGGTGTCCGACTGGGCGCGCTGGCGGGCGGAGCGGAGCTGAGGCGTTTCGGACAAAGGCGCCGGAGGGCGACTTGGTGCGCGGGCGCGGGATGGTTTCGGACAAACTCGCCGGGGCGCGGTGTGGCGCGCGGGACGTGGTTTCGGACAAAGTGGTCCGTGGACGGCTTGGTGGGCGCGGGGGTGGTTTCGGACAAAGTGCACGGAGCTTGTGGCGAGGGAGCACCCCCCGCACCGACCAAGCCGCTTGAGCGGCGGCGCGCCGCCGCGACCCTGGCGTCCGCGGCCCTCGGCATCGAACGCCCCTTTCCCGGCAAGGGAGGGGGGGAGGGCGGATGGAGTTGTCAAAGAGCGCGCTTGTGTAAGTATTTATTCCTGTATGCTGGGCGCTGGAGGGAGTGGTTGTCCAGCGGAATCGCGCGCCTCCCGCAGTGCCAGGAGGCGCAGCGCGCTGGCGAGCGGGAGCGTGGGATCGGAGCGGGCGGCGTCCACCTCGGCGACGAGGGCGGCGAGGCTGAGGGCCCGGCGTGCCGCGGCCGCCTCCACCGCGGCCCAGAACTCGGGCTCGAGCGCAACGGAGGTGCGGTGGCCGGCGAGGCGGAAGGAGCGCTTGCGGAGGTGGCGGCTCAACTGCCCTCCAGCGCCGTGCCGGGGCGGATCATCTCCTCCGGGCGGACCCAGCGGTCGAAATCCTCGGGCGCGACATGGCCGAGGCGGGCGGCGGCGTCGCGCAGCGTGATGTCCTCGGCGAGCGCGAGCTTGGCGATCCCCACCGCCTTGTCGTAGCCGATCCGCGGGTTCAGCGCGGTCACCAGCATCAGCGACTTCGCCAGGTTGTCGGCGATCCGCGCCTCGTTGGGCGAGAGCTTGTCCACCATGTTCTCAGCGAAGCCGGCGGCGGCGTCGCCGAGCAGCCGCGCGGATTGCAGCACCGCCTGGATGATCGCCGGCTTGAAGACGTTGAGCTCGAGGTGGCCCTGCGCGCCGCCGACCGTCACCGTCACCTGGTTCCCCATCACCTGCGCGCAGACCATGGTCAGGGCCTCGGACTGCGTCGGGTTGGTCTTGCCGGGCATGATCGAGCTCGACAGTCCGTCGGAGGGGATGACCAGCTCGGCTATGCCGGCCCTGGGTCCGCTGCCGAGCAGGCGGATGTCGTTGCCGATCTTGTTGAGCGAGACGGCGATCGTGTTCAGCGCGCCGTGGAGCTCGACGAAGGCGTCATGCGCGCCCATCCCCTCGAAGGGGTTGTCGGAGGCGGTGAAGTGCAGGCCGGTCAGCGCGGCCATCCGCTCGGCGAAGACCCGGGCGAAATCGGGGTGGCGGTTGAGCCCGGTGCCAGCGGCGGTGCCGCCCTGCGGCAGCGGCAGCAGGCGCGGGAGCGCATCGCGCAGGCGGGCGATGCCGAGCTCCACCTGGCGGGCCCAGGCTGCGGCCTCCTGGCCGAGCGTCACGGGCACGGCGTCCATCAGGTGGGTGCGGCCGATCTTCACGATCCGCGCCCACTCCGCCGCGCGGCGGGCCAGCGAGGCGTGCAGCGCCTCGAGCCCCGGGATCGTGCCATGCGTCACCGCCTCCACCGCCGCGACATGCATGACGGTCGGGAAGCTGTCGTTGGAGGACTGGCCGCGGTTGACGTGGTCGTTGGGGTGGACCGGCCTGCGCGGGTCGGGCGAGCCGAGCGCGCGGTTGGCGAGGTGCGCGATCACCTCGTTGGCGTTCATGTTGGTCTGGGTGCCGGAGCCGGTCTGCCAGACGGGGAGCGGGAATTCGGCGTCGTGGCGGTTGGCGGCGACCTCGGCGGCGGCGGCGGCGATGGCGTCGGCGAGATCGGCGGGAAGTTCGCCGAGCGCGCGGTTGGCCTCCGCGGCGGCCCTCTTCTGCAGGCCGACGGCGCGGATCAGGAGCGGCGGGAAGCGCTCCGTGCCGATGCGGAAGAGGCGGCGCGCGCGTTCCGTCTGCGGGCCCCAGAGGCGGTCGGCTGGGATCTCGATCGTGCCGAGGCTGTCGGATTCGGTGCGGGTGGCGTCGGTCATGACGGGCTCCTTCGACCTTCGGCACCGGGAACGCGCGACGGCGGCTTCGGCCCCCCTGCGGCCGCGCGAGGCTACCCGCCGTAGCTCGCGATCTCGATCAGGTTGCCGTCCGGGTCGCGGCAATAGACGGAGCGGATCGGGCCGAGAGCGCCCTGCTTCGCCACCGGGCCGAGCTCCAGCGTGACGCCGCAGCGCTGGAGGTGCTCGACCACCTGCTCGGGCGGGACGGCGACGACGAAGCAGAGATCCTGCGTGCCCGGCGCCGCGGCGACGCCGGAGAACCAGGCCTCCTGCGTCGCGGTCTCGGGGCGGAGGTTGATCTTTTGGCCGCCGAACTTGACGGCGGTGCGGCGCTCTCCGGTTCCGAACGCCTCGCGTTCCATGCCGAGGACGCGCTGGTACCAGCCGGCCGAGGTCTCGACGTCGCGGCAGGTGATGACGAGGTGGTCGAGCCGGTCCACGGCGAAGCGCATTCAGTCTCTCCGAAGTCGTGCGGTCACTTCGATCTCGATGCGCATGGCCGGGTCCTGCAGGCCGGCGACGAGCATGGTGGCGGCCGGCCGGGCGGTGCCGAGCCAGCGCCGCACCACGGGCCAGCAGTCCGGCCAGTCGGCGCGGTCGGGGAGGTAGAACACGACGCGGACGGCGTCGTCCATCGTGGCGCCGGCTTCGGCGAGCGCGGCGGCGATGTTGCGGAAGGCCTGGTCGCATTGCGCGACGGCGCCGGGGGCGAGGGTCATGGTCGCGTAGTCGGTGCCGGTGGTGCCGGAGACGAAGACGAGGTCGCCATCCACCACGGCACGGGAATAGCCGATCTCGTCCTCGAAGCGGCTGCCGGAGGAGATGAGCCGGCGGGTCATGCCCCGGCGCCGCTCACTCCAGCCCCTCATAGAAGTCGTTGCCCTTGTCGTCGACGACGATGAAGGCCGGGAAATCCTCGACCTCGATGCGCCACACGGCCTCCATCCCGAGCTCGGGGTATTCCAGCACCTCGACCTTGCGGATGCAGTCCTGGGCGAGGCGTGCGGCGGGGCCGCCGACCGAGCCGAGGTAGAAGCCGCCATAGGTCCTGCAGGCGTTCAGCACCGCCTTGCTGCGGTTGCCCTTGGCGAGCATGACGAAGCTGCCGCCGGCCTTCTGGAAGGCCTCGACATAGCTGTCCATGCGGCCGGCCGTGGTCGGGCCGAAGCTGCCGGTGGCCATGCCGGTCGGCGTCTTGGCGGGGCCGGCGTAGTAGACCGGGTGGTTCTTGATGTAGTCGGGCAGGCCCTGCCCGGCATCGAGCCGCTCCTGCAGCTTGGCATGCGCGATGTCGCGCGCGACCACCATCGGGCCGGTCAGCGAGACACGGGTCTTCACCGGGTACTTCGACAGTGTCGCGCGGATCTCGCTCATCGGGCGGTTCAGGTCGATCTTCACCACCTCCCCGCCGAGGATGTCGTCCGTCGCCTCGGGCAGGAACCGCGCCGGGTCGTGCTCGAGCTGTTCCAGGAAGACGCCCTCCGGCGTGATCTTCGCCTTGATTTGGCGGTCGGCGGAGCAGGAGACGCCGATGCCGATCGGCAGGCTCGCGCCGTGGCGGGGCAGGCGGATGACGCGCACGTCGTGGCAGAAATACTTGCCGCCGAACTGCGCACCGATGCCGAGGGACTGGGTGAGCTTGTGCACCTCCTTCTCGAACTCGACGTCGCGGAAGGCGTGGCCCGCCATGCTGCCCTCGGTCGGCAGGGCGTCGAGCCAGCGGGTGGAGGCGAGCTTGACGGTCTTCAGCGTGGCTTCCGCGCTCGTGCCGCCGATGACGATCGCCAAGTGGTAGGGCGGGCAGGCGGAGGTGCCGAGCGACTTGATCTTGTCGGAGAGGAAGGCGAGCAGCTTGTCGCGCGACAGCACCGCGCGGGTCTGCTGGAAGAGGAAGGTCTTGTTCGCGCTGCCGCCGCCCTTGAGGACGAACATCAGGTGCAGCTCGTCGGCGTGGTGCTCGCCGGGCTGCGCCATGATGGAGAATTCGACGGGGAGGTTGTTGCCGGTGTTGCGCTCCTCCCACATCGTCAGCGGCGCCATCTGGGAATAGCGGAGGTTGGTCTCGGTGTAGGTGCGGTGGACGCCGAAGCTCAGCGCCTCCTCCTCGTCGCCGTCGACCCAGACGCGCTGGCCTTTCTTGCCGAAGACGATGGCGGTGCCGGTGTCCTGGCACATGGGCAGCACGCCACCGGCGGCGATGGAGGCGTTCTTCAACAGGTCGAGCGCGACGAAGCGGTCATTCGCCGTCGCATCGGGGTCCTTCAGGATGTTCGCGAGCTGCTGGAGGTGCCCGGGCCGGAGCAGGTGGGAGACGTCGCGGCAGGCGGCGAAGGCGAGCTGTTCCAGCGCCTCCGGCCTGATCTTCAGGATTGTGCGGCCGTCGCACTGCGCCGTCGAGACGCCCTGGATGCCGAGCTTGCGGTAGGGGGTGGTGTCCTCGCCCAGCGGGTACATCGGCGAATAGGCAAAGCCCTGGGGCCGGACGGGCACGGCATGGACGGGGCTGTCGGTGTCGAGCGGGGCGGTCATGGCTGTGGTCTCCGCGGCCTTCCTGGCGCGGGTGGTAGCGGAAGGCAGGGGGCGCGCCAACGGCGGCCCGGGCGGGTCAGTCCCGCGCGGGGCGGCGGCGGAAGGCGTCGAGGCTGACAACCTGGGCAGGGCCCTCGGGCTCGGCCTTGGCGGGGGGCTCGGGCGCGTCCTGCTCCGCCTGGTCCGGGGCTTCCCCGCTCGAGGGCTGGAAGCGCAGGCCGTAGCGGACGGTCGGGTCGGCGAAGCCGGTGACGGCACCCATCGGCACGACGAGGGTGGCGGGCACGCCGCCGAAATAGAGCCGGACCGAGAAGAGGTTGGCCGGGCGGTCCACCGTCAGGGCCTCGAACTGGTGCTGCAGGACGATGGTCATCTCCTGCGGGTAGCGGGCCTTGAGGTGCCCCGGCAGCTTCGTGCCCGGGTGGTCGGTGCGGAAGGTGAGATAGTAGTGGTGCTCGCCCGGCAAGCCGTCGGCCGCGGCAAGCTCCAGCGCCCGGAGCACGACTTCGCGCAAGGCGTCGTCGGTCCAGCGCTCATATGGGATCAGGCTCGGGGCCGGGCTGGCGTCGTCGCTCATGCAAGAGTCCCTGTGGGGCCAGCATAGGCCCGCCGTCCAGCCCAAGGAAGAGGCACAACACGCGGGCGTGAGCGTTTAGGGCAGGTGGCCCCCGGTGCCCTGCCTCGGCTCCCCCGAGGCAGGATGAACCCAACTGGTGAGATTGGCACCACGAAGGGGGCCCCGCGATGACGCGTCAGCGGCATCGTGGGGAAAAAAAGTGGGGGGCTTCTGTTGCCCGGCGCCCCCCGAGCCGCGCTTACCTAGTGTTAGGCAGCGAGTGCGACAGCCTCGCGGCTGTTGTCGTTCGCACTTAGGTTTTAGCCCGATAACGGCGGTACAATGCCGGGCAAAAGCGACCCCTTTACCACGCGCGTCGAGCCTGTTTCGCCCCCGCTCCGGCCCACCCGACAAGGAGGGCTGATTGGTGGAGGCGCCGGGCACTGCCCCCGGGTCCGCAACGCTTATGCCGAGTCGTGTTTATCGCCATAGCCGGCAAGCCGGCACCTCCAGATATAGGCCGCCCATCGCTGGGAATCGAGGGGTCCATCGGCTAGGAACGCGGGGTTGAAGGGGACCCGCGGATGGCGCTGACCGACGAGCAGCAGCAGGAGATCGAGGCCGCGCGCGCGGCCGCGAACCCGACCCGGCGGCCGACCGTGCCCGCGCTCGAGGCGCTGCTGTTCCAGGCGATCCCGGTCCTCGACCACGGCTTCGTGCGCGTCGTCGACTACATGGGCGACGATTCGGCGATCGTGCAGGCGGCGCGCGTCTCCTACGGGCGGGGCACGCGGGCGGCGAACGAGGACAAGGGGCTGATCCGCTACCTGATGCGGCACCGCCACTCGACCCCCTTCGAGATGTGCGAGATCAAGTTCCACGTGAAGCTGCCGATCTTCGTCGCGCGCCAGTGGATCCGCCACCGCACCGCGAATGTGAACGAGTATTCGGCGCGCTACTCCATCCTCGACCGGGAATTCTACATCCCCTCGCCGGACCAGCTCGCCGCGCAGTCGGCGGTGAACCGCCAGGGCCGCGGCGCGGTGCTGGAAGGCGCGGAGGCCGCGCGCGTGCTCGACCTGCTGCGCGAGGATGCGACGCGCAACTACGACCACTACCTCGAGATGCTGAACGAGGACGAGGCGGGCACCACCCTCGACCCGTCCCGGCAGGGGCTGGCGCGGGAGCTCGCGCGGATGAACCTGACGCTCAACGCCTATACGCAGTGGTACTGGAAGACGGACCTCCACAACCTGTTCAGCTTCCTCTCGCTGCGCGCGGATGCGCATGCCCAGTACGAGATCCGCGTCTATGCGGAAGCGATGATGGGCGCGGTGGAGGCATGGGTGCCGATCGCGGCCTCGGCCTTCCGCGACTACAGGCTGGGCGCGGTGACCTTCTCGGCGCAGATGCTGGGGATCGTGCGGCGGCTGGTGGCGGGCGAGCAGGTCGCGCAGGAGGGATCGGGGCTGTCGAAGCGCGAATGGCGCGAGCTGATGGAAGCGCTCGGGCGTGGCGAGTAGCGTCGCGCCGAAGGCGCGCGGGTCCTTCGCGGCCGGACGGCGCGGCGGGGCGAAGCCGCGCAGGGTGCTCGGCGCCGGCGCGCTGGCGCGCTGGTGGAAGGTGGCGCTGCTCGTCCTGCTGGTGACGGTCGGCCTGCCGCTGGCGCATGCGATGTTCGGCGAGGTTGTGGCGCTGCTCGGCGGCGCGATGATCCTCGGCTTCCTGCTCGGGCGGTGGACGGCGTGACGCCGGAGCGGATCGAGGCGCTGATCGGGTTCCTCGCGCTGGCCGACCGGCTCAAGCATGTCGAGCGGCGCGGGCGCACGGTCGGGCCGGACGGCGCGGCGCGGCAGGAGAACTCGGCCGAGCATTGCTGGAACGTCGCGCTGCTGGCGGTGCTGCTGCACGGAGAGGTGGAGGATCCGCCGGAGCTCGGCCACGTGCTCGCGATGATCGCCGCGCATGACCTGGTGGAGGTCGAGGCGGGCGACACCTTCGCCTATGACGAGGCGCACATCCTGAGCCAGGCGGAGCGCGAGCGCGCCGCGGCCGATGTGGTGTTCGGAAAGCTCCCGCCCGATCTCGGCGCGCGGCTGCGTGCGCTGTGGGAGGAGTTCGAGGCGGGCGAGACGCCGGCCGCGCGCTTCGCCATGGCCTGCGACCGCGCGCAGGGCTTCCTGCAGGGCGTGATCGGCACCGGTCACTGGCGCCACGAGGGCGTGCGCGAGGCGCAGACGGGCAGGCGCATGGACCCGGCGCGGCGTGTCGCGCCGGTGTTCGAGGCGCTGATCGCCACGCTCTACGACCGTGCGCGGGCGGGGAGGATGTTCGCGGAATGACGGTCCTGGTGTTCGGCTCGGCCAATGCCGACCTCGTCTTCGCGGTGCCGGAACTGCCGGCGCCCGGCGTGACGGTGCTCGGCGAGGGGGTGCGCAGCTTCCCCGGCGGCAAGGGTGCGAACCAGGCGGTGGCGGCGGCGCGCGACGGGGCAGGGCTGATCTTCGCCGGCGCGGTCGGGCGCGACGCATTCGCCGAGGTCGCGACGGCGGCGCTGCGCGAGGCGGGGGTGGACCTCTCGCGGCTTGCGGTGGTGGAGGCGCCGACCGGCTGCGCATCCATCTGCGTGGACCCGGCCGGGCGCAACCAGATCGCGGTGGCGCCGGGTGCCAACATGCTGGCGCGCGCCGACCAGGTGGAGGATGCCGCGCTCCATCCGGGCGTCGTGGTGCTGCTGCAGATGGAGGTGCCGCCCGCCGAGGTCGCGGCGCTGATCGGGCGTGCGAAGGCGCGCGGCGCGCGGGTGGTGCTGAACCTGGCGCCGCCCGGCGAGCTGCCGCTCGAGGCGCTGCGCGCCCTCGACCTGCTGGTGGTGAACGAACACGAGGCGGCGGTGCTCGGCGCGCGGCTCGGTGCGGCGGAGGCGCGCGGGCTGCGCGCGGCGCTCGGCGTGGACGTGATCGTCACCATGGGCGGCGAGGGCGCCGTGCTGTTCCGCGACGGCGCCGAGGCCAGCGTGCCGGCCTTCCCGGTCACGCCGGTGGACACCACGGGTGCCGGGGATTGCTTCTGCGGCGTGCTCTGCGCCGGGCTCGACCGCGGGCTGCCGGTCGAGTCGGCGATGCGCCGGGCGAGCGCCGCGGCGGCCATCGCCTGCACGCGGCCGGGTGCCGCGAGCGCGATGCCGGTAGCGGCGGAGACGGACGCGCTGCTGGCGACGCGCCCCGGCGGCTGACGGAGCGCGCCTCGGCCCGGCGCTGCACCCGGTCCGCACCTGCCTGAAATGGGCATGGTTGCTTCGCCATTTGTATCTTTTACGCTTACGTTGATCCACGGCTCAGGCACGCCTCGATGTCTCTTCCCTTGCCGGCGCTTTCACGGCCGCTCGCCCATCCTGCGGCCGCCGCGCGGCCGGCCAGGGGCAGAGCCGCGGCAGATGACGGCCGGCGACGCGACGCTGCGCGGCAGGGCGTCCCGCGCCGGCAGCCGCGTTGAGCCCGGACCAGGCCGCGGGCGCGGCGATCCCGGCGTCGGATCCGGCGACGGCGCCGGTCGAGCCGCGCGCGGTGGAGCCGCCGCATATCGTGCGCCACCGCGGCTGGTTCGTCGTCGCCGGCGCCTTCCTGGTGATGATGGTCGGCTACGGCGCGATCTACTCCTACTCCGCCTTCGCCGAGGAGATCGCCGCCGCCTTCGGCGTCGAGCGCGCTTCCGTCTCCGTCGTCTTCGCGCTCAGCGGCAGCAGCTGCTTCTTCGTCAGCGCGGTGTCCGGGCCATTGGCCGACCGCGTCGGGGCGCGCGTGCTGGCGGCGTCGGGGATGGTGCTGGTCGGCATCGGGCTGATGGTCGCGGCCGCGGCCACCAGCCTCTTCGAGGTCTATCTCGGCTACGGCCTGCTGATCGGGATCGGCACCGGCTTCGCCTATGTCCCGGCGATCGCCAGCGTGCAGCGCTGGTTCGACGCGCATCGCGGACTTGCCTCCGGCATCGCGGTCAGTGGGGTCGGGATCGGCACGGCACTGGTGGCGCCGGCGGTCGATGCGCTGGAGGCGGTCGGCGACTGGCGCGTCGCCTTCATCCTGTGCGGCGTGGCGGCGGTCTTGGTCGGGCTGGCCGGCGCGATGCTGCTGTCCCCTTCGCCCGGCCGCCTGGCGCTGGAGGCAGAGCCGGGCCGCTCCCCGCGACGAGAGCCGATCGGGCGCAGCCTCGCAGTGCTGCGCAGCCGCGCCTTCGGCTTCGCCTATCTCGGCACGCTGCTGGTCTCCGTCGCCGTGACGCTGCCCTACGCGCTGCTGGTGGAAACCGCGCGCGGCCTCGGCATCGCGCGGCACGACGCGGTGGCGCTGCTGACGGTGATCGGGCTCGGCTCCATCGCGGGGCGTTTCCTGATCGCCGCCCTGGCGGACCGGGTCGGGCGGCGCGGCACCTTCCTGGCCTGCAGCGCGGGGCTCGCTGCGTCCATGCTGCTCTGGGCGACCGCCGACGGGCTCACGACGCTCCGGGCCTTCGCGGTGGTGTTCGGCGCGCTGCATGGCGGCTTCATCGCGCTGCTGCCGGCCTTCATCGCCGACACTTTCGGCGCGCGCTCCGTCGGCGGCGTGCTCGGGATGCTCTACACCAGCCGCGGCATCGCGCTGCTTGCCGGGCCGCCGGCGCTCGCCTTCGGCATCGGCGCGACGGCCGGGCACCTGATCCCGGTGCTCGGCGTCGTCGCCGTGGCGGCGGTCGGCGCCGCGGCGCTCGCCGCGGTCCGGCCCCCCGACCAGGGACGCGCGGGCGAATAGGCAGCCGCTACTCCACCACGATCCGCGGGCCGGACGGTGCCCCGGCGCGCTCGGCGAGCTTCGCGCGGAGCCGCGTCGCGATGCGCTGGTAGGCCTCGGCCTCCTCCGTCTCCGGCCGCGCGGCGACGATCGGCGTGCCGGCATCGGCGAGCTCGCGGATGGCGAGCTTCAGCGGCAGCTCGCCGAGGAACTCGACGCCGAGCCGCTCCGCCTCCCGCCGCCCGCCGCCATGGCCGAAGAGCTCGGCGCGGTGGCCGCAATTCGGGCAGCAGTAGAAGCTCATGTTCTCGATCAGGCCGAGCACGGGCACGCCGACCTTCTCGAACATGCGCACGCCGCGCCGCGCGTCGATCAGCGCGACGTCCTGGGGCGTGGAGACGATCACCGCGCCGGCCAGCGGCACGCGCTGGCTCATCGTCAGCTGCGCATCGCCGGTGCCGGGCGGCATGTCCACGATCATGACATCGAGCGCGCCCCACTCGACCTGGCCCATCAGCTGCTCGAGCGCGCCCATCACCATCGGGCCGCGCCAGATCATCGGCGTCTCCTCCTCGACGAGGAAGCCGATGGACATCGCCTTCAGCCCCCAGCGCTGGAGCGGGATGATGCGCTGTGCCTCGGCCCGCGGCCGCTCGCGAGTGCCGAGCATCTGGGGCAGGGAGGGACCGTAGATGTCGGCATCCAGCAGCCCGACGCGCAGCCCCTGGGATGCCAGCGCGACGGCGAGGTTGACGGCGGTGGTGGACTTGCCGACGCCGCCCTTGCCGGATGCGACGGCGACGATCGCGCCGACCTCGGGCAGCAGCATCGGCCCCTGGCCGGGCGCGGCCTTGCCGCCGGCAGCCGGGCCGGCAGGGGCTTTCGGCGGTTCCGCGCGATGGGCGGTCAGCACCACGGTGGCGGACAGCACGCCCGGGACGGCGGCGGCAGCCCGCTCGGCGGCGGCGCGCAGCGGTTCCGAATCGCGGGCACGCTCGCGCGGGACCTGAATGGCGAACTGGACCATGCCGTCCTTGGCGACGAGGCCGTCCACGAGGCCGGCCTCGACCACGTCGCGGCCGCTCGCCGGGTCGCGCACGGCCCGGAGAGCCTGCCGCACCCGGGACTCCAGCGTCTCGCCCATCGCTTGAAAAACCCCTCTCCCGACAAGATATCGGCGTGACCGAGCCGTAACCCGGCCTGCCGCAAGTTTCGTGGCGGTGATATGGACCAGCGGCGCGGCGGCTGCACCCCTCCTGGGCCGGAGAGGGTGCCCGACTGCCGGGATGAAGGAGGCCGAGTACCCGATGGCGTGGAACAACAGCGGCGGGCCGAGCCCCTGGGGCAACCCACGACCGGGCGGGCCGTGGGGCGCGCCGCAGCCGCCTTCGGGCGGCGGGGGCGGCCGCGGGGCCGGACCCGATCTCGACGACATGATCCGGCAGGCCCAGGACGCGGTGCGCCGGTGGCTGCCGCGCGGGTCGGGCGGCAAGGGCCTGGCGCTGATCGGGCTGGTGCTGGCGGCGCTATGGGCGGCGTCGGGCTTCTACCGGGTCGACCCGGACGAGCAGGGTGTCGTGATGCGCTTCGGCGCCTTCGACCGCACCGCGCCGCCCGGCCTGAACTATCACATCCCCTGGCCTGTCGAGAGCGTGACCACGCCGCGCGTGACGCGCATCAACCGCGTCGATGTCGGGTTCCGCGCGCCTGGCGATACGCCGCAGGGCGTTCGCCCCGTCGCGGCCCGCGACGTGCTCGAGGAGTCGCTCATGCTGACGGGCGACGAGAACATCATCGACATCGACTTCGCGGTGTTCTGGCGCATCCGCGACGCCGGCGAGTTCCTGTTCAACACGCGCAACCCCGAGATCACCGTGAAGTCGGCGGCCGAGAGCGTGATGCGCGAGGTGATCGGCCGCACGCCGATCCAGCCCGCGCTGACCGAAGCGCGCGCGCAGATCGAGCAGGAGGTCCGCCGCGGCACCCAGGCGATCATGGACCAGTATCGCGCGGGCGTTGAGATCACGCAGGTGCAGCTGCAGAAGGTGGACCCGCCGAGCCAGGTGGTGGACGCCTTCCGCGACGTGCAGCGTGCCAATGCCGACCGCGAGCGCGCCCGCAACGAGGCCGAGAGCTACCGCAACGACATCATCCCCCGCGCCCGCGGCGAAGCGGAGCGCATGGTCCAGGAGGCCGAGGGCGTCCGCGAGGGCAACATCGCGCGTGCCCGAGGCGAGGCGCAGCGCTTCGTCAGCGTTCTGACCGCCTACCAGGTGGCGCAGGACGTGACGATCCGGCGCCTGTACATCGAGACCATGGAGGAGATCCTGCGCCGCAACCCGAAGATCCTCGTGGACAGCGGGCTGCAGGGCATCGTGCCGCTGCTCAACCTCGATGCCGGCCGCGGCGCCGCGGCCGTTGCACCGCAGCTGACCCGTCCGGCGCCCGCGGCGCCGCCTCAGGGCTTCCAGGGGAATCCCAACCAGATGCCCTCCCGCCCGCAGGGAGTGACCCGATGAACCGGTCGTTGATCCTGGCGGTGGTGGCGGCGGTCGCCCTCCTCGTCGTCTCCTCCACGCTGTTCACGGTGCACCAGACGCAGCAGGTGCTGATCACCCAGTTCGGCCAGCCGATCCGCGTGATCCGCGAGCCGGGGCTGCAGGCGAAGATCCCCTTCATCCAGTCGGTGATCGCCTTCGACCGCCGCCTGCTCGACTACGACGCGCAGGGCGAGGAGGTGATCCTCGGCGACCAGCGCCGGCTGATCGTGGACAGCTTCACGCGCTACCGCATCACCGACCCGCTGCTGTTCTTCCAGACGGTGGGCGCGACCGAGGCGGGCATCCGCGCGCGGTTCAACTCGATCGTCACCTCGTCGCTCCGTCGCGTGCTCGGCAACGAGCCGCTGCTGAGCGTCCTGTCCACCGACCGCGCCCGGATCATGAACGAGATCCAGCGCCAGGTGAACGAGGAGGCGCGGCGCTTCGGCATCGAGGTGACGGATGTGCGCATCCGCCGCGCCGACCTGCCGGAGGAGAACACCCAGGCCATCCTCAACCGGATGCAGTCCGAGCGTGAGCGCGTCGCGCGCGAAGCCCGCGCCGAGGGTGCGGAGGTCGCGGCGCGGGTGCGCGCCGGCGCCGACCGCGAGCGGACCGTGCTGCTCGCCGAGGCGAATGCGCAATCCGACATCCTGCGCGGTCAGGGCGAGCAGGAGGCGATCCGGATCTTCGCCGACGCCTTCCAGCGCGACCCGCAGTTCTTCCAGTTCTGGCGGACGATGCAGGCCTATCGCGAGGCCTTCGCCGAAGGCGACACACGGCTCCTGCTGTCGCCCGACAGCGAGTTCTTCCGCTTCTTCCGGGAGAGCATGCCGGCGCCGGGTACGGCGCCGGGCGCGGCCGCGCCGCGCGCCGCTGCGGCACCGCCGCCGGTGGTGCCGCCGCAGCCCGCCAACGGCGCGGCCGGGTCGAACTGACCCGGACCGCGCTCGGCGATGGGCCTCGGCCAGCTTCTCGCGGGCGCCGCGGTGGTGCTGGCGCTCGAGGGGCTGCTCTACGCCACGGCGCCCGGCGCGATGCGCCGCGCGCTTGGCGAGTTGTTGGCGCAGCCGGATGACCGGCTGCGCCTCGGCGGGCTGGCGGCGGCAGCAGCCGGCATCGGCCTCGCCTGGCTCCTGGCGGGCTGAGCCGGGGTGCCGGATGGCGGGGGCGAACCGGCGCAGCCGCGGCGCGCTTCGTCACAGACCGTGACAGGCGGGTGGGGTTACCACGGCGCCGTCCCGTGCCAAATCTGGTGCCAGACCAGCGGTCCCCCCGCTAGGCTGATCGACCTCCCAGGAAGGTGTCGCCCGTGCGTCTTCGTCCCCTCGCCCCATGGGTCCTCGCCTCGGCCCTCGTCCTGTCCGGGGCGCTGCCGACCTCCGCCCAGCAGATCGCCCCGCAGGTGCCGCCCCCCGGCGCGCCGTCGTCCTTCGCGCCGCTCGCGCAGCGCCTGCTGCCAGCGGTGGTGAACATCCAGACGACGCAGGCGGCCGGCCAGGCGCGCGCCAACCGCGACGCGCCGGACGTGCCGCAGGCGCCGCCCGGCAGTCCCTTCGAGGAATTCTTCCGCGACTTCCTGGAACGCAACCGCCCGCCCGGCCAGCAGGGCCAGCCGAACCAGCCCGGCCGCCCGCCGGGCGGGCCGCAGACGCCGCGCCGGGGGCAGTCGCTCGGCTCCGGCTTCATCGTCGATGCCTCCGGCATCGTGGTGACGAACAACCACGTCATCGAGGGCGCGGACGAGATCAACGTCGTCCTGCAGGACAACACCACGCTGCGCGCGACGCTCGTCGGCGCCGACCCGCGCACCGACCTCGCCGTGCTGCGCGTGACGCCGGAGCGGCCGTTGCCGGCGGTGTCCTTCGGCGACAGCGACACGGCGCAGGTCGGCGACTGGGTGGTGGCGATCGGCAACCCCTTCGGGCTCGGCGGTTCGGTGACGGCGGGCATCGTCTCGGCCCGCGGGCGCGACATCCGCCAGGGGCTCTATGATGACTTCATCCAGACGGATGCGGCGATCAACCGCGGCAATTCCGGCGGCCCGCTGTTCAACCTGAACGGCGAGGTGGTCGGCATCAACACCGCGATCTACTCGCCCTCGGGCGGGTCGATCGGCATCGGCTTCTCCATCCCGTCGAACCTGGCGCGCAACATCGTCGCGCAGCTGCAGGCGGACGGCCGGGTGCGGCGCGGCTGGCTCGGCGTGAACATCCAGCAGGTGACGGACGAGATCGCGGAGAGCCTCGGGCTGCGGCTGCCGGCGCGCGGCGCGCTGGTGGCGCGCGCGCAGGAAGGCGGGCCGGCGGCGGCGGGCGGCATCCAGGCCGGCGACGTGGTGCTGCGCTTCAACGGGCAGGAGGTGCGGGAGATGCGCAACCTGCCGCGCATCGTCGCCGACACCCGCGTCGGCACGCAGGTGCCGGTGGTGGTCTGGCGCGACGGGCGCGAGCAGACGGTGCAGGTGACGGTGGCCGAGCTGCCGTCTGACCAGCAGCAGGCGGCGGTGCAGCCGAACCAGCCGGCGCCGCGGCCGCAGCAGACGGAGCTCTCGGGCCTCGGCCTGCGCGTCGCGCCGATCACGCCGGAGGCGCGGGAGCGCTTCAGCATCCGCCCCGAGAGCCGCGGCGTGGTGATCACCGAGGTCGCGCCCGGCAGCCCCGGCGCGGAGCGCGAGCTGCGCCCCGGCGACGTGATCGTCGAGGTGCAGCAGGAGCGCGTGACGACGCCGCAGGAGGTGCAGGAGCGGCTGGAGCGCCTGCGCCGCCAGGGGCGCGCCTCGGCGCTGCTGCTGATCGAGGGGCCGCAGGGCCAGCGCTGGGTGCCGCTGCGGTTGAACGCGCCGCAGCGTGGCGCGCCCGGGTGACCTCCCCACGACGTTGCTTCGCAACGCCGCGGGGGCCCCGGGTTGGTGCCGGTCCTCTTGGATGGGCTCATCCTGCCGAGGCAAAGCCTCGGCAGGGCGCCGGGGGGCGGAAGCGCTGGCCGGGTCGTGCGGGCGGCGCGGTCACCCCGTGACGAACTCGCGCCGGCGGTAGCCCTGCGCGAACAGCAGTGCGGTGAGGTCCGTGTGGTCCACGCGGGCCGCCGCGGCGGCGGCGACCACCGGCTTGGCGCGGAAGGCGACACCGAGGCCGGCGGCGCGGATCATGTCGAGGTCGTTGGCGCCGTCGCCGACCGCGAGCGTCGCCTCCATCGGCAGGCTGTTCTCCGCCGCCAGCCGCGTCAGCGTGGCGAGCTTGGCGTTGCGGTCGAAGATCGGCTCCGCGACGCGGCCCGTCAGGCGGCCGGCCTCGATCTCCAGCACGTTCGAGACGTGATGGTGGAAGCCGAGGCGCTCCGCGACGCGGCCCGTGAAGAAGGTGAACCCGCCGGAGGCGAGGCAGGTCACCGCGCCATGCGCGCGCATCGTGGCGACGAGCTCCGCCGCGCCCGGCATCATCCGCGTATCGCGCCAGACGGCGTCGAGCGCGTCGGCGCCCAACCCCTCGAGCATGCCGACGCGCTCGATCAGGGCGGCGCGGAAATCGAGCTCGCCGTTCATCGAGCGGCGCGTGATCTCCGCGATGCGCTCCTTGAGGCCGGCGAAGGCGGCGATCTCGTCGAGCGTTTCCGTCGTCACGATCGTGCTGTCCATGTCGGCGATCAGCAGCCGCTTGCGGCGGCCCTCGCGCGGGGTGGCGACCGCGTCCACCGGGGCGTCGGCGAGCGCGGCGCGCGCGGCGGCGGCGAGTTGCGCGGGGTTCCCGGTGGCGGGGATGTCCACCGCCTCGCGCTCCGCGAGCCAGTCGGGCGTGCCGGGGTCGGCGGCGATCGCCTCCAGCGCGGCGCGGACACGGGCGACATGGGCGGGGTCGAGCACGCCGGGCGGGGCGATGAGCGTCAGCGTATGGGGCATGCGCGCCCTCTGCCATCGTGACCGGGTCCAGGCAACCGCCTGCGGTCCTCGTCGCGGGACCGACCGCGTCGGGCAAGAGCGCGCTCGCGCTGCACCTGGCCGAGCGGCTCGGCGGCGTCGTGGTCAATGCGGATTCCATGCAGGTCTATCGCGAGTTGCGGGTGATCACGGCGCGGCCCTCGGACGACGACCTCGCGCGCGCGCCGCATGCGCTCTACGGCGTGCGGCCGGCGGCGGAGGCGGGGACGGCGGCCTGGTGGCGCGGCGCGGCGCTGGCCGAGATGGGGCGCGCGCGGGCCGCGGGGCGCGTGCCGATCCTCTGCGGCGGGACGGGCATGTACTTCGCGGCGCTGGTGGACGGCCTGGCCGAGGTGCCGCCAGTGCCGGAGCCGGCGCGGGCGGAGGCGCGGCGCCTGATCGCGGAGCAGGGCGCGCCGGCGCTGCATGCGCGCCTGGCTGCGCTGGATCCGGAAACGGCGGCATCGCTGCGCCCCTCCGACAGCCAGCGCGTCGCGCGCGCCTATGAGGTGGCGGCCGGCACGGGGCGGGGGCTGCGGGCCTGGCAGCGGGAGGCCGGCACCGGCCCGGCGCCCTGGCGCTTCGCGGCGGTGGTGCTCGACCCGCCGCGCGAGAGGCTGCGCGCGGCGATCGCGGCGCGCTGGCAGGCGATGCTGGCGGGCGGCGCGGTCGAGGAGGTGCGGGCGCTCGGTGCTCTGGGGCTCGACCCGGCGCTGCCGGCGATGCGGGCGCATGGCGTGCCGGAACTGCTGGCGCATCTCGCCGGGCGCCTGACGCTCGCGGCGGCGTCGGAGCGGGCGGTGCTGAACACGGGGCAGTACACCAAGCGGCAGGCGACCTGGTTTCGCCATCACGCGCTGGCGCCGCCGGAACGGTCGCGAATGATCGCGTCTCGATGGGAAGATCAGGAGAAATATTTGGAAAGTTTGTTAGAATATTGCGCAGCTTTCGTTGAAGAGTCACGTTGACGTGCTGCAGTGCGGCGTGTAGGGGTGCCGGCCCCGCCAGGGATGGTCCCGGCGGGCGACGCTTTGCGCAACAAGCTTGCGCACGGGAAAAGACCTCCGCTCATGTCCCCCACCCAGCACGCCGACACCGCCGCCCTGACCATGTCGGGCGCCGAGGTCGTCCTCCGCGCGCTGAAGGACCAGGGCGTAGAGGTCATCTTCGGCTATCCCGGCGGCGCGGTCCTGCCGATCTACGACGCGCTGTTCCAACAGAACGCCATCCGCCACATCCTGGTCCGCCACGAACAGGCGGCGGTGCACGCGGCGGAAGGCTATGCGCGCTCCACCGGGAAGGTCGGCTGCGTGCTGGTGACCTCCGGCCCGGGCGCGACCAATGCGGTGACGGGCCTGGTGGATGCGCTGATGGACAGCATTCCGGTCGTCTGCCTGACCGGGCAGGTGCCGACGCACCTGATCGGCAACGACGCCTTCCAGGAAGCCGACACCACCGGCATCACGCGGCCGGCGACGAAGCACAACTACCTGGTGAAGAAGTCCGCCGACCTCGCCCGCGTCGTGCATGAGGCGTTCCGCGTCGCGCGCACGGGCCGCCCGGGGCCGGTGGTGATCGACCTGCCGAAGGACATCCTGATCAACAAGGCGCCCTACCAGGACGCGCCCGGCGACGATGTCCCGCACCGCTCCTATCGCCCGCAGGTCGAGCCTGACATGGCGCAGATCCGCAAGGCGGTGGCGCTGCTCAAGGCGTCGCGGAAGCCGGTCGTCTATGCCGGCGGCGGCGTGATCAATGCGGGGCCCGAGGCGTCGCGCCTGCTCACCGAGTTCGTCCGCATGACGGGCTTCCCCTGCACGAACACGCTGATGGGCCTCGGCGCCTATCCGTCGTCCGACCCGCAGTTCCTCGGCATGCTGGGGATGCATGGGACCTACGAGGCGAACCTGGTGATGCATGGCTGCGACGTCATGCTGAACATCGGCGCGCGCTTCGACGACCGGGTGACCGGCAAGCTGAGCCATTTCGCGCCGACCTCGAAGAAGATCCACTGCGACATCGACCCGTCCTCCATCAACAAGAACGTCAAGGTGGACGTGCCGATCGTGGGCGATGCGGGCCGCATCCTCGCCGCGCTGATCGAGGCCTGGAAGGACGACGCGACGCCGGTCGACCGCGAGGCGCTGGCCGCCTGGTGGCGCCAGATCGATGCGTGGCGCGAGAAGGACTGCCTGCGCTACGTGCAGAAGGGCAGCATCATCAAGCCGCAGCATGCGGTGAAGCGGCTCTATGAGATCACCAAGGAGCTCGGCCGCGAGACCTTCATCACCACCGAGGTCGGCCAGCACCAGATGTGGGCCGCGCAGTATTTCGGCTTCGAGAAGCCGAACCGCTGGATGACCTCGGGCGGGCTCGGCACGATGGGCTACGGCCTGCCGGCCGCCATGGGCGTGCAGATCGCGCACCCCGACGCGCTGGTGATCGACATCGCCGGCGAGGCCTCGATCCTGATGAACATCCAGGAGATGTCGACGCTCGCGCAGTATCGCCTGCCGGTGAAGGTCTTCATCCTCAACAACGAGTACATGGGCATGGTCCGCCAGTGGCAGGAACTGCTGCATGGCGGGCGGTATTCCGAGAGCTACTCGGCGGCGCTGCCCGACTTCGTGAAGCTCGCCGAGAGCTTCCACGGCGTCGGCCTGCGCGCGACGAGCGCGGACGACCTCGACCGCGTGATCCGCGAGATGATCGCGATCGACCGGCCGGTGATCGCCGACATCTGCGTGGACCAGAAGGAAAACTGTTTCCCGATGATCCCCTCGGGTGCCGCGCATAACGAGATGATCCTCGGCCCAGGGCAGGAGGGCGGCGTCGCCGGCGTGACGGACGAGGGCAAGGTCCTCGTCTGATCGCCTGACCCATCGCGGCGGGCCCGGCACGGCCCGCCCCTCGCACCTTCCCGGACGCCCTGACATGCCCGACCCCAACGAGACGAACATGCGCGCCGCGACCATCGCGGTGCTGGTGGAGAACGAGGCCGGCGTGCTCGCGCGCGTCATCGGCCTCTTCTCCGGCCGCGGCTACAACATCGAGAGCCTGACCGTCGCGCCGGTGGACGAGACGCGGCGCATCTCCCGCATCACCATCGTCACGACGGGGACGGAGATGGTGATCGAGCAGATCAAGGCGCAGCTCGACCGGCTGGTGCCCGTCCACAAGGTCTCCGACCTGACGCTCGAGGGCGCGCACCTGACGCGCGAGCTCGCGCTGATTAAGGTGGTGGGCAAGGGCGAGCACCGGGTGGAGGCGCTGCGGCTGGCGGACGCCTTCCGCGCGCGCGTCGTGGACGCGACGACGGAGAGCTTCGTCTTCGAGATGACCGGCAATGCCGACAAGATCGACGCCTTCTGCGCGCTGATGCGGCCCATCGGGCTGGCGGAGGTGAGCCGTACGGGCGCGGTGGCGATGCTGCGCGGGCCCTCGGGCCTGATCGCCTAGTTCTTCACGAGACCCAGAGAGGGGAGTGCGCCAAGGATGCGCGTGTATTACGACCGCGATGCGGATGTGAACCTGATCAAGGCCAAGAAGGTCGCGGTCATCGGCTTCGGCAGCCAGGGCCATGCCCATGCGCAGAACATGCGCGACAGCGGCGTGAAGGACATCGTCATCGGGCTGCGTCCGGGCGGGTCCTGGAAGAAGGCCGAGGCCGCCGGCTTCCAGGTGATGACGCCGGCGGAAGCCGCGAAGTGGGCCGATGTCACGATGGTGCTCACCCCTGACGAGCTGCAGGGCGACCTCTACCGCGACCAGCTGCACGCCAACCTGCGCCCCGGCTCGGCCATCGCCTTCGCGCATGGCCTCAACGTGCACTTCAACCTGATCGAGCCGCGCCCCGACATCGACGTCTTCATGATCGCGCCGAAGGGCCCCGGCCACACCGTGCGCGGCGAGTACCAGAAGGGCGGCGGCGTGCCCTGCCTCGTGGCCGTGCACCAGAACCCCTCGGGCAACGCGCTCGAGATCGCGCTGTCCTACGCCTCGGCCGTCGGCGGTGGGCGGTCGGGCATCATCGAGACCTCCTTCAAGGAGGAGTGCGAGACCGACCTCTTCGGCGAGCAGGTCGTGCTCTGCGGCGGCCTGGTGGAGCTGATCAAGGCGGGCTTCGAGACGCTGGTGGAAGCCGGCTACGCGCCGGAGATGGCGTATTTCGAGTGCCTGCACGAGGTGAAGCTGATCGTGGACCTGATCTACGAGGGCGGCATCGCCAACATGAACTACTCGATCTCCAACACCGCCGAATACGGCGAGTACGTGACGGGGCCCCGCATCATCACCGCCGAGACGAAGGCCGAGATGAAGCGCGTGCTGGAGGACATCCAGTCCGGCCGCTTTGCCCGCGACTGGATGCTCGAGAACAAGGTGAACCAGGCGAGCTTCAAGGCCACGCGCCGTCGGCTGGCGGAGCACCCGATCGAGGCGGTGGGCGAGAAGCTGCGCGGCATGATGCCGTGGATCAGCAAGAACCAGCTGGTGGACAAGAGCCGCAACTGAGTGACACCCCGCGAAGCCGGTTCACGGCTTCGCGGGGACCTCGTCCCGGGGCGGTGCCCAGCGCAGCGCCGGGCCCTTCAAGGCGCCAGGAAGCAGAACCTCGGCGAGCTCCGCCTCGCTCGGCATGGCGCGCGAGGCGGCGTCCGGCGCGCTGGCGCGGCGCCCCGCCGTGCCGCCACCGAGGCCCGGCGTGCGGCTGGTCCAGCCCCCCGCCTCCAGCACGCGCCGCGCATCCTCGATCGCCTGCTGCCCTGCGCCGTCGGCGAGCCGCACCAGCACCAGCCGCCCCGCGCCGGCGACGTCGGCGAGCAGCCGCCGGTCCTCGCCGGGGTTGAGCAGCCGGAGCCGCGTGCCTGCAGGCGCCTCGCCGAGCAGCGCACCGATCAGCCCGACGCCGTCGGCGCCGTTCGGGACGAGGATGATCGCATCCGGCGTGGCCTGGCGCGCCGCGGCCTCCATCGTCGGCCGGGTGAGCTGGCGCGTCGCGTCACTGAAGGGCAGGGCGGCGATGCCGGCGAGCTGCAGGGCCAGGGTGGCGCCGAGCAGCGCGCCCGCCGCGCGCGGCCGGCGCGCCGGGAGGTCACCGAGCGCACAGGCCGCAACGAGGCCGAGGAAGGGCACCGCGAAGCCGAGGTAGCGGTACTCGATCGGGATGCGCGCATGCAGCAGCCCGACGAGGATCAGCCCGACCGGCACGGCGAGTCCGGCGCCGAGGAGGATCCGCCGCACCGGATGCGCCAGCAGGGCCGGCAGGCGCCACAGCGCGACGAGGCCGAGGCCGAGCATCAGCGCCGCGATCACGGCAGTCGCGATGAGGCGCCCGGTCTCGTCGAAGTGCAGCGGCGTCGCGCCGAAGAAGGCGGCCGCCGTCATCTCGGCAGAGCGGAACAGCGCGGCGGCAAGGTCGAAATCGGGGAACTGCCAGTCGCGCCGGTCCTGCACGAGCTGGAAGGTGGCGGCATAGGCGATCGGCGGTAGGGCGCCGAGCGGCGCGGCCAGGGCCGGCAGCCAGCGGCCGTGCAGCAGCGTCGTGAGGCCGAAGACGCCGATGGCCGCCGCCGCCGGCAGCGCCGCGAGGAAGCCCGTCAGCACCGCCGCGCCGAGCAGCGCGCCGCCGAGCAGCGCGGGCCAGACCCGCGCGCTGCGGGGATCGCGCGCCACCTCGCGGCAGAGCAGCAGCGTGCCCCAGACGAGCAGCGCGAGCGCCAGCGCATAGCCGCGCGCGGTGGCGCCGCTGTGCACGGTGGCGAAGGCGAGCGCCGGGATGGCGAAGCCGGCCAGCGGCGGCGCTTCGGCGAGCCGCACCAGCCGCCAGAGGCCGAGCAGCATGACGCCGATCGCGAGGACGGAGAACAGCCGCGCCTCGACGAAGCCGCCCCCCAGGAGATGGCGCCAGAGGCCGAGCGCCCAGAAGTAGAGTGGCGGGTGGACGTCGGTCCGGCGCAGGTCGTCGGCGATGCCGCCGAGCGGCCCGGGCTGCTCGAAATAGGCGGCGATGTCGGTCGGGGTGAAGACGCCCTCCGGCCAGGGCGGGCGCGCGACGCCATGGGTGAGGAAGAGGCTGTAGGCCTCGTCGTATTCGAAGGGACGCAGGAGCGCGGCCAGAAGGGCGAGGGAGAGCGCGATCGCCGCCGCGGCGGCAAGCGTCGCGCCGCCTTCCGGAACGTAACGGCGCAGCGCGACGGAGGCGGCAAGCGCCTCGCTTCGGGACGGCATGTGGAGCATGGGGCGGAGCCTTAGGCAGGCCGCCCTGGCGGGAGAAGGCGGAATTGGCACGCTTCCCGCAGCCGTGATGCCGGTGTGATGCCCGTTTGATGCCGGCGTGATGCCGGGTGTCCCATGGCTGACGCGGCCGCGCGGCAGGGGTTAGGCTCGGGTCTTCGCGGACCCGGATCGTGCCATGACGACCATCGCCTGCCTCCACACCGCCGCCGGCAACCTTGCCGTCTTCGACGCGGCCTGCCCGCCGGGTGTGACGCTGACGCACACGCTGCGCGAGGACCTGCTGAAGGACGCCGAGGCCGCGGGCGGGCTGACGGAGGAGATCGCCGCCCGCACGGCCCGCGCGCTGGAGGCGCTGGCGACGCCCGGGGTGGATGCGGTGCTGCTGACCTGCTCGACGGTCGGGCCGGGTGCCGCGCAGGCGCGCGCCGCCGTGCCGGTGCTGCGCGTCGATGCGGCGCTGGCGGACACCGCGACGAGGGGCGGCGGGCGCGTCGTTGTGCTCTGCGCCGTCGAGACGACGGTCGGGCCGACCCGCGCCATCTTCGAGGAGGCGGCGGCGCGCCACGGCGCCACCGTCGAGGTGCGGCTGGTGCCCGGCGCCTGGGCGGCGTTCCGCGGCGGCGATCCGGCGCGCTACCACGCCATCATTGCCGAGGCCGCGGACGCCGCCTTCGCCGAGGGCGCCGCGGAGGTCGCGCTGGCCCAGGCGAGCATGACGGGCGCCGTCGCGCTGGCGAAGGGACGGGTGCCGCTCGCGAGCCCGCCGGTCGGGCTCGCCGCCGCGGCCGCCGCGGCCTGACGCCCAGGCTCATTCCACGGCGGCGCGGCGCGCACCTGCGACGCGCGGCGCGGGGGCGCGGCGGCGGGCCGGCAGCAGCGCGAGCGCCAGCACGCCGAGCAGCACCAGCGCCGAGCCGAGCGCCGCGGCGCGGGTGATCGGCTGGGCCTCGCGCCGGAGGAGGATGTCGAAGGGACCCGGCGGGAGCGAGACGGTGACGAGCCCCGTCGCGGCGTCCACGCCGAGGCTCGCCCCGCCGCCCGAAGGCGCCCAGCCCGGGAAGGCGAGCAGCGGCACGCGCAGCGTCGCCGCGCCCTCGGCGCGGCCGGCGATGCGCAGCCCGCCCGGGCCGCGTTCCAGCCCGGACAGGGTGACGGCGCCGACCAGCACGGCCGGCGCATCGCCGACGCCGGGCGGCAGGCGCCAGGCGCGCACATGCGGGACCCAGCCGGCCTCGCGCGCCGCCTGCGGCACGTATTCGGGCGGGCCGACATAGTCGGGCCCCGCCATCAGCGCGACCGCGCCGCGTCCGGGAAAGGCGATGCGTTCCGCGGGCTTCGCCACGGCGACCAGGCCGAGGAAGGCCGGCAGGACGAGGGCGAGTGCGGCGACGCCGAGCGCGACGGCCCGCCGCGGGCGCGGCCGGCCGGCCCGCTCCGCCGCTTCCGCGACCAGCGCGACATGGGCGGCGAAGAACAGGCTGGCAGGCGACAGGAAGCGCCAGGGGAACTGGATGTAGTCCATCGGCGGCAGCAGCATCCAGGCCGGCAGCGTCAGCGGCGTGATGAAGGCGAGGCTGACGAGGCCGCCCAGCACCGCGGCGCGGCCGGCCGGCCCGGGCGGGGCGACGCGCCAGGCCAGCAGCGCCGCCGCCAGCGCCAGCGCGAAGGCGGCGTAGAGCAGCAGCCAGACGAGGCTGAGCTGGCCGGTCGCCATGCTGCCCCAGAACAGCATCGTGCCGCGGAAGCTGTGCCCCTCGCCCTTGAGCTCGGCCGAACTGATCTCGGGCCCGAGCAGCAGCGCGGGGACCAGGTGGAAGGCGAGCAGCCCGATGCCGAGGGCGAAGCCGAGGCTCGCCTCGGTCGCGCGGCGAAGGCCGAGCGCGAGCGCATAGGTGCCGCCGCAGATGAGCGCCATCAGCGCGGTCGGCACATGCGCCGCGCCGATCGCGGCGAAGCCGAGCGCGATGGCGGCGGCGCGGCGGCGCGGGGAGAGCTCGGCGGCGATGGCGAGCAGCAGGAAGGGCAGCAGCGCATTCGCGACCGCCTCCGCGAAGGCGAAGCGCACCACCGGGTTGAACAGCGCGTTGTAGGGGAACAGCGCGAAGGCCGCGGCGCCGACGAGCGCGGCCGAGGGCCCGGCGAAGCCCCGGATCCAGCGCCAGCACGCCCAGATGCCGGCCAGCCGCGCGACGAGCAGCGCGGCGGAGAGCTGCCAGGCGACCTCCGTCACGCCAAGCGGGGCGAAGGCGCCGGCGATCAGGAAGGCGAGAGGCGGGTAGAAAAGGAAGACCGGCGCGCCCAAGCCGCCGAGGAAGTTGCTGAGCCAGCCTGGCGGAACGCCTGGAACCGCGCCCCAGGCCTGCTGCATCCCGGCGAGCGCCGCGAGCGCGAAGGGCGCGTCGTGGCCCGCGAACTGCCCCTGCGCGGGCGGGCCGAGCAGCGCGAGCCCGACGACCAGCGCGAGCGCCGCCGCGAGCGCGACCAGGGCGGTCTTGGCCGGGCGCGTCGAGGCGCTTCCGACAAGGGACATGCGGTCACCCGTCTCGTCATGAATCTGCGATGGAACAGGGCCGCAGCCCCCCGAATGTTGCCGAAGCGCATCGCATCGTCCCGGGTTCCCGCGCCGGGGCGAGATTCCGCCCCGCATGTCGCGGCTGGCGGGAGGGCGAGGGCACCCCAGATCGGGGGCGTGGAACGGGACACGTCATGCTGGATCGCATCCTCGTCACCGGGACGGCGCTGCGGCTCGGCGCCTGCTCGGTCGTCGGCGTGAGGGCCGATACCGAGGAGCCCGCCTTCGAGGCGCTCGGCACCGAGGCCGGGCTCGAGTTCCGCCGCTACGCGCCGTGCCTGGCGGCGGAGACGACGGTGGCGGGAGAGGAGGCGGCGGCGCGGAACGAGGGCTTCTCGCGCCTCGCCCGCTAAATCTTCGGCGGCAATGCGGGATCGTCGCGCATCGCGATGACGGCGCCCGTTGCGCAGCAGGGGCAACGCATCGCGATGACCGCGCCCGTGGCCCAGGCGGAATCGGCCGAGGGCCACGTCATCCGCTTCTTCCTGCCGGCTGCGCTGCGCGACCCGCCGGCGCCGCTCGATGGCCGCGTCCGCATCGCGGAGGTGCCGGGCGGGACGGTGGCGGTGCTGCGCTTCTCCGGCTTGCCCTCGCCCTCGCGCGTGGCGGAGGCGCGGACGCGGCTGCTGGCGGCGCTCCTCGGCACGCGCTGGGCGGCGGCAGGCGAGCCGGCGGCGTGGTTCTACGACCCGCCCTGGACCGTGCCCGCGCTGCGACGGAACGAGGTGGCGGTGCCGGTGGTGCCGCGCCCCTGAGGGGTGCGGCTATCGCGCGGCGCGCACATCCCGTGCCGGCCGCAGCCCAGCCACGCCGCGGCCGGCGGGAAGCGCCGCCAGGGCCAGCACGCCGAGCAGCACAAGCGCCGAGGCGAGGGCCGCGCGCATTGTCACCGGCAGGGGCTGGCGTCGGACGACAAGGTCGAACTCGCCCGGCGGCACCGAGACGGTCACCAGGCCCGTGCGCCAGTCCACGCCGAGCGTCCCGCCATCCGACACCGCCCAGCCCGGGAAGGAGAGCAGCGGAAGGCGGAGCGTGGCCGGCCCCTCGGCGCGGCCGGCGAGGTGCAGGCGTCCGGGCTCGTGGTGCGTCGCGTCGGGGCGCGCCGCGCCCTCCAGCACCTCGGGCGCGGAGGGCAGGCCGGGCGGCATCCGGTTGTCCCTTAGGAAGGGCAGCCAGCCGGCCTCCCTCGCCGCCCGCGGCAGGTATTCCGGCGGGCCGGGATAGCCGCTCCCGGCCAGCAGCGCGGCTGCGGCGGCGCCGGGGAAGCTCACGCGGTCCGCGGGCTTTGCCGCCGCCACCGCGCCGAGGAAGGCCGGCGGCGCGAGGGCGAGCAGCGTCACGCCGAGCCCGACCAGCGCCTGCAGCCTTGGCCGGCCGGCGCGCCCGGCGGCCTCCGCGAGCAGGGCGACCTGCGCAGCGAAGAAGAGCCCGGCCGGCGAGAGGAAGCGCCAGGGGAACTGGATGTAATCCATGGGCGGCAACAGCGCCCAGGCGGGCAGGGTCAGCGGCGTGGCGAAGGCGAGGCTGCACAGCGCGCCGAGCAGCACCGCGCGGGGCTGCGGCCCGGCCGGCGCGGCACGCCAGGCGAGCAGGGCCGTCGCGGCAGCCAGCGCGAAGAGCGCATAGAGCATCCCGAGCAGGCTCGTCTTCTGCGCCCCCGCCATGCCCCAGAACAGCATCGTGCCGCGCCAGCTGTGCCCCTGGTCCATCATGGCGGCGGTGCTGATCTCGGGGCCCAGAAGCAGGGCGGGCACGAGGTGGAAGGCAAGGAGCGCGAGGCCGAGGGCGAAGCCGACCATGGCCTCCGTCGCGCGTGAGACGCCGAGGCCGAGCGCATAGGCGCCGCCGCAGATCATCGCCATCAGCGCCGTCGGCACATGCGTGGCGCCGATGGCGGCGAGTGCCACGGCGATGGCCGCGACCCGGCGGTGCGGCGACAGCGGGGCCGCGATGGCCAGCACCAGACAGGGCAGCAGGCCGTTCGCGACGCCCTCCGCGAAGGCGGAGCGGATGATCGGGTTGACGAGAGAGTTGTAGGGAAACAGCGCGAAGGCGGCGGCACCGAGCAGCGCCGCCGGGCGCCCGGCGAAGCCGCGGATCCAGGCGTAGCAGGCCGCCATGCCAGCCAGGCGCGCGACGAGAAGCGCCGCGGCGAGCTGGCCGGATACCTCCTCGACCCCGAGCCGCGCGAAGCCGCCGGCAAGCAGGAAGGCGAGCGGCGGATAGAAGAGGAAGACCGGCGCGCCGAGCCCGCCGAAGAACCCCCCGAGCCAGCCCGGCGGGACGCCCGGCACCGTGGCCCAGGCCGCGTGCAGCTCCGACAGCGCGGCGACGGCGAAGCGGGCGTCGTGGCCCGCGAAGCGCGAGCTCGCCGGCGGGCCGAGCAGCGCGACCGCGCCGATCACGACGAGAGCGGCAAGGAGCGCGATCGCGGCCGACGCGAAGGCGGGCCGCCTCGCGCCGCGAGGAAGGAGCAACATGCGGACACCGCGTCGTCGTGGTTCGGCGATCGAGCAGGGCCGCAGCCCCGGGAGGCCCCGCAGCGCCTCGCGTGGGGCTTGGTTCCGCTCCGTTCCGCTGCCCGGCCCGGTCGTTCCGCCGGGGGCGGCGCTCGGCACGGCATGGTTGACCGCGAGCGGATGCCTCTCGCAGAAGACGCGCATGACCGATGCGCCCCGCTTCCCCCCAAGGTTCGACGACGACGGCTCCGGCTATCCGCGCGACCTGCGCGGCTATGGTGCCTCGCCGCCCGATCCGCGCTGGCCCGGCGGTGCCAAGCTCGCGCTGTCCTTCGTGCTCAACTACGAGGAAGGCGGCGAGAACACAGTGCTGAACGGGGATGCGGGGAGCGAGCTCTACCTGCACGAGGTGCCGGGCGGGTCACCCGTGCTCGGCGAGCGCAACCGCAGCGTCGAGACGCAGTTCGACTACGGCGCGCGCGCCGGGGTGTGGCGCGTCATGCGGCTGTTCGCCGCGCAGCGCTTCAACTTCACCGTCTATGGCGTGGGCCGCGCGCTGGAGTTGAACCCCGACGTCGCGCGGGCCTTCGCTGCGGCCGGGCACGAGGTGGCGAGCCACGGCTGGCGCTGGTTCGATTACCATTCCATGTCGGAGGCGGAAGAGGCCGCCGATATCGCGCGCTGCGTCGAGACGATCGCGCGGCTGACCGGGCAGCGCCCCGTCGGCTGGTACACCGGGCGCTTCAGCCCGCGCACCCGGCGCCTCGTCGCGCGGGAAGGGGGCTTCCTCTACGACAGCGATTCCTACGACGACGACCTGCCGCACTACGCCAAGGTCGAGGGGAAGGACGTGCTGGTGATCCCCTACACGCTCGACAACAACGACATGAAGTTCGCCGTCCCACCCGGCTTCGGCGACCCGGACGGCTTCGAGCGGCACCTGCGCGACGCCTTCGACCTGCTGCTGGAGGAAGGCCGGGCGGGCAGCCCGAAGATGATGTCGGTCGGGCTTCATTGCCGCCTGGTCGGCCGACCGGGCAGGGCGCGGGCGCTGCAACGCTTCCTGGCCCATGTCGCGGCGCATCGCGACGAGGTGTGGGTGGCGCGCCGGGCCGACATCGCGCGGCACTGGCGGGCGACGCATCCGCCGCGCTGAGAAAGTCCCGTGCCGCGCGGCGCTGCGCGAGCTTTGGGGGTTGCGCGCCGCGGTTGAAGATGCGCAGGGTCGCGGCATGCGATGGTGGTTCCCCTGCCTGCTGGCCCTCGCGCTGGCCGGCCCGGCCGCGGCCCAGGCCGTGAGCGACGCGGCCAGCGGGCTCGGCCTGACCGCGCCGCCCGGCTATGGCGCGAGCCGCCTGCCGCCGCGCGGCAACAACGCCGTCGCCTATGGCGTGCGCCGCATCGAGGATCGCGACACCGGCTGCCAGGTCGCCTTCGCCCGTGCGCCGGGGAATGCGCCCTTCAGCCAGGCGGAGCTGAACGAGGCGGCGCGCGGCGAGCCGTGGCGGAGCGCCGCCCGCCGGACGGTGTCGGCGGCCTTCGAGCTGGATCGCGCCGAGGGCTTCGCGCATGCCGGCATGCAAGGCCTGCTCATGGAGGGCCGCCCCCGCCAGCGCGACGGCATGGGCGAAGCAGCGCGCGAGCGCGCAGGCCAGCTCCGCGTCTTTTTCGTGATCCTGGAGACGCCGCTCGGCCGGACTTCCACCGTCTGCATCGCGGAGGCCGTGGACTTTCCCGTGCGGCAGGCCGAGTTCCTGGCCCTTGTCCGCGCGACGCGCCCGCCCGGTGCGCCGACGCCGTGACGCTTGCGGTGCCCCGCCCGGGTCTGTAGCCTGTTGCCGTCATGACGCCCCGCGCGCCCCGCATCGGCCTGCCTGCCGCCCATCGGGCGCGGACGGGCCTGCGCGCGCTCCTTCTCCTTCGACTTAGCCGCCCCTGGGCGTGACGCCCGGCTGAACGCCGGCATCGCTCAGGGGAAGTCCGGGGGCCGCGCGCCCCCGCATGGCCACCGCACGCGAAGGATCACCCTCATGTCCATTCAGCACCCGTCCTTCGGGACGCTCGACCCCGACCGCATCATCGTCTTCGACACCACGCTGCGCGACGGCGAGCAGTCGCCGGGCTTCTCCATGAACCTCGAGGAGAAGCTGCGCATGGCCGAGGCCCTATGGGAGCTCGGCGTGGACGTCATGGAAGCCGGCTTCCCGATCGCCTCGGTCGGCGACTTCGAGAGCGTCGAGGCCATCGCGCGCAAGTTCAGCAAGGACGGCCCGGTGGTCTGCGGCCTGGCGCGCACCGCGCCGGGCGACATCGCGCGCGCGGCGGAGGCGATCAAGCCGGCGGCGCGCGGGCGCATCCACACCTTCGTCTCGACCTCCCCGCTGCATATGCGCGTCAAGCTGCGCATGGAGCCGGAGGCGGTGCTGGAGCTGGTGACGAGCTCCGTCACCGCGGCGCGCAACGCAACGAATGATGTGGAGTGGTCGGCCGAGGACGGCACGCGGACCGAGCACGATTTCCTCTGCCGCTGCGTCGAGGCGGCGATCAAGGCGGGTGCGACGACGATCAACATCCCCGACACCGTCGGCTACGCTGTGCCGGAAGACATCACGCGCATCTTCACCATGCTGCGCGAGCGCGTGCCGGGCGCGGACGGGGTGATCTTCTCGGCGCACAACCACAATGACCTCGGCCTCGCCGTCGCCAACACCATCGCAGCTATCCGCGCCGGCGTGCGGCAGGTGGAATGCACGATCAACGGCATCGGCGAGCGCGCGGGCAATGCCTCGCTCGAGGAGATCGTGATGGCGCTGCGCACGCGCCACGACGCGATCCCGGTAGCGAACGGCGTGAAGACCCCGAATATCCTGCGCACCTCGCGGCTGCTGGCGACGATCACCGGCTTCGACGTGCAGCCGAACAAGGCGATCGTCGGGCGCAACGCCTTCGCGCATGAATCAGGCATCCACCAGGACGGCGTGCTGAAGGACGCCTCCACCTACGAGATCATGACGCCCGAGAGCGTCGGCTGGGCGAAGACCTCGCTCGTGCTCGGCAAGCATTCGGGCCGCGCGGCCTTCCGCGACAAGCTGAAGGCGCTGGGCTACGAGCTCGGCGACAACGCGCTGAACGACGCCTTCAAGCGCTTCAAGGACCTCGCCGACCGCAAGAAGGTCGTCTACGACGAGGACGTCGCGGCGCTGGTGGACGACGAGGTCGTGCGCGCCAACGACCGCATCAGGCTGACCGGGTTGTCCGTCTCCACCGGCATGCACACGCGACCCATCGCCTCCATCGCGCTCGAGGTGGATGGCGAGGTGCGCGAAGGCGTCGCGGGCGGCGACGGCGGCGTGGACGCGACCTTCGCCGCGCTGCGCCAGGCCTTCCCGCATGAGGTGAACCTCAAGCTCTACGCGGTGCAGAGCGTGACGGACGGCACCGACGCGCAGGCGCGCGTGACGGTGCGGCTCGAGGAGAACGGCAAGCTGGTGGACGGGCAGGGCGCGGACACCGACACGATCGTCGCCTCCGCCCGCGCCTATGTGCACGCGCTGAACAAGCTGCTGGTGAAGCGCGAGCGCACCGCGCCGGCGGGGATCGCGGCGGCCTGAGGGCGGAGCCGGGGAGGGCGCAGCCCAAGCTCGATGCGAGGCGGGCTGCCGGGGTCCTCGGGCGGGTGGACGACCACGCAATCGATGAGCGCGCGGGCCGCTTCGAGCACCTCCGGTGCCTTCCGGTCAGCGAGTGCGCGCTCGAGCCCGGCGACCCGCTCGCGGTAGACCTCGGCGAGGTTCGGGTGCAGCGCCGGCGCGGCGACGGGGGCGTCACCCGACTCTGCCATCAGTTTTGCCCGCTGCGCGGCCAGTGCATCGAGCTTGGCCTGCAGGCCCGGTACCCGCAGGCCCTCAGCGACGGCATCCACGAGGTTGGCGATCTGCCGCTCGATGGCCCCAAGCGCCCCCCTGCTGCGCGGCCCGGGCGAGCCCGGCCTCGGCAGCCAGCCGGTTCCATTCGCGGGTGAACTCGCCGACGAACTCGGCGACAAGGTCGGGGCGCATGAGTTGGCGACGAAGCGCCTCGCACGCGGGCCTCGAGCGGCCCGCGGCGGACGCTCGTGGTGTTGCGGCAGAGGTAGCGCCGGGCGGCGTGGCAGCCGAGGTAGTCGCGTCCCCGGGCGTAGAAGAGCCCGCTGCAGGCGCCGCAGACCACCTTGCCGGTGAGCAGGTGTTGCGGCCGGCGCCTCTCCCAGAACGCCTGCGCCTGTCCCGTGGCGACCGGTTTGGCGACCTCGGCCGCGAGCCGCGCCTGGACGCGGCGCCGGAGGTCGTCGTCGATCAGCCGCAGCTCCGGCACCTCCTGGCTGACGTGGTTGGCCGGGTCGTTGATCCGTCGCCGATGGCGACCGCTCACCGGATCCTTGAGGGTGCGCTGCCGGTTCCAGACCAGTCGGCCGACATAGACGGCGTTGCGCAGGAGGCCGTCACCGCGCCGAGGCCGCCCACGGATCGTGCTGTCGAACCAGGGCCCGCCACCGGGTCCCGGCACGCCTTCGTCGTTCAGAGCCCGGGCGATCGCTCGCGGGCTACGCCCGCCGGCGTACTCGGAAAAGATCCTGCGGACCACGACCGCCTCGGCTGCGTCGGGCTCGCGCAGGCCGCGCTCGGGCTCGCCATCGGGGCGGAGCTGCCGGACGACCCGGTAGCCGTAGGGTACGGCCCCGGCGCTGCGGCCGACGCGCACCCGCCCCTCGAGGCCACGCCGCGTCTTGTCGGCGAGATCCTTCAGGAACAGAGCGCCCATAGTGCCCTTGAGGCCGACATGAAGCTCGTTGATGTGCCCCTCGGCCAGGGTGACGATCCCGACGTCGCAAAAGCCGGCCTGCTTGTAGAAGGCCGCGATGTGCTCCTGGTCGCGGCTAAAGCGGTCCAGGCTCTCGGCCAGGACGAGGTCGACGCTGCCCGCCCGCATCGCCGCGAGGAGGGCCTGGTAGCCGGGCCGCAGCGTCGTTCCGCCCGAGATGGCGGCGTCAGTCATCACCTCGACGACGATCCAGCCCTCACGCGCCGCGCGAGCCCGGCAGATGCGGATCTGGTCCTCCATGGACGCCTCGCGCTGCTGGTCGGAGCTGTAGCGTGCGTAGATCGCAACGCGCTGTGCCGCTGCGCCAGATGGGTGCGACATTACGGCTACTCCGTCCCGCCGCGGCACCGCCGCTGCCGAGCCCGCTGCTCCTGAGGTCTTGAAAACGCCGGAACGCCTCTCTGCGCCGGGCATGGTTGTAGTGGCGGTGGGTGACGGCGTGGCTGCGCTGTCCGAGGACAGCAGGTGCCATCCATACCCTCTCCGGATCCTCCTCGCCGAGCGTGGTAACGGCGCAGTCGCGGGCAAGATGAGGATTGACGGCGACACCCAGGTGCCGGCGGGTGTGCTTCGTCACGATCTGCCACGCGCACAGTGGGGAGATCGGCTTGCCGGTCTCACCGATCCAGAGGCGGGCCGTGGCGGCGCTCCCGCTGCGCTGCAGCAGGTGCGGACGGTGGACCTGGAGGTAGCGCTCGATGGCAGCGCCGAGATCACCTGGCAGGGGCGCCTCAAATGCACGAGGCGCCTTCATCTCCTCGGGTGGCAGGCTGATCAGCCAGCCCCTTTCTGTCTTGACGAACTGCCGACCGATCTCGAGGGCCACGAGGTTGGCACGTCGGATCGGCGCGAGCGCGAGGATGGCGATGAGCAGGCCATCCCGATGCCGCAGCGCCGCCGCAAGGCGCGACATCGACATATTGTCCGCGGCGTATGTCATGAGGTGCTGTCCCAGCCTCCGCAGATCCCGCTGCGGGACGACCCGCCCCTCCTTGCGGCGCGACGGCTTCGCCAACTGCTGCAGGCCGGCCCGCACGCGGCGCAGCCAGGTCCAGTCGTGATCAGGAAAGAGCGCCGAAGCGATCATGACAAGCCGCGCCACACCGATGACACGCGTCACCGAGGAGCACCGCTCCGCCATGCTCATCACATAGGCGCGCACGTGCTCCGGTGTGATGCGACCGGCCGGGTCCTCGTTGGGTGGCAGGGCGCCCTGTGCAGTCAGGAAGCCGAGCCAACAGCCGTATTCGCGCATGCCGGCTTCACGTGTGCTTGGACGCCAAGCGGCGATACGGCCCTTCGCCTCGTCAAGAGTGGTGGTCACGCGCGCAGCGCGCTCCCACACGGCCTTGGCCAGGTCAGGCCAGTTGTCCGGGTGCAGGTTGGTGACGAGGCGCCGGCGGCCAGCGCGCCTTTGCTGGCTCTGCAAGGGCCCTTGGTAATGCTGGCCGTTCATCGGGCGTGGCGCCCACCGGAGGTGGTGTGGCGCGGCGCACTGCGACGGCTCGGTTGGTATCCGAGCACAATCCGCTGGAAATGCGCCAGCGCCTCGGCCGTCTCAACGCCGCTGTAGTACCGCATGAGGGTATCGAGGCTCTTGTGGCCGAGCACACGCTGGGCAAGGCCGTAGGCATCCGGCATGTGCTGGAGGATCCGGAGAGCCGCAAAATGTCGGAACAGGTGCGGATGCCAACGGGAGCCGCAGCGCTTCGCGAGCGTCGACGTGATCTGCTCACGTATGGCGTCGTGGCTCTTCGGCCGGTCAGGCGTTCGGCCCGGGAACAGCCACGCCGAGCCGCCCGGGTCGAGCGCGGGACGGTAGCGGTCGATGTACTGACGGAGCATCTCGGCCAGCGGCCCCTCCACCTCGACGTCCAGCGGCTCCTTGTTCTTCGTCTGGTTCTCCCAAAGGCTGATGAACAGCCGCCTGTCAGGGTGGCGAATGAGATCTGCGCCGAGGTGCAACTCCGCGAGGTTCTTCAGCCGCAGCGGGATCATCAGCTCAATGCCGATCAGCACGGCAGTCTGCCACTGCCGCGCCAGCTGCACCGTGGCGGTACCGCCACCGCGCACCTCCCGCTCGACCTCGCGGCAGAGGCGCCCAGGCAGTTCGTCGAGCTTGCGGTACGCATCGCTGTCCTTGTCGCGGAAGGGCTGTGACGCTGCCCCCATGGATGTCCCCGCTCTGAGCTAGAGTCCGTCGAAGGGAGACGGACGATGAAGCGATCGAGGTTTACGCAGGAGCAGATCATTGGGGTGCTGAAGGAGCACCAGGCGGGTGCGACGGCGCAGGATCTGTGCCGGAAGCACGGGATCAGCGAGGCGACGTTCTACGCCTGGCGGTCGAAGTACGGGGGCATGGAGGTGTCCGACGCCCGCAAGCTGAAGGGCCTCGAGGAGGAGAACGCGCGGCTGAAGAAGCTGCTGGCGGAATCGATGCTCGATGTCTCGACGCTGCGGGAGATGCTGGCAAAAAACTTCTGACGCCCAGCTCGCGGAGAAACGCCGTGACCTGGGCGATCGAGGAGAAGGACTATTCGCAGCGGCGGGCCTGCCAGCTCGTCGGCATGGCGCCGAAGACGTACCGCTACGTCTCGCGGCGTCCTGACGACGGCGAGGTCCGCGTTCGGCTGCGAGCCCTGGCGAATGAACGCCGGCGCTTTGGCTACCGGCGCCTGCACATTCTGCTGGCGCGTGAGGGGCATCGGCTGAACCACAAGAAGCTGTTCCGCATGTACCGCGCGGAGCGCCTCGGCGTGCGCCGGCGCGGCGGGCGCAAGCGCGCGCTCGGCACGCGGGCGCCGATGGCACTGCCGCAGGGGATGAACGGGCGCTGGTCACTGGACTTCGTCTCGGACGCGCTGGCCTGCGGTCGGCGGTTCCGGGTGCTGGCTGTGGTGGATGACTTCACCCGCGAGTGCCTGGCGCTCGGGGCTGCGGGTCGGGCGTGAACTCGACCGGATCGCGACGTTGCGCGGCCGTCCGGCGATGATCGTCAGCGACAACGGCACCGAGCTGACCTCGCACGCGATGCTGCGCTGGCAGCAGGAGCATGGCGTCGCCTGGCACTACATCGCGCCGGGCAAGCCGCAGCAGAACGGGTTCGTCGAGAGCTTCAACGGCCGGTTCCGCGACGAGTGCCTGAACGAGCACCTGTTCGGCAGCCTGCCCGCGGCGCGCCGGATCATCGAGGAATACAACACGACCCGCCCACACACGAACGGGCTCACCCCAGCAGCCTTTGCAACCCGCCCCGCATCGGGGCAAATGAAGAACAGACTCTGCTCATGAACGAGGGCACTTTGGGCGCAGGAACAATCCGCGCTGGCGCCCGCCGTTCTCGCGCCGCCCTTCCCCCGATCGGCTGCCGGACGGCCAGCTGCCGTCAGCCGAGCACGAGCGCTCTCTTCAGGACAGGCACTATGGCGCGTGCCATGGCAGCCGCACCGGCGTCGTTGGGGTGAAGTCCGTCCCCGCAGTCGAACTCTGGCCGCCAGTGCCTCTGCGCGGGCGGATCGCCGGTCGCGACGGCCGTATCCATGTCGACGCCCAGCAACGAGCCGGCCTCCACGACGGAATTCAGCCTGGCCACGATGGATAACCGGTGGCGTTCCGCGTCGGGCGGCAGCAGGTTATATGGCGTCGGCCCGACCAGGACGGGAACGGCCCCCCGCATCAGGGCGAACTGCGCGAGGTCCATCGCCCGGCTCCAAGCAATGTCCAACATCGGAGCCGTGAGCAGTCCGTCATTGGTGGACATGACGTTGATGGTGACGACCTGCGGCCTGAAAGCCTCGATGTCCGCCAGGCCGCGCAGGTAGAACTCCGGCGAGGCCTGGCCTGCCCATCCACTGTTACACAGGATCACCGGGAAGGTCGCTGAGGACAGCGCCGCGCAGGCCTGGTGTGCCCAGCCGTTCAGGTTTCCGGAGGTCATGTATCCGCTGACGATGCTGTCCCCGACCGCGAGTACGGTCGACCCGGGCACTCGCCCGTAGTACTGGATCGCAGCGGGCGCAATGAACAGGTCGGCCCCGGCGGGCACAACGGGCTCCGCGCCCCGCGTCGCGTCGCCGTTGCAGACGAAGCCATGTGCGGCCCGACCGCGGGATGCGGCAACCCAGGCGGCGCGATCCCCGGCGGCCCACATGATGCGGCCAGGCCCCTCGAACAGCGTGCGCACCTGGACGTAGCGCATCTCGCCCCCGCGGGTCGGCGGGACAGTGGGCACGCGGATCCAGTCCGAGAAGGTGTAGCTTTTTAGCTGCGATCCGCGGATGCCGGGCAGCACGACATGGCCAACGTCGCCAGCCGTCACGACCGGCGGCGGCGCGTCCGTTCCGCCATTCGCGAAGGTGACGGCGCGCCAGGCGACCGGGCTGCCCGCGGAATCGGCCGGCACATGGCCGCTGGAGGCGTTCTCTTCGCCGACCATCGCGAACACGGCTCGCGCGATGAGGCACGGTTCCGGGCTGTCGTTCTCGTAGACTAGGCGGAGTAGATCCGCGTCGCCCTCAAGGGCGAAGGTCATGCAGACGGTCGTGGGCCGCGTGGCTCTGGTGAACATGCCCAGGCTCGCAGCACGCCGCGTCTGCAGCAGCGAGGCCACGAAGGGCCGGCCTGTGATGGGAGGGGCGGGAAGGCTCATCATCGCGCGACGCTGCACGGCGCCCTCAGGGTCCCGATGGGGCGTCGCCGTTAATGTCACGGCGGAGATACGCCACGGCGCTGCGGACCGTGGAGTCGAACTGCGACGAGGTGTCGAAGAACCGGATGCCGTGCTGCGTGCATTGCTCCGCGAGCAGGCGGCTAAACCCCATGGAGAACTCCACGCTCGAGGCGAGCTCCTCGTCCCGCCAGTTGTTAGTCCAGTCGTTCGGGCTCGCATAGGTGCGGATCTCGCGCAGCTTCCGCTCCACGCTGGTCTCCGCGAAGCCAAGGAAGCAGATGCGAACGCGATCCTTGAAGTCTCGCCGCAGCTCAGCCGCATACTGAGGCAGCAGGGCGTCGCCCTCGACGAGGTACTCGCCGGCGTGCTGGAGGATGACTTCGAGCATCGGGCGCAGGACCGGCCAGAGCTGGCCCGCCTTCTCCGCGGGGTTGCCGTCCGATGCGATTCCGAGGGTCGGTGCGCCGTGCTGCAGTCCCCAGGTCATCCAGTCGATGGCGAAGAACGGCACCTTGTGCACCTGGAGCATGCGGGATGCCACAGTCGTCTTGCCGCCTCGCGATGCACCCCCGATTAAGTAGAGCATCGGCGAATCCGTTCCTCGAAACCGCTACGCCCGATCTCTCTACGGGAGCGGCGCCGGCGCGGACAGGGCTACGGCTTGTGGAAGGATCACGCACCAATCACGTCAGCGCCATCGTTCAGAGCCTTCACGGCCGCGCGATATTGCCGTGACGTGCCATGTCTGCGGCACGCGCGTTCGCGAAAGAGAGCAAGGCCTCGAAGTTGGGAAGCTGCGCCGTCTCCTCCGCCCCGATCTCCACATGCAGGAGGTTCGACACTTCGAGCATGATGATGGTGTGGTTCAGGGAGTCCCAGCCCGGGATCTCGGACGCCGACATTTCCGGCCTGAGCCGGAGGCCGGGCAGGCCGATGACCTGCTCGGCGACTTCCTCAAGCTTCCTGAGCGTGAGTTGCCCGGTCATGCCGCGTCATCCTGTCGCTGGGGTGCTTCCGGCGCCGCTCGGCCATGCCGTTCGGCGAGGTACTTCGTGCGGTTTGCATCGCGCGAGACCTTCCCGCTGGTGCTCTTCACGAGCCAGCGTGACTCGACGATCCGGACATCGTGCGGGCTTACCAGGAACAGGCCGTGCAGCACCCGGGTCAGCTCGGCCCGCAATGCATCTGGCGGCGCCTCCACTTTCGGGTCGCGCTCTGCGATGACCACGAGGTCCTCCGTGCCGGTTGCGGCGTTCTCCACGCCAAAGGCAACGGCGCGGCCGGGCTTGATGCCGGCGATGCCGCTCGCGGCTGCCTCCACGTCGCCGGCATGCAGGTTCTTGCCGCTGACGATGATGATCTCCTTGAGGCGCCCGAAGACGAAGACCTCGCCTTCGAGCACGACGCCGAGGTCGCCGGTCATGTAGGTGCCGTCCGCCAGCAAGCCCGACTCAGCCGCTGTCCGGCCGCGATAGCCGTGGAAGTTGAACGGCGCCCGGATGCCGAGTTCGCCATAGGTCCCGTGCCCGGCCGGCATGCCGTCCACGTATGCCCTCACCTCCGCGCCGGGCAGCGCCGGCCCGGAGGAAAGCACGAGCTTGGCATCCTGCCCCGCCTCGTCGGCGAGGCGACCTTCACGCAGGCGCTCCGGCCCGACCGCCTGGCCCGGCATGATCGAACTCGGCGCGGCGAGGCTCAGCCGACGGCCGGGCACCGCCTGCGTGGCAGCAAAAACCGTCTCCGCCATGGCATAGCAGCCGACGACGCTACCCGAAATGACGCCCCATGCCGCAAAGCCATCCTCGAAGGCCTGAGCATCGAGCGCACGACAGGGCTCCGAGCAATTCACCCAGGCGCGCACCGAGGAGAGGTCGCGCTGACGCAGGAACCGCTGCAGCCTGACATAGTGCCTGAAGGCGAAGTTCGGCATCCAGCACAGGCTCGGCCGTTCGGCGGCGATCACGTCGAGGAACTGCTGCGGCTTGCCTACCCACTCGAAGGGATCAACGAACGCGATCGGCGCGCCGTCGAGAAGCGGCAGCAGGAAGGTCGCGACCAGGCCCATGTCGTGGTACAGCGGCAGCCACGTCGCGATGCGCGGCGTCTCCGAAAGGGCGTGACGCACCGTCCTGCACCAGTAGGACTCGAACTGCGCTCGCAGTTGGTCCGCGCCGATGGCGCAGGCCTTCTTTACCCCCGTCGTGCCCGAGCTGTGCTGCACGAACAGCGGGCGCGCCGCCTCCACATCCGCGAGTTGCGCCAGGAAGGCCGCGCGTCCGCGCTCCCACGCGCCCGACGGCGGCTCCGTGTCGCAGAGCAGGATCCGGGGCCCGAGCTCCGGCGAGATCGCCGTCAGCGCGTCACGCATGCCAGCGGCCGTCACCAGGACGAGACCGGGGTCGATGCGCCCGATCGCCGCACGCTGCTGATGCGTGAAGTGGTCCGCATCCTGGATCGGATTCTGTGGCGGGAAGAAGGATACCAGCCGTCCCGCGGCGATTCCGGCCAGGAACAGTGCGAGCGCAACCGGGCGCGTGTCGGACACGACCAGCACGAGGGTGCCGGGGCGGGTCCGGGCCTCGATCAGACGTCGGAACCCGTCGACGGCTGCCCAGAGCCGCTCCTGGGTCCAATGAACGGCGCCATGCTGCCCATACTGCGAGATCGTCGGTTGCGACGCCGCACACCTGCCTAGCGGGTACTGGAACCCCGGGATCATGCTGAAACCTCCTGCAGCACGCGCTGGCCGACGCTCCAATGCGCGATCTCTTCGGCCATGGCCTGCGCTAGATCGAACTCGAAGCCGAGGCCGTCCGGTCGGTTGTGATGGGAGAACTCCCACCAGACATAGTCCTCCCGCGGGATCGGCAGCTCCAGCAACGTGATCCGTTCGGCAAGGCGCTGCCGCCGCAGGGCAGCCCCATGCACGGGATCGGACCTACGGGGCGTCGCGATCACCAGCAGGCGCGACGCCAGGGACGGGCTGCGCCGGTCCAGCGCCGCCAGGAGTTGGTGCGGATAACCGACATCGTCGCCGAGTTCGGCTACGGAGTTGACGACGAGGAGGAATATCACCTTGTCGAGGTCGCGCCGCTCGAGCATGGCGTCGAACTGGTCGCTCATCCTGCCGATGCTCTCGCGAAAGAGCCGGAACTCGTCGTCACCCATATGCGCGCCGCGGTGATGGTTCCATACGGCCCCGCCGTCGCGTCGGATCACCATCGTCTCGCCGTTCGTCGAACGGTGCAGCGCGAGGACGGGAAGCGGCGCATAGGAGGCCCAGCCCTGCTGCAGGACGTCGAGCAGCACCTGCCGCTTGTGCACGCCGAAGGCGAAGGGGGTCAGGATCGTCCGGCCGCCGGCGCCGATGCCGAACCCGAAGCGCTGCGGCAACTCGAACGCCATGCAGTTCAGGCCGAGGGAAACGACCGGCACCCCGGCTAGGCCGCGCTGCCGCATCTCGCGACGAAACACGTTGCGCCGCCGCTGAGCTGCGATCGTTGTCGCGAAGCGCGGACGCAGCTCGGCCACCGTCTCGAGCGCATCGAGAAACGCGTCGCTGACCGCCTCGTCCCCACACCATTGCAGGCCCATCGCGACGCTGCTCTGGCAACGCCATTCCGGTTGCCAGCGGACCAAGGGTTCGGGATCGCTGCCGATGATCCGCAGGAGTTCCGGCGCCACGGCGCAGGCGCGGTCGGCCTCGAGCGCGCAATGCAGGTTGCGCAGGTGCCCGTATCCCGTCGTGGGATCCCGGCTCCGGGCGGCCTCCGCCAGGATGGCAAGATCGTCGTCCTGCGCCTTGCCCAGCAGCTGCAGGGTCGTCATCGTCATCTCCTCCGAAACCTGTGACGCTGGACCCTTGCGGGTCCAAGGGACGGGACGCACCGGCAGGAGCCTGCGATCCGCTCCCGTCGATCGCGTGCAGCGCGGGTTTCCGCGCATGACATGCCCATGCGGGCAGCCGCTAGAGGCCGCGCGCCGAGGCGATCTCCTCAACTCGGCGCAGCAGGGGCGCGGCGCTCCGCTGCCAGTTCAGCCGCTCGGATCGGGCGATCGCGGCGCGGGCAATCCGTGCGCGCAGCTCGGGATCGCGACACAACTCGGCAAGTCGGTCGACGGTATCGCGGACGATCTCGTCGGATGGGCCGTGCTCGATCAAGAAGCCGTCCTCGCCGCTGTCGATCAGCTCCGCGACGGCACCGACCGATGTCGCGATCGGGACGACACCCAGGCTCTGCGCCTCGAGCAGGATGAGCGGCGAGCCCTCCCAGCGCGAGAGGAGCACGATGGCATCGGCCCACAGCAGACGCTCAATGACAGCTGCCCGCTCATACACCGGCTCCTCCAGGCGCACGCCGAGCCCGACCAGCTCGGGTCCGATTCCGCCGACGCCTTCCCGTGGCACAACGCCGGCGCCGACCACCCGCCAAGCGATCGCGAGCTCCTGCGCGCGCGTGGCCGCTACCGCGGCGGCCAGCCGTTCCGCACCCTTCTGCCTGTCGAGCCGCCCGATATAGAGGACGCGCAACTGCCGCTCGGCCGGCTGCGCATCGGCGGCACCGGCACGCGCGAGCCGATGCATGCGGCGGGCACGCAGCGGTGCGTCGGCATCGAAGGTGGGCGCGTTCTCGAGATGAAGGAGCTTCTGCTGCGGCACGCCGAGCGCCGCCATGTGGCTCAGCAGGCGGTGCGACGGCGCGGCAATGAGGTCGTAGGCGTGCTCGTAGGCCATCATCGAGTACGGATGGCCCTGCGGTGCTCCCAGCCAGTCGCGGTCGATCAGGTGCTGCGAGGTCACGGTCACGACGCCATGGCTTCGGAGCCAGCCCGTGATCTCGTTCGCATGCATCGCCTGCAGCGTGACGGCGGCCGTGATGCCGGCAAGGAGCCCCTGCAGGCGGTCCTGCCGGCCGGTGCGCGCCCATTCCTGCAGGTCCTGACCGAAGTAGGCCATGCCGGACGGACGCCAGTCTGCGTGCTCGGCATCGTTGAGAAAGCAGATCCGGTCGAATACGTCGCGCAGCCGGCCGACATCGGGGATGTCGTTGCCGCCGGTAACCACCAGCCGCGTCGCCCAGCCCGCCTCCCGGAACACGCGGGCAAGCTGGATCCCAACCTGCTCGACGCCCCCGAAGGAGACGACCGGCAGGATGATGGCGACCTCCCGCTTGCCCGACACCGCGCCCGCTGCCAGGGGAGCCAGCGCGGCGAGTTGCGTCCGCGTCCGGCGGAACAGCCCGGAGGTCGGCGTCAACCCCTCGCCGATGCGCCACTCCCAGCGCGGCGCATCGGCCTGCCGGAACGGCGAGCTCCGTAGTTGGCTGAGCAGCCCGAAGACGGCGTGGAACGCCTCGCGTGCGCCGAAGCGCTCCACGACCGCACGGTTGAACGGCCCGGCGATGGTCAGCACGCCGACCTTGGGCTCGGGATGCCCGCTGCGGAGCGTGTCCACCCACGCCGTCGAGGGATCGAGGGCGCAGTCGCGCAGGCAGGCTCGGGTCGTGGCCACGATGTGCGGCGCCATGTCGAAGGCGGCCGCCGCGCCGGAGTTCTCATCGAGCATCACGGACAGGGACGTCGCGTCGACAGCAAGGCTCACATAGACGAAGGAGCACCGCTCGAGTGCATCCTCGATCTGCCAGAACACCCAGTCGAGAAGCCCAATCCTGCGCAGCTCCTCGAGCACGCGGCCGTGCCCGGCCACCAGGAATTCCGGGAAGTGGAAGTGCGAGGGGAAGGCGTGCGTCTGCCAGAAGATCTGGTCGAGGTCGAATGCCTGCCCGCCCGAATGGGGTTCCCCGGGCGCGCTGGCGACAGCGTAGGCGCCCCGCTCCGTATCGACGATGCAATAGCGCGGCGCCTCCTCATGCTCGAGGCGCAGCATGTTCTGTGCGCTCCACAGCCGCTTGTGCTTCCGCTCCATGTAGGCGCGAATCGAGGCGCCGACGCGGTCGGAGTTGCGCAGCATGCTCTCGCGCCGCGCGCGGTAGTGGAAGCCGAAATCGCTGCACGGCGCGCCGCGGAAGCCCGCGCCGACGCATTGTAGCCAGAAATCCCAGTCCTCGTAGCCGTCGCGCATGGCCTCGTCGAAGCGCAGGCCGGCGTCGAAGATCCGCCGATGGACCAGGCTGCCGGCCTCGCAGATGTTCTCGCAGAGGTGCCGGAAGCGGTTGTACGGAGCGGTATAGTCACCGCTCCACTCCACGCCGAACTTGTCGATGCTCGGATATACCCAGTCCGCGCCGGTCTGCATCATCGCGCTGCGGCTGCGCCGGATGGCGCCCGCGCCGAGGCGGTTATCCGCGTCCAGGAAGTAGACGCACTCGACGGACGGGAAGCTACCGAGCGCATGGACAACGCCGCGGTTCCTGGCGGCGGACAGGCCACCATTCGGCGTGCGGATGTACTCGACCAGCCCGGGGTTGCCGAGAGAGAAGCTCAGGCAGACCTCGTGCGTCTCGGGAAACGGGCAGCCGTCATTCACCACGACCACTACGCCGTCCGACATGCGTGCCTCGTGCAGCGCGCTGGCGATCGCCTCGCCGACCAGCACTGGGTGCTTGTAGACCGGGATGACGATGGCGAAGCCAGGCTGCCGGTCCGCTGCCCTGTCCCGCGCGCTCCGCGTCTGCGTGGCGCTCTCGCGCCGACCGCGCGCCTGCTGCAGGGCCGCCTCCAGATCGCCCTGGGGACACATCAGAACTCTCCCTCGAAGTGGATCCGCGTGAACTGCGCCCAGGCGTAATGAGGCGGCAGGCCCTGCGGCATGCGCGTCAGCAGATACAGGTCCCCGCGGTGCTCGAGCGGTGCCGGCAGGTCGAGCTGGACCGTGCCTCGGACCTTTGGCGGCACGGGCTGCCATTCGATCGTCGCGAGCGAATCGCTAGTGTCTCCGCCTTGTGGCAGGGCCAGGCCGTATTCGACGATCTCGGCGAGCTCGTTGTCGGTCTCGACATCCGCCACGATGCGCCGGGTGCCGGGCGGACAGGCGTCCACCAGCCGGGCAACGGTCGGCTGCGTGCCGAAGGGGTGGACGAGGATCCGTCCCCGCGACGCAAGCAACTCGACGGCGGTGTGAGCCGAAGTGCGGTTCGGGCCGGCCACGTCGACGACCTCCGTCTCCTCGCCGATGACGAGGCAGATGCGGGTGACGGGCTGCTCGCCGCTGGTCAGCGCCGGCCACATCTGGCTGGTCAGCTGCAGCGGGGCGCCCGGCACCGAGATCCACGCCTTCAGCGCGAGGGAGCGCTGCAGCCGCACGCCGTCCACGACCGCCGCCTTGTCGGGCCGTAGCTGCAGCGGCCCGAGGCTGAACTGCGGGGCGTGCCGGGCCGGCGAGCGCCAGGCGAGCCGCAGCATGACGCCGCGGCGCAGGAAGCCGAAGTTCCGCTCGAAGGCGAAGGTGATCCATCCGGGGCGGAGCCTGTCGCACGGGACGCGCCAGCTGAAGCGGACGTCGTCGTCATCGGGCGACAGCAGCTCGACGAAGAGCTCTCCCTGCGCATAATCGGGCAGCGATCGCGCGAGATGGAGGCTGACACCGCAGAGGCTGCGCAGCTCGACGGGGAGCACCTGCTCGATCTTGGTGGCTTCCGGTGGCGTCGCTGGCTTGTCGGTGTCGGGATGGTTCACGAACCCCTCGGCGGGTAGACCGATGCGGCTGTCGCTGACGAAGGATCGCAGCGCGTTGTAGGTGTTCAGCAGCTCCTCATGCGCCTGCCGCAGCTCGGCCATGCCAAGCATCAGCTGGCTGTTGAGCTTCGCGCTGCGGGCCAGCCGGTCGGAGACGCGCGCCAGCACCTGCGCGAGCCCGGGCTGGTGCGAGAGGACGGGAACGTCCGGCGGGATCTCCGCAAGCCGGCCTGCGCGCCCCGGCGCCGCGGCGCCTCCGCCTCCCTCTGCGGCGGTGATCACGGCCAGGATGTCCTGCGGCAGGTAGCGTGCGGGCGCCTGCGCCTCGGACCGGCGGGACACGGCGCCGCCGGGAAGGTCGAGCGGCACCAGCGATGCTGCGCGATACGTCTCCCGGTCGGAGTCGGCCAGACCGCACACAACGACGCGCCCGACAGGACTTTCAATCGTGTCCGGCTCCGCCTCGGCTGTCTCCGCCTGTGGCGGCCCGGAGGGCCTCGCGGCGCTGCCCCGCTTGCCCGGGCCGTTCATCGTCGCGGTTGCGCGCGCCACCGCGCTGCACGCCGCCTTACGCGACACCGGCGCCGCGCCAGGGGGCGGGAGGGGGGTGGTCGTGGTGCTCATGCGAACTTTCTCCCTGAAGCGCGACGCCACCCTCCGTTCGCGGCGCGAGCCGGCTTGAAGCGGCTCAGCGGAACGGGGCGGGTCGAAGCGGGGTGGGGCCGACGGGTGGGCATTGCGTCAGTCCCGGAGCGAGCGGCGCATGCCCGCGAGCAGCGGATGCAGCAGGTAGTCGATGATGGTGCGGCGCTCCCCGAGGAGAAACGCCTCCACCGGCATGCCGGCGGCCAGCACCAGGCCCGCATTGGCCGCCACCGCGGCGGGGTCGAGCTCCGCCCGGACCAGGAAGTACGGGTTGCCCTGCTGGTCATGGGCGCGGTCCGCGGCCACGTAGATGACGTGGCCTTCCAGCGGCAGCAGTTCCCGCGTGCGGAAGGCGTTCAGCCGCAGGCGCGCCCGCTGGCCCGCATGCACCATCTCGATGTCCACGGGCTGCACCCGCGCCTCGACCACGAGCCGGTCGTCGAGCGGCACCAGGTCCAGCACGGGCTGGCCGGCTCCGATGCTGCTGCCCGCGGTGAAGAAGCGCAGGTCCGTCACCGTCCCCGCCTCGGGCGCGAGCACCTCGCGCCGCATCAGCACGTCCTGCGCCGCGCGCAGGCGCTGCTCGGCCTCGGCGATCTGGACGGAGGCGTCCTGCAGATCCCGCGCGACCTCCTGCTGCCGCACCAGGCTGAGATTCGCGAGCTCGAGGCGGGCCTGCGCGAGTTGCTCGCGGGTCTGTGCCTCCTGAGCCTGGATCTGGCCGAGATTGCCGAGCAGCTCCGCCTCGGAGCGCTGCAACTCCCACTGGCGCGTGCGCGTCGCAAAGCCGCCCCTGAGCAGCTGCGAGACGCCGGCCAGTTCCTCGCGGATCGCCTGCAGCCGCGTGGAGATCGACGTGCGCTGCGCGACCTGCGCGGCGGCCTGCTCGTGCAGCTGCGCTATGCGGGTCTGCTGCACCGCGACGGCGCCGTCATAGGCCGCCCAGCGCGCCTGGAAGAGCCGCTCCTCGGCGTCCAGCATCGCGCGTACCACCGGCGTCTGGAGCGGAGCTCCCAGCGGGCGCTGCATCTGCCGCAGGTCCTGCTGCTCCGCCACGAGCCGCGCGAGCCGCGCCATCTGCGACCAGTGCTGGCCGAGCGCCTGCTGCACGGCCACTTCCGCCTGGGTCATGTCGAGCTGCAGCAGCGGCTGCCCCGCAACGACCGTCTGGCCCTCCCGTACGAGCAGGTCGCGCAGGATGCCGGCGTCGAGCAGGGTGATCGTCTTGCGACGCCCCTCGGCGACCAGGGCGCCGCTCGCGATGACAGCGCGGTCGAGCGGCGTCACGATGGCCCAACCCAGCATCGCTGCGACGCTCGTCAGCACGACGAGGAAGGCCACAAGCCGCGCGCGGCGCAGCGACGGCATCGGGACCGTGCGGTCGAGTTCCGCCTCCAGGACCTGGATCGCCGTGCTCACTGCGTCCGCCCGCCTTCGTCAGTGAGAAGCTTCCGCCCGCCGATGCGTTCCAGGACCCAGCCGCCACCGGGCCGCAGACGGAGCGTCCCGTCCGTCACGCCGGCCCAGGTCTCGGGCTGGTGGGTCGCGATGAGCACCGCGGCACCTTCGGCCTTCGCCTCGACGATGCCTGCGCGCAGCAGCTCCAGCGTCGCGGGATCGAGGCCCGCCTCGGGCTCGTCGAGCAGCAGCAGGCCAGGCGCGCCGTAGAAGGCGCGGGCGAGGCCGACCATGCGCTGCTGCCCGACCGAAACCCCGGCACGGGCGCCGAGCGGCGTGGCATAGCCCTGCGGGAAGCGCCCGATCGCGTCGTGGACACCGGCGCGGCGCGAGGCGGCGACCGCGGCGGAGACCTCGCATTCCGCGTCGAAGCGGACGATGTTCTCGAGGACGGTTCCCTCGAGCAGTTGCGGGTCCTGCGGCAGGTAGCCGATGCAGGGCCCCAGCTCGGACCGCTCGGTCCGGAAGGTGTCGCGGCCGTCGAGCAGCGCGCGGCCGGAGGCCGGCGCCGCGATGCCGGCGACGGCGCGGAGCAGCGTCGTCTTGCCGGCTCCGTTCCGGCCCACGACGGCCAGCGCCTCGCCGGGCGCCAGCGCAAGGTCGAGGTCGGCAACCAGCGCCCCCTCCGAAGCCAGCAGGCGCAGCGTCAGGCGCTCGACGACAAGGCCGGGCGGCACGGCGTCGTCCCGCGGCGCCGGCTGCGGCGCGGACGTCGCGGCGACGACCCCCGCCAGGCGACGCCATGTGACGGCGAACAGGATCCAGTCCTGGCAGCGGCCCATCACCTGCACCATGGGCATGCGCGCGAGGCTCGAGACCATCTTCGCCGCGATGAGCGCGCCCGGAGAGATGACGTTGTCCAACAGCAGCCAAGCGCCGACCCCTATTATGGCGATGGTCTCGCCATAGGTGACGACCTGCGCGAGGCATCGGATCAGCAGCGCGACGCGCTGCGCCTCCGACTGCCGGTCGAGCGCACGGAGTTGTTCGGGTTGCCAGCGGGCGAGCACCGGGCGCAGCATGCCGAGCCCGGCGATCAGGTCGGACTGCCGGAGCCGGTCGGACAGGCTCGCGCTGCATCGCGAGTTGGCCGCGCTCGAGACGGCGACATTCCCCCGCGCTGCACGTTCGGCAGCGAGGCCGAGCATCGCCATCAGGGTCGCCGCAGCGAGGCTGATGGCGAAGAAGAGCGGGTGCAGGATGAACAAGAAGACCAGCGCGAGCGGCACCAGCATCTGGTCGAGCAGGTCCGAGACGGCACTGCTCCCGAGAAGGCGGCGCAGTTCGCTGCCGTCCTGGAGCGCCATCGCGCTCCGGCCGGTGTCGCCGGCCAACGCGGAGCGCACCGAGGTGACGACAGCCTGGACGTACACGTGACGGGCCAGCCGCTCGGCGGCGCCGCTGACGAGGGAGGCCCGGAGGTAGCGGAGCACGCCGCTCAGCGCGACCGCCACCGCATAGACCAGGGCGATCGCCCACAGCGTGTCGGTGTTGCGGGACTCCAGCACGCCGTCGAAGATGTGCAGCGCGAGCAGCGGGGCGGCAAGCGACGTCACCTGCAGGGTCAGCGTGGCCAAGAGCCCGAGGGCGGCGAAGCTGATCATCGCGCGGCGGTCGCGGCGCAGCGGGAGGGCCGGAGCGGCGGCGGCGGCCCTCATGCGGCCCTCGCCGGCAGGGCCCGCTCCACGGAGGCTGCCCGTAGAACACCACCCTCCAGGACTAGGACACGCTGTGCCGCTCCCAGCAGGCCTGGCCGGTGCGTGGTCAGCACCACGCCGATCCCGGCCGCCGAGAGCCGGCGGAGCATCCGCACGACCCATGCCTCGCCTTCCGCGTCGAGGAACGCGGCCGGCTCGTCGAGTAGAACGAGGCGCGGCCTGCCGTACACGGCGCGGGCGAGGCAGATGCGCTGGCGCTGGCCCGCCGAGAGCCGCAGGGCGCCCCCAAGCGGCGTCGCGAAGCCGGCCGGCAGCCCGCAGATCATGCGCTCGGCGCCGGCAAGGCGGGCAGCGCGCAGCACGGCCGCCGGGTCGGGTCGCTGCGCAAGGCGGGCGATCGCCTCGGCCACGGTTCCCTCGGTGAGGACGGGCTCCTGCGGGAGATAGCCGACATGCCGAGCGAGATCCTCGCGGTCCCAGTGCGCGGTCATGTGCCCGTCGAGGAACACCCCGCCCGCGGTCGGCTGCTGCATGCCGAGCAGCATCCGCAGCAGCGTCGACTTCCCCGCGCCAGGCGGGCCGACGATCGCAACCACCTCGCCCGGGCCGACGCGGAGGTTCACCTCGCGCAGAAGCGGCTGGGGCTTGCCGGGCAACAGCAGCGTCACGCGCTCGGCCGCCAGCAGCCCCGCGTGGCATGGGAATGCGTGCGCCTCGCGCGGCGTAGCGGCGGCCGCGTCACGGAGCAGCAAATCGAGGCGGCGCCAGGCGGCGCGCATCGCGGCCGCCTCCTCGACCGCGGCGCCGAGGCGACTGAACGGCGCCATCAGCCGTCCCGCGAGCAGCAGGCCGACGATCATGCCTGCCCCGATATTCTGACCAGCGAGGGCCATGGTGGCGCCGAGGATCATGATTCCGCCGGAACACACGCCGTTCAGGACTACCGAGGCGGACTCGGCCATCACCGCACGTGATTGTGCGAAGCGCAGGCGATCGAGGCCCAGCGCGAAGGGGGCTGCCCAGCGCCGTGCGACGGCCGGCAACATCCCCAGCGCCTCGACGATCTCCGCGCACCGCGCGGTATCGGCCACGAGGGCAGACAGGCGCGCCATGTCCGTGTTGGATTCGAGGAGGGCCGAGCGGGTCGCGCGCTCGGTCAGCAGCCCGACGACGAGCGCCAGCACGGCGCAGACCAGCCCGAGCGCAGCGAACGCCCAGTGGAAGGCCGCGAGCAGCACGAGCAGCACCGGCACCAGCACTGCGTCAAGCGCAGAGCAACACAGCACGCCTGTGGCGCCCCGGCGGATCTCCTCGACATCGTGCGCGGCGAGCGTGGCCGCCGTCGCGGGCTCCGCCGCACGCTCGGCCGCGGCCAGGATCGCGGGAAGCGCGAGACGACGGGCGAGGCGATTGCCGAGCACATTCAGGATCTCGTCGCGCACATAGGCGAGCGCGACGATGGTCACGGAGATGATCACGAGGCCGGCGATGATCCCGTATGCCGTGGCCATGCTGCCGCTCGGGACCACCAGCGTGTAGACCTGCAGCTGCAGCACCGCGAGCGCGAACGGACCGAACGCGCTGAGCACGCCGAGCCACACCGCGAGGCGCACGGTCTCACGCACCTCGGTGCTGACGAGGTCCATGACTCCGCTCGCGGGACGTGCGGACCCGTACATGGCCGCTACCGCAGTTCCGCCAGGAAAGGCGCAGCGATCGGCAGGAGCAGCGCGATGCCGGCCGGCACGCCGACCAGGGCCGCACCAAGCACCATCCACAGCAGCACCTGGCCCCGGCCGCGCCGACTCGGCGCGGGATCCGGCGGCTGCGTCGCGCCCAGCTTCTCGTCCAGACGCATGAGCCAGGTGGCGAGCGCATCGAGCCGCTCCGAGAACTCCGCCTCGCGCTGTCGCGTGGCAGCGTCGCGCCATTCGCCCGTGGCCGTCGTCAGCCGCGCATCCAGGTCACGGATGATATCGAGCAGTTGCTGCTGCCCCGCCGCCAGGCTTGCCAGGGTCGAGTGCTGCGCGTCGGCCGGAGCCCCCCTTTGTCGCCCGTTCCACAGCGCGATCCCGGCTTCCGTTCCGTCCGCCGCGCTAGCCACGACCGACAGCTCGGCCCGGTGCTCGAGCCATTCCGGGCGAATGCCGAGCTCGAAGGCATGCCGACCGTCGCCAATGCCGGCTTCCTGCAGGTCGATGCGGTGTACATCGGCGCAGGCGGTGGTCAGCGTCTCGCTCCTGAGGCGCAGATGCACCTTCACCCGCTCGTCGGGCTGCGCCGCATTCCACGCCCAGCCGCGCAGGCGCCCGTCGCCGGCACCGTCCACGAAGCCGCGGATGTCGGCTCGCCCGGGCGGCGGCTCCGCCGCAGCCGGCGCCCCCCTATCGAGGATCGCGGACAATGGCGCCCTCCATCGCTCGGCCGGGTGTGCGGGATGCCGCGGCCCGCGACGCCGCCCGCGGCGCGCGTCGCTTGCGCGCGGAGAGCGTGCGATAGAGCTCCATGTGTTCCTCGGCCGCCACGGCGATGCCGCGGGGCGGCTCGATTCCGTCCACCAGCTTGTCCCAGAGCCCGCTCGAGGTGGCGGCGCGCCGCATAACCGCGGCGAGCCCCTCCGGGTCGTTGACCGGCGCGTGCAGCCCGTTGACGCCGTCCCGCACCAGCTCCGCCATCCCGCCGATGCCGCTGCAGATAACCGGTCGCCGGTGTGCGAAAGCCTCCATGATCACGAGCGGCGCATTCTCCCACCAGACGGACGGCACGACGATCCAGTCCGCGCTCGCCATGCGCATCGGCAGGTCGGCCGAGCCGTAGGGCCCGCGGTAGTCAGCGTCGCGCGCCTCGCCGAGTGCGAGGTCGAATTCCTCGAGGAAGGCCTTCGGCTGGTGGGCCGTGCCGCCATGCAGCGCCAGCGTGTGCGGCACGAATGCCGCCGAGACGCGCGCTGAGGCGGCGAGCGCCACGAGGCTGCCCTTGAACCGGTTGATGTGGCCGAAGAAGGCGAAGCGGTCGCGCCGGCCGTCCGGCGCCGCGCGATGCGGCACCGGCGAGGGAAGGTGCACGCCGTTGTGCAGCAGCACGATGCGGCTGTCCTCCCACCCTGCGGCGAGGAACCGTTCCCGCAGGAAGCGGCTCGGCGCCACGAGGCCGTCAAAGGCTTTGAAGGCGCCGCGAACGGAGAGCGCGCGCATCGTCAGATCCACTGAGTTGCGCTCGCTAAAGCAGTTCGTCCGGCACCGGTCGGGACTCGGTCCGTTGCACAGGCGCCCGTCGGCGGTGAGCAGCAGGCCCTCCCGCGGGCAGATGGCGAAGTAGTCGTGCAGCGTCGCGACCAGGACCGCCTTTGGCGCGATGCGGCGCAGGAGGTCGATGGTCTCCGTGCCGAACAGCAGCGGGTGGTGCACATGGATCACGTCGGGCCGCACCCGCTCGACGAGTGGTGGCAGCGACGCCGCCAGCCCGTAGATGTCGGGTTGCGACAGGAAGAAGCGGTCGAACCGGTCGAGGGAGACAAGCAGTTCGTCCACAGCCCCGCCCGGCGCAGCCTGCAGCAGCGTGCCCGGATTGCGCCGGCGCAGCGTCTGCGTCGTCGCGGCTAGGAACGTCCCCTCGATGCCCTGGTGGTCCCGCAACTCGCGGAACAGGGCGCGCGAGAACGCTTCCGTCCCGCCGGGCTGCAACTCCGGATGGCTGTGGCACAGGAACAGGACGTTCATGGCAACGCCAGGACCGTCACGGCGGCCTTGGCCGGGCCCGGTGCGGCGCGCCAGCCAAGCGGTTCGCGATGCGAGCCGGATCGGCGCCTGGTCACCGGGAGGAAGCAGGCCATCAGGGCGTCGATCCGGTCGGACCATCGGGTGTCGTGCAGGTGCCGGTTATAGGCGGAGGCCAGGGTGCCGGCATGCGCGGCATGGCTGACGATTGATTGCCGCTCAAAATGGAACAGCTCCGCCGCCGGCTCGTAGCCGATCTCGCCGCCCGCTTCGCGCAGCCGGAGGCAGAGGTCGGAATCCTCGTAGTCGCCGATGACGTAGTCGACGTTGAAGCCACCGATCGCTTCGAAGGCGGACCGCCAGACGACCAGCGCCGCGCCGGTCACGCCGGGCACCCGGCGCCCCGCCGAGACACCGGGATGGTGCCGCGGGAAGCCCTTGCAGTAGTGGTCGTTGTACCATTCCGGCCCAGACGCGGAGGATCGCGCGAAGAACAGGCCGGCATGCTGAACGGAGTGGTCGGCGAAGAGGAGCTTCGGGCCCACTGCGACCAGCCGGCGGTCGCGCGCCAGCCTCGCCAGCAGGGGACCGAGCCAACCCGCCTCCGCCGGGATGACATCCGAGTTCAGCATCGCCAGCACCGGCGCGCGGGCGATCGCGGCGCCGCTGTTGCAGGCGCGCGCATAGCCGCGGTTCTCCGGGTGGACCACGAGAGTGATCGGCAGCCCGTGCAGCGCGGCGAGCCCGCGCAGCAGGTGCTCCACCTCGGCCTGCTGCTCCGGCGAGTCGAGCACGTAGATCAGTTCGCAGCGCCTGGCCTCCTGGTCGCGCGCGAAGGCCGCGATCTGGAAGCGGAGGAAGTGCAGGTTCCTGTAGAGCGGCATAACGATCGAGGCGATCGGCCGCGCCACGGCGGCCCCGAAGGCGACGACGTAGGGCGCGCCCTGCGCGCATGCGAGAACCGCAGCCTGCAGCCGCGCGACAGCCGGGACGATGGCCCCCTGCAACGCCCCGTGCGGGAGCAGGTCGGCGCGGACGCAGCCCAGGACGAGGTCGCGCGCCGCGGTCGGCGGCAGGATCCCGGGCGGCGCCACCAGCTCGAGCGTCTCCCCGGAGGCCAGACGCAGACCCATGCGCCATTGCGCGACGGCCCCGGCAGCCGGCACCTCCGGGAAATGCACGAGGAAACCCGGGTTCGGGCCCGCGCCCCCATGCGGGGCCTGCGCGAAGCGGCCGGCAAGGTCCGGCCGCGCGAAGCGGGACAGCGCGGCAGGGTCGATCACCGATCGGTCCCATGGGCTGCGCAGTTCCAACCCGGCAACGATGCGCAGCGGATCGCGCAGCCACCCGGCAAGGAAGACGCCGCCCTGCTGGTCGGACAGCGCAAGCTCCAATGCGCCGCTCACCGGGTAGGCCGGATCCTCGAGCGCACGCGGCGCCGCGGCGGACAACATCTGCGCTTCGCGCAGAAGGCTCGCGCAGCGGCGGTCGCCGAGACCGGCGCGCATGGCCACCGCGGCCAGCGCGCGGCGTGGCAGCACCCCGCCGCCTTCCGGCGCCGCGCGCGCCGCGCGCCGCAGCAACTCCGACAGCCCGGGCAGCGGCTCTGCCGCGGCACCCGCGTCCTCGCCCGGAACGCTGGCGCTCACCGTCAATGGCTGCGCCTTGCCCGGCGGTATCAGCACCGCATCCGCAGCTAGCGCCGCCTCCAGAACGACAATGCCGTCGACCGGCGGCGCCACGCGTCGGATGCCGTGACGGCCGACCAGGTGCCAGGGAATGGTCGCACTCGCGTCTCCATTCACGCCCCAAAGCGCGAGCGCGCCGCGCTGGTGTGTCAGAGCGCGCAGCCGCCTCCCCGCCGGCGGCACGCAGGCGCGGGCGAGTGCCAGGCAGATGAGGCCGAACTCGGCATTCCTGGAGAGGCGCAGACGCTGGGCGCAGATGTCGACCAGGAAGCGCAGCAGTTCCATGCGCTCGGACGCGGCGCGTGCGAGCAGCAGGTCGGTTGCGGGCAGCACGTCGCGGACCGCCAGCGGCAGGCTTGGCTGGCCGGCGGAACGCAGTTCGCAGGCCATGCCGGATGCAAGCCGAAGGTCCTGATCCCGCATGGCGAAGAACAGCCGCGGTTCGCCCGGCGCCCCGAGCGCAATCGAACAGACCGGCCCCGCGGCACCGCGGCCTGGGATCGAGAGTTCGCGCAGCGCGCCTGCAACCACCACGCCCGGACCGGACAGCTCGGCCAGGAGCACACCTCCCGCGATCAGGGCAGCTCGGACATCGCTCTCCCCCGCCGTCGAGGCGCAGCGCACGACGCGCCGCGCTTCGCGTAGGCGTGAATGCTCGCCGCCTGAGGCGACGCTGTCAGGCTCGGGTACAAGCAACGAGACACCTCCCGACGGCTCAGGACCAACCAGCGAAGGTCCCGACGATCCTGGCGCTTCAGACGATCTTCACGTGCTCATGCAGTTGCTGCACGAGGTCGTCGCGCGAGATCCCGACGAGCGTGATGGTATCCCCGCCGATCTTGATGACGACGCTTCTCGCGTCGCCCGCGATGTGCCCGATGAGGTCCTCGGGCCGGCTGATCCCGCTCTGGTTGATGTTCGACTCGATTGCAAGGGTGTCCTGGCCGGGCACGAAGTGCATGACGACGTGCTTGCCGAAGCCCGAGGCGAGGAAAAAGGCGTGGTCATCCGGCCCGCCCCAGGGAAGCCCGTCATGCGAGGCCGGGTCCTGTGGGAGGTAGTCCATGCCGCCGCCGGGCTCGCCGGGGCCGGAGTCGGCCGCCGAGGCCTTGCCCGGCGGATCGGCGGGCGGCGGCTGGCCGGGACCGTTGCCCTGGCCCTTTGCGCCCGCGCCGAGCACCTTGGCCGGCCCGAGCGGCAGGTCGCGACCGAAGTCCGGATCATTGAGGAAATGGCCGAGACCACCGCCCTTGCCGGGTGCGCCGGGCGGCAGCTCCTGCATGTGGTCGAGCGCTGCCTTGAAGCTCCGGAACCCCCCCGGCAGATGGTCCAGGAAATCCGTAGGGGAATGGCTTCCCGAATCTTCTCCACCGGGGATAGATGCAAGGTCCATGGAATTATGCCCCGAATAATGAAATCAATACAATTTTCAAGAAATCGGATTGCTGTGGCGAAGTATTACCTGATGGGGGATGCATACACATGTCACAATGGTGCGAGTGTCGCGAACTTTCCTTCCAGCGATTGCAACGCTCAAGTAGATCGGTTCAACACTCGGCTCGCGCTAGCCGGAACATTTGGCGTCGGTTTCGATATCTGTACGCTCGGCTCCGCGCCTCGCCGGATGCCATGGAGACGAGAACCCGCCGGGACTTCGTTCGGAGCCCTAAGGCCTCCGGCCAGCGCTTCGGCGCCCGCTGGAAGAGCACGCGTGTGTGGATCCCGAGCCTGCTCGCCGGCCTGGGGATGATCGCGATGTCCACGGTGCCCCGGCAACTCCAGGCACATGAACTCCTGATCGGCGTCAATCAGGTGAACATGGGCTATCTCAGCCGCGCCGAGCAGGCGCACATGCTAACGCAGATTTCCAGTGCCGGCGTCCGTGGGGTGCGTCTCACCCTGCGGGTGCCCTTCGGGCCCTCGCTCGAGGCCGTGCGGCTGGCGCAGAGCGCAGGACTGGCCGTGCTGCTGACGGTCGAACTGCATGATGACGAGTACTACCCGCCGGGCACGCCGCGCCGCGCCGGCCGCGAACAGATCTTCGACGCCTATCCGCTCTCCCGGATCGACCCCGGGGCCTTCGCACGCCGCCTCCGGGAGAACTGGACGGCGCTCGAGGCGCAAGGCGGCCGGCTTGCCGGCATCCAGCTTGGCAACGAGATCAACTGGGCTGCCTTCAACGGCGACCTCCGGGCGGTGGAGGCGTCGGCAGCCGCCTTCGACCGCGCCGCGTTCAACGAGGCGCCGGTCCGCCGCGCCTTCGAGGCCGGCCTGGATCGCTACCTCGAACTCGCGCGCGCGCTGCGGGTACTGCGCGACTCCAGCGACGTGCACAGAGGCGTGCCGCTTATCGCCTCCGGCCTGGCGGACATCTCGTCACGAGGCGCCGCGGCGATGCAGGCCGACAGCGTCAGGCCGGAGGTGACGCTGGATCTGCTGCGGGCGCGGGGGGCCGCGGAGCTGTTCGACGGCTTCGCGCAGCACCTCTACTTCGTGCCGACAGAGGCGGAGGGCGGCGTCCGCGCGCGCGTCGCGCGCTCTCTCGCCACCTGCGCCGCGGACGGCAAGCGCTGCTGGATCACCGAATGGGGCGTCCTAGTTCCGCGGTCCGAGTGCCCGGTCGATGACAGCGTACGCTCCAGCCACGTCCGGACAGTGGCGCGCACCCTTGCCGCCCGTGGGAACCACGAGAGGATCGCCAGCACCTTTTTCTTCCAGTGGCGCGACGAGTCGGAATTCGCGCTGTGGCGATGCGGCGGACTGACGGAGGCGGGTCGTGCCGTGATCGCCTCCCCGGCGCGGCGCGCCGACGAGTGAGCCCTCCGAGACGCCCCGATGCACGCTGGATCCGCGGCCTAGTCAGGCGATCAGAAGGTCCCCCGCGGCCAGGCTCCTGACGTTTGGGAGGAACACGGAGCCCGAGAGGCCATAATCGATCTCGATGCCGTCCACGCCGCCGACCGTGGCCCGGTTCACCATCACGGTTGCCGCGGCCACACCCTTCAGCAGGATCCGGTCCATGCCGGACAAGAAGTCCAGCACGACGTCCCGCCCGTCACCATGCGCGAAGACGAAGCTGTCGGCGCCCGCGCCGCCGGACAGCGTGTCGTCGCCGCGTCCGCCTTCCAGCCAGTCCGCGCTGCTTCCGCCCCGCAGCACGTCGTTGCCCTCCCGTCCGGCGAGTCGCTGCGCGATCAACGAGGCGGACTGGTCCATGGTGTCCGCGAGGGAGGTCCCCGTGCCGGGCAGGTTGGCCGGTATGATGTCCCCGGCTGCCAGAGACGCGACCTTCAGCAACAGGATCTTGTCCTTGCCGCCGTACGACAGCTCGAGCCCGCCGGACACCAGGCGTGTCGTAACCTGGCTCGCCGAGACGCCCTCGAGCACGAGCTTGTCGGTCCCGGGCGAGAAGTCGGTCACCACGTCCAGCCCGTCGCCTCGCCGGAACACAAAGGAGTCCGGGCCGGCGCCTCCCGTCAGCGTGTCGTTGCCCGACCCGCCCTCGATGCGGTCGTTGCCGGACGCGCCGACCAGCACGTCGTTCTTCGATGTCCCTTGCAGGAGGCGCGCCGCGCCGATGACCGGCTTCGCCGGAGCCGCCAGGTCGTTGAACTGGTATGCCCGGATGTAGTCGATTCCCATTACGGCCGACGACACGCCGTTGGTGGGGCCGGGCCAACTCCCGACGCCGCCTACGGCGAGGTTGGCGAGCATGTACATCGGCTTGTGCATGTCCGCCGGCGTCGGCGCGGCATACACCTCGGTGCCGTCGAAGAACCAGCGGATCTCGTCGGGGCGCCAGGAGACGCCATAGGTGTGATAGCCCGCCGACGTATCCGCGACGAAGAACTGCGTGCCGACCGAGGTGCCCGTGCCCGTGGCCTGCGAGTGCGCCGTCACATAGACCCGCCCGGGCTCGTGGCCGAGCACCTCGACCACGTCGAGTTCGGGCGGCCAGGTCCGGTCCGCCGGCAGGAGCCAGAAGGCGGGCCAGAAGCCGGCCCCGGACGGCAGCTGCGCACGCATCTCGAAATAGCCGTAGGTCTGTACGTTCAGGCTCTGCGAGGTGATCAGGCCCGACGTGTAGCTGAGGCCCCACGGTGTGGTGCTGCTCGGAGCGGCGGTGATCTCGAGCACGCCGTTGTTCAGCGCGAAGGGATTCACGCCGACGCTGGGATCGGAGTAGTACTCGGCCTCGCGGTTTCCCCATAGCGTGCGGTCGCCGTTGTGGAAGGTGGTTCGCCAGGTCGGCACGCCCGCGTCGGTCAGTCCGCCGGGCGTCGCACGGAAGCTGTTGAACTCCTCGGCAAAGGTCGGCGTGAGGCTGCCGAAGTCCATCGGCAGCCGGAAGTCGCGCGCGGTGAAGTCCGCGATGGCATGGCCTCCGAACGTCACCTTGTCGCCGGCACCGAGGTCGAGCACCACGTCGGCGCCGACCTGCGTCATGCGCGCGCGCACCTGGTCGAAGGTGGCTGGACGGCCGGTGCCGCCGCCGACGAGCAGCCTGTCGCTGCCACTGGCGAAGTCGGTGATGAGATCCCAGCCGCCACCGGCCATTATCACGAAGGTGTCCTGACCGGCGCCGCCGGTCAGGACGTCGTTGCCGCGGCCCGCATCAAGCGTTTGCGAGCCGTCACCGCCGACAACAATGTTGTCCAGCGCGTTGCCGATCCCGATCGTGTTCGCGGCCGCGACGATGAGGTTCTCGACATTGTCGGGGAGCGTGGTCCGCCACGCGTAGGTGTAGACCGTGTCGGTCCCGCCGCCCGCTGCCTCGACGACGTGGGTCTGGCCGTCCCAGTGGATGTAGAAGATGTCGTCCCCGGCTCCGCCGTACAGGGTGGCGCCGCCTGCAGGGCTGTAGAGGGCGTCCGCCCCAGGCGTTCCGTAGAGCGTCGCCCCCACCGTCTCGGACCCTATCCAGGCCGTCGGGCTCTGGCTTTTCAATAGCATGATGCCGAGAGCGTTGCGCGTTGGTTCCAGGGTGATCGCCACGGACGAGATCTTTCGAAGGTATCTTTAAAACCGTCAAGGGAATTCGCGACCGGCGTATGAACCGCAGCGCGAGAGCGAGCGTCCATCGCGGACATCGCCCCGGGAGTGCCTGCTGCCCTATTGGATTGCCCTCGCTCGAGCGGCAGCTGTGTTTAGCCTGCGCGACGCCCCCATGCGGACCGCGGGCGGTGCCCGCTCCCGAAGCGAGTCATGAGCGGGCCTGTCCCGCGGCAGCAGGCCGTCGTCGCTGCGCGCCCTCCTGCGTGCCGCGCGGCGGCTGCCGCTGCTTTGACGTGGTGGCCTGGGGCAAGCGCTCTTGAGCGGCGGCGATTTTTGTCGACCTCGCCGGGGCTCCCGCTCCTGACCTGCAGGACGCCCATGACCGCCTTGCGCCGCTTGATTTGAAGACCGGCCCGACGGTCGCCGGCGATGGCGGCCCGAGACCGCAACACTGCGGCGTCCACCGGCCGCGCGCCGACGGACCCGGCCGTCTCCGCTTCTCGGCGCGGTCAGGCCGCCCGCGCGCGTTCCAGGAAGCGGGCCATTCACCGGGCTGTGCGGGCGCAACGCCAGCCGCTCCTGCGCGAGCCCGTCCGCCACCTGGGTCAGGCCGCCCCGGATCGCCGCCTCGGTCAGCGTCCAGTCGGTCACGTCGCGCTGCGCATGGCTACCGCCGACGCCATTTGAGATCGTCCGTGCCCCGAGCAGCCGCTCGACGACCGTGGCGTAGTCGTCGCGGCGGAAGGCGGCAAAGCCCTCGATCAGCGGCAGGCTGGTCTCGCGCCTCCAGCGGGCAGCTTCCGAGTCCCCGGCGCGGCGTGCTGCGGTGAGCAGGCGCTCCACCCTGTCCCGCCGGCCCGCGCCCCGATGCGCCATCGCCGCGTCCCAGTCGTTGAACGCATAGAGTTGCCCGTCCGCCTGCGCATCCCAGGCGAGCGACAGCTCGTTCCGACGGTCACCGACATTGACGTCCGACAGGTCGAGCCGCCACAGCAGGGCCGAAGCATCCACCAGGTCCAGTGGGGGAATGTTCCTGTCGAAAAGACTAGGCCAAGTCTGTCCGGTAAAGGCGGGCCCAGGCTCCCCGAACCCCTCCCGCCACGAGCCGGCGGGCTCCTGGACCTCGATCAGTTATCGGGTGGCGTGGGAGGCGGCGTCACGCGCGCACCTGACGCCACGGGTGCACCACGCCCCCTCCCACGCCACCCGAAGACTCATGGGTTTCAAGGGCCCACTGGCCCTTGGTGGGGAGGGTTCGGGAGGGGCAACGCCCCTCCCGCGCTACGTTCCGCAGAACGTCGCCAGCACCCGTTCCTGCGGCTGCGGCGGCAGCGCGTAGTCGGCCGCCTCCGGCTGGTCGTCGAAGGGGCGCGCGAGCACGCCGAGAAGCGCCTCGAAGGGTGCGTAATCGCCGCGCTCGACCGCCGCCTGGATCACGCGTTCCACCCCGTGGTTGCGCGGGATGAAAGCGGGGCTGGTGGCGCGCATCATCGCACGGCGCGCCTCGGGTGTGCCGGGCTCTTCCGCCAGCCGCGCGCGCCAGCCCGGCGTCCAGGCGTCGAAGGCAGCCGGATCGCGGAACAGCGCGCGGATATCGGCGTCCGCCGCCGGCGACAGCGCGGCGTCGGCGAGGCGGCGGAAGGTCAGGGTGAAGTCGGCCTCGTTCTCGGCCATGCGCTGCATCAGATCCTCGATCAGCGCGACGTCGCCCTCGCGCATCGCGGAGATGCCGAGCTTCCGCGCCAGGCCCGATTGCCATGCGGCTTCGAAGCGCGGGGCGAAGCTGGCCAGCACCTCCTGCGCCTCCGCGATCGCGACGGCCTGCTCCTCGCCGAGCAGGGGCAGCAGCGCCTCGGCCAGGCGCGTCAGGTTCCAGATCGCGATGCGCGGCTGGTTGCCGAAGGCATAGCGGCCGCCGTGGTCGATCGAGCTGTAGACCTGCAGCGGGTCGAAGGCGTCCATGAAGGCGCAGGGGCCGAAATCGATCGTCTCGCCCGAGACCGTCATGTTGTCGGTGTTCATCACGCCATGGATGAAGCCGACGAGCATCCAGCGCGCGACGAGATCGGCCTGCGCGGCGACCACCGCCTCGAGCAGCGCGCGATAGGGCTTTTCCGCGTCGCGCGCCGCCGGGTGGTGACGCGCGATGACGTGGTCTGCGAGGATCCGCACCCCCTCGATGTCCTGGCGCGCGGCGAAGTACTGGAAGGTGCCGACGCGGATATGGCTGGCCGCGATGCGCGTCAGCACCGCGCCGGGCAGCGCGGTCTCGCGGAATACGTGCTCGCCTGTGGTCACCGCCGCCAGCGCACGCGTGGTGGGGATGCCGAGAGCGTGCATCGCCTCGCTGACCACGTATTCGCGCAGCACCGGCCCGAGCGCGGCGCGCCCGTCGCCGCGGCGCGAGAAGGGTGTCGGCCCCGACCCCTTGAGCTGGATGTCGCGGCGGCGTCCGTCCGGCGTCATCACCTCGCCGAGCAGGATGGCGCGTCCGTCGCCGAGCTGCGGGGAGAAGCCGCCGAACTGGTGGCCGGCATAGGCCTGCGCGATCGGCTCCGCACCATCGGGGATGCGGTTGCCGGCGAGGACCTCGACGCCGTCGGGCGAGGTGAGCCAGGCGGGATCGAGGCCGAGCTCGCGCGCCAGCGCCTCGTTCACGCGGATCAGCTTCGGCGCCGCGACCGGCGTCGGCGGCAGCCGCGCGTGGAAGCGATCGGGCAGGCGGGCGTAGCTGTTGTCTAAGGGAATCCGCATCGGGTCGAGATCGTGCGGCGTGCCCCCCGGGACAAGGGCGCGCGGCCCGCCTAGGCTGGCCGCACCACGCGAGGGGGGAACGATGCGCATCGCGGTGCTGCAGTTCACGCATGAGACGGTGACCTTCCTGCCGAACGACACCACGGAGGCGGATTTCCGCTACCCCGGCTCACCCGCCGCGGGAGAGGCGCTGCTGGCGACCGATCCCAAGGGCTACATGGGCGGCTTCGTGCAGGTCGCGCGGGAATGGCCCCACGTGGAGCTGGTCGGAATCGAATCGCCGCTCTGGCCGAAGACCGGCACGGGATCGGGCTGGATCACCAACGAGGCTTTCGAGACCTTCCTCGGCCGACAGATCGAGGAGCTGCGGCGGCAGGGACCCTTCGACGGCGCCTATCTCGCGCTGCATGGCGCGATGGGCGTGCGCGGCGTGGCGCGGCCGGAAGCCGAGATCGCGCGGCGCGTGCGCGGCGTGCTCGGGCCGGCGGCGCGCATCGCCGGCACCTTCGATCCGCATGGCAATGAGGATGCCGAGTTCCTGCGCCACGCCGACCTCGCCTTCTGCGTGAAGTTCTTCCCCCATTACGACATGCACCTGCAGGGCGAGCGTGCGGCACGGATGCTGGTGCGGGCGATCCGCGGAGACTACCGGCCCGCGACGCACACGATCAGCGTGCCGATCCTCGCGCCCACCGTGATGATGTGGACCGGCGCCGCGCCCTGGTCGGATCTGGTGCAGCGCGCGCTGGTGTGGGAGGCGCGCGAGCCCGACACCTACGTCAACGTCTTCTTCGGCTTCCCCTGGTGCGACGTGCCCGATGCCGGCATGTGCATCCAGGTCACCACCAATGGCGACGCCGCGCTGGCGGAGCGCGTGGCGCGCGACATGGCGGGCTGGACCTGGCGCCGCCGCGCGGAGCTGATCCGCGGCACGACCCTGCACCGCATGAAGGACGGCGTGCGGCTTGCGAAGCAGGCGGTGGCGGAGCGCCGCGCGCCGGTGGTGCTGGCCGACTACAGCGACCGCTCGGGCGCGGCGACCTGGCTGCTGCGCGAGATCATGGCGCAGGGGCTGGCGCGCACGCTCGTCGCGACCGTCGCCGATGCGGCGGCCGTGCGGGCGGTGATCGAAGGCGGTGCGAAGCCGGGCGATGCCTTCGACCTGGAGGTGGGTGGGCGGCTCGCGGAATCGGACGGCGCACCGGTGCGCGTCGCGGGCAGGATCCTCGGCATCGGCACGGCCACGACCTCTCGCGCGATGGGCGGCGGCGACCGCTGGGTGATGGTCGGCTTCGGGGAGGGCAATGTCCTCGTCCTCAGCCCCTTCCTCGTTCAGATCACCGAGCCGGGGGAGCTGTGGAGCCTCGGCCTGAAGCCGGCCGACTTCGACATCATCGCGATCAAGTCGCGCGTGCATTTCCGCCGCGGCTTCGACGACAGCGGCTTCGCGCCGACGATCCTGCTGGTCGAGCCCGACCAGCCCTTCCTCGGCACGGCGCGGCTGGAGGCGCTGCCCTTCGAGAACCTGCGGCTCGCCGACCACTACCCCTACGGCGATCCGCCCGATCCCCTGGCCTGATCAGCCGACACGTTCGTAGGACAGGCGCCGCGCCAGCCAGCAGCCGAGCTCGAGGCCGGTGACGCGCGTGCCCTCGCGCCGGATGGCGAGCGTCCAGTCGCCGGGCGGCGTGTGATCCAGCGCGCGCCAGCAAGGCAGGGCCCAGAGGTCGGGCCCGACCGGCTCCAGCAGCTCCATGCGCGACGTGCCGAGGAAGCCCGAGAAGGCGCCGTAAACTGCGCCGCCGGCATCGGCGATCTCGAGCTCCGCATCGAGTTCGGCGCAGCGATAGCGGCCGGCGATGTCGGGCCGCGGCGTGCCCGCGGCGGGCAGCAGGTGGGAGGACTGGTTCTCCTGCGGGCGGTCCATGCGCAGCCCGCCGCCCTCGCGCAACAGCCGCGTGCGGCCGTTGCCCGCGCTGCCGTCCGGCTGCAGGTCGAGACGTTCGGCGTTGTGCCCGTAGCGCAGCCGCACGCGGCCCGGGCCCGCGCCGTCGAGCCGCACGGCAAGGCCCGTCTCGGGCTCCCGCCAGGCGCCGAGCCAGTCGGGCTTCGGCAGCGCCGCATCGGGTGCTGTCCGGGCGGCGTCCAGCACCGCGGCGACCGCATCCAGCGCCGCGGCGGCCGCGTCCGAGAGGTGGTTGAGGAAGACGACCACCGACAGGCGTTCGGCGGCCAGATGGATCCGGTGGCTGCGCCAGCCGCGCAGCGCGCCGCCATGGCCGGTGGTCGTGCGGCCGAACTCCGTGCCGCGGCCGAGCCCGAATCCATAGGGCGCCGGCGCGCCGTTGGCGAAGGTCACCGGCGCGGAGAGGCGCGCATACAAGGACGACGGATCGTCGCGCGTCGCGTCGATGTGCCGCTCCCAGGCGATCATGTCGTCGAGGCTGGCCGCGATGCCGGCATCGCCGGTCCAGATCACGTTGTTCTCCGCTGCGCGGAAGCCGCCGGACTGCGAGCCCTCGTAGCCTTCCGTCGCGTCCGGCAGCGCACGCGTGTCGGCGGCGAGGATGGCGGTCTCCATCCCGACGGGATCGAAGATCCGGGTGCGCAGGATCTCCGCGAAGGAGCGGCCCTCCCGCTCCTCCAGCGCGTCGGACAACAGCCGGAAATTCTGGTTGGCGTAGCTGTAGCGGGTGCGCGGCTGGAACTGCAGCGTGCGCGTGCCGGCGATCACGCGCGCGGCCTCCGCCTCGCCGAAGGCCGATTCGGCGGGCGCGCCGTGCAGCATCGCCACCGCCCAGTAGTCGCGCAGCCCGGATTGGTTGTGCGCCAGCGCCAGCGCATCCGGCGCCGCGTCCAGCAAGGGCAGGCGCTTGCGGATCAGCTTGTCGAGCGCGCGCGGGTCGCCGCACGCGTCGAGCACCGCGGCGCAGGTGAACTGCTTGGTGATCGAGCAGATCCGGAACAGCGAGCGCGGCGTGAAGGGAATGCGCCGCTCGGCATTGGCGAAGCCCCAGGCGTGGCGCACCACGACCTCGCCGGCGCGCAGGATCGCGACCGCGCCGCCCGGTCCCGGATAGTCGCGCGGCAGGGCCTGCAGCAGGCGGTCGAGGCGGGTCGGGAGATCGGTCATGCGCCGCAGTCTCGCCGCGGTGGGGCCATCAGGCCAGACGCCGCCCCGCACGGCAGTTGCTGGAACCTCGTCGGTTCGCCCGGCGTTCCCGCCGCGTCCCTTGGCGCGAGGTCGAAGATGCGGCGCGTGCTCCTGCTCCTGGCGGGCCTGGCCGCCTTCCTGCCGGTCGCGGCATCGGCGCAACAACCGGAGCAGCAGCGGCCGCGCCCCCCCGCCGAGGCGGTGCGGCCTGGCGCCGCGGACCGCTCAGGCGGCGAGACGCAGCGATCGCCGGGACCGCCGGTCGATCGCGGGCCGATGACGCCCGACGCCAATGCCGCGCATCGCGGCGGCGGCGCGGTGCTGGAAGGCGCGCCGGGCGCCCCCGCGCCACCGCCGCTCCCGACGCCGCCGCTCCCGGCGCCGGGGCGCTGAGCGCGGCGCGCCTGACATTTGCCTGATGCGGCGCGCGGCGCGGAAAGAAGATGGCCCCGGCGGGTTGTTCCCACGCGGCGCCGGCACGTGCCTCGCCGGAGGGAAGACGCGATGACGCCCGGTCTCAAGGTGCTGGTGGTGGATGACGAGATCCTCGTGGCACTGGCCGCGGAAGGCGTGCTGCTCGATCTCGGGCACGAGGTGACCGTCGCGGGCGGCGTCGGGGAAGCCCTTGCGGCGATCGAGGCCGGCCTGCGTCCCGACCTCGTCATCCTCGACCTGCAGCTCGGCGACGGCACTGGCGAGGAGCTGATCGGTGCGCTGCGTGCGCGCTTCCCCCTGATCCCCGTCGTGATCTCGACCGGCTACGCGCTGGATGCGGAGGAGCGGGCGCGCCTCGACCCGTCGCAAGGCCCGTCCGTGGTCCTGAAGAAGCCCTGGAGCGAGTCGCGGCTGCGTGCGGCGGCGGCCGAGGCGATGGCCGGCGCCGTCGCCTGACGGACCGGGCGCGCGACCTGCCCTTGCCGATCGCGCCCGGACCGCGCAGGCAGGCCCGATGCACCCCGCGCAAGCCCGCCGGTTCCTGGCCGCCCTCCTGCTCCTGCTGCCGGCCTGCAGCACCGGCATCGCCTCGCGCGACGGGTTGCCGCTCGAGTCCGGCATGGCGCGCGTCGCGCTGGTCCGGTCGGGGGATCCGACGCTCGGCTCGCTCGGCGCGGAGATCGCGGTGAACGGCGTGCCGGTCGGCACGCTCGGCCGCGGGCAGCGCGCCGCGGTGGACGTCCCTGCCGGGCCGGTCACGATCATGGCGCGCACGACGGCGCCGGGCCAATGGGTGCTGCGCATCCCCGCCGTCGCCGGTGGCCGCTACGAGGTGGAGGTCGCCCCGCGCGCGCTCGCCGCGCTGCCCGCCGCGGGCTTCGGCACGCTCGGCATGCTGGGCGAGGCCGCGGTCAACCCGGAGGCCTCGGGCAGCTTCGCGCTCACGCTCGTCTCGGCCGCGCCGCCGCTTGGGCGCGGCGGGGCGGCCGATGGCGGGAGGAAGTAGCCGCCGGAGCCGGCGACCGGGCGACGCCCGTTCCCTCAACGAAACGTGACCCCACGCCGGCCTGACGGTCGTGCGACTTGGCGGCAGAGAACCTGCCCCATCCCGGCGTGGAGAGGATTCCCGCCTGCCAAGCCTGCCCGAACAGCCAGCGGAGCTCCTGCCTCCGGTCATCGGCGTGCTGCCCTTCGCGATTGCGGTGGCGGAGTGGCCGAGCGGTCGCGTGCTCGCGGCGAACGGGGCGTGGCGCCGCCTTGCCGCCGATGCGGGCTCGTCCTCGCTGGCGGAGCTGTTTCCCAAGGCGGGGCTCGCGGCGGAGGGCGCCCTGCAAGGTGCCGACGCGGCCGCGGCGGTCACGTTGCGCGCGCTGCCGCTCGCCTCGGCCGGCGGCGATGCGCCGACCTGGTGGGACCTCGACATGGTGCCGCACCCGGAGCGTGCGGGCGCGCTGGTCGTCACCGCGCGCGAGGTGACCGCGGAGGTGCTGGCGCGGCGCGACGCCGAGGCGCCTGCGACCGTCACGTGCGGTCCGCCGGACGCGGAGGCCCGGGCCCGCCAGGAAGATGACGGCGCGCTGCGCCGCGCAACGGAGGCCGCCGGCCTCGCCACCTTCGATGTGGAGGATCCGGGCGGCGGCGGCGAGGCGATCGTCTCGCCGGCCTTCCGCGCCCTGTTCGGGCTGCCGCCGGATGCGCGCTGCGACCTCGCGACGATCCTGGCGCGGGTGCATCCCGATGACCGCGGCGCCTTCCTGGCCGACCATGCGCGGCTCGCCGAGGCGGGCGGCCGGTTCGCGGCGGAGTTCCGCATCGTGCGGCCGGACGGCACGACACACTGGATCCAGTCGATCGGCCAGGCCGAAGCCGGGCCCGCGGCGATGCCGCGCCGGCTTCGCGGCGTCAATCTCGACGTGACGGCGCGCAAGGTGGCCGAGGCGGCGCTCGCCGAGAGCGAGGCCCAGCTCCGGCGGGTGCAGCGGATCGGGCGGGTCGGCGGCTTCGAGATCGACCTCCGCAGCGGCGCCAACCGGCGCTCCGCGGAGTACATGCGTCTGGTCGGCAAGGCGGCCGGCCCGGCGGAGGAGCAGCATGCCGATTGGGTCCGCCGCCTGCATCCCGACGACCGCGAGGAGGCCGAGCGCCGTTTCCTCGACGCGGTCGCCGACGATGCGCCGGACACCCGCTACGTGCAGGACTACCGCATCGTCACGACGGCGGGCGAGGTGCGCTGGATCGCAGCGCGCGCCGAGATCGAGCGCGACCCCGCCACCGGCCATGCGTTGCGGATGGTCGGCGCGCATGTGGACGTCACGGATCTCAAGCTCGCCGAGGCGGCGATCCGAGAGCGCGAGGCGCGGCTGCAGGAGGCCCTCCGGGCCGGTCGCGTCATGGCCTTCGAATGGACGCTAGCGACCGATCGCGTGCAGCGCGCGGGCGACGCCGTGGCCATCCTCGGCCGGCCGCCGGAGCATGTGAACGAGGATACCGGGGCGGCCTATCTGGCGAGCCTCGTCCCCGCCGACCGCGCGGGGCTGCAGGAGATCCTCGGGGCGCTCAGCCCGCAGGCGCCGACCTACAGCACGCGATACCGCTACGCCCGGCCCGATGGACGGATCGTCTGGCTGTCGGAGACCGGCACGGCGCGATTCGATGCGGCGGGCCGCTGCGTGCAGGTCTCGGGGCTGACGCGCGACGTGACAGCCGAGGTCGAGGCGCAGGCGGACCGCGCGGCGAGCGAGGCGCGGCTGCGCCTCTTCATCGAGCGAGCTCCGGCCGCGATCGCGATGTTCGACACGGAGATGCGCTACCTTGCTGCGAGTTGCCGCTACCTGCGTGACTACAACCTCGACGAGGCGGCCGGCCCGGACGCGCTGGTCGGGCGGAGCCATTACGACGTCTTCCCCGGCTTCCCGGAGGCGCTGCGCGCCGTGCACCGCCGCGTGCTGGCCGGCGAGACCCTGACGGGCGAGCAGGACGCGGTCACCGACCCGACCGGCCGCACGGCCTGGGCGCGGTGGGAGATGACGCCGTGGCACGCGGCCGATGGCAGCATCGGCGGCGCGCTGTTCTTCTCCGAGGTCACGACCGCGCGCATCGAGGCCGAGCAGGCGCTGCGCAGGAGCGAGGCGCGGTTCCGCGCCCTTGTCGAAGCCTCCGGCCCGATCGTCTTCCGGGCGGAGCCGGGCACCGACATCGTTGCGGCCCCCGGCTGGACGGTGCTCACCGGCCAGCCCGAGGCGGCGCTCCGCGGCGACGGCTGGCTCGAGCGCGTGCATCCGGATGACCGCGCCGCGGTGCTGGCCGGATGGCGGGCCGGGCTGCTCGCCGTCACGCCGGTGCGCGTGTGCTACCGCGTGCTCACCCGCGACGGGGCCTGGCGCTGGGTCGAGGCCTATGCCGTTCCCGTCCGCAACGCCGCCGGCGAGATCCTGGAGTGGGTCGGCACGGTGGTGGACATCCATGACCGCCGCGCGGCGGAGGAGGAGGCGCAGCGCAGCAGCCAGCTGCTGCGCATGGTGATCGAGAGCACGCCGGACCCCGTCTGGGCCAAGGACACGGAAGGGCGGATCATCCTCTGCAACCAGGCCGCCATCGACCTGCTGGGCGCGGGGGTGCGGGAGCGCGTGATCGGCCGGGGAGCGGCCGAGCTGATCCTCGATCCGGCGCAGGCGCACCTTGTGGCGGAGAACGACAGGCGCATCCTCGAGAGCGGGCGGATCGAGCAGGTCGAGGAGGCGTTCGGAAGCCGCATCTTCCAGTCCGTGAAGGCGCCCTGGCGCGAGCCTTCGGGCCGCACCATCGGCGTCGTGGGCGTCTCGCGCGATGTCACGGCCGCCCGCGCCGCGGAGGCGGCGCTGCGCAGCAGCGAGGAGCGGTTGCGCCTGGCACAGGATGCAGGCGGCATCGGATCCTGGGAGTGGGATCTCGCGACCGGTGCGCTGCATTGGTCGGACAGCTGCCACCGGCTGCATGGCACCGATCCCAGCCTGCCGCTGAGCTACGAGGCCTGGCGTGCCAGCATCCACCCGGAGGACCTGCCGCGGATGGACGCCGCGTTGCGCGATGCGCTGGAGGGCCGCAGCCCGGGCTGGGACATCGAATTCCGCTGTACGCGCCGATCCGACGGCGCGCTGCGCTGGATCATCGGCCGCGGCCGAGTCCTGCGGGATGCCGTCACGGGCCGTGCCCTGCGTGCCGTTGGCATCGGCTTCGACGTGACCGACCGCAGGCAGGCGGAAGAGCGCCTTCTGCTGCTGGCGCGTGAGGTGGACCACCGGGCCAAGAACGCGCTCGCCGTCGTGCAGGCGGCGGTGCGGCTGGCGCCGAAGGACGATGCGGCGGCCTTCGTCCGGACCGTCGAGGGACGCGTCGCGGCGCTGGCGCGCGCGCAGGTCCTGCTGACGGAGAGCGGCTGGCAGGGCGCGGCGCTGCGCATCGTCGCGGAAGGTGCGCTCGCCGCCTTCCTGCCGCCGGACAGCGGCGGCGCGGCGGGGGAGCCGACGCGCGTGCGGATCGCCGGGCCCGAGCTGCGGCTTGCGGCGGTCGCCACGCAGCCGGTCTCGCTGGCCCTGCACGAGCTGGCGACGAATGCGGCGAAGTATGGCGCGCTATCCCAGCCCGGCGGCAGCGTGTCGCTGTCCTGGCAGATGGATCGCGCCGCCGGCGAGCTGCGCCTGGTCTGGCACGAGACCGGCGGGCCCCCGGTGCCGGCCGCCCCGTCGCGACGCGGCTTCGGATCGCGCATCATCGTCGGGACGGTCGTGGACCAGCTCGGCGGGCAGGTGACGCATCATTGGAACGCTGAGGGGCTGCGCTGCGAGCTCACGCTTCCGGCGGCGCGCGCGATCGAGGCATCGGTGGGCTCGATGCCGGCCTGATGCCGGGCGGTGCGGCGGCCGGCGTCAGGCGCCGCGCACCGGTTCCGCTTCTGCGCGCGCCAGCGGCTCCGGCTGGTCCCCTCGCACGGCGGACGCGGGCGCGGCCGGGCGTGCGGTCAGCACGGCCAGCGGGACGCTGAGCACGAGGCCGCCGAGCGCCGGCGCCGCCGCCAGCAGCGCGAAGGGCGCATCCGCGGCGAAGATCAGCACGAGGCCGAGGCCGCAGCCCGTGTGCAGGCCGAAGCGCCGCAGCGCCGCGGCCCAGGTCAGGCCGCGCGCATCACGTGCCTGCGGCGCCCAGCCACCGACCCCGCCCGATGCGAGCCGCCAGAGCGTCACCGTGCGGTCGAGTGCGGCGACGGAGTCGAGCAGCAGGCCGAAGGTCACTTCCCGGCATGTGGCCGCAACGCTGCTCCGCCGCGCCAGCAGCGCCTCCGCATGGCCGGCGAGCTTCGGCAGGTGCAGCGCCGCGAATCCCGCGACGATCAGCGCGAGGAGCGCGCCGCGCGGCGTGCCCCCGGCGCCCCCCGTCGCGACGTTCAGCGCCGCCAGCGGCAGCGGCGCGAACCAGAGCGGCGCGAGGAGGTAGTGCAGGATCGCCTGCGCCATCTGCAGCCGGCCGAGCGGCCCGAGGTCGCTTCGCCTGAGCAGGTGGCGGTACTGCAGGTTCCCCGCCGCCCAGCGTCGGTCGCGGTCGAACAGCGCCGGCAGGTCGGGCGGGTGGCGTTCCGCAGAGCCGGCATCCTCGGGCAGCACCCGCACCGCCCAGCCCGCGCCGTGCAGCAGCGCCGCTTCGACGTGGTCGTGGCTGAGGATGACCGCGCCGCCCGGCAGCGCGGGCAGTCGCGCATGGGCGCGGAAGGGCGCGATGCGGATGATCGCGTTGTGGCCCCAATAGGGGCCGTGCGGGCCCTGCCACCAGGCTTGTCCCGTGGCCCAGACCCGCGCGCCCTGGCGGTGGCCGAAGCCGAAGATCCGCGCGAAGCGCGTCTCTGCGCCGCGCCCGGCGACGGTCGGCTGCAGGATCGCGATGGAGGGATCGGCCGCCATCACGCGCACCAGGCGCAGCACGGCATCCGGCGCCATGACGCTGTCGGCGTCGAGCACGAGGACGAGGTCGAAGCGCTCCGCCGCCGGGCTGTCGAGGAAGCTCATGAGGTTGCCGGCCTTGAAGCCGGCATTGTCGTCGCGGCGGCGATAGATCACCGCGCCGGGCGGGAAGCGCGCGGCGAAGGCGTGCACGGACGCGGCCTCGCGGTCTGCCGCCGCGCCGGGCGGCGTGTCGGAGAGGATGGCGAGCGCGAAGCGGTCACCCGCCGCGCCGCGCAGCCCGGCCAGCAGATCGGCGGCGGCGGGCAGCACGCCGTCCATGTCCTCGAGCCGCACGCAGACGGCCACCACGCAGTTCGCGGTGATCGGCGCCGCAGGATCGAGGCCGCGCAGCGCGGGCAGCACCGCTGCCGCAGGATCGCGGTGGCCGAGGCGGAGCGCGATCCCGACGAGCCCGGTCGCGGCGGACAGGGCGAGCCAGGGCGCATTCGCGGCGAGGCAGAGGAGGATCAGCGCCTCCCACGCCGTCCAGCCGCCGCCGGCCAGCACCCGCCAGGCGAGCAGGAGGAACCCCGCCGTGATTGCGAGCACGAGGCCGAGGAAGGCGATGCGCCGGGCGCGTAACGTCTCGGGCAAGACGCTCAGGCCTGCCGCGCCACGGCGGGCGACATCCGCCCTTCCCAGGCGAGCGAATCGGCCACGATGCGGTCGAGGTCGTCATGCGCCGGTCGCCAGCCGAGCACCTCGCGGATGCGCGCATTCGCAGCGACCAGGGTGGGCGGGTCGCCTTGCCTGCGCGGCGCGACGCGGAGCGGCAGCCGCACGCCCGCCGCGCGTTCCACCGCGCGCAGCACCTCGCGCACCGAATGGCCGCGCCCGTAGCCGCAGTTCAGCGCGCCGCCCGGCCCGCCTATGGCGAGGTGGCGCAGCGCCTCGACATGCGCGCGGGCGAGGTCGGTGACGTGGATGTAGTCGCGGATGCCGGTGCCGTCGGGCGTGTCGTAATCCTCGCCGAAGATCGCGACCTCCGCCCGGCGGCCGAGGGCGGCCTCGCAGGCAACCTTGACCAGGTGCGTCGCCGTGCGGTTGCGCTGGCCCGCGCGGCGGGCCGGATCGGCGCCGGCGACGTTGAAGTAGCGCAGCGCGAGCACCGCCATGCCATGCGCCGCCGCGGCGTCCTGCAGCGCGCGCTCCGCGGCGAGCTTCGACGCGCCATAGGGGTTGATCGGCCGGCACGGCGCGTCCTCCGCCACCGGCCCCCCATCCGGCACGCCATAGACCGCGGCGGTGGAGGAGAAGACCAAGCGCGACACGCCCTCTGCCGCGCAGGCCTCGGCGAGCGCCAGCGTGTTCGCGAGGTTGTTGCGCCAATAGGCCAGCGGGCGCGCCACGCTTTCCGGCACGACGAGCGAGGCGGCGAGGTGGATCACCGCCTCCACCCCGTGCCGGCGCATCGTCGCACGCAGCAGGGCGGTGTCGGCGGTGCTGCCGCGCACCAGCTTCACATCCGGCGGCACCGCCTCGGCGAAGCCGGTGGAGAGGTCGTCGAGCGCGACCGCGCGCAACCCGGCATCGCGCAGCGCGAGCAGGACATGGCTGCCGATGTAGCCCGCGCCGCCGGTGACGAGCACGCTCATGCCGCCTCGCGCTCCCGCAGCAGGTGCGCCGCCTCGGCCAGCGTCGCGGCGATGCGGCGCGGGATGTCGGGGCTGGTGCAGACGAAGGTCGGGCTCGGGTGGGGCATGCGCAGCAGGGGAAGGCCGGGCGCCCGCAGCGCGGCGCGCCGGCGCTCCACCTCGAGCGGGTCGGCGAGCGGCGCGGTCATGCGGCGATCCGGATCGCGTCGGCGCCGGCGCGGAAGCACTCCTCGGCCCCGGCCTCGTCGAGCGCGCGGCGGAGGCCGTCGGGCCCGCCGAACTGGAAGCCGAGCTGCGTCGCATAGGCCGCGCAGGCGTGCAGCCGGGCCGCGGCGTCGCCCGCCAGGCGCCGCTCCGGCCAGCGCGCCATCTCGGCCTCAAAGGGCCGCGCGGGATGGGAATGCGGGCGTGCGGCATAGGGGAAGTCGGTCCACCACAGCACCGGCGCGCCATCCGGCAGCACGGCAAGCAGCGCGCGCACGAGCTGGACGTGGTCCACATGCCAGCCCACCGCCTGCGGCGCGAGCAGCAGATCGGGCATCGGGTCGAGCAGGGGGCGCAGCGCGGCGGCGAGCGTGGTCGCGACGGTGTCGTCGTCGCGCACCGGCCCGAACAGCTCCGCGGCGGAGGCGTAGCCGCGATGCGGCGCTTCCGGCAGATCGAGCCAGAGCGGGCGCGCGCCGAGCCGCGCGCAGGCCTCGGCATCCTCGGCGCGGCGGATCGCCATGTAGTCCGCCTCCGCCGGCAGTCCCTTGTCGAGCTGGCAGGCCAGCGCAAAGCCGGCGGGGTCAGGCACAGAGCGCGTGAAGGCGGTGCAGACCGTCACCTCCCAGCCCTCCCGCGCGAGGCGTGCGAGCGTGCCGCCGCAGCTGAAGGCGGCGTCGTCGAGATGCGGCGAGAGCGCGAGGGCGCGCATCACAGCAGGTGCGGCGCGGCGCGGAAGCGGCAGGACGGGTCGCGCGGCAGCACGGGATCGAAGCGCGTGTCCGGCGCGGTGCCGGCCAGGGCTGCATATGTCTCCATGATCTGCCGGCCCACCGCCGCCCAGGAATAGGTGCGCCGGCATTCCTCAAGCGCCGTGGCGCCGAGGCGCCGGCGCAGCGCCGGGTCCCCGATCACCCGCTTCAGCGCGGCGGCCAGCGCGGGCACGTCGCCAGGTTCGACCAGCAGCCCGTTCTCGCCGTCGCGCAGGCAATCCACCACGCCGACCGCGCGGCAGGAGACGGTCGGCAAGCCGCTCGCCATCGCCTCCAGGATCGTGTTGGAGAAGCCCTCGGCATAGGTCGGGCTGACGAACAGGTCGGCCTCGCGGTACAGCGCCGGCGCGGCGTGATAGTCGGCGTAGCCGGTGAAGCGGACATCCAGGGCGAGCTGCGCCGCCAGGTCGCGCGCCGCGTCGAGGTCCGGGCCGATGCCGGAGACCGTCGCCGCGAATGGCACGTCCTGCCCACGCAACAGCGCCAGCGCCTCGAGGAAGTCCAGCACGCCTTTCCGCCGGTCCACGCGGCCATGGTAGAGCAGGCGCAGGGGCGAGCCCTCGCGCGGGTCGGCCGGCGGGTGGAACTGTGTCGTGTCCACCGCGCCGGGCACGACCGTGAAGCGCTCCCGCGCGACGCCGAGGCGCTCCACCACCTCCATCGCGAAGCTGTCGCAGCCGATGAGCAGGGCGTTGGCGTGGTCGAGCACGCGCAGCATGGCCTGCCGGTGCGTCTCGCAGCACGATCCCACCCAGTGCCCGTCGCCGCCCTGGATCGAGACGACCACGGGCACGCCGGCCTCGCGCGCCGCCAGCAGAACGGCCCAGCCATTGGGGTAGCCGTATTGCGCGTGCAGGATGTCGAAGGGCTGGCGGTGGTGCTCGGCGAGGATCGTCGCGACCATGTCCTCCACGTCGCGCTCGAAATCGGCGCCGCCCGCTTCGCCGAACGCCTCCTCGCCGAGGGAGCGGCGGCCGATCACCGTCACGCCCGCGACGTCGGGAGGCGGGCCGCCGCCATAGACGCGTGTGCCGGCCGCATCGGCGCGGTACTGGCTGACCATGGTGACGTCGTGGCCGGCGCCGACGAGCTCGCGCAGCAGGTTCTCGGCATAGACGCTTATGCCGCTGATCGCGGGCCAGAAGCGGCGCGAGCAGAAGAGCACCCTCATGCTGCCGCGCGCCCCGCGCGGCAGCCGCGCAGCCATTCCAGCGAGGCCGGGATCATGCGGTCCGCGCGGTGGCTCTCGCGCGACAGCTCGACGCAGACCAGGCCGGGAAAGCCGACCGCTTCCAGCGCGTCGAGGCAGGCGGGGATGTCCATGTCGCCCTCGCCGAAGGGCAGGTGCGTGTGGTTGCCGCGGCGCATGTCCTCGATCGCGACGGTGCCGAGATGCGCGGCGAACTCCCGCACCGCCGCCGGGGGCTCTCGCTCTCCGGTGACCAGCAGGTGGCCGAGGTCGAGGGCGAGGGTCAGCTCCGGCAGGTGCTGGTGCAGCGTGCGCCAATCATCCACCGTCTCGACGAGCATGCCCGGCTCCGGCTCGAGCGCTGCCGTCACGCCGCAGCGCGCCGCGTGCTCGATCACCTGCGCGACACCGTCCTTCAGCCACTGTCCCGCTTCGCCGCGATCGACGCCCGGGCGCGGCACGCCGGACCAGAAGGACACCGCCTCCGCGCCGAGGATGTGGCCGACGTCGATGGCACGTTGGAGGAAGGCGACGCGACGCGCGCGGCCTTCGGGCGAGGGGGTCAGCAGCGTCGGCTCGTGCTTCTGCCGCGGGTCGAGCAGGTAGCGCGCGCCGGTTTCGATCACGCAGCCGAGGCGGCGGGCGTGCAGGTCGCGCGCCAGCGCCTCCGCGCGGCGGACCCAGCCCTCCTCCATCGGATCGAGGTGGTGGTGGTCGAGCGTGAGCGCGACGCCGTCGTAGCCGGCATCGGCGATGATCGCGACGGCGTCGGCGAGGCGATGATTCGCCGCGCCATTGGTGTTGTAGGCGAAGCGGGGCATCACGCCGCCCCGCGCTGGCGCTGCAGCAGGAGCTGCGCGGAGAAGGGCCCGCTCTCGCGATAGAGCGGATAGAGGCCCGCCGTCATGCGGTCCGCCAGCGCCGCGTCGAACCAGGCAGGGCCGCCGGCGCGCGCCTCGTCCTCCGGCCGCAGCCGGACGCGCGCGGCGCTGTCGCGCGGCGCATCGAGCAGCAACGTGTCGCCGCGTTCGCGCAGGCGCCGCACGCCGCGCCAGCCGATGCGGTGATAGCTCATCGTCTCGGCCTCGAGGCCGGGCACGATCACCTTCACGACCTTCACCGGCGAGCCGGCCGGCGAGCAATCCACCCAGAGGATCTCCAGGCCTTCGACTTCCAGGCGTTCCGCCAGCAGCCGCAGCCTGTCCTCCCCGCGCTCCACCGCCTCCGGCGCCACGGACGGCAGCGCCGACAGCTTCACGCGGCGATGCTCCGCGAAGACGCTGGCGGAGAGGCGCCGGCGCAGCTCCGCCGCGTCCTGCGCGACCCATTCGGCCATCGATTCCAGCGCGCGCAGCTCCTCCTCGCCGAGCATGGCGACGGCCATCTGTCGCTCGGCATAGTCGTGCGGGACGACGCGCCGGACGGCCTCGATCGGCCCATGCGTCGCGGCCTTGCGCGAGCGCGAGCCGCAGAACTCCAGCAGCGCCTTGCGCAGGGACCGCGCGCGGTCCGGAAGCGCGGCCTCCCCACAGCTCGTCACCTGGATCGGGACGGTCGGCACGCCGCGGTCGTCGCCCACGACGTAGAGGTTCGGGATGCCGAAATCGGTGCAGGCGAGCTTCACCTTCACCTCGATCCCGAGGCCGCGCAGCTGGTCGAGCAGCCCGGTCACCGCGGGATCCTCCACCGCGTCGAGATCCACCACCACGCCCCGGTCGAGCGCGCGATAGGTCACGACGTTGCCGTCGCGCTGCAGCAGCTCCATCACGCCATGCGCGATCGCATTGCCATGGTCGAAGCCGGCGCCGAGGCCGTTGGTGATCGGCATGATCAGCCGCGCCTTGTCCTCCCCGAGCTGATACGGATAGGCGGCGATCCATTCGCGCGGCACCAGTACCGCCTCGTCCGACGGCCACCGCCGCGCCTCGACCCAGGAGAGCGGCATGTCGTCTGTCCACGGCGAGCCGGCGGTGAGGCAGAGCGTCAGCGGGTCCACGACGCCCCGCGGCCCGCGCGCCCGCACCAACTCGGCGTAGGAGGCGACGAGGCGCGGCGCGCGCTTCACCCAGTCGCCGACATGCACCTCCTCGCAGAGCTCGCCGAGCGCGCCGACCTCGGCTTCCACCGTCTCGAAGCCATAGCCATAGCCGATCGTCGCGGGCTCGTTCGGCTGGATCAGGTTGGCCTGCGCGACGGGGATGCCAATGCGGTCGAGCGCGTCGATGCGGAAGACGGAGACATGCGCGTCCTTCGGCATGGTGGCGCGGAAGGCCTCGGCCACCTCGCGCAAGGGCACGCTCATGTGCTCGTCCTCCGTCGCAGCTCGTCCATCGGGATGTGGCGCACGCCTGGCGGGCCGCGCAGCTGGTCGTCGAGCACGGCGAGCGCGATCTCCCGCGTCACGCCGGGCGCATATTCGAAGGGCGTGCAGACCGTGTCGAAGTCGAGCGCCGCGATCACCTCGCGGTAGCGCCGCACCTCGGCGGGCGTCAGCGGGATCGCCTTGTGGAAGGCCTTGTGCGTGGAGACGGCGGTGTTCTCGCCCGCGCCGTCCTGGTCCACCTTGAAGGCGTCGCCGCAGAACAGGATGCGCCGCGTTGCGTCGTGCAGCACGGCCTGGCCCTCGTAGTGGCCGCCGACGTGATGGAGCGTCAGGCCCGGCATCAGCTGCAGCGCGTCGTCATAGGGCCAGGTGACGCGGAAGGCCTTGGTCAGGCGCAGGTCCTCCTTATGGATCGCCAGCACCTCCGGCCGGAACACGTCCTGCAGCTGCCAGAGCGCGCCATAGCCATGGACGTGGGAGGAGGCGAGGAAGCGGATGCCGCCAAGGCGCCGGATCTGGTCCAGCATGTCGTCGGTGTAGAAGGGCGCGGCCTCGAAGGCGGTGTTGCCGTCGGGGTGCGTCAGCAGCCAGCCGGTGCCGTTGAGGCCGAGCGGCGGCGCGGTGGAGAAGGCCCACATGTCGGGGCGCAACTGACGCCAGGCGCCGCGCAGCCGGCTGCGCACCGCCTCAACGTCCAGGAACTGCCAGCCATCCTCCGGCAGGTCGTTGCGCGTGTCGGTGCAGACCGGGCAGTCGGGTGGGGGCGCGAAATATCGCTGCCAATGGCCGCAATTCGCGCAGGCATAGGGTTTCAGCGGCACGAGTGGCAGGCCCCGTCCAGCAGGCGCATCAGCGCGATGTCACGTTCGAGGTCGAAGGCGTTGCCGCCCTCCCGCAGCCAGCGCGCGAAGGCCGCCATCTGCCGCGTGAAGGGCGAGGCCGCGGCGTCCGGCACCGGAAGCTCCGCGTCGAGGCCGAGGCGCCCGCAGATGCGCCGCACCGTCCCGCCCACGGTCTGGCCCATGGTGCGATCCGCGACGATCTGGCCGGTGGTGCCGAGCACCTCCAGCCGGCGGCGGGGCAGGGCTTCCGGGCAGTTGTAGGCGACGTGCAACTGCACCAGCACGCCAGAGGCGGTGCGTCCGGTCAGCATCGCGCCGTCATCCACGGCGTAGTCCTGCACGCGCCGCTGCAGCATCGCCTGCAGCTCCACCACGCTCTCCCCGAGCAGCGCGTGCACGAGGTCGAGGCCGTGCGGCGCGAGGTCCATCAGCGCCCCGCCGCCGGCGCGCGCCGGATCGGCGCGCCAGTTGTCGGCGGCCCAGCCCGCATCGAGCCAGCAGGCATAGGCGATGCGGATCGCGGTGACGGTGCCGATCGCGCCCGCCGCGATCGCATCGCGAATCGCGGCATGGGCGGGATGGTGGCGCTGGTCGAAGGCGGTGCCGTAGCGGATGCCGGCGCGGCGCACCGCCTGCGCCATCGCCTCGGCATCCGCCAGCGTCGCGGCCATCGGCTTCTCGCAGAGCACCGCCTTGCCGGCGGCGGCGGCCGCTTCGACGGCGGGCCGGTGCAGGTGGTTCGGGGTGGCGACGTAGACCGCCTCGACCGAGGGATCGGCGAGCAGGGCGGTCCATTCCGCGTGGCCGCGCGCGCCTTCCGCTTCGGCGCTGCGCCGCGCCGCCGCATCGGGATCCGCCACGGCGATCAGCCGCGCACCCGCTTCGCGCAGCCCTGGCACCGCGTAGTCGCGCGCGACCCAGCCATAGCCGATCACGCCCCAGCCGAGCGCCGGCGCGGTCGCGGCGTCCAGCATCACCAGCGCTCCGGCAGGTCGAGCAGCTCGCGCCGCCGCGCCGCCTCGGCCGTGGCGGGCTCGAGCCGCGCTTCCGAGGGCGCCGAGCTGGCCGCCGGGTAGGTCGCGCGCGGCCCGTATTCGCGCGCGTAGCGCTCCGACGGCCAGGCGATGCGGCCGGTCTCGTCGTAGAGCGGGTTGCGCCGCAGCGTCGCGCCTTCCGGCGGAAGGGCGAGCAGCCCGGTGACGGCACGAGGTGCGGCGACGCCCGGCCCCTCGACGGCGCCGAACGCCTCCGCGCCGCGCAGCGTCGCGTGGTCGCCGGGGCGCGGCGCGCGCGCCTCCGCCGCCGCGCGGGTCAGCTCGGCATCGTCGTAGAGCGACGCGCCCGGCATCATCGCCGCCAGCTCCGCCGCCGCCACCGCCGCGCCGGCCGAGAGGTTGTCGCGCTCGCGGTTGTGGACGTGGCCGATGGCCAGCACGCCGCAGGCGGGATCGCGCAGCCCGCGCAGCTTCGCCAGCACCGCCTGCTTAGGTTCGAGGAAGTAGAAGGCGTCGTGGCAGGCGACGAGGTCGAAGGACCCGAGCCCGGGCCAGTCCTGTGCCGCGTTGAGGCAGAGCAGCCGCGCCTCCGGGCAGATCCAGTGCCGCGCCACCCAGAGCTTCCCGAAGACCACGTCGGCGCCGGTGACCGTGACGCCGCGTCGCGACAATTCGCGCAGGTGGTGGCCGATGCCGCAGGCGAGTTCGAAGGCCGTGCGCGGCGCGTTCCAATGCGCCTCCACCAGCGCCAGCCCGGCGACGAAGGTCGGGTCCGACCAGCGATGCGCGAAATAGGTGCCGACCGGGCCCCAGCCGAGCAGCTCCATCGCCTGTCGCAGCTTGAGGCGCGCGCGGTGGCGCACCAGATCACGCAGCGCGGCGGGATCGGCGGCGGCGCCGCGCCACCAATCATCCTGGTCGGCGAGCAGCAGCACCAGCGCGCCCTCCCGGTCGCCGGCTTCCATCCGTGCCAGCGCCTCCGCGGCCAGCTTCTCTCGCCCGCTGCGCAGGAAGGGGATGCCGTCAGGGGCGGGAACGCGACGGCCGGCGAGGTGCGCCACCTCCCTCACGTGAGGCCCATCCGTGCCAGCACAGCGTCCTGGAAGGGCTTCACCGGGCCGGCATGCACAAGCTCCATCTCGCGCAGCACGAAATCCATCGTGGTGCCGGCGGCGCGCAGGTGGTGCTCGACCTGCAGCACGCGGTCGAGCGTGTCGGCGGCGTGGAAGGCGCGGCCCTCCGGCGTCGAGGCGTCCGGCAGGATGCGGCGCGCGGCGGCCACGCGGGCGCGCAGCCCGGGCGGAAGCTCCTCCAGCGCGCGTTCCGTCGCGCGGGCGAAGGCGGGCTCGAGCCATTCGCCGAGCAGCACCTCGCCCGCGAAGCCGGCATCGGCGAGGGTCGCGTTGTGCAGGTGATGCGCGAGCGCGGCAAGGAACACCGTCTCCGGTCGCGCCTGCCAGGCCGGCGCGAGCACCGCGCCGAGGATCGCCACCAGCGCGCAATGGTCGGCGTGGCTCTCGGCGGGCTCCAGCACGAGGCGGCCGCGGCCCGGCGCGGTGGCGCCGGCGCGCGGCTGCGCGGCCATGCGCGCGACGAAGGGCGGCGGCGCGGTGTCCGCGTGCATCTCCGCCCCGCCGGCGACCCAGTCCCGCAGCGCGGTGTCGAGCGGCGCCGCGGCCTCGCGCGCGGCGCGGTCGCGGATGGCGCGCACGGCGTCGCGGGGCACGCCGGCCTCGGCAAGCGACGCGGCATCGAGGTCGCCGAGCCGCGTCGCGACCAGCGCGGCACGCAGCGTGTCGCGCGCGACCTCGGCCTCGTCGCGCCCGTCTGCCAGCGCCGCCCAGGAGGTCGCGAAGAGCCGCTCCGCGATCGAGCCGGCACGGCCCGCGGAGCGGATGCGCTTGAGGTCGCAGAGCTCCCGCACCAGTGGCATGAGCGCGCGGGGCGCCCGCGCGCCCGCCTCGCGCTCCGCCCCGTTCGCCGCCGGCGTCATTCCGCCGCAGCGGTGAGGGGCACGCCGAGCCAATCCGCCAGCATCGCTTCCTGCAGGTGGAAGGCGTGCTGCGGGGCGTGCCCATTGACGGTCTGCGGCGCCTTGAAGAAGAGCGACATCTGCTCCTGCGCGCCCGCCCCGCCGCGGCTGCGGGCAAGATCCAGCAGCCGCGCGATCTCGAGCACCAGCGGTGCGGCGAGGATGCTGTCCTTGCAGAGGAAGTTGACCTTCAGCTGCATCCGGTGGCCGAGGAAGCCGCTGACGTCGATGTTGTCCCAGGCTTCCTTATCGTCACCGCGCGGACGATAGTAGCGGATGTCCACGATGTGGTCCTCGACATGGTAGCCGAGGATGCTGTCCAGCACCTTCCCCTTGGTGTCGAGCTTCGACTTCAGGCTGTCGGGATCGTCGAGCGCCTCGCCGTCGCGGTTGCCGAGGATGTTGGTGGAGAACCAGCCATCCACGTGCAGCGCGCGGGCGCGCAGCATCGGCGCGAGCACCGTCTTCAGCAGCGTCTGCCCGGTCTTGCCGTCCTTGCCCGCGAGAGGCACGCCGCGGCGCTGCGCGAGCTCGGCCAGCGCCGGCGCATCCGCCGCGACGGAGGGCGTGAAGTTGCCATAGGGCACGCCCGCCTCGATGGCGGCGCGCGCATAGAGCATCGCGGGGCCGATCGCCTCGTCGTTGCGGTCCAGCGCGCGCTCGAAGGCCTCCGTGCTGCGCAGCGCAGGCGCGTCGGCGGGTGTGCGCTCGGTCGAGGCGAGGTTGATCATCACCACGCTGTCGAGGTCATTGGCCGCCTTGAAGCGCGTGATGTCGTCGACGATCGCCTCGATCGCCGCGCGATGGCCGTCGGTGGGGCGGGCATTGGCGCCCTGGATCCGCCGGCAGAAGGCGGCGCTCGCCACCGCCGGCCAGGGGCGGACATTCGACAGCGCGGAACGCGTCTCGGCGATCTGGTTGTCGTTCAGCACGCGGTGCTCGGCCGCGGCCTCGGCGAGGTCCTGGCCGTTGAGGTCCCAGCCGCCGAAGATCAGCTCGTCATAGGCCGGCAGGCCGGGGACCGCGACATGCGCCAGCGGCAGGCCGCCCATCCGGTTGGTCCCGCGCCGGAGGATCTCGACGCCTGCGGCGGCGGTGCTCGCCACCGCTCCTCCCAGGCCGACGACGGCGACCCCGACCCGACGCTTGGTGCTGACCGACATCTCGCTCCGCCGCTTCAATCTCCCGCCAAGGTCGTCGCGCGCCACGAAAGCGATAGAGGGCGCCGGATCACGTGTCTCTGAGTGAGGGTGGAGGCCGGGATACGAACCGGCGCGACGGCGAGGAGAGCAACGAAACGGGAGCGAATCCGTTTGCCGCTGCTCATGCCGGGACGGGCGATCAGCGCGCGTCGTGCCCGGAGCGTGGCTGTCGCATCGGCACGATGCGATACTCCGCCAAGCAGTGATCAACGATCGACACGTCGCGGCGCTTCAGGGACGGAATGCGTTCGGCGCAACGCGGCGCCTGCGGCGTCGTGTCAGGGAAACCAGGCTCAGCCAGGTGGGGCTGACGCCGGTGCGGCCCGCAGCGCCGGATCGGCGGTGCTGGCCGAGGACGTCGGAGGCGACGCCGCAGGTCTGCCGGCATCGGCCGTCGGCACGCGCGCGCTTGCCGGCCGCGCGAGGGCGCGGAGCAGGTGCAGCGGCGGCGTCCGGTGGTTCGTGCCCGACCGCGCCGTCGCCGTTGCGCGCCGGCGCGTGGCGATGAGCGCGCCGACCAGCCGCGCGGCCTCGCGCTCGGCCATCGGCAGGGGCCAGGCGGGGTGGTGCAGGCGGAAGATCTCGACGGCTGCCGACCAGGCCGTGCCCTCGGGGACGCCGCCGGCGACCGCGGCCCTGTAGTGCGCCTCCGCCGCCAGGGCGGCCGGAAGGTCGAGGTCGGCCGGTGGCGGGGCGTGGTCGTGGGTCGATGGCAGCATGCCGGAAGGCTATCCGATTCCGAACAAAACATGAACTCGATTCATGGACAGCAGAATGGGCTCGACACGGATTCCGTGTGGAATCAGGGTGTTCCGCCTCGCTCCACGAGGCCAGGCCCTTGCCCATCCGCTCGCTCCGCAGCCACCAGGCCGAAACCCTCGCGGTTGTCCGTGCCATCGCGCGCGGCGACGCGTCAGCGACCCGCGATGTCCTCGCCGCCGTCACGCCGGGCGGCGGCAAGTCGCTGCTGCCGGTGCTCGCGGCTCAGACGCTGATCGGGGCAGGGGTGTGCGAGCGCGTCTGCTGGGTGGTCCCGCGCGACAGCCTGCGGCTGCAGGCCGAGGAGGCCTTCGCCGATCCGACGTGGCGGGCTGCGCTCGGCCACGCTCTGTCGGTGCGCGCCGCCGAGAACGCGCCCGATCCCTGCCGCGGGCTGGCGGGCTACGTCACGACCTACCAGGGCATTGCGGCCGCGCCCGGTCTCCACCTCGCGGAGTTCCGCCGCCATCGCTACCTGCTCGTGGTGGATGAGGTGCACCACCTGCCGCCGGTGGGTGCGAACGACAATGGCGGGGCGGCGCCGGCCGACGACGCCGCGGGCTGGTCGGCCGCGATCGAGCCGCTTCTGGCGCTGGCCAGCGTGCGGCTGCTGCTCTCCGGCACGCTCGAGCGCGCCGACGGGCGGCGCATCCTCGGCCTGCCATATCGCCGTGCGACGGCCGGGCGGGAGGAGGTGGACCTCGCCGCACCGGGGCTGGCGGTGGTCGGCTACAGCCGGGCGCGCGCGCTCGCCGAGCGCGCCGTGCTGCCGGTCTCCTTCGGCGCGCTCGACGGCGAGGCGAGCTGGCTCGGGCCGGAGGGAGAGACAGGCGAACGGCCGCACCTCGGCCCGCATCGCCTGCGCGCCGTGGCACCGAACGAGGCGACGCGCCCGGCGCTCTTCACCGCGCTGCGCACCGGCTTCGCCGAGGCGCTGCTGCGCCGCGCCTTCGAGGCGACGCGGCGGTTGCGGGCGGAGCGGCGCGGCCGGCTCGGCGTGGCGCCCGGCGAGGCGGCGCGGGGCCTCGGCAAGCTGCTGGTGGTCGCGCCCGACCAGGCGCAGGCGCGGCGGTACCTCGACACGCTGCGTCGCTGGATCCCTGCCCACCAGGCGGAGACGATGGCGCTCGCGGTGTCGGAGGAGCGCGGCGCGCATGAGACGCTCGCCGCCTTCCGCCTCACGCCCGAGCCCTCCGTACTCGTCACAGTCGCCATGGCCTATGAGGGCCTCGACGCGCCGGAGGTCGCCGTCGTGGCGGCACTGACGCATATCCGCTCGCGCCCCTGGCTCGAGCAGATGGTGGCGCGCGCGACGCGGGTGGACCCGCAGGCCGGGCCCTACGATTCGCAGCGCGCGACGGTGTTTCACCCGGATGACCCGCTCTTCGCGCGCTTCCGCTGGCGCATGGAACGCGAGCAGGGCACGCGCGCGGTGGCGCCGAAGCCTGCCCGGCAGCCGCGCCTGCCTCTGCCTGAGTGGTTGGAGGAGGATCTGGCGGAGGAGCGCGCCCGCAGCGCTATCGTGCCGCTGGAGAGCAACGCGCTCGCGCTGCGGCTCTCGACGCTCAAGCCCGGGCCCGACCTGGCAGCCGGCCTCGCCGCGGCGCGGGAGCCCGACCCGCAAGGCGACCTGCTGGAGGCCCCCTCGGCCGCGGAGCGCCGGCTACGCGCACGGCTCGGCGAGCTGGTGGCGAGCCAGGCGGTCGAGGACATGGCCGAGGGCGTCGCGCACACCCTCGTTCCGACCGGCCGGGGCGACGGGCTCTACCACGCCTACAACGCGGCGCTGAAGCGCGCGACCGGCGGCAAGAGCCGCACGGAGATGACGCTGGCGGAGCTCGAGGCGGCGGTGGAGTGGCTCGGCCGCAACCGGCTGCGCGACCACCTGCACCTGCTGGAGGGCGACCACCGCTTCGGCTGGCAGCCGCGGCCGCGCGGGGAGTGGAAGCCGCCCGTGGGGAGGCTGGCGGGACGTTCCTCGGGCGGACGCTCAAGCCGGCGGCGGGCGTGACCGCGGCGTCGCGTTCGACCCGTCTTCCTCCACACCGATGTGGACACCGATGCATCAGGCGAGCGGCAAGATGGCACAGCCGCCGAGCGACATGCGGCGGATCTTCTCGACGCGCCCCGTTTCATCTGGTCCGGCGTCAGCCACCCCCGACCCAGAGCGGCTGGCAGATCTTGCGCATCAGCGCGCGCGACAGTGGCGGCCTTCATCTCGCTGCGCGGTTTCTTGTCGATTGGTGGAGAGCGGTCGTACTCGCCTCGCAAGCGCAAGCCGTCAATCTGGCCGCTGGCCGCTCGCGTGAGCTGCTCCGGCACGTACGCTGGTCCGCCTCGCTCGAGAGGTTTGCCCGCCTTCCGGACCAGCTGCGCCGGGCCCCCAACCCTCAGGCCTCGACGCAGGCCGGCGCCGAAGCTTGTCCTCCCCGCCCCTATGCCGAACGCGCTGTGAAGCGAGGCTCGCGGCCCGGGGCCTGGAACCTCATGTGAAGCTCTGGTAATTTGAGGTTCGGCCACGGGGAGGAACGGACATGCGGGCGAGACTGGGCCGTCGCGGTGCCCTGGCGATCGCCGGGGGGATGCTCGGGCTTTCGCTGCTGCCGAAGGCCGCCGCGGCCGAGATGCAGGCGGCTACCGCCGAGGCGCTGCGCAAGGTTCTCGGCACCCGCACGCCGGAGGAGGCGCGCGTCGCCCTCCGCCTGCCGAACATCGCGGAGAACGGCAACGCCGTTCCGCTGACGGTGACGGTGGAAAGCCCGATGACGCCCGCCGACCATGTCCGCGCCGTGCATGTCTTCGCCGACCGCAACCCCTCGCCGGAGGTCGCGTCCTTCCGCTTCACGCCGGCGATGGGCCGCGCGAGCGCCGACACGCGCATCCGGCTCGGCGAGACGCAGGACGTGATCGCGGTCGCCGAGATGAGCGACGGACGGGTGTTCATCGGGCGCGCCGAGGTGAAGGTCACCATCGGCGGCTGCGGCGGCTGAAGGAGGCGGCTCATGGCATCCCCCATCGGACAGCCCCGCCTGCGCCTGCCCGGCCAGATCCGCGCCGGCGAGGTGATCGAGGTGCGAACGCTCGTCAGCCACGTGATGGAGACCGGCCAGCGCCGCGACCAGTCGGGCCAGGTCGTGCCGCGCGACATCATCCGCCGCTTCACCGCCCGCTTCGAGGGCGAGCTGGTCTTCGAGATGGAGCTGCACCCGGCTGTCGCGGCCAACCCCTACATCGCCTTTCCGTTGAGGGTGGAGCGCGCCGGCACGCTGGAGCTCGCCTGGACCAACGATGCCGGCGAGGAGCGGAAGCTGACCCAGGCGGTCCGGGTCGCCTGATCCCGTGATCAGCCGGCGCGACCTGCTCGTCGCCGGCGCGGCGCTGGCGGCCGGGGGCGGCGCGCGCGCGGCGCCGCCGACGCAGGACGAACTGCTGCGCTTCGACGCGCTGGGGCAGGTGACGATCCTGCACGTCGCGGATCTGCACGCGCAGCTCGTGCCGATGCATCTGCGCGAGCCCAACGCCAATCCGGGCATCGGCGAATCGCGCGGCGTGCCGCCGCACGTCACAGGCCCGGCGCTGCTGGCGCGGTTCGGCATCGCGCCGGGCAGCGCCATGGCGCATGCGCTGGCCCATCCGGAGTTCGACCGGCTGGCGGCGCTGTATGGCCCGATGGGCGGGCTCGATCGCATTGCGACGATCGTGAAGGCGGTGCGCGCCGAGCGGCCGGACGCGCTGCTGCTCGATGGCGGCGACACGCTGCAGGGCTCCTGGACCGCGCTGCAGTCGCGCGGCGCGGAGATGGTGGAGGCGCTGCGGCTGCTGAACGCCGACGCCACCACCGGCCATTGGGAGTTCACCTACGGCGCGGAGCGGGTGCGCGATCTGGTCGCGGCGATGCCGTGCCCGTTCCTCGCCGGCAACGTGCAGGACACGGAGTGGAGCGAGGACGTCTTCGACCACACGCGGTCCTTCGAGCGTGGCGGCGTGCGCGTCGCGGTGATCGGCCAGGCCTTTCCCTATACGCCGGTCGCCAATCCCCGCTGGATGATCCCCGACTGGTCCTTCGGCATCCACGAGGACAGGCTGCGCGAGCGCGTCGCGGCGGCGCGCGCGGACGGCGCCGCGGTGGTCATCCTGCTCTCGCACAACGGCTTCGACGTGGACCGCAAGCTCGCGGGACGCGTGGACGGCATCGACGTGATCCTGACCGCGCACACGCATGACGCGCTGCCTGCGCCGGTGGCGGTCGGGCGCACCCTGCTGGTCGCCTCCGGCAGCCACGGCAAGTTCGTCTCGCGCCTCGACCTGCAGGTCGAGGGCGGGCGCGTCGTCGGGCACCGCCACGCGCTGATCCCGGTCTTCGCCGACGCCATCGCGCCGGATCCGGAAGCCGCTGCGCTGGTGGCGCGGCTGCGCGCGCCGCATGCGTCCGATCTCGCGCGCGTGGTCGGGCGGACGGGGACGACGCTGTGGCGGCGCGGCACGCTGAACGGCACGATGGACGATCTCATCTGCGCGGCGCTGATGGCGTCGCAGGACGCCGAGATCGCGCTGTCGCCCGCCTTCCGCTGGGGTCCCGCGCTGCCGGGCGGACGCGACATCACCGCGGAGGATGTCTGGTCGCACACCGCGATCACCTATCCGGGCATGTGGCGCCAGTCGCTGTCGGGCGCGGCGCTGAAGGCGCTGCTGGAGGATGTGGCCGACAACCTCTTCCACCCCGATCCCTATTTCCGCCAGGGCGGCGACATGGTGCGGGCGGGCGGGCTCGGCTTCGTGCTGGACCCGCATGCGCCGCGCGGCCGGCGGGTGTCCGATCTCACGCTGCTGCGCAGCGGCCAGCCGATCGAGGCGGCGCGCGACTACGCCGTGGCCGGCTGGGCTTCGGTGGCCGAGGGCGCGTCGGGCCCGCCGGTCTGGGACGCGGTCTTCGCGCATCTCGCGCGCGGGCCGGTGGCGCCGGTGCCGCAGGGGCAGGTCCGGCTGCGCGAGGGAGCCCTATAGCCGCGCGATCAGCTGCTCGGCGCCCTGCCAGAAGAACAGGTCGCCGCGGTAGCCGACGAGGCGGCCGATCTCCGTCTCGTCCCGCACCAGCACGAAGCTCGGCGTCAGGCGCCACTCGCCGAGGAAGCCGAGGTCGGGCGGCAGGCCGCCCGCGACGTCCACGCGCCGCAGCGGCGCACGGCGGCCGAGATCCGACAGGTTCCAGGCGCGTTCGCCCACCTCGCGGTGCCAGAGGCGGCAGAAGGGGCAATCGTGCCGCTCGAGCATGACAAGGCGCGCCGGGCCGGCGGCGATCAGGCGGCGCAGCACATCCCAGGGCCGCGGCGGAGGCAGGCGCAGCATGCCGCCCGTATGGCCGCGACGCGCCCGCCCGTCCAGCGCGCATTTCCCCCGCATGAGGCCTTCGCAATGTGCGGACGCCACGGCATCATGCGCCGTCGACTCCCGCCAAGGGGGCGGCGATGGGGACGGACCAGGGAGAGGAAACGCCGTGACGCGGATCCTGCTTGTCAGCGCATTCACCGCCGGTCTCGGGCTCGCGCCCGCCGCGGCGCAGGTGCCGCCCGCGTTGCTAGCCGGGGGCTGCCAGGGCTGCCACGGCGTGGCGGGCGAGGGCCACAACGGCATCCCGGCAATCCACCGGACGAAGTCGCGCGCCGAATTCGCCGCCGCCATGCGCGCCTTCCGCGCCAATGAGCGCCCGGCGACCGTGATGGGCCGCATCTCGCGCGGCTACACGGATGACGAGATCGCGGCGCTCGCGATCGAGTTCGGCAAGCCGGAGTGAGCGCCATGCGGACCACGCGACGCCACCTCCTCTCGCTTGCGGCCGGCGCGCTCGCGCTCGGCGCGCCGCGCATCGGCCACGCCCAGGCGCGTGCCGGGCGGCTCGTCATCGTCGGCGGCGGCTTCGGCGGCGCCTCCGCCGCGCGCTTCGCCCGCGACCGCTTCCCCGAGCTCGAGGTGACGCTGATCGAGCGCAGCCGGACCTTCACCACCTGCCCCTACGGCAACCTCGTGCTGGCCGGGCGACGCAACGTCGAGAGCATCACCTTCTCCTACGACCGCCTCGCGGCGCGCGGGGTGCGGGTGGTGCATGCGGCGGCGCAGGCGGTGGACCCGGGGGCGAAGCAGGTGCGGCTCGCGGACGGTGCCGCCGTTCCCTACGACAGGCTCATCATGTCGCCGGGGATCGACCTGCGCTGGGGCGCGGTGGAGGGCTACGACCAGGCGGCGAGCCAGCGCATGCCGCATGGCTGGGTCCCCTACCTGCAGCCGATCACGCTGCTGGCGGCGCAACTGCGCGAGATGCCGGATGGCGGCACCTTCGTGATGGCGATCCCCGACAACCCGTTCCGCTGCCCGCCTGGGCCCTATGAGCGGATCAGCATGGTCGCGGAGTACCTCAAGACCCACAAGCCGCGCAGCAAGCTGATCGCGCTGGATGCCAAGAACGGCTTCTCGAAGCAGCCGCTCTTCACCGATGCCTGGGCGGAGCTCTACCCCGGCATCGTGGAGTGGCGCGGCGCGTCGAACGATGGCCGCGTGGTGCGCGTGGACCCGCGCGAGATGGTGCTGGAGACGGAGTTCGGCGACCGCGTGCGCGCAGCGGTGGCCAACGTCATCCCGCCGCAGATGGCGGCTGTCATCGCGCGTGACGCGGGCCTCGCGAACAACACCGGCTGGTGCCCGGTGCGGCCGGCCACCTTCGAGAGCGCGCTGGTGCCCGACATCCACGTCGTGGGCGATGCGACAGTCGCCGCGCCGATGCCGAAGTCGGGCTTCGTCGCGTCGAGCCACGCCAAGCAGGCCGTGGCGAGCGCGGCGGCGCTGCTGGCCGGCCGCGCGCCGCCGCAGGCGGTCTATTTCAACACCTGCTACAGCCATGTCGGGCCGGACTACGGCATCTCCATCGTCGGCGTGTTCCGCCCCGACGGGGAGCGCTTCGTCGAGGTGCCGAATTCGGGCGGCATCAGCCCGCGCAACCAGGCGCTCGGGGACGGCGCGCGCGAGCATCGCCGGCTCGAGGCGCTCTACGCCGATGGCTGGTACGAGGCGATCACCCAGGAGATGTTCGCCTAGATCCCCATCGCGTTCCGCTGCGCGAAACGCGATGGGGAGGCCGGAATGGCGCCGCGCCGGGACTGACGGCTCATCCCTTCGCGGCAAAGCCGCGAAGGGGCATCGGGGGGCGGACGCGCTGGGCAAGGCAGGTCGGTTGTGACGGACGGACGACGCGCGATGACCAGGTCGTTGGATGCGGCGAAGCGGCGTGGATTGCTCATTGGCGCGGGCGCGGCGCTCGCGGCGACGGGCGCGCGCGCGGCCGGCAACACGGACAATCAGCCGCCCAACCTGCCGGAATGGTCGCGCGGCCTCGGCCCCGGCGTGATCGAGGAACCCTACGGAACGCGGTCGCGCCACGAAACCGCGGTCCGGCGCTACGTGCCCTGGCTGACGCCGGACCGGGTCTCCTCCGTCTCCTTCACGCCGCTGGCCGAGATGCACGGCATCGTCACGCCGTCCGGCCTGCATTTCGAGCGCCACCATTCCGGCGTGCCGGACATCGTCCCCGACGACTATCGGCTGATGATCCACGGCTTGGTCGAGCGGCCGCTCGTCTTCACGCTCGAGGACCTGAAGCGGCTTCCCTCCGTCAGCCGCATCCACTTCATCGAATGCCCGGCCAATGGCGGCATGGAATGGCGCGGCGCGCAGATGTCGGGCGTGCAGTTCACCCATGGCATGCTGTCCTGCTCGGAATGGACCGGCGTGCCGCTGAAGGTGCTGCTCGCGCAGACCGGCCTGCGGCCGGGCGCATCCTGGGTTCTGGCCGAGGGCGGGGATGCCAGCCACCTCGCGCGCTCGGTGCCGCTGGCCAAGTGCCTCGACGACGCCTTCATCGCCTTTGGCCAGAATGGCGAGGCGGTGCGGCCGCAGCAGGGCTACCCCGCACGCCTCGTCCTGCCAGGCTACGAGGGCAACATGTGGGTCAAGTGGATCCGCCGCATCGAGGTCGGCGACCGCCCCTGGTTCACGCGCTGGGAGACGCGGACCTATGCCGACCTGATGCCGGACGGGCTCTCGCGCCAGTTCACCTTCGTCAACGAGGTCAACTCCTGCATCACTGCGCCCTGCCCGGAGAAGCCGCTGCGCGGCCGGCCCGGCTTCGTCGAGATCTCGGGCCTCGCCTGGTCGGGCGCGGGGCGCATCGCGCGGGTGGATGTCAGCGCCGATGGCGGCGACAGCTGGCGGACGGCGCAGCTGCAGGACCCCGTGCTGCCCATGGCGCTGACGCGCTTCCGCATTCCCTGGGAGTGGCAGGAAGGGCAGGTGGCCTACCTGCAATCGCGTGCGATGGACGAGAGCGGACGCGTGCAGCCGACGATCGACGCGCTGCGCCGCGCGCGCGGCGTCGAGAGCATCTACCACAAGAACAGCATCCACACCTGGCTGGTGGAGCGCGACGGCACCGTCGCGAATGTGCAGACCGATGCGTAGCGCGCTGATCGCATGCGCCGCGCTGCTGATCGCGGGCGCGGCGCTGGCGCAGACCGGACGCGACGCGCTGTACCGCCCCTTCGACGCGCCGCCGGGCGAGCGCACCACGGCGGACGCGCCCTGGCCCCCGCCGCGCGTCGCGCTGCCGCCCGCCATCCCCGGCATCGGCCGCGCCGCGACGGCGGAGCAGATCGCCGGCTGGGACATCGCGGTCGGCGGCGACGGCCGCAACCTGCCCCCCGGCCGCGGCACTGCGCAGGAGGGCGAGGATCTCTACCTCCAGCATTGCGCCGCCTGCCATGGCGACTTCGGGGAAGGCGTGGATCGCTGGCCGGCGCTGATCGGCGGGCGCGGATCGCTGCGCGGCCCAGAGGTCCGGCGCACCGTCGGCTCCTACTGGCAGCACGCGCCCGCGGTTTTCGACTACATCCGCCGCGCCATGCCCTACCAGGCGCCGCAGAGCCTCTCGAACGACGAGTACTACGCGATCACCGCCTATGTGCTCTACCTGAACGAGATCATCGCCAACGACGCGGCGATGGACCACGAGAGCCTGCCGCGGGTGCGGATGCCGAACCGCGACGGCTTCGTGCTGGAGGCGCGGCCCGACACGCCGGATGCCGCCTGCATGGTGAATTGCCGTGGCGGGCGGCCCGTCACGGTGACCGGCGACAGCCGCCGCTTCGTGCAGCCCGGCTCGGGATCCGGCTTCAGCGAGCCGCAATAGAACGAGGGGCCGGCGAGCCGCCGGGGGTCGAGTTCGTCGAGGGAGAACACTCGGTCCTCGGCGTCGTTCTGCCCGGTGGATTTCGGCATGGCGCGCTCCGACGGGTATCGGACAGGAACCGGAGGCCGGGAGCATGGGCTCCGGCCGAGATGCCCGGACGCCCCCCAACCACGATGGCGGTGCTGCCCGCCGCCCTCGGCCTGGCCGCGTCGCTGAGCTTCGACGCTGGCGCGCCGCGCAGCCAGTGGCCTCCGGCCGCCCGACGTGGTGCCCGATCTGCCGCGTCCGAAGGGACCGCCGGGCGGAGTGCCGCCCTGGAAGCCAGCCATGCCCTGCCGCGCTGAGACGGTCCGCGCCTTCCGCTCGGCCGCAGCTCCGGCCGACCAGGGCAGGGCCGCTCCGCACTGCGAACGGGGGGCGCCGATGCACGCGGCAGGTCACGCGCCGACCACACGACGGTCGCAGCGCCGCACGCTGTCAGAGACAGCGCCTTCTTCCGGGGAATGCTCAGCGGTATGACAGAAGCCGTCCGACCGGCAGCCAACCTACGAGGAGCCAACGATTCTGTCCGCCGCGCGCGTCCTGCCCGGGCTCCTGGTCGTCTTCGGTCTGCTGGCCGCCGCGCCCGACGCGCGCGGGCAGAGGGCAGCGCCATCGGTCCGTGAGACCGCCGCGCGTGCCGCCGTACAAGGCCCGGCAGAGCTCACCGATCGGGACGTGCTGTTCGCCTTTCACCGGATGATGGGAACCGAGCCGGACTTCCAGCTCCTTGCGGAGCAGGCCGTCGCCGCTCGTCCACCGCCGCGGCACCGGGTGCGCGACGAGGCCGCGGAGCGGCGCTATCTCCTCGCCATCACCACCCGGCGATTGAGGGCGAACTTCGCCGCCTTCGATCTCGGCCGCCCCGTCACGGTGGAAGTGGGCGTGGATATCCTCGGCCACGATGCCGATCTAGGGGGAATTCCGCTCGAACTCGGGCCCAGCCCAGCACTGCTGATCCGGGATCCGACGGATCGCACGCAGCAATTCGAGCTGCGCCTGCGGAATGCCGATGGCCTGGGCGTCATCCCTGTCGCGGATGCGGAGGCCGCGGCGGCGCTGCTGCGCAGCGGGGGACTTGCCCCTTATCGTGATCGGGCAGGCTACGGCACCCTGACACTGACCCTCGCCTTCGCGGGGGTGCTTCCGCGCGTTGCGGAAGTCGAGGCCTGGCCGCTTTCGGCGGAGATCCTGTCCGCCACTGTCGAGGGCCCGTCAGGTGAGACCCTGCATGCCTTCGACCGCGTCGGCACGGTCGCAGCCGCCGCGTCTGCCCGCGCCGCGACCCCGGCGCTGCGGACCACCGCGATCGGCGGCTTGCGGATCGGGATGCCGGTCGATCAGGCGGAGGAGATCGCAACCAGAGAGCTGCCCGAGAGATTCGATGGCGCCTTCTACGACATGCTGCCGGAGCTCGTTCATCGGTTCGGAGTCCGTCCTGACTGCTCGGCTGGCGTGGTGGCGGACATTCGCGCCTTCGACATCCCGCTCGCCGCCGAGGACTCCTACGGCGCCTGCCTGGCCTTCGGCGCCGGCGGGCCGGACGGTGCACTCGCCGGCCGCGTGACGGAGATCACGCGACTGACCTTCCAGCCGGGCGCGACGGAAGCGGAGGCGCGGGCCGACCTGCAGGAACGGTTCGGGCCTCCGCTCGAGGAGCTGCGGAGCGGCCAGCTCGTCTGGGTCGGCCGCGATCCGGCGGCGGGCGAGGCGGAGGGGTTGCTCGAGCTGCGCGCCGACTACGTCCGCGTCGCCCAGGGCGGACCGCGGCGCGAGGAAGGCATGCTGCTGGCCACGACGCTCCGGCGACATGCGCCGGCCGCCGACGACGGATCCTGAACGGGGCAATCCGCCCGGGCATGCTGTGCCGTCAACGCCCTGCCGATCCGCCTCCTGTCATGCGGCGGCGGCTCCGGAAGGCGCGTCGCGCGGCGCTCCGCGCGGCCATCAAGCTGTGCCCGGCGCGGGCGACGGAACCGCTCCGGCGCGCGCGGCAGACCATGGGCGATGACCGCGTCGCCGGCTTTCGTGCCGAGCGAGCCCTGCCCGCCGGCGACGACCAGCAGGTATTGCCGCCCATCCTCTCCGAGACAGGTCGTCGGGGCCGCCTGCCCACCGGCCGGCCGTCGCGCGCCAGATCTCGCGCCGGTCGCGGAGGTCGTGGCCACGCATTCAGTAGTCCATCGTGCCGGAGAGGACGGCGAGGCCGCCCGGAGGTGTCGGCCGACGCCGCAATTGGCCCATGGCAAAGCATGAACGCGCGAAGGTGGCTGGGGGACCTGGATACGCAGGCACTCTCCAACGGGTCGCGCGCCATCCGCCAACTTCCGCGGATGCGCCGTCAGCAGGATGCCATGGATGTTGACCAGAAGCCACCGACTGCTGGTGCCTCAATGTATCTGATGCGG